>Ga0209164_1000146_pt1 | contig 226417 bp, 189 predicted proteins | sample MTBNYHSulfiMetaG_FD_187458 | JGI IMG/M metagenome (GOLD analysis project Ga0209164, IMG submission 187458) | Enrichment culture microbial communities from rom New York Harbor, USA that are MTBE-degrading - MTBE-NYH (New York Harbor Sulfidogenic)... | ecosystem: Environmental > Aquatic > Marine...
CCCAGCAACAGGGCGCCGTTGTGGCAGCGCTGGGAGACGTGGACGAAGGCGTCGGGGATGTGGACGCGGCGATGACGGCCCATGGTTTTCCTCCGCGAAAAAGTGTCACTTTAAATAACGCGCGGGGAGGAAAATGTACGAAGAAAAGGTGAAAAAAATGGCGGAAATCCCCAAAAAAGTCGCCGACAGGGCGCCGGACTCTGTGACAGAAAGGTCTCAGGTGACAGGTGTCAGGCAGATAGGAAGAAGGATAACGGCTGAAGGCTGAAGGCTCTCAAGAGGAGAAGGAGAGAAAATCTCACCTGCCGCCATGAACATGGTGCCAGGCTCGGTCACAAAAGTTTGTCAATCGAAACCGGGGCACAGCCGCCGAACCGATCACGTGTTCATTCCGTCGCCGATTCGCCCTGTCGCCCGTTCGCCCGCTCGGCACGATGGTGCCAGGCTTTGTCACAGAGAGGGGGCCAGTGTCCGGTGTCAGTAGGGCCGGATGTCCATCGAGCAGCGGAAGATGTTTACAGGAATGCGACGCAGACCTGTGCTCCATCGCTTCGCCCGCCGTGGCTCAGGGGAGGCGCGTCCCTGTGGCGGTGAACCCGGCTGATCGTGCGGAGACCCGGTGCAATAGTGCCAGGCTTTGTCACAAAAGTTTGTCAATTGTGGATGGGGTACAGCGGCCGAAACGATCATTCAGTCACTCGGTCGCCGATTCGCCCACTCGCCCGTTCGCCGGCTCGGCACGATGGTGCCAGGCTCTGTCACAGTCCGGTGTCAGTGGGGCCGGATGTCCATCGAGTAGCGGAAGATGCTTACAGGAATGCGACGCAGACCTGTGCTCCATCGCTTCGCCCGCCGTGGCTCAGGGGAGGCGCGTCCCTGTGGCGTTGGACCCGGCTGATCGTGCGGAGAACCGGTGCAACAGTGCCAGGCTCTGTCACAAAAATATGTCAATTGGGGTGGACTGCAGCGGTCGAAACCATCTACCGGCCTTTCCATCGACGTTTCGCCCACTCGCCCGTCCGCCGGCTCGGCACGATGGTGCCAGGCTCTGTCACGAAGTGTTTACTTGCGGACGAAGCGTTTAAGCAGGAGTTTGACAGACTGAATCACGACGGCCGGCATCAGGCTGAGGCCAATGATGATGAGCCATTGCGGCAGAGAAGGCGGGCGTGTTTTGAGGATATCCGAAAGCCCGGGGACATAGACGGCCGCCAGCAACATGATGCCGCACAGACACACCGCTCCCCAGACAAAGGGATTGGTGGTGATCTCGTTTCTGAAGAAGGGGGAATACGTATCGCGCAGGTTGAACACATGGAAAAGCCGGGCAAAGGAGAGAGTCAAAAACGGAAGGGTGACCACCTCCGACGCCGGCAATCTCAGCGAGGTCGATCCGATGTACAAGGCCGCCAATATGGAGCAGGCGATCAGGCCGCCATAAGCCCCAATGAGCAGCCAATGTCGCCTCATCAGGATCGACTCCGTGGGGTTCCGGGGAGGCTGTTGCATGACATGGGGATCCCCTTCGCCGACCCCCAACGCCATGGCCGGAAACACGTCCAGCAGAAGGTTGACGTACAATATCTGCAGCGGGAGGATCGGCAGCGGCAGCCCCAGCAAGGAGGCGAACCCGACCGCAAGAACTTCACCCACATTGCCGGACAGCAGGAAGATGACAAACCGCCGGATATTTTCGAAGATGATGCGACCATACTCGATGGCCGTGACGATGGTGTTGAATGCATCGTCCTTGAGTATCATGTCGGCTGCCTCCACCGCCACCTGGGTTCCCCGGCCACCCATGGCGATGCCTATGTCCGCCTTCTGCAACGCCGGTGCATCATTCACGCCGTCGCCCGTCATGGCCACGATGGAACCATCGGCCTGATGGATGGAGATCAGATCCAGCTTCTGCCGCGGGCTGACCCGGGCGAATATGGGGACCCGGGTAATCTCCCGGTGTTCCGCCGGTTCGAGTTCGTCCTCCGGCTTCAGGTCACGGCCTTCCTGCACCGCCAACTCCTCCGCCGGTACCAGACGAATGGCCCGGGCCACATTCCGTGCCGTAACGGCATGATCTCCCGTCACCATCTTGACCCCGATACCAGCCCGATGGCAGGCTTCGATGGCCGGCCGTACTTCCTCTCGCGGCGGATCCAGCAGGCCGATCATGGCCACCCAGGTCAGATCCTCATAGGGATCCACGCGGACACTATCGGCCGGGCGACATGCCACCGCAAGAATCCGTAACCCTTCCCCGGCCAGCCGCCGGTTGTTTTCCAGGATGTCATTTTTTCTCTCCCTGTCCAGTGACTGCTCACCTTCGGCGGTCAGAAACGACGAGCAGACCTCCAGAACTGCCTCGGGTGCCCCCTTGACCGCCACGAAAAGTTGTCCGTCATCGCGGTGATAGGTGGCCATCATTTTTCTTTCCGGATCGAAAGCCTCTTCCCGCTCCTCCGGCAGGGATTCCAGGAGATTCTCCCGCTGCATTCCGGCACAAACGCCAGCCACCAGCAGCGCCGTTTCCAGGGGATCGCCGATGGTGTCCGATTCTTCACCCGACGCCAGGGCGGCGTTGTTGCACAGCACGCCGATTTTCAGGGCGGTCCGCAACCGTTCATGTTCCGCCGGATCCACTGTATGCCCGCTCTCCCAAAAAGCATTCTCCGGTCCGGCCTCCACGTCGACGGTCACCGTTGCATCGGGCAGCACCACGGTGGTGACGGACATCCGGTTTTCCGTGAGAGTGCCTGTTTTGTCGGCAAAAATGATGTTGGTGGCGCCCAGTGTTTCCACGGATCCCAGGCGGTTGATGATCACGTTGCGCCGGGCCATGCGGATCATGCCCCGGGCCAGGGCGATACTGGCCACCACGGGCAGCCCCTCGGGGATGGCCGCCACGGCAAGGGCGATGCCCGTTTCGATCATCAGCAGGATGTCCTTGTGGCGCCAGATTCCAACCAGCGAAACTAGGGCGGCGATGCCGACGGTCACCCAGATCAACCTGTTGCCCAGGGTGTTCATCCGTCGCTCGATGGGGGTGGTTTCCTTTTCCGCTTCTTCGACCAGTTCCGAAACTTGCCCCAGCGCCGTATCCATCCCGGTGGCCACGACGATACCGGCCCCCGAGCCCCGGGTTAAGGCTGTGCCCTTGAAGAGCATGTTCCGGCGCTCCGCCAGAGGTAGTTGTTCGTCTTTCATGGCGGCGGCAGATTTGCTGATCGGCATGGATTCACCCGTCAGGGAAGATTCGTCGGCCTGCAGCTTGTTGGCTTCCAGCAGCCGCAGGTCCGCGGTGACGATGTCCCCTTCGCTGAGGATGACGATGTCGCCGGGGACCAATTCAGTGGCCGCCACCTGCTGCACATTTCCGTTTCGCCGCACAGTGGTCTCGACCCGGCTCAGCCGCCGCAGCGCCTCCATGGAGCGGGCGGCCCGCAGTTCGGTGAAAAAGCCGATGGCCGCGGTCAGCAGAATGACCGCCACGATGGCCGCACTCTGAATGGTTTCGCCGAATGCAAACGAAGTGAGGGCCGCGGCAGCCAACAGAGCCATGATCAGACTGGCGAACTGGTCCACAAGAATCTCGCGGACGCTGCGCGACCGGGCCTCACGAAGCCTGTTCCAGCCATGCTCCTGCCTACGCTGCCGGACCTCGTCCGATGTCAGGCCCTCTTCTACCGAAACAGCCAGTTCCTTCTGAACTTGCCGGATATCAAGAGTCCAGGGGATTTTCATACAATGCCGCTCACAGTGTACAGGGATGAATGCCACCCGTTGAACCGGGTTCGCTCCGGCCGGTGGCAGATGGTGGAGGCTTCAGGCCAGCGGTTTGGCGAACAGATCCCGGCGTGCTCCGGTATGGCGCCGACCGGGCATACAGCCGGACAAATGTCCGCCCGCCAAAGCGGCCATATCCGTACCCTCATGTTTCGTCCAACAATTCCATCACCTCCGCATCGGTGACGTCATGCCAGTAGCGGTAGACCTGGGCCACGGCCCGGAAATCGGGCGGCGTTTCCAGCACGAGCAGTTCATCCACCAGTTCGGCCATTTCCCGCGCCGTTCCCGGGCCGGCGACAGGCACGGCCACCAACAGCCGGCCGGCCGCCCGGTTTCGGCACATGGCGATGGCGGCACGCATGGTGGACCCCATGGCGATGCCGTCGTCCACCAGGATGACCGTCCGCCCGGTGATATCGGGGAACGGACGGTTGCGGCGCAGCGTGGCGATCCGTTGCCGGATCACCTGTTTCTGTTCCTCGATAATCCGCCCCATCATGCCGGCCGGAACCCAGCGTTCGGCTTCGTCCACCAGGAAAAGGCTGCCGTCTTCGGCGACGGCACCGAAACCGGCTTCGGGATTGTAGGGCAACGGCAGCTTTCGGGAAACCAGGATGGAAAACTCGACGTCCAGTTCCCGGGCGATCCGGATCCCAACCGGTACTCCGCCGCGTGGAATGGCCACCACCATGGGGGCGGCCAGTCGATGTTTTTCCAGGGCCGTCGCCAGCTTCCGGCCGGCATCATCGCGATCTTCAAACATCGGGATTCCTTTCTTCGTCTATCATCGGGACGCGATCCTCATTGTGTCGACGGCGGGCGGGGTGACTGGTTCAACTGCTCCAGCGACTGCTGCAACCGGCGCAGGGCGGCCGCTGCTTCATCAAACCGTTTCTCGGCCTGCAGGCGCAGGTAATCCTCGAACGCCCGGTTTGCCTGACGGATGAGTTCCCTTGTCGTCGCTGCCGGCGTTGCCCCTTCTTCAGCGGCCGGAACTTCGCTCGCCCCTTCACCGAGAAGTCCCTCCAGGGCCTGTTCGAAACTTTCGGCATAACTGATGACATCGTTGTGCATCATCACCACCAGCCGCAATTCGGGATAGGCGGCGGTCTCGGCCTGCAGGTAGATGGGCTCCACATAAATGATGGTCTGTTCCACCGGAATGGCCAGCACGTTGCCCCGGATGACGTTGGAACCGCGCTGGTCCCACAGGGTCAGCTGTCCCGAGAGAAACCGGTCCTGATCGATCTTGGTCTCCACCTGCTGCGGACCGATGATCCGCTTTTCCTTGGGAAACTTGTAGGCCAGGAATCGTCCGTACTCCTCCGGGTCACACATGCCGGCGATCCAGCCGATGAGGACCTGGCGGTTCTTGGGGGTGAAGGGCAGGATCAGCACGTATTCCAGGTTGTCCTCACCGGGCGGTTCCCACATGATGTAATAAGGCTCCACCGGTTGCACCCCCGTATAGTATTTCTCCGTGGCGCGGACCCACAGATCTTCCTGATTGTAGAACACCGTGGGATCGGTCATGTGGTACTTGGCGTAGACCAGCCCCTGCACCAGCAGGAAATCGAGCGGATAGCGGATGTGTCGGCGCAGTTCCGGCGCCATGGCGCTTTTCGGATGAAAAAGATCCGGGAAGATGCCGGCCCAGACCTGGATGACGGGATCCGCCTCGTCGTAGATATAAAAATCCACATCGCCGTTGTACGCGTCCACCACCGCCTTGACGGAATTGCGAATGTAGTTGATGCCATCCAGATGGCGGCCGGTTTCGGTGGCCATGACCCGCGTGCTGTCCCCTTCCTTGTATTCGATCTGCTCACGGGAGGAGAAAGGCTCGCTGTAGGGGAAATACCTCGACGTCGTGTAGGCGTCGATGATCCAGTACAGGCGGCCGTCCGCCAGCACGATATACGGATCGTCGTCAAATTCGAGGAAAGGGGCCAGGGTGTGGACCCGTTCACGGATGTCGCGATGGAACAGGACCCGGCTGTCCGGGGTGGGATAGCCGGACAGGAGGAACCGGGTGCCGTCGAATTTCCAGCCGAAGAGAAATTTGCGCCACAAGCCGGACAGTTCCACGCCGCCGCGGCCGGAATAGCGGACGTAGACATTCTCCTCGCCGCTGGGATAATCGAATTCCTCCTCCCGGGTATTGACGTAGACGGGGGTTTGGGTCAGTTCGCCGTAGTAGATGGCCGGCTCCCGGACTTCCAGCCCGGGATAACGGCTGCGGGGCGGGATGTCCTTGACCAGCAAATCGGGCAGGCCGTTGGCGGTGAATTCGTTGACGGAGGTGAGGGTGATGCCGTAGCCGTGGGTGTATTTGAAGCGGCGGTTGACGAAGGTCTGGCTCTGTTCGGGCAGGTTCTCCAGATTCATTTCCCGGGCCGACACCATAACCTGGCGGTAGGTATCGCCGAAAGAGTAGCGGTCGATGTCCACATCGTCGAATTCATAATAGAGACGGATCTCCTGAAACTGTTTGTATACCGCATCCAGAGCGCGGTAATCCCACAGGCGGATGTTGGCGAAGAGATTGCGGTTATCCTCGACCATCTCCCGACTGAACCGCTCGGCGGCGGGATATTCCCGTTCCTCCACCCCTTCCAGACGGAATCCGTAACGGGTATAGCGGATATTGTGGGCAATATAGGGCTTTTCGAACGTGATCTCGTTGGGTTCCACCCGCAACCACTGGAACAGTCCCGGCACAACGGTCAGCACCAGGAACCAGAGGAGGAGGACGGCAAAAATGGCGCCCGGCAAGGGATAGATCCGGGAATGGCCATTGGGAGGGAACCATCGGGTAATCCAGCTCCGGAAAGGCGGCAGAAGCAGCAGCAGGCCGATGAGCACGGTGCCGATGATGGCGACGGTATAGGCCGGCAGGCGGATATGGACATCCGTCCAGCCGGGACCGCTCACCGCACCCCAGGTGGAATACATGAGGTGAAATCGCGCCAGGTATTTGCCGGCGGCCAGGGTGAACACGAAGAGGGCGCCGTTCAGAAAGAGCCAGGCATACAGGCGTCCGGTGTGCGGACTTTCGGGATCGGGTGGGGTGAAGTCGATCTCACGGGCCCGGATACGCATGAACAAAGCCGTCGCCAGGCTCAGCAGGGCGATGATGAACAGGAGCAGCAGCCACTCGTACACCAGATCCAGGAAGGGGAGGGAGAACAGATAGAAGGAGGCGTCGCGGCCCAGGATGGGATCGTGCCAGGTCGAGGGGACGCCATGGAGGAAGCGGAGAATGACGTCCCAGTTGGCCGTCGCCACCAGCGCGGTGACGAAGGCCCCCAGCGCGCGGGGAACCCAGCGGGCCAGAGGCCGTTCACCGGGAATGGGCCAGGTCAGGATCCAGGTCAGAATCAGGCCGGCGACAGCGCCACCCAGGAAAAAACCCGCCTTGGCCAGCACCTCCACCCAGAATCGGTCGGGAAAACCGATGGCCGCAAACCACAGGTATTCGCCCCAAAAATCCATGAATCGAAAAAAGAGGATGGTGGCGACGAAGAGGATCGCCCCGCTGGCGATACGGCCGCGCCGTCCCTTCCGGATGCCCGAAACGGCCAGCAGGAAGGCTAGCCCGATGAGGATGATGATCACTACGCTGTACATGATGACTCCTGAAGACGAAGCAAACGGAAACCAAGCGGAGGATAGCCGCGGGCCGCGGTCAAGGGTTTGGCCGGAAGGGCCATGGCCTGATCGGTCCGGCGAGGTCCGCTGCCTGTTGCCGGGGAAATCCGGCCTACACCGCCATCGTGTCGGCAGATGGCGGGCGATGCCGTTCCATCTCGGGTTCGCCCCGTTGAGTGTTTACCCGCACATATTCATGAGGGAATGTTGCCGGGGGAGGTAATGGGATCTGTCGAGTTCGGGAGATTCGGATGACAAAGCGGATGATCGATACAATACCCCCACGCAATATACACAAGTGGTTTATAATTTAGATTATGCAAACCCCGTTGACGATTCAGACGGAAGGGGGGGATCCTGCACCCGGCCGGGTCAGGTGGTGGGCGGAATGGACGGCCGGGGATGAACACGGACAGCCAGGATGTTGGCGGCGAGGATGACGACGCCACCGAGAATGGTCCGCCCGGCGGGGACTTCCTGCAACAGGATCAGGGCGAACAGGATGCCGTAGACCGGCTCCAGGGCGGCGGCCAGGCTGGCCAGCTGGGTCCGGACGTGCCGCAGGCCCTGGATGAACAGGGCATGGGACAGGGCGGTGCAGAAAATACCCAGCAGGGCCAGCAGCAAAAAATCGCGGCCGCCGAGCTGCGGTGCCAGGGCCGGCAGAAACGGCAGCAGAACCAGGGCGGCGGTGCCGTTCTGGTAAAAGGTGATGACCAGCGGATGGCAGTCGCGCACCAGCTTGCGGTTGAGCAGGGACAAGACGGCGAAGGTGAGACCGGAAAACGTGCCCCACAGGACACCCTGAAAGACATGATGGCTGATCCGAAAAGAGGGCACCACCAGCACCAGTCCCAGAAAGACCAGCAGGGCGGTGGCCACATCGGCCCGACGGAGTCTTTCCTGGAAAAGCATAGGCTCGAGGAATGTGACGAAGAGGGGGAAGGTCGAGTAGGTCAAGAGGCCGATGGCTACGGTGGAGACCTGGATGGATTGGAAAAAGCTGACCCAATGCAGGGCCAGAAGGGCACCCAGCGAAGCCAGCGCCGCCAGATGACGGCGGGATGGAAGGCGCAGGCCGCGGCCGGTCCAGAGCAGGACCGGCAGGAGACCAGCGGCGGCCAGGGCGGTGCGGCCTAGCACGATGACCAGCGGCGGATGGGGCAGCAGCTTGCCGAACAGGCCGGCCAGGCCGAAGAGCACCACGGCCAGATGCACCGGCAAGAGCCCCTGGCGGGTCGAAGTTGCCGGGGCAGGAGGGGGATCCGGTGGCTGATATTCAGGTGAGGGAGTCATGGGTCAAGTCCTAAACAAAAGTTGGCAGTATTTTGGGTTGATACATCATACACAGATTTTGGCGGGATAAACAGTCATCATCGCTGTGGAAATGGGGCAATCCACTCCGGATTTCCGGGGGAAAGCGGAATCGGTGGGGAGAACGATACGTTTTCCACGGATTCCACAGGACCGTCATTTCCGGCAACGTTCTCACATGCGCCACGATGTCATGGTGCCAGGCTTTGTCACGGAAAGGGATCAGGTGACAGGCAGAAAGGATGAAGGATAAAGGCTGAAGGATGAAGGCTCTAAAGAGGAGAATGAGGGAATATCTCACCTGTAGCCATGAACATGGTGCCAGGCTTTGTCACAAAAGTATGTCAATCGAAGCCGGGACAGGGTGGCCGAAACGATCATGCAGTTATCCGGTCGCCGATTCGCCCACTCGCCGGGTCGACCATAACGGTGCCAGGCTTTGTCACAAAAGTATATCAATCGAAGCCGGGACAGGGTGGCCGAAACAATCATGCAGTTATCCGGTCGCCGATTCGCCCACTCGTCGGGTCGACCATAACGGTGCCAGGCTTCGTCACAAAAGTTTGTCAATCGAAGCCGGGACAGGGTGGCCGAAACGATCATGCAGTTATCCGGTCGCCGATTCGCCCACTCGCCGGGTCGACCATAACGGTGCCAGGCTTCGTCACAAAAGTATGTCAATCGAAGCCGGGACAGGGTGGCCGAAACGATCATGCAGTTATCCGGTCGCCGATTCGCCCACTCGCCCACTCGCCGGTTCTGCAACGGTGCCAGGCTCTGTCACAAAAATGTGTCGGCGGTGGATGGGCGGAGAGCACCCGGCCAACCAGCGGGCAGACAGAACCAGGAGGGGTCCGTTCCGTTGTCTGACGCAAATGGTTTTGTCACAACCCCGGTTCCTGCTATACTGGCCACAGTCAGCAGGCCGGACGAAAAACGTGACGCTCAACAAGTCAGCGGACCGGAACGAAGACCGGGCCACTCAAAAGGCAGCGAATCGAACGAAGAACTTAGCAACCCCTTACCCGGAGGAAGGCATCATGAGCCATGAATTCAGCCGACGATCGTTTCTGAAAACGGGCGCCATCCTCGGCGCCTCCTCCCTGGTGGGCGGCAAGGTCCTGGCCGACCTGGCCGGGCAGGCCAGCACGCCGGCCCAGGCCGGATCGGCATCCACCATCGTCACCGTGACGGGCGGCGACGCCTTCGCCGCCACCCACCGCGCCGTCGAGGAACTGGGCGGCATGCAAACATTCGTGGCCAAGGGCGCCCGGGTGGCGGTGCTGGCCAACGTCCAGCGCAACAATCCCGGGACCTACACCAAACCCGACGTCGTGCGGGCCATCATCGAGATGTGCCGCGAGGCCGACGCCCGGGAGATTGCCTTCGTCAGCTGGCTGCCGCAGGCGGCCTGGGACGCCGCCGGGCTTACGCCCGTTATCACCGCCGGCGGGGCGATCCTCAAAATCGCCGACCGTAAGGACGAATCCCTCTTCCAGCCGGTGCCCGTCCCCCGCGGCAAGGTCCTGAAGGAAGCCCGCATCATGAAGGACTTCCTCGACTATGACGTCTTCATCAACGTGCCCGTCACCAAGGACCATCTCGGCAACCGGTTCACCGGCACTCTCAAGAATCTGATGGGTCTCAACTCACCCGTCAGCAACCGCACCTTCCACCAGGAGAACTGGGCCACCGACGCCGGCGCCATCGCCCACCTGGAGCAATGCATCGCCGACCTGAACACCGTGGTCACGCCCAATCTTTGCCTGGTGGACGCCACGGAATTCATCATCACCAACGGCCCCTTTGGCCCCGGCGAACTGCTCCGGCCGCAGCAAGTGGTGGCCGGCACCGACCGCGTCGCCCTGGACGCCTATTGCTGCACGTTGTGGGGGCTGAAGCCCGAGGAAATCCTGTCCATCCGGTATGCCTCCGAACATGGCCTGGGCCGGCTGGATCCGTCCACCGTTCACCGGAAGGACATTGCCCTCTAGGCATGCATCGCCCCTGACAGACAATACCACCTGACGAAGGGAGTCGAACCCATGTCTTCGCTCATCTTGCGCCGGTTCGGTCTGTTGCCGATCCTGCTGGTTTTGGTCGCCTGCCAGGAGACGCCGCCGCCGGAGAAGGCGCCGGACTCCATCCGGGCACTGCTGCCCGGCGAGAGGGCGGCGCCATGGAACATTTCCGGGGGCATCCAGGAAGTAGTGGGCGATGATCTCTATATCCTCATCAACGGCGGCGCCGATATCTACCAGGAGTACGGTTTTTTGCGGGCCATCACCGCCCAGTACGCCCATCCGGCCGGCCACCAGCTGAACGTGGAAATCTTCGAAATGCTCTCTCCGGACAGTGCCTATGGGATCTATACGTTCAAAACCGGTCCCGGCGGGCGATCCGTGGATCTGGGTGCCGACGCCCGGTTGGAGGATTATTACCTGAACGCCTGGCAGGACCGTTTCCTCATCACGGTCACCGGCTTCGACACGGATCCCGTCACCCTCCAGGGGCTTCAGGACATGACCCGGCACATCTGCGCCCGACTGCCCGCCCGGTTCGACCGGCCGGACCTGGCCGAACGGTGCCGACCGGCCCTGGCCGACGCCCGCCACCTGACCTACCTGCGCGGACCGCTGGCCCTGCTCAACCGGCAACCCCTGGGAACGCCCAATTTCAACCGTTTCCGCGAGGGCCTCTACGCCAGGGTGGGGGATACCGCCGTTCTCGTGCTCCGTTATTCCGCGCCCGATGAAGCCGCCGCCATCCTGACCCGGACCACGGCCGAACTCGCCGCCGTGCCGGCCGCCGGCCTGGAATCCGCGGCTGACGGCATCACCTGGCGGACCGACAGGGGGGATCCCGCTCTCTGCCGGCCCAGCGGACCGTTTCTGCTGCTGGCCGTGGGCGAAACCCGTCCGGCGGACCACGACATCCTGGACCGGCTGATGGAGCGGCTCCCCTAAAAACATCCGCCCGGCCGAAGCCCTTGTCCGAACCGTCCACCGGTGTTTTGGGCATCCAATCCATTGGCTGATTCCAACAGAAAGAGATCCCCTCAAGGAGGCGTTATGACAACCTGGCAACCCCTGCGGATCGGACTGCTGCTGATCCTGCTGACCGGTGCCGTGGCGGCGGCCGCGCCGGCCGGCGACCCGCCCGTCGACAGGAATGGGCAATCGAAGCTGCTGGTGGTCTGGACCAGCGGCGACCGCGACGTGGCCCTGAAAATGGTGTTCATGTATACCTACAACGCCAAAAAGCACGGCTGGTTCGATGAAATCCAGCTGCTGGTCTGGGGACCCTCGTCCAGGCTGCTGTCCCAGGACCGGGAACTGCAGGCGTCCATCGGCAAGATGAAGGAGGCCGGCGTCACCCTGACGGCGTGCCAGGCCTGCGCCGACTTGTACGGCGTGGCCGACGACCTGGCCGCCCTGGGTATCGACGTCAAATACATGGGCCGGCCACTGACGGAGATGCTCCAGTCCGACTGGAAAGTCATCACGTTTTAGGCCCAACCGCCGGTCGCGGCCAGCCGGCGTTCATGCCGGATACCGGCGGCCCCGCCCGGCCTCCGGCGCCATGGGGCAAGCCTCTTTCCGGTCCACCAGCCGGAAGGGCGGGTCCGCCAATGAGCCATGGCAATTCCGGACCGATTGGACTACAATGAGCCACAGCGCCATGGACATGGACGCGACTGGCTTGTCCGGAAGGGAGGGAGGATGAATTACATCAACCGGGTTCGTGGGCGGATGTATCCGCGATCCCTCAACACAAACATCGCCTGGCTGCTGGTTGCCCTGGCCCTGCTGATGGGCCGGCCGGCGGCGGCGCCCCCCGAAAAGACGCCGACTCCCGCCGATCTGCTGGCCCAGGTGGGTATCCCGCCCGACGGGCGCCATCGTGGTCAGATGGACATCGTCGGCTTCGCCAGCAACGCCGTCCAGATGGACGCGGTCCTGGACCAGTGCCGGCGCCTGGCCGCCGCGCGGGAGGACCAGCTGCGGCGACGCTACGGCTGGGCGGACGACACGCACTTTGTGGCGGCGGTCTGTCCTCATGACGACTACGGCTACGCCGGCCGTCTCTACCAGCTGGTCCTGCCCCGCATCACGGCCAAGCGGGTGGTCATTTTCGGCGTGTTCCACAAGGCCCGCGTCTTCGACTGCCGCGACCGCCTGATCTTCGACGATTTCCGTACCTGGCGGGGCCCGTACGGCGCGGTCCCCGTGTCCGGGCTGCGGGCGGCCATCCTTCAGCAGCTGGAGGCCGCGGATTATAGGGGCAGCAACGACATGCACATGGTGGAGCATTCGGTGGAAGCCATCGTGCCGTGGCTCCAGGCCGTCAACCGCGACGTGGAAATCGTGCCCATACTGGTACCGTACATGGACTGGTCGACCATGCAAACACTGTCCGACCGGCTGAGCACCGCCCTGGCCGACATCTGCCGCCGCAACGGCTGGGAGCCGGGCCGGGACCTGGCCGTCGTCGTCTCCTGCGACGCCGTGCATTACGGGGACGAGGGCTGGGGCGGCAGCGACTACGCCGCCTTCGGCACCGATGTGCTGGGCTACCAGCAGGCCGTCCGGCGCGATCGGGACATGGCCGAGAACATGCTCTGCGGACCGGTTATGCCCGACAAATTGCGTGATTTTCTGTATACCTGCGTCGACGGGCGGGACGTGACGCAGTACCAGGTGACCTGGTGCGGCCGGTTTTCGGTGCCCCTGGGGCTGGAAGTGGCCCGGCGACTGGTGCGTCAATTGAAAGACCGCCCCCTGACCGGCTATCTGCTGGACTACGGCACCAGCGTCAGCGAGGCGACACTGGACCTGTCGGCCGCCCCAGGCATGGGCTTCACGGCGCCCAACAATTTTCATCATTTCGTGGGTTACGCCGCCATCGGATATCGCTGAGCGGCGTCCGCCGTCCAGGCTGAACCGGTGGCGCCGCCCGGCCATCAAAACCGGGAGGGGGACCATCCGGCAGCCGGCCGTCAATGGTCCCGCGAACACCGTTCCCGCCCCACGCGGGCAATGATCTGTCAAACATAAGGAGGATTTGTGAGCAACGTGCTGGCCAAACTGGAACCGCAAGGACTGTGGAAACATTTTGAGAAACTGACGCGCATCCCCCGCTGCTCGAAGCATGAGGCGGCCGCCGCCCAATACGTCATCGACGAGGCCCGCCGGCTGAAACTGGAGTATCGCCAGGACAAGGCGGGCAACATCGTGGTCCGCAAACCGGGCGCCACGGGGCGGGAGAAAGCGCCCGTCACCGTGTTGCAGGGGCATCTGGACATGGTCTGCGAAAAAAACGAGGGGACGAAACACGATTTTGCCACGGATCCCATCCGGGTCCGGCGTGACGGCGACAGGATCACCGCTGACGGCACCACGCTGGGCGCCGACAACGGCATCGGCGTGGCCGCCGCCCTGGCCGTCATGGAAGCGGCGGATATCCGCCACGGCCCGCTGGAATTCCTGTTCACGGTGGATGAGGAGACCGGCCTGACCGGCGCTTTCGACCTGGACGGCGACATGCTCAAGGGCCGCCGCATGCTGAACATGGACAGCGAGGAGGAGGGCGCCGTCTACATCGGCTGCGCCGGCGGACTGACCTCCTCCGCTTCCAAGAAGGTCAGCCGGGTCGCCCCGGGTGAGGGGAAGAGAGCCTATCGTCTCAAAGTGACAGGACTGAAAGGCGGCCATTCCGGGCTGGACATCCACCAGCCACGCGGCAACGCCATCAAGCTGCTGGCCCGTCTGCTGTGGACCTTCGCCGCCGGCTACGAAATGGACGTGGCCACCCTGCAGGGCGGCAGCAAGCACAACGCCATTCCCCGGGAAGCCACGGCGATGTTCTATCTGGATCCGAAGCGGCTGGCGGCCCTGAAAAAGGACATGAAGCAGATGACGGGTGTGCTGCGCTCGGAGTTCGGCTCGGCCGATCCCGGCGTGGAGATCCTGGTGGAGAGCGTGCCGTCAACGCCGGCCCAGGTCATCAACCACTTCGATCTGCGGGCCGTGGTCAACTTCCTCTATTGCGCCCCCCAGGGGGTTCTGGCCATGAGCCCCGACATCCCCGGCCTGGTGCAGAGTTCCACCAACGTGGCCGTGCTCGACACGCGGGACGACGTGGTGGTGGTCACCATGAGCCATCGCAGTGCCGTGGAATCGTCCAAGCGGGACATCGGCAACATGGTGGCGTCCTACTGCGAGGCGCATCACTTCGCCCTGGAGCAGGGCTCGGGCTATCCCGGCTGGCAACCCAACGTGAATTCGCCGCTGCTGGCCGATGCCAAAAAGATCCATCAAAAGCTGTTCGGCGCCGAACCGGCCGTCAAGGCCATCCACGCCGGCCTGGAGTGCGGCATCATCGGCGAGAAGTTTCCGGGGATGGACACCATCTCCTTCGGGCCGACCATTACCGGCGCCCACTCACCCGACGAGGCGGTGGGCATCACGTCGGTGGCCAATTTCTGGAAATTTTTGGTGGGATTGCTGGAAACCGCCTGAACAGGCGGACGTCTGGACACGATCGCGGTGCGGTCCCGGCACTGCCGGGGCCGCCCCGGTGAACGCCGCCCGCCGGGCAATCATTCTGTGGTGGATTTTTCGAAAAGGTCCAGCAACCGGCGAACAGCCCGGGTGACGGGCAGGTTGCCCCGGGTGACCGCCTGCTCGATGGCCGGCAACGCCTCGCGTACCGTCTGGTCCTGGTAGAAGCGGCGCTGCAGGTGCTCGCGGATCATGTCATGCATCCATTCGCGGGTCTGGTCCAGCCGGCGCTGGTGGAACAGGCCGGAGGCGCCGGTCTCGCGGCGGAACGTGCGCACCACCTCCCAGATCCCGGCGATGCCCGTCTTTTCCAGCGCCGAGCAGAGCAGGGCCGGTGTCTGCCAGCCGGGCGTGGCCGGCGCCAGGTAGTGCAGTGCCCGCTCGTATTCGGCCCGGGCGGCCTCGGCGGCGGAACGGTTGGCTCCGTCGGCCTTGTTGACCGCCACGGCGTCGGCCAGCTCCATCACCCCTTTTTTGATACCCTGCAGTTCATCCCCTGCCCCGGCGATTTTCAGCAGCAGGAAGAAATCCACCATGGATCGGACGGTGATCTCGCTCTGGCCGACACCCACCGTCTCCACCAGAATCACGTCGTATCCGGCCGCCTCGCAGACGAGGATGGTTTCACGGGTCTTGCGGGCCACGCCGCCCAGGGTCCCCCCTGAAGGGGACGGACGAATGAAACAGCGTTCGTCGCGGGCCAGGGTGGGCATGCGCACCTTGTCGCCCAACACGCTGCCGCGGGTGATGCTGCTGGTGGGGTCCACCGCCAGCACCGCCACCCGGTAGCCCTGGCCGATCAGATAATTGCCCAATGCTTCGATGAAGGTGCTCTTGCCGGCTCCCGGCACGCCGGTGATGCCCACCCGGATGGACTGGCCCGTCCGGTGCAGCAACTGCCGGAGCACGTCCTGGGCCAGGGCTTCATGGCGCAGCGAGTTGCTCTCCACCAGGGTGATGGTGCGGCCAAGGGTGGTCCGGTCACCGGCCAGGACGCCCGCCACATGATCGTCCACGGACAACTCGCGGCGGCGGCTCACCGGCCGGCGGACCGGTTCCCGGCCCGATTCGGCCGAGATGCCGTCGTGGCCGCCATCCACGCCCCGCACGACGGACGAGGCATACTCGGAGCCGCCGTTTTCGGGGACCCATTCCGGTTTTCGTTTATCGTCGGTCATGACTGTGTCTTGTGAGGACGCCCCTGCGGAAATGGGATTGCCGTGGTGCGCCTTCTGAACCCTGGCCGCGACCTCGTCGTCAGCCGGGTCGCGTGATGCTCACGGTCTCGTCAGACGGCGTCAGTCACCCAGACGCACCGCCAGCTCCTCGAGGATCTTGCGGGCGGCCACGGGCAGCACCGTCCCGGGACCGAAAATGAGGGCCGCGCCTTTCTCGTACAGATAACCGTAATCCTGCGCCGGGATGACGCCGCCGCAAACCACCATGATGTCGGGCCGCCCCAGCCGGGACAGCTCCTCCACCAGCTTGGGCAGCAGGGTTTTGTGACCACCGGCCAGGGAACTCATACCCACCACATGGACATCGTTCTCCACGGCCTGCCGGGCCGTCTCCTCCGGCGTCTGGAACAGGGGGCCCATGTCCACATCGAAGCCCATGTCGGCATAGGCGGTAGCCACCACCTTGGCACCCCGATCGTGGCCGTCCTGCCCCATCTTGGCGATGAGAATCCGCGGCCGGCGGCCCTCGCTCTCGGCGAACTCGTCGGCCTGGCGCCGCACGGCCTCGATCTGGCTGCGGTCCTGATATTCACTGCTGTAAATACCGGCTATGTTTCGGATCACGGCCTCATGCCTCCCGTATACTTTTTCCAGGGCGGCCGAGATTTCCCCCAGGCTGGCCCGGGCCCGCGCCGCCTGCACCGACAGCTCCAGCAGGTTGCCCTCGCCCGTGTCGGCACAGCGGGTCAGGGCGTGGAGGACCTCCGTCACGCGGTTCTCGTCGCGTTGGCGGCGCAACTCCTGCAGCCGCCGGATCTGGGCTTCCCGCACGGAGGTGTTGTCCACTTCGAGGATCTCGATGGGCTCTTCCCGCTCCAGGCGATACCGGTTGACGCCGACGATGGTTTCGGCCCGCGAGTCGATGCGGGCCTGGCGCCGTGCCGACGCCTCCTCGATGCGCATCTTGGGCAGGCCTTTTTCGATGGCCTGGGTCATGCCGCCATGGGACTCCACTTCCTGGATGTGACCCCAGGCGCGGCGCATCAGCTCATCCGTCAGGGCCTCGACGTAATAGGAGCCGCCCCACGGATCCACCACCCGGCAGATGCCGGTCTCCGACTGCAGATACAGCTGCGTGTTGCGGGCAATGCGCGCCGAGAAATCGGTGGGCAGGGCGATGGCCTCGTCCAGCGAATTGGTGTGAAGAGACTGGGTATGCCCCATGGCCGCCGCCATGGCCTCCAGGCAGGTCCGGGCGACGTTGTTGAAGGGATCCTGTTCCGTCAGGGACCAGCCCGACGTCTGGGTGTGGGTGCGCAGGGCCATGGACTTGGGATTCTTCGGGTTGAATTGCTTGATGAGCTTGGCCCAGAGCATCCGGGCGGCGCGCATCTTGGCCACTTCCATGAAATAGTTCATGCCGGCGCCCCAGAAAAAGGAGAGCCGCGGGGCGAAGGCGTCGACGTCCAGCCCGGCGCGGATGCCGGTGCGGACATACTCGACGCCGTCGGCCAGGGTATAGCCCATTTCCAGATCGGCCGTGGCGCCGGCCTCCTGCATGTGATAGCCGGAAATACTGATGCTGTTGAATTTGGGCATGTGCTCCGATGTAAACCGGAAAATATCGCCCACGATGCGCATGGAGGGGACAGGCGGATAGATGTAGGTGTTGCGCACCATGAATTCCTTGAGGATATCGTTCTGGATGGTGCCGGTCAGCTGCGCCCACGTGACGCCCTGCTCCTCGGCGGCCACGATGTAGAACGCCATGACCGGCAGCACGGCGCCGTTCATGGTCATGGAGACCGACATCTTCTCCAGCGGGATCCCGTCGAACAGGATCTTCATGTCGAGAATGGAATCCACGGCCACGCCGGCCTTGCCCACATCCCCTTCCACCCGGGGATGATCCGAGTCGTAGCCGCGATGGGTGGCCAGGTCGAAGGCGATGGACAGACCCATCTGCCCGGCGGCCAGGTTCCGCTTGTAGAAGGCGTTGCTCTCCTCGGCCGTGGAAAAACCGGCGTACTGGCGCACGGTCCAGGGACGCATGATGTACATGGTGGCGTATGGCCCCCGCAGGAACGGCGGTATACCCGCCACGTAATCCAGATGCTCCAGTCCGGACGTATCGTCGGCCTCGTAGAGGGGCTTGACAGCGATCTGCTCGTGCGTTTCCCACAACAGGTCGTCCATGTTGCGGTCCACGGCCGCCCGGATCTGTTTTCGTTGCGCCGTGCCGCCGCCGGCGGCTGGCGTCGCCGGCCAGTGCATCTTGCTGAAATCCGGTCCAATGCTCATATGGTTACTCCCGTTTCTTCTTTCACCCCGGAGATCGGCCTCAGATGCCGGTCACTCCGCTCCGGACCGCCAGTCGGCGCAGGGTGGCCAGGGCATCGGCCCGCAGGTGGATGAATTCGTCCACGCCGGCCGCCTGGTGCGCCGCCACCTGGTCTTTGGGATAGCCGGCCAGTACCACGATGGTTTCGGGCCGCCGCTCGCGCAACCGGCGGACAAACGCCGGGACCAGATCCGGATACGTATCGTCCGTGGAGCAGACCACGGTGATGTCAGCCCCCGAGGCGGCCGCGGCATCCGCCGCCGCTGCGGGGGAATCGAACCCGGGGCTGTTCAGGACGGTGAATCCGCCCACCTGAAAAAAACCGGTGGAGAAATCGGCCCGGGCCTTGTGCTGGGCCAACGGCCCCATGTTGGCCAGAAAAACCGTCACCGGCCGGCCGGTACGGTGGACATGGGCCGCCACTCCCTGGCGAAGGCGCTCGAAGCCGGCGGCGCCGCGCTCGGCCGGCAGTGGCGTCACGCTGATGCTCTCGCCGTCCTCGGCCCGCAGCACCTGGAACAGCTGTCCCAGCGTGGCGCCGTGGGCACAGGCGTCGATGAGGGCCTGCACCGGGTCATCGTCTTCCAGGGACAGGGCCAACTTCGGCCGGCGTTCCAGCGATTCCCGGATCCGGTCGGCATGAATCCGGTCCCAGTCCGTGTCGCCGCCGGGCAGGGGCTTTTCGTCGGAGTTGGCGTAGATGTTGGTGCCGATAATGACGTCCTCACGGGTGTCGATCTTCTGCCGTCGGGCCGCGGCCGTCTCACCGACCCGCCGTTGCGGCTCGCCGGCTTCCAGGGCCGCGATCAGGCCGCCGGCGGCTTCCATCTGCCGAAACAGCTCCCAGGCTTCGGCGGCCATGGCCTGGGTCAGCCACTCGACGAACCAGGAACCGCCGGCCGGATCCGTCACCTGGTCGGCATGCGTTTCCTCCCGCAGAATCAACTGGACATTCCGGGCGATCCGGCGGGAAAACTCGTCGCCCTGGCGCACCGGTTCGTCGAAGGGAGAAACATGCAGGCTGTCGCAGCCGCCCACGATACCGGAAAATGCCTCGGTGGTCACCCGCAGCATATTGACATAGGGATCGAAAACCGTCTTATTCCAGGCGGAGGTCCGGGCGTGGATGCGGGCCCGGGCCGTGGCCTCGCTGCCGCCGAAAGACGTCACCACCTTGGCCCATAACAGGCGAAGGGCGCGGAGTTTGGCCACCTCCGGAAAAAACTGGGACCCGACGGCCAGGGCGAACCGGAAGCGGGGGGCGATTTCGTCGATGCCCAGCCCCCGTTGCAGCAGGGCGCGCACCGTTTCCACCGCCGCCGCCAGGACGAAGCCCAGTTCCTGGACGGCACTGGCGCCGGCATTATGCCAGGGATAGCCGTGAATGGTGACGATTTCCAGCTGCGGCGCGTGCTTGCGCGCCCAGCGGACCAGTTCGGCCGCCTCGTCGAAGGCGCGGGAAAGCGATAGGGTGAGCTGCCCCTCGGCGGCCAGTTCCCCGACCGGATCCAGCCCGACGTTTCCCTGCAGGGTTGCCAGTGACTGGTTGCGGGCGCGGCACAGGGCGGCCAGCATGGCCGTCAGCGCCGGCGCGGCGGAGTAGGCATCCACGTAAACGGGTGTTTTGTCGAGGGGGATTCCGTCCAGCGCCGTCATCAGATCGGCCAGTGAGGCGATGGACGTGCCATGGCGACCCACCTGGTGCGGATCGGCCTGATCGGGATCCAGCCCCAGGCGCGAGGCCTCGTCCAGTTGCAGGTTGACGGCCGTCTGTCCCCGGGCCAGATCATGTCGCAGTGCCTGGTTGAGGCGGGCCGGAGTCGGGGCGGTGATTTCCTGGGCCACCGCCCAGCCGCGCTCCCGGTGGTCCGGGGCATCGGTGCTACGCATGTACGGCCATTCGCCCGGCAAGGTGTCCTGAAACGGCAGCGCCTCCACATCCTGGCGGCGATAAATGGGTTGCAGGGTGAGACCTCCGTATGTGGAGGTATTCATCACCTTTTCCCAGGGAGCCCCCTTCAGCATGGCTTCCGCTGCCGCGCGCCACTCATCGGCCCCCGGAGCGGGAAACTCGGCCAGCAGGGGGGCGGAGCCATCGGCGGCGGAGCCTTTCAACCGGTTGTCACTCATGATCTTCTCCATCCAGAGTCCGTATAAGAAGTGCCTTTCCGGCAAAACAAGCCATTCTACTCCCCTGCCCGGGGAATTTCAATCCCAATAAAGGAGATTCCAGTTTCGGGTTGGCCCACCGTGGCGGGCGGAAACCCCCGCCGCTCGCCTCAGGTGAGGCCGGGCAAAGCATATTCACCGGAGAGAAAAGGGGACCGGCGCTCAGTCATCACCCAATCTCAGCAGCCGGCGGAAGAAACCGCGACGCTGGTCGGCCTGCTGGCGCAACATCAACTCTTCCAGTTCGCCGCGATCGAAGTAGATCCCTTCGCACAACGTGCAGACATCCACTTCCACGCCGCAGAGATCCTCCGCTTTCATGTCATGTCCGCATTTGGGACAACACATCCAGTGCATTTCCCGCAATTCGTCGCGCTGTTTTTTCGCTTCCCGGGTTTCCTGCTCGCGGATGCGCGCCTCGCGCTCCTCCCGCAGCCGCTTCAGCAGGCGGGCATCATTCTCCTGAAACCAATGATCTTCCATCCGCTTGGCTTCCTTGTGCAAACCCACTGTCTCCTCCTCGTTGGAAATAGAATTACCGATTTCGACAAGTTTACCCCGAACGGTCCGGCCTGACAACACCGGATGCTCATTTTTGCTACCCGGGCGCTGCCATATCATGTCCGTTCAACTTGGGACTTGCTTCGCCGCTGGAGAGTCTCTACAATCGGTCCCATCATGTTCCACGGCACGGGCCTGGTATCAGGACTGGAGACATGAACGAATATCGCTGGTCGGTCGTGGCTTTGCTCGGGGCAAACGTCGCTCCCCTGGCAGGCGTGCTCCTTTTCGACTGGGGTTTGTTTCCGGTCATGCTGCTCTACTGGCTGGAGAATGCCATCGTCGGTTATTTCAACGTTTTCAAGATCGCTCTGGCCCGTGGCCAGGACAAAAAGCGCCACGGCCAGCCCGTCAGCCGTCACGCCGCCGTCATCCTGAAAATATTCATGATTCCGTTTTTCGTGGTGCATTACGGCATATTCTGGGTGGTGCACGGGGTCTTCGTGATCGCCCTGTTCGGCAGTGGCTTCGGCGAAGCCGATCCGTTCGCCCCTGGCCGGCTGCTGGACATGCTGGGCGCCGCCCGCTCGGGAGTGCTCCTGGCGGTAAGCCTCTTTTTTATCAGCCATGGCGTCTCTTTTCTGCTCAATTATATCCGGGCCGGCGAAGTCCGCAGCGCCCGGCTGGACAAGCTGATGTTCCTCCCTTACGGCCGCGTGGTGGCCATGCATCTGGTTCTGCTGGGAGGTGGCTTTTTCCTGCAATTTATCGGCCAATACCGGGTACCCCTGGCCCTGCTCGTCATCGTCAAGACAGGGCTGGATCTGTGGGGTCACCTGCGGGAGCGGGGCAAATGCGCTCCTGCTCCGGAAAATGCCGAACCCGCTCCTGTGCCCGGCACCGTTATGGTCGACCCGGCGAGTGGGCGAGTGGGCGAATCGGCGACCGAATGACTGCGTGATCGTTTCGGCCGCTGTATCCATCCCCAATTAACATATTTTTGTGACAAAGCCTGGCACCATGTTCATGGCTACAGGTGAGATTTTCTCCCATTCTCATCTTTAGAGCCTTCATCCGTCAGCCTTTATCCTTCTTCCTTTCTGCCTGTCACCTGACACCTTTCTGTGACCGAGCCTGGCACCATCGTGCCGAGCCGGCGAACGGGCGAGTGGTCGAATCGGCGACCGGATGACTGCGAGATCGTTTCGGCCACCCTGTCCCGGCTTCGATTGACATACTTTTGTGACGAAGCCTGGCACCATGTTCATGGCTACAGGTGAGATTTTCTCCCATTCTCCTCTTTAGAGCCTTCATCCGTCAGCCTTTATCCTTCTTCCTTTCTGCCTGTCACCTGACACCTTTCTGTGACCGAGCCTGGCACCATCGTGCCGAGCCGGCGAACGGGCGAGTGGTCGAATCGGCGACCGGATGACTGCGTGATCGTTTCGGCCGCTGTATCCATCCCCAATTAACATATTTTTGTGACAAAGCCTGGCACCATGTTCATGGCTACAGGTGAGATTTTCTCCCATTCTCATCTTTAGAGCCTTTATCCGTCAGCCTTTATCCTTCTTCCTTTCTGCCTGTCACCTGACACCTTTCTGTGACCGAGCCTGGCACCGGTAAGACTGAATATCACGGACAGGTGAATATACCCTTTGACCCTGCAGGATCGGGCGGATACACTGTCCTTGGGCGAGGATGTAGCCACAAGAATACAAACAGGAGGCACTCTTCATGACGGTGAAAAGCAACAAACGGAACATTTTCCAACGGTTGTTCGGTATTCCCGTCACTCCGCTGGTCCTGGATGCGGGATGCTGGTCCCGTGACGACGACACCCTGGTGCTGGATCTGGAGAGAGTTCCCGAACTGATCGAGCCCGGCCGTGCCATTCGGCTGGAATCGCCGGAAATCCCCGAACGACTCCTGATCGTCCACGATGAGGATGGCCGCTACCACGCTTTTCGCAACCGTTGCACCCATGCCGGTCGGCGCCTGGATCCGGTGCCGGGGACGAAAACCGTCCAGTGTTGCAGTGTCAGCAAATCCACCTTCGATTATACCTGCCAGTCAGTGCATGGTCCCGGCAAGGACCCCGTCCAGGCCTATCCCGTCCGTCAGGAGGGCCGGCGCATCCGGATTACCCTGACACAACCGTCGGGTTGAACGACCGGCCCTGCAGGGATCTCGCCTGTGCCAGCTCACGGGATCCGCTGCTGGCCGAATCTCTGGGATGCCTGACGGGGGTCAGATGAGCCCGTCTGGAGGGGGAAGCCGGCGCGCTCACCGGCCCGGTCCGGGCCGTTTCCTTCATCGCCGCGCCAGGCGGATTTCTCTTGCCACGAAAGCGCGCCTGCTTTTCCATGACGCGGATGTTTCGGGTCGTTGCGGTATCGTGTCAGGCTTCTGCCCGCTGGCCGGCGGAATCTGCCGCAGCGCCGGGGATACCCACGCTACCAACCACGACCGCAAATATCCGTATTCCCGGTCCAGTTTTGCCGTCGCTGCCAGTGTTGCAGTCTGTGGACGCCGGGCGTTCCCCTCTCCCCCCCCTCGCGTGCAGCGTCCAGCCCTGTCCCTGCACAGTGATGGGGAACGGCGCATTGGACCGCTCCTCTCAGGGCAATCGCACAAAGTCCTTACTTGGTTATTATGTCGATTTCCGGCGGTAAGGCGGGGATAAGCGTTGCGGCCGTTGTCCAGGTCCGCAACCGCGTCCTTGTAGTATCCACCCAAACGGCAACTGACCGGATCTTCCGCCTGCCCGGTCCGAACCGGCCCCAAGCGTATTCTGCCGGGCATTCATTGCCGGTGGACCGTTGTGGCCACCGGCAAGGGCGGTCATGCGGCGATTGGGCTGACAGACCGGGCATCAATGGGAATGTTCGTGGGTCACTTTCTTGCCGAAGTAGGACACACTGAAATCATCCAGCAGCTGATGCAGCTTCTTGACGTGTTCCACATCCGTTGTCTGCTTGCATTTCATGGCCTGCACCAGCATCTGGTGGAGCAACGCCACTTCCTTGAGATACTTGTCATACGCTTCCTTGTCGGCCGGATCGGCCGGCTTGATGCGCTGGGTCAGCCAGTACTGGGTGACCACTTCCTGGATCTTGTTGGCGTGCAATTCCTTGTTGTCGATCCAGCGGACCAGCTGGTTGTAATTCTTTTCACCGGCTGCCGATAACTCAATGATGGATTTCATGGATTTCTCGATGGTGTCCAGGTCCTCGCGGATCATGTGCACCCGCATCTCGTCGGTGTAGATGCCGCAGGGGATCTCGCAATGCGCGGCGGCAAACGACGTCAGCAGCAGCACCATCAGCAAGGCGCCCAGATGGATACGAATTGTACTCTTCATGGATACTCCTCCAAAATATGTCTGCTACGTGTGATGCACGGTTGGGGGCCGCGGATGCGGTCCCTGGCCGGCGTCCTGGTTTGCGATGCGAACCCTGAGCCACCCTTCTGTCCGCCCCTCTTCTTCCCATGCACAGAAATCATCGCTGTATTTGACCCTTATGGATCATCATCCCCCGACCCGAAGTGTTTCTTGCCGATGACCCGGAGAGTGCAGTCCGGGATCAAACCGGTATCCAACCGTACCCGAGGCTGTTTACATTGCCGTATTTTTCGCGGATTGTGAATATCATTTAAACTTGCTTCTGCAGAATTTCCAGCGTATAGTATTTATGATTGCAACTGTTTTGAAAAATTTCTTTCACAGTGTTTCTTGATTCTTTGCACCGGTAAACACACAATTCGGCAGTAAGCGCGAGGTTCCCATGAAAAAGATCGTGCTGGGGGGAATATTCTTCTGGTGCCTGTGCGGTCTGCTCTTAACGGTTCGGGCCGCGGAATTGATCTACGTCGATGGCGCAGCCACCCACGACGGAACAGCAGACTCATTCGACAGTGGCACGCTCGTCCTCACGGCCAACGAGAGTAACGCATTCGATGACTACGCGGCTGGCGATATTGTGGAATTCATCAGCGGCACCGCCAATCATCAGGTGGCCATCATCGATGTGAAGACCTCCGGTTCGGAAGTCACCCTGGACCGTGACATCGGCAGCGTGAGTGACGGCGACCGGTTCAATTGCGTGGCCGGCGCATGGGCTCCCTCTGATCCGTTTCATTATATCAATTCGGCCATCACCTTCGCGGCGATTACCGACACCGTCGTAGTGGTCGCCGGCAGTTACGGTCCCTCGCACAATGGGGAGACGTTGCCGGTGCAGATCATCACACCGATATTCTTGCTGTCCATTTCCGGCGCTGGGTCCACCATCATTGAAAGCACCGGCGCCACCCGCACACACTGCATCTCGGTGGAGCAGGACAATGTCAAAGTCAGTGGCTTCACTTGTTTGGGCAGCCAGGGGAGCGGACTGGCCGGGATATATCTGAACGAAGTCGATAACTGTCTGATCTCCGAAAATATCTGTGGCCCTTCCGGCAGCAGCGGCAACGCCAACACCAACGGCATCCTTGTCGACGGTTCCGACGGATCCGTCGGCAATACCATCACCGGCAACACCTGTCGCTACAACACCGGCAGCGGCATTTTGGTTCAGTACGCCTCGCAAAGCGTCATCAGCCTCAACACGGTCACCCATAACACTCTGTGCGGAATCAGTATCGAACAGGGTAGTGAACACAATACGGTGTCCCAGAATACGGCGTCGAGCAACTCCGGGGCGGGAATCCAGATCATCGGCGCCAGTGGTTATCCCTCCCGCTTCAATTCCGTGGTCCGAAACACCGTGCTGAGCGGCAATAGTCATGGTCTCGAGGTGAATGCCCAGGCCCTGAACAACCGTTTCTACCTGAACAGTTTCGGCGGGACCATCCCCGTCTACTCATACGAACCCATCACGCCCACCAACATCTATCGCTCACCTACACCCATTTTTTTCACGTATAACGGCAACAATAAAACGGGCTACCTTGGAAATTATTATTCCGACGATGACCACAACAACGATGCCGATGGTGATGGGATTTCCTCCGATGCCTATACCATCGTGAACCGAACGACCGGAGGCAGTAACAACGCCGATAATTACCAATTGGTCAGTCTGCCGGCGAATTATTCCGTGCAGGCCTGGTGGTTGTATTCTTATTTAAGTGATAGTATTGTGACCGACATGGTAATGGATGACATGACCAGGAGATATGGCACAGATGTGGTTTATTATGAAGATTATCTGGATATTTATTCGGGTGAATACGCCACGCGGGACCGGACCTTTCCCGCCGGCGAGTGGACCGGTCAGTTGTATTTTACTACCCCTCCGGCATCGGATGATACTTTCGGCATTCAGTTCACATCCGATTACGATGATCTAACATTAGTCCCCTCCAGCCCCATCGTGATTACGGGTGACGGCACATCCCATGCCCTGACATTCTCTTCGTATGTCGGAGAGTCCCTGACGGTGTACGATGGGTATTACCTCATTATGAGAATCACCAACAATTCCGCGGATACAGATTTTAACCTGCTGACGGGCGGGGCTTTCGGCTACCTGTCACCGCCGGAGGGCAGCCCGCCCCTGTTGGTGGATCTGGTGAGTTTTCAGGGGTATGGTTTCCCGGATAAGGTGTTGCTGCTGTGGCGGACGGCGGCCGAGATCGACAACGCCGGTTTCGAGATCCGGCGTCGTGTACCCGGTGGCGAGTGGATGGTCATCACCCCGGCTCTGATGCCCGGCGAGGGCGGCGCCACCTGGGGCGCCCGTTATGCTTACACCGACACGATGGTGGAACCGGGCGTCACCTTCGAGTATCAGCTGCTGGACTATGACTTCGACGGCACCGTCACCGCCCACCCGCCGGTCACGGTCACCATTCCCGATCACCGCATGATGATGAAGTGAAAGACCGGCCCGGAATTCAATCCCTTGATGGCAGCTGGTGTCTGGTGTTGTGGGATGGTCTGGGGCCCTTTTGCGCGTGGATCACACTTCCCTCCATATAGATCCGCCTGAAGGTCGGACCCATTGATAACCGCCTCCTCCCGGGGCACAACACAGGGTGGACTCGATGGGACACGACCGGCGAGGGACGAACCGCAGCCGGCAGGAGTGGCTATTGCCCGGGATGCACACCGGCCGGGTGTGGGGCCCTTGGCCAGTTCGGGGAATACCTGGTCCTTGAATTTTGTGAACATTCATAATAATTCTTGATCAGGAATTGTTATAATTAATTGAAAATAAACAATCTGCAATATAATCATGCTTGATATTATTCCAGCTCATGTATTACTATTTACGGAAAGTGCCTTATCACACCTGTACCCACGGGGGAACAGACTTTAATCACCCGTAACTGTGTGGGGGTTGGAATGAAATCCATTAAATATTTGGGCATCTCATCGGGTTTTTTCGTTCTGTGCATGGCGGCGGTTCTCTATCCGGCGACCTATACAGTGGATTCGACAGCCGATACAAATACGGCCACGACCTTGCGTTACGCCATCAACCAGGCCAACAGCAACGCCGGTGCGGATATCATCGAATTTTCTTCGACATTGGAAAATCAGACCATTACCCTCGCCAGCTCCCTGCCGGCCATCACCGATGATCTGACCATCGACGGACTGGGGGCAGATAAACTGACCGTGGACGGTGGGGATTCGTACCAGATTTTCGCCATCAGCGGTACGACGGCCCTCACGGTCACGATCCAGAAACTGACTCTTTCCAACGGCGGCGGTACCAACGGCGGGGCCATCTATATCGCCAACGCGGTCCATGACGTGATCATCGCCGGTGTCGCCGTGGAGAGCTGTTCGACGACCGGTCATGGCGGGGGAGTGTACGTTTCGGATGCCACTGTGGATATCTCCTATAGCGTTTTCAATGGAAATAGAGCCGGAAATGGCGCTGTTGGGGTGGCGGGACAAGGGGGTGCCAGCGGATCCGATGGCCTCGTCGGTGCTAGTGGGGCAGATGGGGGCCCTGGCGAGGATGGGTCTCCAGGCCAAGAAGGAGGGGCGGGGACTGCTGGCGTTGACGGCACTGCCGGTGGAGATGGAGTAGATGGCTATAATGGTGGAGGAATATATCTAAATTCAGGCACGCTTACTTTAACTAATTGTACTATAAGTGGTAATTTTTCCGGTGACGGAGGAGATGGTGGAACAGGAGGAAGTGGCGGAACCGGGGGCAATGGAAATAATGGTGGGAACGGAGGCAAGGGTGGAACGGGAGATACGAATGGCGGCAATGGTGGTAATGGTGGACGCGGGGGGGATGGCGGTAACGGTGGACCTGGCGGTGATGGAGGAAATGGAGGGAACGGTGCTGGCATTTTCATCAATGATGGAACATTGAATCTGATCTTTTGTACCATTGTAAATAATTCCACAGGATGGTACGGATTTGGAGCTATACCTGGTTCAGGCGGTAGTGCAGGCATCGGTGGTAATGGAGGAAGCGGAGGTGACGGCCAAGGCAACGGTGTCGGGGGCACGGGTGGAAACGGTGGCAATGGCGGAGATGGGGGCGATGGTTCAGCGACTGCATCGGGTGGTGCAGGTGGTAGAAGGGGTAGAAATGGTACACCGGATCCCGGTACTATCCCAGTGAATGGAGCGAATGGTACCAACGGTGGATCAGGGACTTATGGCGCCGATGGTCAAGATGGTGCAGGTGGTGGATTGTATCGTTCTTCCGGTACCGTCAATCTCCGCTGCACGCTGCTGGCCAACAATATGGCGGGAGGGGGCGGTGCGGAAATGTCCGGCACCTTCAACTCCCAGGACTATAACCTGATCGAAAACACGTCCGGCTACACCCTCAATGGAACGACTACCCACAACGTTACCGGGACGGATCCGGCACTGGTTTCCCTGGGCTATTATGGCGGGCCGACGCGCACGCATGCCTTTGTGGGACATGACACCCAGCCGTCCAGCAGCCATCCGGCCCTGGACCAGGCGTTGCGGACCACGGGGGACCCCACTGATGACCAGCGCGGCTCCAGGCGCCCGTATGACGCCAGTTTCCGGACCAACGCCGTCGGCGGGGACGGCTCGGATATCGGAGCTTACGAGTGGTCCGGCACACCTTTGCTGGTGCAGCTGGCCTATTTCGACGGCGTGCTCCTCTTCAACCGGGTGATCCTGGAGTGGGAGACGGAGGCCGAGATCGACAACGCCGGCTTCGACATCGTACGTCAGACGGGGGCCGAAGGCGCCCTGGAACAGATCAACACCTTCCTGATTCCGGCCGACGGCGGCCCTACCTGGGGCAGCGTCTATTTTTATACCGACCACGAGATCGAGCCGGGGCAGACCTATATCTACTGGCTGCGGGACACGGACTTCGACGGCAACACCACCCTGCACGGTCCGCTGACCATCGAGGTGCCCCTGCAGCCGCAACGGCTGATTATCCAGGGGCACAAACCGGTTGTTCAACCGCGATCGTTTGACAGATAAACCATTTCAGGGACGTCAATCTTTCGAATATCAGGCACCGGTGTATTCCACCGGTGCCATTTTTCAGGGCATTGGCTATTCCCAATGAGCCGTAACATTTTCGTGACAGAGCCTGGCACCATGTTCATGTTTGCCGGTGAGATTTTCTCTCATTCTCCTCTTTAGAGCCTTCATCCTTCAGCCTTTATCCTTCTTCCTGTCTGCCTGTCACCTGTCACCTGAGACCTGACACCTTTCTGTGACAGAGCCTGGCACCATCGTGCCGTTATGGTCGACCCGGCGAGGGGGCGACGGGGCGACACGGCGAACAGAGTGCATAAACAGCGCCCGCCGGGTGCGGAAAGGTAGGCCGGTTTCGACGGGCTGAATCGGCGATCGAAGGACCGATTGATCGTTTTCGACCACTGTAACCCATCTGCAATTGACATACTTTTGTGACATAGCCTGGCACCATCGCGGCGAGGGGGCGACGGGGCGACCGAATCATGTTCATAGCCGCAGGCGAAATTTTCTCTCGTTCTCTTCTTGAGAGCCTTCATCCTTCATCCTTTATCCTTCTTCCTTTCTGCCTGATACCTGTCACCTGAGACCTGACACCTTTCTGTGACAGAGCCTGGCACCATCATACCGAACGGGCGAAGGGGCGACGGGGCGAATCGGCGATCGAATGACCGAGTGATCGCTTTGAACGTCATGCACCGCCTCGATTGACATATATTTGTGACAGAGCCTGGCACCATGTTCATGGTTGCCGGTGCGATTTTCTCCCATTCTCTTCTGTAGAGCCTTCGGCCTTTATCCTTCTTCCTGCCTGTCACCTGCCACTTGATACCTGACACCTTGCTGTAACAGAGCCTGGCACCATCATACCGAACGGGCGAAGGGGCGACGGGGCGAAACGGCGACGGAGTAACCGCGTGATCGTTTCGGTCGCTTTGGCCTGCCTGGATTGACATATTTTTGTGACATAGCCTGGCTCCATGTTCATGGCTGTCAGAGAGATAATCTCTGGTTCTCCTTTTTAGAGCCTTCATCCTTCATCCTTTATCCTTCTTCCTTTCTGCCTGATACCTGTCACCTGAGACCTGACACCTTTCTGTGACAGAGCCTGGCACCATCGTGGCGAGGGGGCGACGGGGCGAATCGGCGACCGAATGACCGAGTGATCAATTCGGACGCCATGTCCCGCTTTGATTGACATACTTTTGTGACAGAGCCTGGCACCGTTGCCGAAACGGCGAGAGGGTGACGAGGCGAAACAGCAATCCGCGAACGTAGCCGTCGTCTGCCGGAGGGCAGAATGGATGGACTCGCATTCGACACATTTTTGTGACATAGCCTGGCACCGTGTTTATGGCTGTCGGAGAGATAATCTCTGGTTCTCCTTTTTAGAGCCTTTATCCTTCATCCTTCCTGCCTGTCACCGGACACCTTTCTGTGACAGGTTGCGAGCAGGCAGCAGTGGCAGGGTGGGGAATTCTGTAGACGTATTCATTCCGATGGAGTCGTGGCAGACAACTGGTCCAAATGGGCGGCCATATGGGCGGCCTGTTCCGGATGGCCGGTGGCCGTATAGGCCTGGACGAGCATCCTCAATACTTCGGCGTCGTCCGGGAAACCTGACTGGACCTGCTCCAACAGGGGGATGGCTCCGGCCATATCGCCCTGGCGGTAACGGGCCACCGCCAGGTTGAACGATACCTGCCGGTCGAGTGGCGCGAAGGCATGCAGTCGACCATACACCTGCGCCATACGCCGGTAGTCTCCTCGCTGGTGGGACACCTTTCCGATGAAGTCCAGCAGGCCCGGATTGTCGGGATACTGGTCCAGGCCATCCTCGAGCAGTGCCGAGGCTTGGGCCCATTCGGTTTCCTCCAGCATGTGAAGGGCGGCCGGCACCTGCTCCGGCAGGCCCACATAGCGGTACAGCAGCACCCGGTGTGGATTGTCGAACAACAGGGCCGGCAGATATTGGTCCGAAATGCCGGTAAACGTCTTCAATACCTGGAGATCCGGACGCAGTTCCAGCTGCCACGCCAGAACCAGACAGCGCCCCGGCGGCTGCCGGAGCAGATCCGCCCAGGCCGCCAGCTCGATTTTACGCCGAAACAGCTCGCCGAACGCCGCCGGGTAAGCATAGGGCTGAAAACCGGGCCCAAGAAGCAACCGTTCCGTGTCCGGCCAGGGGGAGTGCTGGCGTATGAACGAGTAAGCCCGGTGAACGGCCAGGGCTCCGCCAAAATCCTGCCGGTAGTGGCCGGCCCGATGCCCGTTCAGGGCGATCTGAAGCATGCCGGCGGTGAGAAGGCCGGCGGCCAGCCAACGGCCAAGGGCAGGTGCCCCTCGCCCGGCGGCAGGGATCAGCCGCCCCGCCATCCCGCCCAGCAGAATGCAGGCGGGGAGCAATGGTATGATCCCATACCGGATACGGAACAGATGCTGCATATCGGGCAACATGCTGCTGACCGCCAGAGCACCGACGCTCCAGACCAGGACAAACACCATGGCCCGGCGGGCGCGGGCGGTCACGGGTGGGCCATCCGCCAGCCGCAAACCGCAAAGACGCCAGATCCGGGCAATCGGTCGACGGTCGGGCTCATCGTCTGTCCGTGCGGTTCCTTTTGTCCGGCGCAGGGCCGCCATCAGCAGAAGCAGGAGAAACAGCCAGAACAAGGGGCCGACTGTCTCCAGAATCGAAAAGGGAATATCGGTGAACAGGTGACCACCCGGCGCCAGGCGTCGCGGATCGCCGATAAAATCGAGCACCTGATGGAATGTGGCCTCGCGGAACATCCAGGAGATCTCGCTGCCGCCCGATCCGGGAAGCCAGGGTGGCAGACGATGGAACACGGCCGGTCCCCAGGGGACGGCCAACAGGATCACGATCAGCCCCAGCGGAAGATAGCGGAGAAAACGGCGCGGAGCCACCAGCAGGACATGGCCGAGCAGGATGAAGGGGAGGATTTTGGTGTCCGCCTTGGTTTTGTAGGCGAGGTAGATGAGGAGCAGCAGCGGCAGCCAGCCGGCGAACCAGCGCCACCAGGGCCTGACATCGACCGACAAATCATCATCGGAAAACAGTTCGCCTTCCAGCTTGTGGAAACAGAGCCAGGCGGTGACGGCCAGGACCAGTTCGGCGGTGGTGGCGAAATCGGCGATCCAGAGATGGGCGGCCATCACCGCCGGGGTGACCCCGTAAAAAACGGCACACAGGGTGGCGATGCGGCGACGGCGCGTCACCAGCAGCGCCCAGCGATAGGTCACCACCAGCAGCAGGCCGAAAATGAAGCTCTTGTAAAGGTAAAACGGCAGGGCATTGTAACCCCACACGCGGTAAAGAACCCAGGTCACCAGCGACTGCACCGGCCGGTCGTTGAACCCCCAGTTTTCGGAAAGTGTTGAAACGGGTGACAGGATCTCGCCGAGGATTTCGGGTACCGACTGGTCTTCGATACGGGCGATCCAGTTGTAGTCGTCATCCCACAGGGGCAGTCCCCAGGAAAAGATGAGAGCGAAGGCCACTCCGAAAATGAAAAGCCAGAAAGATGGATTTCGGGTCAGGGCGGGAATGGAGGGGCAGAAACGTTCCACGGCGCGGATGGTTCTCCTCCGAAACGGAACGGGATTCGCCGACAGCCGTCGGGACGCTATGACTCAGAGCTTCAGATCGGCCGGATCCGGCGTTTCCAGCAGCTCCTTCATGCGGATCAGAACGCTCACCGATTCGCGTCCGTCGATGATGCGGTGGTCGTAGGACAGGGATACGTACATCATGGGACGGATCACGATCTGGCCGTCGCGCACCACCGGACGTTCCTGGATGGTATGCATGCCCAGGACGGCCACCTGGGGCGGGTTGATGATGGGAGTGGACAGCAGCGAACCGAACACGCCCCCGTTGGTGATGGTGAACGTCCCGCCCAGCATATCGTCGATGGCCAGTTTGGCCGAACGTGCCTTTTCCGCCAACTCCAGGATCGCCACTTCCAATTCCGGTTGACCCAGCCCGTGGGCGTCGCGGATCACCGGCACGACCAGCCCCTTGGGCGTGGAAACGGCGATGCCCAGGTTGACATAGTCATGATAGACGATATCCGTGCCGTCCACCCGGGCGTTGGCGGCCGGCCAATCCTGCAGTGCCCGGCATACGGCCAGGGAGAAAAAAGACATGAATCCCAGCTTCACGCCGTATTTCTGCTGGAAGGCCTCACGATGCTCCTGCCGGACGGTCATGATGGCCGACATATCCACCTCGTTGATGGTGGTGAGCATGGCCATCTCGTTTTTGGCCGACACCAGACGGTTGGCGATGGTCTGGCGCAAGGTGGTCATGCGTTCACGGCGGACGGGTTGTCCGGTGGCGGCTGTGGTGGGGACAGCCTTGCCCGGTCTGGCGGATTCCGTGGATGGAGCGGCCACGGCGCGCCGCGCGTCTTCCTTGGTGATTTTGCCGCCGATGCCGGTCCCTTTCAGGCCGTCTGCCGACACCTGGTGATCTTCCAGGATCTTGCGCGCCACGGGAGTGATCCGAACTTTCTCGGCGTCACCTATCTCCGGGGCCGGGGCCGCAGCCGTCGTCGTCCTTTCCCGGGTGGCGGATGCCTTGGGGGGCGAACCGGTCTCCGCCGCGGAGGACGTCTCCGTCGGCGCTCCTTCGGTGTCGATTTCCGCAATGATATCGCCGATGGCCAGGGTGGCGCCCGTTTCGACCTTCTTCCGAAGCACACCGGCCTGTTCTGCGGGAATCTCCATGGTGGCCTTGTCCGATTCGATCTCGGCGATGGGTTCGTCGGCCGTGACCGCTTCACCGTCCCGCTTGAACCATTCACCCATCACCACTTCAGTGATGGATTCACCGACGGCGGGTACTTTCACCTGAATGATCATGATGACTGCTCCATCTCCCAGTATTATGCAAAGGCCTTGCGGATGATTTTCGCCTGTTCCTCGCGGTGGAATTCGGGGAAACCGGTGGCCGGCGAGGAGCTGGCCCGGCGGGCCACCACATCCAGCGGCAGGAAATCGGCCCAGCGCTGGACAAAATAGGCCGGCCCCATATTTTCCGGCTCTTCCTGCACCCAGCACCAGTGTACCTCCCGCGGGTAACGCGCCTGCAAGCGTCGTAACGTCTTATGGGGAAAGGGATAAAGCTGTTCCACACGTACCACGGCCACATCGCCGCGTTCATCGTCGCGACGCTGTTGCAGCAATTCATAGTAAATCTTGCCGCTGCAGAGCAGGACGCGGCGGGTGTCCGACGGCCGGATGTCAGCGTCATCCAGCACCGGTTGGAAACGACCGGTGGTCAAGTCCGTTGCCGGACTGACACACTCCGGATAGCGCAGCAGACTTTTGGGCGTGAATACGACCAGCGGAATCCGTACCGGCAATTTCACATGACGCCGCAGCAAGTGGAAGAAGTTGGCCGGGGTTGTGGCGTTGGCCAGCACCATGTTGTTGCCGGCGCACATGGCCAGAAAGCGTTCCACGCGGGCCGACGAATGCTCCGAACCTTGCCCTTCATAGCCGTGCGGCAGGAACATCACGAGTCCGTTGGCCCGGTTCCACTTGGCCTCGCCGGCGACAATGTACTGGTCGATGATGATCTGGGCGCCGTTGACAAAATCGCCGAATTGGGCTTCCCAGACGGTGAGTCCGTTGGCCGCCACCGAAGCATACCCGTATTCGAAGCCCAGCGCGGCGTACTCGGACAACAGCGAGTTGTAGATCTCGAATTGGGGCTGTCCATCGCGGATCTGGTTCAGGGGGACGTATTCGTCCTCGTCGGATTCGGCCACGTGCAAGACGGCATGACGGTGGGAGAATGTGCCCCGCTCGCTGTCCTGACCGGCAAAGCGGATGGGATGACCTTCGTCCAGCAAGGTGCCGAAGGCGAGTGCCTCGCCGATAGCCCAATCGCACTGCTCCTTGTCCAGCAGATCCTGTTTGCGCAGATCATACAGCCGGCGGATCTTGTTGAAGACGGTGGTGTCGGCGGGGATGGTGAATATCCGCTCACCCACGCGGAAAAGGTCTTCCCGGCTGACCTGCGTGTTCAGCTCCGCTTCGAAGTCCACCGCCGGGTCTTTGGGGCGGGGCTCCACTTTTTCGCGGAGGGCGGAACGGTCGGCGGCCTCCTGGCGGGATTGCTCCAGACATTCCTGCAGGGTCTCCCGCACCTCCTGTTCCATGCCGGCGGCTTCGTCGGCGGTCAGGGTGCCTTCCCGGACAAGCCGTTCGGCATATTGCTGCCGTGGATCGGGGTGCGCAGCGATAATCTTGTACAGCTTGGGCTGGGTAAAGCGGGGTTCGTCGGATTCGTTATGGCCATACTTGCGGTAACCGAGCAGATCGATGAACACGTCACTGTGAAAGGTCTGGCGATACTCCATGGCCATCTGCATGGCCAGCACCACGGCCTCCACGTCATCGGCATTGACATGGAAAACCGGCGATTTGACCACTTTGGCCACATCGGTGCAATAGGTGCTGGAGCGGCCGTCCAGATAGTTGGTGGTGAATCCGAGCTGGTTGTTGATGACCAGATGGATGGTGCCGCCGGTGCGGTAGCCGTCCAGTAGCGACATCTGGACCGTCTCGTACACCACGCCCTGCCCGGCGATGGCGGCATCGCCATGAACGATGACCGGTATGAGTTTTTCCATGCACCCGTCGTAGCGGTGGTCGATACGGGCCCGGGCAATGCCCTCCACCACGGGACCCACGGCCTCGAGATGCGAGGGATTGGGTGCCAGGTGGATGGTCAGGGGGTTGAGGCTGCGGGTTTTGATGACATTGGTGTAGCCCAGGTGATACTTGACGTCGCCGATGTAGACGTCGTCTTCCCAGGAAGTGCCCTCGAATTCATCGAAGATGACTTTGAAGGGTTTGGCCATGATGTTGGCCAGCACATTGAGGCGGCCGCGATGGGCCATCCCCAGTACCACTTCCTCGACGCCCATGGCGGCGCCCCGCTCGATGAGCACGTCCAGGGCCGGGATCAGGGTTTCTCCGCCGGCCAGGGAGAAACGCTTCTGGCCGACGAATTTGCTGTGCAGGAAATTCTCCAGCATGACGGCTTCCGTCAGTTTGCGCAGCAGGTTTCTCTTTTCCTCGACCGGGAAGGCCGGCCGGTTGCGGGTGGATTCCATGCGTTCCTGCAGCCAGTTGATGCGCTCGGGGGTGCGGATGAACATGTACTCGGCGCCGATGGAATGGCAGTAGGTCTCTTTGAGATGGGCGACGATCTCGCGCAGGGTGGTTCGGCCCAGGCCGATCTCCCTCCCCGCCTGGAAATGGTCGTCCATGTCGTCCTCACTCAGGCCGAAATGTTCCAGGGCCAGCGTGGGTGTATATTTGCGGCGGGTACGCACCGGGTTGGTCTGGGTGAAGAGATGGCCGCGCATCCGGTAGCCGTGGATCAGGTTGATGACGCGAAACTCCCGCGGATCAAACTCCGTGGGCGATTCCAGCACCGGCGGGACGCCGGGCAGGGGCTCGGAGGAAGTGATCCGGCCGTCGGCCGGTGGGTAGATTGAACGCGTATCGGCGGGCGTGCCGGCCGCCAGCTGATATCCCTCGAAAAAATGGCGCCAGCCCGCTTCTAAGGCCTGCGGGTCAAGTGAGTAACGTTGCTGCAGGTATTCCACGTACTGGGGATGAGCGCTGAAGAGATAGGAATACCGGTCCAGATCGCGGGGTTCGTGGTTCGGATGATGGGTATCCCGGGTTGAGCGTTCCTGTTGATCCGATTTTTTTCGTTCCATTCTGTTTACATCTGCGGCATGACACGGTTTTTATCCGGATGGCGTCGGGCATGACGGGAAGGGCCGAAGTTGCCGGTCCGCCCTAACTGTGGACAGCATGAACAGAATCCCGACACGGCTTCGACCCCGGAATGAGTCTGCCCACCCGTGGGGGGCGATCCACCGGATAGCTGATTGTAATCAAAAAGCGTATGCCGGTCAATGGTTTTGGGAACAACTGACGACCGCTGCCGGCTGGAGCAGAACAGAAAGCAACTGTTCAGGCCAATGATGAACCGAGCCATGACCACTCCCGGAAAAAGAATCTACCCGATGAACACTGTTATTGCCAGCCCGGGAGTCGCTGGGCACGGGTGCTGAACGTCTCCGCCGTTGAAAAATGTTGGATGGAAGAAATCGAACACCGGATGCGTCGGAGGGGATTTTCAGAGCCTGCCGGCTGTGCGGAGTTGGAAATCGAGGATGGTGCCAGGCTCTGTCACGGAAAGGTATCAGGTCTCAGGCAGAAAGGAAGAAGGATAAAGGCTGACGGATGAAGGCTCTAAAGAGGAGAATGAGGGAATATCTATCCTGTAGCCATGAACATGGTGCCAGGCTCTGTCACGGAAAGGTATCAGGTCTCAGGCAGAAAGGAAGAAGGATAAAGGCTGACGGATGAAGGCTCTCAAGAAGAGAACGAGAGAAAATTTCGCCTGCGGCTATGAACATGATTCGGTCGCCGTGTCGCCCCCTCGCCGCGATGGTGCCAGGCTCTGTCACAAAAGTATGTCAATTGCAGATGGGTTACAGTGGTCGAAAACGATCAATCGGTCCTTCGATCGCCGATTCAGCCCGTCGAAACCGGCCTACCTTTCCGCACCCGGCGGGCGCTGTTTATGCACTCTGTTCGCCGTGTCGCCCCGTCGCCCCCTCGCCGCGATGGTGCCAGGCTCTGTCACGGAAAGGTATCAAGTGACAGGTGTCAGGTGTCAGAAAGGAAGAAGGATGAAGGATAAAGGCTCTCAAGAAGAGAACGAGAGAAAATTTCGCCTGCGGCTATGAACATGATTCGGTCGCCGTGTCGCCCCCTCGCCGCGATGGTGCCAGGCTCTGTCACAAAAGTATGTCAATTGCAGATGGGTTACAGTGGTCGAAAACGATCAATCGGTCCTTCGATCGCCGATTCAGCCCGTCGAAACCGGCCTACCTTTCCGCACCCGGCGGGCGCTGTTTATGCACTCTGTTCGCCGTGTCGCCCCGTCGCCCCCCGCCGCGATGGTGCTAGGCTCTGTCACAAAAGTATGTCAATTGCAGATGGGTTACAGTGGTCGAAAACGATCAATCGGTCCTTCGATCGCCGCTTCGCCCACTCGCCCCCTCGCCGGGTCGACCATAACGGTGCCAGGCTCTGTCACGAAAATGTGTCGAACCGGAACGGTGGCACCCATCCGGCCGGCCGGAGTGTTGCCTTCCGTCACTCCGGGGCACCGCCGTTGGCGAGGCCTTCGTTGCAGTAATAGCGAATTACCTGAACGATGGCCGCGGTGCACACCCGGCAATAGGGTTTGGCCCCCTTGGAGAACATGATGCAGTCCACCATGGGACGGTACATGCCGGTGGCGCAATAGCCGGCACCTTCGAACGCGCCCACCTGCCCGTGCCGCCGGCTGGCCCGCAAGAAGGACTCCACTTTCCGGCTGTGGCTGGCCGAAAGCTCATCTTCGGCGGCAATGGCGGCCTGGATCTTCTCCTCCGATGCGCCCGATCTCGTCAGGCGCGCGATCTCCTCGTTCATCTCCCGCCGGATTTTCTGGTAGGCCAGATCCATGCCGTCGTATTCCTCTTTCTCCCAGGGGGTGGGCAGCGGCATGTCCGTCGCCACCAGATGTTTCCATTTCAGGGCATCCGGATCCAGCAGCGCGGTGATATTGGGTTCCAGCGGTTCCAGGCCAGGCGGGTAGAAATCGTTGTACGCGGTGCTGGATGTGTAGTACTCATCGGCCAGTCCGGTGAAGGAATGGCCGAATTCGTGAAGGAAAAGGTAGGGAAACCACTGGTTGTCGCTGGTGAAAGTGCAGAAGCTGTTGTAAATCCCCCCGCCGCCGTACCGGGTGTGGTTGACCATAATGAGGAGGGCGTCATAGGGGATCACGCCGGCCAGGTTGCGGTAGCTGCGGTTGTCCTCGGTGAGCATGTAGCGGGAGGATCCGAGGGAATGGAATGTGGCGCCCAGGGCGGTGTTGCGGAACAGCCCGCGGCCCGGTTCGTCGCAGCGGCTTTGGGCCGACGGGACAAAAACACCGGTGATGTTGAAGTGATCGCGTAGGGCCTTGTACGGTTCCTGCTCGAAAAATGTGTCCACCAGCCGCTGCAGATTGCGGCTGAATTTTTCCTTTTCGGCAACGGTGTAGCCTTCGGCCAGCACGGCGATATCCACCCGGTTCGCCGGCGCGCCGCCGCGGACGACGGGCAGGGTAACCACATCCGGGGCCGGTTTCTCGTCGATGATATAGATGGATGCCGGATCGATCTCCTGCCGGAAAAAGGTCTGCAACTCATTCTGCCGGTCACGGGACAAAAGCCGGAATTCGACGGCGGCCCGCGGAAAGGGGATCAGGGCCGATTCATGATACACGCGGACAATCCCCCGGGCGGCCGCATCGGTCAGGCGGTATTCGCCGAAGTAGCTGTCGAACCCTCTGGAAAAAATCAGTTCACCCGAAGCGACATCCCGGATTTCCACCGCATAGCGCCCCCGGTTGAAGGGGTCCAGCAGATACCGCCGGCTGCCGGCCCAGGGACCCTCACGATAGAGATGATCGATGCTGGCCGATTCCGACCGGGCGTCCCCATAATGGTAGTAATCGATGCGCAATGTGGCATCGAGGAAATATGTGTCGAAAACCGGTGTGTGGCCGGCCATTCCGGATCCGGACAAGGCAAGGAGCACACAAAGGATGACGGTGGGTACGCTCATGGATTCTCCTCCTTTTGCAAGGCACTGGTTCGTATATGAGCCGCCCGGCAGGCTGATGTCAAGGAATTTTCGTAACCGGGGGCCGGCGGCGGTCATTCGGCCGGTTCGTGAATCAAGGCGGCCGCCCGCACCGGTGAACCGTCACCGGCCCTGATTTTCAGGGGCAGGGCACAGAACAGGAACTCCTGGCCCACCAGGGGCGCGAGCCGGGTGAGATTTTCGACGACGATCATGCCGGCTCCGAAGAGCGCATGGTGAACCGGATGAGTGGTGGAATCCAGCGGGTCGACGGAAATGGCGTCGATGCCAAGGCCTTTCAGGCCGAATTCTGTCAGCTGCCGCGCGCAGGCCGGCGACAGAACCGGGAAAGGCTCAAAATAACGCCCCGAGTGCCAATGCCGGTCCTGGCCGGTGTGCAGAAGCAGGAAATCCAGGGCGGGAAGGTGGGTGACCACGTCAGCCAGATCGGTCATCTCCACACACCGCCCCGCAACCATGCTCACATCGGCTACCCGGGCCCGGCCGCAAAACCGGTCCAGGGGGAGCCGGTCCAGGTCAGGACCGCCGGCCTCCATGTGGGCGGGCACATCCAGATGGGTCCCCATGTGGGTGCTGAAGCACAGGCGCCGCTCGGCGTAGCCCTGTGATTCCACCCGGGCCACCTCCGTCAGCTCCGGCGGCGGACTTCCCGGAAAGACGGTCATGGCGGGATGGATCTCATGGCTCAGGTCGAATACCTTCATCTGATTTCCTCCGAGAAATGGGTTTCTTTTTGCATGCGCTCTGATATAATTTCTCCGATTAGCTACGCCCGGGGAGTCACGCATTCATGGGTTCTGAACGCTACGGCGATCAATTTGAAATCATTTTCTTCGACAATTCCGATCACAACCATGACCTGTTGCCCAGGACCAAGATCGCCCTGTTCGTGAAGCGGGTGGTGCCCATGCCGGGCAATCTGGATCCCCGCAAGTTCCAGGCCTACATGAATCCGTATCTCATCATGAGCGGCATGATCATCAAGGATATCCTGGCCAAGAAAAATATCAAGGTCCTCATCAATTCGTTCTACAACTACCTCAAACCGACCCGCTACGAGATCCTGGTCCTGGACAAGACCCGCATCCTCCACACATTTTCGTCGGTGGAGGAATTTTTCTATGACATTCTCTATCCCGAGGACAAGAGCAAAACACGGCCGCTGGAAAAAACGCCCCTGCGCGATCCGCAGTTTCTCAGCCGCACCTTGTCCAACACGCAATTCATCCGGCAAAATCCCGGTGAAGCCATCCCCGAGGCCGCCGACCAGATGATGAAGACCAACCTGGATGTGGGTGTGCAGGTCTTCCATTTCGAGAAGGTCTACACCATCTACGACAAGCTGAACAATATCATCATTCCCGAGGAAAAGGCCATCCAGGCCGTCAAGGAAGACCGGGAAATGAAGAAATACATCATCAAGGTGGACCTTGTCAAATATTGCCTCTCCTCGCTGGAAGAGGTGGCCTACCAGAAGGGGAAGATTTACAGCCTGCGCGGGCATTTCCTGGTGGGATGGACCTATTACAACAACCGCAACATCGATGATGCGACCTATCTGATCGTGGAGAATCCCCACGTCATCAACACCCTGCAACTCTGCACCAACAACCAGTACCTCAATGCCATGGTCAAGGCGTTCATCAACCCGACGCCGGCGACCAACGATCGGGAGATCATCAATCTGGTCAACGAGGATGTCCAGGGGCGAAACGTGCTGGATTTCCTGGGAACCCATGCCGCCCTGATGATCCCTTTTCTGAACAAGAATTACATTCTGATCGACAAGGCCTGCATCTCGCCGGAATATGCCACCGTGCGGATCATTCCGGCCCGCAAGTTCATCGCCAACATGTATGAGGCCAAGTATTTTCTTGAAATGTTCCGGCGCCAATAAGCCGGCCGGGATCGTGAGGAAAAACGAATCCGGCGTTCCGGTCGTGACAGATGATCCGGTCGCCGGTCCCGCTTGCCGGATATCGGAAACGGGCCGGTGAAGGGAAGCGGCATGACGATGGAAGAACTGGATATGCGTCAGCTCTTGAGTCGGGTCCGGGAAGGGGGAGTGGTCGGTGCCGGCGGCGCCGGATTCCCCACCTGGCGCAAGCTCGACTGCCGGGGCCAGGCGGATACACTGATTTTGAACGGGGCGGAGTGCGAACCTCTGCTGTATGCCGATTACCACTGCCAGCTGCTGTATGCCGACAAGATCCTGGCGGCGGCGGAGCGGTTGCGGTCGATGCTGGGCCTGGAACGGGTGGTGCTGGCCTTCAAGCGGAAGCGGCAGGCGGTGCGGCAAGTGGTGGAGAGGCTTCTGCCGGAGTATCCGCAAACCCGTCTTCATCTGCTGGAAAACATTTACCCCTCTGGCGATGAGCACATCCTGGTGTTGGACGTGACGGGCCGGGTGGTGCCCCAGGGCGGTATCCCGCTGGCGGTGGGGGTGCTGGTCCAGAACGTGCAGACCATGGTCCACATCCACGACGCCTTGCTGGGCCGTCCCGTCACCCATCGCTTCGTCACCCTCGGCGGGGCGGTGGCGCGGCCCTTCACGGCGGAAGTTCCCATCGGCACACGCCTGGCCGATCTCCTGGCGCACGCGGGCCAGGTGACCTGCCGTGAGCCCCATTTCCTGGCCGGCGGCGTCATGATGGGCGAACTGGTGGACGAGAACTTCGCCGTGGCCAAAACCACGGCGGGGATCCTGGTCCTGCCCCCGGAGAACCCGGCGGTGCAGGAGCGCCTCAGCTCCCTGTCGCGGGACCTGCGCATCGCCCTGTCCGTTTGCGATCAATGCTACGCGTGTACGGAAATGTGCCCCCGCAAGCTCATCGGGCATGAGATCGAACCCCACCGGCTGATGCGGCGGGCCGGCACCGTGCTGCAGGCGCCCGACCAACAGGATCATATCGCCCATTATTGTTGTGAGTGCGGGATATGTTCACTGATCGCCTGCCCGGTGAAGATCACCCCCCGCCGTCTCATCGCCGCCATGAAAGGAAAAGTGCCGACCGACTGGAAGCGGGAGCGGGCGGAGTACGATGTGCATCCCGAGTTCCATCGCAAACGACTGCCCCTGGATACCGTGGCCCGCCGAATGGACGTCCAGCGCTACGACGGCGAGCCCCGCTTTCTGGGCCGGCTGTCCGATATGGGTGTGGTGGATCTGACGTTGACGGAGTTCGGCGGCCGGCCGCTCCAGCCGGTGGTGGCCGACGGCGACCGGGTCATCGGCGGCGAAGTGGTGGCCCGCGGCGAGCAGACGGTCTTGCATGCGCCCATCGGCGGCCGGGTCTGCCTGTCCGATGACGGCCGGCCGGGCCGGTTGCGGATCGGCTGGTGAGCGATGCCGTGGACCGGGGTCTTCCCGGTGGGCATGCCTGACGCCCGGGATGGACAACCGCCTGCCGCCGTCCGCGGCAAGACAAACACGCGGAAAGGAAAAGGGAATGAAACTCGGTGCCCACATGTCCATTGCCGGCGGTGTCGCCACGGCCCTCCGCCGCGGGGAGCAGGTGGGCTGCGAAACCATCCAGATCTTCACCAAGAACAACAACCGTTGGGCCGGCAAACCCCTGACTCCGGACGTGCGGGACGAGTTCATCCGCGAGCAGCGACGGACCGGAATCCGGCCCATCATCGCCCACAACTGTTACCTGATCAATCTGGCCTCGCCCCAGGCGGAACTTTACGAGCGGTCCATCATGGCCATGCTGGATGAGATGGAGCGGGCCGAGGCCCTTGAACTAACCGATCTGGTGCTGCATCCCGGCGCCCACAAGGGCACCGGGCTGAACGCCGGCGTGCGCCGTATCGTCGCCGCCCTGGACCGCCTGTGCGCGGCCACTCCCGGCTACCGGGCGCGTCTGCTGCTGGAAACGACCGCCGGGCAGGGCACCAGTATCGGCCACAAATTCCGCCATTTACAGATGATCATGGCCGGCGTCACCCGCCCCGAACGCCTGGGTGTCTGCATCGATACCTGTCATCTGCTGGCCGCCGGGTACGAGATTCGCACGGCCGACGGATACGCGGACACCATGCGGCAGCTGGACGATGCCGTCGGTCTGGAGAACGTGCGCGCGGTTCATCTGAATGATTCCCTGCGGGAACTGGGCGCCCGGGTGGACCGGCATACCCATATCGGCCAGGGGGTGCTCGGGCTGGAGCCTTTCCGGCGGCTGGTCAACGACGCACGCCTGGCGGACGTGCCGGGTGTGCTGGAGACTCCCAAAAATGACGCCGGCGACGAGGACCGGATGAATCTGGCCCTGTTGCGCGGCCTGCAGGAAGGGGCTCATGAAGCGGGCAATCCCTGAGAGCCGGCTGCATCTGATGTTCGTGTTATTGGGTTTGGCGCTGGCCGCGGCCGGTGCTGGCGGCCTGTGGCTGCCGGGGGCCGAATGGTGGCTGCGGGTGCCGGCGGGTGTTCTGCTGTTCATGGGGGGGGCGCTGACCGTTGCCGGTATTCTGGTGCGGATCGGGTGGGGAGGCGAGCGCATCGAGAGACGCTATCCCTGGCCTGGCGAAGACCGCCCGCCGGAGGATCACTCCTCGTCCAGGTAATAGAGGATGCGCTTGCAGGAGTCGCACTGATGCAGGATCTCGGTGGTGCGCAGCTCCTGATCGACCTGCGGCCGGATGCGCACGTGACAGATCTGGCAGATTTCATTGCGGACTTCGGCCATGGGGATGCCGCCGCAAACCAGCGCCCGCTTGTTGTACAGCGCGAGCAGGTCGGGTGCAATCTCCTCCTCGATCTGCCGTCGCTTCGCCTGGTTGTGGGCGAGCTCGTTTTCCAGGAACGTGCGGGCGTCGGCCAGCCGGCTCAGTTCGGCCGTCAGCCGGCCTGATTCCTCTTCCAGGGTTCGCTTTTTCCTGACGGCGTCCTGGGCGGCGAACTGGGATTTTTCCATCATCTCCAGAATCTGGTCTTCTTTACCGTAAATCTCCTTGTCCAGGAAATCTATTTCGGCAAGGATCGCCTGATATTCCTTGTTGGTCTTCACGTCCATCTGGCGGTCCTTGAGCCGTTCCTGGCTGGTCCGGGCGGATTCCACCTCCCGCTCCAGACTGCGGATCTGCTTGTCCAGTTCGCGCACATCCACATCCGCGTCCTCGGCCTGCTGCTGCAACGTGCTGAGCTGTTTATGGATTTCGTTTTCCCGGATGGGGATCTGCTCCAGCTCGTGCCGCATCCGCATCAGTTCCAGGTCCAGCCTTTGCAGCTTCAGCATTTCATGTGCTTTTGGATTCAACGCTCACTCCGTCGGGTAGGACTGTTGGTGGGCCCACCAGGACTCGAACCTGGGACCAACCGGTTATGAGCCGGTAGCTCTGACCAGCTGAGCTATGGGCCCCCATGCGTGCCTTCTATCTCTACATCAAATCGGTACGGGTGTCAACTCTCAGAATGGCTGGCCCCGGTTGGTCAGGAGTTGAGGAAAGGTTTCAGTTTCTTGCTTCGGGAAGGATGACGGAGCTTGCGCAATGCCTTGGCCTCGATCTGCCGGATGCGCTCGCGGGTGACGTTGAATTTCTTGCCGACTTCCTCGAGGGTGTGTTCGCTGCCGTCGCCCAGGCCGAACCGCATCTTGATGACCTCGGCTTCGCGGGAGGTGAGCGTCCGCAATACGTTGATGGTCTGCTCCTTGAGGTTGAGGTTGATGACGGCTTCGGCAGGACTCATCACGGCATTGTCCTCGATGAAGTCGCCGAGGTGGGAATCCTCCTCCTCGCCGATGGGCGTTTCCAGGGAGATGGGCTCCTGGGCGATTTTCAGCACCTTGCGGACCTTCTGCACCGGCATGCCCATCCGCTTGGCGATCTCCTCGGAGGTGGGCTCGCGCCCCAGCTCCTGCACCAGGGTGCGCGAAGTCCGGATCAGCTTGTTGATGGTCTCGATCATGTGCACCGGGATGCGGATGGTGCGGGCCTGGTCGGCGATGGCGCGGGTGATGGCCTGTCGGATCCACCACGTGGCGTAGGTGGAGAATTTGTAGCCGCGACGGTATTCGAACTTGTCCACGGCTTTCATCAGACCCATGTTGCCTTCCTGGATGAGATCCAGAAACTGGAGACCGCGATTGGTGTATTTTTTGGCAATGGACACCACCAGGCGCAGGTTGGCCTCCACCAGTTTGCTCTTGGCCTCGTTGGCCATGAATTCGCCCTGGTAGATCATGTCCAGGGTGCGCTGAATATCTTCCCGGTTGGAGAAGAACTTGTTCTCCACCACCCGGATTTTCTTCTGGTTGCGGCGGATCTGGCGCCGCAGCTCTTCGCGCAGCGACTCGTCGGCGATCTGCTGGCGGTGATCCTTGAGGGTTTCGATTTCATGCTCCAGGTCGGCGATCCGGTTCTTGATCTCGATGATGGCGTCCTTGAAGTGGTCCAGCTGGTAGTTGGTGAAATCCAGGTCGCGGATGATGCGGGCGATGGGGATCTTGTACCGCGCCAGGCGCAGATTGAGCAGCCGGCGCTTGGCCGAGCTGGCCGATTCCTTTTTGATCTTGTCGGCGATGAGATTGGCCTTGTTCTCGAGTTCGGCCACATCGTCGATCTGGCGGATGGTCTGCTGGTATCGCTCGAACAGGATGTCATCGGAAAATTCGTCGTCGTTCAGATTGATGACATCCTTGAGGCGACCGGGATTTTCCTGCAGAATCTGTTTGAGGTTGAGCATTTCGTGGACGACGATGGAAGACCGGGACAGCGATTTGAGGATGAGCTTCTGGCCGCGCTCGATCTGCTTGGCGATCTCCACCTCGCCTTCGCGCTTGAGCAGCGGAACGGTGCCCATTTCGCGAAGGTACATGCGCACCGGATCGTTGGTCTTCTCCACCGTTTCGGTGGTGGATTCGCCGTCCTCGCCCGAGGTGTCGGCTTTCTTGGGATCGGCGGAGCGGTCCTTGTCACCCATTTTCCCGCTGTCCAGGACCTCGATACCATTGGCGCCGAAAAGATCGAACAGATCGTCCAGATCGGTGGATGAATTCAGCTCGTCGGGCAGCATGTCATTGACTTCCTCGTAGCTGAGGAAGCCCTTTTCTTTGCCCAAGGTTAGTAAATCCTTTACCTCGTCATACTTATCTTCAAGGGACAAGGTAGCCTCCTGTATTATGTTATGAAATCCTGAGCGCTGTCCTTTTGGCGTTCCAGTTCTCTCTTCCGCTGCAGCAGCGAACGGCAGCGATCGATATCGCCTTCTTTTTCCGCTTTTTGCATTTGGATGACCAGGCTTTGTATCTCCTGCTCGAAGGCCCGGGCGCGTAAATGGGCGAAGCAGTTCAGCGCATCTTCCTCGGAAACGACTGTTGAATCATCCAAAGAAATCTTGTGAAGCAACAACAAATCTTCCTGGGGCAATGACGATTCAAGAGTTTGCAGACAAAAACGACCCTCTTCCTTCACCATCTGAAGGATTCCGGTCAATATGTTAGATGACCTTAGCCCTGAAAAAGTTACACCCGGATCATAGAATATTTGTGGCACTGTCTCCGGATAGGTAATGATATATTTCAACAGCAATTTTTCCGATTCCACCAATTCCGGTGCAACCTCGAGGCGGAGGCGGGCGGCGTCCACCGTCTGGGTGCGGACGTATCGTTTGAACTGCCGGAAAATGGAAGTCTGATCAAGCCCCAGGCGGTTGGCCAGTCGCGACAACTGCATGGATCGCTCGGTGGGGCGGGGGATCTTCATCAGGAAAGGAAACATCTGTTCCAGCAACTTGATCCGGTTCTTGGTGGTCAGGTTGCCGGCGTATTGCGCCTGGAAGCGGCGCCACACGAAATCCAGAAACGGCAATGCGTCGGCCACCAGTTTCTGAAATCCGGCCCGGCCAAATTCCAGGGCATAGGTGTCGGGGTCCATGCCCTGGGGCAGGACCAGCACCCGGCACTCGAAATCGTTTTCCAGAAACAGTTCCACCGAGCGGTGCGCCGCGGCCGCCCCGGCCGAGTCCGGATCGAAACAGATCAGAACATTTTTGGTGAAACGCCCAAGCAGCTTGACCTGCAAGGGGGTGAGGCTGGTGCCCAGGGAGGCGACGGTGTTGGTCACCCCGGTCTGCCAGGGGACCATCATGTCGAAATAGCCTTCCACCAGGATGGCCTCGTCCTGCTCGCGGATGGCGCGCTGGCTGAGCTGAAGTCCGAACAGGTGGCGGCTTTTCTGGTATACGGGCGTCTCGCGGGAGTTGAGGTACTTGGGTTCGCCGTCACCGAGGATGCGGCCGCCGAAGGCGATGATCCGGCCGTGAAGGTCGAGGATGGGAATGATCAGCCGCTGGCGGAACTGATCGTAGAGCTTGCCGGATTTTTGCGACCGGCTGGCCAGCCCGGCGTCCAGGATGAACGGGTCCTTGATGCCCAGCGAGCGGAGGTAGGAGAGGAGGTGATAGCCGTTCACGGGGGCAAAGCCCAGCCGGAACCGGGCGATGGTCTCCTCGTCGATCTGGCGCCCGTCGAGATACTCGCGGGCCGCCCGTCCGTCGGTGCGCTGCAGGCATTTTTCGTAGAAGGAGGCCGCCTCTTCCATGACGGTGTACAGGAATTTGCGGTCCCGGTACTCCTTCTCCTCGCCGGCGTCCTCGAACGGGATGCGCAGGTTGGCTTTCTCGGCCAGGGACTGGACGGCCTCCACATAGGACAGCCCCTCCATTTCCATGACCAGGGTGATGATGTCCCCTTTCTGCTGGCAGCCGAAGCAGTAAAAAAGCTGCCGCTGCTCGCTGACGGAGAAACTGGGCGTTTTTTCCGTATGGAAAGGACACAGCCCGAAATAGTTGCTCCCCTTTTTCTGCAGGCGGATGTACTGGCCGGCCACTTCCACGATGTTGAGGGAGTGTTTGAGTTCCTGAACAAATTGTGCCGGTATTTTCTTCATCTGACGCCCCGCCCCGCCCGGGCAAAAAAAGAGCCGGCATTATACAGAACATCCGGACGGAAGTAAAGAGATTCTCGCTCAGATATCCAGTTCAACGATGGTTTTTCCCTGGCCGCCGGCGGCCGGTGCGGGGTGGTAAAAGCGACGCACGAACGGCACGGCCGGCAGATGTTCATGGATGGCCTGGCGCAGGATGCCGCGGCCGATGCCGTGAATGACAGCCACCTCTTTCATTTCCCGGCGGTACGCCTGGTCCAGGTAGCGGTCCAGCTCAGGCAGGGTTTCGTCGACGGTTTTGCCGATGAAGGAAATTTCCGCCGGAACATCGGCTGGTTCCTCGTGTGTTTCACCCGCCGGCGCCGGTCGGGCGGCGGGCGGTGCCGCTGCGGCGTCCACGGCCGGCAACCGGTAAATCCAGTGGGGCGGCACCTTCAGTTTTTTGTCGCCGGCGAGTATGAGAATTTCCTCGCCGTCGATGCCCAAAATCCGGCCCTGCGCCCGCATGGGGCCCACCAGCACGTCCATCCCCGCGCGCATGTCGGCCGTCTCCAGGCGGGCCGGCGCCGGCCGCCCGGCCGGGCGGTCGGGCGTGAGTCCGGGCGGGGCCTCCTGGGCCAGACGCTGGCGCCAGCGTTCGCTCTTGTGGGCCAGGGTTTCCACTTTTTTGCCGGTCGTTCCCTCGCGCCGAAGTTCGGCCAGGAAGCGCTCCTGTTCCTTGCGGACCCGTTGCATGGCCTGGTCGAATTCCTGGCGCAACTGCTGCATGAGCTTGCGCCGCTGTTCCTCGGTCCGGCGCTCCTGATCGATTTTTTTCAGAATCTGCTCGTGCTTGATGCGGGTAATGGACGCCAGTTCCTCCTCCCGCCGGCGGACCAGCTCGTTCAGCTTGGCCAGGACCTGGTCGCTCAGGCGGCACTGCTCCGAAAGATGGAGATTGGCGGCCTGGATGATGTCCTCGGGGATGCCCAGCTTGCGTGCGATGAACAACCCGCTGCTCTGGCCCAGCATGTCGGGCTGCAGCCGGTAGGTGGGCTCGAGGGTGTCGGGGTCGATTTCCACGGCGGCCATGGCGGCGTGGGGCCGGGTGACGGAGTACTCCTTGAGGGCCTGGGCATGGGTGGTGATGATGACCGGCGCCTGCAACCGGCTGAAGTAGTCCAGGACGGCCATGCCCAGAGCGCTCCCCTCCTCGGGATCGGTGCCGGTGCCCAGCTCGTCGATGAGCAGGAGGGAGGGTGTCTCGTAGTGGTGGATCATGTGACGGAGCATGAGGACGTGGGAGGAAAAGGTGCTCAGGTCCTGGGCGATGGACTGCTGGTCGCCGATGTCGGCGAACACGTGGCGGAACAGCCCGCAGGCCATGTCGCGGGCGGGCACGGGGATGCCCGACAACGCCATGAGGGTGAGGAGGCCGGCCGTTTTCAGGGCCACGGTCTTGCCGCCGGTGTTGGGTCCGCTGATGATCAGGCAGGGGGTGTCGCGGGTCAGTTTCAGGGAAACGGGTACCACTGCCTTGTCCTGGGCACGCAGGACATTTTCCAGCAGGGGATGCCGGGCTTCTTCCAGCAGCAGATGGACCTCGTCACTCAGGCGGGGGATCACGCAGCGGAAGTCCCGGCCGAAGCGGGCACGGGCCAGCAGGCTGTCCAGGCGGCAGGCCAGGTCGAAGGCGGCCTCCAGTTCCGGTCGCTGGTCGCGCAAGGCGGCCGAGATCTGGGCCAGAATGGCGTCGATGATTTCCCGCTCCCGCTCCTGCAGCTGGATGAACTGGTTGTTGAGGGGGACGGTGTCCATGGGCTCGATGTACATGGTCAGTCCCGACGACGAGCGGCCGTGAACGATCCCCGGCACCGAAGAGGGCGCGTCGGTGCGGACGGGAATGACATAGCGGTTGTTGCGGACCGTGATGTAGGCGTCCTGCAGGCCGCCTTTTTTGGCCAGCCTTTGCAGGATCTTCTGGTAGGTTTCATGAATCTGGTCCGTCAGCCGGCGTAGCTGGCGGCGGACGGCCGCCAGTTCGGGCGATGCCCGGTCGGGAATCTCACCGTTGGGTTCCACCCGCTGCCGGATGAACGATTCGAGGGACTGCAGCACCGGCAGCCGGCGTCCCAGTTCCAGCATTCCGGCGCCCATCTCCTCGGCACCGGTCAGGGTCCGGCGGGCGGTGCCGCTGGTTTCGACGAGGTCGAGCAGAGCGAGGATTTCCCGCACGTCCAGGGTCAGGTTCTCGATTTTCAGCATGGGGATGACGGCTTCCACCCCCTCGAGGGCCGAGAAGCCTAGCTCGCCGCCGGCCTCGAGAAAACGGACGGCGTCGTTCACCAGTGCCAGCACCTGGTTCAGGGGAGCGGCTTCCCCCAGCGGCGTCAAGCCGGCGATGATGCCGCGACCGCCGCTGAAGGTACAGCGGTGGCCCAGCAGATCCAGCAGTGGACGAAACTCAAGATTCTCCAGATATTTCTCGAACATGTTTTCCGCCTGTCGATGGTTACGGTTTCCGGAAGAGGGCCGGAGAGCGGCGCCCCCGGCCCTATTTGGCCTCCAGCCAGTTCCGGCCGTGGTGAATATCCACGGTCAGGGGGACCTTCAGGTTCACGACCTGTTCCATGCACTCCCGGATCAGGCCGGTGAGCGCCGCCACTTCGGCGGCAGGGCATTCCAGCACCAGCTCGTCGTGCACCTGCAGCAGCAGGCGGGCGGACAGGCCCTCCTGACGGAGCCGCCGGTGCACCTCCAGCATGGCCATCTTGATGATGTCGGCGGCGCTTCCCTGGACGGGGGCGTTGGTGGCCACCCGTTCGCCGAACTTTTTAATGTTCCAGTTGGAATGGGTCAGTTCGGGCAGGGGGCGGATCCGGCCGAACAGGGTCTTGACATGGCCCGATTCCGCGGCATTGCGGATGTTGTCGTCGATCCAGGCCCGCACCTGGGGGTAGGTGATGAAATAGGAATCGATGATTTCCCGGGCTTCCGCACGGTTGATCTTCAGCTCGCCGGCCAGGCCAAAATCGCTCTGCCCGTAAATGATGCCGTAATTGATGGCCTTGGCCTTGTGGCGGTATTCACCCGGATGGGCCGCGGCCCGGTCGCCGAACACGTCCAGTGCCGTCTGGCGGTGCACGTCCGCGTCACCGTGGAAAGCGGCGATCAGCCGTTCGTCGCCGCTGAGGTGGGCCATGATTCGCAGCTCGATCTGGGAATAGTCGGCGCTGACCAGCCGGTGCCCGTCGGGGGCGATGAAGGCCCGCCGGATTTTCTGCCCCTCCTCGGTGCGGATGGGAATGTTCTGCAGGTTGGGATTGGCGCTGCTGAGACGGCCCGTGGCCGCCACCGTCTGGTGAAAGGTGGTGTGGACCCGGCCGGTGCGGGGTGAGACCAGGCGCGGCAGGGCGTCCACATAGGTGGATTTCAGCTTGGTATACTGGCGGTAGGCCAGAATGTGGGCCGGCAACTCGAAATCGAGGGCCAGCTGCTCCAGCACGTCCACGCCGGTGGCGTAGGACTTGGTTTTCCTGGTTTTTTTCTGGGACGGCAGGCCCAGCTTTTCGAAGAGGATGACGCCCAGCTGCTTGGGGGAGTTGATGTTGAACTCCTCGCCGGCCAGGATGTAGATCTGTTCCTCGAAGTGACGGATCTTTTCGGCCATCTCGCCGGACAGTTCGGCCAGATAGTCTGTATCCAGCAGGATGCCGTTGCGCTCCATGTCCACCAGCACCGGCACCAGGGGCATTTCCAGTTCGCGATACACCCGCGCCAGATCCAGCTGGGACAGCTGGTCGAGGTAGCCGGCTGTAGCCTGGTGGATGACGTCCGTTTTGCGACGCAGGGAGGCCGGCGATTCTTCCAGCCGATCCAGCAGGAAGCGGCGTCGCGGGCCCGATTCCGGTGCGGTATCCAGGGCCGTGCCGGTGGCGTCCAGGGCGATTTTTTCCAGGGAATGGTCCTCCACGTGGGGCTGGAGCAGGTAGTGCAGGAGCTTCAGATCGTCGGTCCGCGGTTGCGTCGCGGGGGAGAAGGCGTGGCGGAACAACACCGGCTTCGTGCGGTAGAACCGTTTGGGATGCGGGCCGGCCAGCCAGTCGCCCAGGATCGCCTCGTCCTCCGCCCACGACAGCACGAACAGCGTATCCGATTCGGCGGGTCCGAGCAGCAGGCGATCCTCATCGAGGGGGTATGCCGCCACGGGGCGATGGGGCTGCTGCGCGACGAACTTGCGGAAGGCGGCAGCGTCTGTCGAAACCTGAACGTTACCGGCCGGTTCCGGCGCCGGTTTCGGCAGGCTTTTGAGGAGGGACTTGAATTCCAGTCGGGTGTACAGCGACCGGAGTTTTTCATGATCCGGTTCCCGCCGCTGGAAATCCGCCCACTGGAAATCCAGCGGCGTCTCCTGGAGTGTCACCAGTTCGCGGGATTTGAATATGGCGGCCCGGTTTTCCTGCAGAATGTCGCGGATGCGCGGGGGAGTCACGTCCGCCAGGGAATCGTAGCATTCCTCCAGACCCTCAAAATCGGCCAGCAGGCGGGCGGCGGTTTTGGGGCCGATGCCGGGAGCGCCGGGGATGTTGTCCGATGTGTCGCCCACCAGGGCCAGGTAATCGGGGATCTTGGCCGGCGGAACGCCCGTTTTCTCCTCCACCTGGCGGGCGTCGTACAGCACGTCGTCCTGGATGTCCAGCAGGTACACGTGTTCCTGCACCAGCTGGAACAGGTCCTTGTCGCGGGAGATGATATAGACGTCGCAGTCGTGTGCCCGGGCCTCGCGGGCCAGGGTGGCGATGATGTCATCGGCTTCGTAGCCTGCCCGGCGCAGCACGGGAATGCGGAAGGCCTCGCACAGCGTGTAGATGAACGGGATCTGCTGCTGAAGCTCCGGCGGCATGTCGGGGCGGGTGGCCTTGTATTCGGCATAGGCCTCGTGGCGCAGTGTCGGCGCGTCCACGTCGGTGGCGGCCACCAGGTAATCCGGCTGCCGGGTGTCGATGAGCTTGTTCATGATGGACGCGAACCCGAACACGGCGTTGGTGGGCAGGTTTTCGGAATTGCTCAGCCGGCCGATGGCATAGTAGGCCCGGTAGACCTGGCTCATGACATCGATGATGTACACGGTTTTTCTTTTCATCGGTAATATCCCGCTAAAACAGTTTCTTCTGATTGGCCGCGGCGTCGGGTGGAACATCCTTTTTCAGGTAGCGGTAGGCCTGGAGCGTGGCCTGGCGGCCGCGCGGCGTGCGTTCCAGAAAACCCTGCTGAATCAGATAGGGTTCGAAGATGTCCTCGATGGTGTCCTTCTCTTCACCGGTGGCGGCGGCGAGGGTGTTGATGCCCACCGGGCCGCCGTCGAATTTTTCCACGATGGTGCACAGCAGGTGGCGGGTGACGTCGTCCATGCCGTTCTCATCCACCTCCAGCAGCTCGAAGGCGGCCATGGCGCCGGGACCGTCGATCCGTCCCTCCGCCCGCACTTGGACGAAATCGCGAACCCGCTTGAGCAGCCGGTTGGCGATGCGCGGCGTGCCGCGAGCCCGGCGGGCGATCTGGGCAATCCCTTCCACGGTGGCCTCCACCCCCAGCAGCCGGGCCGACTGTCGCACGATGGACCGGATCTCGTCCTCCTGGTAAAAATCGAGGCGATGCACGATGCCGAACCGGGCGCGGAGCGGCGCCGTCAGCAGACCGAGGCGGGTGGTGGCCCCCACCAGGGTGAAGTGGGGCAGATCGATGCGCACCGACCGGGCCGAGGGCCCTTCGCCGATGATGAGATCCAGGGTGAAATCCTCCATGGCCGGATACAAAATCTCCTCGATGCTCGGGTGCAGGCGGTGAATCTCGTCGATGAACAGCACGTCGTGGGGTTCCAGGTTCGTCAGCAGGGCGGCCAGGTCGCCCCGTTTTTCGATGGTCGGGCCCGACGTGGTGCGGATGTTCACCCCCATCTCACTGGCGATGACGGTGGCCAGGGTGGTTTTTCCCAGCCCCGGCGGCCCGTAGAACAGGACGTGATCGAGGGCCTCGCTGCGGGCGCGGGCCGCCTCGATGGCGATGGTGATGTTGGTCACCACCTTTTTCTGGCCGATGTACTCGGCCATGATGCGCGGTCGCAGTTGCCGCTCGATGCTGTCGTCGACAGTGCAGTAGGGGGTGAGAATGCGGTCCGGTGATTCCATATTATTTCGTGATCATGATTTTCAGGGAACGCTTCAGCAGGCTTTCAAAACCGGCGTCGGGCGCCTCGCGCACCGCCATGGCCACGGCTTTTTCCGCCAGGTTGCGGGCGTAACCGAGGTTGATCAGCGCCGATACCAGGTCGTCGCTGAAACCGGCGGCGGCCGAGGCAGCCGCCTCCTCGCCGGCCGTGCCCGCCAGCGTCTCGAAATAGCGGGGCAGCTTGTCCTTCAGTTCGTAGATCAGCCGCTCGGCCGTCTTGCGTCCCAGCCCCGGAATGGTGCTCAGTCGGACGGCATCCCCGTTCACCAGGCACTGGACGAGCATCTCGGCTTCCATGCCCGACAGGACGGTGACGGCCAGGCGGGGGCCGAAGCCGCGCACCGAGCAGAGGGCGCGGAACATATCCAGTTCCGGCTGGCTGGCAAAGCCGAACAGGGACAGCTGGTCCTCGCGGACGTGCGTGTGGACGAGCAGCTCCTGGGATTCACCCGCTCCGGCCAGCTGGTAAAAAGTGGAAACGGGGATATGTACCAGGTAGCCGACGCCGTTGACATCCAGGATGGCATGGTCCGGCTTTTTTTCGGTGATGATGCCCCGCAAAAACGCAATCACGGCCGGGGATTCCTTTCCGCTGACAGGTCGACGCCCCCAGCGATTCTATAGTGTATCGGGGGAAATTTCAATCTCTTTCCCGGATCGGCGTCTTGGGTGGACGCGGATAACGCACCCGCATCAGGAAAAGACCGCGGGGCGCGATGGCCGGCCCGGCCCGGCGCCGGTCCCGCGCCGCCAGAATGGCGTCCATTTCCGCGGCGGGGAATCGCCCCCGGCCGATCTCCAGCAGGGTGCCCACCATGTTGCGCACCATCTGCTGGAGGAAGCCGGTGGCCTCCACCCGAAAGAAAATCAGCCGGCCCCGGCGGAACACATGGAAGCGGCGGATGGTCCGGACATGATTGGCGTCCGGGGCGGCCTGGGAGCAGAACGAGCTGAAATCGTGAGTGCCGCACAGGCGGCGGGCGCCGTCCTGCATGGCGTCAAGGTCCGGCCGGAAAAGGACCGGAACCACGAAGGGGGCCACGAAGGGATCCGTACACGGTCCGAGCCACAGGTGGTAACGGTAGATCTTGGATGCGGCCGAACGGCGGGCATGGAAATCGTCGGGCACAAATGCCGCGCCGCGGATCCGGATGTCCAGCGGCAGCCGGTCATTGAGCACCCGGGGCAGCTGTTCGGCCGGAATCAGCGGGGGGGCGAAGAAATGAGCCACCTGACCGCAGGCGTGGACGCCGGCGTCCGTCCGCCCCGAGCCCTGCACCGACACGGGCTGGCCGTACAGGACCGCCAGGGTATCCTCGAGCCGACCCTGGATGGTGGGCTGGCGCGACTGAACCTGCCAGCCGCTGTAGCGGGTGCCGTTGTAGGCCACATCCAGGCGGTGATTGCGGTTCGGAATGGTCATGACGCCTTGCTTCCCGTCGGCCGGGACATTTCGGGAACAACATTATTGTTACTATAGTGCATAATCCGTATTGTTCGTTTGACTACAGGTAGAATTCAAATATAATATCGTTCATTACAAGCTAACCAATGTTGTGTCGCAAGTCAAGAGGCTGTGTGTCCTGTCAAAAATTCACCGGAAACAGACGATATGCCACCCGGCTGACTTCAAGTAATAGAGAAAAAAAATGAGATAAAAAAACGATATTTGCTAAATAATTGTCTTGACAAAATTGCGGCACTTCTGTTTAATTATTTTATAACAAAGGAATTTAACTGAGACCGTGGTGAATTTAAAATCATAAAGGGTAGAGGGCACTATGTTTTTTAAATCAAAACAGGTAGTGGGTCTGGATATAGGTTCGACCTCCGTCAAAGTTGTTGGCCTAAAGTCAACAAAAAAAGACGAATACGAGCTGCAGTATCTCGGGCTCGAGAATCTGTCTCCAGACACTATCGTCGACGGGGCCATCATGGACAAGCTGCCCGTCGCCGAAGCCATCAACCGCATTTTTAATTCTCAGGGAATCAAGAATAACCATGTTGCCACGTCCATTTCGGGACATTCGGTTATTGTCAAGAAGATCAACCTGCCGGCGCAGAGTCCCGAGGAACTGGCCGAATCCATCATGTGGGAGGCGGAGCAATATATCCCCTTCGATATCTCGGATGTGAATCTGGATTATGAAATCCTGAAGACCATTCCGGGGACCGGCACCATCGAAGTCCTCCTGGTGGCCGTCAAGAAGGAAAAGATCGCCGATCACATCAGCGTCATCAACCTGGCCGGCAAATCTCCCACCATCGTGGATGTGGACGCCTTCGACCTGCTCAATTCCTATATCCACAACTACCAGCCCACGGGCCACACCGTCACCGCCCTCCTGAACATCGGCGCCAGCATCGCCAACCTCTGCATCGCCAAGGGCTCCGAACTCCTCTTCACCCGCGACATTTCCGTCGGTGGCAACCAGTATACCGATTTTCTGCAGAAAGGGCTGGGCCTCAGCTACGAGGAAGCCGAAAAGATCAAACGCGGTGACTCGGGCGCCGGTGTCGACGAGGCGGAAGTGAACCGCATCATCGATTCCGTCTCTGAGATTATCGAGCTGGAAATCCAGAAAACCCTCGATTTCTTTAAGGCCACCACCACCACCGACCGCATCGACAAAATGATCCTCAGCGGCGGAGCCGCCCGCTCCAAGGGGCTGATGGAGCATCTGTCCCAGAAGTTCGAGGTGCCGGTGGAAATTTTCAATTCATTCAAACGGATTGCCTACAATCCGCAGAAGTTCGATTCATCCTTTATCAATGAAATATCTCCACGAGTGGCCATCGCCGTAGGCCTGGCGATGAGAAATATGGAGGACAAATGATCAAGATAAATTTACTCCGTGAGCGGACGGTCGAAGCACCGGTGGTCAGGGTTCCCACCGAACCACGGCCCATCCAGGCGATTTTGATCATTTCCGTGCTGGTTATCGCCAGCCTGGCCTTCGGAATCTGGTACTGGTACTCGACCTATACCGAACTGCAGGAAAAGCAGGTTCAGCAGCGCAAACTGGAGGACCAGTTCAACCGCCTGGAGAAAATCCGGCAGGAAGTCGAGGAGTACAAGCGGGTCAATGAAATTCTGCGCAATCGTACCCAGGTCATCGAGCAACTCAAGCGGGACCAGTCGGGGCCGGTGGTGGTGATGAACGCCCTGATCCAGAGCCTGCCCCAGGAAGAACCCCAGGTCTGGTTCGACAAACTGATCCATGCCAAGGGACCGGAAGGGGATAACATCACCATCGAGGGCCGCGCTTTCGATATCTACGCCGTCATGGATTTTTTCGGAAACCTGATGGAATACAAAACCAACGGAGTGTTTACGGATGTGGAGCTCAAGTACTATGAGAAAACGAACATTCCGTTGAAATTTGAGATCGTTTGCTCGACCAAAGTAATGCCCCAAATAACAGAGGAGTGATGATTATGGCAAGCCTGACGAAATCCATTTTTGTGCCAATCCTCCTGGTCATCCTGATCATGCTGGGTCTCTTTCTGATCATGAAAATATATGTCATCGATGATTATGAAAATCAGATTACCAGGCTGGATCGGGAAATCGCCGACCTCGACATGAAGGTGAAACAGGCCGAAGCCTTCGAGCAGGAGAAGCCCAAATACGAGGAAGAATACAAGAAGCTGATGAGTGACCTGGAGACCCAGAAAAAGATATTGCCCAAGGAGAAAGAGACCGACGCCCTGGTGCGCCGGCTGGAGAAACTGGCCAAGGATTCCAATGCCATCAAGATCGAGGTGTTTCGTCCCCAGAGCACCATCGATCATGGCTTCTACTATGAATGGCCCATCTCCATCTCCTGCAAGGCCGGGTACAATTCTCTGGGACTCTTTTTCGAGGAAATCGCCAATTTCGAGCGGATCTTCAATGTGTATAACCTGACCATGGAATCGCTGCAGTCCGGCACCGAGGTGCAACCCACCATCTCCGCCAGTTTCACGGCCAGCACGTTTGTGTATACCGGTGACGAGACCGAGAAAATTCAATAAAGGGGAATCATGATGAATACGCATAAATGGCTCCTCCTTGTCGCCGCCCTTTTCCTGCTTGCCGGGACAGGTCTGGCCCAGGAGCAGGCGGAAGGAACGGCGCAATCCACGGAATCGGACGACCTGCTCATCATCCGCACCCGGATCAACTATGAAAGCCAGAGCCGGCAGGATCCGTTCATCAATCTTGAAGTCCAGCGCAAAGAGAAAGAAAAGGTGGAAGAGGCCGAACTGGAACCCATTCCGCCTTATGAAGAACGCCAGCAGAAATTTCCGGGCGCCCGGGGTATGCTGATTCGGGAACTGAGCCTGCAAGGCATTGTCAAGGGGGCTTCGGATCTGGTGGCCATGTTTCAGGGAATCGACGGCAAAGCCCATTTCCTGCGGGAAGGGGATGAGCTGTACAACGCCAAGGTCCGGCAGATCACCATCAACGCCGTGGTGTTCGAACATTATAAACGCTATGTAGATAAACGAGTCGAGATGGATACCGTCTCGGTCACCCTGCATGAATAAGAAAAACTTGTCATATCGAAAGGAGGCATTGAATGAGGCCCACTAAGTTGCTCCTTTATATGGTCATCCTTAGTGCCCTGGTGGCGAGCATGCCTTTCCTGTGTGCACTTGCTCCAGATGATAATACCCATCATCCCTCGCAGCCGGGCATATTGAAAAATGTCGACTATGAGGTCGAGGAGGACGGAATCGCGGTCACGCTCAGCGGGGCCAATCTGGTCGACTACCAGCAATTCCGGCTGTCCGACCCCTTTCGGCTGGTGCTCGATCTGAAGAACGCCCAGTGCCACTTCAGCCGCAACTCCCTGGTGGTCAACGATGAGGTGCTGCAGCGCATCCGGGTGGCCCAGTTCAGCACCGAAGGCGACGGCATCGTGCGCATCGTCTTCGATCTGAACAAGGATTTGCGGAAAATGGACGTGCAGCCATCGGGCGAAGGCTTCCGGGTGTTTCTGGGCCGCAATGTGGTGGAAACCGTCGCCCAGACGCCGCCCAGGGTGAAGGAAATTCCGGTGGAGGTCGTGGCCACGCCCACGCCGGTGAAACCGGCGAAGACCGCCGCTCCGCCGGCGGAGCCGCCGGTGCCATCCCCGCCGGATGACGAGGCGGAGTTCACCGACGGCAACATCGTGCGGATACCCGAACCGGAGATCACACCCAAGCCGTTGCCCACGCCCCCCGCCGAGCCGGAGCCGGAGAGCACGCCCGTGCCCATCATGACGGCCCGGCTGGGACCGGATCCGGTGACCTATGTCCAGGATGACGAAGAGGGCATGCAGTATACGGGCGAGCCCATCACCCTGGATATCAAGGACGCCGATATCGTGGATTTTTTCCGCCTGATCAGCGACATCAAGGGTCTCAATATCGTGGTGGATCCCAGTGTGAGCGGTTCCATCTCCATCAAGGTGGAGAATGTGCCGTGGGATCAGGTGTTCGACCTGGCCCTGAAAAACAATCGCCTCGACAAGATCATCGAGGGGAACGTGGTGCGTATCGGCACGCTCGAGGCCTTCAAACAGGAAGAAAAGGCCAAGGAAGAGCTCAAGCAGATCAAGGAGATCACCACCGAAATCGTCAAGATCAATTACGCCCGTGCCCTCGAGATGACCGACATGCTGACGCCCCTGCTGTCCGATTACGGCGAACTCAAGATCGACGAGCGGACCAATTCGCTGGTGATTCGGGACATTCCCGAACGCATCAACGACGTGCGCACCCTGGCCAAGGCCCTGGATTCGGCCGAACACCAGGTGGAGATCGAGGCGCGCATCGTGGCGGCCAGCCGTGATTTCGCCCGCAGCATCGGTGTGCAGTTCGGTTTCGTGGCCGGCAATCTGGAGCGGGTCTCGGTGGGCGGCCCCAACACGTTCGGCACCATCGGCGGTACGCGTCCCTCCCAGACGCCGAGCAGCGCCTACATCGCCGGCAATCCGCAAACGGGCCGCGGTGCGTCGCAGACCACCGCCACCCAGGGCGCGTCCGTATCGGTGGGCACCGAGGGGAACAACCGGCTGGGTAATTACAACATGTCCTTTCCGGCCCAGTCGGCCACCAGCGGTATCGGTATCTCCGTCGGCAACATTCTGGACACGTTCCTGCTGGATGCTTCCCTCACCGCTGCCGAAAGCCACGGCAACGTGCGCATCATCAGCCAGCCCAAGGTCCAGGCCCAGAACAACCGCCCGGCCACCATCGAGCAGGGCCTGCAGTTCCCGGTCCAGGTAGTGGAGAACAATACGGTCTCGGTCCGTTTCTTCTCCGCCTCCCTTAAACTGGACGTGTTGCCCCAGATCACCGAGGAAGGTACGGTCCTGTTGAAGATCACGGTGGAAAACAACCGCGCCGACTTCGTGAATACGGTAAACGGCATCCCGTCCATCGTGACCAGCATGTCGGCCACGGAAGTGCTGGTGGCCGACGGCGGCACCACCGTCATCGGCGGCATCCTCATCGACAACGATCAGGACAATATCGACAAGGTGCCGCTGCTGGGCGACATTCCGCTGCTGGGCAACCTGTTCAAGCGGACGACCCGCCAGAAGAGTTCGCAGGAGATCCTGTTCTTCCTGACCCCGCGGATCATGCGCTAGAAAGAGCCGGTGCGATGAATATTTTCCGTGACGTTATCGAATCCATCATCACCAAAGTGGACGGCGCCCGAAGCGTCCTGATCGTCGGCGTGGACGGCATCGTCATCGACCGGGCCAGCCAGGAGGCGGTGGATCCGGAGAAGATCAGCTACGAGCTGGTGGCTGCGGAATATACCTCACTGCTCAAGACCGCCGTGCGCACGGCCGAGGATGTGGAGATCGGTCTCCTGCAGGAGCTGACGGTGTTTACCGAACAGTATCATTTCCTGATCAAGATGATCACGGAGGAATATTTCATCATGTGCATCCTCTCGGCCGACGGAAACTTCGGCCGTGCCCGCTACGAACTGAAGAAAGCCAAACTGATCCTGAAGAAGGAGTTTATGGTTTAGAACGGTCAGAGAGAGTGGGCCTGCAACATTGTGGGGAACCCCAACGGGTTCCCTGTTTTTTTCTGGATGGGGGGCGACTGGCGGATTAATCGCTGTCGGTGACGAACTGCAGCAGCACGTTTCGGGTGCGGGGACCGTCAAATTCGCAGAAGAAGACCGATTGCCAGCGTCCCAGGGCCAGCCGGCCGGACTGCACGGGCAGTCGTACGCTGGCGCCGGTCAGGGTCGCCTGGATGTGCGCATCGGAATTTCCCTCGGCATGCTGGTAGTCACCCTGTTCCGGAACCAGGCGGGTCAGGGCGGCCAGGATATCCCGGCGAACGTCGGGATCGGCGCCTTCGTTGATGGTCAGTCCGGCGGTGGTGTGGGGATTGAACACCAGCAGCATGCCGTTCTGCCAGCCGGCGTCACGGACTTCCTGCCGCAACGCCTCGGTGATGTCGACCAATTCCTTGCGCTGGTTGCTGTGGACCGCCAAGCGACGCATGGTGACCTCCTGTGAGCGATGCAACCGGCCCGGGCGGGCAGACACCGCGGGCGGTCCGGCGACGTCGGGTCGCCGCGAATCAGGACAGCGTCTGGCCTGTGACCACCATGTAAATGAGGATGGCGGCGATGGCCAACGGCGCGACATATTTGAGCGCCAGGAGCCAATAGATGGCATAGCGCTGAAAGCCGGAATTCCCCGACGAGATTTCCTTGACGGCGCTGGACACCTTCCATGAGTAAACCACGAAGATGCAGAGGAGCAGGGCGCCCAGCGACAGGGCCATGTTGCCAAACATGAAATCCATGATGCCCAGGAAGCTCTTGTACTGGCCGTTGCCGAGGGGGAGCAGATTGGTGAAGAAATCCGAGCCGCCGAGGGACAGGGCGCAGGGGATGCCCAGCACCGCCGTCACACCGGCCACCATGAGCACCGCCGTTCCGCGGGGGATATTCCGCTCGTCCACCAGATAGGCGGTGGCCACCTCCACCAGGGAAATGGTGGAAGTCAGGGCGGCGATGGACAGCAGGAAAAAGAAGACGATGGCCACGAACGAGCCCAGGGGCATCTGGTTGAACAGGGAGATCAGCACGTCGAAAACCAGGGTGAAGCCCGCTTCGGGGGCCTGGCCGGCCGATGCCAGGGCCGGGAAAATGATCAGTCCGGACATGAGGGCGATGACCGTATCGAACAGGCACACCCAGGCGCCCGAGGAGACGAGGTTGTCCTTCTTGGAAATGTAGCTGCCGTAGGTGATCATGGCACCCATGCCGAGGCTGAGGGAGAAGAAACCCTGGCCGATGGCGTAGATCAACGTTTTGGCCGACACCTTTGAAAAATCGGGCACCAGGTAGAATTCCAGACCGCTGAGCGCCCCTTCCAGGGTGACGGAACGGATGATGAGCAGGATCATCAATCCGACCAGCACGGGCATGAGGACCCGGGTGATGCGTTCGATGCCGTCCTTGACCCCGCCGGCCACCACGCCCACGGAGACCAGGAGGAAAATCATGAAGTAGGTGATCTGCTGGGGAACGTCGGCGATAAATGTGCTGAAGGCCTTGGGATCCAGGTCCATGGAGATGGATTTGATGAGATAGGCGATAGTCCAGCCGGCGATCACGGTGTAATACGACAAAATGGCGATGCCGGTCAGGACGCCCATGAAGCCCACGAACACCCAGGGCGAGCCGGGGCGCAGCACCCGGAAGGCGCCCACCGGATTTTTCTCGGATGCCCGGCCCATGCTTAATTCCAGGAGCATGACGGGGAAGCCGAGCAGCACGATGACCAGCAGGTACAGGAAAACGAAGGCTCCACCACCGTTTTCACCGGTAACATACGGGAAACGCCAGATGTTTCCCAATCCCACGGCCGAACCGGCGGCGGCGAAAATGAACGCGATCTTGGAACTCCATTGTCCGCGTGGCTTCTGAATGGCACTCATTCCGGGCATTCTCCCCAAGAAAATTACGTCCGATTCTATCACCAAAGGCATAGATTGCAAATTGTTTATTGTTGAACTTTGCCGGCGAATCCAGTATCTTACCTTTATGGCCGGGTAGCTCTAAACGATTTGCGGACTTACCTTTCCGGATAATCGGTGCCGCAAGCCGCCACTGGCCGGTCACGGCCGGGGAGTCGGCGCACGGTGACCGGACACCGGTGCCGACGGGAGGATCCACGGAGTGAAATTATTCAGGGGCATCCAATTCAAATTCCTGGTGCTGCTGTTGCTGGTCGGCCTGTTGCCGCTGGTGGTGACGTCGGGTTTGTTCTATGAGACGGCCCGGAACATCATCGTGGGCGACCGGGTGGACATCTATCTGCGGCATCTTTCCCAGCAGAATGCCGACAAAATCGATCTGTTTCTCATGGAGCGCCAGGAGGAGCTGGTCTCCATGGCGTCCACCGAATCCGTCGAGCGATTCCTGTCCCGGGGGGAAGGGGCCGAGCGGAATGAAGTCACCCGCATCCTCAATGCCCTGGTGAAAATCCATGAAGTTTACGATGCCATGGTCCTGGTGGACAACGCCGGCGAGATCCGCGCCGTGAATACCCTGAACCGTTTCGGCGACTGGTTCGACGGCCGCATCCTCAATGATATCGAGGCGATGAACATTTCCGCCTTTCCGGAAGAAGAGAAGGCCTGGCGCCGGGCCCTGGAGGGCGTGGCGGTGGTGCACGAATGGTACCGCTCGGAGCTGGCCAACAGCCTGTATTATTTCGAAGATGACGACGTAAGCCGCTGCCATCACCTGCTCTTCGGGCAGCCGGTCATCAGCCGCGAGACAGGGCAGGTGGTCGGTGTCTGGCTGAATGTCATGAACTGGGAGTTCGTCCAGGCCATGCTGGATCTGGTGGAATTCGATTTCCGCCGTTATGGCCTGGATTCGGGCTACGCCCTGCTGCTGAACCGGGACGCCACCAACATCCTGGCGTCGGCTTACCGGAAAAACCGGTTGCCGGGCATGACCCGCAACTATATCGAGGTCAATCCGGCTGAAAATGCGCAATTGCGCCCCCTGTACGAGGCCCTGCAGCAGGGGGGCAACACCATCCGCTATCCCATGGAAACCATCCGCTATGGTGGTGTCGCCCGCATCGGCATCAGCGAGTTCGGCTGGATCCTGGTGGTTTCCCTGAGCGAAGACGACATCTTCAAGCCGGTGCAGCGTCTCAAATACATCTTTGTCAGCATTATCCTGGGCGTCATGCTGCTCATCACACTGGGCATCTGGTTCCTCAGCCGCCAGCTGATCCGGCCCATCCTGACCCTCAAGGACTCGGCCCTGGACATCGCCCGGGGCGACTACGCCCAGCGGGTCAACATCAGCGGCTCCGACGAACTGGGTGTGCTGGCCAAGGCCTTTAACCAGATGGCCGGTACCGTAGAGGAGCGCCAGCGGGAGCTGGAACAGATCAACCGGGATCTCGAAACCATGGTCTGGGACAGAACGCGCGCCCTGGAGCAGAGCAACACCGAGCTGCGCGAGGCCATCGACAATCTGCAGAACACCCAGAACCAGCTTATCCAGTCGGAAAAGATGGCCTCCCTGGGCCAGCTCATCGCCGGCATCGCCCACGAGATCAAGAATCCGCTCAATTTCATCTATGGCAACACCGAATTCCTGGCGGAATATGTCCAAAAGATCCGCGATTATGTGGATTTTGCCGAACAGGAGATCCGGAACGGCGCTGAGGGTCTGGCACGCATCCGCGATTATCAGCGCCAGCAAAACCTCGATTTTGTCATGGATGACCTGAAAAAACTGGCCACCAACATCCATGACGGGGCCGACCGGATTCGCTCCATCGTCAACGATCTGCGTTCCTTTTCCCGGGCGTCCTCGGGCTCGCCGTCCGCGGCGGATATCCGCAAGATCCTGGACATGTGCCTGAATCTGCTGCGCAACCAGTACAAAAACCGGATCCGCATTCACCGCGAATACGCCGATGTGGACAAGATCCGGGTCTACATTGGCAAAATGGAGCAGGTTTTTCTCAATCTGCTGACCAACGCCATCCAGGCCATTCCGGAAGAGGGGGACATCTGGGTCCGGGTGGGGGACAACGGTGCCCGGTTGTGGGTGGAGATCGAGGACTCCGGCCAGGGCATACCGCCGGAGTATGTCTCCCGCATCTTTGAACCGTTCTTTACCACCAAGGACGTGGGGGAGGGGACGGGTCTGGGGCTGAGCATCAGCTACACCATCGTCCAGCAGCACGGCGGGACGATGAATGCCTGGAACCGGGCCGCCGGCGGCGCCGTGTTCCGTGTGGAATTACCCAAGGTCAGTGAGCCGCCCGCGGGGGATGAACATGTCTGAGCCGAAGCATACCATTCTGGTGGTGGACGATGAGGACGCCAACCTGCAGAAACTCAAACGGACGTTCTATGACAGTTATACCGTCCACGAGGCCAATTCCGGCGAGAAGGCATTCGCCATCGCCCAGCGTGAACCCATCGATCTGGTGATCACCGACCAGAAGATGCCGCGCATGACGGGGATCGAGCTGTTGAAGCGCATCATGAAGATCAAGCCGGAGGTCATGCGCATCATCCTCACGGGTTACACCGAGGTCGAGGACCTCATCGACGCCATCAATGAGGGCCATGTCTACCGGTACATCACCAAGCCGTGGGATCCCAAGGAGTTGCGGATCACCGTGCGCCAGGCACTGGCGACCCTGGAACTGGAACGGGAGAACCGCCGGCTGACCATCGAGTTGCAGAAAGCCAACGAGCGGTTGCAGGTGGAAAACCTGGCCCTGCGCAACGAGGTGCGCCGTTACCTGGACGATGACCGGATCATTTACGACAGCCGGGCCATGAAGGAGATCCTGGCCGCCGCCAACCGGGTGGCCCGGGCCGACAGTACCGTGCTCATCACCGGCGAGACAGGCACGGGCAAGGAGCTCATCGCCCGCTACATTCACAAGCACAGCCTGCGGGCCGACGGCATTTTCGTGGCCGTCAATTGCGGCGCCATTCCCCGGGACCTGGCCGAGAGCGAGTTTTTCGGCTTTCGCAAGGGGGCGTTTACGGGTGCCGCCGCTCACAAGAAGGGGTACTTTCAGGTGGCCGACGGCGGGACGCTTTTCCTGGACGAAATCGGCGAAGCGCCCCCCGAATTGCAGGTGAAAATGTTGCGGGTTCTGCAAAATCAGGAGATCTGGCCGGTGGGCTCCGAAAGCCCGCTGCGGGTGAACGTGCGCATCATCGCCTCCACCAACCGTGACCTGAAGGCCGAGGTGGATCGGAACCGGTTCCGCGAGGATCTGTACTTCCGGCTGAACGTGTTCAGCATCCGGGTGCCGCCCCTGCGCGAGCGAAAAGAGGATATCCGGCCTCTGGTGGAGTTCTTTTTGGAACGCTTTCAGACCAAGCTCAACCGGAAACTGGAGGGCATCGAGCCGGCCGTGCTGGACGTTCTGCGCCGGTATAACTGGCCGGGCAATGTCCGCCAGCTGGAAAACGAGATGGAACGGCTGGTGTTGCTCACCGAACAGGGGCAGACGGTGAGCCGGGAGAGCATCTCGGGCATCATCGCCGCCGCCGGGCCCGCCCGGCCCTTCAGCGGGACCGAAACCGGGCCGCCGGAACCGCTGGAAGGCGAGAATCTGGATGTGAAGGAGAACCTGGTGGAGCTGGAAACCCGGCTCATCCGCGAGGCATTGCGGCGCACCGGCGACAACCGCACCCACGCGGCCCGGTTGCTCAATATCACCCGCCAGTCCCTGCTGGATCGCATGAAACGGTACGATATCCAGTAAGCCAGTCCGTCCTTCACACCGCCGCCCGCAGCGGGCAGGCGGCCCGCACCCATGGCCGGCGGGAGCGGTCGGCATTTGTTTTGGTCAGCCCATTTTTCACCCTTGACAATCCTCCGTATCGTGGTATCCTCATCCGTTAAAAAGTGAGCGCTTACTTACTTTTTTGTTGATGGGGCTAATCCTCTTGAAAATCAGTGATTAGTTTTGACACTTCCTTGAGGGCCGAGTTCGTTTTCGGTCCGGAGACGGAACGATGAAACTCATTGGATCCAGACGGCGTAAACAGCTCATCGATGTGGCGTTCGCCCTGTTCGCCAGCGAGGGTTTTCGCGGGACGACCACCCGGATGATCGCCGAAAAGGCCGGCGTCTCCGAGGCGACGCTGTACAAGTATTTCCCGACGAAGAAGGATCTTTTCCAGGCCATTCTCGATGACCGGCTGTGCGAGATTTCCCACCGGCTCATTTACTGGGACGAGGCCGAAAGCGAGCCGCCCCGGCAGTTCATCACCAAACTGCTGCGGCGGATTCTGCGGGAGATGTACCGCGACGACGGCCTCAGCCGCTTTCTGATGTTCGCGGCCCTGGAAAACCCCGATTTGTGGGAAATCTATGTGCAGAACTTCATCCGCAAATGGGAAGAAGAAGTCACACGCTATTTCAACTTTCTGAAGAAGAAAGGGATCATCCAGTCGGCCATTCCGATGGAGTTGATTTCCATGGTGTTCTACGGCCCGGCCGCCCTGTTGAATGATATGCGAAACCTGTTCAACATGCCGGTGCCGGCGGAAGAGGAGCTGGAGCGGACCGCCGAATGGCTTGGCTCGTTGCTGCTGGACGGAATTCTTGCAAAGGAGTGAATGAATGGGCCTGAAGACGCGCATGCTGCTGGCATGCATTATCACCTGCATCTGTCTGGGCGGCCTGGCCCTGACCCAGGAACCGGAAGCGCCGGACGGTCTCCGGGCACCGTATGTTGCGGATTTGTTCTATCACCAGTTCAAAACGCCTGCATCAGACGTCCTGCCCCGGCCGGATGCCGGTCCGCTGGCCGCAAAAGCCACCGACGGCAGAATCCGGCTGGACCTCGAGGATGTGGTGCAACTGGCCGTCCAGAATCACCTGGGCATTCATATGGAACGGTATTCCGTCCTGGACAGCCGGCAAAGCTTTTTCCAGGCGGGGGCCATTTTCGAACCCCTGTGGACGCAGCAGGCCAGCGGCGGCCGAGACACCCGCCCGTCGCCCAGCATCTTCACCGGCGTGGGGAGTACGGTCAGCAAGGACGTGGCCTACAATACCCAGATCAGCAAGTTCTTCTCCACGGGGACCACGCTGATGGCCGACGTTTCCCTGCGGCGGTTCGAAACCAACAACCAGTTCTACCTGGTCAATCCCTCGCTGGAGACCTCCTGGACCCTGAGCCTGACCCAAAACCTTCTCAAGGGCTTCGGCCGGGACGTGAACCAGGCCCCCCTGCTCGTCGCCCGCAACAACCTGCGGCTGTCCGAGGCCGAATTTCGCATGAAGCTGGAGCAGACCCTGCTGCAGGCCACGCAGCTGTATTGGGACATCCTGTACCTGGAGCTCGATCTGCAGGTGAAGCGCGAATTCCTGGAGTTGGCCGAAAAGACCCGCGACGACATCGCCCATCACGTGGAGGTCGGCACCCAGCCGGAACTGAATCTGTTCAAGGCCCGGGCCGATGTGGCCAACCGACGGTCGCAGTATATCCAGGCCGAGACCGAACTGAAAAACGCCAAACAGCGATTGCTGACCTATCTCTCCCCCGAGGCGGGAACCGGGCGGGAACCGGATTTCATCCTGCAGCTGGAAGATCTGGATCCCCGCACCGGCGAGGAACCGCTGGGTTGGGAAGAGTCGCTGCGCAAGGCCCTGGATGTCCGGCCGGAGATCGCCGCCAGCCGTTCAGGGATCGCCATTCGCGAGATCGATCTGCGCGTGGCCCGCAACAACCTGCTGCCGTCCCTGTCGGTGACCGCCGGATACAGCCAGTACGGCCTCAAGGGAGATGTTTCCGAACTGGGCGATCTGCCCTTCGAGATTCCGCCGGGCACCCAGGAACTGCTGGAAGATGCCTTCGCCGGCGGCATCTGGGATTCGCTGCGCAACTCGTTCAGCGGACAATACAACGGTTTTTTCCTGCAGCTGGACTTGAGCATCCCCATCGGCAATCGTGACGCCCGGGCGCAAGCCCAGCGGGCGGCCATCCAGCTGGAGAAGAGCCAGCTGGCCCTGGCGGACATCCGGCAGCAGATCACCCAGGAGTTGCGTACCGTTTACAATCTGCTGGCCCGAGACCGGGCCGTCATGGAGTCGGCCACGCAGGCCCGCATGGAGGCGGAGAAGAATCTGGACGGCGAACAGGCCAAATACGATGCGGGAGTGGTGGTGATCCGCGATCTGCTGGAGGCGCAACGGAATCTGTCCCAGGCCGTCTCCCTGGAGAACCTGGCCCGGATCTATTATCGCAAGGACCTGCTGGCATACTACAAGGCCGCCGGAATGCTGCTGGACAAGCTGAACATCCGGACGGACTCTGCCCTGAAAGGAGAATCCTGATGAAAATGAAGATCATGCTCGCTGCCCTGATGGTGTGGTGTGGCTGCCTGGCCGGCTGGTCCAGGGCCGAGACCGTTTCCTTCGTCGGCACCCTCTATCCGGACAAGGATGTGGAAGTCAGTATCGAGATCGACGGCAAGGTGAAGGAAATCCTGGCCGACGTGGGCGACCGGGTCCGCCGCGGCCAGACGATCCTGAAACTGGATGACGAGCGCGAACAGCTGCAGTTGCAGATCCGTATCGGCCAGCTCAACGAGATCCTGGCCAAACTGGGTGTGACGGTGGACAATGCCGAATCGTTCGATGTGTACAGCATTCCCCAGGTCATCAAGGCCCAGCAGGATTTTGAGGAGAAAAAACGGGACCTGGAGCGCGACAAGCTGCTCTTCGAGCGGGGCGCGGTGTCGCGGGAACAACTGGACAATTCAGGGACCGCTTTCGAAAAGGCGCGGGCCAGCCTGCAGGCGGCAGAGGATGAAATCCGTGGCTACAAGGCCATCATCAGCCAGCTCAAGTCGGGGATTCTGCTCTTTACCAAGGATCTGGAAGATACGACCATCGTTTCACCCATCAATGGCTACGTCCAGGAACGGTTCGTGGACATTGGTGAATACCTGGCCAAGGGCAAACGGGTGCTGCGGTTGCTGGACACGGATATCCTGCGGCTCAAGGGGAGCATTCCGTCGCGATATGCACCGGAGATCCGGCAGGGAAGGGATGTCCTTTTCCGGGTGGAGGGCTTTGCCGATGAGGTTTTTCGGGGCAAGGTGTCCCGTATCACTCCGGCCATCGATATGGAGACGAGATCCATCCAGATCGAGGTTCAGGTGAACAACCGGGAGCAGCGGCTGCGGCCCGGCTATTTCGTGAAGGCCGAGATCGATATCACCCCGGCGTCCAAATAAGGAGATACGATGATTCTAGCGGAAGTAGCCATACGACGGCCGGTTTTCACCATCATGGTGACCCTGGCCCTCATTGTATTCGGATTCATATCGTTGCGGGACATCGGGGTGGATCTGTTTCCTGAAATTGAGTTTCCCTTCGTAACGGTTACCACCCTCTACCCCGGGGCGGACTCCGAGACGGTGGAAACGGAGGTCTCCGAAAAAATCGAGGAGGCCGTCAATACCGTCGCCGGCATCAAGTCGCTGCGCTCCACCAGCCTGGAGAACATGTCACTGGTCATGATCGAATTCGAACTGGAAGAGGATGTGGATATCGTGGCCCAGGACGTGCGGGACAAGGTCGCCGGCATCCGGTCGGATCTGCCCGACGACATCGAAGAGCCCATCATCGAAAAATTCAATTTCAGCGGCATGCCGGTCATGCTGGTCTCTCTTTCCGGTGAGGAAGACATCCGTGAGATCACCTTTTTTGCCAAGAACCGCGTCAAACCGGCTCTGGAAAAGATCAGCGGCGTCGGCCGGGTGCGGCTCATCGGCGGCCGGGAGCGGGAAATCAAGATCTGGATCAACAAGGACCGCCTGGAGGCGTTTCATCTGGCGGTGTCCGACATCATCAACACCCTGCGCACACAGAACGTGGACATCCCGGGCGGACGTCTGGAAATGCCCACCGAAGAGATGGTGGTGAAAACGCGGGGTGAGTTGTCGGATCCCAAGGCGTTCGGCGATCTCATCGTCCAGTACCGCAACGGGGTGCCTATCCGTCTGCGGGAAGTGGCCGTGGTCGAGGATGACATGGAGGACGAACGGTCCTATGCCGCCTACAACGGTCAGCGCAACGTCACCATCGAGATCCAGCGCCAGTCCGACGCCAATACGGCCGAAGTGGCCGGCCTGCTGCGCGAGGAACTGGCGCGGCTGGACAAGATCGTGCCCGAGGGCATGACCCTGACCGTCACCCTCGACAACTCGGAATATATCGTCCAGGCCATCCGTTCCGTCCAGGAAGACCTGGTGGTGGGGGCCATCCTGGCCATCATCGTCATCTTCATTTTTCTGCGCAATATCCGTTCCACTCTCATCACCGCCGTGGTGATCCCGACATCGCTGATTTCCACCTTCACCTTCATGTACGCCATGGGCTTCACCACCAACAACCTCACCATGCTGGCCATGTCCATCTGCGTCGGCATCGTCATCGATGACGCCATCGTGGTCATCGAAAACATATACCGTCACGTGGAGATGGGGCATACGGGTCCGGCCGGCGTGGGCCGGGCCACCAGCGAGATCGGACTGGCGGTGCTGGCGGCCACCCTGACCATCTGCGCCGTGTTCATCCCGGTGGCCTTCATGAAAGGGATCATCGGCCGGTTTTTCTACGAGTTCGGTATCACCGTGGCTGTGGCGGTGCTGATCTCCCTGTTTGTATCCTTCACCCTGACGCCCATGATGTCGTCGCGACTGTTGAAGGCCGAAAAAGAGGAAAAGCACGGCAAACTCTTCAACCAGTTCGAAAAAGCCTACCGCGGCCTGGAGAATGTCTACGGCCGCTTCATCGGCGTGGCCCTCAATTTTCGGGCGATCACCATTCTCATCGCCGTCGCTGTGTTCATCGTCTCCCTGTTTATGGCCGGGATGGTGGACAAGGAATTCTTGCCCGCCGAGGATGAATCGCGTTTCCAGGTCAGCATCCTGACACCCGACGGGTACACCCTGCAGCAGACCCTGGCCCTGACCCGCCAGGTGGAGGAAGACATGCGCTCCCTGCCCCATGTCACCGACACCCTGATCCAGGTGGGCGGCGGCCAGAAGGAGAAAGTCAACGAAGCCTCCATCCAGGTGTTTCTGACGGACAAGGGCGAGCGCGAGACCGGCCAGGAGGCGCTCATGGCCCGGGCCCGCGACAAACTGGAGGGTTACGGCGACAACGGCACCAACATCTCCGTGGCCCGCGTGCCGCGCATGGGCGGCGGCGGATTCCGCAATTTCACCATCCAGTACAATTTGCGCGGACCCGACCTGGACGTTCTGGATAAAAAGGCCCAGGAGATGCTGACCCTGATGAAAGATGTGGACGGCCTGGTGGACCTGGACACCACCTACAAGCACGGCAAACCGGAGCTCAATATCGAACTGGACCGCGACATCATGGCTGACCAGGGCGTGGACGTCACCACCGTGGCCATGGCCGTCAAGTACCTGGTGGGCGGCGACGATGTCACCACCTACAAGGAGGCGGGAGAGGAGTACGATGTGCGCATCCGGCTGCTGGAAGAGGACCGGATCCGGCCAGAGCAGGTGCTGAACCTGACGGTGCGCAACCGGTTCGGGCAGCTGATCCGCCTGGCCGATCTCATCCGCATCTACCGGGAGTTCGGCCCCACGGAGATCGAGCGCGAATCGCGCCAGCGGCAGGTTACCGTTTTGGCCAACCTGGCGCCGGGCTATGCCCTGGGGACGGCGCTGGAGGAGATCCAGCAGCTGGAGTCCCGTCTCGAGCTGGGGCCCGAGTACACCACCGCGTTCACCGGCATGGGCGATATCTTCGCCGAATCGTTCGGCTACCTCATGTTCGCCCTGTTCCTGGCCGTGGTGCTCATCTACATGATCCTGGCCTCCCAGTTCGAGAGTTTCCTCCATCCGTTCACCATCATGCTGAGCCTGCCTCTGTCCATCGTCGGCGTGATGGCCGGTTTGCTTATCGCTGGCCAGACCCTCAGCATTTTCAGCATGATCGGTATCATCATGCTCATGGGGCTCGTCACCAAGAACGCCATCCTGCTGGTGGACTTCGCCAACCAGGCGCGGCGGGACGAGGGGTTGTCCACCCGGGACGCCCTCATCCAGGCCGGACGGCTGCGGCTGCGCCCCATCCTGATGACGGCCGCCAGCACCATCTTCGGCATGCTGCCCATCGCCCTGGGCTTTGGCGAAGGCGCCGAGAGCCGGTCACCCATGGCCGTGGCCGTGATCGGCGGCCTGATGACCTCGACGTTCCTGACCCTCATTGTGATCCCGGTGGTCTATTCCCTGTTCGACAGCCTCACCGCCCGGCTGTCGGGTGGTGGCGGCAGTGGTGATCACGGCAAGGCGTTACCGGAGGAGAATAAAACGGAAAACAGCGCCTCGGTGGAAGAAAAGTCGCTGGTCCAGAACGTCGTGCGTGGTGAGCGGAACGATGCCTCGCCTGCCTAGAGCCATGATTCTGGCGGCCGGCCTGGCCACCCGACTGCATCCCCTCAGCCGGGACGTGCCCAAGGCGGCACTGCCCGTGCTGAACCGGCCGCTGGCCCATTACCTTCTGGACTGGCTGCACCGGCAGGGCGTCACCGGTGTGGCCGTCAATCTGCATCATTTGCCGGACCGCGTGCGGCAGGCGTTTCTCGATTATCCGGGGGAGAAACCGGAGATCCGCTTCTCCCGGGAGGAGGAGGAAATTCTGCTCACTGCCGCCCCGCTGGCGTCGCATCATGATTTTCTGGGCGCCGCCGGTACATTCGTCCTGGTGAACGGCAAGATCATCACCGACATCGATCTGGCGCCGGCCCTGGACGTTCACCGCCGGCAGGGGAACCTGGCCACCCTGATTCTGCTGCCCAACCGGCGGCGGGCGCCTTTCGCCCACGTGGCCGCGGACGCCGCTGGCCGGATTCTCGATTTCGTTCCGTTCGCCCGGACGGCGGCCATAGGGGAACTGACCCTGTTTACGGGCATCCACCTGCTCGAACCGGCGGTGCTGGATTACATCCCTGCCGGCCGACCGTACGATACGGTGCGTCACCTGTATCCGGCCCTGCTGGAGCGGGGGGAGCGGGTGGGGACCTTTCTGGCCGAAGGTGAATGGCGCGAGTTTTCCACCCTGGGGCGCTATCTCGGTCACAGTCTGGACCTGTTGCGGCGACTGGGCCAGGAGTGTCTGCTGGACGAGCGCGTCGACATGTCCGCCGCGGCGGATCTTCGCTCGGCGGTGATCGGCGCCGGCGCGGCCATCGGCCGGGCCTGCACCCTTCGCCGGACGGTGGTCCTGGAGGGGGCCCGGATCGGGGCGGGGGTGCGGCTGGACGAGTGCGTGGTGGGACCGGGCGCCCGGATCCCGGCCGGGCGCGCCTTCCGCCGGGCGGTCATCGTGTCCCGGGCGGCGGACGAGTGTTCTCCTGCACTGCAGTCGGATGAGGGGTTGGCCTGGCGGTCACTGGAGGAATGGGCGGAGTAAACGAATGACCGCCCGGGCACCCGTTGGCCGCCGGTTTTTCGCGGCACCCGCCGGTCCGTGTTGTCCGGAATCGCCAGGACGTAAATGAAAGAGAGGGCGGTTATTCCAGTTCTTTCTGGACACGACGCAACTCAGCCTGGGCGGCCTGAACATCCGGATCGTCGGCGAACCGCTCGGCTTTCAGTGTGGCCGTAAGCAGGCGCTCGGTGAGCAGGTCGAAATTATCCGGCAGCGAGGTTTGTCCCGTCCCCGCCGATGGTTCCGCCCGCGCCTTCAGCCGCGGGGCCAGTTCCCGCAGGTGGCGGGTATATTCGCGGATCGTCCGCGCGACATCCGCCGCGTCTTCGGCATCATTCAACCCGTCGATATACGCTTCCAGAATCTCCTGCTGTTGCCGGCGGACATCGCCGGCCGAGATCGGTTCTGCGTCCGGTGCCTGCCTTCCGGGCGCCACCGCGGCTTCCCGGCTGTTTTCCACCGCGGATTCCGCTGGCCCGGCGTCGCCGCCGCACGAGCACAGGCCAGCCGCCAGCATAAGCACCAGCAACAGCACCATTCCGTCGATGATTCCGGCAAGGGGCGTATCTTTTCTCATGACTCCTCCTCTGATCCGGACCGTAATCTCTATTCGGACGGGGCGATGATCACGCCGCCGCAGCGCCGCTGCAACCGCTGGTCCGCCACCGGGGGACCCGCCGGAAAAAGAATCCCGGTCAGCGCTTGCTGGATGGCCTCCAGCCGCTCGGCGGAATAGAGGCAACTGCCGTCCAGCAGATAGATTTCCGCGGCACGCCGCAGCGCCAGCAATGGTGCCTTGGAACGGAACATCTCCTCCGTGTTGATTTCCGTTTCACGAAAAGCGGCGAATGCCGCCGCCGCCGACGGTTCATCCTCGTAGATGTAGACGCTCAGGGACAGGCGCAGATAGGTGTCGGATCCCGGCGTCACCGGCTGGCGGGATTTCAGGCGATGGACGGCGGTCCGCTGCAGTCCGGCGGCGGCGAGACGGAGGGACGCCGGGTCCAGCTCCGACGCGGTTGTGGTGACGCTGGAGATCCCGTACTCCTTTTCACATTGGGCCAGAAACATCTCCGCCGGCTGGGCCGCCTCTGCGGCGACCGCCGGCAGAAGGACCAGCAGGAGCAGCCCGGTCGATGGTATCCGTAATGGATGCAAACAGATGTTCAGCAAGGTTGCCTCCCTTTCCAACGGGCCGGTTCCCGGGTATCCGATACCCCGGTTGCCGCCGGCCATGGCACGCTCAGTTCCGGGGCACCGCCGACATGAACCGGTTCTGGTTGTCGATAAACAATTCGAACGCCACGAACTCACCGGCGCTCTCGGCCACCACGTATCCGCCCAGCTGTCCCCAGACCGCCGGCACCAGTTCAGGCGCGTCCAGCAGGCGGAGCAGACGGCTGTGGGGCGGGAGGGTGACCACGTTGCTGCCGGTGAGTGCACCGGTTTCCTGGTACACCCGGACCTGGACCTGGATCTGGCTGTCGCCCGGATTGGACAGGCTGATGCCGTTGATGTAGAGCACCTCGCCGCTCCCGTCGGCCGGCCCGTGCGCCACATGACTGAACACCGCCCGCTGGAAAGTCTGCTGGTACAGGGCCAGACACGACTCCACCCAGGGCGGCGAGTTCAGTCCATCGCCGAAGACCACGTCACCGATGATCCCCGGCCGGTCGCAGCGGATGATGACATCGCCCGTCATATAGGCCGGCCGCTGGGCGGGATCCGGCAAGCCGAACAATACCCAGGCCGGGCTGCTGAACTGCTCGCCGTCGGCCAGGGCGCGCACCGCCACGAAGGTGTCTTCGGAATTGTCGTCATAGAGGGTGAAGGTGACCTCCGCCTCGGCTCCGGAAACATTCAGGATATGAAAGACCGTATCGTAGGGGATGGCGAACTGTTCGGCGGTGCCGCCGCTGGCCAGGTGCGGGCAGTACAGGGTGTCGACGCCCAGGCTGCGCTGCAGGGGGAGACTGTGCATGGTCCGGATGGCCGGTGTCTTGACGGTTTCCAGATGAATGACCCGGGCGAAGCCGGCCACACCGAAGCCGTCGTTGGTGACGGTGCCGGTCACGTAGGCCGGGTCGAGATCGAAGGCGGTTTCGTTTCGCAGGAACAGTTCCCGCATGGTGCCGCTCAGCACCTCGCCGGCGTCCAGGCTGGTTTCCAGGAACGACCGTTCGGTAGCGTCGCTGTTGTGCAGGGCCAGCCGCAGATCCACCGCGCGGTTGTATGGATTGACCAGGTAAAGCTCCGTCTGTACCGTGGACGTCCCCAGCTGATAGTCCTCGCGGACGTGGGTGAGGGTGAAATCGAGGAACAGGTCGGCGTCCGTCACCGTGCCGTCCATGTAGTCGCCCGTCACGTTGGTGTTGAGAAAGAAGGCCCGCGCTTCGGGGCTGTTGCTGATGATCTGGATCCAGCCCTCGGGCGGATTCTCCGGCAATCCGAAGAACTGGCCGCCGATGAAAGGGAGCTGGGTCAGGGGGTTCAGCACGGCCTCCACCGGATTGCTCGTGCCGTTCATGGGCTGCCCGGTGGTGTCCAGGGCGGTGGCGATGAACGAGAGGGGGTCGCCCGAGGCGTTGCTGATGCCGTACCCGGTGTATTCCTCGGCACTGGTGCGGAAAAAGGGAATGTTGATGATATGCGGATTGAGGCAGAAAAGGGAGATGTCGTCGTCGAACACGTTGATGCTGCTCAGGAAACGGCCGTCGGCGGTGGTGGCCAGCGTCTCCGGTCCGGCGCCGGTGGCCAGATAGCGCAACACGGCGCCTGTGGCCAGGTCCAGCTCCAGCACCTCGTCGCTGCCCACCGAGCCGATGAAGGCGCGCTGGCCGTCGGCGGAGAAGGCGAAGGAATTGTAAGCGTCGAAATCCACCAGGGGATCCTGGATCCGGCCCAGCCAGGTGAGGGTGTTGCGATCCACGAAATGAATCTGGTCCTGCCAGATGGAGCAGACCAGCAGCGTCTGGCCGTCGGGGGTCACGGCGATCCGGCTGAGGCTGGAATCGGTGGGCCCGTTCCCCTCGAGGGGCAGGTCGAGGTACGGCTGGTTGGTATAATCGGGTATGCCGAAGGCCACCACATCGTTGTAAAGCGGGTCACAGATATAGCCCATGCTGCCGTTGGGCGCGAAAACCAGGTTGTTGAACATGATCCGGCTGTCCACCACCCGGTCCAGATCGGCATCGAAGAGGGTGAACGTGTTCAGGGTGGTGAATCCCGGCTCGTTCAGCAGGTTGACGACGGTGATCTGGTCGTTGATGGTCAGGCCGTTGCAGACCACAAAGGCCTTGTCGCCGGCGGGGGAGACGTAGGTCCGGGCCGGCCCGGTGCCGGTGAGGAGGGTTTGGTGATGCAGGTTGGTGGAGGTGGTGGTGACCCGGAAAATATGCAGCCGGTTGGCCGTCGGCCGGGCATCGCACACGAAGCCGTATTGGCCGCTGGGCGTGAAAGCGATGTTGTTCCAGGCGGCGAAATCCGTGTTGATCGGTGGGATGTAGGTCGCGGACTGGTAATCGGTCAGACGGATGATGGTCACCGTGTCGTTGTTGATATTCAGGACGCAGGCGTACTGGCCGGTGGGATCGACGGCCAGGGCGGCTGGTTCGGCGCCGGTGACGCCCAGGTGAATTACGCCCAGAATGTTGTCAAACAGGCGACGGGGGTCGAAGATGATGACACGGTCGTTCTGCGGATCGGCCACCAGACCGCGGGCGCCGTCCGGCGTGAAGGCCACGTTGTTCCAGTAGCCGTAATCTTCGCCGCCGGCCTTGACCTGGCCCATGGGCGTGGTGATCTGCGCCATGCCGGGCAGGGCGGAGAACAGGACGAGGAGACCGATGGTCAGGAGACGGTGATTCCAGGTCATGCTAAACCTCGCATATGCCCGCCCCGACGACGGCGCCGGACCCGATAAAAGGCCAGAACGTGGCGGACGAATCTAAGTCACTGAAATCATAGCCAAGAAAAGGTCAAAAAACAACCTTTGACTGGCCAGATGTGATGGTGCCACGGGGTTGTCGGGAAGGGACGACAACTCACTGGACCGGTGGGGGCGTCCGACTTGCCGGCCGGGCGGGCGGTTCTTCACGGGTGGAGTTCAGCACCTGCGCGAACTCGGGATACAGCCAGCGGTACATCTCCACGTTGGCCAGGACCAGGACGGCGTACTGGCGTGTCTGGGAAAATGTGATCTCGGGAATGTAGTACAGATCGAGGGGCCGCCGGGCCAGGCTGTTCCACAGGCGGGCCTGGGATTCGCCGGCGTTGTAGGCGGCGGCCACCGCCGCGGGATGCTCCAGGGACTGGAGCAGATCCCTGAGGTGCAGGATGCCCAGTTGCAGATTCAGCTCGGGGTCATACAGCCGGACGGGATCGTCCACCGCCGGCAGCTTGTGCTGCCGGGCCACCTGCTCCGCCGTCGTCGCCATGAGCTGCATCAGCCCCCGGGCCGATACGGCGGAATGGGCGAAAGGATCGAAGCGGCTTTCCTGAAAGATCAGACCGTAGACATACGCCGGATCGACCTGGTAGGCCTGGCAGTACTTGAGGATGGTTTCACGGAACAGATCCGGATAATAGAGGCCGGAGATCTCCGGATTGATCAGGGGCAACGGCATGTGGCGCGGGTAGCGGGCGATCAGCTGATAGGCCCAGCGGTGGGCCTGGGCGTTGAGTTCCGCTTTCCGGTACAGCAAGGCCAGGGTGTAGGCCCGGTCCAGGGCGGCCTGATCCCGGCTGACACCCGCCTGATCGGCCAGGTAGCCCAGGTTCAGGCGGGGGTATTCTTCGCCGGCGGCTTCGGCCAGTCCCAGCCGGTGGAAGGTCCGGGCCCGGTAGAGGGTGAACTCGTTGCTGGCGGGTGCCGGGGCTTTTTTGAGGGGCAGGGGCGAGCTGTCCAGGACGCGGATGGAGCGCAATTCCGTGAGGCTATCCTCGTAGCGCTTGAGCAGAGCGAGCCCTTTGTCCCAGCTCGTCCGGTCTTCCGTCAGGAAGTAATACCGGGCGAGTTCCACCAGCGCGGCATAGGCATTGTGCCGCCCCGCCTGGCGGGTGAATTCGTTCCAGTGCGTCCGGGCCACCGTGTCCCGCAGCGCCGGTTGCTCGCGGAGCAGCTCGCCGGCCTGGCGCATGGCCATGAAGCTGTAGGCGTCCTCCCGCACGTAGGCGGCGTTGGACCAGATGCGCAGGGCTTCCTCCGCGTCACCCAGACGGGCATAGCACAGGCCCAGGAAGAACCGTCCTTCGGATTTGCCCGGCAGGGTGCCGCCCGGCCCGGCCGGGAGATGGTTGATCAACGGGCGGAGCTCCCCGGCGGCCTTTTCGTATTCTTCCTGACTCATGTAAAGATGGGCCAGGCGATAGCGCAGGCGGTTGTCCCACTCCCCGCTGACATGACGGATCCCCTGCTGCAGGTAGCCGGCCGCCTCCTCCCGCCGGTCCGCCCGGCGGGCCAGATTGTGCAGGGTCTGCCACAGGGGGCCGGACCGCCGGGCGTGCTCCTCGTTTTCCACCAGCCGGGTGAGCAGCTGGCGCGCTTCCTCATCCTGGTTGGTCAGGGACAGGATGCGAGCCATGGACAGATGACTCTGGACGGTGATGTCCCGGTCGGGGTAGCTGGCGGCCTGGCGGTAGTAGAGCAGGGCCATCTTGTCGTCGTTGATGAAAAAGTAATAGCGGCCCAGCCAGTATGTGTATTGGGCGATGTCCCGGGAGCGGGGATACCGGTCCAGCAGGTCCTTGAGGAGCGGCAGCAGGTGATCGGTCTGGCGATTGGCGTACAGGGTGCCGATCAACCGGGCATAGAGAGATTCGCGGCCGGCGAAATAGTCGCGCAGCGGCGCGTGCTCAATGATGAGCAGGGCCGCCGCCAGCCGCTGGCGAGGATTTCGGCGGGCGGTGAGAACCCGTTCCAGGTTGATGCGGGCCTTGGACCAGGCCTGCTGGGCAATCCGGACGCGGGCCAGTTCCAGGGAGGCCTCCGTTTGCCGGTCCATGTCGGATTTGAGATAGCCGTTGTACGTGCGCGCGGCCAGATCCAGCTTTCCGTCGGCCTGATAGCTGCGGGCCAGCTGAAAGTAGGCCTCGTCCCGATAGGGCGAATGGCGGTGGCGGTTGACAATGGCATACAAGCTCTTGCGGGCGGCGACGCCGTCCCCGACGGCCAGCTGCAAACCGGCCATTTTCATCAGCAGGTAGTCGGCGAACAGCGGGTCATCGGCGGACCACCTTTCGTACAGGGCGATGGCCTCCGCCGTGCGTCCCGCCTTCGCCAGCAGGTGGGCATGGCGCAGATAGAGATGTCGGGCACGGTATTCGGCCGGTTGGGCAGCCAGGGTTTGGGAACAGGCCTCCAGGGTGGGCAGGGCGGTCTGATGGAAGGGCTCGCCGCCTCCCCGAACCGCCTGACCGGCCACCATCAGCCAGACCAGTACGGACAGCGCACGGTGCCGCCACCGACGGGGGCGTCGCTCAACGGATCGGGGGCATGTTCGGCTGGGCTTTTTCCGCTGCACCGGCTGCTGCCTTTCTCGGGTCTAAATCAACCATTCTACTAAAGATTCCGGAAAAAACAATGCCCGATATGGCTGCGTCGGGGGAAAGCGGAGAAAGACCGTGCCGGCCGCGGAAACGGGTCGGACACGACGGGGGCCAGCGGTGAAAAGGCGAATCTTCCCCGGCCAGCGCGGGGTGGCGGTGAACCGGGCGCCGGGGCTCAGGCCGTCCGGCCGGTCAGTCGTTCAGGAAAGGGATTTGATGTAACGGATGCCGTCGATCCCGGGACCGTAGAAATCCCGCAAAATCTTGTGCTCCATGTATTGCAGCGATTCGTAGAGCTCCATGGCCCGCATGTTGTTGGAGCGCACTTCCAGCTGGATCTGATCCCGCTTCTTTTCCAGCGCCCGCTCTTCGGTAAACAGCATCAGCTCCTTGCCCAGGCCCTGGCCCTGATATTCCGGCGGCACCGCGATGGATATGACCTGGCACAGGGTGTCGTCCTCGGCGAATTTCAGGACCAGCGATCCCCGGGCCGACCCGCCGGTGCGGTACAGATACACCTCGGTATCGGGCTGGACGATGAAACTCAGGTACAATGCTTCGGAAAACTGGTCGGACTGGAAGGTTTTACGCTCGATTTCCATCAGTAGCGGTAAATCCGCTTCTGAGGCCGGTGCAATCATGTATATTCCTCCCCACGATGAATAGTTGACGAACCGATTCCGTCACGGCTGGCGGGTGGCCGACGGGACAGGGGCCAGGCGTCCACGTTCCGGCTTGCCGGCCGGAGGCCGGCGCCATGGATGACGAAATGTGCGAGGTAAAGGTCTGATGGTGATGATGGGTCCATAGATAACCCTGCAGCTTCTCCGCCATGATAATATGAGTCACGGAGAAAAGCAAGATATAACGAAACGGTGAATGCCCGGCTTACTGCTGCCGGGAGAGTGTGATCTTCTTGTGGACATCCATCTCCAGCACACTGTCCCAGTCCAGGGTGGAGAATAGCTGCCGGAAATGACCCAGGCTGCGGATCTTCTCGCCGTTGATGGTCATGATGAGGTCGCCTTCACCCAGGCCCGCCTTCTCCGCCAGACTGTCTTCGTTCACATGGGTGACCCGCAGGGCGCCCTCCTCGTACTTGAGCATGACCCCCAGGGCCGGATAGTGGCCTTTTTCATGCGGCACGCTGAACACGTAATCCCCGATGCCACGCGAAAAGACCGTGGCCGGTTTGGACATGCCGGCCATGGCTTTCATCATGGGGTGGGCGCTTTCCTCATCGGCCCCCTCCTCGTCCGGTTCGGGGGCATAGACCGGGACCAGCAGGCTGAGAGCGATGTCCGGCTCCGCCTGGCGGTAGCGAAAAGGGATGCCCAGGCCATACGCCACATGCGCCCGGCCGGCGATGATCACGCCCTTGTAGCCTTTGTATTCATCCTGGGCCAGCATCTCGCGCATGGATTCGGCCATGATGACGTCCCAGCATTTCTGGGCGGCGTACATGTTGGTGAACCAGGCGTCCATCTTGACGGCCATCTCGCCGAAGATGGTCTTGATGTAATATTCGTGATCGGCATTGGGCACATCCAGGGTGGGAAAGAGCTGCTGGTGCTCGGGAGGCAGCTTGTCGAACCCCTGGGTGGATACGATGCGGACCATTTCCCGGGGGACGTTGAGGCCGATGGTCTTGATGCCTTTCTCGCGGATGAAGTCCATGATCAGGCGGGTGAAACCGAAATTCTGGCCGGTGCGTTCATACCATTCGGTGCGCTCCAGCAGCTCCTCTTCGGAGATGGTGCCGTTCCGCCAGGCCTCCAGATATTCGTTCTGGTCACGGGTAAAAAACTCGAAACCGACGATGATGTCGGGATGCTGGCGGTACAGGGCCTCGATAAAATCCCGCTGGAATTCGTGGCAGGCGTAATTGTCGTGGAATTCGCCGATGATGAAGACGTCGGTGCCGGTGTTTTGCGCCACGATGTCGTCCACGCCGACGGCCTGCAGATCGGCTGTCCGGACCATCTGTCCCTCGGCCACTGTGGCCAGGGACGTCCGCAGGGGCGAAGAGCCCAGGGGAAGTGTATCCAGGTCCGCCTGCGCCAGGGCGACAGGCATCGCCAGGAGCGTCCATGTCAACAGAATGATACCCAAATGCTTCATCAGTGCCTCCCGTCGTTGATGGTCTTCCTACCCATTATACTATGAATGAGTTCCCGTTCCGGATTCAGGAAAGAGCGATAAGCGGCGGTCATCGGATTATTTTTTGGAGGCGGGCGGAATCGATCCGGCCGGATGGCGAGTCGTTGCAATCGCCGGGGCCTCGAGGTACAATGAAAAAAACAAATCCAACGCAGCATTGGAGATAATTATGCTGACCCGGCTGCAGATCTCCGGCTTCAAAAATCTGGTGGGTGTGGATGTACGCTTTGGGCCGTTTACCTGTATCACCGGCCGTGGGGACACGGGTAAATCCAATCTGCTGGACGCCCTCCGTTTCCTGCAGGCGTTGAGCGAAGACACGCTGACGGGGGCGGCCCGGCGGCTGTTGTCCGACGGCGGCGATGCGACGGATCTGCGCCGGCTCTTTGCCCGTCATAACGATTACACCATTCCGGAAATCACCATCGCCGCCGAGTTGATCATCCCGCCCGCAGGTGAGGATTCGTACGGTGGCCGGGCCGAGGCCGGCATTACCCTGGTCCGGTATTCCCTGGTCATCGGGCGGGAGGAAGATGACCCGTCGCGGCCCTGCCGGCGGTTGGTGCTCCGTTCCGAGCACCTGGACCATATCAATATCGGCGAGGCCCATCTGCATCTCTGGTTCCCGCATCGCGCCAATTCCTGGCGGCGTTCCGTCATGCACGGCCGCCGCGCCACACCCTTCATCACCACCGAGACGGAGGGGGGGCGGGCCATGATCCGGCTGAACCAGGACGGCAGTGGCGGCCGGCCGCGCATTGTCCCGCTGGCAGGGGCGACGCGCACGGTCCTCGCCACCGTCAATGCCGAGGAAAACCCGACGGCCATGCTGGTCCGGCAGGAAATTCAGTCCTGGCAGGTGCACCGAATGCACCCACAGTCGCTCCGGCAGCCGGACGAATGGACCACCCGGCCGCGGTTGAGCCTGACGGGCCGACACCTGCCGGCCACCCTGTTGCGCCGGCTGCCCGCCGGGCCGCCGCCGGCCGGTGAAATCATGGTTCGCGAGGCGGGCGATCTTTCGCGGCGGGCCGCGGAGCTCCTCGAAAACGTGTCGGCCGTTCGCCTGCGCGGTGCTCCGGTGAGCCACCGGCTGGACCTGGAGGTGGTGACCGCCGACGGGTTGGCGCACACGGCCGGTGAGACCGGGGCGGGAACCCTCCTCTGCCTGGGGATCATGGCTGCGGCCATGCCTGAGGGGGCAGGTGGCCTGGTCTGTATCGAGCATCCCGAACACGGCCAGGATGCCCACCAGGTGGGTCGTCTGGTCCGCTTTCTGCACGGCATGGCCACGGATGTGTATCATGCCGTCGGTCCCGACAACCCCCTCCACCAGGTCCTCATCACCACGCACTCTCCCCTGGTGGTCAATCAGGTGCCCGATGACAGCCTGCTGGTGGCCCGTACCCGCCGGCACGAGTCTACCGGCGTCATGGAGGCCGTGTTTGAATGGTTGCCCGATACCTGGCGCCACGAACGGCTGCCGGAGACCCCCACTGTGGACAAGCAGGTCCTGCGGGAATTGCTGAACCCCATCTTTCCCCGGGGCGAGATCGTGTCGCGGGACACACCCCGCTGGCGGAGGGTGCCGCCCCGCCGGGTAGGGGACCGGCCGGATCTGCAACCCATGCTCCCTTTCTGGCCGCGGCATCCGGCCAGGGACTGACGGTATCCTGCCTGCGCCGCACCGGGTGGCCTGGACAGGCCTGGTTCTGCCCTTGGCCGCGTCCATGACCGCTGCTCCATCACCCCATCACTTCATGCAGGGAAGGCACTTGATTCCGACGGGCGAATTTGATTACAATGAATGTGCTTTCGCTCCGGCCAGTCGGATGCACCGGGGCGATACTTCCCGTAATGCGGGACGGGACACCACCGAAGGCCATACAAAACACGCAACTTTCGGCCGACGCACCCGACAAGTTAACGGGAAGAATGATTCCAGGAAGATACTTTTCTCAATATGAAGGAGGAGATACATGCGACGATCAATTCAAGCCATCCTGATTCTGACGGCCTTGATGATCATGGCGGTTGGCGTTCTCCAGGCGCAATCGGGGAAGCCGGTCATGGCCGTGAAGACCTTCGAGAATCCGCCCAACTACTACAATTCCACGGTGGGCACCGGTCTGACGGACATGTTCATCACCGAACTGGTCAAAACCGGGCAATACAACATCATCGAGCGGGCCCAGGTGGGCCAATTGCTGGATGAGGTGGATTTCGGCAAGTCCGGCTACGTGGAGCAACAGTCGGCGGTCCGCAAGGGCCATATCAAGGGTGTTCAGTACTATTTTCTGGCCAAGGTGACCAATTTCGGTGCCAGTGACAAGAGCGTGGGCGGCGGCGGTTTCGTCAAGGGGATTTTCGGCGGGACCAAGTACAAGGAAAAGGAAGCCCATGTCCGCATCGATTACCGGATCATCGACGCCACCAGCGGTGAGACCATCGACGCCGATTACGGCGAGGCCAAGTATTCCAAGAAAGGCATCAGTTTCGGCGGTGGCAGCTGGGGTGACGGTGCCGGCGCCCTGGACCTCTCTTCCAATGAATTCCGCGAAAGCATGGTGGGCCAGGCGACCATCATGGCCATGAACAATATCATCGAGAAGATGGACCACTCCTTTCTGGGGAAACACTCCTCCCGTGCCGAGCAGCTGGCCGATCAGGAAGCCACGGCACAGCAGGAAGCCCTGGAGGCCTTGCGCAAGATACCCGGGCAGGTGCTGGCGGTGGTATCCCGTGACCTGGTCATCATCAACCTGGGCAGCGCCAACGGTCTGCGTGAGGGGGACCGCCTGGTGCTCATCAAGAACAAGGACATCACCAATTCCGACGGCCAGGTCGTCTACACCGAAGAGATGGAAGCCGGCACCCTGATCGTGTTCGAGGTTCAGTCGGACCGTTCCAAGGCCAAAATACTCAACGGTGATATGCCCAAGGAAGGCGATACGGTCAAACTTCAGTAAGCGGCTGTCGGGCATCGAATGCAAAAAAGGCGCTCCCGTGCGGGGCGCCTTTTTTTATGCAATGAATCGCCCGCGGATGCCTATTTGGGAGGCGCGGACGGATCCTTCGGCTGGGGGACGGTTCGCCGGGGGAGCTGTTTGCCCTCGAACGGGATGGAAAACGGTCCGACGATTTTCCCTTCGGGGAAAAAGAGGATGGACGTGGACAGGGAGTCGCCGTAAAGTTCCACGCTGTCCACGGCGGCCGGATCGGTGATCTCCAGCTTGATGGTGGCGACGGAAATCCGGCCGGCAGGTGTCCGCGAGTTGGTATGCACGGCCGAAAAACGGATCAGCCCGCTGGCGTTGGCTTTTTCGAGATTGGTGAAAATGGGCCGCTTGTTGAACTCCGTCGTCGAGCCGCCGGCCATATCCAGCACTTTCACCTTCCGGGGATCAAATTTCACGCCCAGTGTATAGGCGCCCAGCACGCCGGGAATGACCTGGTTGTCCTGGACCACGAATTTTACATTCTGCAGATCCACCGTGATGGGGAACTCGTAGATGTTGCCTTCTTTGGGTGCGGGTTTCGCCATGACGAGAGTGGCCGTGCCCTCCAGCCGGGCGGGCAGTTGACGCGATTGAAGCTGTTCCCGGATACTCTGCTGTTTGGTCGGCTTGGTCGGCTCCGGCTTGGGTGGGGGGGCTTTTTCCGTGGATTTTTCCTGTTGTTCCTGCTCCTGGGACTGACCGCCCGGCATGTCCGGCGCGGCGTGGATGACCGGGGCCGGATCCGCCGGGGCGTCGCAGGGGGCGGCCAGGGCTGAGAGGCCGCCCGGTCCCGAGGCCAGGACGAGCAGCAGGCAAAGTATGGGCAGATGGTTATTCATCATGAAACATCCCTCTAGGAGTTTTTGGCGAGTTTGACCGTCTTTTCAAGGTCGGAATCCGCCTTCGCTGATTTCGCATATTGTTCGATCATCTGACGGATGGTCAGATTCAAGGTTTTTTCATCCAGGCCGATGGCGCCGAGCAAATCCTTGGGTTTGCCGGAGGTCACGTAGCCGCGGATGCCCATGGAGCGCAGCTTGACCGCTACGCCCTGCCGGCAGAGAAGGTCGGCCACGATGGCGCCCAGACCCGTATGGACATTGTGATCCTCGTAGGTGATGACCAGCCCGGTGCGGCAGGCGCGGGCCAGGACATCCAGATCCATCTCCTTGGCACAGCTGAAATTGTAAACGCCCACGCTGATCTTTTCCTCGGCGAGGGCATCGGCGACATGGACGGCGTGATGCACCATGGCGCCCATGGTGATGACCGAGATGTCGGTCCCCTCGCGCAGGACATCGGCTTTGCCGTACTGAAACACGTAGTGCTCATCGTAAAAAGGAGAGCCGTCCGGCCGGGTGATGATGGGGCACTTGGAGCGGCCCATGCCCAGGAAGATGTTGCCCGGTTGCCGCATCAGCCAGCGGACCGCCCGGTCGGTCTGGTTGGGATCGGCGGGGAGAATGGTCTTGAAGTGATACAGGTTGCGCAGCAGACCCAGGTAGTCGATGCAGTGATGGGTCTTGCCGTCCTCGCCGACGTCGATTCCGAGGTGGGTGCAGACCAGTTTGAGGTTGGTCTCGTTGATGTCGTTGATGCGTAACTGGTTGTAAACCTCATCCACGCCGAAGACTCCAAAATCGGCCCAGAATACCTGGACGTCCTGGGTGGAAAGGGCTCCGGCGGCCACGGCGGTGTGGTGCTCCATCACGCCGGACTGAAAGAAATGGCGCGGATTGATCTCGGCGAAGGCATCGGTCTTGACGCTGCTGGTCAGGTCGCAGTCGAACACGGCGATGGGCGTGGCGCCGGCCCGCTCCAGGTTGACTCGGGTGATCTCCGCCAGGGCCTTGCCCCAGGCGCTGCGGTTGTCGGTCAGCTTGTCGGCAGGGTAGAGGAACGTGCCGGCGGTGTCGATATCCGGCTGGAGCGGCGGCCGGGGACGGTTGGCGAGATGGGCCGTGCCCAACGCGCGTAGCTGCCGGTAACGGTCCAGGTCGTTGGCCTGTTCCAGCTCGGCGACAGCCTGTGCGAAGAGGTCGTCCGGCAGGGCCTGGCCGTGCCACTTGCAGATGTTTTCCATGAAGGAAACATCCTTGCCCATGACCGTGCGGGCCACGATGGCCACGCAGTGTTCCCGGTCATGAACCGCCTCGTGAAACGCGCGGTAGATCTCCGGGTAGTTGTGGCCGTCGATTTCCAGCACCCGCCAGCCGTCGCTTTCGAAATTTGCCCGGATATTCTGCGGCATAACGCTGGAAATGCTGCCGCTGATCTGCAACTGGTTCATATCCACGACACAGGTCAGATGGGTCAGGCCGTATTTGACGGCGAAGCGGCGCGCTTCGGCGATCTGCCCTTTTTGCTGTTCGCCGTCGCCCATCAGCACGAAAACATGGTTGTGGAAATCATGAACCAGGCTGGCGGCAGCCATGCCGCAGCCGGCCGACAGGCCCTGGCCCAGATTGCCCGAGGACCATTCCACCCCCGGCAAGCCATGCTCCACGTGCCCCTCGTACGGGCTCCCGGCTTGCCGGAAATGGGCGATGGCTTCATCGACGGGGAAAAAGCCGAAATTGCCGAGAACGGAATAGACGCCGGCCGATGTATGGCCGTGACTGATGATGATGCGGTCCCGTTCCCGCTGGTCGGGGTCGGCCGGATAGACCCCGGCGCAGGCATAGAGCGTAATGAGCAGATCCACGGAGGACATGGCGCCACCAGGATGGCCGCAACCGGCCAGAGTGGTCATGCGCAGAATGTCGCCCCGGCATTTGCGGGCCATTTTCTGCAAGGAGTTTTCATCCACGGGAGAGAGATCGGGGGAATGAAAATTGTGGTTGGCGGCCGAGAGTTGAAGCATTCCGGGTCTCCAAGATAAAAAATATTAAGCAAAGTATACCTTTTTCCCAACGATGTCAATGCCCGTTGCCGACGGGTGACGGTCCCCGGCGGCGGGGCTTCGCCTTTACTCCTTGAAAGACCGCGCATTGCCACGGTGGAGGGGCGTGATATTTTGCATGGCGGGCGGCGGCGGGATGCCGTTGCGGCGGGGGCAGCAAACCGCGGCTTCGTCCGTTGCCGGCCGGCGGAAGGCTTTGGGCGGGCATCGGCGCTGCCCTCCGGAGGGAAGGGGGGGCGGCATCTGTGTCGGTGGAACATGCGCGGGGTTGATTATGGAGTCTTTTTCTGACATTGGGGACAGAGGCCCACATAGTGAACGCTCATGCCGTCGATGCGATACCCGTGTTTTTGCGCCTTGCTGAGCGGGTAGTCCGGCGGTTCCTTCCAGAAGACATCCATAATGCGCTCACATTTGCGGCAGACAATGTGGCCGTGGGGCGACATGTCGGCGTCGTAACGGGCGGTGTGGTACAACTGGTTCACCCGCTGGATCAGACCGAGATTTTCGAACATCTCGAGGCTTTTGTATACCGTACCCAGTGAGATGATGGGATCGGTCTGGCGGACCCGGTTGTAGACGTCTTCGGCGCTGGGATGGTCCCTGGATTCCATCAGCGCCTGATAGATGATCAGCCGCTGGTGGGTGACATTGAAACCTTTTTCTTTCAACACTCCGGCGAGTGTTTCAAGGGTGTCGGCCATAATAGAGCTCCCTGAACCTGACTTTTGTGAAACATTCTGACACAATTGTTATTTATTTGCAATAATTTTTTTTGGATAGAGATTATATTTTCACAATTCTACCCGCCCGTTTTGCCGGACGGAGGTTCCGGACTGCCTCACCCGCGGCATCGCTATGGTCGCCGTGATGGTAATGGTAGTCCCACCGGGGTGACGGAGGCCAGTGTATCCGGAAGGGAGAAGAATTCGACTACGATCACGACTGCGACAACGACCACAACAAACCCGGATCGGGATGGCACGCCCGATCGCGCTGCAAAGAGGGGGTTATTCTGTTGGCGCCCCGTCGACGGAATCGTCGGCTTCCCGCCGGTAATGGCCGCTCCGGCCGCCCTCTTTTTCCAGGAGGCGGATATTTTCCAGCGTCATGGACTTGTCCAGGGCTTTGGCCATGTCGTACAGGGTCAGACCGGCGACGCTGACGGCGGTCAGGGCTTCCATTTCCACGCCCGTTCCCTCGCGACAGGCGACCTCGGCGCGGATCTCGATGCCCGCGGCCGTGACGGTCAGCTGGACGTCGGCAAAGGTCAGGGCCAGGGGGTGGCACAACGGGATCAGCTCCGCCGTCCGCTTGGCGGCCATGATGCCCGCCAGGCGGGCCACTTCCAGCGGTTCGCCCTTGGGCAGGGCCTCCTTTCGCAACCGCTCCAGGACGGTCCGGTCCATGCGCAGGAAGCCGGCCGCCCGGGCCCGGCGGACCGTCGCCTCCTTGGCGGTGATGTCCACCATCCGGCTGCGGCCGTGGTCATCCCAATGGGTGAAGTTCTGGGTCAAACGGGTCACCTTATCAGGAGCGGTAAAACTCGAGTTTGTAATTGGGCGCTTCCTGGGTCACCACCACGTCATGGACATGGCTTTCACGCAGGCCGCTGTGGGTGACGCGCAGGAATTGCGCCTGGCTCTTGAGGGCGGCGACGTCGCGGCAGCCGCAGTAGCCCATGCCGGAGCGCAGCCCGCCCGTCATCTGTGGGATCAGGTTGCGGATGCTCCCTTTGTACGGGACGCGCCCCTCCACGCCCTCGGGAACGAGTTTGGACGTGTCTGTCTGGGCATCCTGGAAATACCGGTCGGCGCTCCCTTTTTTCATGGCGCCCAGCGAGCCCATGCCCCGGTAGGACTTGTATGACCGGTTCTGATAGAAGATGAGATCGCCCGGGCTTTCATCGGTGCCGGCGAAAAGGGAGCCGATCATCACCGTATCGGCGCCGGCGGCCAGGGCTTTGGTGATATCGCCCGAGTACTTGATGCCGCCGTCGGCGATGATGGGCACATCGTGCTCGGCCGCCGCGGCGGCGCAATCCATGATGGCGGTGATCTGGGGAACCCCCACACCGGAGATCACCCGCGTGGTGCAGATGGAGCCGGGGCCGATCCCCACCTTGACGGCGTCGGCGCCGGCGGCGATGAGGTCGCGGGTGGCCGCGGCGGTGGCCACATTGCCGACGATGAGCTGGATGTCGGGGAACTGCTGCTTGAACTCGCGGGCCGTGCGCAGGACGCCGGCCGAGTGGCCGTGGGCGGTGTCGATGACCACCACGTCGACGCCGGCCTTGACCAGGGCGGCGCCCCGTTCCAGGGCCGCGTCGCCCACGCCGATGGCGGCGGCGACGATGAGGCGGCCGTGATGATCCTTGCAGGCGTCGGGGTAGGCCATCATCTTCTGGATATCCTTGATGGTGATGAGCCCCTGCAGGTGATAGTGCTCGTCGACGATGAGCAGTTTTTCGATGCGGTACTTGTGGAGCAGCTTCTTGGCGTCCTCGAGGGTGGTGCCCATGGGCGCCGTCACCAGGTTTTCCTGGGTCATGAGATCGGCCACCCGGGCATCCATACGGGTTTCGAAGCGCAGGTCCCGATTGGTGAGGATGCCCTTCAGCTTTGGGCCGTCGGTAACCGGAATTCCGGAGATCCGGTATTTTTTCATCAGGTCCAGGGCGTCGCGGATGCGGGCGTCAGGGGCGATGGTCACGGGATGGAGAATCATGCCGCTGACGGAGCGCTTGACGATATCCACCTCGTTGCACTGCTGCTCGATGCTCATGTTTTTGTGGATGACACCGATGCCCCCCTCCTCGGCGATGGATTTGGCCATGACGGCTTCGGTTACCGTGTCCATGGCCGCGCTGACGAGGGGGATGTTGATCCGGAGCTTCCGGGTGAGCCGGGTGCGGATGTCGGTGTCGGCGGGCAGCACCTCGGATCTGGCGGGCAACAGCAACACATCATCGAACGTCAGGGCCTCTTTGAGTATTTTTTCCATGAACGTCCCTCTCACCTCTCCTGTAATCTCAGGTCCGGCCGCAGCAGTGCTTGTACTTCTTGCCGCTGCCGCACGGACACGGTTCGTTGCGACCGATCTTGCGATCCTTGACCACGGTTTTGGGCTTTCTGGGGCGGGCGTCGCCCGGCCCGCTGCGCGACATCTGGATATTTTCCATTTCCCGGCGGCGCTTTTCCATCTGTTCGTCATGCTCCAGCAGCAGGCGGGGATCCACCAGCCAGATGAGCCGGATGAGTTCCTCGTCGATCCGGTTCAGCAGTTCGGTGAACAGGTCGTAACTCTCCCGCTTGTATTCCACCAGGGGGTCTTTCTGGCCGTATCCCCGCAGCCCGATCCCTTCCTTGAGGTGATCCAGCGCCAGGAGGTGATCCTTCCACTGGCTGTCCACCGTCTGCAGGTACATGGACTGCTCGAAGCGGCGCATCCGCTCCTCGCCGAGGAATTCCTCCTTCTGCAGGTAAATGGATTCCAGCTGCTGCCAGATCCCGTCGATGATTTCGTCCCGTCTTTTCGCTTCGGCGGCCTGAGGCAGGCCTTTCACTTCCAGGCCGAACTGCTGGCGCATGTTGATGGCCAGGTTTTCGAAATCCCACTGGTCCGTGTCCTTCTCGTCCGGGGCGTATGTGTCGAACAGATAATCCAGCAGTTCCCGGGCCACCTCCAGAATGTTCTCCTTCTGCTCCTTCCCCTCCAGCAGCTCGCGACGCATGGAATAGATGGCCGCCCGCTGCTTGTTCATGACGTCGTCGTATTCCAGCAAGTGCTTCCGGATCTGGAAGTTGTGGGCTTCCACCCGCTTCTGGGCCCGCTCGATCTGTTTGGTCACCATCTTGCTCTCGATGGGGACATCCTCCTCCATCCCCATGGATTGCATGAAGCCCGAAATCTTCTCGCCGCCATGGATGCGCATCACGTCGTCTTCCAGGCTCAGGAAGAAACGGGAAGAGCCGGGATCCCCCTGGCGGCCGGAACGGCCGCGCAGCTGGTTGTCGATGCGCCGCGCCTCGTGGCGTTCGCTGCCGATGATGTGCAATCCGCCGGCTTCCACCACCGCTTCATGGTCGCTGGCCACCTTCGACCGCATCTGCTCGACCACCGCTTCGTATTCCTCGATGGGGACCTCGCGCCAGTCCTTTTTCTCCCGCTTGAGCTGCTGGCGGGCAAGATGCTCGTGATTGCCGCCCAGCAGGATGTCCGTGCCGCGGCCGGCCATGTTGGTGGCGATGGTGACGGCGCCCTTCTCTCCGGCCTGGGCGATGATTTCCGCTTCCCGCTCGTGGTGCTTGGCATTCAGCACGTTGTGGGGGATGCCTTTCCGTTTGAGCGTCTTGCTGATGTGCTCCGATTTTTCGATGGAAACGGTGCCCACCAGGACCGGCCGTCCCGCCTGGTGCATGTCGGCGATCTCTTCGACGATGGCCTTGAATTTCTCCCGCTGCGTGCGAAAGATCATATCCGAATGGTCTTCGCGGATCATGGGCCGGTTGGTGGGTACTTCCACCACGTCCAGCTTGTAGATCTTGTAAAATTCCTCCGCTTCGGTGACGGCCGTGCCGGTCATGCCGGCCAGTTTTTCATACAGCCGGAAGTAGTTCTGAAAGGTGATGGTGGCCAGGGTCTGGTTTTCCCGCTCGATGGTCACCCCCTCCTTGGCCTCCAGGGACTGGTGGAGGCCGTCGCTGTACCGGCGGCCGGGCATCAGGCGGCCGGTGAACTCGTCGACGATGATGACCTGGCCGTCCTTGACCACGTAGTCGGCGTCGCGGCGGAAGAGATGGTGGGCCTTGAGGGACTGGTTGATGGTGTGCAGGGTGTCGATATTGTTGGGATCGTAAAGGTTCTCGATTTTCAGCAAGCCTTCGGCTGCGGCGATGCCCTCTTCGGTGAGGGTGACGGTATGGGCCTTTTCGTCCACCAGGAAGTCCACGTCCCGGCGCAGCCTGGGCACCACCCGGTCGACGCGGTAATAGATATCCGTGGACAGCTCCGACGGCCCGGAAATGATGAGCGGAGTGCGGGCTTCGTCGATGAGGATGGAGTCCACCTCGTCGACGATGGCATACCAGTGCGTGCGCTGGACGCAATCCTCCAGCCGGAATTTCATGTTGTCGCGTAGGTAGTCGAAGCCGAACTCGTTGTTGGTGCCGTAGGTGATGTCGGAGCGGTAGGCCGCGTGGCGATCCTCGTCGTCCATGTCGTGCTGGATGACCCCCACCGACAGGTCCAGAAAGGAGAATATCTTGCCCATCCACTCGCTGTCGCGGCGGGCCAGATAATCGTTGACGGTGACGATGTGCACCCCTTCACCGGCCAGGGAGTTCAGGCAGGCCGGCAGGGTGGCCACCAGGGTTTTCCCTTCACCGGTGCGCATCTCGGCGATCTTCCCCTGATGCAGGACGATGCCGCCCATGAGCTGGACGTCGAAGTGCCGCATGCGCAGGGCGCGCCACGAGGCCTCCCGCACCAGGGCGAATACCTCGGGCAGCAGTTCCTCCAGCCGATCTTCCTTCTCTTCCCTGGTTTCGAGAGGGGCGACCTGCGCCTGATACTCCCGGAAGCGGGCGCGCAATCCGTCGTCCGTCATGGCCTTGAATTGCGGTTCCAGCGCGTTGATCTCTTCCACCAGCGGCTGAAGTCGCTTGAGTTCTCTTTCGTTGGCCGAGCCGAATATCTTGGTCAGGAGTTTCATGCGATTAATGCCCACCCTTCAATGAATAACAAAAAACTGTATCACCTTTCGGGTGGAGTGTCAAATTCAAAGAGACACCCTCTTCCCCCGGCCGCTTCGTCCAGGTTCTGGCGCTGACGGGAGGCGGATCTCACGGCGGCCGGCCGAGACGGTGGTTCAATCCAGCTCCACCCGGGCCAGGGTCAGGACCAGGACCCGGGCGGCCCCCGCTTCCTTCAGCACCCGGGCGCATTCGTTCACGGTGGCGCCGGTGGTCAGGATGTCGTCTACCAGCAGCACCGTGCGGGCCCGGCATTTACCCGGCCACCGGCAGGCGAATGTCCCCCGGATGTTGTCCGTCCGCCGGGCCAGATCCAGGGTGGATTGGGGCGGAACATGACGCGTCCGCTTCAGCAGGGCAACATGCCGCCGGCCGCTGCGACGGGCCAGAAACCGGGCCAGCAACTCCGTCTGATCGAAACCGCGGGCCATCCGGCGACGCCAGTGCAACGGGACGTGGGTCACCAGGGCGATCTCCTCCCGGGGGAAATGGGTAGCCAGCGCCAGGCCCATGAGATGGCCCAGGGGAATATGCAGGCGCGATTGGTGTTTGAACTTGTAGTGCAGAATCAGTTGACGCAACGACGTGTCGTACACGGCGAAGGCGCGGGCCGCGTCGAAGGCGGGGGGCGCCTCCCGGCAGGCGGGGCAGCGGCCGTCGCCCGTCCCGGTCGGGGGCAGACCGGGCTTGCCGCATGTCCGGCACAGGGTCGCCGGCGACAGCGGGCGGATCCGGGCCAGGCAAGGGGTACAGACGCCCCGCTCGGCATCTTCACGGAGCCAGGCGCCACACAGCAGGCACTGGTCCGGCCAGAGCAGGGCGGCCATGCTCTGGCGCACAAGGCGGAAAAAATCCTGAAAAGAGCGGATCGGATCGGGGCCCGCCGCCATGGGCGGGACTAGTCCTTGAGGTGACCTTTTTCCCGTTTTTCCTGGCAGCCGACGCAGTATCTTGCCCAGGGCACGACCTCCAGTCGTTTGGTTTCAATGTGCACGCCGCAGCCGCTGCAACGGCCGTAACGGCCCCGCTCGATGCGGTTGAGGGCGTCGTCGATCAGCATGAGGGTGTTGCGTTCCGAATTGCTGCGGTTGAAATAGAATTCCTTGTCGTATGAGCTGGAAGCGGCATCAGCCAGATCCGAGGGATCCTCCGTGACTTCCCGGCCGGAGGCCTGAAACCGCTGAACCTTGTCCAGGATTTCATGACGCTTTTCCAGCAGGATATCTTTGTACTTTTCCATTTCTTGTTTTTTCATTCCCGGCAGATCTCCTTTATTTGTGATAAGGAATACGCTTGATTATGGTGATGGCCCGGTACACCTGCTCCAGGATCAGGGCCACGCTCAACTCGTGGGGGAAGGTGAGGTCGGACAGCGACAGGACGGTGTCCGCCTCCGACGTGACGGCCGGCGCCAGGCCACGAAATCCGCCCACCAGGAAGCATAGGTTGCGCTGCAGCTGAAACAGGTGTTCGTTCATGAACTCGCTGAACCCGAGGGAGTCCATCCGCCGGCCGGCCTTGTCCAGGGCGATGGTCATCGCGCCGGCCGGCACTTTGCGGCGAAACTCTTCGGCCTCTTCCGCCATGATGAGGGCGGCGTCCCGATCCTCATCGCGGTAGCGGGACTCCCGGAGACAGTAGACGGCACACGATACCGTCCGCTCGATCCGGTGACAGTAGTCCTCGGTCAGGGCGCGCAGATGGCGGTTCTTTATTTTGCCGATCATGTAAACACTGACAGTCATTGGATATCCCGGCAAAAAAGAAAGAGCAATATAAAGGTTTATCCCAGTCGTGTCAATGGAATTTTACAAAATAGGATACCAGAGGGCGGGGGGGGGAGAGGGCAGTTCAATCCAGGCCATACAGTTTGCGTTTTTCCAGCAGCGTTTTGCGATGGATGCCCAGCAGGCGGGCGGCCTCGGATTTTCGGCCGCGGGTGTGGCGCAGGACGCGGATGATGTAGTCCCGCTCCAGTTCCTCCAGTGACGGCCACTGGCCGGGTTCCGTTTGGCGGCGGATCCGCTCCGGCACATCGCCCAGGGTGATCTTGCCGCCAGGCTGGAGCAGGCTCCAACGCCGGATAATGTTCTGCAATTCCCGAAAATTGCCGGGAAAGGCATACCGGCACAAGGTTTCCGTCACTGCCGGTTCCAGGTGCACCGGCTCTTTCTTCAACCGGGCCGCCTCCTGGCGGATGACGAAGGCGATCATGGCCGGCAGTTCGATGGCGTGGTCCCGCAGGGTCGGCAGGGCGAGGGCGAAGAGGGCGATCCGGTAGTACAGATCCTTGCGCAGAAGGCCCCGCTGAACCAGGGATTCGGGATGTTCCTGGGTCAGTCCGATGAAGCGGATGTCGACGGTCTGTTCGCGTTGTCCGCCGAGGGGGGTGAAGCGGCCGCTTTCAACCACCCGGAGGAGCTTGGCCTGGGAGGACGGCGGCAGTTGATCCAGCTCGTCCAGGACCAGCGTGCCACCGTCGGCGGCCATCAGGCGGCCCGAATGGTTCTGGGCGGCTCCGGTGAAGGCACCGCGGGCGTAGCCGAACAGCTCCGTCTCCACCAGGCTTTCGGGCAGGGAGGCGCAGCTGATCTCCAGGTAGGGACCACCATGCCGGGGGCTCAGCTGATGGGACAGCCAGGCATACAGGTTTTTGCCGGTTCCGCTCTCCCCCCAGATGATCAGGCTGGCGTCGGCGACGGACACTTTGCGCAGGACCCGGTAGACGGATTCCGCCGGCCCTTCAAAACAGATTGCACCATCCAGATGTCCCGCCGGGGCGGACTCGGTTCTCTGTTCCATCTCTCCCCGCTCATGACACCGGCCGATCCGCCGGTCTGAGGATGCCGGTTATTTCAGGTTGGGTATTTCCAGTGCAACACCATCAGCCCACAGCCGATCCAGCTCATAGAATTCACGGGCTTCCAGGGACATGATATGGACCACCATGTCAAAATAGTCCATGAGAACCCATTCGGCATTGCCGACCCCTTCCACATGGGAAGGCTTCATACCGAGCCGCTCTTTCAGCTTCTCTTCCAGCTCCTCGGCCAGTGTCTGGATATGCTTTTCGTTGGCGCCGGAGCAAATGACGAAATAGTCGGTGAACGAGCAAACCCTGGAGACGTCCAGAATACGGATGTCCATGGCCTTCTTGTTGTCCAGAATCTCGAACACAGTTTTAAGCGTGTCTTTCATTTTCCTCCGTACACGTTGAGTTTGTAAATATAGTTCTGAACCGCCGCCGGGAGCAGCCCCGTGCAGTCCTGCTTCAATCTTAACATGTCCCGCAGCCGGGTTGAAGATATATCGGGCAGCTGCATGTCCAGCAGCAGGGCGGCGGAATCCAGTCGCAGCAAGGCTGCCCATTCGTCGCGATCCGCCTGGCGTGCGTCCACCAGGCGCCCGTCGGCCATCAACCGCCGGGCCGTGGCGCCGGGATCTACGCCGGCGCGGGAAACGAACACGAACGGGTAGCGCTGCAGGAGCTGCTCCCAGTCCCGCCAGTGGTGGAAGTCCCGCAGGGAATCGCCGCCGGCCAGAAACACCAGCTGCCGGTCATCGAGATGGTACGTCCGGGCAAAGCGGGCCAGGCTGTGAATGGTGTAGGAGTCGCCGGCGTTTTCAAGTTCCAGGGAGCAGGGGAGGATCCGTGGCTGGTCCTGCAGGGCCAGGGATACCATGGCGTAGCGGTGATAGCCGGAGGATGGTCTGTCCTTGGGCTTGTGGGGCGGTGTATCGGAGACGAGCAGAAAAACCCGGTCCAGGTCCAGTCCGGTGAGCGCCGTAACGGCCAAGGCCGTATGGGCGTTGTGGATGGGATCGAATGTGCCGCCCAGGATGCCGAAGCGTGGTTTCGTCATGATGTCGTTTCATCGTCTGCCGGCACGGCCGACGGATTGTCCGGCAGCGCCAGCATCCGGCCGAGGGCCCGCACCAGTTCCGTTAACCCCTTGCCCGAGACGGCCGAGACTTCCAGATAGGGTAAGCCCGCCCGGTGGCAATATTCCGCCAGGCTCCGGCGCTGGGTGTCGTCGGACAAGGCATCGGTTTTGGTGGCCACGACGACCTGCGGTTTCGTGGTCAGGGCCGCGCTGAACTGGCCGAGCTCGGCATTGATGGCCGCCAGTCGTTCCACCGGGTCGCGTTGTTCGGGATCGGCGACATCCACCAGATGGGCCAGGATGCGGGTGCGTTCAATATGGCGCAAAAAACGATCACCCAGCCCGGCGCCGGCGTGGGCGCCCTCGATGAGGCCGGGGATATCGGCGACCACGAAACTCCAGAACTCATTATAGCGCACCACCCCCAGATTGGGTACCAGCGTGGTGAACGGATAATCGGCGATTTTGGGCCTGGCGGCGGAGATCCGGGAAATGAGCGTCGATTTGCCGGCGTTGGGATAGCCGATCAGGCCCACGTCGGACAGCAGCTTCAGCTCCAGCACCAGCTCCCGGGCCTCGCCCGGCCGGCCGTATTCGAATTTCTGGGGGGCGCGGTTGGTGGGGCTGGCAAATCGGGCGTTGCCGCGACCGCCCCGGCCGCCGCGGGCCGCCAGGAATTCCTGGCCGGAGTCGGTCAGATCGCACAGGATCTCGTTGCTGGCCGCGTCCCGCACCAGGGTGCCCACCGGCACCACGATCCGCAGATCCTCCCCGGATTTGCCGTGCTTGCGGCTGCCCAGGCCATGGGCGCCGCGAGGAGCGGTGAACTCGCGCTGGTACCGGAAATCCAGCAGGGTATTGATCTGAGAGGAGGCCACCAGGTAAACGGAACCGCCGTCGCCGCCGTCGCCGCCGCTGGGACCGCCCCGCGGCACGTATTTTTCCCGGCGGAAGGCCAGGCAGCCGGTACCCCCGTCACCGGCGGTCACCTTGATGGTGGCAAAGTCGATAAACATAGGGCCCAAAATAAAATACAGGGCCGGGCCCTGTATTTTTCGTTCCTTCGTTGTGGATATGCGCGATGAATCAGTTGTCCCCCGGGACGATAGTGACGAATTTCCCCAGGGCACCGCGGTCGCGGAACTGCACCACGCCGTCCGTGAGGGCGAACAGGGTGTCGTCGCCGCCGCGGCCGACATTGTCGCCGGGTTTGTACGGGGTGCCGCGCTGGCGCACCAGAATGGTGCCGCCGGTGACATGCTGGCCACTGAAACGCTTGATCCCCAAGCGCTTGGAGTGGCTGTCGCGGCCGTTCCGGGAGCTGCCTACACCTTTTTTATGAGCCATGATCCATTCTCCGTCTAGAGCTGAATTTTGTCGATTTTGAGCGCCGTGTACTGCTGGCGGTGGCCGCGCAGGCGTTTGTACTGTTTGCGCCGCTTCTTTTTGAAAACGATGACCTTGTCATCCTGGCCGTTTTCCACGACGCTGGCTTTCACCACGGCGTTTTCCACGGTCGGGGTGCCGACTTTCACCTCTTCGCCCGTGTCCACCAGCAGGACATCCTTGATTTCGAGGGAATCGCCTTCCGTTGCCGGCAGCGCTTCCACCCGGATCGTCTGACCTTCCTCGATCTTGAACTGTTTTCCACCTGATTTTATTACGGCAAACAAGGCACAGTACCTCCCTCAATTTTAGAGCGGGTGATTATATCCCGCCGGTTGGGGCTTGTCAATGAAAAAACGGGCCGGAATCCGGCGGCATCCGCGGCGGGTTCTGATCCGTGCCGGAACGGCGTCCGTCAAGGATCCCCATCGTCCGGGTCCGCCGGCCGGCGCCGCGCCAGGGGGTGGGCGGCCCGGTAGACCTTCATCAGTTGGTCCACCGAAACGTGGGTGTACTTCTGGGTGGTGGACAGGCTGGCGTGGCCCAGCAGCTCCTGGATCACCCGCAGGTCGGCGCCGGCGTTCATGAGGTGGGTGGCGAAGGAATGGCGCAGGCTGTGGGGCGAAATTTTGAGCCGGACGGAGACCCGGGCGATATACCGCTCGATGATCCGGCTGACGGACCGCGCCGACAGGCGCCCCCCCTGCAGGTTCAGGAAAACCGCCTGGCTGTCACGGCGGTTGTCCCGGGCCGTGAACAGCAGGCGCTGCCGCACCGGGTAGTAGCGGGCCAGCATCTCCCGGGCGGTGTCGCCGAAAGGGACCAGCCGTTCCTTGCGCCCCTTGCCGCGGATGCGGGCGATGCCCTCGTCCAGGTCGATATCCGCCAGGTTAAGATCCACCAGCTCGCCCACGCGCATGCCCGTGGCGTATAGCAGTTCCATGACGGCCCGGTCGCGCCGCCCGCCGTCTGTCTCCGGGGCGGGCGCTTCCAGCAGGGCCGCCACCTGGTCCTTTTCCAGATGAGGCGGGATCTTGCGGGGCAGACGGGGCGAAGCCACCAGCCGCGTGGGATTGGTCTCGATCAGCTCCATCTGGCGGAGGAAACGAAAAAAGGCGCGCAGGGTGGAGATCTTGCGGGCGATGGACGTGCGGGCCAGCCGCCGCTGGTACAGGTGGCCCATGTATTCGCGGATGCTCAGGTGATCCAGATCGTCCACGGCGATGGTCGTGGCGGTGCCCTGGCCCCCGGTTTTGTCCAGATAGGCCAGGAACTGCCGCAGGTCCGAATGGTAATTTTTTACCGTGTGCGGCGAGGCGTTCTTCTCGAAACGCAAGTGGTCGATAAAGCGGGCGATGAGTTCCTCGAGGCTCCGGTTCATGGTGCGGCCTTTCGACCCCATTATACCCGAACCGGGCCGGGAATGCAGCCGCGGACATGATGGTCGCCGGCGATGGCGGGACGGTGTGGAAGGGCGCAACCGGCTTGCATTCTGCGGCTGTTCACCGTACAATCGCCGTCGTATGGCAACGGAAAACCGCCGCTACTCGAAACTGGCCCTGAGCGGCCTGGTGGCCGGTCCGGCCCTGGCCCTGGGCCTGATTCTGTTCGCCGATCTGGCGCCGGGTGAACCCGCCGTGACCCGCACCCTGGCCGTGGCCCTGCTGATGGCCATCTGGTGGGTGACGGAAGTGGTGCCCCTGGCCGTGACGTCCCTGCTGCCCGTGGTGCTGTTTCCCATTCTGGGCATCATGGACGGCCGGGCCGTGTCCATGGAGTACTTCAATCATGTGATCTTTCTGTTCATCGGCGGATTCATCGTCGCCCTGGCCATGGAACGCTGGCACCTGCACCAGCGGATTGCGCTGAAGGTGCTGATTTTGTTCGGGGTGAGTCCGGCGCGGATTCTTCTCGGTTTCATGCTGGCCACCGCCCTGCTGTCCATGTGGATCTCCAACACCGCCACGGCCATGATGATGCTGCCCATCGCCCTGTCGGTGATCCTGCGGCTGGAGGCTCTCATGGGCCGGGCGGAAACGAGCCGCTACGCCATCGGTCTGCTGCTGGGGATCGCCTACGCGGCGTCCATCGGCGGCATCGCCACCTTGGTGGGGACGCCTCCCAACCTCGTCTTCTTGCGCATACTGGGCATCACCTTTCCGGCGGCGCCGGAGGTGACATTCGCCCGGTGGTTCGCTTTCGGCGTACCGGTGAGCGCCGTATTTTTCGTGTTTGTCTGGCTGTTCCTGTACCGCCTGTACCGTCCGGCGGCCGGTGAGTGGCAGCGGCTGGAGGTCGGTGTGTTCCGCGAGCAGTATCGCCAGCTGGGGCGGATGAGTTTCGAGGAAAAGGTGGTGCTGGCCGATTTCCTCCTCCTGGCCGTGCTGTGGCTGACCCGCGCCGACATCGCCGTGGGCGACTTTGTCATCCCCGGCTGGGGGCGGCTGCTGCCGGTCCCCGATTTCATCAATGACGGCACGGTGGCTGTGGCCCTCGGCCTGCCCCTCTTTCTGATCCCGACCAGCGCCGGGCGCGGCGGCCGGATCATGGACTGGGCCACCGCGGTGAAGCTGCCCTGGAGCATCGTGCTGCTCTTCGGCGGCGGTTTCGCCCTGGCCGCCGGCTTCAAGGAATCGGGGCTTTCCCTCTGGTTCGGCCGGCAGTTGCAGTGGGTGGACGTGCTGCACCCCATCCTGATCATCCTGGTCATCTGCCTGCTCATGACCTTTCTCACCGAGCTGACCTCCAACACGGCCACCGCCCAGATCCTGCTGCCGGTCTTCGGCAGCCTGGCCCTGGCGGTGCAGGTCAATCCGCTCCTGTTCATGATCCCGGCCACCCTTTCGGCGTCCATGGCCTTCATGCTGCCCGTGGCCACGCCGCCCAACGCCATCGTGTTCGGCACCGACCGGCTGCGCATGGTCCATATGGCCCGCACCGGGCTGGTGCTGAACCTCGTCGGCGCCGTGCTCATCACCCTCATGGTCTGGTTCTGGGGGGCGGTGGTTTTCGGCCTGGATCCGGCCGTACTGCCGGCCTGGGCGCGCTGATTCCCCGTGATATGAGCCGGCAACCCTGGCTCGACGGCCGGCCACCTTGCGGCCGCTGTCTGTTCAGGCAAAAAACCTGAACCTGTTCCGAGGAGAACCCGGCAAGATATCGCTGGACGCGCCGGCGGAAACATGCCGCATCCCCCTGGATCCATAATCTGCCAGGCTGGCGAATCCCAACAAAAATCGTCAGTTTCCGCTGGTCTGACCGGTCAGGTGTTTCTCCACCACCAGGAAGTGCCGGCCCGGGCCGTAGTGGTCTTTCACCACCGGCTGGCCGTCCACCGTCACAACCTCGTCCACGGAGCGGCTGATATTGCGATAGCCGGCGTTCTCGAAGAGTTTCCGTGAAGGGATGTTTTCGGGGTCGATGGTCACCTCGACACGGCGACAGCCTTTCCGGCGGAGATCCTGTTCGGCGAAGTCCAGCAGTTGTTGCCCCGTCCCCTGACCCTGCATGATGGGGTGCACCCCGATCTGCCACAGGAAATAGGTCTCCGGATCGCGACCTGTCAGAAAACCGAGCACCCAGCCCACCAGATTGCGGCGGGTGCGGGCCACATAGCAGGTCTCGCCGAAATAGCGGAGCATGATCTTGTAGACATGGCGCGGGTAGATCTCCAGCGGGTGGCAGTTGGCCACCAGGGCGTGCACTTGGGCGAATTCGTCTTCTCTCGCCACGTCGAATTCCGGATCTATGTTGGCTATTTTATAGATATTGTGGATTTTCTCCCGGGTCAGCTCATCGGTGCCGATGTCCGGCCGGTAATGAAAGCGGCCGCGGACGCCGGCGATGGCCCGCTCGACCTGCTCGTTGGCTTCGGCCAGGGTTTCGCCCTTGGCCAGAAAGGCGAAGCCGCGCTCGGTGCTGACGAAGTAACGGTTTTCGCCGTCCAGGCCACACGAATAGTAGAGTGCCGCGCCGGCCCGGGTGACCCGTTCCGGGTCGACATCCACTGCCAGATACTGGTTGAGCCTGAAGGGGTATTCCGGGGGAACGATGTATTTGCACACGGTGGTTTTGGGCTCGAATTTGAGGGGATTCTCCCGGTTGTTCAGCACGGCGCGGATACCGTCCAGCAGGTTGCCGTCCATGACGAACAGGGTATTCATCCATTCGGGATCGCCGGGCCGGAAATTGTATTCCACCAGCTTGACGCCGTCGGCGGTGATCATGAACTGCCCGTACAGGATACCGCGGGCGTTCTGGCCTGTTTCCCGGGTGAAAGCGTCGAGGGTGCCGCGGATACAGCCCACGGCGTCGTCGTAGTCGGAACGCTGCATGAAGGGCAGCCCCCGCCGGCCCCAGCTGTAGGAGCCCATGCTGGCGGTATTGACGCCCCGTTCGCCGGGCAGGAGCTTTTTGAAATCCTGCACGGCCGGGGTGGGGATCACGGCCTGGCCGTCCACCAGGCACTGCAGGGTGAATTCCTCGCCGCTGATTTTCTCCTCGACGATCACCTCGTCGTGACCCGAATACTTCTCCCGCAGAATGTACCCGATATAATCCTCGACATCGGCCGGCGTCTCCAGCTGCTGGCCGAACACCTTGACGCCCAGACCGTCCGTCAGGCCCACCGGCTTGACGGCCACCTGCCAGTCACGGGCGGCGGCATACTCCAGCGCGGGGCCGATTTCGCGAAAAACGGCGAACTCGGGGATGAGGTCCGGCTGGTATTTTTTCATCAACCGCCGGGTGAAAGCCTTGTCGTTTTCGAGGCGGGCGGCCTGGAGCGAGGGTCCGAACGCGGTGATGCCGCGTTGTTCCAGCGCGTCGCTGACGCCATGCTTCAACGGGGAAGCGGTGGTGATGAGGGCCAGGTCCACCTGGTTGTGGGCGGCGAACTGGACGATCCGCTCCACGTCGCTCAGCTTTCCGATCTCATAGCCGTCGCTGTGACGCATGAGAGCGGGATTTTTCAAGTCCATGTATACAAATACAGGGTTGTAATTGTAGCGTTTGAGATGCTGGAGCGTGATATGTTCCTTCGCCCAGCTGCCGACGATCAGCAGGGTTTTCATTGGTTGGCAGATCCTTTCATAAATGTAACATTATCAATATTATATCAGGGGATATCAAAATTGTCAAATCGGATGCCAGCTCCCTGTCCGGGGGGGGTGAATGGGGGATGGGACAAACCGATGAAATAGCGGGGATAAATCTCTCATGACCGGTGGTTTGACCGGTCCGCTGACAGATGCGGGAGGGTAGGCGGATGAACCGGCAAGTCTTCGGGCAGACAGGTCGGATGGGCGGCTCACAGCGGGTGGGGAGAAAGGGGCCGCGCCATCATCCCCCGCCGCGCCGCGGTGCGGCGGAAGATGAGGCGTAGTCGAGGCTGCACAGACGGACCTAGTCATCCGGCGGCGGGGGCGGCGGACGAGGCGGAACACGCTGCGCTGACACTTCTTCCCCTCTCAGGGTATTCAATCTGGCGCGTATTTGATCGCTTTGGGCCAGATCGGCCAACCGCGAGGCGTTCTGGCTCATCATGCCGGCGGCCACCTGATGGTCGGGTTTGGGCGGATCGGGTTCCGACGGGCCGGGGGGCATGGGATCCACCGGGCTGGAAGCGGCGGGATCACCGGGGCCGGTGGGGAAGGGCGTGTTGACCCGGACCTCCTGGTGGCCGATGCCGTATTGGGTGCGGGGCCGGGTGGGCAGGCCGTCGGGGCCGCCCGTTTCGTCGTCCACGGAAGGGGACGCCGGGGTGTCCTCTTCGGGTATCTCCCCGGAGGCGGCGACATTGAACCGGCCAAATGCCGCGGCGAGACGGACCGAACCCTCTTCGGGCCGCGGCGGTCGGCCCGGGCCCGGTCCGCCACGTTCCGGCGTGGGGTAGGCCTCGGGGCCTTCCTCTTCGGGCGGCGTCATGGCCGGATCGCCGGCGTGCGGCAACCGGCCGGCCATGCTGAGCCTGCCGTCATCGGGCGGCGGTGGCGGTGGGTTTGGCGGGCGTGGCAAGGGGGGACGCTGGAAGACCGGACCCTGATCGATGTCCAGGGGAATGTTCTCTTTCAGGGAAGGCCCCATCCGGCCGATGTCGGACGGATCGTGCAGCTCCGGCCGGAGCTGCGGCGAATGGAGCAGGGCGGTTTTGACCAGGTTGCCCTTCAACGTGGTTTCACCCCGGGCCGACGTGGTTGGCCCGGCCGTTTCCGCTGCCGCCGCTTCCGACGGCAGTTTTGTGGGCGGAATTTCCGGCAGGCGCAGCTCCTGCCCGGCTTTCAGGGCGGTGGGATCGGTCACTTGCGGGTTGGCCTGATGCAGGACCTTCTCGCCGACCTTCAGACGCTGTGCCACCTGGGCCAGGCTTTTTTCACCCTGTTGCACGGTGGTCCGCTGGGCCGATCGGGTGGCGCTTTCATCGCCGGCCAGATGCTTTAGTTTGGATACATGGGAATCATTGATTCTCATCATGACATTACCTCCAGGGAAATGGTTCGTGTATTGACTACTATCTTATCGGTGTGAAGACGCACTGTGAACGGGGAAAAAGGGCAGATGGTATGTGAAAAACCACAGATCCCGCGAGGAATCCGCTATGACAAGCGGTACAAACCCGGCGGCGGCAGCCCCATCGGGCCGGCGAATGAGGCTCGCGTCGTTGGGCAGGACGCACGAACCAGCCCGGCTGCACCGGAGGAAAACGGTGATCACCGGCCAGCGTGAACCAAGCTGTCCGTCCGGGGGAATGGAGCGGGGCCGTCAGCGGTCCGCCAGCGCCAGGGCCAGCTGGCGGACATTATAGCCGGCGGCGGCGATGTAGTTCCCTGTTTCCGGGCGGGAATCCAGCTGGTGCGCCATGGAGACGACCCGCGCGCCCGTATGCTCCGCCACGAATTGGGCGTAGCGGGGATTGTAGTAGGACGTGGCCAGGACGACCGGAATGCCTTCGGATTGGATGAGGTTCACCATATGGGCCAGATGACGGGTGGTGGGCGGGATGCCCGGCTTCGGCTCCAGCAGGCCGGCGATGACCAGGCCGTAGCGGCGGGCGAAATAGGGCCACAGGTTGTGGTCGGCCACGACCCGGGTGCCGTGGTAGGGCAGCAGCTGCCGGATCCAGCCGCCCAACGCCTCCAGTTCGCCCTGCTGACGGAGGAAGTCGGTCAGCCGGCCCGCTTCGTGCAGGCGGAGCAGCTTTGCCACGTCGTATTTCGCGGCCAGGGTCGGGCCCACCAGGGCCTCGCCCAGGCGGCGTCGAAAATCGGCGCTGCGGCGGGCGAATTCGGCCGTCCGGTCGGGTCGCAGCAAGGCGAGGCGATCCCGGATGGCGGCGGCCACGATGAGCCCGTTGACAGGATCGAGCAGGAAGTGGGGGTTGCCGCCGGGATGGATATGGCCCATGGATCGGTCCACCGGGCCAGCGGGAATCTCCAGGGGCGGAATGACGGTGGAGGTGTCCAGGTGGCCACGGCCGTCCGGTGCCACGGCCGGGTTGCGGGCGCTGCCGATCAGTGCCGGCAACCAGCCGCTTTCCAGTTCCAGTCCCACCGTGACCAGCAGGTCGGCCCGGTGGAGATCCCGGACGAGGCTGGGGCGCGGCTCCACGAAATGCGGATCCTCCGCGCCCCGGGTGAGGGTGGTGACCGTCACGTCGGCGCCGCCCACCTCCCGGACCAGGTCGGCCAGGTCGGGGATGGTCGCCACCACCCGCAGGGGGGCGGCGGAGAGCAAGCCGCCCCCGGCCAGGAGGGACAGTGCGATCAGGAACAGGGTCATCCGATGGTGAATCACGGTCATGTGAACCTCCTGTCAGTAGGTGTGCGCCGGGTGGGCACCGAAAAGAATCTCGAGTCCGAGCCAGAAGGAATGAAAGCGCTTCCCGGCGAGGTGGTCGGCGTGATCGAAGTTGTACTGGAAGCGGATGCGGGAGAACTCCGTGGGCGTCCAGCTGAGCAGGGGGGAGACGCGGAATCGGTCGGCCCGAAAGGGATCCGTTTCGCGGCCGCCGATGCTGTCGCCGCGGCCGCCGGCGTATTCGAACCGCAAACCGGCGTTCCAGCGGTGGCGGAAGCCGTACAGCAGCTGACTGTACAGGCCCCAGTCGCGCAGGGTAGCGGCCGGGTACTCTACCTCGTGATCCGGGTCGCTGTGGTCGGAATAGGGCGCCGCCCGGAAGGCCCGCCGCATGAATTCCGACTCCCACGACACGAAGGGCCAGCCGCGAAAATTGGACACCGGGCGCCACTTGAGTACGAAATCCGTGCCGTAGATCCACGTCTCGCCGTCCGCCCCGGTGTTGTTGGGGCCGTACAGCCCGGAGACGCCCCACTTGGCGCTGACGGTGTCGCTGACGTCCCAGGCATTGTCCCAGCGCCCGAGATAGGCGAAATCGTCCAGGCCGTTGACAGGGCGGTCCACCATGGGCCGGCCACCCACGGCGGTGTCGAAGAAATCGACGTCGTGGCCGGGTTCCGTCTCGTCTGTCAGGAGACCGGTCAGACCATCCCGCCGCACGGTGGCGGCGATATGATCCTCTTCAGAATGGGTGTCGTCGTGTCCGTCATCGTGGCCGTGGTCGTGGCGTCCGCCCAGGAAGCTGGTCATGCCGGCGCCGTCGGCGTTCTGCATGCCGAAGTGAAACTCGGCGAACCAGGGCAGGGGCACCAGCCAGCCAAGACGGAACCCGGCGCCGCGCATGCCTTCGCCGCCGAAAAGGCGGCTGTTGATGACCGGCTGGTCCAGCCACTCCCAATCGTGGGGATGGCGCGGGTTGTTCCGGCCGAACTCGGTGAGGAAATAGCCGGCTTCCAGCTGCAGGTCGTGGGGCAGGGCGTCCGTGAGGAGGAATGCCTCCTCCAGTTCCACCCCGTGGGAAGTGAACAGGATGTGGGCCTCGCCGCGGAAATAGGGGTCCACGTTGCCGGTGAGGGACAGCTCGGCCTGCTCCAGGGTGAAACCCTGCCGGTTTGGGTCATGGGCGCCGCCCTGCAGGTTTCGCAGCGCGGCCTCGTCGGCCGTGGAGCCACCCATGGCCGTCAGGGTGTCGAGGGAGACCTCGATGAGTTCCTGCCGGTAGCTGGCGGTGTCGCCGGCGTGGGGGGCCGCCGCCGTGGCAGCCGGAACCGCCGTTTCCGTCGCGGCCGTTGGGGGTTCAATCTCCCGCAGCGCCTGGTCAAGAGGGTCGCCCGGCACGGATTCGGTGACTGTTCGTGTCTCCAGCCGCTCGGCCAGGCGTTGTACCTGGACCCGCAATTCGTCGATCTGGCGCTGCTTCTCCGCGTCCTTCTGCCGCAGGATTTCGATTGCCCGGCGCAGGGAAGCGAGGTCATCGGCAGAGGGAGCTGGCCGGGCCGCCAGCCACCCGTCGGCGAGGGGAAGGATCAGGCCAAACAAAAAGACAATCATCGGTGTACGCAACGTGTCCTCCTCTGTCTGCGCATATCCGCGGGAAACACCCGGGGGCGCGGTCTCATGATGGCTGTTTCGCCCGCGAAAAAGGGCGAAACAGGGGGGGGGGCTGCCGGACACGTCGCGGGAGATGCGCCGTGAACCGGTGTGTGGAATGAGGAAAAAATGTGTTCAGGCCGGAGGAGGGCCGCGGGGGCTGAGAAAATGAATATTGGTCGCCGGCATGGTGCCGGTCGCCGGGCCGGGCATTCGTTCACCGGGACAAAGTGTCGGAACAGTCGGGACAACGGCCAGGATTACGGGGTGGCCTGACCGGAAAAACAACCGGCAGACGGGGCAGGGGTGCGAAGTGTGTTCATCGGTCGGGCCGGAGGGATGCAGGCCGGCGCCCTTCGCCGTCCCCCCGGCCGTCATGCCGGCGCAGGAATCATGGCCGGCGGCTCCGGGATGAGGGTGGATCAGCACGTGGAAGGAAGGGAGCAACTGGGCGGTGATGAGCGCCAGGCCGATGACAAGGCCGGCCGGGGCGTACATATATCCCCGCCGGTGCCGCGCCGCCCGGCTGGTTGTCGTGAAATCCGGTTGATGGATGTTCTCTTCGGCCATACTGCTTGTTGTCCCGATCGCAGGTAAACAGGTGCGATGATGGCGTCCCGTTCCGGGATTCAGTAATACAAATTAATACATTTGTCGTCCAGGGGCAACCGGATAATTGTGGCCGGCGGGATTTCGAATGGCTGATTCTCCCGGGCGGGCCGTTTCCTCGCGTCGCCGCCACCCGAAGTGTGGTATACTGTCCCCGATTTCCAGTTCAACAGGCAACAAAGCCAACCAGGACAAAATCCGTATGCGGCAAACCTTCAGCGGGAGGCGGTGCAGCGGGGCCTATTCGAGCCCGATTTCCGCCTGCCGTGGCCTCGCCAACCTTATCCGGCACACCGGAGAAGATACCCGTCCGGCCGGCGGAGAGCGGGGCATTGTCCCGTCACTCCGTTTCCGCGGCAACATACTAAGGAGAAAACCATGCTGAAAAGAGTGCGCAGCATCCTGGTGATCGTCAATCTCAAGGCCCTGCTGGTCACCGCTTTGGCCATTTTGTCCACCTATCTGTGTGAGCGGTTCAGTCTGACCGCGGAATTGCCGTTGACCATCATCGCCACGGCGGTGGTCTTCCCCATCGTGTTCTCTATTGGCGGCGCCTACAAGCGGCGCGAGGACGCCCTGGACGAATACGGGACCATCAAGGCCCACGGCCGGGCCATCTATTTTGCCGCCCGCGACTGGCTGGAGGATCCCGCCGAGGACGTGTTGGGTGATGCGCGGAGGCTGCTGGGCGATCTGTTTATGTACTGCCGGAAGCTGTTCATGGATCCGCCGGCCAAGATGCGGGACAACGAGCAGGATGTTTACCGCCAGTTTTCCCTGGTGTCGCGCTTCATCCGTAACGACCTGCGCCGCAACGGCCTGGCGTCGGGCGAGGTCTCCCGCTGCAACCAGTACCTTAGCAAGATGCTGGTCGCTTTCGAGAGCATCAAGCATGTGTACCAGTACCGCACGCCCAGGACGCTGCGCGCTTTCAGCGACTTTTTCATCGTTCTCCTGCCCATCATCTACGGTCCCCACTTCGCCCAGATGGCCAAGGACGCCACGGGCAACCTGCATTATGCCATGCCGGTCCTGCTCAGCGTCATTCTGGTGAGCCTGGACAACATCCAGGAGCACCTGGAGAATCCCTTCGACCAGATCGGCGAGGATGACGTGCGCATCAACGCCGAAAAATTCGTCGACAGCCTGGCGCTGTAGGCGTCGCCTCGGCGGCGACGGCCCGGGCCCGCCGTGCTGCAGCCGCTGCTGGCTGAATCGGCGAAAAAAACGCGGTCAAGGATACGGCTATTATGACCGGGTATTACGAAACCACCCTCGCCGCCGAACGGCTCAAGTTGTGCTACGACCTGGCGCCGCCGGCGGTGCGGCGCTATCTGGCCGCGGAGATCGACCATGTCCGCGACCGGTTGTTGCCCGGTGATCGTGTCCTGGAGCTGGGCTGCGGCTACGGGCGGGTCATGCGGGCGCTGGCCCCGGAGGCCGCCCGCGTCACCGGCATCGATACATCCGCGGCCAGTCTGCATATGGCCCGGCGGTATCTGGACGGATTGGCCAACATCGACCTGTGTCGCATGGATGCCGCCCGCCCCGGTTTCGCCGCAAGCTCCTTCGACCGGGTGATCTGTATCCAGAACGGGATCTCGGCTTTTCACACCGATCCGGGCCGGCTTTGCCGGGCGGCGGTGCGGCTGACCCGCCGCGGCGGGCGGGTACTTTTTTCGAGTTATGCCCCCCAGTTTTGGCCGGCCCGCCTCGAATGGTTCCGCCACCAGGCGGCCCACGGCCTGGTGGGCCCCATCGACGAAGCGGCCACCGGTGCCGGGCGGATCGTCTGCCGGGACGGTTTCACGGCCACCACCGTCAGTGCCGGGGAATTTCTCCGGTTGACGGCGGGGCTTGGCGTCGCGCGCACCCTGGACGTGGTGGCCGATTCCAGCATTTTTTGCGAGATTCTGGTCTGAGTGGACGTCCGCGCCGGACGGCGGGACAGCGGGGCGGTTATTTGGCGCACACGGACCGGGTCGTACCCAGCACGCTGGTGAGGGTTTCGCGGGGGGCGCTCTCCACGAAGGGGCGGATGATCCACCCCAGCACCCAGGGGATATCGCGGGACAGGGAAATGGACCGGCATTCGGCCCAGACGCCATCCTCGGTCTGTTGGATAAACCAGTAGGAATTCAGCCGCCACAGAAAACCGCGGCCTTCGCCCACCGGCAGCTCCTTTTCCGTCCGTTTGCCGGGATCCTCGATCTCGGTGATGCGGGTACTGTGGGCGGGGATGAACCAGCGGCCATGGGTAAGGGCATGAATCTTCATCAGGTATTCCGCGTTCAAAACCACGGTCAGCACTTTCTCCTTGCGCAGCCGCTGATACCCGCGCACGGTGTCAGCCCGGCTCTCGGTCAGATGTGAAGCCACCACTTCGGCGTAATGCTTCTGGTGATCGTCGTAATTCCGGATCAGCGCCACCACTTCCCGGGCGTCGGCTCCGGGGATGAACACGCAACCGAGCCAGTCGTGGATCATGCCGTCGGGCACTTTCATGTCCACCTTGGTATGGTGCAGCACGATTTCTCCGTTGCGGGCCCGCACGCGGACGGATTCCGGCTGGCCATCCATCCACAGGAATTCCTCACCGGACGGCGGCTGACCTTTTTCGAACCGGGCGACATACTCTTCGAATGCTTGCACGGTTTCCGGCTTCAGCCGGGTTTTGAACTGGGCGGCGGCACAGGTGCCGAGGAGGCCCATGACGATGAGAAAACACAACCAGCGATTCAAGATGGGCATAGCTGACCTCTGTTTGAGATGAAGCCGCGGGCGCCCGTCATGATGGAGGGCGATCCCGGGAGTCACGGGCGGGTTTCCGTCGGACCGTTAACGGAGAATGACGGCTCCCCAGTCCGTTTATATACAGATGATCGGGTGAAAGACAAGGTTTATTCCATGAATCGGGGTGGAATGTGCCGCGGCGGCAGCCGTTTCTGTCGACCTCACTGGCCCGTGGCGGACATGGCCACTGAATAATGAAGCGGCTGGCCCAACCATTCCTCGAAAGCCAGGCTGAACTTCATTTTCCGGCCGCCGGCCACGGCCTCGTCGGGGCTGAAGCCCTGATGCCGGACCAGATAGGCCATCCAGAGATGGATGACCCGGCCGGCGCTGCGGCAGTGGAGCAGTACCTTGCCGGGATTGTTCTGCAGCAGCCGGGCCAACTGGTCCACAGCAGCGGGTGGATAGCCGTCGTCGCCGCCCAGCGGAATGCGGACGTAGGTCATGTCCAGGGTGCAGGTCAGGGCCGCCTCATCGAAGCCCTTGGCCAGCAGATCACCCATTTCCGGGTCGGTGCGGAGGTTGATGACGGTTTTCACCCCCTCCTCGGCCAGCCAGCGCAGGGTGGCCTTATCCGGTTGACCGGCGAAGAACATCCGGCCGGCCTGAAACATGTCCACCCAATGGGGAACGGCGCGCGGGAACTCCGCGGTGAACGTGAGACCCTCCGGCCCCGCGGTGGCGATGGGGCTGAAGATGAAGATCGTCAGGACGAGGAGCCCGACGGCCGTGAAACGGAAGGGAGCCAGCATGAATTCCTCCTGTCGCAATCATGTGCAGAATGGGATAGACAGTACGACAGATGTCGCCGGGGATCATTGGGACGATAGTGTTGGATCGACGGTGAAAAAAGTCCCTTTCGGGAAGAGAAGGGAAAGACAAACGGCGCCGGGTCTGTTCCGGCTTCAGGTTATGCCGACAGTCATTGGTCGCTGCTAAGGGACCATTCCACGGCGTATTCGGCGTGGACGCGGGCGGTGTCCAGCAGCGGAATGTCGGAAGTTTCGGGCGGCACCAGCAGGGCGATTTCGGTGCAGCCCAGGATCACGGCCGTGGCGCCGCGGTCGTGCAGCTCCCGGATGATGCGTTGGTACTCCCGGCGCGAGGTCTCCTCGGTTCGTCCCAGGCACAGCTCCTGGTAGATGACCCGGTGGACGATCTCCCGGTCGGCCTCCGGCGGGATCAGGGTGTCGATGCCGAATTTGTCCTGCAGGCGGGCCGCGTAAAAATCCTGCTCCATGGTGAACCGTGTGCCCAGCAGGCCGATGGTCTCGTGTCGCCCTTCGGCCAGCCGCCGGGCGGCCGCGTCGGCGATGTGCAGCAGCGGGATGGAGATGGCCGACTCGATGTCCGGCGCTACCTTGTGCATGGTGTTGGTGGCCAGCACCAGGCATTCCGCCCCCGCCGACTCCAGCCGCCGGGCCGCCTCCCCCAGGATATGGGCGGTGGCCGGCCAGTCGTCCTGGTGCTGCAGAACCTGAATGGCCTCGAAATCGACGCTGTACAGAACGAGGTGGGCCGAATGCCAGCCGCCCAGCCGGCGCTTCACCTCTTCGTTCATCACCCGGTAATAGGTAACGGTGGATTCCCAGCTCATGCCGCCCAGTACGCCGATGGTTTTCATGGTCCTCTCCTTTCCGGTGCCGCATGACGGCCCTGCGTGGGGGTAACGGTGCAGCATAAACCAGACGCCGCCGCGGGACAAGAAAAAATCGGCCGGGGCACCCGGTGGAATTCACCACTCGCGGACCCGGCTCAGGCGTGCGGAAAATCGGCTGGCGGAGGCCGTCACTTGTGGAGGTCGAATTTCCTCATTTTTCGCCAGAGGGTGGTACGGTTCATGCCCAGGGCGGCGGCGGTGTCCTGGATGTGCCAGTCATGTTGCCGCAGGGCGGCCAGGATCGTGTCCCGCTCACCGGCATCCGGCCGCCGCGGAAAGGTCGACGGAACGGGCCGTCCGGCCGGTTCCTCGCGGATATGCTGGGGCAGGCTGTCGGTGGTGATAATCTTGCCGGCCGAACAGACGAAACCGTGTTCCAGGACGTTTTCCAGCTCGCGGATATTGCCCGGCCAGGCATAACTCCGGAACAGGTCCATGACGTCCGGGGAGAGCGCCTTGGTCTCCTGGCCCAGCCGGCGGGCGAGCTTGTCCAGGATATGGACCACCAGGGCGGGCAGATCCTCCCGTCGTTGGCGCAGCGGCGGGATGTGAACGGGGATCACCGCCAGCCGGTAATAAAGATCTTCACGAAACTGCCCCTCCCTCACCATCTGGCGGAGGTCACGGTTGGTGGCGGCGATGATCCGGACATCCACCCGGATGGTGTTGTTGTCGCCCACCCGCTCGAATTCCTGCTCCTGGAGAAAGCGCAGCAGTTTCACCTGGGTCTGGGAGGGGATTTCCCCGATTTCATCCAGGAAGACCGTGCCACCGTCGGCCGCTTCGAATTTGCCGGCCTTGTCCTGGGTGGCACCCGTAAACGCGCCCTTGACGTGACCGAACAGTTCGGATTCCAGGAGCGTTTCCGCCAGGGCAGCGCAGCTGATTTTGACGAAGGGGGCGGCGTGCCGTTTGCTGCGGGCGTGCACTTCCTGCGCCACCAGGTTTTTGCCCGTGCCGCTCTCGCCGGTGAGAAGGATCGTGGAATCGCTGTCTTTGACGATTTCCACGAGATTGAACACCCGAACCATCTGTTCGGCCGTGCCCACCAGGCGGCCCAGGCCGCGGCCGGCCGGCAGCTTTTCGAGCAACTGCTGGAGCAGGCCCAGGTCGCGGATGCTCTCCACGCCGCCGGATATCTGCTCGCCCGGTCCGCGAAAGACGCTGGTGGAAAAGAGCAGTTTGCGCGACTCGCCGGCCCGGTTGCGAATGACGCCTTCCACGTCGTGCCGTTCCCGGCCGGTCTCGAGGGTCTCCTTCAGCGGGCAGGCGGTGAAGCAGATGCTGCTGTTGAGGATCTTGTAGCAATATTTCCCCACCGCCTCCGCCTCGGAGTAGCCGGTGATTTCCTGGGCACTGCGGTTGATGCTGGTGATCCGCCAGTCGGGATCGATGGTGTAGACCCCCACGGGGATGGAGTCCAGGATGGCCCGGACCCTGTTTTTTTCGGCGGCCATATGTGTGTTGAGGGAGTTCAATTCGGCGAACAGATTGTTGAGATGGCCCACGTCGCGGACGCTTTCGGCCAGGCCGATGATGTGGCCGTCCCGGCTGCGCAGGGGTTGGGAGTTCAGACAGATACGGCGGGCTTCCCCCGAGGGGAGTGTCATGGCGATGTTGAACTGTCGTTCGCTTTGACCGTCGGTGGTCACCCGCCGGAACGGGCAGTTGTGGTGGCAGGCGTGGCAATTGACCACTTCGCTGCAGGTGCGGCCGCGGATGTCGTCCAGGGTGCAGTTCAGCAGGTCCAGGGCCTGGCGGTTGGCATCCACTACCCGCATGTCCATGTCGATGAGAAAGATGGCGTCCTGGATGCTGTCCAGTACGGAGTCCACATCCAGCAGATTCCGGATCGGATTCTTGTCCACGTGTCTCTGCCCCCGGGCGCGGTCATCCGCCAGCCGCCGGCTGTCGCCGGTGCCATCCGGTATGGGATCGGTGATGGATGCCGCCACCGATCCGGCGCCGTCGTGCCTATCTTACCATCCGTGCCGCCGATTCTCAATTTCATCAACCTTTTGCTATACAATTCCCGGCGCTTTGTTTAGAATCAGGGCTTGCAATCCATGAGGACTCCATCATGACCCACCCATTCCGGCAACACATCGAAATCAGTCGTGACGCCTACCGGCACAACCTGGCCACCTTCCGGCGCATGCTGGCGCCCGGCAGCGCCTTCATGGCGGTGGTCAAGGCCAACGCCTACGGCCATGGTCTGCTGCCCGTCGCCCGCCTGGCCGCGGAGGAGGGGGTGGACATGCTGGGGGTCGACAGTCTCGAGGAGGCCGTGGCACTGCGCGAGGACGGCCTGGCGACGCCCATCATGGTCCTGGGATATATCCCTCTCGATGAGCTGGCGGCGGTGGTCCGCCACCGGCTGGAACCGGTGGTCTACCATGCCGAATCGCTGCTGCGCCTGGCCCGCGAAGCCGAGTCGCGCCAGGCGGAAGTGGCCGTTCACCTCAAGCTGGAAACGGGGCTGCACCGCCAGGGGGTGCCGGAAGAGGAACTGGCCACGGTCCTGGAGATCATCCGCCGCCATGACGCCCTCCGGCTGGCCGGGTTGAGCATGCATTTCGCCAATATCGAGGACACGACGGATCACCGGTACGCCCGCCGGCAACTGGACCTGTTCCGGCGGCTGGCCCAGCGGGTGCAGGCAGAGACGGGGCGGCGGCCCACGTTGCACACGGCCTGTTCGGCGGCGGTGATCCTCTTCGGGGAGACGCATTTCGACCTGGTGCGGGTGGGCATCGGCGGCTACGGCCTGTGGCCGTCCAAGGAGACGTATCTGTCCACCATCCTGAAAGACCAGGCGCCGCCGGTGCTGAAACCCGTCCTGTGCTGGAAATCCCGCCTGGCGCAGGTGAAGGCCGTGCCGGCCGATGCCTTCATCGGGTATGGTTGTGCCTACCGCACCACCCAGCCCATGCGGATGGCCGTGGTGCCCGTCGGCTACTACGACGGCTACGACCGGCGCCTGTCGAGCCGGGGGCATGTTCTGGTGCGGGGCCAGCGGGCGCCGGTCCTGGGGCGGGTGTGCATGAACATGATCATGGTGGACGTGACCCATGTGGCCGGTGCGGCCGTGGACGACGAGGTGGTGCTGCTGGGCCGCCAGGGGGAGGAAAGCGTCACCGCCGACGAGATGGCGGCCGTGTGCCATACCATCAACTATGAAATCGTGGCCCGCCTGGGGGCCCATATTCCCCGGATAGTGGTGGATTGACTCTGAATGGATCACCGGCCGTCTCAGGCCGCCGGGTCGTCCTTTTCGGAAAGGTTGAGCCGGATCTCCTCGTCGGGATTGTACCGGTTGTAGACGGCCAGACCGATCCAGGCGACCACCACCATGGCCAGGGTGAGCACATCCTTGTACGTCATGTCCTGCCAGATGGGCGTATGGGTGAGCGGCAACAGGAAGGTACAGATCAGGTAGGTCAGCACGCCGCAGAGGTACACGGCGAACATCTGCCGGCGGGTGATACCCAGGATTTTTATCCGTTCGCCACCCGTCGAGGGGCGGGAGGAAGAAAAAAAGCTCATGATGGCTGATCCTCCGCAGGAATGATGGTGAAATTTTCCGTGAGGCTTTCCTTGACCAGCCGGTCGCCCATCCCCAGATCTTTCCAGTCCATCCAGCTCAGATTGACGATGATTTCGCCCTCCGGCTGGGACACCTTGGCAAAATAGTAGGTGAACAGGACCTCGCTGTTCTCCTCACCCTCCTCCACCACCTGCAGGTCCTTGTTGATCCGGAATTTCTCCACGACCACGCCGTCCACCGGACGGGCATAGCGCAGGGATTGCCAGGCGCGGTACCAGATGGTGCGGACCCGTTCGTGGCGCACGATGTACTGCAGGATCTGGACGCTCTCGGGGGTATACAGCTGTCCCAGGGCGGCGGCAACGTTCTCCCGGATCAGCTCCACCGGATCACCGGTCAGGGCGCCGAGGGGGGCCACATATTCCGGTTTCATCATGTACTTCAGCCCTTGCACCGCCCCCAGGCGCAGATCGGCGTCGGTGGCCTGCAGATTCCGCAGCAGGACCGGCGCCGCCTTTTCACTCTTTATCATGCCCAGCAGGAGCATGGCCAGCCGTTTTTCCACGTCGGTGGTGCGCGGCGATTCGACCTTTTCCAGCAGCGGCTCCTCGGCATCCTGGCCCATGGCCACGATCTTTTCACCGAAGCCCACGATGGCCACGCGGCCGTAATGCTGCACCATCCGGTCGAAGTAATGGTCGAAGGTCAGCGACTGGATAATGGGTTTCCGGTACACCAGGAAAACGATGATGGAGATCACCAACAGGGGCAGGACGATGTAGCGGAGAATTACTTTTAACGTCATGTTTCAAATGGTTCCCTTCAATTTGACCCGTCATTATAGCATCCGGTTCCGTGTTTTTTTCTTTGAATTTTGTAAAAAGTGATTAGAATTGGATGGAAATTTATGTGTGGAGGAATGCGCAGTCATGACTCAAACTCCCATTAATCCCCCGCCGCCGCCGGTGAACGATCCCATGTTCCGCACTCTGGACAAGACCGGTCCGCTGGAGAAGGCCCTGCGCAAGAGCAAGGCTTCCGAAGGCGGCAAGACCCGCTGGATTCTGCCGACCATCCTGTTCGTCTGTATCCTTGGCCTGCTGGCCTACATTTTGTATCTGCACACGGAGATATCGGCCCATCAGGACCACCTGGTGGCCCTGGACGAAGGAGTGGATGCCACCGATACCCGCCTCGACCAGATGGAGGAGAAACTGTACAAGACCGAAGACGTTCTGGCCGCCGAGATCAATAAAACCGGGCAGGCCCTGACGGAACTCGGCGTGCAGCAGAACCGGGCCGTGGAACGCATCCGCCAGGACATCACCCGCAAGGCCGACCGCGAAGAAGTGAAGACGGTGGAGATGCAGGCCCAGAATCTGACCAACGATGTGGGTAACCTGAAGACCAACCTGACGGACGTGGACACCAACGTCAAGCAGGTGGACACCAAGGTGGACACCCTCAACGAAAAGGTCACCGAGCAGGCCAAGACCATCGAGGAACAGCGGAAGCTGATCGAAAGCAATATCGTCAATATCAATGCCACCAAGAACATTCTTGACGATACCCGGGATTCGCTGCTCAACCTGAAGACCTCCCTGGACCGCAATTACCACGTGTTCCAGCTGGACAAGAAGATGGGCATCATCCGCGTCAGCGACATCGGCCTCCGCCTTAAAAAGACCAAGGACAGCAAGCAGGAATACGAGGTGGAAGTGTTTTACGATGATCAGAAGATGAAGAAAAAAGGTGTCTCCAACGTGCCGATCAATTTCTACAAGATGGGGTACCGCAAGCATTACGAGCTGGTCATCGCCAAGGTGGAAAAGAACAAGGTCCAAGGTTACCTGTCCACGCCCAAGGTCAAGGATTGAGAACCCCGGAGCGGCCGTCCGGTGGCGGGCGGCCGCCCCGCATCCCTTTCACCATGAAACTCCGCATCTGGTTTTCGCTGGTAGCGTTGTTCTTTCTGGCGGATGTCGCCACCAAGGACTACGTGGTCAAGAATTTGCGGCTGCATGAGCCGGTGGAGGTCATTGCCGGCTTTTTCAGCCTGACGTATACCACCAATCCCGGTATCGCCTTCAGCATGTTCGCCGACGTGGAAAGCGAGTGGAAGGTCATCCTGCTCACGCTGGTGGGCGTCCTGGCGCTGGCCTATGTCGTCTGGCTCATGCTCCGGCACGATCCGCTCACCACCGGCGCCCGCTTCGGTCTGGCCCTGATTGCCGGCGGTATCCTCGGCAACATGTTCAACCGGTTACTGACCGGATCGGTGGTGGATTTTCTTGATTTCTATCTGGGCGCCTTTACCTGGCCCACCTTCAACCTGGCCGACACCTTCATCTGCGTCGGCGCCGGGCTCGTCCTGCTCAACCTGTTTCGGGGTGAGGGGGCCGTCCGATGAGCCGGCGGTCCACCCGACACCGGGGCGTCCGGTTCAGCGGACACCTCGGCCGGCTATTGGGGGTGCTGGGCCTGGCCCTGCTGGGCGCTGCACCGTTGCCGGCCGGAGATCCGTCACCGTTCCGGCAGTTCCTGGATCATTTCTGGTCGATTCAGGCGCTGGAAGCCGATTTCCGGCAGGTCGTGACCACCACCTTCGGCGAGGAGGTCGCCACCGGCACCCTGTGGCTGCAGCGGCCGGGCGCCATGCGCTGGGAATACAGTGATCCGGAGGAGAAGCTGTTCATCTTGCGGGACCGGGAATATATCCTGTACACGCCGGCCGATCGCCAGGTCCTGATCCAGAAGCTGACGCCCGACGAAATCGCCGACTCCCCCCTGGCCTTCCTGCTGGGCGACCGGGAAAAGCTGCCGCAATCCTTCGCCGTGGAAACCATCACCGCCGCGCCGGGCCAGTACATTTTCCTGCTCACCCAGAAGGCGCCGCGTACGCCCTTCGACAAGGTGGTGCTGCATGTAACGGGCGCCGATTTTCTGCTGGAAAAACTCACCCTCTACGAGAACAACGGCACGGTGCACGTGTATCAGTTCACCCACATCCGCCTCCGCGACTCGCTCCCCGGGAGGCTTTTCCGTTTCGAGACACCGTCGGGTGTCGACGTGCTGCGGGAATTCTGAGGACCGAATCCTCTCTCCGGCGTCATCGGGACGGACAGCGGGTGGTGAATTTTTCACCATTCGGCCGGTGGTGATCCCCTGAAGTGCCGGAAACAAAGGCGGAACTGTGGATTTTTGTTGGCACCGTCTTTGCATTCAAAGGCGGGTGGAAAGGGCGACCGGCCATCCGGGCAGGGCGGCAGCGACCCCCCGCCCATCCCCGACCGGGCAACGGGCAGGCGGGCGCGCAACAACAGCGGCGTTTCCGTCCGGCGGTGAAGGTGGTATAATACGCCGGGTGGGCAGGCTTCAACCGGCCATGCTGGTCCGGCCGCCGACTGCGGCCGCCTGTTCCATGGAGTTGAAATCGTATGGAATACAAGGACTACTATCAGATACTGGGCGTATCCAAGAGCGCCGACGCGGCAGCCATCAAGAAGGCCTACCGGCAGCTGGCCCGGAAATACCATCCGGACGTGAACAAGGACAATCCCGAGGCCGAAGCCCGCTTCAAGGACATCAACGAAGCCCACCAGGTGCTGAGCGACCCGGAGAAACGAAAGAAATACGACCAGCTGGGCGCCAACTGGGACAAATACAAGAATTTCGATTTCCAGGGGCAGGGTGCGCCCTTCGATTTTTCCCAGTTCCGCACTTACAGCCCCGGCGGCGGCCCGTCGGGCGGGCGCACCAAGTTCACCGGTTTCAGTGATTTTTTCAGGGCGTTCTTTGGCGGCGGCGGCGATATCTTCGGCGGCACCGAGGATCTGTTCTCGCGGACCCAGGGGCCGACCACCCGGGCGCGGGCGGCGGATCTCAACGCCGAGCTGGAGATCTCCGTCCGCGAGGCCATAACGGGCGCCCACAAGCAGGTCACCATCAACCAGGAGAGCCTGTGTCCGCAGTGCGGCGGCCGGGGGATGGCGTCGGGCGGCGTCTGCCCCGGCTGTTCCGGGCAGGGGCGCGTGCTGCGGCCGGATCGCATCGACGTGAAGATCCCCGCCGGCATCCACCACGGCGCCCGGTTGCGACTGCGCGGCAAAGGCGGCATGGCCGCCGGAGGACAATCCCGGGGAGACCTGTACCTGCGGATTCGCATCCGCAGTGATTCCCTCTTCCGGCTGGACGGGCGCAACATCGTCTGCGAGATCCCCGTGACCGTGTTCGAGGCGGTGCTGGGCGCGGAAATCGAGGTGCCCACCGCCACCGGCAAGGTGAAGATGCGCATACCGCCGGAGACGGAGAACGGCAAGACCTTGCGCCTGCGGGGCAAGGGGCTGCCGGCCATGGGCCGTCACCCGGCGGGCGATCAGATCGTGAAGATCCGGGTGGTGTTGCCCACCAATCTGTCGGCCCGGGAAAAAGAGCTGTTTCATGAACTGGCCAAAAACCGGCGCGAAAACCCGCGGGCAGGATTGTAAATGAGTTACCGTTATCTGTTCGGACCGGTGCCTTCCCGTCGCCTGGGGATTTCCCTGGGCGTCGATCTGGTGCCCCACAAGGTCTGCACCATGGATTGCGTGTATTGCGAATGCGGACCCACCACCGATCTGACGGTGGAGCGCCGGCCCTATGTCCCCACGGCGGAGGTCATCCGCGAACTGGATGACTATCTGGCCGCGTCCCCGGCCCCCGATTTCATCACCTTTTCCGGCTCGGGCGAACCGACACTGCACCGTGACCTGGGGCGCATCGCCCGGCATATCAAGGATCATTACGACGTTCCCCTGGCCCTGCTGACCAATTCCAGCCTGTTCTATCGTCCTGACGTCCGCGAGGACGCGCGGCCCGTCGATCTGCTCCTGCCTTCCCTCGATTCGGCCCGGCCGGCCACCCTGCAAACCGTAAACCGGCCGCATGCCGACGTGACGGTGGACCGGATCGTCGACGGGCTGGCGGAGTTTTGCCGCGACTGGCCCGGACGCTGCTGGCTGGAGATTTTCATCATTCCCTCCTGCAACACCTCCGCGGAAGAGCTGGACGCCTTCCAGGCGGCCATCGACCGTATTGCCCCCGAACGGGTGCAACTGAATACCGCCGACCGTCCCGGGACCGAGGATTGGGTGACGGCCGCCACGCCGGCCGAGCTGGAAGCCGTGGCGGCCCGGCTGCGGCACCCGGCGGTGGAGATCATCAGCCGCTACCGCCACCGGCGGGATATCGTCGCCTATCGCCAGGACCTGGAAAGTGCCATCCTGGAAACCGTCGCCCGACGGCCCTGTACGGTGGACGATCTGTGCGCCACCCTGGGATTGCGGCCGGCGGAACTGCACAAATACCTCGACGTGCTGGAAAGTGAGAAGCGGATCCGCCCTGAAATCAGGGCGCGGGGTGTCTTCTACCGGCTGACCCGCTGACCCGACGACCCGCCGCACTCCGTGATTGAATCCGTCGCATGCTTGTGATATAAGAATGAATCTTGCCATATTCCGCGGGAGAAAGGAGTCGTCTCTTGTTGACACATGTGGATCATATCGGCGTTGCGGTGGCCTCGCTGGACGAGGCCCTGTCGTTTTATCGCGATTCCCTGGGCCTGGCGGTGCATGAGATCGAGGAAGTGGCCGACCAGAAGGTTCGGGTAGCCATGCTGCCTGTGGGGCCGACCAATATCGAGCTGCTGGAACCCACCTCTCCCGATTCACCCATCGCCAGATTTCTGGAGAAGAAAGCGCCCGGCATTCATCACATCGCCGTGGCCGTGACGGATATTGATTCCGTGCTGGCCGACCTGAAGGCCCGCGGCGTGCGCCTCATCAACGAAGAACCCCTCACCGGTGCCGGCGGCAAGCGCATCGCCTTCGTGCATCCGGCGGCCACGGGGGGCGTCCTGCTGGAGTTGTGCCAGTCTGCATAATTCCCCTGAACCTGTTTTCTACCCCAAAGGAGGCCATTCATGAATCATATACCCATCGGCATACTGGGCGGCAGCGGCCTTTACAAAATGAAGGAACTGGGCGACATCGAGGAGATCAAGATCGACACTCCCTTCGGGGCCCCCAGCGACAACTACATCCTCGGAACCCTGGGCAAAAAGCGCGTGGCTTTCATGCCGCGTCACGGCCGGGGCCATCGCTACCTGCCGTCGGAAATTAACTACCGGGCCAATATTTACGGCTTCAGGAAACTGGGCGTTCGCCAGATCCTGTCGGTCAGCGCCGTGGGTTCGCTGAAGCTGGAACACAAGCCCATGGATGTCATCCTGCCCGACCAGTTCCTGGACCGCACCCGCCTGCGGATTTCCACGTTCTTCGGAGACGGCATCGCCGCTCACATCAGCTTCGGCGACCCCGTCTGCGCCGGTCTGGCCGATTTCGTCCGCCGGGGCGCCGAGAACGCCTCGGTGCCCGTCAAAAGCGGCGGAACCTACGTCTGCATGGAGGGGCCGGCCTTCTCCACCCGGGCCGAGAGCAACCTTTACCGCAGCTGGGGCATGGACATCATCGGCATGACCAACCTGCAGGAAGCCAAACTGGCGCGGGAAGCGGAGATCTGCTACGTCACCATCGCCATGGTCACCGATTACGACTGCTGGCACGAGGAAGAGGAAGCGGTGAACGTGGAGATGCTGCTGGAGTACCTGAGCCGCAACAACGAAACGGCCCAGAAAATCCTGAAGGAAACTGTGAAGATCCTGCCCGAGGACCGCGACTGCGGCTGCCAGCACGCCCTGGCCACGGCCATCATCACCCAGCCGGATGCCGTCAGCAACGCCGCCCGGGAGCGCCTCGACCTGCTCATCGGCCGCTATCTGCCCGGCCGCGAGACCGCGGAATGACGCGGCGAAGGGAGACGGACGCATGAGTTTGCTGATTGTGGGTTCCATGGCCTTTGACAGTATCCGCACCCCCTTCGGCACGGCGGAGCGGGTCCTGGGCGGCTCGGCCACCTATGCCGGGCTGGCGGCCAGCTACTTCACCGACGTCTCCCTGGTGGCGGTGGTGGGTGAGGATTTTCGGGACGAGCATTTCCGGCCTTTCCAGGAGAAGGGGATCGATGTCACCGACGTGCAGCGGGTGACGGGCAAATCGTTTTTCTGGGCCGGCGAATACAGCCATAACCTGAACGAGCGCAAGACCCTGGTCACCGAGCTGAACGTCTTCGCCGCCTTCCGGCCGCAGGTGGGATCCGATCAGCGTAATCTGCCCTACGTGTTTCTGGGCAATATCGACCCCGAGCTGCAGAACCATGTCCTCGACCAGATGACCGGGCCGCGCCTGGTCGCCCTGGACACCATGAATTTCTGGATCGAAAGCCGGCCGCAGGAACTGGCCCAGGTTCTGCAGCGGGTGGACGTATTGCTGGTCAACGAGGAAGAGGCGCGGATGCTGGCCGACGAGTACAACATTATCCGTGCCGCGCGGCGGATCGCCACCCTTGGCCCGCAGACCGTCATCGTAAAGCGGGGCGAATACGGCGCCCTGGTGTACATGGGCGAAGATTTTTTCATCACCCCGGCCTTTCCGCTCCAGGAACTGGCCGATCCCACCGGGGCCGGCGATTGCTTCGCCGGCGGCTTTATGGGCTATCTGGCCGGGTCGGGCCGCTTCAGCCAGGCGGAAATACGCCGCGCGGCGCTGTACGGGACCATCATGGCCTCGTTCAGCGTGGAGCGTTTCTCCGTCGAGCGTATCCGGGAGCTGACCTTTCCGGAAATCCGGGAACGGTACGAGCGCTTCCGGTCCATGATCCACGTCGCCGACAGCTGATTTTTCGATGCTTCGTCCAGGATCCCGGCTTCGTTCCGGATGCCGCACAACCCGTCGCGGACGGCGGACTTTTCTGTTCCTTTCCAACCCGATTTCTGATATAGTAGGCGGCTTTGAAAACCAACAGGCGGGGGTGCTTTTGCTGAATTTGCAGGAGATCATTTTCCGGTTGCAGCAGTTCTGGAGTTCCCGGAATTGTGTCATCCAGCAACCCTACGACGTGGAAATGGGCGCCGGCACCATGCACCCTGAGACGTTTCTGCGCGTGCTGGGCCCCGAACCGTACCGCGTCGGCTACGTCATGCCCTCCCGCCGGCCCGCCGACGGCCGCTACGGCGACAATCCGAACCGGGTGTACAAGCATCTGCAGTTTCAGGTGATTCTCAAACCGTCGCCGGCCGACGTGCAGGATCAGTATGTGCAGAGCCTGGGTGCCCTGGGCATCGATCTGCGGCGGCACGATTTCCGTTTCGAGGAGGACAACTGGGAAGCCCCTACCCTGGGTGCCTGGGGCGTGGGCTGGCAGGTTCTGCTGGACGGGCTGGAGATCACCCAGTTCACGTATTTCCAGCAGGCCGGCGGTCTGGACCTCGATCCCATCTCCTGTGAAATCACCTACGGCCTGGAGCGGATCTGCACCTTCATCGTGGGCTCAGACAGCATCTACGACCTGCCCTGGCAGGCGGGGCGCACGTACGGCGACATCCGCTACGGGGAAGAGGTGGAATTTTCCCGCTACAATTTCGAAGAGGCTGACGTGGACATGCTCTGGAAGCTGTTCGAGCTCTATGAGAAGGAAGCCTACCGGGTGGCGGAACGGGGCTTGCCCCTGCCGGCCTACGACTGCTGCCTGCGCTGTTCCCATACCTTCAACCTGCTGGACGCCCGGGGGGCCATCAGCGTCACCCAGCGTGTCCAGCTCATCGGCCGCGTGCGGAAGCTGGCCTGCACCATCGCGCGGCTGTACGTGCAGAAGCGGGAGGAACTGGGCTTCCCCTTCCTGGCGGCGTCCAACGAAACGGAGGTCCGCCATGGCTAAGGAATTCCTGCTGGAAATCGGGTGCGAAGAGATCCCCGCCTGGATGATTCCCGACGCGCTGGAATTTCTGGCCGGGCGGTTGCCGGCGTTGCTGGCCGAGCGCCATCTCCCCATCCAGCGGCCGCAGGTGCTGGCCACGCCGCGGCGCCTGGTGCTCCACGCCGCCGACATGCCGGCGCATCAGCCGGACCGCGAAGAGGTCGTTACCGGACCGCCCACCAGCATCGCCTATGACGCCGATGGCCGTTTCACCCGGGCGGCCGAGGGCTTCGCCCGCAAGCAGGGCGTGGCGCCGGAGGCCCTGGCGGTCATTTCCACGGACAAGGGCGACTACATCGGCCTGCGCCGCCAGGTGGCCGGACGGCCCGCCCGGGATGTGCTGGCGGAAATCCTGCCGGAACTCATCGGCACCGTCCCTTTTCCCAAGACCATGTACTGGCGGCCCGACCGGTTCCGTTTCGTGCGCCCCGTCCGCACACTGCTGGCGATTCTGGACGGGGAGGTGGTCCCCTTCACCGTGGCCGGCGTTACCGCCGGCGACCGGACCTTCGGGCACCGCTTTCTCGGGGACCCGCAGATCCGGGTAACGGGCTTCGCCGATTATGTCCAGCGGCTGCGCGACAATTTCGTCATCGTCTCCCCGCCGGAGCGCCGCGCCCGGATCGAAGCGGACATCATGAATCTCGAGCAGGAGACCGGCTGCCAGCTGTGGCCCGACGAGGCGCTGCTGGCCGAGGTGGTGTATCTCAATGAATACCCCAGGGTGATCCGCGGGGGCTTCGAAGAACGATTCCTGGACATCCCGCGCGAAGTGCTCATCACCGTCATGCGCAAGCACCAGAAATATTTCGCCATGACCCGTGCCGACGGCACCCTGGCGCCCGTGTTCCTGGCGGTGACCAATATGCCCGACGATCCCGAGGGCCTCATCCGGCGGGGTCACGAGCGGGTTCTCAAGGCCCGGCTGGTGGACGCCGAGTTCTTCTGGAACGGCGACCGGAAAATCACCCTCCAGGCGCGGCGCGGGCAGCTGGCGGGCGTCCTGTTCCAGGAGGCCCTGGGCACTTACCTGGAAAAGAGCGAGCGGCTCGCCGCGCTGGCGGATTTTCTCGCCGGGGAGAGCGCCCTGGACGCGGCCGCCCGGCAAGGGCTCATCGAGGCCGCCCGTCTCTGCAAGGCGGACCTGGTGACGGACATGGTCAAGGAACTGACGGAGCTGCAGGGCATCATGGGCGGTCTCTACGCCCGTGAAGAAGGACGGCCGGCGGAAGTATGGCAGGCCATGTACGAGCACTACCGGCCCGAAGGCCTGGAGGACGACCCGCCGGAGACGGCGGGCGGCGCGCTGCTGGCACTGGCCGACAAGACGGACAACCTGGTGGGCATGTTCGGCATCGGGCATCTGCCCTCGGGCTCCAAGGATCCCTTCGGTTTGCGCCGCCAGGCGGCCGCCCTGTACCGCATCTGCCTTCATCACGACCTGGAATTCGACCTGCGGCGGCTGCTGGAGGTGGCAGCCGGCCTGCTCGGAGAGCGCCTGACGGTGCCGGGCGAGGTCCTGTTCGCCACCCTGGAGGAATTCCTGGCGGCCCGCTTGCGGTTTTTTTACCAGAACGACGGCTTCCGCTACGACGAAATCAATGCCGTGCTGACGCACGCCGTGGTTCGACCGGTGGACGGCCGGCGCCGGCTGGAGGCTCTGGCGGCCATCCGCCAGGTGGCGGCGTTTCAGTCCATTTTCACCGCCCAGAAGCGAATCAAGAACATCCTGGCCAAGGAAACGGACGGCCGCGACCTGGCCGTTCCCCTGCCGGCCCTCTTTGAGCAGGCGGAGGAAAAGGAGCTGTTCGCCGTGGCCGAAAAACTGGGCGGTGCCGTGGCCGACGCCATCGCCGCGCAGCGTTACGACGAGGCACTGGGGCATATCGGGAAATTTTCCCGGCCGGTGGATACATTTTTTGACGAAGTGCTGGTGATGCATCCCGAACCGGCTGTGCGCGAGAACCGCCTGCGCCTGCTGGGGCGGGTGAATCGCATATTCGACAGTTTTTGCGATTTTTCACAGTTCGTGATGGAATAAACGTGCTCGTACAATTCGGAAATACCAGAAAGGGGTCATCCTATGATTGAAAAAGGTGCCACAATCGCCGCTCCCGCCGGAAAACTCGGCGTGCTCCTGCCCGGACTCGGCGCCGTCGCCACGACGTTTATCGCCGGTGCGTTCAGCGCCCGGAAGAATCTGACCGAGCCCATCGGCTCCCTGACCCAGATGGGGACCATCCGCATCGGCAAACGGACCGAGAAAAAAGCTCCCCTCATCAAGGATTTTGTGGAACTGGCCGGACTGAACGACCTGGTGTTCGGCGGCTGGGATATTTTTGAGGACAACGCCTACGAGGCCGCCCTGAAGGCCGGCGTGCTCCAGCGCGAACACCTGGAGCCGTTGCGGGATGAGATGGCCGCCGTGCGTCCCATGCCCGCCGTCTTCGACCGTCGCTACGTCAAGAAACTGGATGGCCCCAACGTCAAGCAGGCGGCCTCCAAGTGGGACCTCGCCCAGATGGTCATGGACGACATCCGTCGCTTTCAGGAGGAGCATGGCTGCCAGCGGCTGGTCATGATCTGGTGCGGCTCCACCGAGATTTACATGGGCGAGGGGAACGTTCACCAGTCCATCGAGGCGCTGGAGGAAGGCCTGCGGCGCAACGACGAGCAGATCCCGTCCAGCATGATCTACGCCTATGCCGCCATCAAGATGGGCATCCCGTACGCCAACGGCGCGCCCAACCTGAGCGGCGACATCCCGGCCCTGGTGGACCTGTCCAAGGAGAAGGGGTCGCCCATCGCCGGCAAGGACTTCAAAACCGGACAAACCCTGATGAAGACCATCCTGGCGCCGGGGCTGAAAGCCCGGCTGCTGGGCGTCGACGGCTGGTTCTCCACCAACATCCTCGGCAACCGCGACGGCGAGGTGCTGGATGACCCGGACTCCTTCAAGACCAAGGAGACCAGCAAGCTGTCGGTGCTGGAACAGATCCTGCAGCCCGATTTGTACCCCAACCTCTACGGCCACCTGTATCACAAGGTCCGGATCAACTATTATCCGCCCCGCGGCGACAACAAGGAGGGCTGGGACAATATCGACATTTTCGGCTGGATGGGCTATCCCATGCAGATCAAGATCGATTTTCTCTGCCGCGACAGCATCCTGGCGGCGCCCATCGTGCTGGATCTGGCCCTGTTTATGGACCTGGCCAAGCGGAGCGGCATGTATGGCATCCAGGAGTGGCTGTCCTTCTACTTCAAGAGTCCGCAGCACGCCCGGGGACTGTACCCCGAGCACGATCTTTTCATCCAGAAGACGAAACTGAAAAACACCTTGCGTTATCTAAAAGGCGAGGAACAGATCACCCATCTGGGGTTGGAATACTACTACGACTGATCGGTTCCGGCTAAGATCCCGGACTGAACCGCCCATGGTTCCCGGTTCCGCCGACTGATTCCGCCACCGTTCCGCCGGGTTCCGGCGGATCGATCCCGCTCCCCGGTGTCCGGCCAACAGTGCGGCCCCGGAGGGGCATTCATCACGCAATAATGGTAACTATTGAACATAAATATAAGGAGACGACCATGACCAACAAAAAATTCGTCTATTTCTTCGGTAACGGGCACGCCGAAGGTCACGGCAAGATGAAGGACGTCCTGGGCGGCAAGGGCGCCGGACTGGCCGAGATGACCAACGCCGGCCTGCCGGTGCCGCCCGGTTTCACCATCTCCACCGAGGCCTGCCTCGCCTATTACGACAACCACCGCTCCCTGAGCGAGGAGATCCAGTCCCAGATCGACGCGGCACTGGGCCAACTGGAAGATACCCTGGGCCAGAAACTGGGAGACGAGGAAAATCCGCTGCTGGTTTCCGTCCGTTCGGGCGCCAAGTTCTCCATGCCCGGCATGATGGACACCGTCCTGAATCTCGGCCTCAATGACCGGACCGTCCACGGCCTGGAGAAGAAGACGAACAACCCGCGGTTTGCCTACGACTGCTATCGCCGCTTCATCCAGATGTTCGCCGATGTGGTCATGGACGTGCCCAAGCACGAGTTCGAGCGCATCATCGATCGCATGAAGGAAGAGCGGGGCATCGAACTGGATACGGATTTCACCGCCGCCGACTACCGGGAAATGATCGAGAAGTTCCGCGCCCACGTTCAGAACAAATCCGGCCGCAATTTTCCCCAGGACGCCCGCACCCAGCTGAACATGGCCATCAACGCCGTGTTCGAGTCCTGGAACAACGAACGGGCAATCAAGTACCGCCAGATGAACGACATCCCCCATGACCTGGGGACCGGCGTCAATGTCCAGACCATGGTCTTCGGCAACATGGGCCAGAACTCGGGCTCGGGTGTCGGCTTCACCCGCAACCCGGCCACCGGCGCGCGGGAGTTTTACGGCGAGTTTCTGTCCAATGCCCAGGGCGAGGACGTGGTGGCCGGCACCCGCACGCCGCTGAAGCTGGAAGAGATGAAAAAGGTCATGCCGGCCGCCTACGAACAGCTGTGCGAAATCAGCGACAAGCTGGAACGCCACTACAACGACATGCAGGATTACGAGTTCACCATCCAGGAAGGCAAACTCTACATGCTGCAGACCCGCAACGGCAAGCGGACCGGCGCCGCGGCCGTCAAGATCGCCTGCGACATGCTGGATGACGGTCTGGTCAACCAATACCAGGCGGTGCTCATGGTGGAGCCGCAGCAGCTCGACCAGCTCCTGCACCCGGTCTTCGACAGCAAGAACGATTTCACCGTCATCGCCACCGGCCTGCCGGCCTCGCCCGGGGCGGCGGTGGGCCAGATCGCCTTCACGTCCCAGGATGCCGTGCGGATGTCCGAAAGCGGCAAGAAGGTCATCCTGGTGCGGATCGAGACCAACCCCGACGACATTCACGGCATGGAGGTTTCCAAGGGCATCCTGACCGCCCGCGGCGGCATGACGTCCCACGCGGCGGTGGTGGCCCGCGGCATGGGCACGCCCTGTGTCGCCGGCAGCAGCGACATCCGCGTGGACGAAGAACGCAAGGTGGTGGAGCTGCGGGACGGCCGCACCCTGCGGGAAGGCGAATACATTTCCCTGGACGGCACCAAGGGCGAGGTCTACCTGGGTGAGCTCAACACCATCGACCCCGATTTGACCAGCGGCGATTTCGGCCGCTTCATGCTCATCACCGACAAGATCCGCCGGCTGGGTGTCCGCACCAACGCCGACGTGCCGCGCGACGCCCAGGTGGCCCGCGATTTCGGCGCCGAGGGCATCGGCCTGTGCCGGACCGAACACATGTTTTTCGCTCCGGACCGCCTCTCCTTCATGCAGAAGATGATCCTGGCCGAGACCACGGCCGCCCGCGAAGAAGCCCTGGAAAAACTGCTGCCCATGCAACGGGAGGATTTTCTGGGCATCTTCCGGGTGATGGACGGCTATCCGGTGACCGTCCGACTGCTGGATCCGCCGTTGCACGAGTTCCTGCCCGGCCGCGAGGAGCTGATGGTGGAGCTGGCCCTGCTGAAAGAGCGCAAGGGCGATCCGGAGAAGATCCGCGAGAAAGAGGAACTGCTGGATCGGGTGGAGGACCTCCACGAGCTCAATCCCATGCTGGGCCACCGCGGTTGCCGGCTGGGCATCACCTATCCGGAGATCACCCGCATGCAGGCCCAGGCCATCCTCGAGGCGGCCTGTGAAGCCAAAAAGCAAGGGGTGGATGTCAAGCCGGAAATCATGGTGCCCCTCATCGGCACGGTGGCGGAATTGCGCTCCCAGCGCGACATCGTGATGGAAGTGGCCGGCGACGTTTTCAAGGAACAGGGCATCGAGGTGCCTTTCCTGGTGGGGACCATGATCGAGATTCCCCGGGCCGCCCTCACCGCCGACGAGATCGCCGAAGTGGCGCAGTTCTTCTCTTACGGAACCAACGATCTGACCCAGACGACGTTCGGTTATTCCCGCGACGATGCCGGGCGCTTCATCCGCTTTTATCTGGAGCACGGCATTCTGCCCAAGGATCCGTTCCAGGTCATCGACCGGGATGGGGTCGGCCTGTTGGTGAAGATGGGCGTCGAAAAGGGGCGCGCCACCCGGGCCGATCTGAAGATCGGCATCTGCGGCGAGCATGGTGGTGAACCCAATTCGGTGGAGTTCTGTCACCAGATCGGGCTGAACTACGTGAGCTGCTCGCCGTTCCGCGTGCCCATCGCCCGCCTGGCGGCCTCCCAGGCCGTGGCCAAGGAGAACATCGAGGCCGGCACGGGCCAGAAGTAACGTCTGCCCGAGGCCGTCCGGCCTGACCGGTTATCCGGCCGCCGTCCCCGGGGCGGCGGCCGTTTTTGCCTGGGCCGTCGGCCGGTGCGGAGTCCATGAGATGAAAATACGCATCAAATTCTTTGCCGGCGTGGCCGAGGACGTCGGCCGGACGGAACTGGAGTTCTCCCCGCCAACGGAGGTGGGGACCGTTGCCCAATTGTGGCAGCGCCTGTGCGATGACCATCCGGCCCTGACCGCCTACACCGGGCGCATCCTGATGGCCCGCAACCATTGCTTTGCCCGACCGGACGACATGCTGGCCGACGGGGACGAAATCGCATTTTTCCCGCCGGTCAGCGGAGGATGACATGATCCTGGCCCGGCTTTCCCATCAGCCTCTGAATCCCGCCGATGTGGCCCGCCACCTGGCGGCGGACGATTGCGGCGGCCAGGTCTGGTTTCACGGGGTGGTTCGCGACCGTTCCCGGGGCAAACAGGTTCGCTGGCTGGAGTACTCGGCCTACGAGGAGATGGCCGCCCGGCAGCTGACCCTGCTGGCGGAAGAGGTCGCCCGGGACACCGGCGTGCGCCGGATCGCCGTCATTCACCGCCTGGGCCGCCTGGCCGTCGGCGAGACGGCCGTCATCATCGGTGTGGCCGCGGCCCATCGCCGGGAGGCGTTCACCGCCTGCCGCCGGCTCATCGATGAGCTGAAGCAGCGCGTGCCCATCTGGAAAAAGGAGTGCTACGACGATGGGGAATCATGGATCGAAGAAGGCGGCGCCGCGGCGTCGGGAAGCGGTGGTGGTCACGGTCAGTGACAGCTGCGCCCGCGGCGAGCGCCGCGACGAAGCCGGTCCCCGGTGCCGTGAATTGCTGCAGGCCATGGGATTCGTTTGTGAACGCGTGCTGGTGGTGGCCGATGAATTGGACGCCCTGGCCGGCCTGCTGCAGTCGTTGTGTGACGAATCGGGCGCCCAGCTGATTCTCACCGCCGGCGGCACGGGACTGAGTCCCCGCGATATTACGCCCGAGGCCACCCGCCGGGTGGTGGAACGGGAAGCCCCCGGCTTCGGTGAGCTGCTCCGGCTGGAGGGCTACCGGCACAAACCCACGGCCATGCTCAGCCGGGCAACGGCCGGCGTTCGCAACGGCGTGCTGGTGATCAATCTGCCCGGCAGTGTCCGGGGCGTCACCGAGGGGCTGGCCGCCCTGGCGCCGCTGCTGGAGCATGCCCTGGACGTCACCGGCGGACACGCGTTTCGCTGTGGAGGATAAATGGATACCCGAATCATCCATATCGACCCCCAGGCCCCGGATCCGGCCGCCCTGCGGGACGTGTCCCGCCGGCTGAAGAACGGCAACGTCTGTATTCTGCCGACGGACACCATCTACGGTTTTCACTGCCGTTTCGATGATGAGGACGCCCTGCGCGCCATCCAGGACCTGAAGGGGCGGCCCGAGCCCCAGCCCATGGTGGTGCTGCTGCCGGGCATGGATACTCTCGGCCGCGAGCAGATCCCGGTGCCGCCGGGGGCGCGCCTGCTCATGGAGCGTTTCTGGCCGGGGCCGCTGACCATCGTCCTGCCGGTGGTGCGGGAGTATTCGCCCTGGCTGACGGGCGGCCGGCGTTCCCTGGCGGTCCGCCAGCCCGGTTATCCCATGCTCAACGGGATCCTGGCCGACGTGGACGTGCCCATCGTATCCACCAGTGTCAACATTTCCGGCGAGAGTCCGCTGCTGGATGTGGACACCATCATCGCCCACTTCTCCGGCACGGTGCCCTGCATCCTGAACGCCGGCCCGCCGGCCATGCAGACGGCCTCCACCATCGTGTCGTTCGTCGACCGGCCGCCCCGTTTCCTGCGCGTGGGGGCCATACCCGCGGCGCTGGTGGAGAGCGTACTCGGCCTGCCGGAAAGCCGGCCATGAATCTGCCCGCCCCGCGACCGCAAGACGGCCACGTATGGTCATTGCTGGAAGAGATGTACCGCTGGCTGCTCAGCCGTGGAGAATCGCGGCGCCGGGGAGGGGAGATCTGCAAGAACCTGGCGTTCTTCGTGGATTTCTATCTGCCGCGTCGCTGTCCGGACACTTCGCCCGACACCGTCCTCAAGACGCTGATCCCTGACCTGCTGGATGAGTATCTGGGGGTCTGGTATCCCCTGGAAGCTGATTTCGCCTCGTCCGACAATCTGCGCCTGCAGCTCCGGGCGTTCCGCCGCCTGATCCGTTTTCTGGCGGATACGGGCCGGTACGCAGGGGCGGCCCGCGACCTGGCCGAACTGGCCCGGCGGACCCGGCGGCCCGCCCGCTACCTCCACCGGCTGCACCGCTGGCGAACCATTCGGGACGCCGCTCTCCCGCCGGCGGAGTTCGAGGAGCGCTGTGCGGCCTGGTTGCGGGAGGCGTGGTGAGCCGCCCCCGGCGGGTGGGCCCGATTTTTCGGAAACGGCGTTTACAATGCCGCTCTTTTTCTATACAATCTCTGCTTCAGAGTCTGCAGAGGCGAGGGTGAAAAATGGCATTGTTCAAAAAGGACCGGAATGGCGAATCCCAACCGGAGGAAAATATCATGAACCGTCCCGTTCGACCTGTGACCACCGAGGAACCCCGGCGCAGCGGCGGCCATTCCACCATCGGCCGCGGCGTGGAAATCGAGGGTGAGATCCGCGGCAGGGAAGAGCTTACGGTGGAAGGGAAGGTCAAGGGTAAAATCAACATCGACAACACCGTGACCGTCGGCCAGACCGGCGAGGTCAACGCCGAGATCCTGGCCGAGGTGGTGACGGTCATGGGCAAGGTCACGGGCGATATCACCGCCCGGGCCAAGGTCGTTCTCAAACCCACCGCCGTGGTCATCGGCAATATCACATGCCCCTCATTTGTGGTCAACGAGGGCGCGGCTTTCGACGGCAACATCACCATGGACAGCCAGCCGGCCGGGTCCGCGGGCGCCAAACTGCCCGGAAAGCAACCGGAAGCGGCCCCCTCCCCCTCACCCACCCCTGATCCCGCCTCGCCGGACGATAAAAAAGGCAACCGTCACAAATAACAGGAATCGTCCATGGATCTATCTGTTCAGATCGGACCTCTGCGGTTGAAAAATCCGGTCATGACCGCCAGCGGGACATTCGGCTACGGTCTGGAATTCGCCGAGTATCTCGATCTGAACGCCCTTGGCGCCATCGTCGTCAAGGGACTGAGTCTCCGGCCTCGCCCGGGGAACGCCCCGCCGCGCATCTATGAAACGGCCGCCGGCATGCTCAACGCCATCGGTCTGCAGAATGTGGGGATCGAGGAGTTTCTCACCCGGAAGCTCCCGGAGCTGCGCCGTTACCATACGCCCATCATCGCCAACGCCCTGGGCAACACCATCGACGAATACACGGAAGTCTGCCGACAACTCGCTGCGGCCGACGGGATCGCCGCCGTGGAGATCAACGTCTCCTGCCCCAACGTCAAGGAGGGGGGGATTCATTTCGCCACCGAGCCGGCCCAGACCGGCCGGGTCACCGAGGCCGTGCGGCGGGTGATGGGCGACATGCCCCTGATCGTGAAGCTGTCCCCCAACGTGACACATATCGTGCCTTTCGCCCGGGCCTGCCAGTCGGCGGGCGCCGACGCCGTTTCCCTGGTCAACACCTTCGTGGGGATCGCCATCGACCTGGATACCATGCGGCCCCGTCTCTCCAACCTGACGGGCGGCCTGAGCGGACCGGCCATCAAGCCTCTGGCCCAGCGGCTGGTGTGGGAGGTCTGTCGCAATGTGGACATCCCCGTGATCGGCATCGGCGGCATCATGAACGCCACGGATGCCCTGGAGTACATGGCCCTGGGCGCCGTTGCCGTCCAGGTGGGCACGGCCAATTTCGTCCGGCCCGATGCTGCCCGCCAGATTGTCGCCGGGATGACGGAATTCTGCGCCGCGCGCGGTATCGCCCGCCTGGAAAACTTTGTGGGGGCGTTCCTGCGGCGGGAAACGCCCTGAATGCAGGAAATACACCGAAAAAACGAACTTTTCGCTCTTCAATGAGTACAATGAGTGTCCCGAATCGGGGAAGGGAGATGGGATGACCGCCACGAAACTGACCGCCCGGGATCGCTTTATCGTCGCCCTGGATGTGGATTCCGCCGCCGCCGCCGAGACGCTGGTGAAACAGACCGCCCCATCGGTGGGGGTGTACAAGATCGGATTGCAGCTCTTTGTCAAGGAGGGGCCGGACCTGGTCCGCCGGCTGGTGGAGCAGGGTGTCGGCGTGTTTCTGGACCTGAAGCTGCATGACATTCCCAATACCATCCTGGCCGCCGCCCGGCAGATCGCCGGTCTGGGCGTGCGCTATTTCACCGTCCATTGCAGCAACGGGCAGCAGGCGCTGACCACCTGTCAGGGGGGATTGGCGGAATTCTGCGCCGAACAGGGGCTGACGCCCCCCACCATGTTGGGCGTGACGGTTCTGACCAGCCTGTCCGACGTGGATCTGCACGGTATCGGCATGCTGCGCGACGCCCCCTCCCAGGTGGAGCTGCTGGCCGGCCAGGCATACCGCGCCGGATTGCGCGGCCTGGTGGCCTCGGCCCGGGAAGCGGCCGCCCTGCGGGCGCTCTACCCCGATGTGTTTCTGGTCACCCCCGGCATACGGCCCGCCGGAAGCGGCCAGGATGACCAGGCGCGCATCATGACGCCGGCCGCCGCCATCGCCGCCGGGGCCGATGCTCTGGTCATCGGCCGTCCCGTGATCCGGGCCGAAGATCCCGCTCGGGCTGCGGCGGACATTTTGTCCGAAATTGAGGCCGCCCTGGCCGCATCCAAGTGACTTCGGCCGCGGTTGACATCTTCGGCGGCACTCGGTAAGATGTTATTTTGCTCGTGCGGAGAACTATTTCGGATTTTTTGCGTCTGTGTAATGGTTGAGCCTGGTGCAAGAACTTTGAACGGGAGGCAAATGTGATTCTCGCAATTTTTGGTCCACTCGTGGATATCTTCATCGACGGCGGCTGGGTCATGTGGCCGCTCCTGCTTTGCTCCATCCTCGGGCTGATTTTCATCATCGAGCGACTGATCTACTTCCACCGCATGTCAAGCTCACCCCAGGAAATTTTCGGCCAGGTTCGGGACCGGTTGCTGGACAATGACCTGGAAGGAGCCATCAAGGTCACCAATGAGACCCGCGGGCCCGTCTCCGATATCCAGAAGGCCGGTCTGCTGCGTTTCGGCCGGCCGCACGAAGAGGTGCTGCGGGCCATCGAAAGCGTTTCCCTGCATGAGATCTCCAAGCTCGAACGCGGACTCTGGATCCTGGCCACCATCGCCAACATCGCCCCGATCCTCGGCTTCCTCGGCACGGTCACGGGCATGATCGACTCGTTCGACGTCCTGGCCGAGATCGGCTTCGGCAACCCGAAACTGCTGGCGGCCGGCATTTCCCAGGCCCTCATCACCACCGCCACCGGTCTGGCCATCGCTTTTCCGGTCCAGGCGGCGTACAACTACCTCACCAACCAGGTGAACAATTTCGCCCTGCGGATGGAGACCACCTCGGCCATGCTGCTGGAGACGTTCTCCGAGCTCGAGGAGGCGAGGAAATAATCATGCGTTATCGCGCCCAGCGACTAAGTCCGGTGATACCCACGGCGTCCATGGCGGACATCGCGTTTCTGCTCATCATCTTTTTCATGTACGCGACCACCTTCAGCCTGGACGGCACCACGGTGGACCTGCCCGAATCCCTGATTCAGCAGGACGTCCAGAAGGACGCCGCCATCGTGGCCATCACCGCCGAGAACGAGATCTGGGTATCCGACGGAGTGGACAAGAGCGTCCGCATGACCAGCGAACAGGAGTTGCGCGACACCGTCGCCGATATCGTCAACCGCTTCCCCGGCCGGCAGTTCATCATCAAGTGCGACACCAACACGCCGTACGAGAATTTCAACCGGGTCTATGAAATTCTCATCGAAAACAACGCCACCAACGTTTCGCTGCTTACCGAGCAGAAGTATCAGGAGAGCCCGCTATGAATCCGTATTTCAAGCGATCCCGGATTCCCTCGGTCATCCCCACGGCCTCCATGGCCGATATCGCCTTCATGCTCATCATCTTCTTCATGCTGACCACCGTGTTCACGGCCACGCGCGGCATCGAGTACGGGCTGCCCAAGAATGAACCCATCACCGATATCCAGCCCCGGGAGTCCATCTATATCTACATCCGCAGCGGCGGCGGCCTGACCGTCGACGGCGCGCCGGTCGGCAGCCTGGAGGAACTGGCCGGCTACATCCAGGGCAAGATGGAGGAGACGGGCGGCAAGAAGCCGGTCATCATCCGGACGGATCCCGGTGCGCCGTACGGGCGGACCGTTGAGATGCTCGACCTGCTCAAACTGCTCAAGGTGAAGAATATATCCATCCCCACCCAGACGGATCTTGAATTATGGAAGGACTATTTCGGGGAATGACAAAACGACTTGTCCCAATCATCATCCTGAGCCTGGTGGCGGGAATCTGGCTGGCCGCCGACTTCAACAAGGCCGTCTCCCTGTTCAAGCGGGAGCAGTTTCGCGAGGCGCTCCAGGAAATCACGCCGGTGGTCAACGAGAATCCCGACTGGGAATTCGGCCACCGCCTGGTGGGTCTCTGCTATTACAATCTGAAGGAGTACGACAAGGCGGTGCGCGCCTTCGAAAAGGCACGTGAACTGAACAGCACCGAGCCGGCGGTCTACCTGGGGCTGGCGGAGTGCTACTTCAGCCTGGCCCAACCCGACAAGGCCGCCGCTGTCCTTGATCAGAAACAGGAACTGCTATTGGGCAGCAAGCGGCGAAGCGACCGTTTTTCCTATTACCAGATCCGGTCGTACGTGCTCTTCGAGCAGAAAAAATTCGCCGCCGCCGCCGACGCCATGATGGAGGCCTTTGCGCTGAGCGCCGGCAAGGGCGCCGACTGGCTGCTGCTGGGGATCAGCTACTACCGGACGGGCCAGAACGACAAGGCCGCCCAGGCTCTCAACAAGGCGCTGCAACTGGATTCCAGCCTTGCCGAGGCCGGGCGCTACCTGTTGCGGCTGAAGGCCGCCCAGGGGGAAAACGCCCTCAAAAACCGCGACTACACCCGGGCCCGCCAGCTCTTTTCCGAGGTCGTGGCCCAGGATCCCTACGATCCGGCCCTGAAGCTCAACCTGGGCCTGGCCGAAATCGGCCTCAAGAACTGGCAGGCCGCGGCCGATATCCTGCTGCCGCTGGCGTCATCCGCCGATTCCTATCGCTACTTCTATTACACCGGGTATGTGATGGAGAAACTGGAAAAAGATACCCAGGCGAGGCGTTTTTATGAACAGGCGGCGGAGATTTCCGCCACGGACGAGGTCAGGCAAGCCATCCAGCGCGTTCGGCGCCGCTCCGAAAACCGTTAGCCATCCATTCGATTGTATGATAAAAGAAGAACCCGGGCCTGGCCCGGGTTTCGTGTTTTCAGCGCAGGGTCAGAATCAGAAACTGTTGATGGCTTCGTCGACGCTATTGTAATAGTCGAACACGGTGACCAGTTTGGTGATGGTGAGCAGATCCACGATTTTCTGGGTCAGATTGGCCAGTTTCAGGCTGCCGCCCGACCGCTTGACGGTGGTGTAGCAGCGAATCAGTTCGCCCAGGCCGGAGCTGTCGATATAGGGGACTTCCGCCAAATCCACCACCACTTTTTTGTTCCCCTTCTCCACCAGCTCATCGATTTTTTTCTTGATGGCAATATCTTCACCCATCAGTATTTTCCCGCGAATCGAGAGCACAACCACTTCTTTGACGGTCTTTTCTGTGATCTGCATGAGAACCTCCCGCATTTAAATTACTTAGAATTGTCTCCAAAATTAACACAGCTCATACACGCTGTCAAACCTTAAATGACGCTGTTTAAGGCTATTGGTGCAGGGTACAGCGTCCGGAGCGATATCTGCATTGGATGTAGCCTCTCTCCCGCCAGTTGCCGGAAAGGGAGAAATACATTGAAAAAACGCCGAGGCCGATGGTATATTGCCCCGTCGCAATCTTTTCGGAGGAGTAGCTCATGTCTTCACTGCGTGAAAAGACGCGGGAATTCGAGGAATTGGCCGAAGCCGCCAAGGTGGGCGGCGGTCAGGACAAGATCGACAAACAGCACGAAAAAGGGAAATTTACCGCTCGGGAAAGGCTGGAGATTATGCTGGATCCCGGTTCTTTCCATGAACTGGATATGTTTGTCCAACACACCTGCCGGGATTTCGGGATGGAAAAACAGGTCTTCCCGGGCGACGGCGTGGTCACCGGCTACGGCACCATCAACGGCCGGCTGGTGTACGTGTATGCCCAGGATTTTACGGTGCTGGGCGGCTCCCTGGGGAAGAAGTGTTCGGAAAAGATCTGCAAGGTCATGGATCTGGCGTTACAGAACGGTGCCCCCTGTATCGGCCTCAACGACAGCGGCGGTGCCCGCATCCAGGAGGGTGTGCTGAGCCTGGCCGGCTACGGGGAGATCTTCTATCGCAACACGGCCGCCTCGGGGGTGGTGCCCCAGATCGCCGTGATCATGGGGCCGTGCGCCGGCGGCGCCGTCTATTCACCGGGCATCCAGGATTACGTGTTCATGATCAAGGGGACCAGTCACATGTTCATCACCGGCCCCGATGTCATCAAGGCGGTGACCAAGGAGGAAGTGACTTTCGATGAACTGGGGTCCGCCATGACCCACAATTCCAAGAGCGGCGTGGCCCACTTCATGGTCGACGACGAAGAGGAGGCGCTCCAGAAGGTCAAGACCCTGCTGAGTTATCTGCCCTCCAACAATATGGAGAATCCGCCGACGGTGGAAACCAGCGACGACCCGCAGCGGCTGTGCGATAAACTGTACGACCTGGTGCCCCTGGATGCCATCAAGGCCTACGATATGAAGGATGTTATCCGGATCATCGTCGACGACGGAGAATATTTCGAGGTCCAGGAACATTTCGCCCCGCAACTGACGGTGGGCTATGCCCGGCTGAACGGCCGCACGGTGGGCATCGTCGGCAACAACCCGAAGTTCTTCGCCGGCTGCCTGGACATCGACGCCTCCGTCAAGGGCGCCCGCTTCATTCGCTTCTGCGACGCCTTCAACATTCCCCTGGTCGTTCTGGTGGACGTGCCCGGTTTTCTGCCGGGGAAAAGCCAGGAAGTCGGCGGGATCATCCGTCATGGCGCCAAATTGATGTATGCCTTCTCAGAGGCCACCGTGCCGCGGGTGACGGTGGTCACGCGCAAGGCCTACGGCGGGGCGTATATCGTCATGAACTCCAAGCATATCGGCGCCGATCTGAATTACGCCTGGCCGTCAGCGGAGATCGCCGTCATGGGGCCGGAGGGGGCCATCAACATCATTTTCCGGCGGGAACTGGCCAGCGCCGACGATTCCAGCCGCCGCCGCACCGAGTTGCTGGATGACTACCGCAAGAAATTCGCCAATCCCAAGCTGCCCTCGGAATACGGCTTTATCGACGAGATCATTTCCCCCCATCTGACGAGGGTTCGGCTCATCGCCGCCCTGGAATCCCTGCAGGGCAAGCGCACCCTGAAGCCGTACCGCCGGCACGGCAACATCCCGCTCTAAACGAGGTGACACGAGGCATGAAAAAGATACTGGTGGCCAACCGGGGCGAGATCGCGTTGAACGCCATCCGCTGCATTCGGGAGATGGGACTCATCCCCGTGGCCGTATATTCGGAAGCGGACGAGAACGCCCTCCACATCCGCTACGCGGAGAAAGTGGTCCGCCTGCCGGGCGAACGGCCGACCCACAATTACGCGTCCATCGAGCGCATTGTGGAGGCGGCCGAGCAGGTCGGGGCCGATGCCATCTACCCCGGGTACGGTTTCCTGTCCGAATCGCCGGAACTGGCTCTGGCCTGCCGGGACCGGAACCTGACCTACGTCGGACCAACGCCCGAAGTCCTGAAACTGTGCCGCAACAAGCTGGCCCTGCTGGAAAAGGCCGCCGCCCTCGGGCTGCGGGTGCCCAAACATTCCAAGCCCGTCAAGGACGAGGAAGATCTGGTCACCGCCGCCCAGGCCATGGGGTATCCGGTACTCATCAAGCCGGTGCTGGGCAGCGGCGCCCGCTTCATCGCCAAGGCCTACCGCAAGGAAGACCTGGTGGATTACTACCGCCGGCTGGGCCGCGAGCAGGAGATCCAGGGGCCGCGGGCCCCGTTCTACCTCGAGGAGTACATCCGCAAGGCGACCCATGTGGAGATCACGGTGCTGGCCGACGAGACGGGTCAGGTGATCCAGCTGGGCGAACGGGAATGCGTGATCCAGCGGCGTTTTCAGAAACTGATCTCCGAGACGCCATCCGCCCAGGTTCCGCCGGCGCTGGTGAGCGAACTGGCCGAGGCGGCCCTGGATCTGGTGCGGACCATCGAGTTCACCGGCTGCTGTTCGGTGGAGTTCCTGGTGGACAGCCGCCACCGGTGGTACTTCATGGAGATCAATCCCCGGATCCAGGTGGAGTACGCCCTGACGGAGCTTCGTTACGGTGTGGAAGTGATCAAGGAGCAGTTCCGGATCGCCGCCGGCGAAAAGCTGCGGCTGGAGGCCATGGGTGCTCATCCGCGGCTCCATGCCATCGAATGCCGGATCAATGCCGAGGACCCCATGAACGATTTCCGGCCCTCGGCCGGCGTCATTTCCGAATACTATCTGCCCGGCGGATTCGGCTACAGCGTGCTGTCCAGCGTCCAGAAAGGCCACCGGGTGGACATCTACTACGATCCCATGATTCTGAAGCTGAACTGTTTCGCCGGCACCCGCGACGAGGCGCTGGCCAAGCTGCGCTTCGCCCTGGACGCCATCCGCCTCAAGGGCATCCACACCAACATCCCCTTCCTGCGGCGGGTGGTGGCCTCCACTGATTTTGAGGAAGGCAAGCTCAAGATCGATTTCAAGGCCAAGGACTACCTGCCCGGTAACGACCGCAACCGCAAGCATCTGGAAGTGGCCGCCATCGTCGCCGCCATGGACCAGGAGATCATCGGCCATCAGCGCACGCCTTCCTACAAGCGACGCCAGCGTGAATTCAACGTCTGGAACATGTCCGGCCGGCTGGATCTCATCAACCGGCGCTCGTTATAACGGAGAGCTCCATGAAATACCGTGTCTGTGTCAACAACAAGAATTTCCAGATCCTGCTGGATGACATTTATCCCGATCCCGACCAGGAAATGACCGTGGAGTGTGGCTATAACCGCTACAATACCCGGATTCTGTCGTGGAGCAAGGAGCAGGGCATCTCCACCATCCTCATCGACGGCGAGCCCTACGACGTCGAGATGATCCGTGACGAGCGCGGCATGCTGGTGTCCGTCAAGATCGAGAACGAGATCTATCCCGTAATGGAAATCCAGGCCGGGAAGCTCCTCACCAACCGGCCCACGGTGCAGCTGGTCAAGGAGGGAGTGGTGCGTGCCTTCATGCCCGGTCTCATCGCCCGGGTTCTCAAGAATGAAGGGGACGCGGTGGCAGAGGGGGAGACGATCCTCTACCTGGAGGCCATGAAAATGGAGAATGCCATCACGGCGCCCCGGGACGGTCGCCTGACCCGGATTGAACCGGCCGAGGGGACCACTGTCCTGACGGGGGATATTCTGTTCGTGGTGGATTAAGGAGTATGTTTGCCATGCGTGCCAAGTGTCTGATATATATATTTTTTGGACTGGCCGTTGCTCTGGGCGGCGCCTGCTCCTCCAATTCCGGTGAGAAAAAACAGGACAACGAATTCCTGAAATCCCTGGACCAGGACGCCGAAAGACTGGCCGCCGAAGCCCGGCGGCAGCGGGCCGCCGAACGGGCCGAACAGGAGCGGCGTGAAAAACTGCGCCAGCAGCAGCTGGCCGAGCAGCGCGAAGCGGTAGCCGAGGCCTACCAGCGCCGGCTGGAGCAGCCGGCGCAGGATGCAGCCCGGCCGCAGCAGAGCCAGTCCGATCCGGAAGTGGAATACGTCATGTCGGCCGAGGACGAAAAGATGTTCAAGCGGATCCTGCTGGGCAAGATCCAGCAGGCGTCGAATGGCGCGTCCATCAGCCTGAGTTTCGACGAAGGGGTGGTCACCCTGTTCGGAGAGGTGGAATCGAAGGCGGTCCGGCAGCGGGTGATCGACGAGCTGAAAAACACCGCCGGCGTCCTCAAGGTGAAGGCCGACCAGCTGGTGGTCAAGGGCCAGTAATCGGCGGCGCCGGGGCGTCGCCGCCTGTCGTGCCGATTCCGGGGTGGGGGCGCGGGGAGCGGCTTTTCGCGGAGGGGAGACATGAGGGTGGAATGGGACCCGGCCGTCCTGGCCGGGGACATTGTCAGCGAACTCCAGGTATTGCCTGTATCCAACGTACCGCACAAGCGGGCTGTGCGCCGCCGTTATTCGCAGCGGTTGAAAGCGGCGCCGCCGGAGCTGTTCATCCCCCTGGCCCGGGTGCTGAAGCAGCGGGGAGAGGCCTGGGTCGGCTTCGAGCTGATCCGTTGCGACGAGCGGGCGATGCGCCTCATCGGTGTAGCCGAGCTGGAAGAGTTCGGGCAGGGCATGGCCAGCTGGGGGGACGTGGACACCTTTGCCGTTCTGCTGGCCGGCGCCGCCTGGCTGCGCCGCCAGGTGCCTGATGCCCTGTTCCACGAATGGGCCCGGTCGCCTGACCACTGGTGGCGGCGGGCCGCCCTGGCCAGCACTGTGGTCCTGAACACACCCAGCCGTGGTGGACAGGGGGACCCGGAGCGGACCCTGGCCGTCTGCCGGCTCCTGGCTGACGACGGGCACGACATGGTGGTCAAGGCGTTGTCCTGGGCCCTGCGCAAGCTGGTGGCGTTCGATGCTCCGGCGGTGCGGGCGTTCCTGGCCGAACACCAGGCCGTGCTGGCCGCCCGGGTGCTGCGCGAGGTCCGTCACAAGCTGGCCACGGGCCTGAAAAATCCGCGGCGGAAAGGCCCTCATCCTGCCGCCTCCGGTTGATGCACCATTGATGAACGGCGGCGGCGGAAGCCAGGGACGCCCCGGCAAACCGTCCCGGTTGCTGTAGATTTAAACTACCCGTATGGCATGCCTTACATTGTTGACCTTGCGTGGCAAGGTGTGATAGAATCCTCCCAATTTACCCGGTTATTTTGCATCGAAAATGGACTCCCACCGCCGGACAGCCGTGCGGATGCCGTGTCGACCCGTGTGCGGTCCGGTACGGCGTGACCGGCCCGTTGGGCCGTCGGCTTACCAACCTTTACCTGATCCCTGGATCAAGGGGGCTCGCCATGTCACTTCTCCGCCATCGAATTCCCCGGCTGACCGCCGGCTGTGTAGTTCTCTTCGTTGCCATGGTTCTGGCGCTGACTGCGCCTGTGGCCGGGAGTGGGCCCGTTGATGAGGACGAGGCTATCCGCCATCGTCCCGATCCGGCCATGACCGGCCGCCTGACGGAAAAGGCCGCCGCCGGACTGGCCAACGGGGCCTGGACGGCCCAAACCAGCGGCACCACCCAGGACCTGCGCTGCGTGCATTTCACTTCCGACACGGAAGGCTGGGCCGTGGGCACCGGCAATACGCTCCTGCATACCCTGAATGGCGGGGCTACCTGGACGCCTGTCACGGTGAGTGGGCTGTCCGCCGACAAGGGTTTCCAGGCGGTCCGCTTTCTCAATGCCAACGTGGGCTGGGCCGGAGGTCCCCAGTGCGTCGTCCGCACCCGCAACGGCGGCAGCAACTGGGACAAGGTCACCTGGAGCGGCTATGTGCCGGTCCTGTACCGGCTGTTCCCCCTGAACGAGAGCACGGCCTGGGGGGTGGGCCGCGACACCCTGGCCTCCATGCAGGCCTACTGGCAGGTCCGCTACACGTTCAATCCCGACAACAGTCTGTCCCAGGAGTACTGGACCAATATTTCCTCCTCCGTGCTGCTGGATGTCTTTTTTGTCGACGCCAACACAGGCTGGACCGTCGGCACTGACGGCAAGATCATCCAGATCACCAACGCGCTGGGCTCGAGCCCGACCTTCACCACCCAGATATCGGGCACGACGGAAGGCCTGCGCGGCATCTACATGCTGGACGCCACTACCGGCTGGATCGCCGGCACCAACGGCACCATCCTGCACACCACCAACGGCGGCGGCACCTGGAATCCCCAGACCAGTCATACATCGGAGGACCTGGACAAGGTGCATTTCGTCGATGCCCTCAACGGCTGGGTGGTGGGCGACGGCGGCACCATCCTCACCACCACCGACGGCGGGGTGAACTGGGGGGCCGAGACCAGCGGCACCGGCCAGTGGCTGCGCTGGGTCCACTTCGTGAACGACGGCTGGGCCGTCGGGCAGGAAGGGGTTATCCTGAAACGGAGCGGTGCCGTAACGGAAACGCCGCCGTCCATCGCCACGTCACCCCAGAGCGTCACCATCTGCAGCGGCGACAGCACCCTGCTGGCCGTCAGTGCCACGGGCACGCCGCCGCTCCATTACCAGTGGTACCAGGGCCCGGCCGGAAATACATCCTCTCCCGTCGGCACCGACAGCAGCAGTTACCAGACGCCGGCCCTGACGGCCACCACCACCTACTGGGTGCGCGTCAGCAACAGTTTTGGCGACGCGGACAGTGCCGCCGCCACGGTGACGGTGGTCACCAGTGGCGGGCCGTGTGATTCCTGTGCCGTCCTGCTGGTCAGTCCCGACAGCAGCCTGGGCGACATCAGCCAGCTGGTAAACGATCTCTCCGCCTACGAGGATCTGGAGGTGACGGTGTGGGACAACGCCGACGGCACGCCTGTGCTCAACGACCTGGTTCCATACGGGGTGGTGGTGATCGGCAACAACACCCAGTGGGGCGCCGCCGGGCTGGACCCCGCCGCTTTCGGCAACACCCTGGCCGGTTACATCGATGCGGGCGGGGCCGTGGTGGAAAGCCTCTACGTGCAGAGTTTCGACGAATGGGGTTTTGGCGGCGCCTATCTGAGCGGAGGGTACAGTCCCTTTACCACGGCGTCGCTGGACAACTGGGATCCGGACGATCTGGCCATCCTTGAGCCCGGCCATCCGGTTCTGGAGGCCGTCAGCACGGTGCATGACAATTTCGGGCACCAGAATCCCGGCGTACGGGCCGATGCCCAGCGGCTGGCCGACTGGGCGGACAGCGACTACCCGGCCATCGCCGTCAGCGACCGGGTGGTGGCGCTGAACATGTTGATCTTCAACGATGCCGACTGGACCGGCGACGTGCCACGCCTGCTGTATAACGCCATCAAATGGCTCTGCGCCACGTCGGCGCCGGGCATCGACAGCTATCTGCCCCATTTCGCCCAGGAGGACGGGGCGTGGCTGACCGAACTGACCCTGGCCAATCCGACGAACACGCCGCAGGACGTCACCCTGGAAGCCTACGCCGAGGCCGGGGGCGCCCCCGTGAGTACGGCCATGCATACGTTACCCGCCTACGGCGGTTTGAGCCAACCCGTGGATGAGCTGTTCGACACATGGTCGCTGACCGGCGGCTGGATCCGTTTGCGCACGGCCACCGATGCCGTCAAGGGCATCATGAAATTCACCGGGCTGTTCTCCGACGCCACGTCCAGCCTGCCGACGGTCTATCTGGCGGCTCCGCGCCTGGTCTTCCCCCTCATGGAGAATACCACGGTGTGGATGAGCGCGTTCGCCCTGGTGAATCCGGGCAGCGATCCGGTGAATTTTACCGTTTACGCCTATACCTTCGACGGCTCCCTGGTGGGCAGTTTCGGTGACAGCCTGGGCGAGAACGGCAAGTATGTGCGGTTTCTCACGCCGGAGCTGTTTGGGCTGGGCTCCTTGCCGGAGAAGATGTTCGTGGTGGTCGAGGCGGACGGCGCGCTCACCGGTTTCGCCCTGACCCTCAGCAGCGACTATACCGAGATCGTGGCCGTGCCGGCGGTGGTGCACTCGGAATAAGGGTCCCCCGCCATCGGCGAAGCCGGGGTACGGGGAACGCCGGCCCGGCGCATTTTTGGAGTGCGCTCGCTAGAGATCGCTTTGTTTTCAGAGACATGGCCAAATGGTCAATCTCTTATGCCGTTGGCGTCATGTTTCTCATCGGCAGAGCGGTCATGGCGCATTCCGCGGCTCACAATCCAGGACATCATTCCTTTTTCGGTCTGTGAGCTGTCGTTGCAGAACACCGCTCCACCGGCGCGAGGCCGGTGGTGGCGGTTGTCTGGACGACCGATCCGCTGGCCGTCAGTCACGGCCCCGCCGGCACGAGGCCGGCGGTGGCCGAAGGTCGTAGCCCACGCCGCCGGCCTGAGTGCGTCTGCTCGAGGGCGCTTTATTTTCAATGGATTGCATCCAGTTCTGAAAGTGAAACGGCGAGGGGGCGAATGGGCGAGACGGCGAGGTACCCCGGGTTTGCCAAACCCGGGGCAGGTTGTATCCCATCGGGAAACATGCCCGGTAATCCGTCGGCGGCGGTAGATTATGGCCCCGCCTTCGGCGAAGCCGGGGAACGGGGAACGTCGGCCCGGCGCATTTTTGGAGTGCGCTCGCTAGAGAGCGCTTTGTTTTCAGAGACATGGCCAAACGGTCAAACTCTGATGCCGGTGGCGTCATGTTTCTCATCGGCAGAGCGGTCATGGCGCATTTCGCGGCTCACAATCCAGGACATCATTCCTTTTTCGGTCTGTGAGCTGTCGTTGCGGAACACCGCTCCACCGGCGCGAGGCCGGTGGTGGCGGTTGCTTGGACGACCGATCCGCTGGCCGTCAATCATGGCCCCGCCGGCACGAGGCCGGCGGTGGCCGGCAACCATCGCCCGGCATCATCTTCCATGGGCTATTGTGTTTTGGTTTTGGTTAGGACTTGGCTCTACACGGCCCAATGGGCTGTTGTCGACTCGATGAAGACGTTTTCCCATGCCGCTATGAAAATTGGGCACGCCGGTATAACACCAGCGAATGCCCGTTAAATGCCCAGGTAGATCATTTGAAGCAGGGAAAAGAAAAACACGAGGGTGAGCCAGCTGAAGAGGGCAATAGAAAAAAGCAGGAGGAACTGGGGGCCAGATCGTCGATGTGGCCGCCAGATGTATGCCAAATAAATCCAGCAGGGAATCAGAACAATGACCACAGGCAAATAAAAACGGCTCAAAAACATATCCACTTTGATGGTTATTCTGATGATCCACCATAATTCTTCGTTGATCCCTTCCAATCGGCTGGTCATGTCCGGCAGAATCAGCCAGGTATAGAAGAAATTCAAAAGAAGTGTCCCGGTCAGCAACAGAAGAGAAAGAACCGGCGGAACGGGGGACCGAACCCAGTACCGACAATTGCGGCAGCGATAATATTCGGCCGTTGTGGGCTGGCCACAGGCCGGGCAAAATAATTCGCGCCTCTTGTCTTTATTGAGAAATGACTGCAGCCATGAGATGAATTGTCGAATAAAGTGTCTCATGTTTAACTGTGTAAAATTATAAGGATGAATGGCATAGATAAAATGACCAAACCGAAAAATGCGAACATGCCGATGAGCGCGAATATCATTAGAGAGCGACCGAATGAAAATTCGTACAGATAGCTTATACCACGGATCATGATGATCATCCAGAATACTTCACCAATTCCCCAACACACCAGAAGAATGGAAATCAGGATAATGTTTTGTGAACCACAGAAAATAAACGGCATTGCCAAATACCATAACCCAAGAGTTGGGATATGGCTATAGTAGGCCAGCCAGCGCAGTTCATTGTGCCGGCTTTCAGCGCCAAGCAATATCGCCATGAGATTATAGAGTCGAAAGCCAAGAAAATAGTATGACAGCGCGGCCGCAACACTGGCCAGGAATACAAGAGGTCCCTCTTCATGGATGGGGAAGTCCAAGGACCCATAATCTATAAACGATTCCAGTACGAATGACAGGAATAACAAGCCGATCAGTCCGAACGGTTTTTGGGCGGATGCCTGATGAATATGGTCGATCCCCTGGCCCGGTTTCAAGACGATATAGCCGAAGGTCTGGCAGATGTCTTTCAGTTGACGGTATTGATTCCTGAACATGGGAAACTCACTGCCTCCATTGTTTACCCATGAGCCGAAGGATAGCAGGACTTGACCCAGCCGATCTGGATGGGGGAGTTCCATTTCGCTCTGGCAGCAGAGTCATGCCACGGAATAAAGCCCAGCCTTTCTTCCCCGACCACCCAAATTCCGGGCACTGCGCAAAAATTGCGCACTCCGAAATCGCCGGGTGGGCAACATCTGCGCAAAAAACGACGGGAATGGCCCGTTTCAGGGTTATTCAGCATTGGCACGCGCCTTGCAATATATCCGGGTGAACATGCTGATCACAGACCCGCCACGGCGGGCGGATCCGGCAAATATCACCCGAGGAGGAACCTCATCATGAACAAGAAACGAACAGCCCGAACGCCTCTGTTGCTCGGCCTGACCTTCACCTTCATCATCGCCGTGTCCATCCTGCTGATGGCCGCTCCGCGGTCGGCCGCCCACAAGCGCGGCTTCATGGATCCGGCCCGGATGATGGAGCGCCTGGACACCGACGGCGACGGAGTGATCTCCCTGGCCGAATTCACCCAGCCGCCTGACCTGTTCGAACGCCTCGATCTGAACGAGGACGGCAGCATCACCCGCGAAGAGGCCGAACAGGCCCGCCAGCAGCACCAGGCCGAGATGGCCGAACGGGCGGCGGAGCGCTTCCGGGAGGCCGACACCGACCAGAACGGTTTTCTGTCCCCGGCCGAATTTCCGGGCCCCGATCGCGCCTTTGAACGCCTCGACGCCGACAACGACGGCCAGTTGAGCCCCGAAGAGCTGGCCGCCGGTCGTCCCGGCAACCGGGGCGAACGGATGCAGCGCGGGCAGCGCGGCCCGGGCTTCGGCGGCGGTTTTGGCCCGGCCGGTCCGGTGGATCGCGAGGAGGTCTTCAAGAAACTGGATCAGAACCAGGACGGTTTGCTGAGCCTGGACGAGCTCGCCGCCGGCCAGCAGAACATGCGTGAACGGCGCCGGGACCGGATGGAACGTTTCGATCCCGAGGAACATTTCCGCGCGCTGGACGCCAACGGCGACGGCCTGCTGTCCCCCGATGAATTTCACCGGCCGATGAATGACCGCTTTGAGCGCCTGGACGCCGACGGGGACGGCATGATCTCCCTCGAGGAGTTCCAGCAGGGCGGCCCCGGCCGGCGGGGCCATGGTCCCCGGCGGGGAGCCTTCTGAAGTTCGCCTGAACCTCTTCATCATCCCGTGGCCGCTTCCTGCGGGGGGCGGCCACCCACCCACACATCGCCACGGCACCGATTCGGCACCGCGGCGATGTGTTTTTTGTGGTACACTCGACAGCACGGAGGAACCGTGATGGTGCCGTGTGACCACCGGCTCCGCCAGGCTGCCGGCGGGAAAGGAATCGCCTCATGACCACCAGTCGCCGCCTCAAGGGATACGCCGTCCTCGTCATCGGCTGGTTGCTGATCCTGGTCTGGCAATACACCGATCATCAACGCTACGTCGAAACCATCCGGGCCGGACTGCTCAACCGGGTGGACGGTTTCTCCACGGTCCTGGCCATCCAGCTGCGCACCGCCGGCCGCTTCGCCCTGGCCGACCGCCGTCTCCTGACGGCCATTCTCGAGGAGATGACCGCCCGCAGCGCCATCATGGCCGTTGCCCTGCTGGACAGCGAAGGGGACGTGGTGCTGGCCAGCGGCGACACCGACGCCATCGACTGGAATGCGCTGGCGGAGCAGCCGGTGGTGTTCACCGAAGAGACCCTCATGGTCCGTCGCCAGCTGGACGCCAGCCGGTTTCTCGAAAAGTTGCGCGATCTGGCCCCGCCGGAGCACCCGCGCGGCGACCGGCCCGAGCGTCGCCGCCTGTCGCGGCGGCCGGAGCGGGGCATGGACCCGCCCGGTATGGAGCGCTTCCTGCGCCATCCGCTGCTGGACGAGGAATTCCGCCGCAATCTCATCTGGAAACAGGGCCTGCAACAATGCGTCGTGGTGGTGTCTGCCCGCGAGATGGCGGGGATCATTGCCCGGGACCGCTGGATGCGGCTCGGGCTGCTGGCCTTTGCCCTGCTGGCGGCGGTGGGACTGGCTCTGGGCTGGCGCGGCATGGACAAATCCACGGAATTGCGCGTGGCCCTGGCCCGCTCGCGCGAGCGGGCGGACCAGCTGGCAGAGAAGAACGTGGCCGCCGCCGGGCTGGCCCACGAGACGCGCAATCCGCTCAATATCATCCGCGGCCTGGCCCAGCTGATCCAGGCTGAACCCGTGCTGTCGCCCAGGGCGCGGCAGATGTCCGGCGAACTGGTGGAAGAGGTGGACCGGGTCACCAGTCGCCTCAACGCCTTCATCGAGTACTCGCGGCCGCCCGATCCGCAGCCGCAGGCCGTCGCCGCCGGCGATCTGGTGGCGGATGTGATCCGCACCCTCCAGGGGGACTGGGAGGAGAGCGGCATCGTGGTGACCACCAACCTGACGGAGGCCCGGCTGCTGGCCGATCCGGCCCTGCTGCGGCAACTGGTGTTCAACCTGCTCCTCAATGCCATCCAGGCCTGTCCGGAGGGGGGGCGCATCGGGGTGGACCTGTATGTGTCGGTGGCGGGGCAGGGGACGCTGGAGATCAGGGATACGGGCCCGGGGGTGCCCGCCCGGCAGCGCGAGGCCGTGTTCCGGCCCTATATCACCCATCGGCCAGGCGGCGCCGGTCTGGGCCTGGCCGTGGTGCGGCAGATCGCCCAGGCCCACGGCTGGGAGGTGAGCTATTTCGAATCGGAGGGCTGGGGCGCCGGCTTCCGGGTGGCGGGGCTGCGACCGGCCGGTGAGGAGACGTCATGAGCGACAGGGAGGAGAAGGCGCGGTCCGCCACGACGGCACGGGTGCTGGTGGTGGATGACGATCCGGGACAGCGCCAGCTGCTGGCGTCGTGCCTGGAGTCCCTGCCCGTGAAGGTCCTTACGGCGGATTCGGGCGAGGAAGCCCTGGCGGTGCTGGACCGGGAGCCGGTGAACCTGCTGGTCTCCGATGTGCGTCTGGGCGGGATGTCGGGCCTGGAGACCCTCCGCCGGGCGCGCGAACGGTGGCCCACCCTGCCGGTGCTGCTGGTGACGGCCTATGCCGATATCCGCGACGCGGTGACGGCCATGCGGGACGGGGCGGTGAACTATCTGGAAAAACCCATCGACGTCGAGGAACTGCGCGATCTGGCCCGGCGCGCCCTGGGGCTGGCCGTGACGGGCGAACCGCCGGCCGGCGAACTGCCGCCACTGCCCGAAGGCGTGGTGGCCGTCAGCCCGGCCATGCGGGATGTCATCCGCGAGGTGGCGCTGGTGGCGCCGTCCGATTCGCGGGTGCTCATCACCGGCGAGAGCGGCACGGGCAAGGAGGTGGTGGCCCAACTGATCCACCGCTGGAGCGAGCGCCACGCACAGCCGCTGGTGCGGCTCAATTGCGCCGCCATCCCCGAAAACCTGCTGGAGAGCGAACTGTTCGGCCACGAGAAGGGCGCCTTCACCGGCGCCGTCCAGCGCCGCCTGGGCCGCTTCGAGGAGGCGGACGGCGGCACGCTGCTGCTGGACGAAATCTCGGAGATGTCGCCGGCTCTTCAGGCCAAGCTGCTGCGGGTCATCCAGGAAGGCACCTTCCAGCGGGTGGGTTCCAATACCGAACTGCGCACCGACGTCCGTGTGCTGGCCGCCACCCACCGCGAGCTGGAGACGGAAGTGGCCGCGGGACGGTTTCGCGAAGATCTCTATTACCGGCTCAATGTGTTCGAGATCCATCTGCCCCCGCTGCGGGAACGGCCGGCCGACATTCTGCCCCTGGCGGAACTCTTTGCCCGGCGATATGCGGGCGGCAGCACCCGGTTTTCGGCCGCGGCCACCACCTGCCTGACCCTCTATGACTGGCCGGGCAACGTGCGTGAGCTCCAGAACGCCATGGAGCGGGGCGCTCTGCTGGCGCGGGGCGGCATCATCCTGCCCGAGCATCTGCCCCGGCGCATCGGCCGGTCCGCCGAGGCGGCCGCGGCGGCGCCGCCGGAAGGAGGCGGACAACGCCTGGAGGATATCGAGCGGGCCGTGATCCTGCAGACCCTGAAACAACACGACTACAACCGCACGGAAACGGCCCGTGCGCTGGGTATCAGCCGCCGTACCCTGATTTACAAATTGCGCCGCTTTGCCGACGAGGGGCTGGATATCGGCCCGGCCGGCGGTGACGCCGAATAGACGTCCGCCCCGCGGTGGGGATGTCGCCGCTCACCGGTGGTGGCGGGGCGACGCCATTTTGCAACTTGTGGTGGGGTGCGGCGTATGAATAGGATCGACATCATTCGGGGACTGCGGTGCCGGCCGCCGGCGCCGGGTGCTCCGGCAAGGAGTGGCGGATGAACGAAACGAGACTACGGTGGGGCCGGATTTTCGGGCTGATCTGCGCCGGATGGCTGCTGCTGACGGCCTGCAGCCGCGGGCCCGAGGCGCCCGTCGCCCCGCAGAAGCCACGCGAGCTCGTGGCGCCCCACGGCCATGTGCGCGTGGACCCCTACTACTGGCTCAACGAGCGGGACAACCCCGAGGTCCTGGCCTATCTCCGGTCCGAACAGGCCTATACCGAAGCCGTGATGGCCCATACGGCCGATGTGCAGCAGGAGATCTTCACGGAAATCACCCGCCGGATCCAGCCGCGCGACGAGAGCGTTCCCTATCTCTACAACGGCTATTATCATTACACCCGCTACGAGGAGGGGCGGGAGTACCCGGTGTATTGCCGCCAGGCCGCGCCGGCGGGGGAGGAAGAGGTGCTGCTGGACGTGAACCGTCTGGCCGAGGGGCACAATTTCTGCTCGGTCACGGGAGTCAGCCCCAGCCCCGACAATGGTCTCATCGCCTTCGGGATAGACACGGTCGGTCGCCGCAAATACGACATCCGGTTCAGGAATGTCCTCACCGGTGAAATGCTGGCCGACACCATCGGCAACACCACCGGCCGCACGGTCTGGGCCGAGGACGGGCGCACGGTCTTCTACACCGTCAAGGACGATACCCTCCGCTCTTTCCGGATCATGAAGCACCGGCTGGGCGGGTTGACCGGGGCAGACGGACTGGTGTTTGAAGAAGCGGATCCCACCTTTTCGACGTTCGTCACCAAGACCAGGTCGCGGCGTTACATCCTCATCGGCAGCCGCAGCACCCTGTCCACGGAGTATCGTTATCTGGACGCCGCCGCGCCCGACGGTCCGCTGACGCTCATCCAGCCGCGGGAGCGCCACCTGGAATACCATGTGGATCATGCCGGCGATCATTTTTACATCCGCACCAATCTCGACGCCCGGAATTTCCGGCTCATGCGGACACCCGTCACGGCCACGGGCCGGGAAAACTGGACGGAGGTTGTCCCGCACCGGCCCGATGTGCTGCTGACGGGACTGGAGCTGTTCCGGGACGACCTGGTGCTGGAAGAACGGGAAAACGGCCTGACCCGTTTGCGCATCCTTCACCGTTCTGACGGGTCGGAGCACTACGTCGATTTCGACGAGCCGGCCTATGTGGTGCGGCCCGATGACAACCTCGAATTCAACACCACCAACCTGCGCTTTGTGTACAGCTCCCTGACGACGCCCCCCAGCACCTACGATTATGACATGGCCACCCGCCAGCGCACTCTCCGCAAGCAGCAGCCGGTGCAGGGGGATTTCTCGCCGGAAGACTACACCAGCGAACGACTGTTCGCCACTGCCCGTGACGGAGTCAAGGTGCCCGTTTCGCTGGTCTATCGCCGGGATCTGCGTGGCGCGGCCCCCCAGCCGTTGCTGCTGTATGGCTACGGCTCCTACGGCGCCTCCATGGATCCGTCCTTCCGTGTCGAGCGCCTGTCCCTGCTGGATCGCGGATTCATCTTCGCCATTGCCCACATCCGCGGTGGACAGGAGATGGGTCGATACTGGTATGAGGATGGCAAGCTCCTCAAAAAGAAGAATACGTTCACCGATTTTATCGATTGCGCCGAACATCTGGTGGCCGGGGGCTACACCTCCCCTGACCGGCTGGCGGCCCAGGGGGGCAGCGCCGGCGGGTTGCTCATGGGCGCCGTGGTGAACATGCGGCCGGATCTTTTCCGGGCCGTCATCGCCGCCGTGCCCTTCGTGGATGTGGTTACCACCATGCTGGACGACTCCATCCCCCTGACCACCGCCGAGTATGACGAATGGGGCAATCCGGCGGATCCGGTCTACTACGAGTACATGCTGTCGTATTCGCCCTATGACAACGTGGCCCGCCAGGATTACCCGGCCATGCTGGTGACCACCGGCCTGCACGATTCGCAGGTGCAGTACTTCGAGCCGGCCAAGTGGGTGGCCCGGCTGCGGCAGCTCAAAACCGACCATCATCCGCTCTTGCTGGATATCGATTTCGAGGCGGGACACGGCGGCACGACGGGCCGCTTCAAACGCTATCGCCGGACGGCCCTGGAATATGCCTTCATGCTGGATGTGCTGGGCGTGAACCGGTAAGGTGGTCCCCGCCGGCGGGCCCGGCGGGGCGGCGCGGCATCAGTCCTCGAGGGGCGCTTCGCAACTGGGGCAGACCGTGTCGTCTTTCATCACCACGGCGCCGCATTCGGAACAGAAGCGGTAATCCTCGACTTCGGCCAGGAGCTGCCGGACCGCCGCCTCGTCTTCCTTGCTGACCCAGAGGCGCACCCGGGTGAACTGTTCGGACACCGTCACCGGGTAGGCATGAAAGGTGAGATTCTCCAGCCGGCATTCGAAGCCGTTCTGCTCCAGCAATCCCTTGGCCAGCAGGCCTGTCTCCTCGTCGCTGTATTCCGCCACCAGGCTCCAGTCCTCGGGAACATACTCCACATCGTCGACCGGCTTTTCCTCCACCAGCGGGATATGGCAATCGGCGCACTCGACGATTCCTTCCACATACTCGGCTTTGCAGCGCGGACACCAGCCCATATTGCCTCCTTTCGATTAGCCTCTATGTATCGTACTACGATTGAGCGGTGAATGAACACTTTTTTTCGGTCCCACTGCCTTCTCCGGTGTCCGTTGTGAACCCTGCCGCCCCATGATACGTATTATAGTGAGAAGCGATGGCCCGTTTCAGGGCGCCGATGAAACCGCCCCGGGCGCGGGCGGGATCGGAGCATAAAAAGCGGACAAAATGCCGGGCGGATATCGTAATAACCGGAGGTGGGGCGGCGAATGATCAGCAAACGAGGACCGGTTGCAAACGGGAAAATTTTAAATATATGAATTTTTTTTCCAACTTTTCGTCATTTTGGGCAATCTATACAAAAAAGGAAACTTCTGGTCGACACCTCAAGGTGCAGCTTTTTCGGGAACCGGATAGACCAGGCGAGTGAAAAAAAAGGACGCTGGACGAAGGTAAAAGGACGCTGGCCGCATTTATACTTTTATAAGTTCCCTATTTTAAAGAAAATTTTATGGGTTGACAAGGAGTGTATAATAGCTGGTTAATTTTTTGGATGGTCCCGGCAGGACTGTCCGGAGGATGGATATGTACATCAAAAAATCCATTCTGGTGGCGCTGATCCTGATCAAGCTCGCTCTTGTAGCGTATATACTTGTGGAACAGAGAGTGATTCTGGCCAACGACGGAACTGAAAACACCTCGTTCTATCTGGAAATTCAGTCGACGCAACCGGAATCGCCCCAGACGCCGCCAATGAACCGGGTCGTGTCGGAGGAGGACGGCTGGCTGCCCTTCGAGGCTACGGCCTACTGCACCTTCGGCATTACCAAGACGGGGGTATGGGTGCAACGAGGCATCATCGCCGTTGACCCGTCCGTGATCCCGCTGGGTTCCATCGTGGAGATCCAGGCCGGCCCCTATACTGGCTTGTATACCGCCATGGACACCGGCGCCGTGATCAAGGATCGACTCATCGACATCTACATGCCCTCCTGGGAGGAGGCCATCCGCTTCGGCCGGCAGGACATCAAAATGCGCGTCATCCGCAAAGGCTGGAATCCCGGATTCCACGTGGACGCCTCGCTGGCCGACGGACTTCGCGTCGAACGTTGACGCCGGCCGCTTCACTCACTGCGGGCCTGGCAATCATCCATGTTTCCCAACATGTTTCAGGACGTCTCACCCCGGCCGGGATCGGGCCGGCGGTGAAAAGGCCATGGGTCGATCCCGGCGGGGAGCGAATCATCCCGGTGCCCCCCACTCGCATCAGGAGGCGAACATGACCATCGACTGCCGGCTCTGCCGGCATTGGTTTGATCATTTCACCACGCCCGAACCGGGCGCGACGACGACGGAGAATCCCTTTTACGGCTGCCGGATTTTCGGTCTCGTCGAGAATTTTCGCGAGATGGCCGATTGCCCCCGGCTCGAAGAGCACGACGAACCCTATATCCTGTGCCCCGCCTGCGGAGGCATGGTCCCCCGGGTCTGCATGCTGCTGGGTGAATGCACCAATTGCGTGGATATGGACCTCTACTGCCAGGAGCAGTGTTCGGGCGGCTCATGGCGGACATTCTGCTCCCACTGGGTGCGGCTCAGCCAGGAAGGGCGGTCCGTCGTCCAGACGGATATGTCCGTCGCCTCGGCGACGGCGTCTGCCGCCCCGGCCGTGGTGGAGCGGCGGCCCAGCCTGAGGCAGGTCTACCTGCGCTATCTGCGGCGGAACAGGCGCAAGGCGTAAGCGGCACGAAGGGAAGCGGCCTCGACAGTTTGGCGGTGCAAAGACGCCGGTTTTTTGTCATAATATGCAATGACAGCGCGTGGCCCGTATCCGCCGGCCGGCCGACAGAGGCCGGTGGGGCATACCGGGGGCCCGTTCACGGAGGTGACGTATCCAGAAGATTCACGGCAACATGTCCGGCCTGAAAGTCAGCCAGCTGAAAAAACTGGAAAAAATATACCGCCGGCGCATCCCGCCCGCCGCCCTGGTCACCCCGGAATTCGCCGCTTCCCTGACCGAGGTCTCGGCCGAGATCCGGCGCCAGGTGGGCGTCCTGGTCAACCGCAAGGGCGAGGTGGAATATGTCATCGTCGGCGACCGGTCCCGCATCGAGCTGCCTGATTTCAAGCGTGTCCGCACGGCGTTTCACCGCTTCCGCGGCCTGCGCTGCATCCATACCCATCTGACGCCCCAGGGCCTGAACCGCGACGATCTCACCGATCTGTCCCTGCTGCGCCTCGATTGCATGACCGCCGTGGAAACCAACGCCGAAGGGCGGCCCGAATTTGTCCATACGGCCCATCTGGCCCCCGATTTCCAGACAACGGGCGAGTTCGACCTCAACGGAGTCTGGCAGATATTGCCCAAGCGGCATATCTCCAACCTGGACCTGGATTTCGCCACTTTCATCCGGGATCTGGAGGGCGAGTTCATGCGCAAGACTCCGGTGCACTGGCGCCAGGGGGATGGTGAGCGGGCCATCCTTATCGGCGTCACCACAGCGGCCGCAGACCAGGAACAGGAGCGCATGGACGAGCTCGAGGAGCTGGCCCGCGCCACCGACGTGACGGTACTGGACCGCTTCGTCCAGCGCCGGACGAAACTCGACCCCCATTTCGTCATGGGCAAGGGCAAGCTCCAGGAAGTCATCATCCGCAGCATGCAGCTGGGCGCCTCTCTCCTGATCTTCAACCAGAACCTGACCCCCAACCAGATGCGCACCATCTGCCGCGAGACGGACCTGAAGGTCATCGACCGCACCCAGCTGATTCTCGATATTTTTGCCCGCCGGGCCCAGTCGCTGGAAGGAAAAATCCAGGTGGAAGTGGCCCAGCTCAATTACATGATGCCCCGCCTGGTGGAATTTGACGATGCCCTCTCCCGCCTGACGGGCGGGATCGGCGGTCGGGGGCCCGGCGAGACGGATCTGGAGATCAACCGCCGGCGGTTGCAGGACCGGGTCAGCCTGTTGACACGCAAGCTGGACGCCATACGGCGCTCGCGCCAGCAGCGGCGGCACCGTCGAGACCGTCGGGACGTGCCGGTCATTTCCATCGTCGGCTATACCAACGCCGGCAAATCCACCTTGCTGAACGCCATGACCAACTCCAGCGTCCGGGTGGAGGACAAGTACTTCGCCACCCTCGATCCGGTCAGCCGGCGGCTGCGCCTGCCGCACAACCAGGACATCATCCTGTCCGACACGGTGGGCTTCATCCGCGATCTGCCCGACGAGCTGCGGGAAGCCTTCAAGGCCACCCTGGAAGAGATCGAGGACGCCAGTCTCATTATCCATCTGGTGGATGCCGCCAGCGTCTACCGCTCGCAGCACATGGAATCGGTGAATCGACTGCTGGCTGAACTGGGGCTCCATGAAATCCCCTGCCTCCTCGTCATGAACAAGGTGGACCTCGTGGACGAGGAGGAGCGGGAATACCTGCGTCGCCGCTATTCAGCGCTGCTGGTTTCGGCCCGGCGGGGCGACAACCTGGAGCAACTGGCCGCGGCCATTCGGGAAAACGTCATGTTTCCGGTGAACCATCATGAGTATACGTCTGACGGCTATCCACTCTCGCGCTGATCTTGCCCGCTTTCGTCAATATCCCTACGACAGGTACCGGAACGACCCCTGTTGGGTGCCGCCGCTGCGCCTGGACCAGAAAATGCTCCTTGACCGGGACGGGCACCCGTTCTACCTGAATGCCACCGCCGAATTCTTTCTGGCCGAGCGGGACGGCCGGGTTTGCGGTCGCATCGGCGCCATCGACAACCGGGCCTATCGGGAATACACCGGCGAAAATACCGGGTTTTTCGGCTTTTTCGAGACGGAGGAGGACCCCGAAACGGCCCGCCGCCTGCTGGAGGCCGCCGCCGACTGGTGTGCCGGTCGGGGGCTGACCTCCATCCAGGGGCCGGCCAATCCCTCCACCAACTACGAATGCGCCTTGCTGGTGGACGGCCACGGGGAGCCGCCGGCCTTCATGATGCCGTACAATCCGCCCGTCTACGCCACGTTCATCGAGACGGCCGGTTTCGAAAAAGTGAAGGACATGTTCGCTTTCTGGCTCAGAGATCACGGCGCGTTTCCGGAGAAGCTGGAGAAGATCACCGATCGCGTCATGCAGCGGGCCGGCCTGGCCATCCGCACCGTCCGGCCCGGCCAGCTGCGGGCTGAACTGGAGCGGGTGTTTGCCGTCTACAACGACGCGTGGCAGAAAAACTGGGGTTTCGTCCCCATGTCCCGGGAAGAGATGACGTTGCTGGCCGATAACCTGAAATGGGTGTGGGACCCGCGCATCATCCTGATGGCCGAGGTGGACGACGAGCCGGTGGGGTTTCTGCTGGCCATGCCCGACCTGAACCGCATCCTGGCGCGCCTCGATGGCCGCCTGCTGCCACTGGGCTGGTGGCGTCTGCTGCGGCAGCGGCGTCGCCTGGGCGTCATGCGCGTCATGGCCATGGGATTCCGCCGGGAGTACCAGAACATCGGCTTCGCCGCTGCCATTTATCGGGATATCATCCGCCTCGGCCGGGCCGCCGGTTACGACCGCAGCGAAATCAGCTGGGTGCTGGAGGACAATGTGATGATGGTGCGGGCGGCGGAGATGCTGGGCGCCGAACGATACAAGACCTACCGCATGTACGGGCGGGCGCTGTAGGCCGTCGCCGGTTGGCGGACCATTGCCGTTCGGCGTATCCGGTCCGGAAAAGGGACGAATCTGAAAATTGGGCGTTTGGACTGCTCCGCTCATTTGATATAATTGGGGCGATGAACATGAACCAGCTGTTGATACCGCAAGATCGACTGACTGTTTCCGAAAGCATCCAGATATTTGGGGAAATCGCCAATTACCCCCTGGAGATCCATCTCGGCCGCAGCTCCCAGCTGGTGTACCAGAACGAGGTGTACAATCTGCTGCTGAAGGACGCGCCCTTCTGCGTCGATTCCAGCCTGATGACGGCGCTGGTGCTGTACCGGGAGGGCGAACGGATTCCCGAACCCAACGGCGAACTTATCGTCATCGACTGCTACAATTGCTTTATCAAGCAGGGCGAATACTGGTATCCGTACCGGTTCCAGTTCAACAGCGAAAACAGGGTGCCCCACTTTTTCGCCAAGGGCAGCTACAGCGCCGATCTGGAGCATCCCATCAAGTGGAGCACGCTCCTCCGCTTCCTGCGAACCTTCCATCCGCACCGCAAGAAATTCACCCTCTACCATTCGTTCAGCCCGCTGGCGAACTACTATATCTATCTGAAATCCCTGTACATGGAATTCAAAACCATCCCCTCCAATGAACTCGAGTCTCTGGGCGAGTCCCGCCGATCCCGGCTGCGGGTCAGGGATGAACTTATCCGGCGCCGCGTCCTGAGTTACCGGGTCTGAGATCGACCCTTCATCCATCGGAAATCCATTCCCACCATCCGCTGAGCCCGGCGGCGGTCGCCCATCTGTTGAACGGGAACCGGCCGGGTGGGCGTGCCATGCCCGGGCGGGAAAGAAGAACAGGGAAAAACTGTACTTTTTTGCCAAATAAGGTACAATAACAGGTTTTTCAGGGAGGTGACAGGTGATGATCGATGTACAGAAAAGGCAGGATCACCGCAATATCGACATCGACAAGGTCGGCGTCAAGGGGATCAGCTACCCCATCATCGTTCTGGACCGCCGGAACGAGAAGCAGGCCACGGTGGCCGCCGTCAACATGTACGTGGATCTGCCCCACCGGTTCAAGGGGACCCATATGTCCCGCTTCATCGAAGTGCTCAACACCTTCCGCGGTGAAATGACCGTCTACAAGATGCCCGATATCCTGCGGGAAATGCGGCGGCGTCTCGAAGCCGAGACCGCGCACCTGGAAGTGAATTTTCCGTATTTCGTCGAAAAAGTGGCGCCTGTCAGCGGCGCGAAATCCCTGCTGGAATACCAGTGTTTCTTTTCCGGCGCCCTGGACGGACAGCTCGATTTCGTGTTCGGCCTCACCGTGCCGGTCACCAGCCTGTGTCCCTGTTCCAAGGAGATCAGCCGCTACGGTGCCCACAACCAGCGCTCCCACGTGACGGTGAAGGTCCGGACCCGGGACTTCGTCTGGCTGGAAGAGCTCATCGAGATCGTGGAATCGTCGGCCAGCTGCGAAGTCTACCCCCTCCTCAAGCGCGAGGACGAGAAGTACGTCACGGAAAAGGCCTACGAGAATCCCGTTTTCGTGGAGGATCTGGTGCGGAACGTGGCCCAGATTCTGCGCGATGATGAGCGCATCACCTGGTTCGTCGTCGAGGCCGAGAACTTCGAAAGCATTCACAATCACTCGGCCTATGCCTTTGTGGAGATGGACAAGCGGACATCATCCACCCGCGGGTGAACGTCACTGACGGGAACGGAGCAGACGGCGCGGGCGCAGGGCCAGGCGGGGGAGCGGGAGCCGTTTCAGCCGTTCCTTGAGCAGGACGATGCCCAGGAGCACGGCGAACAACACCACGAAAATCAGCAAACATTGCCACGGCGCCAGGGTGCGGCCGAAGATCTGGACCAGTCCCTTGTTCCACGGGGAGCCATAGACCACGATCAGGTGCATCCAGTACAGGGTAAGGGTTTCGCGGCCGATAAGGGAAACCACGTCGGGGATGGACCGCACGCGCCTCACCAGCAGGGCGATGACAGATACGATGATCATCACGACGCCCAGGCGCAACCAGAGGGTTTGCGCCTGCAGGGAACGGAAGCGGAAGTGGGCCGGCAGCTCGCTGTACAAAGACTCGATGAAAAACCCGAACAGCAGCATCCCGCCGGCGGCGGCCAGCAGGATCAGCGGCCAGCGGGGGCGGTTTTTCAGCCAGGCGTTGTACCCGTGACCGGCGAGAATACCGGCGAACATGAAGCCGATCCAGGGAATGAGCGGGAATTGGGAACGAAAGTTGGCGCCCAGATAGAAATTCCAGACGGACGGCTCGCTGACCGTCCCGTTCAGAAACCAGATGAAGGGGCTCAGCAGAAAGGTCAGCGGCATGGCCAGGGCGATGAAAAACAGGAAGGCCCGCTGCCGCCGGAAGAGGAAGATCAGCAGGTGCAACAGCAGCAGGTTCACGGCGATGCAGTGGAGGATATCCACCCGCATCCAGGAAAACCACTGGGTGTACGTCAGGCCGGACTCCAGGAAACGCAGCGGATTGGACAGGGGCATATGCAGCAGGTAGGCGATGGCCAGCAGCAGTCCCACCCGGCGCAGGCGCTTGGCCAGCCGGGGCGACCAGCGGGTGTATTGGTCCCAGTAGCGGACGGTGGCGATGAAGAAGGCAAAGCCGCTGATGAACAGAAAGGTGGGCGCGGTCAGGCCTCGCCAGTGATCCCAGGTGGTGAAGATGGCGCCCGAGCGCAATGCCTTGTCGAGCACCGACTCGAACGTGTGGCCGAAGATCATCATGATGCACGCATAGGCGCGGGCGATGTCCAGAAAGACGATGCGGTGGTTCGCAGTGGCGGTTGTCGTGCTCATCTGTATTTCGTTCCGGCCGGGTCGCGCGTCCGGTAAAGAAGTACGGTCAGGGACTCGCGGGGAGAGGCATGCAGAATGGGCAGCACACCGGTTTCTCCGTCCCGTGGACCAGCAATCTTTATAACATATTGGTCAACCCCGGGTCAATGAATTTGGTATACTGTCCCTGGAGCGCGCCCGGGCTTCGCCGGGGCGTCACCGGGGAATCCGGTTCAGCCCCTGCCGGAGGAAAGAAAGGATGACCAGACAATGTGCCGCCCTCGGACTGTTCACGATGCTGCTGGCCGGTTGCGGGGCGTACGCCACCCGGGAGGATCTTGTCCGCTACTACACCCGCCAGCTGGAACAGCTCCGTTCACCACAGTTCCGCTCGCTGATGCAGACGGATCCGGAAGCCGCCCTGGCGCAGACCCGCCGCAATATGGCCCGCTGCGGCTTTGAAAGCCTGGAAGAGCTGATGGCGGTCACGAAACGATACCAGGACGATCCGGACGTGAAGGCCTTGCTGGAGAAAATCCGCACGGTGTCCCGCCAATGGCCGCCGCCGGCCGATGAGACGAACGTGCCCGCGGCGGACCCCGGATCGCCGGGCGGTGGCCGCCCCGGCCCGCCACTTCCCTCGCCGGGCGCCGGTTTTTCCGGTTGTCCGGCCTGAATTCCTGAAACGACCCTGCCGCGAAAACATCTCATAAAAAGTAACATCCGCCGGGAAACTGTCTGCTGCTGACCCATCTGAAACCGGACGGATGATTGCTCCATGTGGATTTGATAAGCACCACGATCATTTCGATCTTTGATAGTGCTTGGTTTTCCTTTATATTTTAGGAGGGTTGCAATCATGGAAACCTGGATCATCCGTCTCTTTTTCGCGGCTGTTCTGACCTATGCCTCGTTTTTGCTGGCCCCCCTCGGCCGGGAGAACAGCCTGCTCAACCTGCTGATCGGTTTTGGCCTGGCCCTGGGAATTGTCCTGTTCGAGGTTCGCCTGCGCCGGCTCAGTCTCAAGACGCTCATCGGCGCACTCATCGGTTCCATCGCCGGAATCATCGGCGCGACACTCATCTCCCTGGTGGTGAGCCGCATGACCGTGCCGTCCGAAGTCGCCAGTTTTTTGCAGATATTCATCATTCTCTTCATGGCCTATGTCGGTCTCATGCTGGGGGCCGACAAAGGGAATCTTCTGAACATGAAGACGTTCGAGAACATTTTTCTGACCGAACGTCAAAATCTGCTCAATTACAAGCTGCTCGACACCTCCGTCATCATCGACGGCCGCATCGCCGACGTGTGCGAGACCGGGTTCCTGGAAGGCGTGCTCATCGCCCCGCAATTCGTGCTCAACGAGTTGCAGATGATCGCCGATTCGTCCGATTCCATCAAGCGGAATCGCGGCCGGCGCGGGCTGGACATCTTGCAGCGGATCCAGAAAATGTCCAACGTGAAGGTCCAGATCCTGGAAAAGGACTATCCGGAGATCAAGGAAGTGGATCTGAAACTCATCGAGCTGGCCCGGGAGATGAACGCCAAGATCGTCACCAATGATTTCAATCTCAACAAGGTGGCCCAGTTGCGGGGGGTGGCGGTGCTCAACATCAACGAGCTGGCCAACTCCCTCAAGCCCATCGTGCTGCCCGGCGAGGCCATGAAGGTCTTCATTCTCAAGGAGGGGAAGGAGGAGAATCAGGGGGTGGCCTACCTGGATGACGGGACCATGGTGGTGGTGGACGAGGCGCGCAACCTCATCGGCAAAAACGTGGAAATCGCCGTGACCAGCCTCTTGCAGACCACCGCCGGCAAGATGATTTTTGGTAAAATAACCCGACTGCTGGGTGGCGGCACCATGCCGGAAGTCGGCCGCAACGGCCGCACCCGGTAGGTCGGTGACGTTCTTCGGCCGCAACCTGAATGTTTGCTCCGGCGGTGACCGGCTTCGGTCGTGCCGGCAGGAGGTATCATGTATCGCATCGGCACGGGGTTGGACGTACATGCGTTTGCGCCGGACCGGGAACTGATGCTCGGCTGTGTGAAGGTGGATCATGCCCTCGGCCTGGCCGGGCATTCCGATGCCGATGTACTGGTTCACGCCGTCACCGACGCCATACTGGGCGCCCTGGGCGAGCGGGACATCGGCTGGTTCTACCCGCCGGACGATCCGCAGTGGAAGGGGTATCCCGGCGCCCGTTTCCTGCAGGACATGAGGCACTTGCTCGCCGAGCGCGGCTATGAGCTGGTGAACCTGGATGCGGTCATCGTGGCCGAGCGGCCCAGGCTGGCACCCTATATCCCCCGGATGACGGAGCAGATCGCGGCCGGCCTGGGGGTCAGCCCCGACCGGATCGGTGTCAAGGCGACCACCAGCGAAGGGCTGGGCTTCACCGGCCGGGCCGAAGGCATTCTGGCCAACGCCGTCGTGCTGCTCAAACGAAACACGGCCGCCGCCACCACGTAAAAAACGTTTCGGGTACCGGCCGGAGCAGCGTTGTTCGACCAGCGGGCCTGTGCTATAATGCGCGCTTTTCACCGGGCACGGACCGGTGCCAGCTCACTTCAGGAATGTCGAATGCAGCGAAAATTCTTTGTATTCTTGTGGTTATGCCTGATCATGATGACCTGCGGTTGGGGGGCGGCGGATTACATCCCTCTCCGCGAGGTCCAGCCGGGCATGATGGGGACCGGCAAGACCTGTGTGCAGGGCAGGGAGATCATCGAGTTCGATTTCGAGGTGTTGGGGATTCTCCGCAATACCTCGCCCGGCCATAACCTGGTTCTCATCCGCCTGTCTCACCCGGTGCTCGACCGCACCGGCGTTTTCGCCGGCATGAGCGGCTCACCGGTGTATATCGACGGACGTCTTCTCGGGGCAGCGGCCTACTCCTTCCCCTTTTCCACCGAGCCGGTGGCCGGCGTGACGCCGTTCGAGGAAATGAAGGGGCTGGCGGGCCACCCGGGCGGAACCCTGCCCGAGAGCGGCATCGAGATCCTGCCAGCCGGCTTCGATCTGCGCCAGATGCAGACGTACCTGCGGCGCGAAGCGCCCCTCGCCCCCGGGGAGTGGCCGTTCCTGCCGGTAGAGGCCGGGCCGTTCGCCACAGGGGCGCGACCCATCGCCACACCCCTGGTGATCCGCGGCGCCTCGGACCGGGCCCACCGCTATTTCCAGGACCTGTTCCGGCAATACGGCTTCGCCCCCATGTCGGGCGGCCAGTCAGGAGCCGCCATCGATAGCGGGCCACCGGTCGTGCCGGTGCCAGGGCAGGGATTGATGGTGAACCTGGTGGAGGGGGATTTGCAGCTCGGCGCCGCCGGCACCGTCACTGCCGTGGACGGCGATGAGCTCTACGCCTTTGGGCACCGGTTCTTCGAAATGGGTACGACCTCGGTGCCCATGTATGATTCCGAGGCCATCGCGGTGCTGCCCAACCTGAACAATTCATTCAAATTCGCCACGACGGGTTCCCGCATCGGGGCCATCACCCAGGATCGCTCGGTGGGAGTCTACGGCATCCTCGGCCAGGAACCGGACATGATCCCCCTGACCCTCACCCTGACCGGTTCAACCCTGGAGCCGCAGACCTGCCGGCTCAGCATCATGCGCGACCCGGTCCTGACCGGATTTCTGCTGAATTTCTCGCTGTTCAGTTTTCTGACCGCCGACGAACGGCCCATGGGCCAGACCACGGTGGAGGCCGAAGCCACCATCACGTTGCAGAACGAGACCACCATCCGCTTCCGCAACATATTCTCTCATCCGCTCAACGCCACGACCCAGGCGGCCCAGTTCATCTCCCTGCCAGTGCAGTACCTGATGATGAGCGGTTTTGCCGGCCTGGATCCGGTCCGGATGGATGTGCAGTTCCGGGTGCGGGAAGCCATGAGCACCGCCCGCCTCGATGAAGTCTGGGTCAGCAAGGACCGCGTCCGGCCCGGCGAATCCATCGAGTTCACCCTGACCCTCTTCCGGGAAAGCGGCTTCACCACCACCGAATCCTTCACCCTGACCATCCCCGAGGACATGCCCCCCGGCCCCCTCCATGTGTTTATCGGCGACGGCGTGGAACTCAGCAAGCTGGATCAGAAGCTGGAGCCCGGCCTGTTCAATCTGTTCAATTCCCGGCAGCTCATCCGGGCCCTCCGGCAGTTGCGGCAGAACGGCACCATCTATGTAAAGCTGTACCGGAAAGGGGAGGGGATATACGCCAAGGGGAATCATCTGCCGGCGCTGCCCCCGTCGGTACTCGACATTTTCAAGAGTGACCGGAACCAGGGGGGCAGCATGCCCATACACTATATCCATTTCATGGAAAAAAGCCTCGGCGACCGGGGCTACGTGGTGACCGGTTCCAGCGAGTTTCAGGTGATGGTGGAATCCTTCTGAGCGTCCGGACTGCGGGGACGCCACGTCGAATATCACAGCCCGGCCGGACCGGGCGGGAGGACAACATATGTGGGTGCTTCGATCAGCTGTGCTGTGGGTGGCCGCACTCTGTTGCGGCCTGCATGTCCACGCGACGCAAACGCTTTTTTGGCAGGTGGATACATATGCCGATTTTTCGGCCGGCCGGACGGACAAACTCTCCATCAGCCATGACGGCCGCATCATGCTGGCCCCGGAATTCACCGCCGTGGCCAATACGGAGCAACCCTACATCCTGTCGGCGGTGCGTGACGCGACCGGAAGCGTGTATGTGGGGACCGGGCATGAGGGCAAGGTTTTTCGGCTGGATCGCGAGGGAAACCTGCAGGAAATATACGATGCCGAGGAGCCCGATATCTTCGCCCTGGCCGTTGCCGGTGACGGAACCCTCTACATTGGGGCCAGCCCGGGGGGCAAGATCTACTCCGTCACGCCTGCGGGCGACGTGAAACCCTTTCAGGAACTGGAGAGCCGCTACATCTGGGACCTGGGTCTCGACGACCGGGGTATCCTGTACGCGGCCACGGGCGTGGAGGGGAAGATCTTCAGGGTGACCGCCGACAGCGTCGAGGAGCTGTTCGATTCCACCCAGACGCACGTCATGAGCCTGGCCTGGGATCTCAACGGCCAGCTCCTGGCCGGCACCGCCCCGGACGGGTACGTCTTCGCCGTGGCCGCCGACGGATCGGCCCGCTCCCTGTTCGACGCCCCGCACCAGGAGATCCGGCAGCTGGCCCTGGACCGCTACGGCCGGATATATGTTCTTGGCGTGGGCAAGGAATCGGCCGGGGACGACAGCGGTGTCGGATCGGTCGATGCCGAAGCGGTGGTGACGGCTGTACTGGCGGCCTCCGGGGCCAAGTCCAAGAAGAGCGGCCGCAAAAACAGCGGCAGTGTCGATCTGCTCAACGTCAGCCAGCCGGGCGCCGCCGCCATCGGCGGGTTATACCGCATCGACCGCCAGATGAACGTGGAGACCCTGTGGTACGCCAACGACAGCAAGGCCTTCTCCTTTGAAGTGTTGTCCGACGGCAAGGTCCTGCTGGGCACCGACGATCAGGGGCGTATTCTGGCCCTGGAGAACGGCCGTTTTCTGGCCACCCTGGCCGAGTCGCGGCAGGAACAGGTGACCCGACTGCTCAGCGACGGCAATGACCTGCTCGTGTTTACCAGCAACCTGGGCCGGATCTACCGTCTGGCCAGGCAGAAGGCGCAACGGGGTGAATTTCTGTCGGCGGTGAAGGATACGGCGTTCATGTCACGGCTCGGCCGCCTGCAGGCGCACCATGAAGACCGGCCGCCGGCCGTCCGCTGCGAGTTTTATGTGCGATCCGGCAATACGGCCGAACCGGACGCTACCTGGTCGGACTGGATCGCCGCCCCGGATTCCGGCGCCGGTGAGAACATCCCGCTCCCGCCGGCCCGCTATTTCCAGATCCGGGCCCTGCTGCTGGACGAAAACCGGACCGGCAGCCAGGCGGCACCGTGGGTGGAGGAGATCGCGGTCAGCTACCGGCAGCAGAACCAGATGCCGCGTTTGAGCGGGATCAGTGTCAACCCGCCGGGCATCGTCTTTCAGGAGATGCCGCAGGTCGCCTCCAACATCGGTTTGCCGGATTTCGGCGCGCGGTCGACACTGGCCCTGCCCGATTACGTGCTGGAGAGCCTGAGTTCCGTTACCGGCCAGATCAGCCGCAACAAGGTATATGAGGCCGGCTCCATTTCCCTCTCGTGGACGGCCTGGGATCCCAATGACGACCAGCTGGAGTACGCCGTGCATCTCCGGCCGGCCGGTTCGGAAACCTGGACGCTGGTGGCGGACGGCCTGCGAGAGCCGCTGCTCAACATCCGGCGGGAGTCCATCGCCGACGGCAAGTACCTCTTCAAGGTAGTGGCTTCGGACGCGCCGTCCAATTCGGAGAACGAGGCCCGGTCCGATTTCCTGCTCAGCAAGCTGGTTGTCAAGGATGCCACGCCCCCCCGTCTCGCCACGGGCGAACCCGAAAAAGTCGAGGCGGGATTCCGTTTCCGGCTGATGGCGGAGGACGATCTGAGTCCCATTTACAGTGCCGAAATTTCAAGGGACGGCGGCGAGACCTGGCAGGCGGTGTTTCCCGGCGACAGCATCAGTGATCAGTTGCAGGAGACGTTCGACGTGGTGGTGCCGGCGCCGGCGCCCGACGTCCGGCTGGTGCTGGTGCGGGTGATGGATTATGCCGGCAATCTGGCCGTCACGGCCGTGGCGATTCCGTGAAGGGGGGCGGCCGGTCGCTCCTTCCGGCGGGACCGCCGCGGAACAGCTCTTCCCGGATGTCGGCCGGCAGGCGCAACCGGGCGCGAACCAGCCCTGACCAGTGGGTGATGACACACTGTTTCAGGATGCCGCTGATCTGATCCTCCGGTGCCGTCGACAACAGCATCAGTCCGATAAAATTCCGCAGCAACACGACGATCCGCTCGGCATCGCCGTCTTCCCGACAGCGCAGCAGGAGCTCCAAATCGCCGTCCGTCGAATCCAGGGCCAGCGCCACGGCCTCCACCCGGCCGAAAAGCTCGGTCAGGGCCTGGTACGATTCGTCACCGGGGGGGCGTTCCGGCAGGGCCTCGAAAAAGGGCGGCTGCAAAAAGAGGCGGAACTCGGCGTCAGGGTCGGCAAACTCTCCGAACAGCTCCGGCAACCGCATGGGCATGTCCAGCCCCATCACGCGGCGAAGTGTCTCCACGCGACCGGCCACCAGTTGCCCGGCCTGGGGGAGAAGCAGGTAAACGGCCGGCTGGGGGAGCGCCCGCGGCGCCAGCTCGTACAGCGGAAAGCCGCCGATACGGCCCATCTCCCGCAGATCGGCGGGCCGGGCGGCGCGGATGTCCGCCAGATCGAAATCGCCGTACAGGAAAATACACAGCCGGATCGTGTCCTCCTCCAGCAGACCCGCCAGCCGGATTTCCCGGATCTGCGCGGGGCGCAGCAGCCGTTCGGTTTCGGTCAGCCGGATCAGGGCGTTATGCACGTCCGGCAGGAAGGCTTGCAATGTGGGCGGCCACTGGCCGGCGGACGGACAGCGGACCTGGGAAAAAAACGGGAAGGGGACGGATGTCGCCGCAGCGGCGAGGGGCATGATCCCGGCGGCCAGCAGCGCCAGGAGGAGGGTGACCAGGCGCAGGCGCGGGGCAGGACGGTTCGGGGTGGCGAACATGATTCGGCTCTCTCCGCCGGCGGCGCTCAGTCTTCGAACCAGCTCTGGTCCACGGAAGAGCCGCCGCCGACTCCCAATTCTTCCTTGTAGCCGGATTTGCCGCTTTTTTCTTCCAGTTCCCGGCGCCTGGACAAAAGAAGGGTGTTGATGATCCCGGCGGATTTGTAATCCACGCGAAAATTGCGCTTGCCGTCGGGCTGAACTTCCACCGACATGCCCAGCAGGCCCCGCAGGTAGGTCATCAGGTCGTTGATGAGATCGAGCTGCAAATCGCGGGGGCGAAAGCTGAGCAGGTACTGGATGGTTTTCTCCATTTCCGGGGTGCCCGTCACCGCCCACACGGTCATGCCCCGGTAGGCGGCCTCCAGGACTTTTTCGAAGGTGCCGGGATCGGACAATTCGTCCACCACCACGATATCCTGGTCCTGGCGCATGGCCTCCATCACGCCGTCCTTCAGGGAGACCAGGTCCGGACCCAGTTCGCGCTGGGTGATGAGGGAGTACTGATTGCGGTGGCTGAACTGGATGACCGGCTCGAGGATAACGATCACCCGGCTGACGCTCTTGTTGTAGTAATCCACGATGGCGGCAGCCATGGAGCTTTTGCCACTGCGGGCCTTGCCGTGGATGAGGTAGATGCCGCTGCGGCTGGTCTTGAGCAGCTGGAGGAAGTCGTCGGGCAGATTGTATTGCTTCAGTTCGGGGATTTCCTGAAAGATCACGCGGATGCAGATGGCCAGGGAACCGCGCTGCCGGAAGATGTGCACCCGGAAACGGGCCGTGCCGGGGATGGAGTATACGAAATCGGTGCTCTTGAAGGACTGCAGGTAGTCACGGATCTCGTCTTCCGTTTTCTTCCGGCGGGTCTCCGCCGGCAGGAGGGCGGCGGCCATTTCCAGCACCATGGGCGCGGTCAGTTCGGAGTCCGGCACTTTCAGGAGCTTGCTGCCCACCCGGTACGTGATGCAGGAGCCGGGAAACATGTAAATGCTCGTGGCCCGGTTTTCCACGCCGGCGATGAGGAATTTTTCGACGCTGGACAGGCCTTTGCTTTTGCCGGTCCGGTTGTTGCCGGTATCGGATTGTGCGGGAGGATGAGACAAATGGCACCTCGCAGCCGGGAAATCACGGGCTGTGCGCCCAACGTAAGTGAAAACCCATTATAGCAGAAAAGCGCGGTCTGGCCGAGTGTTATTCCGGACCACTTCCTCCATCCGGCAGGGGGTGGCGCCGGGGCCGGGTCCGGCGGTCCGCCGAACCGACGGGAATGTCAAAAAATATCTTTTGGCCCGCATGTTGCGTATGATATATTTAGACAACATCCCCTGGGGAAGGATACATGGGAAGGATCGCCCGCAGACTGAAATCGCGTTATCATACAGCGTTTCTGATTCTGAAGCTTCTGCTGCCGGTCTTTCTTACCGTACTCATTCTGATGCTGCTGGCCAGTGCGGGCGTGTTCTACTCCATCATCCACCCCGAAAAGACGCTGGAAGTGATCTCGCCGTCGGATTATCACATGTATGCCCTCGATTTCACCTGGGAGGGCGCCAACGGCGACGTGCTGCAAGGCTTCTACATCCGGGGGAGCAACCAGGCCCCCCTCATCATTCTTTGCCACGGCTATGACACCAATCGGACGGAAATCCTCAGCCTGGCGTCGCGCCTCAAGGATTACGGGTACAACATCTTTCTGTACAACAGCCGTGGACACGGCAAGTCGGCCTATCATCTCTCGTCCCTGGGGCTCTACGAACATGAGGATCTCCGCAAAGCCATCGACAAGCTGCTGCAGAAGCCGGAGATCGATTTCCGCCGCGTCGGAATATACGGCACGTCTCTGGGGGCCTATAGCGGGCTGCGGGCCAGCAGGGGCTTCGAGAACGTCCGGGTTCTGGTCCTGGATTCGGTGTACACCAGCATCGGTTCGTTCATCGACATGAAGGTGGAGCGGGTGGTGGGCTTCAAGACGACCCTCATTTCCACCATCGTCAAGCTTTACTATTGCCTCTATTTCCAGGTCCCGCCCGCCGTTCTCAAGGAGCAGTTCCAGACCGACGATTTCCGGGACAAGACCATCCTGTTCATCACCGGCGGCGACCGGCGCAGCGCCGATCTTTCCAAGGAGACGCGGCAGCTCTATTCCCGGCTTCTCTGCCAGGACAAGGAGATCATGAACCTGCCCAACTCCCGGGAGTCCCTGCTGTTCGGAGAAGAGAAATACAATTACGACCTGAGCGTCCTGAACTATTTCCGCATGAAATTGCCGTTGATTCAGGTGGTCCCGGAAAACCAGTTGGAAAATAATCCGCAGTAGGCTAGAATACCCCTTTTTATTCGGCCAATCCCACGCCTAAAGGAACGCTGGTCATGCATCGCATCGAAAGCCTTGAGCTTTTCGGTTTCAAGTCTTTTCGCGACAAAGTGCGCATCGAATTCAAGGGCGACATCTCCGCCATCGTGGGGCCCAACGGGTGCGGCAAAAGCAATGTCTGCGACGCTTTCCTGTGGGTGATGGGGGAGCAGAGCGCCCGGGTCCTGCGCGGCAAGCGGATGGAAGACGTCATCTTCAACGGGACCGAGCGATTCCGGCCCACCAGTTTCACCGAAGTGGCCCTGCTGCTCAAATACGAGGAGAAACCGGGCGAAGAGGATCTCCTGGCCCGCGAAGACCTGGAGATCATGCGTCGGTTGTACCGCGACGGCACCAGCGAATATTTCATGAACGGCAAGCGCTGCCGTCTGCTGGATATCCATGCCACGTTCGAGGGTACCGGGCTCGGCTTCACCTCCTACGCCATCATCGAGCAGGGCCGCATCCAGAACATCACCGCCTCCAAACCCCTGGAGCTGCGGTCCCTCATCGAGGAGGCGGCCCGCATCGTCTCCTTCAAGCAACGCAAACGGGCCGCGCTGCTCAAGCTGGAAATGGCCGAGCAGAACCTGGTGCGCATCCGGGACATCATCCAGGAGATCGAGCGCGGGCTCCGCTCACTCAAGGTGCAGGTTCGCAAAGCCCGCCGCTACAACGCCCTGCGCGAAAAGATGAGGATATTCCTGAAGGTCCGCTATTTCAAGTCGGCCGCCAATCTCCGCACGGAACTGCACCAGATACACGGGCGCATGCAGGCCACCCTGGCCGAACTGGCCGAGGTGGAAGCCCAATACGGCGAACGAACGCGTATCCTCCACGCCAGCAAGGGCCGCCTGAATGAGGCCGAAAGCCGCTGGGAAGAGCTGAACCGGCAGGAAAAGGAAGTGGATCTGACTCTGCAACAGATCACAACGTCGCAGAGTTTCCTGCGGGAGCAGCGGGAAAACCTGCTGGAGCGGAAGGAGAACCTGCGCCGCGAAGAGGAACGGATCCGCCGGCGGCTGGCCGAGCAGCACCAGGAGCAGCAGGCGCTGGAAAAGCGCATCCACGAACTGAACGGCCGGCAGCAGCAGGCCCATGAGCGGTACATGGCGGCGGAGAGCCGGTTTCGCCAGCAGGAGGAAGTGCTGGGGCGCAAGGATAAGGAGCTGGAGGAAATCCGCAATATCGTGTTCGAGGAAGCCGGGCTGCTGGCCAACTGGCGCAACCAGGAAACCCAGCTCCAGGAAGAGGAGAAATGGCTGGTTGTCCGGCGGGAGAAACTGGAAAAGGAACTGGCGGATTACAGCGCGCACGCCGAGCGGATCCGCGGTCAGGCGGAACGGCTGCGCGGTGATCTGGACGATCTGCAGGGCGACATGGATGAGCTCGCATCCCGACAGCGCCGCCTCGAGGACGACCGGGCCGATGAGCAGGCGCGGCTGCGGGAGCTGCAGGAGCGGCTGGGGGCGATGGTCCGGGAGGTGGACGCCAGCCGGCATCGCCTGTCCTCGCTGGAAGAACTGGAGGCCCGTCACGAATTTTATTCGGAGACGGTGCGTGAATTCCTGCCCCTCTTTGCCGAGCACCCCGGCTTCCGGGGGACGCTGGCCGATTTTCTCGAAGCCGGGGAAGGGTTCGAATCTGTGGTCGAGAACTTCCTGCGCAATGAACTGGAGATCATCGTCAGCGATTCCGTCGAGCTCGTGGAGAAGGGCCTGGAACAACTGCGGGCCCAGCGCAGCGGCGTCTGCCATTTTCTGGTCCCCGTCGCCGGCGCGCCTGTTTCGCCGGCGGAACCGGCACCGCTGCAGGGCCATCCCGCCGTTCTGGGCCGGCTGGTGGATGTCCTGCAGACCTCGGCCGAAGGTCGTTCCCTGCTGGCCCGGTCCGTTCCGCAGGTGGAAAACATCTGGCTGGTCAAGGAATGGCGCACCGCCCTCGACCTGGCCGCCCGCTATCCCGGCGTGACCTGCCTGGCCCTGGACGGGGTGGCGGTGAGTTCCGGCGGGCGGGTGACGGTCCACGGCGCTCCGACGGGCAAGGGGATACTGGGCTATCGCTCGGAAAAAAAAGAACTGGTCCAATCCCTGCAGGCGGGAGAGAAGGAGCTGGATCGCCTGGAAGGCGCCGTGGCCGAAGCGACTGCCGCCGTGGCCGCCATAGAGGAAAATCTGGAGGAGACGGAGGAAAACCTGCAGAATTTCCAGACCCGCCAGATCCGGCTTCAGGAAACGGTGAACCGGCAGCAGGAGGATCTGGCCCGGTACGACAAACTGGCCGGCAGTGCGGGCGCGGAACTGGACAACATTACTGCCGACGAGGAGCGCGTCCGGGGAGAGATAGCCAAAATCCGGGCCCGCATTCAGGAAATCACCGCCAACCAGCAGTTCCGCCAGGAAGAGTACGACCGCTGCCGCGAAGAGATCGCCGCTCTCAAGGAGGAGACGGCCGGCCTCAACCGGGAATACGCCGAATGCCGCACCGAGTTTTCCACCGCCCGGGAGCGGGTCAATTCCGCCGCCGGGGAGTTGCGCCAGCTGGCCCATTCGGTGGAGGACATGGAGAATCAGCTGGCCAACCTGGAGCGGGACCGGCAGAAAATCATCCGCCAGCTGGAGCGGATCGATGCCGACCTGTCCGCCGCCGACGAGCGTTCGGCCGAGGCCGTCCGCCAGCGGGCCGTTCTGGCGGCCAGCCTGGATGAACAGCGGGAAAAAATCACCACGGTGCGGTCCGGCATCGACGACGAGGAAAAGCGGCTGGAAGAGATCCGCCAGAAGTTGCAGGAGCTGCGCGACGAAAAAAACCAGCATGAAGTGCAGCGGGTCAAACTGGAGAGCGAACAGGCGCATCTCCAGGAGTCATGCCTGGCCGAGTTCCATCAGAGCATCGACGACATTTCCATCGAGGCCCATGAAGAGGAGCGCGAGCTCAGCGCCGAGGCGGCCTATAACCAGTACCTGGCTTTGCGGGGTCGGGCCGAGAGCATGGGCAGCGTGAACCTTATCGCCGTGGAGGAGTACGATCGCGAGGAGGAACGTCTCATCTTCCACCAGCAACAGGAGCGGGATATCACTGAATCCATCGCCGCCACGCAAAACGCCATCCAGGAGATCGACCAGCGTTCGGCCCGTCTCTTCCGGTCGACGTTCGAACACATCAACGCCAATTTCAAGGAGATGTTCACCTATCTGTTCGCCGGCGGCAGCTGTGAGCTGCGGCTGGAGGACGAGGAGAACATTCTGGACAGTGGCGTGGAGATCGTGGCCTCGCCGCCCGGCAAAAAACTGCAGAACATCCTTCTGCTCTCCGGCGGTGAGAAGGCCCTGACCGCCCTGGCCCTGCTGCTGGCCCTGTTCAAGTACCGGCCCAGTCCGTTCTGTATCCTCGACGAGGTGGACGCTCCCCTGGACGACAACAACATCGACCGCTTCGTGTCCCTGGTCAAGAAAATGAGCGCCCACACCCAGTACATCCTTATCACTCACAACAAGCGGACCATGGAGATCGGCGAGACCATCTACGGCATCACCATGGAACAGGCGGGTATCTCCAAGGTGCTGTCCGTTCGGTTGAAGGATGTGGACCAGGTCCTGCCGGCGGCCAGCCGCTAGGCGGCGCGGGCTGTCCGGACCGCCCGTCACGACCGGCGGACCGGGGCGGTCCGGTGACCTGGGACGGCCGTGTTCCGCGGCGGGAGACTGGCATGACACAACCGGGCACCCTGTACGTTGTGGCGACGCCCCTGGGCAATCTGCGGGACATCACCCTGCGCGCGCTGGACACACTGGCGGCGGTGGACCTGGTGGCCTGCGAGGACACGCGGCACACGCGCAAACTGCTCCGCCATTACCAGCTGGACAAGAAGGTCATCAGCTGCCATGCCTTCAATGAGCGGCAGCGCAGCGAATGGATCGCCGCCACCCTCAGCCGCGGCCAGTCGGTGGCGCTGGTGAGCGATGCCGGCACCCCCCTCCTGTCCGATCCCGGTGCGGCCCTGATCCGGGCCTGCCGGGCGGCGGAGATCCCCGTGGTGCCTATCCCCGGGCCCAGCGCGCTGACGGCCGCCCTGTCCGTCAGTCACCTCGATGTGTCCGGTGTGGTCTTTGTGGGCTTTCCCCCGGCCCGCCGCGCGGGCCGCCGCAAACTGCTGGAATCCCTGGCGGATCTTCCCCAGAGCGTGGTGTTTTACGAGGCGCCGCACCGTATCGCCGCTCTCCTGACCGATCTGGCGGCCGTTTTTGGCGAGCGGGAGTGCCTGTTCTGTCGCGAACTGACCAAGTTGCACGAGGAGATTTTCCGGGGGACCCTGTCGGAGTTGCGCCGGGCACTGGCCGGGCGGGACCGCATCCGCGGCGAAATCACCCTGCTGGTGGCCGGCCGTGCGGAAGAACCCCCGCCGGTGTTGGCCGAGGTGCCCGCCGCCGCGATCCGGGCCGCCTATGGGCAACTGCGGGACGAGGGCTTGCCCCGCAAGGAGATCCTGGCCCGGCTGGGGCGACGGTTCGGTCTGCCCCGCAACCGTCTGTACGAGCTGCTGGTGGCTGGGGAAACCCGCCGGGACGGCCAGTCGGGCGAACCGGATTGATGGCGAGACAACAACCGTCGATGACCGGAGAAGGCGGGCGAGCCGCCAGTTCAGGCAAGCAGGGCCAGCATCTCGCGGACGGCCGTGTCCAGCCCCACCAACACGGCCCGGGCGATGATGTTGTGGCCGATGTTCAGTTCCTCGATTTGGGGCACGGCGGCGATGGGGACGACGTTGCGATAGTTGAGGCCATGGCCGGCCAGAACCGTCATATCCAGGGAGGCCGCGTACGCGGCGGCCGCACTCACCCGTTCCAGTTCCTCCCAGGCGTCCGGGCCGGCATTCTCCAGATCGGCCGGCGTCCGATCGGCATAGGGACCGGTGTTGATCTCGATCATGGTGCAGCCGAGTCGCTGCGCGGCGGCGATCTGTTCCGGATCACGGTCGATGAAGATGCTGACCCGGATGCCGGCGCCCTGGAGCTCGTCCAGGGCACGGCGGACGGCCGCCTCGTTTTCCCGGACGTCCAGGCCGCCGGTGGTGGTGATCTCCTCGGGGGTCTCGGGCACCAGCGTGCACATGAATGGCCGGATCCGTTTCATCACCCCCAGCATTTCCGGGGTAGGCGCCATTTCCACGTTCAGGCGGGTCTTGACGGTACGCTGCAGCAGTTCCACATCCCGCTCGGAAATATGCCGCCGGTCGTGTCGAAGATGGACGGTGATGCCGTGAACGCCGGCCAGCTCGGCGAGGACGGCCGCCTGAACCGGGTCCGGTTCGCTGGCTTTACGCGCCTCGCGCACAGTCGCCACGTGATCGATATTCAGTCCTAGTCTGGCACTCATGATGGCTGACCTCCTTCCGGGAGCGGCGCGATGATCCCCCGATATTCGCCGCTGTGTTTTCCCGGTTCGTCGTAGATGAACAACGGGGGTAAAAATGACTCCTCCCCGCCGGTCCGCCGCCACTGGAACAGGGCCAGGCACGGGCTGGCGCTGGTGGGAAACGAAAAGACCTCCCGGTACCGTTCCAGGCGGAAGCCGTGCCGCTCGCCCTCGGCGCGGACCTCGATGCGCCGCTCGCCCAGATGGATCATGAACAGGGCGCCGGCCGGCCGGAGGAAGCGGTCGGCGGCCCGGAAAAGGTCGGTGAGCGTCAGCGACAATTCATGCCGCGCGGCGGCCTTCTGGCGGTCGGGATTCAACAGGCCGTCGCCCACCCGGCGGTAGGGTGGATTGGATACGATGCCGTCGAAGGCGGCCGGCGGGACCGGTGCCGGTTCGCTGCGAATGTCCGCCGTGACGACTTCCACCTGGTTCTGGGCCTGGTTCAGCACCACATTTTTTCGGGCCAGCTCCGCCAGTTCAGGCTGGATTTCCACGGCCACGATCCGCCGGAATCGTTTTTTGCGGGCCAGGACCAACGGAATGATCCCGGTGCCGCAGCCGATCTCCAGCAGGTCATCATCGGCCGTGCAATCCACGAAATCGGCCAGGATCGGCGCGTCCAGGGAGAAACGATACCCCCGGCGGGGCTGAAAAAGCGCGATCCGTCCGTTCAGAAAATGACTCAAACTGGCCATTGATTACAAATTTTCGCTGCTGCCGAGAAAGCGGATCGGGTTGATCGGTGAGTTGTTCAGCCGGATTTCGTAATGGAGGTGAGGGCCGGTGGCCTTGCCGGTACTGCCGATATAGCCGATGACGTCGTTTTTCTTGATGCGTTGGCCGGACTTGAAATTATAGGATGACAGGTGGCCGTAGCAGGTGGATATGCCATATTTGTGCGCGATTTTGACCACATACCCGTAGCCGTGCTGGGCACCGGCAAAAAAGATCACACCATCCGCCGGCGCGATGATCTTGGCGCCGTAGGGGGCGGAGATGTCCACGCCCTTGTGGAACGCCCGGTGGCCGGTAATGGGATCAGGCCGGTAACCGAAGGCGGAACCGATATATCCGCGGACCGGCCAATCCGTAGGGATGGACGACAGGAACAGGTTCTGGGTGAAGACCATGTCCTTGAGCCGGATGACGTCCTGTTCGACGAGATCGGTGTGCTCGTTCAGTTTTTGGAGAAATTCCAGGTTCTTGGAGTTCAGGTCGTTCTGGGCCCAGTTCTGGGGCGTGAATCCGCCGATGCCGCCCGTGGCGGACTGGGGATTGCTGAGGTCGATTCCCGTAAGGCGCCCGATGTTCTTGGCCATCATCTCCAGATTGGACACCTTTTCGGCCAGTTGCCGGGTTTGTTCCTTGTAGGCCAGGTTTTCATCCTGCAGCTGGCTCTGGCTGGCCAGGATCTGATGATAGTTGCGGAGTTTGCCGGTGGTATACAGGTAATGGAGGATCCCGCTGGCCAGGGTCAGCACGAACAGGATCACGCTGAAGAGAACGGTGTAAATTTGACGCTGGGAGATACGAAACTGCTTGATACGATTGGGATTGTTAGGAGCGATGATCAAGGTGTAGTATCGTTCTTTTTCCGCAGACATCGAACCTCCTGTCCTTATGGGTGCCATAAGAAATCATCCGCTGGCGCAATCTGGTTTGTTAAATAACAATACCCTGCGTGTAAATGGTTACTGAGCCACTGCGTCACCCAGACGGGCGAACAGTATCGATGCTTCCTGATCTCAATACACGTAATCGGGCAGCATTCTAGCACAAGATGACTGGAATGCAAGTGTAAAATTCCCGCCTTATCCCAACGCCGACTTGATTTTGTGAAAAACTTTCCCGATTTCGGTGATATTTGTCTGGAGTTTGCCGATTTCGGCGGCATGTTCCCGCGCGGTGGCCTGCTGGCCGTCCAGCTGGGCGCGCAATTCGTCGGCCAGCAGGTCGAAGGCGCTGCGCAGATGCTTGAACTCGCCGGAAAGATCCGGCATGTCGTCGGCCCGTTCCGCCACGGCGCGGATCTCGGCCTGGACGGCGACAACCTGTTGTTCCAGCTCGTTCAGACGCTTGACATCCTCGCTCAGGGCCAGGGTCCTGTTCTCGAACTCGCTGACCAGCTCGGCCTGTTTGCCCAGCTCTTCCATCCTTTTTTCCAGTTTTTGAATGGCTGCCTGCAATTTTTTGCGTTCGGCGGGCGAGGCGTCTTCCTGGCGCAGGCTCTGCAGGTCGTTTTCCATCTGCTGGAATTTCCAGTCGAGGGCCTGGATTTCGGAGGCCAGGGGCGAGACGGAATCGGCCGCGGCGGCCAGGTCTTTTTCCAGTTTGCGGATGGTCTCCTCGATCCGGTCCTGCATCGCCTCGAGCTGTCCTTCTGCCGGTGCCGGCGCGGCGGACTCCGCCGCCGGTTCGATGGTCTGATCCATGAGGGAGCGCACTTCGGAGCGCAGGGCCTGCAATTCGGTCTTGATGAGGACGATCTCCTGGGGCGAGGAGTGATTCCCCTCACCGGCGGGCTTTGTCAGGACGGAGCGGAGTTCCTTTTGCGCCTTTTCGATCCGGGTCAGGCGCGCTTCCATGGCCGCCACGGCTCCGTCGCCGGCATAGAAGGCCTGGATCTGGTCGCGCAGGGCGGCGAATTCTTCCTGCATCTGCTGAAAATGCGGCTGTTTTTCCATCTTTTCCCGGAGAGTGAGCGTCGCGGTGGTCAGAGGGTGGACCTCGGCCTGCAAGGCCAGGATGCGCTGGTCTGTCTCGTCCCGGAACTGCTGGATGACTTCGAAGAGCTTCTGGGTGGTCGACCGCTGGCGGGCCAGATCCTCGGCCAGGGCCTCCTGGAAGGTCATGGCACTGTGCATTCCGATCTGGATTTTTTCGACGGTTTCCAGCATTTTGCGATGCATCACCGGCGCTTCGTCGGGCGGAGCCGATTCATCGACGGTTTCTTCTTCGGTATCCGCCGCGGACTCCTCAACGTCCGCTCCGTCTTCGGCCCCGGGCGAATAGCGGGACTGGTTGATCTCCATCTTTCGTTGCAGGGCTTCATATTTGCTGAACACGAGTCCGCAGCGCAAACATTCCTCGAATGTATCTTCCTGGGAAAAGCCACACTTGGGACACTTCATGACATTCTCCTGTTCCGGACGGTTGTCTTTGACGGGATAGTAACAAATCCCCTATTGTCTTGCAAGTGAAGAATTTGTTGCATCAAATGGACGCCCCGGCCGTCCGGACGGCGCGGATTTCAAAAAAGGGGCTTCTGTTGGACATTAAACTATGATAGATTGATATGTTACGCAAGATTCCCGGATTCATTGAAATCATACCGCAAAGGAGTGTCGCTATGGCCAAACGTGTGTACAATTTTTACCCCGGTCCGGCCACCTTGCCGTGGGAAGTGGTCCAGGAGGCGTCCCAGGGAGTGCTGGAATTCCAGGGTCTGGGGCTGTCCATCATGGAGATCTCCCACCGCTCCAAGGAATTCGATCATGTCATCAAGGAGGCGGCGGCCCTGGTCAAGGAATTGCTGGAAGTGCCCGATCACTACCATGTGCTGTTTTTGCAGGGCGGTTCCAGCCTGCAGTTTTCCATGGTGCCCATGAACTTCCTTCCGGCGGACGGCACGGCCGACTATATCAATACTGGCGCCTGGTCCAAAAAGGCCATCAAGGAGGCCAAGTTTTTCGGCACCGCCAACGTGGTGGCGTCCTCCGAGGACAAGAATTTCAGCTACATTCCGGATCTGGGCGGGGTGCGGTTCACTCCCGGCGCGGCCTATGTTCATGTCACGTCCAACAACACCATTTTCGGCACCCAGTTCGACGAGTTCCCCGAAACGGGCGACATCCCCCTCATCGCCGACATGTGCTCGGATTTCATGTGGCGCAAGTTCGACATCAACCGCTTCGCCCTGGTGTACGCCAGCGCCCAGAAGAACATGGGGCCGGCCGGCGTGACCATTGCCATCATCCGGGAAGACCTGCTGTCGCGCATCAAGGACGGCGTTCCCACCATGCTGAATTACAAGACCCATGTGGAAAAGGAGTCCCTGTTCAACACGCCTCCCTGCGTGGCGATTTATGTCGTCGACCTGATGCTGAAATGGATCAAGAACCGGGGCGGGCTGGGGGTCATCGAGAGCAACAACCGCAAGAAGGCGGCCATGCTCTACGGCACCATCGACGAACTGGACGGCTTTTACCGCGGCACCGTCGAGCCGGCCAGCCGCTCGCACATGAACATCACCTTCCGGCTCCCTTCCGAGGACCTGGAGAAGCAGTTCATCGCCGAGGCCACGGGCCGTGACCTGGTGGGCCTCAAGGGGCACCGCAGCGTGGGCGGCTGCCGCGCCTCGCTCTACAACGGGTTCCCCATGGAAGGCGTGGAGCGCCTGGTGGATTTCATGCGCGAGTTCGCCCGGAAAAACGGCTAGACGTCCGTCCCCATCGATAATGGTAACCGCCGCCGGGGGTGTTCCGCCGGCGGCATTTTTTTTCGGTTCCCTACCGCAACCGGCCGAACGCCTGCCGGGCTTCGGCCACGAAGGCGCGGACCCGGGCCGGGTCCTTGTGGCCGGTCGCATCCTCCAGACCCGTATGGGCATCCACCCCCGCCGGCCGGACGGCCTGGATGGCCGCCGCCACGTTGGCGGGGGTGAGCCCGCCGGCCAGGATCACCGGCCGGCGGGATTCCGCAACCAGCCGGCGGCTGACGGTCCAGTCATGGGTCCGGCCCGTGGCGCCGGAGGCCCCCGTGGCGGGATCGTAGGTGTCGGTGATGAAGGCATCCACCAGCCGGCTGAACGTGCCGATGTCGGCACGGAGGTCCGCCAGGTTGTCGGGGCGAATCACCAAACTTTTGACCAGGAACCAGCGCGGCCGGAGTTCCCTCAGGCGCCGGACCTCCCGGGTGCGGATGGGCCCGTGAAGCTGGATGCCGTCGACGCCCAGCCGGTCCCCCAGTCGGACGAGTTCGTCCGCCGCGTCATGATAGGTGATGAGCAGACAGTGCGGCGGACGGGGCAGCTCGCCGATGATGCGGCCGGCTTCTTGCGGGGGCAGATCTTCGGTGTGCACGTCCAGCCCGAAGGGGAAGCCGAGCCAGTCCACCCCGGCCTCCGCCAGCATGCGCGCCTCGGCTTCGTGGCGGATGCCGGCGACCTGGATGATGCCCCCTGTCGGGCGGTCAGGCGTCCGCATGACGGGTCTCAGGGTTCCCCGGCGGCGGAAGCGGTCTGGCGGTCTGGCCCTTGTGGCGGTGGGTGCGCATGGCCAGCAACAGCAGCAGCAGCAGGACCAGCACGCCATAGACCAGACGCTGGGCGAGCACCTCTTCCGGGGCGGCGGCGTTCCGAACCGTGAGGCTGAAGGCCAGGTCGAGGCTGGACGGCACCAGGCGGGGATAGATGCCCACCACGGTGAGCGACAGCAGGCTGAGAATGAGGAGACTGGAGGCGGCGCTGGCCGCGCCGAATCGGCCGAACCGGCCCAGCAGCGGCACGCCCAGCACGCCGGCCAGGAGAAGGCCGGCCAGCACCCAAAAGGCCGGTTTGGAGAAAAGGGCGACGAACAGATGGGGCGCCACGAACATGGTGGCGATGGTCACCAGCAGGTGGCACATCAGAAAGGCCTGCCACCAGCTGCGGATCCGGTGCGGCATGCGGGCCCGAAGTTCGCCCGCCGTATGGTGGGCCAGCCAGACCACGCCGTGCAGCGCCATCAGGATGGCGCCCAGAATACTCACCAGCAGGGCATACGGATTCAACAAATCGATGAGGTTGCCGGTGAACGCCCCGCTCTTGTCCAGGGGGATGCCGCGCAGTACGTTGCCGAGCCAGGCGCCGAAGAGCAGGACGATCACCAGACTGGACAGCCCCAGGGCGCGACTCCAGAACCGGCAGCCGATGCGTTCGCCGAACCGCCGGCACAGGCTCAGGAAGGCGCTGCGGATGAACAGAACCATCACCGCCAGGGCGGGGATCAGCCAGGAACCGTCCAGCAGGCTGTTCAGGAGACCGGGAAAGGCGAAAAACAGCGTACCCAGCCCGGCCAGCAGCCACAGTTCGTTGCCGTCCCAGGCCGGCGCCACGGCCTGGCGGTAGAGATGGCGCTCCTGGTCCGAATGGGCGAACAGATGCAGGATCCCCACGCCCAGATCGAATCCGTCCAGGATGGCGTATCCGATCAGCATGGCGGCGGCCAGAATCAGCCAGGGGATGTAGGGATCCATCGCGTCTCCTCTGCCCGTCCCTGCGAGGTGTGGCCCCCGACCGGTGCGACCGGGGCCGGAGAACGGTCATGGCTGCCAGCATAGCCCATCCGGGTTCGGCTGGCAAGAGAGGGATCTTGTCGGGATGAAAATCACGGCCGGTTTTCGGGCGGCGTGGCCGGTGCGGACGCGGCGGGCAGGGCCTGCCGGGCCTGGTCCAGAATGGCCTCTTCCGCCGCGGCGGGCGGCTGGACACGGCCGCCGATCTGACGGGCCAGAAATTCTTCCACCGCCGCAAAGAGGGCCAGGCGATTCGACAGGTTTTCGAAGTCATGCCCTTCGTCGGCAAACTCCAGGTAATCGGCGGTGCCGCCGGCCTGACGGATGGCCTGCACCATGCGGCGGGCTTCGTCCGCCCGAACCCGCAAGTCCCGGGCGCCCTGGGCGATGAACACCGGCCGCTGGATCTTCGCCGCCCCATTGAGGGGAGACATCTCCCCGAAGAGCTCAGGCTCTTTTTCCCAGTCTCCCACCCGGGTGCGGAACATGTTGCGCATGGGGGTCCAGCCGGCCGGAATGGAATCGATGAGGGTCCGCAGGTCCTTGTAACCGACGATGTCCACGGCATAGGCGTAGACGTCAGGGTGGCGGACGACGCTCATCAGGGCGGCATAGCCGCCGAAGGAGATGCCCATGATGCCCACCCGGGATTTGTCGGCGAATCCTTCCCGGACGGCCCAGCCCACGGCATCGGCCAGGTCGGCGGGGATGCCGTCGGCCCATTGTCCGTGGCCTGCCGTAAGGTACGATTTGCCGAGACCGGTGGAACCCCGGTAATTGACCGACAGGACGGCGTAGCCGCGGTTGGCCAGCCACTGGTGCAAGGGGTTGAACCCCCACTCGTCCCGGTCCCAGGGGCCGCCGTGAACCACCACCACCGTCGGCAGATTCCTGGCGGGTACGCCCTGGGGCAGTGTCAGATAGGCGACCAGGTCCCGGCCGTCCCGGGCGGGGATGATGTACGGTTGGGTCAGGGAGAGGGTGGCCGCCGCCAGGTCGGGCTGCTGGGAAAACAGACGCACGCCGGTCTTGGTGGCGCGATAGAACACGAAGTACTCCAGGGGGGCGTTGTCCTGCCGGTGGGCCATGATCCAGCGGTTGTCGTCGGCGTCGCGGCTGATGATGTCGAAATCCCCCGCACCCAGGGCCCGGATGGCCTCCAGGTCGTCCTTGACGGTGGGCGACAGGGCTTTCCATTCGTGACGCTGGTGATGCACCGTGACCGCCAGGGGAGTCTGGCCCAGCGGGTCCAGCAGCAGGTGGCCCAGGTCCCCCTCTGCGCTGGCAAAAATGGTTTCCTCGCGGGGGCCTGCCAGGTGAATGCGATACAGACCGGTGTATTCCGTCTTCATGTTGTGCACGACATACACGGACTGGTTGCCGGGCGCCAGGGAGACGAACCGGGCGATGTCATCCGGACCGTAGACCAGGAGGGAGTGCCAGTCGTCCTCGGGGGAGCGGCGGATGATGAGAGTGCCGCCGCCGTTGGCCTCGATGACGGTGCCCCCCAGCACCTGCAGGCGGTCATCCACCACCCAGTGCACGATGCCGCCCGGGTTTTTGGTGTGAAGTTTCAGTTTACCCTGCACGAAGTCGAGCTCGTAGACATCGTAGATGTCGGGGCTTTCCACGTTGAGCCCGATCAGGATTTTGGTGGGCACCCTGGGCGACGCGGCGATGAAACGGGCCGTCACCCCGGGCAGTGGCGTCATGTCGAAGACCTGCCGGGTTTCGTCCTGGAAATCCGTGGCCTGGATATGCCACTGCCCCTCACCGGCGGGATCCTGCAGGAAAAAGATATGCCGGCTGTCCGAGGCCCACTGAAAACCGGGGATGCCCCCCCGGCGGTCGCGGGTGACGGGACGGTCGTCGGCTTCGCCCATGGTCCGGACCCAGACGTTCATCACGCCCTCGTGCGGAGCCAGATAGGCCAGGTGGTTGCCGTCGGGTGAGATGCGGGGCGACATGCGTTGCGGCGGGGCGAACAGCCCGGCCCGGGAAATCAGGGGGGGCGGGTCGGCCGTCGCCCAGGCCGCCAGGGCGGCCCAGCACGCCAACAGGAAAATCAGCCGGCGGATGATGCTCATGTTCCGTTCCTCCCCTTCGCGGTTTGCCGTCATGCTCTGGTTCAGCATAACGCAAGTCTGAGGTCATGGCAAGTCCGCACCCGGGTCAAGGCCCCCACAAGCGGTGCCAATGGTAGGACGCTTGCCAGCACCGGGTGCGAAAAGCTATAATGAAAACCAATCCGCTTCCAGACAGGTTGGCCGGCTCCCCGGGATTCACCGCGTGAAAACGCCGCCGGTCCGGCTGTCCTGCCCGCACGCGGCATGCGGGTCGCCCGGTAGCGGAGAGGTACAGAAATTGTGGTTTTGGGAGGAGCTTATGAATACCCGGGTCGATGAAGTCGCGGCGGATCTGTTCCGTATCGCCACCTATATCTCCGATGTGGATCTGCAGTTCATCCAGTTCCTGGTGCGGGACGACGAGCCCCTGCTGTTCCACACGGGGATGCGGGCACTGTTTCCCCTGGTCCACGAGGCGGTGTCGCGCCTGGTGGATCCGGTCTCCATCCGCTGGCTCGGTTTCAGCCATTTCGAGGCCGATGAATGCGGCGCCCTGGGGGAATGGCAGGCCGCGGCGCCCCAGGCCACGGCCGTGTGCAGCCTGGTGGCGAAGATGGTCAGCGTCGACGATGTGGTGGCTCGCCGGCCGGCCCGGGCGCTGGCCGACGGCGAGACCCTGACCACGGGCCGCTACCGCTTTCGTTTTCTGCAAACCCCCCAGGTGCCTCACGCCTGGGACGCCGGGCTGCTCTTCGAGGAGAAGGGGCGGACCCTGCTCTGCTCCGATCTGTTCCAGCAGAACGGCCAGACGGAGGCCCGCACCACCCGCGAGGTGGTCAGTCGCTTTGGCGACATGTTGCGTGCCTACCAGGCGGGTCCGTTCGCCTGGTATCTGCCCTACGCCTCGCATACGGACGCCACCCTCCAGCGCCTGGCCGACCTGAAGCCCAACGTTCTGGCCACCATGCACGGCGCGACGTACGAGGGGGACGGCGCCCAGGCCATCCGCGACCTGGCCGCCGTCATGCGCGAGGTGCTGGGCCGGCCCTGAGGGCGGGCGGCCGACAGAGGTACCCCGGGTTTGCCAAACCCGGGGGCCCGGCGACAGAAGCACCCCTGACTCGCCAAACCCGGGGCGCAGGTTTGCCGAGGATGGGCCGCCGGCCGGCCAGGCCGTCAATCCATGCCAGGGAGACAGGTTGTTGCCCGATGAAGATCGAATATGAACCCATCGGTGTCGTCCGCAGCCCGTTCACCCGGCGGGCGGGGATGCCCATCCAGCCGTCGCGCGGGCGGGGGGTGCCGGCCACCGTGGAACTGCGCCCCGAATTCGTGTCCGGCCTAGCCGACCTGGATGGCTTTTCCCACATCGTGCTGCTGTATCATTTCCACCGTTCCCGGGGATACGATCTGCAGGTGATCCCCTTTCTCGACACGGAAAAGCGGGGCGTTTTCGCCACCCGCGCGCCGCGGCGGCCCAACCCCATCGGGCTGTCGGTGGTGCGGTTGCGCCGCATCGATGGGGCGGTGCTGTACATCGAGGACGTGGATCTGCTGGACGGCACGCCCATCCTGGACATCAAACCCTACGTCCCCGATTTCGACGAGCCGGCCGACATCCGCCTGGGCTGGCTGGCGGCGGCGCGCCGCCACGAGGTGAAATCCGACGACCGGTTCGAATAGAACCTTCGCTCGGTCTGCGCGCCGCCGGCCGCATGAGGCGCACTGCCGGGATTGACATTTCCAACGGGGGTATGGTTCATGGACACACGAGAGATCCGCGCAGGACGGCTCTACGACGACCTGGCCTGGCTCATGCCTCTCATCAGCCCGCCCGAGGATTACGCCGAGGAGGCAGCGCGGTGGCGGGACGTGCTGCGGGAGACGCTGGGCGACGGCCGGCATCACCTGCTGGAACTGGGCGCGGGCGGCGGCCACAACCTGTCCCACCTGACGGCCGATTTCGCGGCCACGGCCGTGGATATCTCGCCGGCCATGCGGGACCTCTGCCGGCAACTGAACCCGGACGTGGAATGCCTGCCCGGCGATATGCGAACCGTCCGTCTCAACCGGACGTTCGCCGCCGTGCTCATCCACGACGCCGTCAGTTACATGCTGACGGAGGCGGATCTGGCGGCCGCTTTCCGCACGGCGGCCGTCCATCTCGCCCCGGGCGGCGTGCTCATCACCGCTCCCGACCGGGTGGCCGAGACCTTCCGGCCGCCCGAAGTGGACACCGTTTCCCGCGAGACGGAAAGTTCTTTCGTGTCCTACGTGGAGTACACGTGGGACCCCGATCCCGCCGACACCACGGTGGAAACCCTCATGCTGTACCTGATCCGGCGGCCGGACGGGCTGCAGGTGGAGCTGGACCGCCATGCGACGGGCCTGTTCCCCCGGGCCACCTGGCGGCGCCTGCTAGCCGTGGCCGGTTTTGAGGTGGCGGTGCGGCGCTTTTCCCTGGCCGGCCTGGACCGGCCGTATGAGCTGTATGTGGGGCGCCGCCGCTGACCGGACGCGGTGTCCAGGCCTGGCCCGCCGGGTGTGTGAGCTGGTTTGGCTGTTCTCATGACCGAAAGGAGGGAAGGCATGACGGATGAAAACAACCACTCGCCGGCACCGGAGAGTGAATCCGCGGCGGAAGAGATGTCGGAGGCCCGGCGTCATTGGGAGCAGATGCACGATGATGAGTGCTACCGGGATGTGCATGGCGTGCCATCGTGGGAGCTGACGGGGCGTCAAAAGACCTGCTGTCTGGCGGGGGTGGCGCTGGGGCTCCTGGCCGTGGCCGCGGTGGTGTTTCTGCTGGTGTACCTGTTATAGGGGATCGCCATCGTGCAAGCATCCTGCTTGCAATCCCTCAAGCTGGAAGCTTGAACTACCGTGGCGCAAGCATCCTGCTTGCAACCACTCAAGCTGGAAGCTTGAACTACCGTGCACAAGCATCCTGCTTGCAATCCCTCAAGCTGGAAGCTTGAACTACCGTGGCGCAAGCATCCTGCTTGCAAACACTCAAGCTGGAAGCTTGAACTACCTGGACTCAAGCTGGAAGCTTGAACTACCTGGTATCCCTATTCGGCTGTCCCGGACAGTCGCCCGGCAAGGGATTCCAGGTCGGCGGCGTCCACCTCGCCGTCGCCGGTGACGTCGGCCCGTTCGAAGGGGGCGTTGAAAGGGGGCTCGCCCGGGACCAGCCGGCCGGCCAGGAACAGCCGCAGCGCCGCCAGGTCCAGCACCGTCAGCCGCCCGTCGTCCGTGACATCTCCAGAGACGATATCCTCGGTCTCGATGATCTCCACGCACTGGACCCCGGCACCGTTTTCGGTGAGAACCAGCAGCCGGCCGTCGGACCAGTTGACGTCCACCACCGGGTTGGTGACCGGCCAGGCGCCCACGTAGCGCAGGGCGTTTTCGGCGGTTTTGTCGAGTATATGGATGGTCTGCCGTTCCTCGTAAGGGAACGGAGAAGCGGTATACGCAAACAGCCTGTCCCCGGCCGACCACAGCGTCTCCAGTTCTTTGGGCATGCCGTACCGGGATCCCCCGGCCGGATGATCCGGATCGGACACATCCACCAGACACAATTCAAAAAACTCATAATCTCTATGGACGGCCACGATGGCCAGCGGTTTGATCACTTCAATGTCGAGAGCCCAAAGCTCTTTCTCCCCCTTCAGCTGAAAACGTCCTTCTGCCTGGATGGAACCGGAGGGCAGCGGCTGCCATATGGACACTTCCACAGTGTCCTCAACAGCGATAGTCTCAGCGATGCACAAAAAATCATCCCATCCGCTCAAACAGGTAATAAAATCAAACCGGATTTCCTGGATATCGCCCAACTGCACCAGTTGCCCCGTGGCGTCCAGGGCCAGCCAGACCAGTTGAAGGCCGTTAATATGAAGGTACAGGCCAAAGAAACTGTCGTCGCTCACCCAAATATCCCTGGTGTTCGATCTCTGCCGCAGGGTGGACACGAGCTGCGGCGCGGCCGGTGTGCTCACATCCAGCACATCGATCCGGTGGCGAAAGCCTGGGTAGTAGTCCTCTTCCATGGAAAGAAAGAGGCAAGATTCGCTCAGGTCAAGGGAGTACAGATCGCCGCTGACCCCATACTCACCGGCGGGCCGAGGATGGGCGACATCTGACCAGTCGACGATGTGGACGGCGGACTGATCGGTGGCGATATACGCGCAGCCGGCGTGGCCGGCCATGGCGACGCCCTTCCCCCGGCCGGCCAGCACGTCCCGGTCGCGCGGATACTCCCGCAGGGGGGTGATGTCCAGCACGGAGACGAACCCCTCCCCGGCGGCCCACAGGTTTTCTCCCCGCAAGGCCATCTGCTGGATGGCATGGGAAAGCTGATACTGGCCGACCAGCTGAAGGTCCGTCGGATCGGATATATCCATGATGGCCAGCTCATTACAGCCTCGCGGGTCGGTGTCGTCACCCAGCAGCAGGAGATCATGATCGGGGCATACCCGCAGCTGCGTACCCAGTCGCTGGTTGCGGAAGAGCGATTCGGGGTATACACCGAGCACCTCCCAATACCACTGAAGGCCGGCGTCGATGACCGCCAGTTCTGTGGAATTACCGTCATACCCGATACCATACAGGTAGCGCCCATCCGAACTTTGGGACAGGTGTCGGGTGAAATATTCTTTGAAGAAATCCAGGGTCTGTGGTATGGCCGGATCTGAAAAATCCATTTTTTGAATTACTCTGTAGTTGCCCATATAGATAGCGACGTATACCACAGGGCCGTTGCCGCAGACGTCACTGATGCAATCCGACCACTGATTCAGAGGTTCCGGCCGCTGGGGATGGGTGATGTCCACGATCTGCATCCTCCCATCATCCCCGGCCGCCAAGAGATAGTGGTCGTAGACGATGACCTCCAGCGGTTGACGAGTAAAACTGATGAATGAGGGAAACTCGACAAACCCGGCCAGCTGGGGATCGGCGGGGTTCCGCACGTCCATGATCCACAGGGCGTCGCGTTGCGCCGCGTACAGCAGGCCGTCCCGATAAGCCAGTTTCGGCACGGAATAATCGACACCCATCTCACTGATCAGGGCCGGGTGCAAGGGATCGGTGATGTCGAGCACCGTGAGCTTCCTGTCGGTGCTGATGTACATCAGGTTGCCGTCCAGGACAAAATCGGACGTGTGGCAGTCATCCAGCTGGTAGCGGCCGAGCAGTGGCGGATCGGCGACTTCCATCCGCCGGAGCCCGCCGTCGCCTAGGGCGTACCAGACCTCACCCGGCCGGTAGGCCAGGGCGGTGACGTGGCCATCGGTCGCACCGGCGATGAGGGGCGGATCCGCCGGATCCTGAAAGTCCCGGACTTCCAGGCTCTCTTTGCTCCCCAGCAGCAGGAAATCCGTCGCCAGCATGGTGGTGTATCTGATGTAACTGGCGTCGGAAAATTGACCGCGCGGTCCATCCGGATCCTGCAGGTTGATGATATAGTTGGAATATCCAGTTCTGACATAGAGGTAATCCTCATGGCCGGCCAGCACGTTCACCGCATGGCCGTTTTCCGGGTGAAGGTGCCGGACATATCGTGGCGCCTCCGGCTCGGTCAGGGAGAAGACGGCGATGCCGGCCGTGCCGTCGGCCACGTAGAGGGTGTCGTCCAGGATCTGCATGACACCGGCCCAGCCAGGCGTGTCGGAGCGGGCGTGGACCACGGGGGCGGCGGGAGTGGTGCAGTCCAGGGTGATCAGGCCGTTGGGCCCGTCGGCCAGGTAGGCCCAATCGCCGGCGATCTGGATGGCCCGGGCAAAGCCGTCGGTGTCCAGCTGGGCCACGATGACCGGCGCCGCCGGATCGCTTACGTCCATGACGGTCAGCCCTGCCGCGCCGTCGGCGATGTACAGGACATCCCCCCGCAAGGCCATGGCCTCGGCCGTGCCGCGGGTCTCGCAGCGGCCGAGAAGGATGATATTGTCGGGATCGGTGATGTCGTAGCCGTCGAGGCGGCCCGTATCGGCCAGGCCGTAGAGCCGGTCGGCGGTGACCACCAGATCGCGATAGGCCCCGCCCCAGGAGCCCGCCTTGCGGAACTCCACCCCCGCCCGGGCGGAAACGCCCAGGCACACCAGCACACCCAGTATCAGCCAAATGGTTTTCCCGATGCGTTTCGTCATGACAGAGTCCCCCTGATCTCTTCCGGTGTGGGATGATGGAGCGGGTTCCAATCCCCCGTCCCCCTGCTGGTTGATCGTGACTCAATCATAGTACAGAGTGAGCGCCGGGGCAAGAGTCGCGAAAAAGGAATGTCTGCAAGATGCAAATGATATTGCGTCGGGGTTTGTTAGTTGTTTCGGGGTGGTTTCGGGGTCGGACCAGGCAAAAATGTTGGGTGGTTTCGGGGTCGGACCCGGCAAACATGTTGAAATATAAGTAAATAAGCTCAAAATTTGGCCAATTTTTGCCCTTAGATGGCCGTTTTGGGGGTGAAAAATCGGGCTGGAGGTGGACGTTACTCCTGACTTTTCACCGACGAGGCATATCGGGGAGACGGATTCCCCCCGGATCGGCTGACGAGCTGGGGGGACATTGCCACCTTTTTTCGGCCCAAAAACAGGCGCCAAGGTCTCATTCGACCTGCTATTTCTGTGTTAATTTCTTTCTTCTTAGCATCTTGCCTTGGTCCGACCCCAAACTCCAGTTCCGGCAAATATCAGGATCTGAACACCTTTCCTGTGAAATTGCGTCTTTTGGTGTGTTTCTGACTCTGTACTGAAGAAAGCCTGCAGTGACGGAAACTGGCTGACAATGCATGGTCCTCACCCGTCCAGCCGGTGACGAGAAAGGCCTGAGGTCGCCGGCAGGGATGAATGGTGAAGACGGATGAGGTTAAAATCGGGCACCACCGCCGGCGCCGCGAGCCAGTGTCCGGAGAAGGGCGGTGGGCGGGAAAGGACCGCCGGCCGGAACCCGGGGCAGGGCCGTCAGCGGTGGACAGGACCACTTTCCGGCGGTTGACAATGCCAACCGGAAACTTGTATCCTCCGGTTCGGCGCTCGAGGCTGACGATCCGATGTTTTCTGTGATGCATGGGCGGCATCGGGAAAAGGAAGACCACCGGGGGGGGGGACACTCGCCGCATGGAAAAACGGAAAATCAAGTCGTACAATCGAGTGAGAAATTGCCGGCGGGCACTGGTTTCGTCCGCCTGCCACGCGCCGTTCGTGAACATGACCTTCACCACCGAGGGGAACGTGGTGGCCTGCTGCCGGAGCCAGTCCCTGGTGCTGGGCAACATCAGCACGTCGTCCCTGGATGACATATGGCAGGGGCGGCCCGTCCGCGAAATGAGAAGCCGCCTGCGGCGGTATGACTTTCCCCGGGCGTGCGGCACCTGCCGCATCGCCCTGGAGAGCGGGGATTACTGGAATGTGGTGGCGCTCGATTACGACGGCTACTGGGTCGTGCGGCCCCGTCCCCGCTGGCCGCGGCAGATGGAGTTTTACTTCAGCAACGTCTGCAATTTCCAGTGCATCATGTGCAAGGGCAGTCTCTCTTCCCGGGTTCGGGCCCAGCGCGAATTGCTGCCGCCGCTGCCCCGGGTGTACGGCGAGGCGTTCTTCGGGCAGCTGGCCGCCTATCTGCCCCACCTTCGGAAAGCCACTTTCATCGGCGGCGAGCCGTTCCTCATGCCCGAAACGTTCCGGGTGTTCCAGATGATGTCCGCCATGAATCTGACCCGGACGCCCCTGCACGTCATCACCAACGGATCCGTTCTCGACGACCGGGTGCGGGAATACCTGACGCGGCTGGCCATCCATCCCATCGTCTCGTTCGACGGCGCCCGTCGCGAGACCTTCGAGAGCATCCGCCAGGGCGCTTGCTTCCAGACGGTAGTGGATAACGTCAAGGAGTATGTCGCCCGGGCCCGGGCGAGGGGAACCACCGTCACCCTGGCCATCTGCCTGATGCGCCAGAACTGGCGGGAGCTGGCCGACATTCTGCTGCTGGCCGAGCGCCTGGGATGCCACAGCCAGATCGGCATCGCCTTCGAACCCGATTTTTGCACGTTGTACAGCCTGCCGGACGACGAGCTGCGAGAGGTTGTGGACACCCTCCACCGGCAGGAGAAGAGCCTGCTGCCCCGCCTCCGCCGGAATGCCCACACCTGGCGCAAGGCCGTGGAGAACCTGCGCCGGACACTGGCCGCCCGGCACACGGCGGATTATCGCCGGCATGCGGTGTATATCCGGTCGGGATCCCGGGATGAGGCGGATTTCGGCCCGCTGAACAGGGCCTGGGAGCTGGTGCGGCGCGGCGACCTCCGGCAGGCCCTCGCACAACTGGATTCCCTGCCGTCCGATGGCCCGGACATGTATTTTGTCCTGACGGCGCGCGGGCACATCCAGCGCCGGCTGAAGAACCACACGCCAGCCCGGGAATGTCTCGAACGGGCCACGCAGCTGGCCCCGCGCCGGCCGGAGGCGTATCTGGAGAAAGCCTGGCTGGCGGTGGAAGAGGAGGCGTGGGACCAGGGATTGGCGGAACTGGACCGGATTCCCGAAACGCATCTGGACCGCTACGACATCCTGGTCCTGTATGGATTGATTCATCGCAGACGGGGGGACTTCGCCGCGGCGGAAACGGCCCTGAACGCGGCGGTGCGGCTTCATGAAGACCGGGTGGCCGCGTATCTGGAGCGGGCCTGGCTGAATCTCGATGGGGGACACCTCGGCGCCGGTGTGACCGACGCCGAACACGCCCTGACCCTGGATTCCGGCGCCGAGCAGCAGGCTTCCCTGTATGATGCGCTGGGCTTTCTGTACCTGAAAATGAACCACCCGGACCGGGCGGCCACCTGCTTTCAAAAATTTGTGGATCTCCAACCCCACAATCCCCGGGCGCACCTGCATCTGGCCTGGGCCCATCGCGACGGGGGGAATCACCCGGCCGCCCGCGCGTCGGCCGAGGAAGCGCGGCGGCTGGATCCGGCGGACGGGGAGGCTGTGGCGACGGTCGCCGCTCTGATGAATGGGGTCATGAATGGGGTCGGACCAGGCAAAAATGTTGAAATATAAGTAAATAGGCTCAAAATTTGGCCGGTTTTTGCCCTTAGATGGCCGTTTTTGGGGTGAAAAATCGGGCTGGAGGTGGACGTTACTCCTGACTTTTCACCGCCGAGGCATAGCGGCAGAGGCGGATTCCGCACGGACCGCGGGGGGAGGTGAGGACGTTTGCCGTGTTTTTTCGGCCCCAAAAACAGGTGTTTAAGGCCCAATTCGACCTGTTTTATAGTCTTAAACTCTTTCTTTTTAGCATATTGTCCTGGTCCGACCCCAAACTTCCCCAAACTCAACCCAAACGCAGATTCGGCACGTAATCACCCAAATTTTTGGCCGGCCTTTCAGGCCTCGGCTGTTTCCGGAGGAGTTTACCCGTGGGCTCACTCCCATCGACCCAGGCAACCCTCGGAGCGGTCCTCCGGGCCTTCTTTATCCACCGCGACGTAGATCATCCAAAGAAGATTGGCCTCCGGATATTTTTTTACTGGTTGTCTCTGTCGCCTGAAAAGAGAGGCTCCTGCTTGAGTCCCGCAGGGACGTTCGCCGAAAGACCAGGGTGAGCGCAGCGAACCCTGGGTTGAGACGCCTTCATTCGGCGCGTTCTGAAGGAACGCCCGTCATCCTCGTCCACCCAAGTCTCACGTTGTTCGCCCCCGGCTACAAGACAAGCCGGACTTCGTTTCACCGGTGGCGAAACTTCGCCCTGACAAGCCGATCCGGCGGGCCTTCAGGAGATCGGCCATTCACTCATCATTTCCGGTGGGCGAAGGAGTCGTCATCGATTTCGACTACGACGACGACAACGACAACGATCGCGACAACGACAACGGAGAGGGAAAAACAGGAGCCTGGTCTGAAACCGGGTTCATGCTTCAGGCCAGAAAGGAATGGATCCCCGCGGCATATTTCCGGATGGTGGCCGGTTGGTGGAACCTTGTGGCGCCAATGGTTTTGTTGACATCCAGGACAATCGGCTCCTCATTGTGGACCACATAATCCAGTTTGCCATACTGGAGGTGCATCCGGCGACGGAAATCCATGATTCCCGGATGGGGAGTGACCGGTTCATTCCGCACACCGGCTCTGGCCTTGACGACAGGATCTGCCGCACAACGGCGGGTACTGTGGAACTGATCACCCAGGCAGCAGAATGCGCGCATGATGAAAATGCCGTCCTCGGTTTCGGGCAGAAATTTCTCCACGATCAGGTCCGGATGGGTGAGCCAGCGGCGGGGGACAGATTTCAGATCGGGGAAGATGCGGTACTGGTCGGAGCGGCGGAAGGGCAAGCGTCTGAACGACTTGAAGACCCGCGCCACCTTTTGCACAGGCGGGCTCTGCCACCAGGCCCAGGGGAAACGGAGCATGGCTTCCGGCAACCCGCCATAGTTCAGGTTGGATTTGAGAAACACCGGTCCGCCGTAGTCATCGCCCGGCCGGAGCCGGATCTGGCTGAAGACGGTTTTCCGGATATCCTTCACCGCCCCGTTAATGACGATGGGATACCGGCGGGCGAACTCGAGGTATTCATCGGGCACCACCGTCAGATCCACGTGAACGAACAGGATGTCGGCCGGCACGTACTCCTTCGTGCCCCGCAGGATACGCACATCGAAGCCCTGCTCGCGCCAGCACTCCGCCACGTGGGTGATGACGTAATAGCGCAGGGATTCGGGCCGGGTGTTGCGGTGGAAGAGAATGGCGATCCGTTGGGTCATGGCTACCTGTCCCGCTGCCGGTCTCGGTCAGCTCTGCCGGCGAAAGAGTGTGCGGATTCATTATATCCAATATCGTCTCGTTGAGGTATGGCAATTGTTGGGCACCCCATCCGGATTACGGAGGTCCGGGGATTCCCGGCACGATGACACGGCCGGGTCATGGTGGCGGCCCGGGGGCCGATGGGGTGACCGCCTGGGCGACACCTGTTTGTCCGGTTCCCGGAGGAAAGGTCGATCCATCGGTTCGTCTCCCTCATCCAACCCGGAAATTCAGGAGGTGCAACCGATGGAGATCCATGACGCGCAACGGGAGGTCCGCACCGTTTATCGCGGCGGTTTCTACGGCCAGGTGGTATCGGCCGTCCTCTGGCTGACGGCGGCGGCGTTGGGTACCTGGCATACGCCGCGGGCGGCCATACTGACACTGGTGCTGGGTGGATTTTTCATTTTTCCGCTGACCATGCTTCTGCTGCGTATATCCGGACGCCGGGCCGTTCTCAGCCCGGCCAATTCCCTGCGCTATCTGGCCATGCAGGTCGCCTTTACCCTGCCGCTGAGCCTGCCCCTGGTGGGGGCGGCGGCCGTGGCTCGCCTGAACTGGTTTTTCCCGGCCTTCATGATCGTCCTGGGCGCCCATTACCTGCCTTTCACCTTTCTGTACGGCATGCGCCTGTTCAGCGTCCTGGCCGGCCTGCTGGTGGCCGGCGGCCTGGCCTGCGGGCTCTATCTGGGCGAATCCTTTAGCGTCGGCGCCTGGTTTGCCGCCGGGGTGCTTCTGCTTTTCGCGGTCATCGGTCTCGGCCTGGTTCATAGCGAAGAGCGGAAATCCCCTCCCGCTGCAAAGGTGACGGTCGGGGATGGCCGCTCCGCCTGAACTGCGCGGCCGGTGGAAACGCTGACGGTTACCCCCGCTGCTGGATCACCCGACCGGTGGAAACGCTGACGGTTACCCCCGCTGCCGGATCACCCGACCGGCGCCCGTCATCCGTTCCCGGTACCTCTGCTGCTTCTCTTCGTACACAAAGGGCCAGACCAAGGTGTAGTAAAGAAATCAGATGAAATACAGCCCGCTTGGCAGCCCCTCCGGTTTTTGAGTCCCTGGTTAGACATGGTCCGGGCCCAATCCAACAGGCGGCTGTCCATGGCATTACTCCAGGCCTGTCCGGTGACACGCAGGTTGTCGGGTCCGGTCTGCTGCCGCCCGGGGTAGCGTCCATCCGCCGCGGCGGCCTTTCCCGTAGCCGTATCCGGTCGGTTTTTCGGCCGGCTCGACGCACTTTCAGGGCCAATTGCGCCTTCATCGCTCGATCCCGGTTTCGCCGGGTGGCGATTATGTGGGATACTGGAAACAGCAAAGCGGACCGGAAGGTACTGCCTCGCAGGTATTCCCCCGCGGGCGGCCGCGGGTTGGCGGCCTGCCGGAAGGGTGAACGAGTCATCGGAAGGAGCAGCAAACCCATGAAATTTGTATTCTGGAGCATCGTCCACCAGCGCCGCAACATCGCGCTCACCGAAGACCTGGCGCGCTACGCCCGCGGCGAGACGTTCTGGCAGGCTATGGCGGAGCTGGACCGGATCAGCCCGGAGTTTTCGCCCGCCGCGGCGCCGGAGGAAACGCCCCTGGGGGAGCGTCTGCGGATGTACCACGATACGGGCCTCAACAAGGTGGAGATCATGGTGGTGCCCGACGGCGAGCGGTTCGCGCTGCAGTGCGCCAACAGCCGCAGCCGGATCGCCGCCGACAGCGCCAGGGACGCCCTGCGCCGCTACATCGCCCACCGCGCCGAGACCACCGTCGTCAACCGGGGCGAGGCCGACGGCGGTCCGTGAGACGCGGCTCTGTCCCGGTCCCATGCGAATCATCCGTTTCTGCCGATATTTCTTCATCGTCGAGGTTCGGGGCAGCGTGAGACGGCCTGATTCGCCCGTTCAACAGTCATGGGCAGTGTGGCATCCGGCGGATGATGCCGTTGGTCATCCGGATGGGCGGGTCCATCAACATCCGAATCATTCCACTCCTTGAGCCGTATAGAAAAGGAATCTGTGGGTTGGGAGCGGATCCGCCAGGATGCCCGTGACACCCGCCGGAAAGGGAGGAACCGTATGAAGAGGAATCTGTTGCTGGAGAGAGTATGGCTGGTGATGGTGTTGCTGATGGCAGTCCAGCCGGCGGTCGGCCGGTTGCGGGCCGCACCGGCCGCCGCCGAAGAAACCCCGGCGGAATCGGGTGTGACGCTCATCGAAACGGTGCTGACGGAGCGAGGACCCGATGCCGCCCGGGCCGCTTTCCTGAACCTGAAGCTCCGGCCGGAACCGCCCGAGTTCCCCGAGCGGGAGTTTATCACCCTCGGCTACCGGCTGCTGCAATCGAAACAGATGCCCGCGGCCGTGGCCGTACTGGAGATGGCCGTGGAGGTCCATCCGTCCTCGGCCACCGCCCACCAGCTGCTGGCGGCGGCTCTTTACGGGATGGGGAGGTCCGAAGAGAGCATGGCTGTGACGCGGCAGCTGAAGACCATCCGCAACGAAGCGGCGCTGGCCGATTTCTTCAAAAATCATGGGAATGAAATTCCACACTCCGCGGCGGAGGTGGTGGCCCGACACGTGCAGGCCACGGGCGGCGAGACGGCCTGGCGCGCCGTGCAGACCCTGGTGGTGGAGATCGCCATGCAGGGCCCGGGGCAGGAGGACATGCGCCTCGTTCGCATGTACAAGCGGCCGCATTACTACCGCCAGGGGGTGGCCGGTGGCGACAGTTTCACCAGCACCGACGGCCGGACGGTCTGGCGGGTGCGGGACGGCGACTGGCAGGTCATGGCCAGCGGTGGCGAACCCTATATCCGCATGGGGCGCCTCGACAACTGGATGCTGGATTACGCCGACAACGGGATCGAGCTGGATTTCCTGGGCGTGACAAGCCTGGACGGTCCGCCCCTCTACCATGTGCGCCGGACCTTTCCTGACGGGTTTGAACAGGATCTGCTCTTTTCGGCGGCCACGTCGCAGCTGGCGGAGGTGTATTCGGACTACATCGCCGTCCTCCCCTCCATGAAGTCCTATTTTTCCTTGTGGGATTACCGGACGGTGGGTGGGATCAAAATCCCCCATGTCTTCATCCGGAATGTGGGGTCCCTGGGGCCGCCCCACGGCGGCGTGCTGGTGGACGTGAAGGTGAACGTGCCGCTGGCGGATTCCCTGTTCATCCCGCCCGACAAGTAGGATCCGGGGTCGGACCAAGACAATGTGCTGTAATAAAGGAAGATAGGCTCTAAAAATGGCTGGTTTTCAGCCTTGGTCCGACCCCAAAATACAGGTGGCAAACAGGATGTTTGCGCCACCATATGGCAAACAGGATGTTTGCACCACCATATGGCAAACAGGATGTTTGCACCACCTTGCCCCCCTGGCCGAGCTTCTCGACGGTGTTGTAATGCGAGACGGTCTCACCGATCATGCCCGGGCCCTCCGGTCCATCAGGCGCGCAGAGACAAATACCGTTGACAACAGTTTGTATTGCGAAGTTGTTACTTTCATTCTATATCCTGGCCGGGTGGATTTCAAGGTGGTTCTGGCGGCCGGAGCAGGGAATCAGGGCAACGGGAACCGGTTGATGAGGAAGGGGGCCGTAAATGGCGGCGGCCGAATGGCCGATACTCCGCTGTCTGTTATGCCCGGTGAATGACCGTCATATCCAGGCCGCGACCCGATCCGGCAGGATCCCATGTACATTAGAATCTATATAGAAAATAAAGAAATCTAAGCGAATATCGTCAACCGGGTCATTCCGGGGCGAGATACCAAATCATCACCCTCGAAAGGAGAGCAAATATGTCCGATATAAAGATCATCGCCGTGGTGGGGGCCACCGGCGCCCAGGGCGGGGGACTGGCCCGGGCCATTCTGGCCGATCCGGCCGGCGGGTTTGCCGTCCGGGCCCTGACCCGCAACGTCGACTCCGCCAACGCCCGCAAACTGGCCCGGCTGGGGGCCGACGTGGTGGCCGCCGACGTGGACGACCCGGCCAGCCTCGAGCGCGCCTTCGCCGGCGCCTGGGGCGCCTTCTGCGTGACCTTCTTCTGGGAGCATTTTTCGCCGGAAAAGGAGGCGCAACAGGTCCGCCACATGGCCCGGGCGGCCAAAAAGGCCGGACTGCGCCATGTCATCTGGTCCACCCTGGAGGACACCCGCCGCTGGGTCCCCCTCGAGGACGACCGCATGCCCACGCTGATGGGCCGCTACAAGGTGCCCCATTTCGATGCCAAGGGCGAATCCGACGCCATCTTCCGCGAACTGGGCGTGCCCACCACGTTTCTGCTGACGTCCTTCTACTGGGACAACCTGATTCATTTCGGGATGGGGCCCAAGAAAGGACCTGACGGAAAGCTGGCCTTCACCCTGCCCATGGGCGAGGGCAAGCTGCCCGGCATCGCCGCCGCGGATATCGGCCGCAGCGCCTACGGCATCTTTCGCCGGGGCGCGGAGTTCATCGGCCGGACCGTGGGCGTGGCCGGCGAGCACCTCACCGGCGCCCAGATGGCCGCTGCCCTGTCCGACGCGCTGGGGCAGGCAGTCTCCTACAACGCCGTGACTCCCGAGGCCTTTCGCAATTTCGGCTTCCCCGGTGCCGAAGACCTGGGCAACATGTTCCAGTTCAAGCGGGATTTCGAAGCGGATTTCTGCGGCGCCCGCGACCTGGCCGTCAGCCGGGACCTGAATCCGCAGCTGCAGACCTTCGCTGACTGGCTGAAAGAAAACAGGGACCGGATCCCCCTCGAGTGATCCGGTCACCGTTTCCATGCATCATATCGGAAAAATCAGGTGTAGATGCCGAAGCGGATCGGCCCCCCGGGCAGGGGGCTGATCCGCCAGGCAGATGGATCAGATCCGGAAGCGCAAAAAAGCGGCCATGTTTTGGGCCCGGTCCATGCCGACGCCCTCGAAAATCTGCTTGACCGAAACGCTCTGGTCCAGGGACCGGTCGATGGCTTCCGTCACGATGTCGTCCACCTCCACCGTTTCACCCCCGCACAGGCTGCAGCTTTTTTCCAAAATACCCAGGAAAGTGCAGTTGAGGCATCGCACCCCGCCGGCCACGTAATCCCGGGCCACCAGCAGGGTGTCCACGGCCGAGCCGTTGAGGTGCCGCAGGACGTTCTCCAGGCCGATGGCCGCCAGACCGCCGGCTTGGCTGGTGTGCATCACCCGCTCCACCAGGGCGCAATGCTCCTCGAACGTCTTGGTCTGCTCCACTTTCATGGAGCGTTGCAGGATCTCGTGTTCCGGCGCGTCGACGGGCAGCTCCTGATGGTCCACCACCCGGTCCCGCAGGTAGTTGTGGAGGCAGCTTTCGAACTCCTTCAGGTATTCGGTCTTGCAGCCGATGATGAGCCAGTCGAAGTGATCGCGTTTGAAGAGTTCGAACAGGGTATCGGCCACGTGCTCGAAATGTTCATTCACTTTTTGGGCATGCTTGCGGCTGGTGCGTTTCTCGTCGTAGCCGGCCCAGCCGCCCCATTTTACCTTGGTGGGGACCTCGTCGGACACCAGCTTGTACTCCAGGATGGTCCCCTGGTAGATGAGAAAGATCCGGGCGGTGTGCTGGTCCAGCACCACGGTGCAGACGCGCCGGTACTCCACCTCCTGGAACTGCAGAGGCCGGATGTAGGGCGAGTCGTCGAGGATGAAGCGGTTGCGTGGCGGCCGCGGCAGCTCGATCTCATGCCACAGGTTCTGGCCGCCGCTGCTGAACAGGGCCATCCCTTTTATGGTGAATTCCTTGTAGTTGTTCAGGATATAATCTTCAATCTTCTGTATTTCCTGCAGGGCTTCGCGGCGAAAATCCTTGTCGACGCTGCCGTTGAGACGCAGCCGGACAATGCGGGCCATCTGCTTGAGCTTGGTTTCCACTTCCTTTTTGGAGACCTGTTTGCCGTCGGTGTTCAGATAGACGGAGAAGACCGGGTGGGTTTGCGAACGAAACGACCGCAGAAAATCGATGTCCTGACGTGTCAACATGTCCACCTCCTGTCAAAGAATATACTGCCCAAGGACCGGCCGGCCCTCGCTCCGGAGAGCGGTGGCAGTCCCTTCCTTATGGCATAATGGTGATTATGGCGGTAAGTCGTTGCGCTGATGGCAAGAACATATTTATCCTGATGGGCGGTAGGGTTTCCCGGTGCCCATGCGATCTGTCTTTAACCATATTATACTGCCAATGGAATCAGAAACCAAGTGCGAAAAATAATGCAAGCCGGCGCCGGTTTGGTCGTCTCTCCGGTGAAATCAGCACGGAGGTGACCCATGAGATGCAAGTACGGTTTTCTGTTGGCGGCGATGCTGCTGCTGGGATGCAGCGGCTGCCTGACGGCGGCGGAGGACGATCCCCTCCACCTCGAGGTGCGGGTGGACGGACGCCCGTTGCCGGTGCACGTCCATCACGGCAAATGCTACATCGAAGCCGTCAGGGGAGGCGAATACGCCATCATTCTGCACAACCGCTCGCCGCGGCGGATCGCCGTGGCCCTGTCCGTGGACGGACTGAACACCATCGACGCCAAACATGCCAGCGCCCGGCAGTCTTCCAAGTGGGTCCTGGATCCCTGGCGGCGGGTGGAGATCAGCGGCTGGCAGGTCAGCCGCGAAAATGCCCGCCGGTTCTACTTCACCACCGAGGACGATTCCTACGGTGCCGCCCTGGGTCGAACGGAGAACCTGGGTCTGATCAGCGCGGTGGTGTTTCGCGAGGTGGAACACGGCGATGATGTGGAGATCGAGGCCCCGTCCGCCGACCGGGCGGCGCGCGGCCGGAATGAAGCCGACGCCAGGTCCAGCGCCAGCCGGGAAGCCCTGAAGGAATTCGCCGCCACCGGCATGGGCCGCCAGGTGGATCACCGGGTCCGGCGCGTGCGGCTGGAACTGGAGGACCGGCCGTGCCAGGTCATGAACCTGCGCTATGAATACCGGCCCGAGCTGGTGCGGCTGGGCGTGCTGCCCCGGCCGGACGACAGGCTGTACCGGCGCGAGGCGGCGCAGGGCTTCGGCCCGGACAGCTTCTGCCCGGAGATCCGGCGCTGACGGATTCCGGAACGTCTGGCCAGGATTTTCCCCGACCGATAGCATCATGGCCCCCGGGAACCTGCCGGGGGCCGTCAGCCGATGATAACCTTTCCCTTATCCCTTGCTGCCGTCAGCCCTGAAATTCTGTTACAATGAGGCCGGCCGTCCGCGGTATCCGCAGTGCCGGCGGCGGCCGGAACATTCACCACAGGAGGACAGGCATGCATATCGTCACGGTCATGGGGAGCCCCCGGCCGCGGGGCAACACGGCGACGGTGCTGGGCTGGCTGCACGAGAGCTTCCGCCAACTGGGCCATGAGGTGGATCCCATCACCATCACCGCGCACACCGTGCAGCCCTGCCGGGCGTGCGCCGCCTGCAAGCGGGTCACCGACGCCCCGGGCTGCGTGCAGCGGGACGACGCCGAGGCCCTGTTCCGGCGCATGATGGCCGCCGATGTCCTGGTCTACGCGACGCCGCTCTATTGCTGGGAGTTCAGCGCCCAGCTGAAGCCCCTCATCGACCGCCACTATTGCCTGGTGACGGATTTCGGCGGTCCCGACTGGAACTCCCTGCTGCGGGGGAAAAAGGCCGGCCTGCTGGTCACCTGCGCCGGTCCGGTGGAAGACAACGCCGACCTGATCCAGCAGACGTTTGCCCGCCTGATGGAATACATCCAGTGCCGGGCCGAAGAATGCCTGATCGTGCCGTTTTGCTCGACACCCGACCACCTGGGGGCCGATACCCGGGCAAAAGCCGCGGCCTGGGCGAAGCAGCTGGTGACCGATGGGGCCTGAGCGTCAGGACCGACAAGTCCGGGGGCAGGGTTCAACGGGCCGACGTGAAGAATGACGGAACACCCGGCCGGCGCCGGACCATCAGCGGGCAGGCTGACCCTGCATCCGTCGCAGCGCCGCGGCCGTCGCCGCCAGGAGGGGCTCCGCGGACAGGGCCGCGCCCACCGCCTCCTGCATCCACTGGTCGGGCGTCAGCCGTCCCAGCCGGCACATCCGTTCCATTTCCAGGGCCAGGTCACGGTCCGCCAGATAGTGCTCCACCTGAAACATGATAATATGCCCGAGGGGATAATTGGGCAGGTAGGCCGGATATTGCACCATGTGGGAATAGATGGCCAGCAGGGGGGAATCCTTTTCGCCCAGCAGCGGCTGATAGTGCGTGTTCCAGATCTCGCCGGCGATCTGGCGGACGGCCGCCTGCAGGCCGGCCGGCGTGGCATCGGGGTGGGCGTACAGCCAGCGCCACATGCGCATGTCCGTCAGGGCCACCCCGGCGATTTCGAACGTGTTCCAGAAGGTGTCGAGGGTGCGGTACTCCCGGGCCCGGGAGTCGGGCGGAGCCAGGTCCAGCAGCTCCCGGTGCCGGTTCTGGAACAGGAAGGCGAAGCACTCGGTGAAGGCGTTGTTGGGGACGCCCTGCAGCAGATAGTGATCCATGGCGTTGAGGGAAAAGACCTGTTCCACGCAGTGGCCCAGCTCGTGGATGGCGGTGCGGAAACCTTTGGCGTCCATGCCGGCGTCGCCGAACCGGGTGCGCAGGTGGGCGGCGTCGGATCGCATGGCCGCGCCCCAGGCATGACCGGCGCCGCGGGCCGGATCCACCACGATGTGGTCGCTGAGGAAGCGGGCGGTGTCGGCGGCGAAACCGAGGCGCTGCAACAGGTGCGGCAGATGGCGTTGAAAACTGGCCGGGTCGGGATAACGGCGTCGGATCCGCTCGTCCAGGTCGGCCTCGCTCGCCTCATCGATGCCGCCAAAGCGGTCGTACCAGATATCGAACGGGCGCAGGGGCCGTCCGAGGCGCTGCCGCAGCCAGGCGGCCATATCCCGGGCGACGGGCGCGGCCAGCACGGCGACCAGCAGCCGCTCCACCTCCGTCTCGGGGATCTGCCGTTCCAGTTCGAACTGCCGGTCCATCAGGCTGGGCTGGAGCGGATAATGGGCGTCCAGAACCCACTGGGCGTGGAAGTGGTCCAGGATGTACTCGTAGCGCCGGGTGGCTTCGGGCGTGGCGTCCGTGGCCGTCCAGCCGCTGCCGCGGCGGCGCCACAGGCGGTTGGCGCCGGGCTGCCAGTGCACCGTCTTGTCGGTGACCACTTCCCGGGGAATGCTGCCGTCGATGATGCGGCCCATGACCGTGTGGATGATCTCCTGGCGGACCAGTCCTCCGGCCAGGCCGTATTGGGCGCGGATCTCGTCGCGCAGTCCCCAGTGGGCGATGAGCGTCAGGCCGGCGGGGAAGAGGGTATGGCGGGTATCGTCCAGCAGGCGGCCCAGGGGGATGTCGTAGCGGTTGATATAGGCAGCCGCCGCCTCTTCCGCCCGGACGATGGCCTGGCGGGGCGCGGCGGGCACCCGGACCGTGAACAGGTCGCCCAGGCGGGCCTCGGCCCACTGGCGGCGGTCCCAGTCGGCGCCGCGGGCCAGTTTTTCGGCCAGCGGCCAGTACGGAAAATTGAGAGCCACCACGAAGGCGATGCGCTGCTGGTAGAGGTCCTCGGTCACATGGGCGGCGGGATCCCAGGCGGCGAAAAGGTAATCCACCGGCAACGGTTCGCCCCGTTCCAGGTCCAGCGGCGTCTTGAGTTCGCGGCGGATGACGTGCAGATGGCCATGAAGGGTTTCGAAATTTTCAGCCAGGCGCTGGAAGGTCCGTTCCAGTCGCTCGGGGTCGGCGATGAAATAATCCTCGCAGAACGCGGCCAGATCCGCCCGGTCGCCGTCGTCGTCGCACCACAGGGTGATTACCCGGTCGAGGCCCCGGCGGAGCCGGAAACGGTGGTCCTCGCCAAATTTTTCCACCAGCCGTCGCAACAGGTCTTCTTTTTCGTCCTTGTTCCAGGTCATGGGCGCCTCGTTTCGACCGCCGGGCTCAGCGATCAAGGGATTCGGGCAGGAGATCGGCCGTGGACCACCGGAAGGCGGCCAGCGCCTGGCGCAGGTTCATGCGCGCCTCCACCTGGATGGCCTCGGCCCGGGCCAGCGCCGCCTGGACGTCCAGCAGGTCGTTGACGGTGCCGGCGCCGGCCTCGTAGCGGGCCTGCACCAGGCGCAGGCTTTCGGCGGCGTCGGCCACCAGGGCCATGGCCGCCGTGACCGATTCCCGGGCCTCGCCGATGCGCAGGTGAGCGTCCCATACCTCCTGCCGGACCTGCTGCCGGGCCTCGCGCAGGAGCGCCGCGCGGCGGTCCTGTTCGGCCCGGGCGCGGCCCAGTTCGTGGCGGCGGGAAAAGCCCTGAAAGAGCGGCAGGGAGAAGGAGAGTCCCACCGACCAGTCCGTGTCCTGGGGCGCCCATTCCTCGTCCCGCCAGCCGGCGTGGCCGTCCAGGGAGAAGCGGGGATACCAGCGGCTCCGCGCGGCGCGCACCGCTTGCCCCCCGGCCTCGATCCGCTGCAGCAGGGCCAGAATGGACGGCCGCTGTCGGGCGGCCCGCTCCATGGCCGCCAATACGTCGTCGTCGGTCGGTGTCGCCGCATCATCCGCCGGCGGCGCGATGGCCAGGGGGGGGTCCACGGGCAGGCCCAGGGCCCGGTTCAGGTCGGCGCGGCGCATGGCCACCAGGTTGGCCACGCGCACCAGGGCCAGTTGGGCGTCGGCCGCCTCCACCCGGGCGCGCAGGACATCGGCTTTGGAGACGGCACCGGCGGCCAGGCGGGTTTCCGTCAACCGCAGGTTGTTGCGGGTGCGGGCCAGCTGTTCTTCGGCTGCGGCCCGGGCCTCGTGGGCGGCGGTCAGGGCGTAGAAAGCCTGGTGGATGGCCAGGGCCAGGTCCAGGCGCAGCTGGCGGGTGTCCTCGCCGGCGGCCGCGGCGGTGGCCAGGGCGCCGCGGTACCGGGCCGCCCGTTCGCCGCCGTCGTACAGCAGGTAGCTGGCCCGCAGCCGGACCGACCAGTCATCGATGGGGCCGATGGTGGACGGCAGGCCGGGCACGGGAATCTCGGGGATGAAGGCATGGCTCTGCCAGCGGCGGTAGCCGCCTTCCAGCCGGACATCCGGGTAATAGGCCGCCCGGGCCATGCCGGCTTCCTCGGCGGCGACGCGGATCCCCTCCCGGGCGGCCGCCAGGGCCGGGTTTTGGCTGAGACCAATGCGCAGGCAGGCGGCCAGCGACACGGCGCCGCCCGCATCCGGCGGAACGTCGGCCGGTGCCTGACCGGCCACGCCGGCCGGGCCCAGCAAACCGCCCGCCAGCAGCAGGCATGAAATCACGATCTGACGATATACCGGGAAGCGCATGGCGATACTCCTTGTCAAACGAGGGTTTTCCGGAAGCGGCCGGCCGACAGGCCCAGGACGGCCACACCCATGCCGGCCAGGATGACGAACTGGAGCCAGAGGATCTCCAGGCCCACCCCCTTGAGGAAAATGCCGCGGATGATCTCGATGTAGTAGCGCAACGGATTGGCCCAGGTCAGCCACTGCACCACCACCGGCATGTTGGCGATGGGAAACATGAAGCCCGACAACAGCACGGCCGGCAGGATGAAAAAAAACAGGCTCAGCATGGCCTGCTGCTGGGTGCGGCTGATGGTGGAGATGAACAGGCCCAGGCCCAGGATGGTCAGCAGGTAGATGGCCGTGCCGGCCACCAGCAGCAGGAAGCTGCCCCGGAAGGGGATGCGGAAGGCGAGGATGCCCACGGTCAGCACCAGGAACATGTCGAAAAAGCCAATGGCGGCGAAGGGGATGGTCTTGCCGATGATGAACTCCAGCGGCCGGATGGGCGTGACCAGGATCTGCTCCATGGTGCCGACCTCCTTCTCGCGCACGATGGCCATGCTGGTCAGGATCATGACGAGGATGGTGACGATGAGGGCGATGACCCCCGGCACGAAAAAGTTGCGGCTTTCCAGGTTCTCGTTGAACCAGGCGCGGACTTCCAGCCGGACGGGTTCGGCCGTGATGCCGGGCCGCCGGCCGGGAGTCAGCTCTTGCTGCAGGCGGTCCAGGGTGTAGCGGCGGATGATCTCCTGCCCGTAGCTGAGGACCACCGACGCCGTGTTGGAATTGGTGCCGTCCACCAGCACCTGCACCGGAGCGGTGTCGCCGGTGAGCAGGGCCGACTCGAAACCATGGGGCAGGCGGAAAACGGCCTGCACCTGCCCTTCGTCCAGCAGAGCCCGGATCTCGTCGGCCGAGTCGATGACGCCCGTCTCGCTGAAATAGCGGCTGTTGACGAAGCGGCTGACCAGCTCGCGGCTGGCGACGGTCCGGTCCTCGTCGTAGATGGCGGTGGCGATGTTCTCCACGTCGGTGGTGACGGCGAAACTGAACACCAGCAGCTGGATGACCGGCATGGCGAAAATCACCGGCCGCATCCGCGGGTCGCGGAAGACCTGAATGAATTCCTTGATGAGCATCCGTCGGATTCGTTCCAGCATGACTACACCATCTTCTTCCGAAATTTGCGAATGGAAAGCCCCACCATCAGCAGGCTGAACCCGGTCATCATCAGGGCCGCCGGCGCCAGGATGTCCAGGCCGATTCCCTTCAGGTAAATCCCCTTGAGCAGGGTGATGAAGTAGCGGGTGGGGATAATGTATGTGATCCCCTGGACCACCGTGGGCATGTTGCGGATGTCGAACACGAAGCCGGAGAGGAGCAGGGCGGGCAGGTAGGTGGTGACGATGGCCAGCTGGCTCGACAGGAGCTGGCTGCGGGTGGCGATGCTCAGGAAAAGACCCTGGGACAGGGCGCCCACCAGGAACACGATGACCGCCGCCACCAGGAGGGGAATGCTGCCGCGCAGCGGCACATCGAAGATGAACTCGCCCATGAAGCCGACCAGCAGCGCGTCCACGGCGCCGATGATGCAGTACGGAAACAGCTTGCCCAGCACCAGTTCCGCGCTCTTGACGGGCGTGGCGATGAGCTGCTCCATGGTGCCCGTTTCCCACTCGCGGCTGACGGTGAGGGACGTCAGCAGGGCGGCGATGACCATCAGGATCACGGCGATGAGGCCGGGGATGATGTAGTGGCGTGACTCCAGCTCGGCGTTGTACCAGACCCGCGGCCGGAAGTCCACGGGCACACCCTGGCTGCCACCGGTGAAGCGGTCCAGGCGCTCCAGCAGAATATTTTGGGAGTACCCCAGCACAATCCCCTCGGCGTAGCCCCGGGCCAGGGTGGCGGTGTTGGCGTCGGTGCCGTCGAGCAGGACCTGCACCGTGGCCGTGCCCTCGGATTCGAGACGCTCGCTGAAGTCCACCGGGATCACCAGGGCCATGAGCGCCCCGCCCGAATCCAGCAGCCGGCGGACCTCGGCGTAGCCGGTGATGGTGGCCTGCAGCCGGAAATACTCCGAGCCCGTGAACCGGCTGACCAGTTCGCGGCTGGCCGGCGTCTGGCTCTGGTCCCAGACGGCCAGCGGCACGTTCTTGACGTCCAGGGTCAGGGCGAAGCCGAACAGGAGCAGCAGCACCATGGGTACCAGCACGGCCATGGCCAGGCTCCGGATGTCACGGCGGATATGGATGAACTCCTTGCGGCAGACGGCACACAGGCGGCGGAACTTCATGCCTGCACCTCCGGCGGTTCTTCACGGGCCCGGTCGCGGGCCTCGATGAGGGAAACAAACATGTCCTCCATGGAGGGCCGGATGGGTTCGATGCGGCGGATAGACTGGCCGTTCTCCGCCAGCGTCCGGCGGATGATCTCGCCGCCGGCCCCGGCATCGGCCACCACCGCGTGCACCGACTGCCCGAACAGGGCGGTTTCGCGCACGCCGGGCAGGCCGGTGATGAGGTCCATGGCGCGGATGGGATCGGCCGCCACCACCTCCACCACGGCGTCGGTCATCATCTCCGTTTTCAGCTGCGCCGGGACGCCCAGGGCGATAAGCTCGCCGCGATAGATGAGGGCGATGCGGTGGCAGTATTCGGCCTCGTCCATGTAGTGGGTGGTGACGAAGACGGTCACCCCCCCGTCGGCCAGACGGTGGATCAGGTCCCAGAACCGGCGCCGGTTGATGGGATCGACCCCCGACGTGGGCTCGTCCAGAAACATGATGGGCGGCTCGTGCAGCAGGGCGCAGCCCAGGGCCAGGCGCTGCTTCCAGCCGGCCGGCAGGGTGGCGGTGCGGCGGTGGCGGTGTTCGGCCAGGCCGGCCATGTCCAGCGCCCATTCCCGCCGTTCATCCCGCCGCCGGTTCCGCAGGCCGTAGATGCCGGCGAAAAAGTGGATGTTCTCCTCCACCGTCAGGTCATCATAGAGGGAAAAGCGCTGGCTCATGTATCCGATATGCGTCTTGACCGCCTCGGGCCGGGTGGTGATGTCGAAGCCGGCCACCGTCGCCCGTCCGCCCGTAGGGGCCAGCAGGCCGCACAGCATGCGGATGGTGGTGGATTTGCCGGCGCCGTTGGGGCCGAGAAAACCGAAGATTTCCCCGCGCCGGACCTCGAAGGAGACCCGGTCCACGGCGACAAAATCGCCGAACCGTTTCTCCAGGTTCTCGGCGCGGACCGAGATTTCGTCAGAGGCGGGCGGCATGGGATTCCTCCGCTGGTGAGAGGACCGACACGAACACGTCCTCCAGTGACGGGTCCACGGTCCGGATGTCCGCCGGCGGCAGACCGGCGTCGGCCAGGATGGCGTCGATCCGGCGGCGGGTGGCGTCGGCGTCGGCGGTGACCAGGTGCAGCTTGTGCCCGAAGAGGGCCGAGCGGCCGACGGTGCCCGATTCATCCAGCACCCGCTGAACGCGGCGGGGTTCGGCCACACTGATTTCCAGCACCGTGCCCCGCATGACCTGCTTCACCTCGTCGGGCGTGCCGCACGACAGCAGCCGTCCCTGGTGGAGCAGGGCCACCCGGCGGCAGCGTTCGGCCTCCTCCAGGTAGGCGGTGGAGACGAAGATGGTCACCTGCCGGCGCAGCAGCTGGTAGAGCATGCGCCAGAAATCACGGCGCGAGACCGGGTCCACGCCGTTGGTGGGTTCGTCCAGGAACAGGACCTCGGGGGTGTGTACCAGGGTGCAGCAGAGCCCCAGCTTCTGCTTCATGCCGCCCGACAGGCGGCCGGCCTGGCGGCGCCTGAAGCGCAGCATGTCGCTGAAGGAGAGCAGCTCGTCGATTTTTTTGTCCAGCCCGTGTCGCGGCACCTGGTAGATGTCGGCGTAGAAGCGGATGTTTTCCTCCACCGTCAGATCGGTATACAGGCCGAAGCGCTGGCTCATGTAACCGATTTTCTCCTTGATCCGTTCCGCCTCGCGGACGATGTGATGACCGGCCACCCAGGCGTCGCCGCCGCTCGGTTCCAGGATGGCCGTCAGCAGGCGCATGGTGGTGGTCTTGCCGGCGCCGTCGGGACCGACCAGGCCGAAGATCTCGCCGCGCTGCACGCTCAGGCTGACGGCGTCGAGGGCCGTCAGCGGTCCGAAGCGCCGGCTCAGTGCTTCCAGGCGGATGGCGTCCATGCTACGACCCCTCGCCCAGCTGGATGCGGCCGTCGGCCGGCATGCCCGGCTTGAGCTGGTGCTCCGGGTTGTCGATGGTGATCTTGATGCGGTACACCAGCTTGACGCGCTCCTTCTCCGTTTGCACGCTCTTGGGCGTGAACTCGGCCTCGTCGGCGATGAAGGTGATGCGTCCGCGGTAGGACTTGCCGGGATAGGTATCGGTGGTGATCTCCACCGTCTGGCCCAGGCGCACCCGGCCCAGGTCCGTTTCGTTGATATAGGCCCGCAGCCAGACCTTTTCCAGGTTGCCGACGGTGATCACGGCCGTGCCGGGCGAGACGTACTCGCCCGGTTCCAGGTGTTCGGCCAGCACTCGGCCACCCAGGGGCGACGTCAGGGTGGCGTAACCGAGGCGGATTTCGGCCAGCGCCATGGCCTCCCGGGTCTGCCGTACCCGCGCCCGGGCCTGGGCGATGTCCTCGGCCCGCGGACCGTTGCGCAGCAGCCGCAACCGTTCCCGGGCCTCGCGCAGGCCGGCGTCGGCCTGGGCGATGGTCTCGCGGCGGGGTCCTTCCCGCACCAGGGCCAGCTGCTCTTCCGCCTCTCTCAGGCGGGCCTGGGCCTGGGTATGGACGGCGCGGATCTGCTCGAACTCGCGGTCGGAGATGACCTCCTTCCGGTGCAGGGTCTGCTGCCGCTCGTAATCGAGGCGAGCCCGCTCCAGGTCGGCCGCCGCCCGCTGCACGGTGGCCTCGGCGGCGGCGATCTCCTGGGGCCGGGACCCGTTCTGCAGCTCCTCCAGGCGGGACGCGGCCCGCTCCACGGCCGCCTCGGCCTGGGCGATCTCCTCGGCCCGGAAGCCGGCCTCCAGTTCGGCCAGGATCGCCCCGGCCACGTCCACCTCGGCCTGGCGCAGGGCCACCTCCCGTTCCAGGTCACGGGTGTCCAGGCGGGCGACCACCTGTCCGGCGGTCACGGCCTCGCCTTCGTCGACCCGCCGTTCGGCCAGCAAGCCCGGTATCTTGAACGACAGGCGGGTGTCGTCCAGTTCGATGTTGCCCGATACCCGCAGGCGGTGGTTCGCCTCATCGGCATTCTGGCAGCCGCTCAGCAGCACCGGCAGCAGCAGCGGCACCAGCAGCCAGCGGCGGAAGAATCTGTTGGCCATGATTGTGACTCCTTGCAGCATGTTACGTTCCGGCCGGCGCCGGCCGGAGGCCCCGTCGCCGGGGATCATGTTTCCTCCGGCGGCGGCCGGAGGGCGTCGCGGAACACTTTCCAGGTGGCGTCCACCTGGGCCACCATGTCGAACGCGCCGCCGCTCAGGTGGAACATCATCGCCGACGGCTGAAACAGCCCCAGGAACATGACGGCCAGGCTGTCGGCGGCGATGTCCCGACGGATCAGTCCCATGGCCTGGCCCTGGCGGATGGTGTCGGCCACGTGGCCGAGAAACTCGGAGATGATGCGGTACAGCTTGAGTTTCTTTTCCGGTTCGTCGCCCATCACCTTCTCCGAAAAGAGCAGGCGGGGCAGGGCCTGGTATTCGTGGATCAGGGAGACATGACGCAGCAGCATCTGGCGGATGGCGGCCAGGGGATCCCGGGCTTCCTGGTGGGCGGCGGTGATATTGGCCAGGACGCGGTCCCGCAGCAGGTCCAGGATGGCGTCGATGAGCTCGCTCTTGTTGCGGAAATGCCGGTAGAGGGCCGACGGGACCAGGCCCACCATCCGGGCCACCCGCTCCACCGTCAGGCCGCTGACGCCGCGACTGGCGATGACGTGCAGGGCGGCGCCGGCGATCTGTTCGCGGCGGATTTCGGTTTTCTTTTTCTCAGCGCCCATGCCGGCTCCTATGTGAACATACATTCACATTATAAGGCCAGTCGATCCGGCTGTCAAGGGCTTTGTTGCCGGATACTTCTGCAAAAATTAGAATACTTTACATGGATTTACAAAAGAATACAGGACTGGTTGTGGCCGATAGGCGGGTCATTGATGTGAATGCTATTTCTGATCGGGTCCCCCGCCGGAGCCAATGGTTGGCAGGAAGGGCGGGGGGATTCGGGGCGGGGCGGGGGATGTTCCGGTGGGCCCGTCCGCGGGGTATTCAACGGGCATGAAAAAGCCCCCTTCCGGAGAAGAGGGCTTGGGTAACTGGTGAAGTGGAATGACCGGGGCCCGGCCGGCGCCGGCGGCGGTCAGGGGGTGCGGATGTGCAGGATCGCGTCGCTGATCATGCGCCAGGGCACCTCCAGGACTGTCGCCTCCACCGGGCCGTGCATGGTGCTGACGCCCGAGAAATCGATGTCCTCCAGGTAGTACAGGTACGTCCGCCCGGGCTCGACGTCGAAATCGGTGAAGGCGTAATCGGCGCCCCAGGTTTCGCCGCCGCGGGCCGGGATCAGCTGGGTGGTCAGTTGGACGTAGTCGCCGCTGTCGACCGTGGTGCGCCACAGATGAAAGCCGGCGTTTTCGATCTCGGCGGCCGTTTTCCAGAACAGGACCACCCGGTCGGCCAGGGGCAGGGCCTTGAACTCCGCCAGCTGGATCAGCAGGGGCGTGCAGTCGTCGATCTTCACGTACTGCGAGGTGTTCTCTGTTGAATTGGCGGGGGTGTCGGCGTCCGTGGCCACGATGCGGATCTGGTACCAGGGCGTGGGCGACGTGGGCAAGCCGCCGTAATTCCAGGTGGTGGTCCAGGTGTTATACGTCCCGGCAACCGGGGCCGTGACGCTGCTGATCAGGGTCCAGGTCGTTACACCCACCTGGCGGTAATAAAACGATACGTTGTCGATGGTGTCGATGACCAGGCCGGTGGTCGGATCGACATCCAGCGCATCCATCAGGTAGAGAGTGATGTCGTAAGTGGTGCCGGTGTTGCAGACACCCGTGGTTTCGAGAATTGCCGGGTTGGGCGTGATGCCGTCGTCTGGTGTGATGGGATCGCCGAAGGGGAGAGGAAATTCACCGCTGCCGTCCCCCGTGTATTCGCCGGGGAAAAGGAGGTCTTTCAGCGTCGGATTGGAGGGGGTGGTGGAGGTGGTAAAGAAAAAAGTGATGGGGGTGTCGGAGTAAATTTTCTGGGTGCCGCTGCAATCGACGAAACTGGTGAGGGGCACCTGCCAGTCGACGAACCAGCCGTAATCGTCCAGTGGGTCCGCGCCCGTTCCCTCGATAACCCGGACGTTGCCGATGATGCTGGGCGGGCTGTTCATGACGATAGTCGTTTCGCTGACCAGACCCTGGATGCCGCCGCTGACCACGCAGTCGTCTTCGGTGATGGCCTGGCTCTCGTTGTCGCCGTAATAGATCTCCATGGTGTCGGGATTGGCGTTGCCGTTGAGGGAGACGAAGAATTCCTTGTAGCCGTCGCCGTCGACGTCGATGAGAACGCTCCACACATACTGGGTCAAGCTGCCGTCGTTCTTGGTGGGCTCCCCTTCGATGCGGAGACGGAAAAACAGCGTATCGGATGTGTAGTAATAATAGGCCGTTGGCAGATTCAGTTGGGTATCGGTCTGGAAGTCACACCCGGTCCAGAAATCCACCGGGCTGGGATTGGCGCCGTTGTTGCCGAAGGAATCGTCCCCTGTGCTGTTGCAACCCTGGGACACCGGATCCGTGACGTCCTGGCTGCGCCAGGTGTACGGAATCCATTCCGCGTCGGCCGGCCAGGCCACCTGGGCCTGGGCGGTGCCGGCCGCGGCGCCCAGCAGCAGGAGGCCCGCCAGCAATAAAAAGACCGTTTTGCTATTCATGTTCATAAGACCATCTCCTTGCCTTGACGAATCCAGACCGTGAATACAACAACACCTGTGGATTCTGTATCTTGACGTTGATTAAAGACTGCAATGTGTAAAGATATCCTGTTTGCGTCCGGATCTATAATACAAGGATACATTCCCTTGGTGAAAAAAGCAACCCGCTTTTCCCCGAACAGTTAACAGAATTGTTCATCCGCGTGATGGGCGTCACATCCAGCCGCCCGCAGCGAACTGTGTCGCCACGTCCACAAGACAGATGGTGCCCTGCAACGACACGATTCAGGGTGGCGGCGGATCAGGCCAGGCCGGCCCCCAGCGGGCGAGAATTCTGTAGCTCACCGGAGTCATGCGCCATGGACGAATGAAGCGACCGGCCTGTCGCCGGGCGGCGGATGCGGAGGCCTTCATTTCCCGTGGGGCAGGGCCGATCATCGGGTCGAGGTTTCGTTCGGAGCCACAAGGAAAATCGAGGCCCGTGGACCGGCCCGCCGGCGCAGGGGAGTGTCCGGCCGGACAAGCAGGCTGGTGGTGAGGGCTTCGCCCAGGACGGGATCGGACGAAATCACGGTGACGTTGCCGCCGGCGGCGACACCCCGTCCGGTGCGGGGATCGAGGATGTGGCTGCGGACCCGGTCGTCCGCCGGCAGCCGGCGGTAGGTGCTGCCCGAGGTGGTGACGCAGGTGTCGCGCAGGTGCAGGTCACCCGCGGCCCGATGGGGCGTCAGGGGCGCTTCGAGCTGCACCCACCAGGGCCGGCCCGGCGCCGCCTCGCCGTGCAACAGGACGGAGCTGCCGCCCAGGTCGATGCGGGCGGCGGCAATGCCTGCCGCGATGAGCAGGCGGCGGATCCGCGCCAGGGCATAGCCCTTGCCGATGCCGCCCAGGTCGAGGCGGACATCGGGCGTGGCGAAGACGACCATTCGGCGACGGTGGTCCATGACAACGTTCTGCATGCCGCTCCGGCGACGCAGCCGGTCCAGTTCCGCCACGCCCGGCGGCGGACGCTGCCCCTGCCCCACCGCCCGCCACAGATCCGTCAGCGCCCCCAGGGCGATATCGAAGCTGCCGCCGCTCGCCTGCCAGAAACGGGCACAGCGCCACAGGAGCCGCCACTCCTCGTCGGGCACACGGCAGGGCCGCCGCCCGGCCTCGCGGTTCAGCCGGGCGATGACGCTGTCGGGCCGGAAGCGGCTGAGACGGTTCTCGATCCGCTCGATCTCGCGGCGGATCCGGCCTGTCGCCGCCTGGCCGTGCTCCGCCGGCAGCCCGGGCAGGCAGACCTCCACCCGGGTGCCCAGGGCCGGAAACGTGGTCCAGGCGGTTTCCGTATGGCCGTCGGCTAGCGTCCAGCCAGCCCGTGGGACGGCGCCACTCACTGGCCGTCCAGGGACGGCCGGGACATGCTGGCCGCCATCTGCGGCTCGACGAAGCCCGCATGGCCCAGCCAGCGGACGGTCTGCTCGGCTTCGCGCGGATCGGTGGTCCGAAAGACGGCCACCAGCTTTGCGGTGATGTCGTCCTCGGACAGTTCGGCCCCGCGTTCCAGCAGGTCGTTCCGGATCGACTCGAACTGGGGCGCGGACTCGAAATTGCCCACGGCCACCTTGGTAATAAAAGGGGATTCCCCCAGTTTGGGGAACTTGAAGATAACCTTGTACACGGCCATGAGTACGCTCCTTGGTTGGTTTTCCATCTTGCATCCAGCGCCCTCATGGCATGCGCAAGCCCAGTATAGCAGATGGCGGCCCAAAGTCCATGGCGAAGTGAACGCCGAGGCATTTTTCAGCCGGATGCACCCGCCGGTTTGCGGCCATGTTCCGGAGCCGGGCGAATTTCCTTTGAACTCCCGGGACTCCTTGTGCTATCTAAATACGGTTGGCCCGCCCGGCTGTCATGCGGGCGTCGCGTTCCGCCGCCGGATCGCGCCGGCGGCCGACCTCCGGTGATCCTGGCCCGGCCGGGGATCGCCCTGTCCCTTAACCAGCTGTCTTGGAGGAGGAACGATGCGGATTTTCGTCGGACTGGTGATCATCATTCTGCTGGGCCTGACGGGCCTGGCCCTGGAACCGCCCACCCCTGAGCAGGTGGCGCGCTACAAGGCGGACGGCGTGTGGGCCGAGCGCCTGGCCGAGGCCTACGCCCTGGACAACCACCGCGCCCATCCGGCGCTCCTGGAAAACGTGCAGCAGCGACTGGGTGTGCTGCTGGGCACGGAGCCGCCGGCACCCGCCGGCAAGGCGCTGCCCACCGGCCGCCAGAAAATGCCCACCACCGGCAACGTGAAAGTCCTGACGCTGCTCATCTCCTTTGCCGATTATCCGGCCACCTTCACCCTGGACCACATCCACGGCGCCATCCTGGGCGAGGAGAACACGGCGTCCCGCTATTACCCGTACGAAAGCCTGCGGGCGTTCTACCAGCGCTCCTCCTACGGGCAACTCCACATCGAGGGGGATGTCCTGGGCTGGTACGTCACCGCCTATCCGCGGGCCGATGTGGCGCCCGACAGCGCGCCTTCGGGGTTCGGTTTCACCACCAAGCGCGAAAACCTGCTCAAGGAGGTCATCGCCTACTATGACCAGCAGGGGCATGATTTCAGCCAGTACGACAACAACGGCGACGGCGCCATCGATTACTTCGTGGTCATCTGGACCGGACCGGTGGGCCAGTGGGCCGCCTTCTGGTGGGGCTACCAGACCAGTTTCAACGACACGTCCTTCACCGTCGACGGCAAAACCCTGGGGCTTTACTCCTGGCAGTGGGAGAACCGCTATCCCGGCCAAACCACGGCCTTCGTGCCGCAGGTGGTCATTCACGAGACGGGCCATGCCCTGGGGCTGCCCGACTTCTACGACTATGACGACACCCGCGGTCCCGACGGCGGCGTGGGTCTCTTCGACCAGATGGACAGTTCCTATTTTGACCACAACTGCTTCAGCAAGTTCGCCCTGGACTGGATCACCCCCACCGTGGTCACCGCGGGCCGCCAGACACTGGAGCTCCGGCCTTCCGGCGGTTATCCCGACGCCGTGCTGGTGAAACCGTCCACTGCCAAGGACGACACATTCGGCGAGTATTTCATGATCCAGTACCGCGACCGCCGCCACAACGACGCCGGACTGGATCAGCTGCTGACGGACGGCCTTATCATCTGGCACGTGGATTCCACCCTCAACCCGGCCGGCACCCAGTTCTTCTACGACAATTCCTACACCGCCCGCAAACTGCTGCGCCTGATGGAGGCCGACGGCCGTGAGGAGATCGAGCAGGGGGCCATGTTCGACTGGGCCGATTACTACCTGCGCGGCGACCGCTGGGGCCCGTCCACCGTGCCCGACAGCCGCCTCTACTCCGGTAAATCCACTGGGATCGCCCTGGACCAGATCTCCACAGCGGGCGATACCATCCGGTTCCGTCTGTCCGTGGCGGAGTTCGAGCTGGTGGGCGCCCATGTGGCCGTCAGCGATTACTGGTGGACCCGGCTGCACCTGGTCAATCCGTCGACGGAAGAGGTGACGGGCACCCTCCGCCTGGTGGACGCCGACGGCCTCATCTTCAGCGAGCAGCCGCTCCTGCTGGCCGGACGCCAGAGCCTGTCGGCCGCCGTGGAGGAGCTGTTTCCCGCGTTTCCGTCCGGGGCGGATATGTGGCTCCGCATCCACAGCACGGGCGAGCTGGTGGGGATGCTGGAATTCGGCACCACCGACGACGAGACGCAGGTCACCATCCCCCTCATGCCGGCCGGGTCGCACCACCTCGTGTTTCCGTATGTGGCGGCCACCGCCGATTACTATACCGGCCTCACCCTGGTCAACGGCAGTGATGCCCTTGTCCGGGCCTCACTGGCCGCCTACACCGAGAACGGCAACTCTCTCGCGTCGACCGATGTGGACCTGCCGGCGGGCAGCAAGTATGTCCGCCTGGTGGAGGGGGTGTTCGACGGCGTGGATCCGGCGCAGATCCGCTTCGTGACGGTCCATGCCGACGGTCCGCTCTACGGTTTCGAGCTGTTCGGCTCCTATGCGGACAACGGCCTGGCCGGCCTGCCGGTGTTCGTGGACGGCGCCCGGCTGGCCCAGGCCGTCCGTAACGGGGATTACCGGCTGGTCTATCCCGAAATCCCCACCAACGACGAGTTCTTCACCGGTTTCACCGTGGCCAACCTGACGCAGGGTACGGGCCTGGTGCAGCTGAACCTGATGGACGCCGCCGGAAATTCCCTCGCGGGCGTGGAGCAGGAACTGCTGTCCCGGCAGCAGCTGACGCGGGAGCTGTGGGTGCCTTTCGGCGGGGCGGAAGTGCCCGGCGCGGCTTACCTGGTGGTGGAATCGGCCACGCCGGTGCTCGGTTTCGAACTGTTTCTGCGCCGTGAATTCCCGTTCGGTTTCGACGGCCTCAACGGGGTGCTGCAAGGCAAGGGCGCCCAGCAGCCGGCGTCCGGCCGCTACTTCCCGCTGGTGCCGCCGGCGGACGAGTGGACGCCGGTACTGCGGCTCACCAGCACCGCGGCGGCGGATGTGCCTGTGGTGGTCATGGCCTATGACGCCGCCGGGGCCGAGGTGGGCCGTCATGAGGATGTCCTGGTGGCCGGTGGCCAGGCACAGTGGCCGCTGGCCGATCTGTTTCCCGCCCCGGCCGCGCCCGTGGCCTGGCTGAAGGTGGACGCGGCGCCGCAGGTGGTGGGCCAGTTGACGTACCTCTCGGCCGACCTGGCGCGCCTGAGCGGTTATCTCGGCCTGACGGGCTGGTAGGGGGGCCTCGCCGCGATTCATCCTCTCCCCCCGAGCACACGGTCGCGCAGGCGGACAAACCCGGCGGCGGGGAGCGAGGCGGGCGGAGTGGGCAGAGTAAGCAGAGTGGGCGGGATTATCCCCTCTCTACGTTGTCGTTATCGTCATCGTGATCGAATTCCCCCTTTCTGAAATAATGAGTGTGCTCCACGCCCCGGCATCGGTGTAAACCGGAGCCTTTTTCCGTTGTCGCTGTCGTTGTCGTAGTCGTCATCGTAGTCGATTTCCCCTCCCATCCCCGAGGAAAAAGGGGTCGGACCAAGGCAGATTATTGATAATAAATGTCTTAGCTTTATTGGCTCAGAGTCGGTCCACAGCAATTTGTTGATAATAAATGGTTTAATTTTTGGTCGCGGCCCTTTTTGAGGTA
>Ga0209164_1000148_pt1 | contig 223419 bp, 201 predicted proteins | sample MTBNYHSulfiMetaG_FD_187458 | JGI IMG/M metagenome (GOLD analysis project Ga0209164, IMG submission 187458) | Enrichment culture microbial communities from rom New York Harbor, USA that are MTBE-degrading - MTBE-NYH (New York Harbor Sulfidogenic)... | ecosystem: Environmental > Aquatic > Marine...
ATCTAATACAACATTCCTGCCTCTCGGGCCTAATGTTACTCTTACAGCATTGGCAACTGCATCAACACCCTTTTTTAATGCATCTCTTGCTTCTAATGAAAATTTTATTTGCTTAGCCATGTTTATTTCTCCTTTAATTATAATTTATTAAGTGTTTTGTAATTTTGTAATAGATTAATATTTTATTATTCTACAATTGCTAAAATATCTTCTGCTTTAATTAACAAATAATCCTTACCGTCAATCTTTATCTCTGTCCCGGCATACTTGTCATAAATAATAATGTCACCTTTCTTAATTTTAATATCTTCCAAATTACCTACTTCTTTAACAATGCCTTCCTGAGTTTTTTCTTGAGCTGTTTGAGGGATAACAATACCCCCGGATGTTTTTTCTTCACTTGTTTTAATTTCAACTAAAACTCTGTTACCAATAGGTTTTATCGACATAAAAATCCTCCATAATTTCATTTTTTTATAAATAGAGCAATAATTATGCCAACTTAATTAAAATTATATTTCTAATATTAATGACCTATAATTTCTTTTATATCAAGGACTTAGTATATATTTTAAATCAGACATTTATTATTTTTGATAAAATACTAAACAATAATAAAATAATCAATTGATAAATTTTATACATATATTAATATTATTTAAAAATATTGAGTAAATTTTATACACTAAAAATAAAATTTTATAATAATTATTCTAAGCTAAATTATCTATTATTTTAAAATTCAAACAAATATAGAAAAATATTAATTCTAAAAAATTTTTCATATATATTTTTCAGTCTAAATTTTTAACTAATACTCCCATTTTATTATTAATAGCATTCCACTCATTATACAAAACTACCTTATAAAAAAAAATAAATATATTATATAACAAAATTGTGAAATTTTTATTCAGTGTTGTTTGACTGAAAGAAGTTACACAAAATAAATCAAATAATTTTGTTGTTCTTATTTATGTAACGGGGATATAACAAGGGTGCCTTTTTTTAAAGTACTCCTGTTATTATTATTTAAATAATTTGTGTTATTTACTCATCTTGATTCTAGTAAAATTACCGTTTGTTGTTAAAGCATAATCTGAACAGAAATTAATATTAGAAGCGCCGGTTTTAAGAATTGATGCATCTTCATCTTTATCTGTTACAAGGTCAACTACACCAGATGATTTTATTTTGATTTAATAAGTAAAGATATATTTGAGTCTCAACCAATCCAACATAATGATAAGGATCCTGTCCTCCATCAAAATTAAATGTTCCAAATTAGGAAACAAATATTGGCACATTGTATGCTGTATGGGGGTTATCATTAAATACAGAGGCCATATCTTCATATAAATATTTTACTAAATACAAAAGATGATGAATAAGGATTATGAATTAGATTAGTCCAATTACTTCCTGTTAAAAATAGTTACTCCAATCTTCTGTTGTCCCGGCATAAAAGTATGCCGAAAACATTACATTGCTTCTAAATGACTCTATAATATTATTCTTTTACCGGTAGGATCCATTAATTTATGATCAAACTCCCCCTAAAGAAAAGCGATCTTGGGATTTATTAACGGATTGAATTCTAACAGCAACAGGATAACTTCTATTTAACATAGCAACAGATACTATAACTACAGAATCTTTATATTGACTATAAAGTATATTAAAATTTAATATAAATATATCATTAAAATTTTATTAATAAACCTAGACAGTTTGTACTTCCCCAATAACTTTTCCATTATAATCTTCTATTAAGCCATCGTTATTATGAGGAATTACCCGTAAAACACCCGGATTTTCTATTGTATGACCGGTTTCGTCATAATATGCTTGACCTTCCTGTATATATGCTACTGTTTTATTAGCTGAATTTTTACCTATCCTGGGTAATGCCGGATCACTCCCGTTTAAAGTTAGTAAACCTGTAAAAATATATTCTTTTGAGTCTATCAAATCGATTTCCTGTTCGTTTTCATCGAGTGATACACATTATATGTCAAATCTGTATGTATCAATACTATAATCAGGGTAGGTGCCTGTTCAATCTATACCGCTGTCATTAATCGAAGAAACCTCATCCGACTTACTTTTTGCATCTTTATTACTTGCAGACGAAGCTGCAGGCAAAGTTTTAATTTCTAAATAAAATCATTTTGTATTTTTTTGGAGTCATTTCTGTAAATCTTTTAAATGCACGATTAAAGGTAGATTTTGTATTAAACCCGGAAAGATATGCAATATCTAAAATAGGTAATTTTTTATTATAATTTTCAAATATTAATTTCTTTGCTTCTTCTATTCTAAATCTATTAATAAAATCATAAAAATTTTGATTAGAATAAACATTTATTATGAATGAAAGGTGAGTTCGCGATATACCCATCATTTTAGCTAATTTAACTAATGTTAAATCAAAATTAATAAAAGGTTTTTTAATTTTCATTAATTCAATAAGCCTTGTATAATACTCCTTTCCGGTTTTCTTAGGAAGACAACATTTTTTTGCATAATCCTTAATTACCTTCTTTTCAATATTATTTATTGATTTATTAAATAATAAGACTTTCGTTTTATTATAAAAAAATATATTATTAATCGCGTGGCTTATTTCTATAGATAAAGACTCAAACAGGTCTCCATATTCATTTATTAGAATATTTGATAGATTTATATTATTTAAATCAATTTCAAAAACTATATATCCTAAGTTTTCTTCAAGATAATGAAGAGAATAAATAAATATATTTTTTTTCTCTATTAAATTTTTAATTCCGCCTGGTATAATATCTTTTGATGGGTATTCTACATTTTTAATAAAATCATTTTTTTTATCATTATCAAATACTAAAATTGTATTTGATTGATTTTTGTCATCAGGATTAAATAAGCCTATAAAGCAGCGTTTAATTTTCATCAAAGACAAACCATAATGAATTACTTCTTTAAAATCGGTTAAATTAATTACATTATTTAATTTTATATTAAATTGTCTAAAATCCATTTTAAAAAGATTATTTTTATTTAAATTTATTTCTAATTTATTATCTGCATCAATATCATTTCCATTTTTGTTTTCAGCAGAATAATTAATTATATTTTTTTTTTCATTATTTATACACCCGCAGGACTTTCTTATAATTAATTCACATTCCAACTTTTTATAATATATTTGTTTTTTATCATTAATCATAGATAATAATATTTTTACAGAGTGATACCCTATATCGAATACCGGCTGATTAATAGTTGTTAAGGAATATTTATCAAAGCCGGATTCAATTACATTATCAAATCCTACAACTGCAATATCTTCAGGTACTCTTATTCCATATTCATTTATTTTTTCGATAATTTTAATTGCTACATAATCATTAATACAAATAATTGCATCAATTTTATTTTTATTATTAATTATTTTTTGTTTAATTTCTTCTTCATTGATTCCATAAAAAGAGCCTTGCAACACAAAATTTTCATCAAAAGGCAAATTATACTCATCCAGGCATCTTTTATATGTATTAAATCTTGTTATAGAATCCAAAATGTTTGTAGGTCCTTTTACAAATGCTATCTTTTTATATTTATGAATTTTTACCAGGTGTTCAAACATTTTTATTATTCCATTTTGATTGTCAACAGTAATACCGGGAATATCATAAAAAGGCATTCCTATGCATATAACTGGCATTTGATTATAATTTTTGAAAAACTCATAAGCTTTTTTATTTATAATATATGTTTCTATAGCAGTTGATATTGTTATCAGACAATCAATTGATGCTTTTGATGCAAGACTGTAAGCATTGTTTTTACCATTATCATTTAAACAGGGATGAGGAGAATTAAATGATCTCCCTACAAATGTAATTAAATCTAAATTATTTTCTTTAATAGCTTTATTTATTCCTTTATATATTTCCGACTCATAATAATTAAAAAAATTGTTTATAAATAATCCAAAAACAGGATTTTCTATTGGCGGTATAAACTTTGGATACATACTATTCTCTTAAATTTTAAATAATTCTTTGCTATTAGCTTTTTACAAGTCGTATGTATATAGAATTTCCTGCAAAAAAAATAAAAATAAGGGGCTATCTTAAAATATTTTTAAGTATAATCAAATTATAATAATAAATAATACTTTAAATAAATATAAAAATATTTTTAAAAAAATCTTAGTTTAGAAAAAAAATTAAAACTAAAATCCAGAAGACCAATAAAAACCAGAGAATGTATTTAGTCAAATAAAATACAATTGAGGATTTACTAAATTTTTATTACATAGTATTGAATTATTTATATAAAATTAAGCCTAATTAACTATTATATGAATAATTTGATTGTTTTTAATAACCGACAAATAAAATTATAAAAAAAGTATTTACTTAATTTTAGTCCTTTGTTAAACTTATATTATCAAAATATATTTTACCGGAATTTGTATTCCTTAATTCAAAATATAAGGCAGCTTCTATAATAGTTGATGAATCCATAGTAAATGTAAAAGAATATTCCTGCATTTTAGTATTAATACTATATTTTTTTCGATAATAATTTCCATGCCCATTTCCATATAGTCTAACTTCTAAATCTCTTGTTATATCAGATCTTGTATGGAACCTTAAAGTATATGTCTTTCCCCATTCTAGGAATATGTCACTCTGGCATAAAGCTATATAGCCAATTGCTGTACCCTGATCATCAATACTAATAATACCTTCACTATTTTCTACTCCCAGTGATGTTTTACTTTCATTTTCTTCTAATACTAATAATTCCCAGCTTATTGTATTATTATTAAAATCTCCATTTCTAACTAAATTTGAAGAATTATTTTCAGATATATACTTTTTCAAGCTAATATTATCCAATATTATTGTGCCTTCTCCATTATTACCCATATAAAAATATAATACTGCCTCATTATTAGTTGGCTTGGTCATTGTAAAAATAAATTCATATTTAGTAACCAAGGATGAAACACTATATTCTTTATAAGGAACTAACGGGTCATAACCATTATCATATTGCCCGATAAATGTAACGCCTATTTTGTCAATTGATGATGATTTTGCCTGAAATCTGAAAATATATGTTTCTCCGTATTCTAAAGAAATTCCGGCATGTTTAAAAAGTGTTGTGTTTTCTGTTAATCCCTCCGCTAATATTTCAATAACACATTCATCATTATCAATCATTATGTCTGCTTTTCCTGAACCATTATTATATAATATCCAATCCGATAGATCATTACTAAAATCTCCATTTGTAATTAAATTCGGATTTGACTTAATATTATTATCAAAATCAGTATCAGTATTTACACTGGTCTTTCTATCATTATCTACAATCTCTAAGTTTTCAAATAAATCACATCCGAAATGCAGTATTATTATAATAAATAAAATAAATATTATATAAATTACATTTCTTTTGTTTTTTTCCATTTTTATCCTCTTTTAACATTATTATATAAATAATTAATATAATATAATTTAATAAATATCAAATTTTTATTTTTAAATATACAGAAATATCAGTATTTAAATCCATATTAAAGCTTATATCCTTTTTTTTCTTATTAATTATTGTTAGAGGTATTCCTATAGATAATGATATAACTCCTAATGAGGAAACTACTACACTGACTATAAATAAACTTCTGAATATATCTATAGAATTTTGTGCAGCCTGATAATTTGCATCAGTATTATCTTCATAATAAATATTCTTTTTTTCTATCATAATTTCACTGTATCCTGCTAAATCATAAATTAAAAGAGGAACTCCAAGTAATATTAAACTGCCGCCTGTTATAGTAAAGACAATCCCGACTTTATTATGAGGAGAAAGAGTGTAGCTTTTTGTATCTTTATTTTTTTCTTGGATTACCCTCATCATCTCATCAAAATATGCTTTTTCTACTTTTCCTAAATTTTCATTAATTTTATTTTTTATATCTTTCGATATTTCATCTATTATATCAAATATATCCAATCCAAAAGTCTTATGAATACTTGAGCTTGCAACAAGCTTATCCTTAAATATATCATAAACTTCTATTTGAATTAAAATTTTTTTATTAACAATTATATACTTGCCTATAATGACTACATCTGCTTTTATATTGGCTGATATTTTTTTGGCATCCTTTTCATTAATCATCTCTTCAATAGAAAAATTATTTTTAATTATTTTTTCATCAATATATGAAAAATCTGAAAATAAAAAATTGTCTGTATTTAACAGCTCAGCTTTAAGAGCATTTCGAATTGTTCCCGACAGATAATTATATTCTATAACTTTATTAATATTTACAAATGGAAAAATAGCAACAGTTCTTTTAATTAACTCAGTATTGTTTTCTCTTTCATTAGTAAAAGTTTTAAAGGATAAAATAATAATTATTATTATAATAAATAATTTTTTATTCATAAAATTATTTTTTTATTAATTAAAGTTTATTCAATATAATATATACTTGATTTTTTATCTAAAAAGTATATTTTATTCTCTATTAAAACAGGTGAACCTACTAATTCTATATAGTTGTTATTTATATCTAAAAACTCAATTTGACTTGTTAATGTATTATATTTCATAAGTTTACCTTTATTTGAACAAAAATAGAGATATTGTTTATTTTTCAGTATCTTTTTAGAAAAATAAATTTCTTTATCAGTTTTAGAATCTATATCTTGTATTTTTATAATTTTATTAAAATTATTAATATCGACTCTATTAAACCATCCATTATTATCGATAAAATATAGATTATTATTCAAATATATAATATTACTAATAACACCCGAGTTAATATTAAGTTTATTTAACGAATTATTTTTATAATTAATTTTATAAAATGTATTTTGTATATCAGCGATATAAATATTATCATTAATAATAATTGGAGAATTTAAAATCCTATTATCAAATTTATCTGATTGATAAATTACTTTATTCTCTTTAAAACTATAAATTATTATATTTTTTTTATTTGGATAAACACAGAATAAAAGATCTGATTTTAATTCAAAAAATATTTGCCCGAGAGAGGCAGGTATTTCTTCAAAAATTGACAATGATTTTCCATCATATTTATAAACATTCTCGCTGCCTGGTATATATAAAATATCATCTTTTATTAGTATTTTACTAGAATAAATAGATCCGTTTTTAATTTTTATTTTTTCAATTAGACTGCCATCTGTGTTAAAAATAAATATATATTCCGGTGATGAAATAATTAATCTGGATTTATAAATATACACCGGGTTAGTAACTTTTAATAAATCCGTATTATTAATTTTCCAATTTATTTTTCCTGTTTCAGCATCTATTGAATATATAGACTTATCATTATCATTTGCTAAATATATATTTTTATTATCAGTTGATATATATATTTGATTATTACTAACCAAAATACCCGGGTAATTTCTCAACTTTGCAATTTTTATTCCCTGCTTTTGATTATCAATTATTACTTTTCCAATTTTATTAATATAAGTTAGTTTTAAAATAGATTTTTTTGAATCCTTTATATTTATAATCTTAGAATCAAGATTTGATATTATTGAATCTAACGATGCTTTTCCACTTTTATAAGATTTAAGTTCAGTTTGAAGACTTAACAATATATCTAATATATCTTTATTAATACTTTTAATTTCCTGTTCTTTTAGCAATAATTCATATCCTTCCTCTATATACATTCTTTCTTCTATAGCATCTTTTACTTTTGATCCGATATTTTTATTTAATTTACTTATTTGTATAATCTTATTATTAATTTCTAATATATTTAATTTTAAATAGACGGATCCTTTGTTTACTATTAAATGTATATTATTATTTTTATTCTCAATCGAAAAAATAGTACCTTTTACTCCTATTATAATATTACCAGTTTTTACTTCAAACAATGAATTATTATTTAATTTAGCAACATTTAATTCTATTTTACCATTATTTAAATATAATTTTTCTATATTTTTCTTTTTATTATATGATAATTGATCTATAAACAATTTTGATTCATTGTTAATATTAATTTTTGTATTATTTTTAAATGTTATCTCTGCCGTCGAATTTCTATCGGTTATAATATACCCTTTTTCTTTAATCTTTCTATTATTTGTTGCCAACTCTTTTGTATTTTTTAAGACATAAACATTTCCTTTAATTTTAGAAATTATACAAAATGGTTTTAAATATTTATTAGTAATAAAAAATATTGAAAAAATAAATAATACTATAACTGATGTAAAAACCGGAATTAATTTTAAAATAAATATCTTTTGGGAATTTTTTATTTTTTGATTAAAATGATCATTAATTAAATCTGTTATTTTTTTATCTAAAAAAAATGGTACTTCTTTTATCTTATCTTTATTATTATATAAGTGTTCTAATTCCTTTTCCGTTAATTCTTCATACCATTTTTCTTTAATCCGCATTTATTTATCCTTATAGATTTTTTCAATTTCTTCTTTTAATGCTTTTCTTGCTCTAACCAGTATTGACTCAATACTTGACTCTGTTTTATTTAATATCAAAGCTATTTCTTTTTGAGATTTATTATTTTTATATCTTAAATCAAGTGCTTTTTTAAAAATAGGTTTCAATTTTTCATGTGCAGCATTTAATACAACTATTTTTTCTTGTTCAATTACTTTATCATCTAAAGTCTGTTTTTCTATTATAATTCCTTCTTTGAATGTTTCTTCTTTAATTTTATACTTTTTCCTAAGATTATCCAAAAATCTTCTTTTTGCAATCCGGTAAAACCAGTTTAATATTTTATCTTTATTTCTTATACTATGAGCTGATTTTAGAGCTGAATATATTGTATCACTAAATATCTCTTCTGCCAGATGATTATTGCCATTAACTTTTATAAGAATATAATTAAAAATATTTTTTTTATATTTATTGTATATTTCTTTAAAAACATCAAGATCATTAAGCTTTAATTTTTTAAATTCTTCATTAGATATAATTAAAATAAATATTAAGTACATAGCAATGTTATATTCATTTAATGAAATGATCGAAATTTTTATAATTTCACATCCAGGGTTGCACATCAAAAAATATAATCCACTGCAAAATAAAAGTCAATAAAAATTCCGAGAAAAAATTGCTAAATAAAGAATTATTTATAAAATAAAGTAGCACTGGATCCAGTGCGTCGATTAATTACTTTCTTTTTATTACATTTCATATATTCTTTATTATATATTACAAGAATAAAAATTATGAATATTAAGAGGAGAAAAAAACATGAATTTAAAAGATCAAATCATTCATAATTTTGAATTTATCACTTATTGTTATAATCCGGATGTCATTAAGAAAGATATAATAATCCAATTTATAATTACAGATAACAAAATAGCAGATAACAATGTGTTATTTTACTATAAAACGGCTAATGGAAGATGTGAGATGTTTTTAGGCAAAATAGAAGCTTTTGACCTCTCTATTACCATCCCTTTTATTTTATGGAATAAATTAAGATCAAAAAAAATTGGAAAATTTTCTATTATTAAAGAAATACTGAAAAAAGATAAAATAATACTTAAAGGTAATAAAAAAATTTTTTTAAAACTTGGCAAGATATTTGGAGGAACTCTGAATAATAATTATTTATCACCTGATAATTATATATGTTCTAAGATTGATTTAAAATCTTCAAAATGGAAAATACCAAAAAAAGTTGTTATTCTATCCGGATCCGGACGTACCAAAAAAAAGTCCGTCTCATATCATTTTGCAAGTCTTTTTGCACAGGGAATATATAAAACCAAATCTCAACCGGAAATAGAATTAATACATCTTAGAGATTATAAATTTAATGCATGTTGCGGATGCTTTAAATGCTGGGAAAGAAACGGATTATGCATATTTAATGATGATTATACCAATATTATTGGTAAAAAAATATTTTCTTCCGACCTGGTTATTATTTCATATCCACTTTATTTTTATAATTTTCCTCCGGAAATAACAAAAGTATTTTCCCGTTTTTTTACAAACGATCACGCTTTATTTCGTTGGGATTCTAAAATCAAAGATATTCAACATTTTGATAGAATCCCTTATAATTTTTCTATTTTTTTAATAGGTACCGGCGGCGTTTTTGATAGAGAACAATATGAAATACAGGAAAAACAGATGTTAATGTTATCTAAAAGACACAATGTACCCTATCTGGGTAAATTAATAAGATTAACAGGAGGAAGCTTCCTTCTTAATGCAGGAAGAACCCTAATCCATAAAGATGTAGATGAAGCCTTTATAGAAGCCGGATTTGAATTGATAACATACGGGAAAATAAAAAAGAAAACAAGAGATATCGCCGAGCAACAAATAATTACTCCGGCACTTATGAGAGGAGCTGTTTTTGGTTATAATGATTTAATTAATAATAAATTAAAATTTCCTGTAATAGATTATATTGTTGAAACCTCAAAATTTGATATAAATAATACATAATAAATCTAAAATTTACCAATATAAAAATTTATTATCTACTATTATATTAGACACTTCCAGATTAATAATTTTTATAAATAAATATTTTGCATAAATCTTTCTTGAATAATCTTAACCGTTTTTTTTACTAATGAATTATTATATAAAACTTACTAAAGGCTCTAAGCGATCTACTGTCTTTGTATATTTATATTTCGGATAACCTAGCATTATTGCACCATAAACTTTATGCTGTTTTGGTAATTTAATATATTTTTCTGCAATTTTAGATGCCGACTGTAGATATCCATTAATGCATGAACCTAAACCCAAAATTTCTGCATAGAGCATAAGATAATGCATAGCTCCAAGAGCATTATCCTTACCAAACGGATCTATATCAATACCTGTAAATAAAATCAAACATGGTGCATTATGAAAAATATAATCATCACCATTTGATGTATGTTTTACTGCCACATCAAAATCGTGCTTTAAGTTTTTTAAGTGTCTGACTGAATCCTGCGTCATAAACAATGATAACGGCCATGATGTTACTGCTTTAAGCATCTTACCTGTTTTTATAATATATTTTAATAATGCATTATTTAATTTTTTTATCATTTCTTTATCTTGAATCACAATAAATGACCGTTCCTGGCAATTTATAGAACTCGGTGCCATATGCGCTATATCAATTAATGATTTTATTATACTTTTTTCTATTGGCTTATCAAGAAATGATCTGATACTTCTTTTTAAAATAAAAAAATTATACATATCCTCAGGATTTATTTTCTTATAATTAATTTCCTTAAAATTTTTCATATCCATTTGATTATTTGATACTGCATTATTAGGACATATAGCAATACAATGACCGCAAAAATTGCATATAGATTTATCATTAATTTCAGGATAGCCGTCACTGCCTGCTAAAATTACATCCATCCCGCAAACATCAATACACAAACTGCATTTTTTACATTTTTCTTTGTTGATTTTTATTAAATTCATTTTCTACTCCTATTTAATATTTTAAATATTTTTTTCCTTTTAAATCTTTAATTGTCTTATCAAGCCATTTTAACTCGGTTTCGTAATACATGACCCCATTTAAAAGAGTGCTTTCCCATAAAAATTTTTCACGTTTTGTCCTTGCATATTCTTCCAATATAGCCTGATTTTGTGTTTTATATATATTTAAAATATCTTTAACCTTTTTTTTATACTCTAAAAGCAGTGTTATAATTTCTTCATCACTGAGCTGCTGGTCTGCCCATGTAAGCTGTAAAAGTAAATTATGTCTTATTACCGGTATACAATGCGGAGTCTTCAGCCATCTTCGTAATTCTTCAAATCCTTTTTCCGTCAGATGATATACTTTTTTATTGGGAAAATCGGATTGCTGTATAATCTCCTTAGTTACAAGGCCTTCCTTTAAAATTTTATCCAATAATCTATAAATTTGACTATGATCGGCAGACCAAAAATAATTAATAGTTGAGTCATACATTTTTTTAAGATCATAACCTGATAATGGCATCATTGTTAAAAATCCAAGTATCGAATATTTTAATGACATATTAAATTATTAAACTCCTTTTATATGTGCCATATCATATATGTGTATATACACATAGTATATATAATATAACAACATTTGTCAATAAAATAATATAAAATTTTAATTATTTTAAGTTTTAATTTGATTTATTTTCTATTAAAATTTCATTTTTCTTTAAAAAAGCTATAACTTCATCAAATATACTGCTGTTACTGCCTATATCTTCCGCAAAAATCAGACCTTTTATATTAATTTTATTATTTAATAATAATCTTAATACGGCAATTGTAAATAACGAGGTAATCTTTTGCATAGAATTAAGTTTTTCATCTTTTTTTGAAAAACTTTTAATTACCCATTTTGATATATTTAGAGGATGACTAATAGTAATTGTTGAGCATGAAATATTGTCTTCAACTTTTTTTTCTAATACAGTCTTAGTACTGATTAAATTGTATTCATTAAAAAAACCATAATTATGCATGAATTTAAAAAAATGCATAAAGCCTTTCGGCCTGATATTTCTATAATAAAAATTATTCACCTGCCCTGCTTTACTTAATAAATTTTCAAAACCACTCTGGCATAAATAACTTTCTGTATCGATATCAAATAATTTTTCTTCTTCGTAACCGTCAAATGCAGGGAATTCCATTTTTTTATTATTAACAATTTGATATGAAGGATTTAAAAACTCCAGTACCATATCTTCAAAACACCATAAAAAAGGAAAATATGATTTAACAGGTGAAAGACTCCCTGCTTTTACTGTGACAGTATCAATTTTATTATTATTTTTAAATTCTTTTCCTAATATAAAATTCACAAGTCCCGGGCAAAAACCACAGCCCGGAAGCACAGTGATTCCGGATTCATTTATTTTTTTACTATTATTAATGTAAAAATCGGTTTCAAGATCAGCTAAATCGATTAAATCAATTTTATTTTCAATTGCTAATTTTAAAGACTCTTCACCTAATCCGCTTGGTAAAGTACCAATTATAAGATCAGTATTATTTAAAGAACTACCCGGATTATAAATCTCTATATCTATATCCAGATCAAACTCTTTAATAAAATGCAAGATTGCTCTTGCTATTCTTCCATTACCTGTAATAACGGCTTTCATTTTAAAGTCATCTTCTTAGGTAAAATTTGTGATGCTTTATGTACCGCAGGAGAATAATATTCCACCTTTTTTTCAATAGAAGTAAATCGATTTATTAAAAAATCAAGATCAATATTTTCAAGATCGACATCATCGGAAGCTCCCATAAAGCAATACTCTCCGCAATGATATGAAGGCATGGTAAGTTTATGAGCACTGACAAATTTAAATACTTCACTTAAAGTTTTATATATCTTCTGCAAAAAATCAAGATCCAAAAATGAACCTACCTGAAATGAACATATTCCGCCTTTTTTTAAGGCTTTTTGTATATCTAAATAAAATTCTTTTGTAAATAACTCTAATGAAGGCCCTACCGGATCATTACAGTCTATAATAATTATATCAAAATAATTATTATATTTTTTCATGGCTTCTTTTCCATCGCCGATAATAAGCTTAGCTCTCTTATCATTAAAAGCATTATTTGACACAAAAGGCATATAATCAACACACACATCTATAACTTTTTTATCAATATCAACCATGATGCATTCTTCAATATCATGCTTTAAACATTCTCTTAATGTACCTCCGTCCCCGCCTCCAATTATAAGTACCTTTTTTGGATTTGAATGAGCAGTAAAAAACGGATGAGTTATCATTTCATGGTATATAAACTCATCTGATTCAGACAATTGAACAATACCGTCAAGCACTAAAATCCTGCCGTAAATAGAATTTTCAAATACTAATATATCTTGAAAATCCGATTTCCCTTCATAAATTAAATTATCAATTACAAAATTATGATGAATCTTTCCGAATCTTTTTCCCGGTACTGTGCCTTCTGAAAAATATTTGATATTAGCGGACATTAGTACCCCTTGTAAAATTACCTCTTTTATTTTTTTTGATTTCTACTCTTCCTGGATTTAATACGAATTTAAAATAATCGATTGCTTTTTCCGGCATTGCTTCATCTCCGCATGTAAAAATATCAATTGCATAATAATTCTTTTCAGGCCAAGTATGAATCGAAATATGACTTTCTGCTAAAATAGCAAAACTTGTTACACCCTGTGGATCAAATTTAAACGAATCAACTTTCAATAAAGTGCTATTAGACCTAATAGTTGCTTCTCTTATAATATCTTCGATCTCAGTAATAGAATCAATAATATTACAATCCCAAAAATCAGCTAAAATGTGCACACCTGCATATTTTCTAATTTTATTTGCCGGATTGTTAGCATTAATTTTTGTTAAAGTCTTTTCCATGGGCATTTCCTGAAAATAAAATTAAAAAACGAAAAAGAACCCTTTTTCTTTAAAGCATCGCATAATAGTATATTTTTCCATAATTTACAATAGAATTTAGTAAAAAAAGTAATATTTTTTTAAAAATTCAATCTAATCAAACAGTATTTTTTTATTTTTGATTTTATATATTTTAAGATATTTTTTATAAAAAAATTTATTTTAATAATTTAATAAATTCCTATTGTATTTATTATATATTTATAGTATTATTATGTTGTATAATGTATTTTAATGCTTTTTAAGGGCTAATAATGGAATACAACGAATATGAAATAATGACTTTAACTGATGTTGCCAAATATCTTAAACTAGCAGAAAGAACCATTTTAAAAATGGCGCATAAAAATGAAATACCTTGTTTTAAAATCGCAAATCAATGGAGATTTTTAAAACCGGTAATAAATGACTGGCTGACATCAAAACTCAATGTATTACCTCAAAATGATTTTACAAAAATGCTGGAATCAGAAATAAATATCCTGCCTATATCAAGAATAATAAATGAAAAATTATTTATACCGGATTTAAAAGGTGCTGCAAAAGAAGATATTTTATTAAATCTTATACAGCCGTTATTATCAAAAAAAATAATAAAAACCTCTGATAAATTTTTAGAAAAACTACTTGAAAGAGAATCAATGCTGTCCACAGGTTTAGGTAAAGGTATAGCCATACCTCATATAAGAGATGTTAAAAAAAATCCGGAAGGAGGCCCTTATATAGTTATTGGGATCAATAAGGCTGGAGTTAATTTTAATTCTCTCGATAATCAGCCTGTTTATCTTTTTTTCCTTTTATGCACAAACAGTGAAGTCGTTCATTTAAGAATAATGTCTCAGTTAGCTAAAATATTTTCTGATCAGGAATTAATAAATAAAATTATTGTTTCAGAAAATTTTCAATATATTTTAAGATCTATATTAAAAAAAGAGCATGAAATTAATTATTTAAACAGTTTTTTTAGGAGCAGTAAATGAATTTAAAAAACATAATAAATAAAGAATGTATTAAAGTTAAAACAGATGCAAAAAACAAAGAAGAATTATTAGCAGAAATCTCACAATTAGCTGTAAAAAATAGTAAATTAAAAAAAATCCCCCAAGATTTAATTTTACAAAAACTCAAAGAAAGAGAAAAAATAGCATCAACAGGATTTTCAGAGGGGATAGCTATACCTCACTGCAGTTTTGACAATTTAGATGATTTTGTAATCGGTATAATTACATCAAAAAAAGGTATCGACTTCAATGCAATGGACAAAAAGAAATCATATATATTCTTTTTTATAATTGGAGCATCAAATAAAAGAAATGAGCATATTCAATTATTATCATCCATATCAAGATTTTTAAGTGATAAAAATAACATTAAAGAGATTAATAACGCAGACAAGAATGAAGAACTTTTTGATATAATAACTAAAAAATATGAATTTAACGAAGAAAAAGATATTATTAATAAAGAAAAAGTTTTATTTCATGTTTTTATCCAAAATGAAAAATATTTTAATGACATTCTGCAAATATTCTCAGAAGAAGTCGCAGGATCAATAACGGTAATTGATACAATAAATGCCGGTTATTATCTTAATACCTTGCCGATATTTTCAACTTTTTGGACTGAGGAATCAAAAAAATACAGTAAAATAATAATCGCTGTTGTAGAAAAAAAATTCAGCAATAACTTAATAAGAAAAATTAATACTGCTGTACCGGACATTGAAAATAAATCCGGTGTATTATTGTCTGTTAATGAATTATATTATTCAAGCGGTAAAATCGATTTCTAAATTATTTCCGGAGAATTAAATGCACTTTATCTATATAATACAGGATTTTATAGAAAACCTCAATCTGCCAATATTATTAATAATAGGAGCGTTAACCTTTATTGGATTATATTTCGGCAAAACAATGAAATATATAAAACTGCCGTCAATTATTGGATTTATGATAATCGGAGTAATTTCAGGAGGTTCATTATTAAACATACTCAATGAAAACATACAAAACAAACTTTCTTTTATCACAGAAATAGCACTTGGATTTGTTGCTTTAACTATCGGTTTAGAATTAAGTTTTAACAGCTTAAAGAAACAGGGAAAAGGTATCATACTCATAATATTTTCAGAATCATTTATGGCATTTATTATTGTTTCAATTTTTATTTATCTTTTAGTAATTTTTACAAGTATACCCAATGAACTGGGGATTCCCTTAGCATTAATTTTCGGCTCAATAGCACCTGCCAGTGCTCCGGCAGGTACAGTTGCGGTAATTAAAGAATATAATGCAAGAGGCAGTCTCACGCAAGCTCTTTATTCTGTAGTCGGGTTTGATGACGGGCTTGGTATTATAATTTTTGGTTTTGCAGCCACATTTGCAAAAAGCATCCTGTCAAGCCAGGCAGGTAACTCAATAAATATAATCAATATGATTGCAACTCCATTTATTGAAATAGGAATAAGCCTTGCAGTAGGTTTAATTTTTGGCTTTGTAAGCAGCATATTATTAAAAAAATTAGAATCAAAAAGAGATCTGTTTATATTAATATTCGTTTTAGTAATGATTGTAACCGGATTATGCAAAATATTTCATCTATCCCTAATATTAACAAACATGATTGTAGGGATAGTACTTGTAAACAGACTTCATAGTACAGTAACACATAAAATTGCAGAGGAGCTTTCAAATGTAATGCCTCTTTTATTTATCCTTTTTTTCACATTAGCGGGGGCAAACCTGCATGTTTATACTTTGCCGTCTTTAGGAATCCTTGGTATTGTTTATATTCTAGGAAGATCAATGGGATTAATGGGCGGTGCATGGCTTGGCGCTGTAATCGGAAGAGCTGAGAGTAAAATAAAAAAATACCTTGGCATGGGAATACTCTCTCAGGCAGGTGTTGCAATAGGTTTAGCTCTAATTGTAAAACATGAATTTGACGGATTAGGATTAAATAATTCAGGCGGATATATCGGCAATATTGTAATAACAACAGTAACAGCAACTTGTATTATTTTTGAAATAATCGGACCTATTTTAACAAAAATCGGTTTAGAAAAAGCCGGAGAAATAGAAATAATAAAAAATAAAAATCCAATAAGAGAGGACTTAAAATGAAATTTTTATCCCCCCCTAAAAAAAAATAAGAGACAACTCTCTAGATTGATTTAATACATAAATCCTGCCCTCTTACATTTTGTAACGGCAGGATTTTTTTAATCAGCTTCAATCATCCTTAATCATCCTCCGTCCCTCTTCATTCTTATTCTTAATTGAATTTTTAATTATTATTTAAAATTATTATGAATAATAAAATGATTATTGAAATAAAATTTTAATTTTATTATAATTTAAAAATATTCTATAAAAAAATCAGGAGATATTTATAATGAAGGCAAAAAACATTTCAATATTTTTCATTATTGTATTATTTTTTATAATATTAATTTCTGCAACCGACAGCGGATATAAAAGTATTACTGTAAACGAAATAAAATTTTCATGGAAAATAAACGGCAACTATTTAGACTGTATATTATCTGCACCGACAAACGGCTGGGTAGCAGTAGGTTTTGATCCAACAGAACGCATGGAAAATGCTAATTTTATAATAGGTTATGTAAAAGACGGCACAGCATACATACAGGATAATTGGGGAAAATCCGAAACATCACACAGATCAGATATAAAAATGGGAGGTAAAGATGATATACTTAAACCATCCGGAACAGAAAAAGACAATTTTACCGAAATCGGATTTTTGATCCCATTAGACTCAGGTGACAAGTATGACACTAAATTAACAAAGGGCAAACACAAAATAATATTGGGTTATTCAAACAAAGATAATTTTACATCAAAGCACAAGGTTTTAGCAAAAGCTGATATTGTAATAGAATAATAAACAATTACCCTGCACTATTTTTAATCTTAATTAATATTTTAATACTCTTTAACTATTAAATATATAAAATTAGTGCAGGGTAATAAATTTAATAAATAACTTACCAGAAAAACTTTTCTACAAATATTTTTTTATAAGGCACCTTATTATGTCTTAATACTTCCATAGTCTTCTTTACCATTAAAGGCGGTCCGCAAATATAAAAATCTTCATTAAGATTGCATTTTGATTTTAATAAATCATTATCTATATACCCATAATCAAAACCATTTAATTTTTCCTCACTAAGAATATTAATAAACTTATATTGTATTTTTTTCTGTTTATCTGATAACCAATCATAAAAAACAATATCTTTTTTATTTCTATTTCCATATATTAAATAAATCTCTTTTCCATATAAATCTTTAAGATCTCCTAAAATACTCCTAAATGGGGTAATCCCTATTCCACCTGCAATAAAGACAGAATCATTACCATGATATCTCAAAACCCCATATGGTCCATCAATTTTTATATAAGTATCTTTTTTTACAGATCTAATCTTTGAAGTAAATTTACCCAATGATTTTATAGAAAAAACAAGGTATTTTTCATCCGGTGATGATGATATCGTAAAAGGATGAGGTTTCCTCATACCGTTCATTTTGAATGATATAAAGCAAAATTGCCCTGCATTATATTTAAAGTTATCAGGTTTTTTTACAATAATGCTGTTTACATTATCCGTTTCTTTTTTATTCTCAACAACAGTACTTATTATTTTTTTCTTTGTAAATAATAAAATAATCCTTATAATTGTCCCGCTTACTGCAAATAATAATCCTAAAATAATAAAAACATTTAATAAGGGTATTTCAGGATTAAGCCCTGATAATTCACCAAAATCATAAATATGATATAAAACAAATAAAAATGCAATAAATGATATATGATGTGTAATATTCCATATAAAGTAATTGATTATTTTAAAGAATAATGATGTCATTATTATAGATATAAATATTAAAAATGCAGTAAACCCAAACAAAAAAGGAAGATAAGTAATATTTGACATAAAAAAATCGAAAAATCCGGATCCATCTATAACATTTGTAACAACAAGTAAAGAAGGATGAAAAAATAAAACTATAAATGAAAATAATGCAAATTTTTTATGAAATCTCAATATTTTATCAAGGCCAAATAACTTATCAAACAAACGGGATGTTGTACCGATAAAAATTGTTAAACCTAATAAAAAAAAGGCTATAATCCCCGCAACCTGCCCTAACATTTTTAATAAATCAGAAGAAAAAAAAACATTATTATTTTCAACATCATTCTCATGAGAATAGATATTAAAACTAAAAACAATAAATAATAAAATAATTATAAAAATAATTCTTTTCACTTTTTTAGTCCTTTATTTTAATCATATAAATTTTTTATCAATAAAGAAACAATATTTTATTTTTTTATAATATTACAATTTTTTTAGGGACGGAGGTTATATTTTTTAATATTTTTTAATATTTTGCTTTAATAAGAATTAAAAAAATTCAAAATATATTTCGCCGTTAAATAAGGTCTGTCTTCATGAGCATTATGCCCAGCATCTTCTATATATTCAAACACTGCATTTTTTAATCTTTTTTTAATATAATCTATCTCTTTTTTCTTTAAATAACCTGTTATTTTAGGATTCCCGGTTATAACCATTGAAGGGCACCTTATATTATTCAATTTTTCATCAAGATTAAAACCTTCAAATACTTTTTTATTTAATGCAAAATCAATTGTTTTTTTATCAAGCTGTATAAAATCAAAGGATCTTTTCCTGCCCAAAGATTCTTTTTCCTGTATATTTTTCCTGACATACTCAATATCATCACAATCTTTTATAACTTTAAGTGTATTAATAAAATAGCTTCTAAATTCTTTATAATTACTTACTTTATCAGCAAAAAAAAAGGGTTCAATAAAAATCAAAGACTCTAATAAACCAGGATTTAAAGCACCTATAGTTAAAGATATGCTTGCCCCTAAGGAATGCCCTATCATTTTAACAGGCTTTTTAAATATTTTCTTTAAAAATAAAATAATATCTGATGAATAATCAATTATTCTATAATTCTCTGCTTTATCGGATTTACCATGACCTCTTAAATCAACCGCATAAATAGTATAATAAACCGATAAAATTGGTATTAATGTCGCAAATGTCTGCCATCTATCGCTGAGTCCATGCAAAAAAACAAGAGGATCTCCATTTTTTTCTCCAACAATATAGTTAAGATTTATCCCATTTACTTTTATGCTTTTTTCCTGAATCATGAAAATTCCTTTTAGATTTTTTAATAATAAATATATAAAAAATTGACATAATAAATATTTTTGTTTATAAATTATAAGTTTTAAATAAAAAATTACATCATATATCCATAAAACAGATCAAAATTTTAAATTATAATACATGTTTTATTATGGGGAATAAATGATAGACGATTATAAGCAAAGCATTAAAGAATTGCAAGAAAAAAAAGATGAATATGTTTCTTATATTGATATAGAAAATATAAAAAAAGAAATTAAAAAATTTGAAAAAGAAACAGAAAATGAAAATTTTTGGAATGATCAAACCCAGGCAAAAAAAACAATTAAAACAATTAATGACTATAAAAAACGAATTGAACCATGGGTAATATTTAATAAAGAAGTCGAAGATCTTATAACATTATTTGAGCTTGCCATAGAAGAAAATGCAACGGAATATGAAGAAGAAATATCGAAAACTCTTGAAGATTTACAAAATAAATTGGAAAATCTTGAGCTGTTAGAGTTGTTATCGGATGAGAATGATAAATGCAATGCAATAGTCAATATACATCCGGGTGCAGGCGGTACAGAAGCCTGTGACTGGGCTTCAATGCTTTTTAGAATGTATACCAGATGGGCTGAAAGTAAAGATTACAAATATGAAATACTTGATTGGCTTGACGGTGAAGAAGCAGGAATAAAAAACGTTACTTTTCTAATAAAAGGTGAATACACTTACGGGTATCTTAAATATGAATCCGGAATACATAGACTCATAAGAATATCTCCTTTTGATTCTAACGCAAGAAGACACACTTCATTTGCATCAATATATGTCAGTCCTGATATAGAAGATGAAATAGAATTCGAAATTAATCCAAATGATTTGCGTATAGATACTTACAGGGCAAGCGGTGCCGGCGGACAGCATGTTAATAAAACAGACTCAGCTGTAAGAATAACACATATACCGACAGGAATCGTAGTGCAATGTCAGAATGAAAGATCTCAACATAAAAACAAAGCATTTGCAATGAAAGTTTTAAAGGCCAAATTATACGATCATTATAAAAAAGAGAAAGAAGCAGAGATGGAAAAAGCAAGCCCTGAAAAAAAAGATATTGCATGGGGCAGTCAAATTAGAAGTTATGTATTTCAGCCTTACACAATGGTCAAAGATAATAGAACAAATGAAGAAATTGGTAATATTCAATCTGTAATGGATGGGAATATTGATACTTTTTTGGAAGCAGAATTAAAATTGTTAAGTAAAAAGCAAAAAAAATGAATTTTTGCTTGCAAAATTATTACCATACAGTTAATATGTAAAATATTAGCAAATAGGAATATATATATGGCAGCTAGGGTATTGGTTGTAGACGATTTAGCATTTATTAAATTAATAATAAGAGATACACTTGAAAAAAGAGGATTTGAAGTTTGCGGTGAAGCTTCAAATGGCCTTGAAGCAGTCGAAATGTATATGAAATTAAAACCTGATATAGTTTTAATGGATATAACTATGCCTAGAATGGACGGCATTCAAGCACTTTCAAAAATAATGTCTCTTGATAATAATGCAAAAGTAATAATGTGTTCAGCTCTTGGTCAACAAAAACTGATAATCCAGGCAATCCAACTAGGTGCAAAAGATTTTATTGTAAAACCATTCAAACCTGAAAGAATTATTGGAGCTATAAAAAAAGCCTTGAATACTCTTTAACCCCCTTTTGGAAATACTTAAATGTTTAAAAAGCTTGCTGTTTTTCTTTTCTTATTTTTCTGTTTAATTATGGCTAATGCAGAAATCAAATTAAATACATTTCTTGAAAAAAATGACGACGAATTATTAACTAAATTATTTACTGTAAATGTAGGTATAATGAATTTTAAGCATATAGGGAATATTAAATCAATTAATCCGCTGGACAGTCAAAATTGCATAAATGCAATAAAACTTGTTATAGAAAAAATACCAAGCATAAAATTAAACAGAAAAGCTGCAGCAGTAAAAGCTGCAAATGTACTTTTAGAAAAGACAAATGAAGATAAAAAAGAAAAACCTGACTTTATTAAAAGAAAACTTTTATTTTCAGATTGGAGAACCGACCAAAATATTATCTATGAATTATTTTTAGAATTAAGAAAACATGAAGAATTTTATCCGATAGCAAGAAAATGGTTTGAAAATATTGAAAATCCGTTTTATGTCTTAAATATCTCAGATCCTATGGAAAGAATATTATTAAATGAAGAACAAATTTGTCAGGATTTAAAAGTCAATAATGAAGGGCCAATTGATTTCTTAATACATGGTGAAATAGAAAAAATTGACAACATATATTTCATTACAATCTTTATTTATTCTAACTTACTGAAAAAAAGAGTAAAAGAAATATCTTTTGTAACTGACAGTGAAAATATTATGAACAAAACAATGGAAAGAGTATCAGTAATATTACCATCTGTTTTTTTAATAGATTATGCTTCATTAAATGTAAATACAGAAGATGAAGAAACAAGAGTATATTTTGACACAGAATATATAGGGAAAGGGAATGTCCAGATAGATTTTATAATCCCGGGAGATTATATTGTAACATTAAAAAAAGAAAATTATGAGGACAAATTAATTAATATAAATTTAACTGGACATGAAAAAAAAGAAATTAATGAAAATATTGATAAAGAGAAAGAATTACAGATAATATACTTTTATATAGAACCATTAGGTACTAAAATTTTTATAGATTCTGTCTATCAAGGTAAAACACCTTTTAAAAAAGCTTTACCAAAAGGAAAATATGTAATATCGGCAAAAAATAATCTTTATGAATCTTATAGATATATATTATCAATAGATGAAGTTAAAAAAGAAGAAATAACGGTTGTATTTCATCTAAAAACAAAAGACATAAGAAATTTTTTTAAAATTAAAAGAAATATTTATTATGCTGCTTTCTGGAATTTTACATTCAGCTTAACAGCAACCATACCAATACTAATTTTTACATTTGATCAATGGTTTAGGACTCAAACACAAACTGTACAAAATTTAACAGCTTACTATGTCTTATATGGGTTTAGTGTTGTTTTTGTTACACATACTATATTAAGCCTTGGATGGCTGTTTTATGCTTTGGCAGACTATTTACTGGTTTTAGAAAAAAGAGATTTCATACCGATAATAGATTTCTATCATGACCTTGAAGGAAAAGAAGGAGTAAGTCTCGGATTAAGAGTCAAGCTCTAATATTTTAATTATAAAATCAATCCTCCGAATCCTCCGTCCCCATTTATACCCATTTAAATATTAATGTTATACTTTTTATTCATAATAAAGTTAAATATAATCCTACTTCCCTTATAAAACCTCAAAATATTCCTTTTCCTTTGTAAAACTTAAATTATTTCTATGATTTTCCTATTAAAAATGATAATTTGTTTAAATAAATAATACATATTAAACAGGAGATTAAATGCTGTTAATAATTATTTTACCAGTAATAATAATTTTTATAATTATGATAATATTAATAATACTTTTATCTAAAGGTGAAAAAAATAAAAAAAATGATGATTTTTATTCAAAATCAAGAGAGACAAAAACAAATCTTGGCCAAAAATTAAGAAAATTATTTTCAGGCAGAAAAATTGATGAAAAAGCATTGGAAGAATTAGAAGAAATATTATTGAAAGCAGATGTTGGACCTAAAATTGCATATGAATTAATTGAAATATTAAGAAATAAAATGCCGAAAGATACAGAAGATGCAATCTCATTATTAAAAAATGCTATTGATAATATGTTAATAGAAAAAAACTTAAAAATAAAAAAAGGCGAGTTAAATATTCTCCTAGTGCTGGGTGTAAACGGTGTTGGTAAAACAACAACCATAGCTAAATTAGCCAATTTATATCTAAAAAAAGGCTATAAAGTACTACTGGCCGCAGGGGATACATTTAGAGCAGCAGCAATAGAACAATTAACAAAATGGGCGAATAGGCTTGATATCCCGGTTATTAAACAAAAAGAAAACTCGGATCCTTCCAGTGTAGTATTTGATGCAATTGATTCGGCAAAAGCAAAACAAGTAGATTTATTAATAATTGACACCGCAGGGAGACTGCATAATAAGGCAAATTTAATGGAAGAATTAAAAAAAATAGAAAGAATCATAAACAAAAAGGGAGATTATCATAAACAAAATATATTGGTTATCGATGCAACTACAGGGCAAAATGCATTCCATCAGGCATCTTCTTTTAATGAAGCAATAGGCATTAATGGAATAATTATGGCAAAATATGATTCTCAATCAAAGGGCGGCATAGTAATTAATATACAAAAAAATCTAAACATCCCATTTTATTTCATTGGTACAGGCGAAAAATTAGATAATATTGAAGAGTTTAACAAGGATGAATTTATTAAAAATATTTTTGCTTAATTTAATAATTATTCAAATTAATATAAATGTATACTCCGCAACAATTAAATATTTTAGCTCTAATTCTAACGGGTTGGAGTTGTTAAAAATAACTCCATCCAATACTAATAAATATCAATATATACTGAAAATTACATATACAGAAAAAATACCTATAAAAAAAATACTGTATAAAAATTCTAAAGAATTTAAAAGATGGGAATATTATTACAACAACGGGCTGTTATACCATGAAAAATATTATAAAGATAAACAAATAAAAGAAACTTATAATTATGACTCGGCTGGACATAAAATTAAACAGATTGAATATAAAAATAATGAAAAAATAAAAGAAACAACATATCAATATAATAAAGACGGTCTTGTTGATATAGAAAAAATATATAATCCAATGAATAAAACTACAATAACTGTTAAATACAGATACGATAGAAATTTTAGGATAAAACAAATAGAAAAAAAATATCCTGATGGAAGACTGGTTTTTTGGGAATCATTTTTTACTACAAAAGGTATTATTTTAAAAGAATATTATACATTAAAATCAGAAAAATTTACTTTTTGGTATAATGAAAATGGACAGGAAATGAAAGGTGAAGTAACAGAAATAAAAGATGATAATACAGAAGAATTAAAAAAAGAATGGGTTACCTCTTATAAAGAAAATGGAAGAATATTAAAAAAAGAAGAGAATGATTATGTTAGAAATAAAAAAACAATCACATGGTATAATGATAATTACAAAGAAAAAAAAGTAGAAACCTATATTAAAAATGAGCTTTCTTCGATTGACCGTTATGATTATACTAAAACAAATAAAATTTCTTTTCATGAAAGAATAGAAGATCTTGATTCTATAAAAACATATTATGAATACAGCAAAGACGATAAATTAATTCGATCAATGCATTATAATAATGATGAACTGAAAAAGATTGTTATTTATAATGAAGATGAAAGTAAAAAAGAAATCTTATATGGTGAAAATAATAGAAAAATAATTATAGAATATGATAAAAAAGGTAATATTATTTCACAAGAAACATACGAAACTGAAAACACCGAATAATAAATCTTATTTAATAGAACCTCCGTCCCTTAAATTCTTAAAATAAAAAATTAATCTAACTCATTATAATTTAATTTGAAGCGATTAAGCTTTCCCTTTAATAGAAAATCAACAAGAACAAACGACTGAAAAAAAGCACCATAGATACCATGCACAAATTTACAATTATAGAAATTTTTTATAGGGGTTTTTATTGTAATCCTTTTATTCCCTGCTTGGGAGTTTATATAAGCCATATCAAAAACTGATCCCTGCCATAAATTAAAAATTTTATTTATTTCATAGGGCGTAATGCTTTTTCTGTATATAATTTTCTTTTTAATATTTTTATCAATATATTTTTCTAATTTATCTAAAAAAAAATTCTCCCATATTTTTACTTCTTTTATGTAACATTCTTTACCTTTATTATATATTTCAAGCCAATAATAATATGAAGCAGGAGTCATAGTTAATTCTAATGAATAATACCCTTTTTTTTGCATATCTTTAAATGCAATTGCAAAATGAAAATTATTTTCATCTAAAGGAAATTTGATTTTATTAGCTGAATTGTATAAATAACTTAAAACATCCTTACCTTTAAAATAAAGTATTTCACCAATATCAAGAGGATAATCTCCCTTTAAATCTTTTAATAATATCCTGAATATATATATCGAATGAGTCATTTCGAGCCTTTTTATTTTATTATAAAAATAATTGGAATAATCGGGGACGGAGGTTTTATCCATTATATCGATTAGCATTTTCTTTGTATCAATTGTACTAATCACTTTCTCAGAATAAAAAAATCCATCTTCACTTGTAATAATATTAAAAATATTATTTTTTTTGATAATCTTTTCAACTTTTAAACCTGTGTTAATATCAAGCCTTGAATCATTAAGTTTATTCTTTAAACCTTCAATCAAATCATTAAAATTATTTTTCTGCCTATATGCACCATTATTTAAACTATAAAAAGAAATAATAGCTATTAATGCATTAAGCTTTTCAGGAGGCAGGCATGAAAGACTGGATATAGTATAAAAAACATCAAGTAATCTATTATTTTTAAAATTATACTTATTTAAAAAATTCTTATAAGAAATATTCCTATTAAATATTAAATCTTTTGAAGTAATAAACATTTTACAAAAATCAAAAAAATTAAAAGTTGATCTAAAATTATGTATAAACTGGTTGTATATTTTTTCCGTATCATTAAAAAATTTTCTTAATTTCACCTTTTCATCTGGAAATTTATTATAAAAATATTTTTTTAATTTTTCTTTATCGTAAAAAATATCAAATTCAATTAATTTACTGTCTTCAATCCCTATATACTTAAACATTGTACTATTAAACTTATGTAATGGAAAATCAACATTAATATATTTAAGAAAAAAATTAATATTTGGGAATGCATAGACAGAATCATAATAATGATCACCAATTTTTTCTGCTCCTGCCATACCTCCAATAAATTTATTTTTTTCAAAAAGGACTATATTTTTATCAGGAAACTCTTTTAATAGTAAAATAGATGTAATAAGCCCTGTTAATCCTCCGCCAATAACAGCATAATTATAAATATCACTCATATGATTATAATAAAATTATTTTAATAATTTTCAATAAAAAATAAAATATTTTATAATTTTTTTAACCTCCGTCCCCAAACTTTCCAAACTTTCAACCTTTATTTTTTATTAATTTAATTAATACTGATTTTTTAAAAAAGAATCGGGTGGTTCCAGAATATCAAATAATTTATTTTTAATAAATGTTATACCATTATATTTATATTCATCCGGTTTATTGACTATACCTGCTCTTACCGGATTTTCTGCAATATAGCGAAAAGTAGTAATTAATTGTCTTATATCCTCAATTATTTTACTACAAAATCTATCATACCAAACATGCCCGGTAATATTATAAAATTTATTATATCTAATTGCAAAGACACTTAATATCCATTGCATAATTTTTGATAAATTTTCTTTCTTTAAAGGCTTTATTATTAAATGAACATGATTACCCATAATACAAAAATTTTTAACTATAAATTTATATCTTTTTTTTGCCTCCTTTAATACTGCCAAAAATAAATCTTTGTTTTCTTTACTTTCCATTATAAATTCCTTCCTGTTTGCCCTTGCAATTACATGATAACTAGCATTATTTCTTAATATTCTATTTTTCCTCATTCTTCTATCCTTAATATAAAATTTATTAAATTTTATATATTTAAACGCTTAAAATTATCAAATCGTTTATCATTATTTTAAAATTAATAAAATTTCCTCCTCCGTCCCTAAAATTCCTAAAATTTTATTGTTTTATATAATTAAAAAGATAATTAAATATTAATGAATATTGATTATTTATAAAAAATGTAGGGACGGAGGATTATTTTAATTTTTTTTAAAAAATATCTATCTTATCATTTTTAAGATTTTCACTTAATTTTTTTAATTCTAATTTTATTACTTTTGATAATCTCTTAATTCCTTCTTCAATTCTATCATCACTTGCATAACTAAAATTTAATCTAAATGTATTATTTCCTCCGCCATTCGGGAAAAAAGGCGAACCAATAACATAGGCAACATTATTATCAATTGCTTTGGTTAATAATTCTAATGAATCTAATATTTCAGGCAATGTTACCCATATAAACAAACCGCCTTCCGGTTTATTCCATTTGACTTTACTTGTGGGGAATGATTCTTCCATAATTTTTAACATTAAGTCTCTTTTTTTCTTATAATAACTGATTATTTCTTTTATATGAGGAAACAATATATCATGGTAAATAGCTTCAAAAACACAATATTGTCCAAAAGTATTTGTACATAAATCTTCCGCTTGTTTTGCCAAACACACCTTATTAACAATTTTATCATCGGCTGATATCCATCCAACTCTAAACCCGGGAGCCAATATTTTTGAGAATGTACCTAAATAAATTACTCTATCTTCTGCATCATACTTTTTAATTAAAGGCTCATTGAATCCTTCATATCTCAATAATCCATATGGATCATCTTCAATTAATAATAAATTATATTTACATATTAATTCATAAATTTTTTCTCTTCTTTCTTTTGGTATTGTTACACCTGTAGGATTCTGAAATGTTGGTATCAAATATATTAATTTAGGCAAATTATTTTTTTTAGATAATTCTTTTAATCTTTCTTCCAATATGTCCACTCTTATACCAAATTCATCTATTGGTACTGTATTTATCTGTGCTTGAAATGAATTAAAAACTAAAATACCCCCAAGATATGTTGGATTACTTGTTAATACAGAATCGCCAGGATTAATAAATATTTTACATAATAAATTTAAAGCCTCCTGTGATCCATTAGTAATAATAATATTGTTAATTTCCTGAGAAACTTCATAGTTTTTTTTCATCCCTCTAGCTATTACATCTCTTAATTTATTATGTCCTTCTGTTTGGCCATATTGCAATGCATCCCTTCCATGTTCATTCATAACATGCTCAATAATAGGCTTCATTTTATCTAAAGGAAAAGCATTTGGATTTGGTAATCCACCTGCAAAACTTATCATGTCAGGTTTATCTATAAGTTTTAATAATTCTCTAATTTCACTTGCTTTCAATTTTTTTGCAGAATCCGAATAAAAGTTTTCATAATTTTTCATCTTATTATCCTCATAAAACTATTATGAAATAATACTATTATTATAAAAAAGAAAATAATGCAAGAATAATATATATTTGTTATTAAAAATTAAAAAAAAATATAAAAAATTTATTTAATTGACAATAAAATCACCATAATCTAAAATAATTATAAATAGAAAAATAACTGGAGGAATGCCGAATGGTAGATGTAAGTCAAATTTACGGGAAAATACAATTTGTTGATTCTTTTCCTGACTATAAAGTAAAAGTAGTAGATTCTTTCCCTGATTTAAAAATACAAAAAGTAACCTCTTTTGCTGACAGCTGCGGTAAATGGGAAATAGTGGATTCTTTTCCTGATTACAAAATCCAAATAGTTGATTCATTCGAAGATTTTAAAATTCAATATGTCGATTCATTTCCTGGATTACCCTAAAATCATATATTATAAAATTTAATCAAACCAAAAAAATAAAAAAGTATAAAATTTATTTTTTTAATGCTTTTTCCCATTTATTTATTGCTTCAAATCCTAATTTATTGGCAGTAATATAATCTTTTTTTAAAATTTCCGGATCTTTTGTAAATCTTTTTGTCTGAAAATCATCAGGCGGATTTATTTCAACTATATTAATATCATTCGGCGGATTTCTTATAAAATTCACAGATTCTTTATATATTTCAGGCCTTTTTTTAATTGTATTAATTAATTGAGGATAATTCTTAAATAAAATCTTATGTAAAAATAAATTTTTTACCGGTTTAATTTCATATTTTTTAGGTCTTGAACGGATTACCATTATATTACAGGCATTCCTTATATAAGCTTCTTTTATTGGTATAGGATTAGATATTCCTCCGTCAGTAACATTAATATTATTAATATTAATAAAATTTCTATACAAAACAGGTATTGCGCTAGTGGCTTTAAGATAATCTTCTAATGTATTTTTTGACGGTTCTAAAAAAAATGATTCGCCATTCTCAATATTTGTAAAGCCAATATAATATTTTATTTTTTTACTGAATATTTTATCCAAGTCCAACCGTATCTCTCTAATAGTTTTTCCCCACAACCAGTCAAGATCTATATAATGTTTTCCAAGTATAAATTTTTTTATACTTATAAATTCCGAATTTAATGAATATTCTGTAAATATTTTATAATTCCTCATATACATTTCAGCTAAATATGCAGCAATATTTGAAGCCCCAATTGAAACACCTATAAACATATCAAAAGGATTAAATTTTTCTTTTATAAATGTATCAAGAATACCGGCAGAAAATATCCCGCGCATTGCTCCGCCTTCAACTACTAATGCATTTAATTTTTTTAACAACATTTTATTATTCCCCTTATAAAAAAACATAAAACATACTAAGAAAGAAAAAACCTTAAAATTAATATTAACAAATTTGACAAACTATGAGCAATCATAGGCATTAATAAATTACCTCTAATCTCATATAATATTGTTAATAATATAGAATCAAAGAACATAACAAATACAACTACAAAATTAAAGGGATTATGCACTAATGAAAATAATACCGCTGTTATGATAAATGCAGATAATCTATCATTATTCGATCTTAACTCTCTATAAATATATCTGCGAAATATTAATTCTTCTGTTATGGGTACAACAACAGGCAGTAAAAACAATGAAATAACAAAATAATCATTAGTATTGTCAAACGGTACTTTATTAGTAAATAGATTAGCAAAAAAAAGGCTCAATACCAGTATTATAATTATAAAAATTAGACTAAAAACATCAAGAGCATTAATATTTTTAATTTTTAATTCTTTTAAAACATTAATTTTTAGTTTTTTAAAAAAGAATATTAAAACAAACAAAAGTATAAGAAAGTGTCCTATTCCGCTATTAATTAATCTTTGAAGAATATTAACTCCATCATCCAGCCCAATTAAAATATATATCAATAAAATAAAAAATATAATAAAAATTAACAAAAAAAATATTGCATATGTATTAAAAGAATTATTTTTTTTTATATAATTTTTATTTAGTACCAATTTTATTTCATCTTGTATTTTTTTTTCTAATTCTTTATCTATAAACGGTTTATAAAATTCTAACATTTTTTCTTCATTTAAACTCAATCTGAATATTATATTCTTTTTAAATTCAACAGATAATAATTTCAAAAAATAATATGCTTTTTTCTTATTATCAACCATCCTCCGTCCCCAAATAAATTTACAAAATCCATGGCATTTTAAAACATTCTTCATTAAATAAATAATAATCAGCATTACCATTAATTACAAATGTTTTAATAATTTTTGCTTTTTTTAATAATTCTCTTACAAAATTTATTGTTTTACCTGACCTGGATACATCATCAACGATTAATATATTTTTATTAATATAATTAAAATCAATTTCATCCAATAATTTTGGATCATCATATATAGGAGAATGACTATCATCTCTGTAATTAACATTTATTATTTTTACCGGTATATTTAATAATTGGACAACTATACCGGCAGGTATTATGCCGCCTCTCGCAATACCAACTATTAAATCAAATGATTCATTAAATGAACAATCTAATAATTTTTTATAAATTTCTTCAAATGATTTTCTTTTCATTATTACTAAAATCCTTATTAACCAATTTTTATAAATAATAAATTATTTTTTTTAAATCAAAAAGCAAAAAATATATTTTTTATATAAACCTCCGTCCCCCCCAAAAAACACTCGACATTTATTATATTAATATTTATAATTTAATACTCACTGTTTAGGTAAAATTTATGGATTATGATATAATTTTGGATTTTCATGATTTTAAAATAAATGCATATCTTTTTAATAACAATGATATTGCAAATAAATTTTATAAAAATCTCCCTTATTCTATCAATTTAACATGCTGGGGAAATGAAACTTATGGAACTATTGGATTAAATTTAGGCACAAATAACCCGGTAACTGAAATCCCATGTGGAGGATTAGCTTATACAAATAAAGGAAATTATTTTTGCATTTTTTATGGACAAAAACCGGCATGGACAGTAGAATATATCGGTAAAATTAAAAATGAAGAATGGAAAAAATTATTAAGATCATTACCATTAAAGGTTAATATATATAAAACAATATAACATTATGAATTATAATAAATTACTACAAGACGAAAGAGACAGCTTATTAAAAAAAGAATTATCTTATGAAAAAATAAAAATTATTGAAAAATATAATCTTTTATCTACTCCTGCATTATTTTGGATATGTAAAAAAGAAAATTATCATGATCAAAAAGTTTTTAAACATAGTTTTTTAAAAGAAAAAGACATTATAACAGTATTATTTAGATTATATGGCCTATGTTATGCAAAGGTTAAATATTTTAAGAATAATATAAATCAATTTGAACCATATAAATACCATTTTGAAAAAGGATTTATAAAAACACAAATCTGGGATACAGAATTCTTTAAACATAAACAAAGCGGTTTATTTATTGATCTTAGATATCTTCAAGGTATAAATAGGATTGATGATTTTAAAGATTTTTGCACATATATAGAAAATAAATACTTATAATCATTTATATTTTTTTATCTATTGCTTTTTCAAATAACATTTTCTATAATTTAATTGATTGATTATGCTATATTTATTATAATAAAACAGAATTGAGTAAATATGTTTGAAAAAAATATAATAATTATAAAAAATAATTTAAAAAATGATATAAATCTTCTTATATTTGAATCAAAAAAAATAAATTTTATTCTCAGTTCAATAAATAAACTTGATGATAATCTATCAAAACTAGAAATTTTAGAACGTGAGCACAATTTATTAATTATTGATAAAGACAGTTTCACCGATAAAATTAAAGAAAAAATAAAAAATACTTATAAAAAAAATTTGCAATATTCAAATCCGCATATCTTATTTGTATCAAGAACACCATGTTCTATTGAAGAAGAGGAAATGATGATGGCAAGTCAAAATTTTTTTTATCATCTTCCAAATGAAAAAGATACAAGCACTTATTATTCTTTTTTATCAATTGTATTACAGCATATGCAGGATATAACAAGGTTAAATAATTATATTGTGCAATCCTTTAAAACGATTGTTGATTCGGAATTAATTGCACAGCAGAAACTAAAAATAGAAAAACTGTATAAACAGTTGGAACTATTAAGCAAAATAGATGTATTAACACATGTTTTAAACAGGAGGGCATTTTTTGAAGCAATGGAAAAAGAAAAAGCCAGAACTTTGAGAGATGTATGGCGTTTAGAAAGAATAAATCGCCCTGAAAGTATGCCGTTACCGGATGATTTAAAAAAAATTGTAAAAGATAAATTTGATTCTGATCCGGAAGGGACCTTTCTTGATCATTACGGTAGATTTTCATGTATAATGATTGATATCGATAACTTTAAATCAATAAATGATACATACGGACATTTAATGGGTGATGAAGTATTAAAAAAATTGGGAGAGCTTCTAAATAATAATACAATATTTAGAGAAAATGACATTGTAGGCAGATTCGGAGGAGAAGAATTTATAATCATACTCCCTGAAACAAATTCAATTCATGCAAAAATACCGGCGAACAGGCTTAGATACCAAATTAAAAAAATAAATTTTATTACTGAAAAAAATGAAAAATTTAATGTAACACTCAGCATAGGAATATCCGAATTTAATTTAGGAGATAGAACTTGCGAGTCAATAATCGATAGGGCTGATAAAGCATTATATTATGCAAAACATAACGGTAAAGACCAAGTTGTTGTTTATAATGATGTTTTCCCAAACAAAATATAATTATAATAAATATTTAATATATCTCTCTATATTTATTTTTTATATATTCAATAAAATATTTTGAGTTTAATTCTTCTCCTGTAATCTGCTTTATTACATCCATAGTATTTTTTTTACTTCCTAATCTATACAAATTATTATTAAACCAGTTAAATATTATATTTAAATTTTCTTTATTAAAATTATCAACATCATTAAATTCTTGCTTTAATTTATTTAAAATCTGTGCAGAAATTAAATTACCGATTGAGTATGTAGGAAAATAACCAATTAATCCGCTTGCCCAATGTATATCTTGAAGATAACCTGAACTTTTATCTTCCGGATAAAATCCAAACATTGCCTTTGTCTCTTCATTCCAAGCTTCATTAATATCTGATACTTTCATTTTGTCATTTATTAATTTATTTTCCAATATGGTTCTCAAAATAATATGAAGATTATAAGTTACTTCATCCGACTCAATTCTTATTGGATTTTTATATACTTTATTAATAGCATTATAAAAATCATCCAATTTTATATTATTTAAGACTTCAGGAAAACTCGATCTTAACATTGGATAATAATTATGCCAAAAATTTTTGTTTCTACCGACTATGTTTTCATAAAATCTTGATTGAGATTCATGAAGAGATAATGATTTTATATTAGCAAATGGAGATTCATTAAAAATATTTGAAACCCCAATCTCATATAAAGCATGACCTCCCTCATGCAATGTTGAAAAAAAACCACTCTTAAAATTATTCTCAAAAATTTTGGTTGTAATTCTTATATCGCCATTACCCAATTTCGTAGTAAAAGGATGAGCTGATTCATCCTGTCTGAAAGAATCAAATACGATGCCTATGTCCTCTAATATTTTTAATCCGAAATTTATTTGTTTTTCTCTATCATAAAAAAAATATAAAAATTCATCATTAATTTTATTATTTGACTTATCTATATATTCAATTATTTCTATCAATTCATTTTTTAATAAATTAAACAAGGGGTTTATTGAACGAAAAGTTAACCCTTCGTCATAATAATCAATAAGAGCGTCATAAGGATTTTCTTTATATCCCAATAAGCCGGCTATTTCTTTTTTAATCTCAAATATTTTTTCCAGCACCGGTAAAAATTCTTTATCATTATTATTATTTTTTGCTTTCTGCCACAGATCAATTGCTATTGATATTATCCTTGATAATTCACATGTTATTCTTACAGGAATTTTTCTTTCTTTCTCAACATCTTCCTTTATTTTTAAAATTATTTCTTTTTCGGATTCTTTTAAATCTTGTCTTTCTAAATCACTTAACTCTTTATAAAATTCATCGGATGTTATTAAATCATGCTGTATTTTAGATAAAGTTTCTGTAATATTGGCTCTTGCAATTACGCCGTTATTTGTCAAACATGTTGATTGATCCCAATTAAGCAGTGACAACGCATAATCTAAATTCATTATATCATTATATTTTTCCATTACATTCTTATAATTCACAAACACTCCTTCTAATAATGTAATATTATTTAACATTCGATTATAATTAAAATTAATAATAAGAATTTGACAGTATAATTTTATATTTATAAAGTGAAAAGACTAATTATAAAAAAAATTACAGCTACTATTTCTTTTCATTTAAGAAAAAATATTCCTCTTTCAGCTCTCTTGCACCTTTAATATTTATAAAATTTGATGTTTGACTATCAAGATCAAGATCCCTATAAATTGAAGCAATCAAATATTTACTTCTTGGATCCTCCTGTATTTTATTTTCTTCAGTCAGCTTAATATATTCTCTTAGATAATCAATTAAATGAAAAATTACTGTATCGGTACCATATTCAATCTCACCGCCCTTATCACTCAAAACATATGTAGGTCTTACGCAAGATTCATATATAACCTTTAATGCCCTCATATTATCCCTATAAAGCCCCTCAATTAAACCTTTTAATCCGCTTAATATCTTTGCAATAACAAATGCATTCCTTTTCGGGAATCTATAAGCAAAATCAGATGCTATATTAAAAAAATGAATTTTATTCTGAAATTTTTTCTCTAAAATATCAAATGCAGTTAAAGCATTTTCTTTACCGTAAAGCCTGCTTCCCTCAATTATCTCCTGTAATAATTCTGCTAAGTCAGGTTCTACTTCCTGAGGAATTGGACTCTCATTAATTGATTTTAAAGTTTGTGTATCTAATTCTGCAAGATCAAGCCTGCTTATATTAGGTGATTTTCTTATTCTCAATTTAACCTTAACCCATTCCTTATTAATCATATCTTCGCTATTAATCATAAATGCAAGCAGTAATATAAATATTGAAAAAATTATTTTTCTCATATTAACTCCCATTATAAATTAAGTTATAGCTGTGTCATTATAATAATGAACAATTATTGTAACATAATATACAAATACTTCTTTACTTAATTTCGGATATTTCATACAATAAATTATATTACTCTAGTTAATTTATTAGGAGTAATATATCTAATTTTTACAATTTTTATAAAATAATACATAAAATACTTGTTTTAATAAAGGAATATTTTTAATTTTATATTATTATTTACTATTTAAGGAGAAATGATGGATACAATAATCAATTTAAAAAAAGATATGCATTTTGAAGCGGATCTAGAAGGATTTAAAATACAAATGGACGCAGATGAAGAATTTGGAGGAAAAAACAAGGGACCAAAACCAAAAGGGCTTGTATTAGTCGCACTTGCCGGCTGCTCAGGAATGGATATAATCAGTATATTAAAAAAAATGAGAGCTGAACCGGATACATTTAACATTAAAGTAAGTGGAGAATTAAATGATGGGCATCCTAAAATTTATAAAAATATCTTAATTACATATATTTTTAAAGGAGATAAAGTAACAGAAGAAAAAGCTAAAAAAGCTATTGATTTAAGTTTGGATAAATACTGCTCTGTTTCCGCGATGATAAAAGGAACAGTAAATATAGATTATAAAATAATAATTGAAAAATAAAAAATAATAAAACAGAAATAATAAACCTCCGTCCCTAAAATATTATAGGTTAACACTTAAACCAAATGAAAGATACATTCCATTTAAATTTACTTCCCAATCTTTATAAAAATTACCTTCAACATAAAACCTATAACCAAATTCTGCAAATAATTTTACGGTAGTAACAGGCATTACGGAAAGATGAATATACGGTCTAATTATAACAGTATCTAGACTGTAATTATTATTTTTATCCGGTGCAAATAAAGCCCCTACCGTAAAACCAAGATCGATCCCAAATCGATGAATAAAAAACTCACCCTGACAGCCTGTTTCAAAAGTAAAAGGGAGCAGCAGTTTATTATCCAGATAAAAAATATTAAACTCTAATTGTATTAATGGACGGAAAAAAGTAATACCTACCGGAATAAGCGCTCTGATATTTGCAAATGGTAAAATAGAAAAATAATCATTTGTACTTGCTACATTATTTTCAGGGTCAGAGAATGAAAATCCTCCTGATAATTGTATCTCTAAATTTATCTTATACTTCTTTATAAAATAATATTTATCCGTTAAATTACCTTTTGTATACATTATTATTGCAAGAGATCTGTCATCAAATGCTTTTATAATTTTAACAACAGTATGCTCAATAATGCTGTATTCATTTTCTTCATAAGCTATGAGAATATTTTGAGCTCTTAATCCGTCATTTTTACCCTTATCAAGCCATATAAAAATAGGGCCTATTTTTGTAGGATATGCTTTTAATTTAAATATTGTTAAATCTTTAACAGCAGATTTAGCTTTTTTACTTAGTATCCTAATACATTCATCTTTTGTACCGGTCAAATCTTTATCTGATGAAAATTCTACATATATATTTTCTTCTTCAATGATTGAGTATTCTTTACAATCAATTAAAGAAATCTTAAAACCAAGGCTAACTGCATTCCAAAACTTATCCGTATCATAAAAATCAGGTTCTTTTTCCAAATCAAAAAATAAAATTTCAATATTAATAACATAATCAAGATCCTTTATTTCCTCAAAAACTTTTTTTTCATAATCCGCTAAAGCCAAATTATTATCTTTAATTTTTTTTAATATTTCAATAAAATCTTCTTTTTTAAACTCTATTTCTAATGCATAAAAATCATTTGATATATATTCACTTATAACACTTATAATATTATCTTCGATATTTAAAAAAAAATCAAAGTCATTGCTCTTGTTTTTTACATATAATCTTGAAATTCCAATTTTATAATTTTCACATACAAGCTTTTGAATAATTAATAATAAAAAAAGAATAAAAAATATTATTTTTTTCATATTTCCCATTATTATAGATTATATTATTTTTTTATCAAAATCCATATAAACTTGTAAATATAACAAAAAAAGGGACTGTCTCTAAAGGCGGTTTTTTTTATATTTTACTGTAATTTTATTTAATATTATTAAATTAAAAAATAAAATTAATGCCAATACTTTTTCTAAAATTATGAGCTATACTTAATAATCCCCATTCTAAACTTATTTTTTCAAGTCTTCGAAGCATAAATCTATTAAATCCTCTATTCCATTTTATATGCTCAAAAACTGACTCAACCTCAAACTCCACACTTTTTTCTTAATTCTATTCTTTAAATGACACTTTATTTTTAAAGTGTTTTTTTTCATAATAAATTCATATCATTTTTAAATTTATCATGTAAAGAAAAAATAAGGGGTTATCTCGAAAACTTTTGAGACAGCCCTGAGGAATTTAATCAAATAATAACTGCAATTATTAAGCCTGAAGGAATTCTTATAAGCAGCTATATGAAGAGGTGTTAGATCCCAGTATTCTTTCAAATTTACATCTGCAATGTTTTCAATCAGTACTCTAACTGCTTCTATGCATTCTTTATCTATAGCTCTATGTATAGGTGCAATCTGATTTTTATTTTGTGCATTAACATGGGCTCCTTTATCAATTAAATATTTTATAATTTCTATATTTCCTTCACTGCAAGCTTCATGCAGCGGAGTTTCATCATTATCGGATTTTACATTAACATCCGCATTGTATTCGATCAGTATTTTTACTGTTTCTATATTTTTTCTGCATGCTGGATGCAAGGGATATATCCCGTTTTTATTCGGGAAATCGACTCTTGCCCCGGATTGTAATAGTATTTCAATCACATCAATATTATTGCAGAATATTGCGTCAAATAACAGAGTATTTCCGCAAGAGTCCTGTACATTGATATCAGCACCTTTATCAATTAATAACTTTACAATTTCTTTACCATAAACAGCAAGATGCAAGGGAGTGTCCCCATGATGCATAATTTTCACATTGAGGTCAGCATTGTTATTAATTAAAATTTTTGCGATATCTGAGTGCTTTTCTCTTAAAGCCTCATGCAGCGGAGTCCAGTCAACATTGTTCCTGATATTAATATCTGCACAATTTTTTATTAATAGATTTACTATATCAAGATATCCTTCATCACAAGCTTTATGTAATGCAGTTTCATTGTCATAACTTTTTTGATTAATATCAGCGCCGTAATCCAATAATAGTTTTACAAGTTCTATTTTATTATAACATACGGCTTTATATAGTGGAGAATAATTATATTGCCCGCATGAATTAACGCAGGCTCCTTTTTCTAACATGAGTTTAATAAGATCATTAGAGTATTTTTTATTTATAAGATCTAATAAAGGAGTATTTTTATCTTTGTTTTTAACATTGCAATTAATGTTATTTATTAAAAGGACTCGTAATATTTCAGGATTTTCTTTTTCTATTGCATAAAAAATTAAATTTGATTCATCATTTAAATTAATGTTAAGATCTGCTCCCTTTTTTATTAATAAATTTACAAGCTCTACGTTGCTGTTTTCTACTGCAAAAAAGATCGGAGTTAATCCAGTAAACAACCCGGCATTAATATCTGCACCGTTATCTAAAAGAAAATCGACTATTTCTCTATTTGATTTATAAATGGCTATATGAAGGGGTGTTAATCCGTACTCTGCTTTTTGATTTACATCCGCTCCGTTCCTTATAAGGGTTTTCATAATTTCTGTATTATTGTATTCAACAGCAAGGCTCAGTGGAGTTTTATAAAAATATCCATGTTTGCTAATCAAACTTTTATCTTTTATTAGATTAAGTGCTTTATCATTCTCATGATGAATTATTGCTTCATGCAGTTCATTGTTTCTTAAAAAAATATCTTTATGTTTGTTTTCATTATTTGCATTATTAAATTTTGCATCATCAATAGATAACTGATTTTTAACGTAGTCCAGTCTGTAAATTAAAACTTTACCGTTGTAATTTACTAAAAGTATATCACCATAATTTTTATGTTTAGCAAATTCATATGAAGCTCCATACAAGAATTTGCCTCCTGATACAGGTTTACTTAAACAGATTTCATAATCCTGGTCTACATGAAATATTACAAGCTCTTTATAATCTTCATCATCGATATTGTCTTCATCAAATTTATCATGGTATAAGAACGTAGCTAACCAATTTCCGTCCGGTGAAAAAAGTATATTATCATGTCTTAGTTTATTTATCCATTTTTCATTTTTTAATTTGATTATTTTGGGATTCTTAAACTCATGATCCCATTTCAAAATAACATCATCAGTGTTGTACCGGTTTTTACCGGTCTGGATAGTGCCCAATATTATACGTTTGTTATAATTTATTGCATTAGATTCTCCCTGAATACCGAATTTTACCTTCCGCATATATTTTGTAAGATCATTTTCAGTTCTTTCACTAACATATATATCTAATAATGCCCATTTGCTTTTATTATTCTCATCATATTCTTCAATAAGAAGTTTATCACCAAATTTATATATATTTCCTTTGATAAAAGGACTGTAAAATATTATTTTATCAAGATTAAAATCATACAGAGCATATTGATTTATTAAATCAAGAACAAAAATTTTTTCTCTATGATCCATAAGAAATGCAGTATTAAAGTCAATTATACAATGACCTTTTTTATCGGTAGCCGGATCATAAGCATGAAATCCCCGGTAACCATATTTTTCCCATAAAATGCTTTTTTCTTCTGACAGGATTATATCCTTGCCTGTAAATTTTTTATCGATGACAGGGAATTCATTATCTTTTTTTCTATCAAGTGGATATAATAAAGATATAACAGTAAATATAAATAGATTGATCAGTAATATTGATAAATTTTTCATATTATTCTCATTTTATATATCTAATTAATTTAGTCGTTTAAGAAAAATATATCTTGTGGGAATTATTATTAATATTGTAAATTATTATTAATTAAATAATTGATTATTTGATTTTTAATTGTAAAAGTAATATAAGTAGAGTTAAAAACGATTTAGGATAAAAAATTATGAAAAAAATAATATTTATTACAGCAATGCTGCTTTTTCTTTATTCAAATACTGTATTTAGTGATGATAATACAGGAGAAAACAACTCAAATATAGATGAAAACACAAATACTGAAGAAAAAGTAATTGAAAAAGAAGGCTTATATGCTGTAATTAAAACTAATTTAGGCGATATAACCTGCCAGTTATTCTTTGATAAAGCACCGGTTACTGTTGCTAATATGGTAGGCTTAGCTGAAGGAAAAAAAGAGTTTACAGACAGTAAGACAAACCAAAAGGTAAAACAGCCTTATTATGACGGTATTATCTTTCATAGAGTAATAAAAGGATTTGTTATCCAGGCTGGATGCCCGTTGGGTACAGGGACAGGCGGTCCGGGATACAGCTTTAATGATGAGTTTAGCGACGATTTAAAGCATGATTCTACCGGTATTTTATCAATGGCTAATGCCGGTCCGAATACAAACGGAAGTCAGTTTTTTATAACATTGACGAAGACTCCTCATCTTGACGGAAGGCATACAGTATTCGGCAAGGTTGTAGCAGGGATGGATGTTGTCGATAAAATTGCAAATGTAGAGGTCGGTAAGAATGACAAACCTTTAAAAGATGTAGTTATTAATACTATTGAGATAAAAAGGATTGGTGATAAAGCAAAAAACTTTGATGCCATTAAAGTTTTTGATGAGTATGAAAAAAATCTAGCTGTCGAAACTGAAAAAAAGTTTCAGAAATTGCTTAGTGATCTTAAGGTAAAAGAATCAAAATTTAAAAAAACTGATTCTGGGCTTAAATATTATATTTTGCAGAAAGGTAAAGGCAATAAACCCGTAAAAGAAGCGACTATCAACGCTCATTATACATTGTATCTTGAAGACGGAAGAAAAATCGACAGCTCATATGACAGAAATCAAACTATTGATATACAGGTTGGAGTCGGTAAATTAATACCCGGCTGGGATGAATCATTACTTGATATGAAAAAAGGTGAAAAACGGATTGTAATTATTCCCCCGGAGCTTGGATACGGTAAATACGGATATCCTCCATATATACCGCCTAATGCAAGACTTGTATTTATTATTGAACTGGTTGATATTAAGTAATTTAAAGAGTAACTGCAGATGAACACCGCCTTTTAAACTTAAAAAAAAAGGGCGGTGTGAACGAATATTAACACAAATTTTTTAGACTATTTTTTTATTACAGTTTGTATACATGTTTATCTGCAGTTAAATATTATTTCTTTTTAATTATGTTTCATTTCTTCTTAAATTTGCAATATTTGTTATGAAAACAAGGATAAAGATAAAATAGGTAATTATTTGAAATAATAATAAATGTTTTTGTGTTATAAACATATATTTATAATCCCATTTAATGGTTATAAAAAATAGTAATGTATCTAAAATTGCTTCATATCTATTTTTTGATAATTCATAAATTTTAAAATAGTAATTAAGATAAGAAAAACCTAATATGATCTCAATAAAATTTATAGTTAATATTAATAATGATCTTGGAAATGAAGTAATAATATTTTTATAAATACCTATACCCATATTTGTTAATTCTCTAATTTTGAATATAAGAATAGCTGTTATTCGCCATATAATTATTAAACTAAAAATAAATGCATCTTGATATTTAAAAAAAGTATATATCAATATTAAAAGAATTAAATAAAAAATAATTAAAATATCTGTTAAATAATCATTTATTTTTTTGCTTTTACATAAATTACATAAATTATTATAACAATTACAATATTTTATATGCTTTCCTATACTACAGGAGGTTAGTTTTAATAAATTATAAAAAATATCTATAAAATTGAATAAATAACTAGATATTAAAAACAATTTACCTAATAAATTTTTTTGATTTTTAATATTTTTACAATCTTCCTGAATACTGATAAGAAATAGATTCCTTGAATTATCAATCATTTCTATTAATGCTAACAATAAAAAATTCAAGTAAATATTGATTATTATTATAATTGAATAGATAAATAAGCCCATGTTATTCTCAATATTTTATTAAAATAAATGTATATTTTTCATTATATCAATATTAAATATAGTATTTAAATATATTTTTTGAATTTATATAATATATCCTTTATTTTATAAATTTCTCATCTTTTCTAAGTAAATGATTTTGACATTTTTCTCTTTAGATATATTTAAGGAGTAAAAAATGTTGAGTTCTTATAATAAAAAAAATAGTAAGAGAGAATTATCATTATCAAAAGTATATCATTTCTTAACTACAGAAAAGATGTTTAATAAGATAAATGAATTTTCAGGTCAAATGAATCTAAATTTTTCAAAAACAATGAGATTCATTATAGGAGTCATGATACCGTTATTGGATTATTATGCTATTTTTGAACAGGAATCGAGTGAATTCGGTTATAATAAATTTGGATCTGAAGTTGATGTGAAATTTTATATAGATCCAAATATTTATAGAAAGCTTAAGAATACACATGGTGTTATGCAGACATTTAGTATAGCTACTCTTGTAAGAAAGATGATAGAATTATTTTTTATATTAATAGAATCAAAAGGGCTTAATTGGGTAATAAATGTTATGAAATGCGGTATTAAAAAAATAATAAATATTCTTAGTAAAACTAATTGCTTGTTTAAAAATACAGAAAATATGGTACATATGTATGGAAAAGAGCAAGTTGAAGAGTATATAAGTTTTATATTTTCAAAAAATTATGCACTTTTGGGTGTAAAATTAGCTAAAAAGTGCTTATTATATCAGTATTAAATAATCCTTTTAAATTTTATATAAAATATATATAGTCTTTTTAATAATATAAAAATCTGGATTAATATGTATTTAAAATTGATGACAGGATGATTTTATTTGGTTATAATTAATAATAAAATTAAAAAAATTAGAATTTAGCCTTGAATATTAATTCATTAACCCAAAAGCACCTGATCGATGAGTATAAATCCCGGATTAATCATGTTATTGATTATATTGAACAAAATTTAGATGATAATTTTTCATTGGAATCATTAGCAAAAATTGCTAATTTTTCTAAATACCATTTTCATAGGATTTTTTTTGCTTTAATGGGTGAGACTTTATTCAATTTTATCCAACGGATACGTATAGAAAAATCTGCATTTCTGTTATCATATGATCCTAAAAAATCAATTACAGAAATTGCATTAGAATGCGGATTTGGCAGCTCACAGGCTTTTGCCCGTTCTTTTAAAAATTATTTTCATGTTTCTGCTACATCATGGAGGAAGAAAAACAAAATATATGACTATGATGAGGCAAGGTTTTTTATTGATAATAAAGATAATAATAAACTTCCTTCAAATACATCAATAATTATAAAAGATAATTCTCAAATTTGGAATATCCCATTTAAAAATGAAAATAGAATAATAATTGTTAAAAAAATCCCAAGGATGACGGTTGCTTATATCCGTTATATTGGTCCTTATAAAGGAGATGCCGTACTTTTTAAGAGATTATGGAATAGACTTTTCAAATGGGCTTCTTGTAGAAATATCATTAACATTCCTGACACTCAATTTATTATAATTTATCATGATGATATAAAAATTACAGATAAAAATAAATTAAGAATAAGTTTTTGTATTACTATTGATGAAAAAACAGTCATTGATGGTGAAGTGGGAAAAATGGAAATACCCGGTGGTAAATATGCATGTGCCAGATTTGTATTATCTCCGCAAGAATTTGAATATGCATGCGATTGGGTTTATGGAGTATGGTTACCAGCAAGTGGTTATATACCGGATGATAGACCATGTTTTGAAATGTACCCTCAAGAATATAATAATGATTATAAGAATAATCAAATTGTTATGGATATATGTATACCTGTAAAACCTTTTTAATAATAGCAATTTAAGTTAAATTAATAGCAATCATGATAAAGCATTTTATATCTTCTTATAATAAAATCAGAGCAAAAAAAAATTATAAGGAGATCTAAATGATTAATGAATTTAAAATTAAACCTATTGGTTTTATTAAAGCAAAACAGGGTAATTTTTATCTTGAAATTAAGAAGGAGTGTATTCCCGGGTTAAAAGGATTGGATGGTTTTAGTCATATTCAGGTATTTTGGTGGTGTCACTTATCAGATAATAAAAAGGGAAGAAATGTTTTAGAATGCAAAAAACCTTATAGAAAATCCCCTGATATATTAGGTGTTTTTTCTACACGTTCACAATCGCGTCCTAATCCAATTGCTTTAACTACAGTGCCAGTATTAAATATTGATTATGATAAAGGTGTTATTTATGCTTGTTTTATTGATGCAGAAGATGAAACACCGATTATTGATATTAAACCATATCTCCCTGCAATGGATAAAATAAATAATGTAAAAGTACCAGAATGGTGCAGTCATTGGCCTAACTATGCTGAGGAATCCGCTTCATTTGACTGGGTATCGGAATTTGTTAGTAGTGTTGGATAATTTTGTAAATGTATTGATATTTTAAAATTCGGGGCAAGAGGATTTGAACCTCCGGCCTCTTCGTCCCGAACGAAGCGCGCTACCAGGCTGCGCCATGCCCCGATTTTTTTTTATATAAATTACTAAAAATAATTAAAATTGTCTATATATTAAATTATAGTTGATTAATAAATTGTAATAATTTATTAATAAAAACTGTTATGAAACAAAGAGTTTTAATCTTATTTGCTTTAATAAAAGAAGCTGATTCATTTTTAAATCACTCAGGCCTTAAATTTATTAAGAAGGCAAAAAATCATTTTATATTGGAGAATAATGATTACGTAGATGTGATTATTACCGGTATGGGTAAAAAAAACATAGTCAAAATTAATTATGAAGACGAAAAAGATTTAATGCTTGTAATTAAAGCTGGTACATGCGGGGTCTTGGATGATTCTATAGGATTAAAAAAAATTTTAATACCAAAAATTATTAGGTATAATGACAGAGAATGCAAACAGGATTTTATGAAGTTACCGATGAAATTAAAAAAAATAATAGATCCATTTATAATTAATAAAAAAATATTAACAGTAGACAAGCCTCTTATGTCGAAAAAAAAGTCCGATGAATTGTATAAAGAGGGTATATCTCTTGTAGAGATGGAATTATTTTTTATTACTGAAAAGCTAAACAATACAACTATTCTGCCTGTATTAATCGGGACAGACAAGGGAGATAAATATGCCATAGTTGATTTTATTAAAAATCTTCAAAATGCATCAAATTTATTAAGCGATTTTTTAGTTAAGCTTATCAGGGAATTATAAAATATATTTTTATTGCTAAATAATAGGAATATTAAATGTCCCAAATTTCTTTTAAAAAATTAAGGATTCCTTTTTCTTCATTTGTAATAACTACATCACTTATCATTACATCTTTAGCTATATCCTTAATAATTTTTTGAGCATCTTTGCTTGTTATTGTTGCAAGGAATTTTTTTAATTCATCCAAATTTTCAAATTTATTATCCATTTCATCATAGACTTCATTAAAATCACCCCAGTTATTATCATTAAAAAAATTTTCTATACCTTCTAATGAATCCTCATGATCTGCTGATACTACCCATTTAAGTATTCCCGCAAGTGCTATTTTTTCATCCTTAGTCAATTCCTTATACATCTTTGCTCCTTAATATTAATTAATGTTATAATATAAACAACTATCTTTAGTTTTATTTCTTAGATAGTAATCAGAGTTTTTAGATTTACCGTTAAGGCACTAAGCCACAAAATATTATTTAATCATTTTATTGGAGTCTTTGTGTCTTAGTGGTATAAATCCCGTCCAATAAATCTAAAAAAAGCTGTTTTTAAAATAAATTATTTAACGGCTATTATACAGAAAAATAATTAAATATAAAAGACTATTTTATTATTTTTTTTAATTCCAGTATATTCCTGATTTCATAAGTCGGGATTAAATCCGTATCATTTATTAGCCCGTTAGGATTAAACCAGCATGTATCAATCCCGAAATTTATACCTCCTAAAATGTCTGATGTTAGACTGTCTCCAACAATTATTACTTTAGATTTATCTTTTTGGTTCATTTTTTTTAAAGAGTATTCAAAAATTCCTTTTTCCGGTTTGCCTACACCGATTTCTTCAGATATTATTATGTTTTTTATATAATTAGATAATATTGATTTATTAATCCTTGATCTTTGTATTATTTTTAAGCCGTTTGTTATTATTGCTTTATTTATATTTATTTTCTCTAAATATTTTAAAATTTTTTTTGTATTTTTTAAGACAAAACCTGCCATTGTAAGATATTTTAAATAAGTTTCACTAAATTTATAACAATCAATTTTTAAATTATGCATATCAAAAAGTCTTTTAAATCTTTCAAAACGTAAGGCTTCCAAATCAATTTCATTATTTTCAAAGTTTTTCCAGATTTGATTATTTATTTCTCTATAATCTTTCGATAAAATTTTAATTGGAATTCCTTTTACTTTATATTCTTTAAAAGCATTTTTTAAAGAATATAACTCAGCTTTATCATAATCAAATAAAGTTCCGTCTGCATCCAATAAGATAAGATTATATTTCATAAGGATTTCCTATACAAAAAATTTATACCAAATGGCATATATTATTTTTTTAATTTTACTAATATAATACTAATAATATCAAAAAAACATAAATAATACCAAATGATACAAAAATTTTTGGGGAGCGGGCATTGGCCCAGAGAATATTTATTTTAATTATATTATTAACATTTTTATCTTGTTCTAACAACCATAAATCTGTAAGTAATAAATTAAATAATGATTCTTCTGTTAATTTAACATTGCATTATGATAATGGATTCTCAGGCAATTCTTCTTTTATGGCAAATAAGGAGCAATATGAGATTGGTATTAGATTAATACCAATAATATTAAAACCTTACAAGGAATATAAAATTACAAAAGTGAAGGTGTATATAAAAGAAAAGCCTGTTTCGTTAGTATTAAATATTTATAAGAAAAAAAATAATTTTCAGCCTGGAGACTTAATACTCTCTCAAAGAATTGGATATGTAAGAGATAATTCATGGAATGAAATTTTACTGGATAAATATATTTCATTAAAAGAGAATGATGAAATATGGATTGGCTTTAATACAAAAGTTGATAAAAACTGTATTAATGTTTTTGGATTTGATTATGGCCCTTCTTATATTAATGGAGCATTATGCAGGATAAATGGAGTATGGAAGCCTTTAAATACAGAAGGAAATTTAAATATAAGAGCTATTATACAACAATTAAATTTGTAACCTTTTTTTTAAATCTTCCGATTCTCTTGACAGTTTATCATATATCCCCAGTTTATATATAAAAAATAAGAATGAGTTTTTATAATATCTTTTTATTTTTATATAATATTTTTTATATAAAGGTAGATTTTCTACAACAGGACATATCTTTTCTGCGGCAAGACCATAACCCTCTATGTTGTCATTAATTGACATATCTATAACTCTAAAAAGATGAAATTTTTGAGAAATATATAAAACATTATTATACCCCAGTTCCTTTAAGTGTTTAATTGAGTCATGTGTGTCAAAACCGAAATAATCTTTTATAATAATATTATCATCCACCCCGTTATCTGTTATATATTTTACTATATTATTTACTTCATACTTCCAGCTGCCGCTAACAAATAGAATTTTTATTTTTTTTTCTTTATTAAATTTTATTATTGTATCACATCTTTGTTTTAAAACAGGAGATAAATTATTTTCAGGATATACTCTTGCTCCTAGCAGACATACAATGTCAAATTCAGGTAATTTATCAATAGAAGTAAATATTCTGTTATTATAAGAGTAAAATACAGGAATAACTGTAAGAATAATTATAAAAATTATTATAATATAAAATAAAATTAAAAATAATTTCAACTTAAATGTCCTTAGAAAAATAGTTTATAATCAAGTTCATTAAAGACATGCATTTTTTTTGATATGCCAGATTTTTTAAAAAGTGTCAATTATATATTTACTATTAAAATAAAAAAGCCAGCTAATTATAGCTGACTATTTTAAAAAATATATATATTTCTAGCAGTCAATTTTACTTGACTGCCGATTACATAGAGTCAAAGAGAAAAATTAATCCTTCTCATAATATCCTCCTTGACATATACATATATTATATTAAAAAATATATATGTCAATTAAATATTTATATAATTTAAAAAAATCTGTATAATTTTATTAAAAAAAGGAATTAATAAAATGGAAAGTAAAAAAATAAAAATGAACAGTAATTTTATTATATTTATTTTAATGGGGATAACATATATTTTTATTGAAGTATGCTTTACCGCTTTAAATGGTAAAATGTATAACCGCTTTAGTACTGCCCGGTGGAGTATGCTTGGATACTCAAGTATTTATATGTTTTTTATCGGAGGTTTTTTAGGAATGATTCTCGGGAATCTAAATGAGATTAAATTTATCAGGAATAATTTAAATTTATTTTTCCAATCATTCCTGGGGGCAATAATTATTACTATTGTGGAGTTAGTTTCCGGACTTATATTAAATGTTTGGCTTAAATTTGATATATGGGATTATAGTAATCATTTATTAAATTTTATGGGACAGATATGTTTTTCAAGATCAATATTATGGTTTTTTTTGTCACCATTAGTATTCTGGTTTGATGATTTAGTTAGATCACTCTTATATAATGAGGGTGAACCTTATTCATTGATTAGATTGTATTTAAAACTATTTTACCTTACATCACCAAATTTGGGTGAAACAACAAAAAAATTATGATTCAAAGAAAATATATTTTATTTTAAATTATAGATTTTTATTATGAATAATAATGATTATTTTTACTGCCCTATTTATAAAAAGGAGATCGATGTTGCCCTTTGTATGGATATTAATTATGAAAGACTGCAATATTTTAAAACAGGGGCATTAAAGGATATTAAGAAATTATTTAATCTGGAAAAAACAGAAGTTGATGAGATCTGTAATACTTGTGAATACACTAAATTGGATAAAGAATAATTATTGCTTTGTATATTTTAGGTATTAATTTAAGTTATGATTATAATTCTCGACAATTATTATTAGAGGTATTTTATGAATAAAGCAATAATAATTATTATGTTTATAATTATTTCTAAGATTTTGCATAGTCAGGAGGTAAGGTTAAGCGAAGAAGAAAAATTTGCGCGGTTTATTGTAAATTTCTATGAAAAGGTTTATAGTGATATTGAAATCTCATATGATTATGCATTAAAAGGAGCAAGAGGCATTCACACACAGAATGAACGTGATAAAATGCTTAATGAAATCCATAAGAATATAAAAGTAATTAATAATACTATTGAAAAAATAAAATATAACAACAAAAGTATTTTTTTTAAAACAAATCCGTATCTGTCGGGTAAAGTAAAAAAATATACAATTAGAGATCCAAGATTAATAGATGATAAGAATGTATTTCTTTTGATAAAAAAAATAAACAGGAGTGATCCTTATTCTATGAATGAAATTAAACTCCTAGTAGACTATTTTTTAAAAAATCTTGAAGATACAATAGCAGGGATGAGGCAGGTATATTCAGAGTAATAATTAAATTAGTATTCTTGCTTGATATTTTTTAAAAAAAATTTATATAAGATTATGAATCATTTTATATTATTCTTGAATTTTATTTCATTGTTTTCCGGTATCAGTGCATTTTTTTCTGTTATGTTTATATATATTAGAGTAAAGCGTACTGCTGTTTTGTTTTATTCATTGTGTCTTGTTTCATTATTTATGATGATATTCGGCTTAACAATCCGGCATTATTTAAAAATGAATTCTATTATTGAGAGTGAGTTTTTACATCTTTTATATTTTTGTTTTGCAAAAGGAGGACTTGTAAGCTTAATTTTATTAATACCTTTTTTTATAAATCAATTTTTTAATATTAAAATATCTTCATTAAAAACAGCAATTTTTGTTTTAAACGGACTTGTTGCGTGTGTTTTAGCAATATTTAGATATATTGATATGGATAATGAATTTATAGTATTAATCCTGGATATGCAGCTTTTGGGAGTCTTTATTTATATGCTTGTTATTGGGATAATAAATATTAAAAAAGTAGAATCAATTTTATTCAAAAAAACATTAATTATATTTATTATAATATCTATACTTTTTATTCCTGCATTTACTCCTTTGCATTATATGGCTGGAACTTTTTTTGCCTTTTTTTATATCATATTAAGTATTTTTAGTATTGTAATATCATTTGTATTTTTTAACAGGATGCCCTTTTATCTTAATTTTAAGATTACAGATTCATTCATGAAACATTTTAATCTTACTGAAAGAGAAATAGAGATTATTGATTTAATTATAAAGGGTTTTAATAATAATGATATTGCTGATAAATTATTTATATCTTCAAAAACCGTTAAAAATCATATTACCAATATTTATCAAAAAACAAATACAAAAAATCGGATCCAATTGTTTAATATTATTAATACTTCAAGATACAATTAAGCAGTATTCATAATAATATATAAAAATAATTTTGATATATAATAATATATTATTAAATAAAGGGACTTAAGTCCTATTATTTTGAATCTTTTGTCCTATTTTAAATCAAAGAAATTTTAATTATAATTCTTTTTAGTTTAGTTATTTAACAGGAGTTATACATGAAAAAATTTTTATTAATTTTATTTATTTTATTGATTATTATTTTTAATCTAAAAAAAGTCTGCTTAAAAGAAAATAGTGATACTGATCCAAGTATGATTTTAACAGAAAATAAATTAAATTTGTTTGATGATCTTAATAAAGATATTAATAATGGAAAATTTGGTAAAATTGATGGAATTATAATCTATAAGGATGATAATATTATTCTTGAAAGGTATTTTCACAGTTATAATGCAGATAAGCTGCATAATATTGCTTCTTGTACTAAAAGCATTGTATCTGTCTTATTAGGAATTGCCATTAAAGAAGGATTTATTTCCGGTATTGAAGATAATATTATTGATTTTTATCCTGAGTATTCTGATTGTTTTTCAGAAGATAAGAAACAATTAAAAATTAAACATTTATTATCGATGACGGATGGCGCAGATTGGGATGAATTAAGTGTTAATTATTTACAATTTACAAAAAATGATGCTTCAATGATGTATTTAAATAAAAATCCTATAAAGTATTACCTTAAAAAAGATTTACAATATAAACCGGGTGTTAAATTTAATTACTGTTCAGGAGCAACGCAGATTATTACCGATATTATCGAAAAAAAATCGGGCATGAGGCTGGACAGATTTGCAGAAAAATATCTTTTTTCTGAGTTGCAGATAAAAAAAACATCATGGCAGCATTTTCCTTTTAATAATGAAAGAATTATAGCTTATGGTGATTTAAAATTATTGCCGATGGATATGGTAAAAATTGGTCGATTAATACTAAATAATGGTAGATGGGATAATAAGCGAATAATTACAAAAGAATGGGCAGATATGCTTACTAACAATTATGAAAACTTTAATAATAAAAATGGATACGGCTATCATTGGTGGTTAAACAGCTTTGAAGATAAAAAAACAGGCAGATTTTATGATGCTGTAATAGCAAAGGGCTGGGGAGGGCAGAGAATATATATATTTAAAACAATTAATCTAGTTATAATAATAACCGGAAGTAATTATAATAAAATTGATCCGACTCAATATTATCCTGTAATTGAGTCTTATATATTGCCGGTAATTAGTGATAGATAATCTTTTAGTTTATTCAAAATGATTAAAGATAAAAAATTAGGATAAATATTAAATAAGGTAATTATATGAAATCCATTTATCAATTAATAAAAAGATCTTATGATTTGTTTCATGTCCTTTAAAGCATTAAAATACATAAAATAGTTATCATAATGTTTAATATTTTTATCTTTCAGTAATAAATCTATTTCTTTTAAATTTGATTCTGCTTTGTCAAACTGCATTTTGGAAAGATAATACTCTGTTAAAGTAAACAAACATACTACCTTATGATTAATATCCTCACTAGTGTCTAATTCATTTAATAATATCTTTTCTGCTTCATCGTCATTATTTTCCTGTTCATCAAAAATATATAAATCCGCCAGGTTATTCATATTTTTTTCTTTTTTTAATTTTTCTTCTTCCTCTTTTGAATACATTTTTTGATATTTAATCAATTTGCTGCCTTTAATATTATAAAATGTTGCGAATGCATTCTTCATATCATCATCGTAAACTAATTTATTTTTATTTTTATCATAATTTGAAATTAACCATAAAATTGTTTCATTTGGAAATTTTGGAGGATGATCAGGTTTTAATGTAATAATTAAATCTTTGTTTTGTGAATATTTTTTAAATGTAATACGAGCTATATTGTTTTTTGAAATAATTTCTGTAAGTTTTTTAATGATAGATGATTTTTCATTAAATGTGAGATTATCATTAAGATTTAAAGAAAAGAAAATATTTGTATAAAAATAGTAAACAGGATAAAATTTATTAAAATTATAGTTTGTTTTTTCTTGATTTTGAAATTCCTCAATATCATACCGGATTTTTTTAGGAGATCCTGCATTTAGTGAAATGGTTAAAATAATTAATGTAATTATCATAAATACTATTTTTTTCATTTTTTCCTCCTTTTGGAATAATCGTTTTATTATTATATTAAATTTTTTGTGTTATTTATATAATATGATGCAGCTATTATCAAAACGTTGCATTGTTTTTCTATAAATGATGTTTATAAATCATTATTATACATTTTGATTATTTTGAAAAATATTTTACACCCGGTAAATTTATAAAATCTGAATCTTCTGTATATATTAAAGCATTATACTTTTTCCCAGTCGCATAAACAATACTATCTGCTAATGGTAGGTTATATTCATGTCCGTATTTTGCCGCTGCCGTAGCTATATTACTATCTAAATCTACCACTAATCCCTGTTGCATTTTTGCTATAGCTTTTATAGCGCTATCTTCATTTTTTTCTTTTAGTATTTTCTTAAATACTTCTGTGATACAAATAGTAGGTACAATCAAATTATTCGAATTTTCAATAGCTCTTTCAAAATTATCAGCATATATTGTATCGGCAAAATATTCTAGCCATCCACATGAATCAACTAAATTCATAAACGATCATTCTCTCTTTCTATATTTGTATCGATTCCCTTTAAGAATCCTCTCATTTTTTTTAACGATTTTAAAGGGATATATTCGATTCTATTTCCATATTGAATAACCTGTATTTTTTCTCCTGGCTGTAAATTAAGATTATTCCTAATATCTTTTGGAATAACAATTTGATATTTTGGCGATAATGTCACAATAGACATATTACAATACTCCTATCGATAAACATACTGTAATACTAATAAAAAATAACAACCCTGTCAATAACAATTACAAATTTTTTCTCTAAAAATTCATCTAAATCTATTAAATATTGCTTCGATTTCTTCTTCTTTTACGATAAGTACGGATTTTTTTGCATCCATTAATAAATCAAGATGGGATCTTGTTACAAGATCTCTTTTTGATCTGTTTTTCTGCCATGCTCCCAGTATAATTAAGTCGGCATCGGTTTCTTCTGCCGCTTCTATTATCATGTTTACTACTCCGCCTCTTTTCAATATTTTATTTATTTTTACATTTTTACTTCTTGCCAGCTCTTCTATATAGTCAAGGTATCTATTACCATTGGCTTCCAGGTTGCTTTCAAATTCACTGGACTCTTCCTCAATGAAAATTTTGGAGATTAACAATTCCTTTAATGTAGATGTATCTACAACATAAACAACGGACAGATCAAGATTGTAGGTCTTTGCATACATAATTGCATATTTCGCACCATTTATAGATGAATCCGATCCGCTTATTGCTACCAATACTTTTTTTATAAATGGTCTCATTTTTTTACCTCCAATGCCCCCAATTTTTCTTTTACTATTTTACGAATAAACATCTCATCTCTTTCTTTTTCTTCCAATGTATTTTCAATGAATTTTATTGTATCCCGTGTATCAGGTATTACTATTTTTTCTAAAGCATTTACTCTTCGCTGGGTTTTTTTTACTTCCTGTGACAACCTCCAGACTATTGCTCTTATCTCAGCCATTTCACATATCAATGATATCATATTTAGAAATTTATTTGTAGTTTCATCAACTACCGCATTTGTGTTTAAAAAAGAATATTGTATTTTTAATTTCGGAACCTCAACTTCTACTGACGGAAGATTCATTCCTATTAATTTTATTGATTTTTTTTTCATCGGGAAATCATATCTAATAAAAAGCGTGCTTCTTTTTGTATCTTCATGGCCAAGCTGAATTATTGCTTTTTTTAATGAATCATAAGCATCCATTATTTTTTTATCAAGCTCTTTTTCTATTCTTTTTACTCTTTCTACATAGCTCATTAATTCTATCACGAGGATTTCTCTTTTTTGCTCTAATAATTCATAACCCTCTTTAGCGATTTCATTATTCTGTTTGACTTTTATTAAATTACTTTTTGTAGGCGGTATATTTAATTTTGCCAATTATTTATCCTCTTTTTTCATATATTTATTTATGTATTTTTGATCTATTCTGTATAATTCTTCTTCCGGGAGAATTTTTAAAAGCTCCCATCCTATATCAAGAGTTTCTTCTATTGCCCTGTCTTCATCTTCTCTCTGGAAGAGGTATTTTTTTTCAAATTGATTACCAAAATCCAGGTATTTTTTATCCAGATTGCTTAGTTCTTCTTCGCCTATAACAGAAGCTAATGATCTTAACTCTTTTACTTTAGAATAACATGCAAAAAGCTGGCTTGATAAATCCTTGTGATCATCCCTTGTCATGCCTTCACCAATGCCGTCCTTCATTAAACGTGATAGAGAAGGAAGTCCTGCAATCGGGGGATAGATATTTTTCTGGTTTAACTCTCTTTCCAGTACTATCTGACCTTCCGTAATATAACCTGTAAGGTCGGGTATAGGATGAGTAATATCATCATTTGGCATTGATAAAATAGGTATTTGAGTGATGGACCCTTTTTTACCTCTTATCCTTCCTGCTCTTTCATAAATTGAAGCAAGATCAGAATACAGGTATCCGGGATAGCCTTTTCTGGAAGGTATCTCGCCTCTTGCCGTTGCAACTTCCCTTAATGCTTCACAGTAGTTAGTCATATCTGTTAAAATAACTAACACATGCATGTCTAGATCGAATGCAAGGTATTCTGCTGCTGTTAATGCTGCTCTCGGAGTAATCAGTCTCTCAACGGAAGGCGAGTCAGCAAGGGATAAAAACATAACAACATTGGACAGTACGCCCGATTTTTCAAAATTATCGATAAAATATTGAGCTACATCATGTTTTACACCCATGCCGGCAAATACAATGGTAAATTTAGTATCAGCACTTCTTAATTTTGCCTGTCTTACAATTTGTGCTGCAAGTATATTATGGGGCAGTCCGTTTCCGCTGAATATTGGAAGTTTTTGACCTCTTATTAGAGTAGTCAGACCGTCAATAGCACTTATACCCGTCTGTATAAAATCCCTTGGGTACTCACGGATATACGGATTGATCGCAGACCCGTTTACATCCCTGTAATCTTCACTGAAAACCTGAGGCAGATTGTCATATGGATTACCCAGGCCGTCGAAGACTCTTCCCAGCATTTGCTGGCTTACAGGGATTCTCATAGGAGATCCTAAAAACTCAATCGATGTATTATTAATAGAAAGCCCCGTAGTATTCCCAAATACCTGTACAGCGACTTTATCTTCACTTACAGCCAATACTTTTCCGATTTGTTCTTTTCTGTCATTATTATAAATTTTAACAACTTCATCAAACCTTACAGGAATTCTTTTTTCTAAAAATATTATAGGCCCTTCGATTTTTTCTACACCAACGCTTTCTATTCCAATCATATTATTATCCTGATTTTTTATGTATAAATACTCATTATTTCTTCAAATGATCTTTTTATTTTTTGTAAAAAATTATCTATTTCATGAATTTTATCATTTGAAACCATGGATTTTAGTCTGATAATATCTTCTATTAATCCCATTTCTCTGATTTTTATAATAGGAGCTCCCTTTTCTATTGATTTTTTTGCAAGATTATAAAATTCTACAATCAATTTTAATAATAAGATTTGCTTTTGCGGGAGACAGTACATATCTATTTCATCAAAAGAATTTTGCTGTAAAAATCCTTTTTTTATAATATCAGCGGTTAATAAAATTAATCTTTGATTATCCGGCAGTGAGTCAGGACCGATAAGTTTTACAATCTGAGCAAGTCTTTCTTCCGTCTTTAAAATAGACATTGCTTCATTCCTGACATCAATTATATCGGAATCCAGATTAAACCAATAATCCTTAACTTCATCTGTATATTCGGAATACGACTCAAGCCATGAGATTGCAGGATAGTGTCTTGCATTAGCAAGATTTTTATCCAGTCCCCAGAAGCATCTTATAAATCTTTTTGTATGCTGTGTCACAGGCTCTGAAAAGTCCCCGCCGGGAGGTGAGACAGCTCCAATTATTGATATCGAACCTCTGTCCCCGTTTAATGTTTCTACAAGCCCCGCACGTTCATAAAACTCGGCAAGCCTTGTAGGCAGGTATGCAGGGAATCCTTCTTCCGCAGGCATTTCTTCAAGTCTGCCGGAAAGCTCTCTTAATGCCTCCGCCCATCTGCTTGTTGAGTCAGCCATTATTGCAACATCATAGCCCATATCCCTAAAATATTCTGCTAAAGTTATTCCTGTATATATAGAAACCTCTCTTGCTGCAACGGGCATATTGGATGTGTTTGCAATTAATATTGTTCTTTTCATTAATGGCTCTTTTGATTTTGGATCAATAAGCTTGGGAAATTCATTTAATACGTCAGTCATTTCATTCCCACGCTCACCGCAGCCGATATATACGATAATATCAGCATCCGACCATTTTGCCAGGGAATGCTGGGTCATTGTTTTACCTGTACCGAAGCCGCCGGGAATCGCAGAGGTGCCTCCTTTTGCAAGAGGAAAAAGCATATCTATTATTCTTAAACCGGTTATTAATGGAGTAGTTAAAGGGAGCTTTTTTTTGTAAGGTCTGGGCTTTCGTACAGGAGAATAATGAGCCATCTTTATTTCTTTACCGTTGTCTAATTTTGCAAGAATATCATTAATCGTGTATTCTCCCTCATTTACTATTTCTGTTACCGATGCCTTGCCTGTATCGGGAGGTATCATAATAAAATGGCGTATTAATTCTGTTTCATCAACATAACCTATTTTATAGCTGTCATCAATTATGTCTCCTTTTTTAATAGTAGGGACAAAATGCCATTTTTTTTCTAATGATAAAGGGTCGGCTTTAACTCCAGGCAACAGGAATGCTCCTGATTTTTCACTTAATAATTTTAACGGCCTTTGCAGACCATCAAATATACCCTGTAAGATACCCGGCGCCAATAAAACAGATAACGGCCTGTTGTACGAATATACCTTTTCACCCGTTTTCATCATAGAGTTGTCCTCATAGACCTGTATAGTGGCTATTCCATGATCAAGTCTAATAATTTCACCAACCAGCTTATTGTCACCTACATCTACATAATCCAGCATGCCGGCATTATCCATGCCAGCAGCTTTTATAATCGGGCCGTTTATAGATATTATTTTTCCTTCTACTATATCTGGCATTATCATTTTCCTTCAAAAATTATTTTATATATACTTGTCCTTGCATGAGGATTTAGACTGTCCAGTAATTTTTTTATTGAAATATAAGATGCGATCTTTTTATCCTCTGTATATAAGATTAATCCTTCTTTAATATCTCCAAAATAGATATTTTTTATTTTGCCTTTTTTGAGTTTGAGAGAAAGCAGTTCTTCTTTTTTTATTTTGTCTTTTTCATTCCTGCTGAGTTCAATAATAAATGAGTCGCAATTTATATTGTGCGCATTTAAGATAATTAAAGAAAAAATAATATCTTTATAATTTAGATCTTCATTGTCTTTTATTGATTTTTCTATAGATATAAAAAAATCATTTATAATATCACCACAAAAGCTTTCTGTTATTTTTTTTACTTCTATATCTATACCGGACTTGATTATTTTCGATGCTTTTTCAATTTCATTTTCAATATTTTTTCTATATTCAAGTTCAAATTCAACAATTTTTTTTTCTGTTTCTTTATGGATTTCTTCTTTTTCATTTTCTGCTTTATTTACAATTCTTTCCGCCTTTTTTTTAGCATCTTTTAATATCTCTTCTCTTAAGCTGTCATCCGATTTTATTACTTCCATAGTTTCCCCTTATACATGCAGACCAATAGCTTCTCTGATTGACTCAAGCATGGTTTTTTTCCCTTCTATGTGTCCATCCAAATCAGGTATTTCAACAATTAATGGGTATTCACCACTTATCTGCCATTCCATAATTTTATCTTCAATAAGAATACCTGTTTTTTCCGTAATCAATAGTACTCCTATATCACCATAAACACCATTTATTATATTATTAAACTCTGTTAGAATATCTTGAGTGTCTGTTGCTATTTTACCATCAATACCGGCAAATCTAAAACCAAGTATAACGTCTTCATCGCCTAATACAAAAAAATTCATACAAATCCTTTTAAAAAAATAAAATCAATGCAGCTCCTGCAAGCCCCCAGAGACAGATCCCTTCAGCAAGAGCAACAAATATTATTGCAGAGCCGCCTACATCGGCATTTTCACTCATTGCACCCATAGCAGCAGAACCTATTTTACCGACTGCTATACCGGATGCTAATGTTGCTCCAAGTACAGCCAATGCAGCTCCTAGATATTTTGCAGCTTTTGTATTATCAGATCTTATAGATTCGTTATTGGCTGTTTTTTTATTATTATCATTTGATGATGCATATGCAAAAGTTGCACCTATCAGTAAAATATTAATAATGAAAACAATCATAATTATTATTTTGAATCTCTTCATTTATAATTCTCCTAAAATAAAATATATATAGGGTTGTTAAAATAATTAACCACCATCCCACACCACTTTTTTAAAAAAGTGGTGTGGGATAAATTACTATATTTTATTTTTTAATATTCTGTCTTTCCTGTTAACCTTAAAAGGCATAAAAATATTTCCTTTTTGGGTAAAAAATTTAGAAAAAAATTCATAATATTCAAGTCTCATTATCTGTATGCTTACAATTAATCCTTCCAGTCCAATAATTATTGCATTGCCTATAATTACAATAATTATACCAAAATAACCGAATAATTCCGAAATTCTTATAAAAATGAAACTTAACAGTGCATGTGTTATTGCAAAAGCACCGACTCTCAAAAAACTAAGATTATTGCTTATTGTTATCAAAACTACTTCTAATAACTCTACAATAGAATGCAGTATCCAGAATCCAAATCCTTCATTAAATATAGGCTTTTTTTTTGTTATTACCTTATAAAGCGGTTCTTTTATATAAATAATAAATAGAGAACCAAGGACAATATATATTAAAAATAGATAAGGTGTTTTTTTAAAGAAAAAGCCTTGAATATACATTACAAATAGTGAAAGAAGCAATAAAAAACCGGCTATTCCATTTCTGGATAATACTGCATCCTCAATTTTATTATATTTAAAACTGTTTACAATATTTAAGATTATCCCGATTAAATTAACCGTAATACCGCAGGCTATTGCTAAAACAACAATAAATATTACATTATCAATGGAAGAAAATGATGCATTTATTATATAAGGTACCGGCCTGCCGAAAATTATTTTATTTATGGGTGAGAATACAGATTTAATATGTTCGTAGCAGAAAATTGCACCATAAATATATCCGAATATAACAGCAGATATCCCAGCATAAATTAATAATGATGCAATATCTTTATATTTTGAAAACTTATTAAAATTAGTAAATTTTAATAATAATCCTGCCAATAAAATCATAAAACCCTGTCCTATATCTCCAAACATATAGCCGAAAAAAAGAAAAAAAGAAATCCCGACAAAAACGGTTGGGTCTATTGATCCGTAAGATGGAGCGCCGTAATTATATACAAGTTTTTCAAAGGGTTTTAAGATTAGGGGATTTTCCAATACTACAGGTATTTTTAATTTTTCTTTTTTGCTTTTTTCAATTTCTTCCGGATTTAGAGTAATAATCGAATAATTCTTTTTTAACAGAGTATCCAGTTTATTTATAATTTCTTTTAAATTCTTTTCTAATATCCAGCCTTCTATTAATGATGTTGTTTGAGAATGATCTGTAGAATGGTACAGATTATGATAAATTACCTGAAGGTTAAAATTTTCTACCATACTGTTAATTTTAACGGATTCACTTTTTTTTATTTTATCTCTATATTCTTCAATTTCCTTTATCTCTTTGTTTAATGTCTTTATTTCATCCTGGACTTTTAAATACACTTCATTGGGTAAGATATTATCATCAAATGGTATTTCTTTTTTTATAAAATTAACTTTTTTTAACTCACTTTCAAGAGTCCACCTGCCTTTTTTTGAAGTAAATAATAAGTATAAATCCTTATTCAGATTTATATCTATTATTCTTCCTTCCATTGATATTAATAATTGATCTAAATCTTCTTTACTTAAGGATCCGATTATAGGATATAAAAATGAAAGATTTTCCAGCTCGGATTTTGTAATTTTTAAGTCTTTAAATTGATATAATTCAGTCAGTCCGTTTTCCAATTCCTGCCGTTTATCTATTAATTTTTTGTATATATCTTTTTTAGGAATTATTTTTTCATTTAAATATGAAAGGTATTTATGGATTTTATCTAGCTCCTCTAATTCTCCTTTGTCATGGGAAATCTCCATGTCTAAAAACTCTGTTATGTTGTATATCATTTTTTCAATATCTTGTATGATCTGGCTGTTATTCTCAATTTTTCCTTTAACACTGCTAAGCCTTGAATTTTCATTGCTTTCATTGGTTTTTTTTATCTCGATCCATCCAAATTTACCAAGCAGATCCACAATCTTATTAAAATCTTTTTCGAGAACAAGTATCTGTAAATATTTCATTTTTGCTGTAAAAAACATTGTCTGCCTTATATTATAAAATTACACCCGTTATATTGCATATGTAAATAATACCAAACAACGTTTGGTATACAAAGCCATTATTAAGTTACTGCTGATATTAACCTGCAATTTTTTTTCAATTAGTAATCTTATACCTTATTGATTCTATTAAACTAACTATATTTGAATATTCTGTTTTTTTAATATATATAAAAGATATTACAGGTAATATATTAAAATATTCGATGTAAAAATATTTTGAGTAACGTTTTTGTAATTCTTTTAATATTTTATTTTCCATTCCAATAACATCAATATTACCATTATTATCGATTGAGTCAATAATATGTTTTTTATACCTGCCGGGTATTTTATTCATTTTATTTTTTATTTCAGCAGATGTAAACTGTATCATATAAATGATTTCAAGATATTTTACAGGTATTGCACCTTTAATATTCATAAAATATTCCCTGATATCATCAAATGTTTTATTATAAAATATTTTTGTTCTAAATGCCCATAAAATATTTTGCCAGTTGATTTCTTCTATTATTAATTTTTTTATTTTTTCTCTTTCATAATTTGAAAACTGTTTTGTGCTGTCCAACAATTTCGAATAATAATTTTTATCAATATAATTTTCAATAAATAATGCATCTTTATCATTGTTTATCAATTTTATTAAACCCTTAAATATTGTTTTTTTTAAGATTTTAATTATGTTTTCTTTCTTAGATATATCAAGTGTGTAGATCATTTTATAATCCAGTGTGTTTTTTAAATCTATCTCAAATAAATCTGAAATTTGCTGTTTTTTTTGATAATATGCATTTATTAAATACTTAAGGTTGTCAATTTCATATCTTAAGATTAGATTGTTTATTAATGGATTTTTGTATTCAAAATATTTGGAAATATTATTTATCTCATTAAATATCTTAACTTTAATTTTTTTTTCTAATTCACTATGAATTAATAAGGGAGTAACTTTTTTCATTTCATCTGGAAGTAAAGTTTTATATAAATTTTCTATGGATTTAATTTTTTTTAATGATTCAAAATTTTCACCGATTATACTCTTAGAATGTTTTGCATGTAATTTCGCCAGTAAATAATCATATTTAGACATTAAATTTTAATCTTTCTTTCTATAAAATTAATTAAATATTCTTTTGCTTTTTCTTTTTTTTTATTTAGATCCCCGAGGCTGTTTTTAAATTGATCAATTATTTCCTTTATTTTTTTTTCTTTTTCAGATTCGATTTCTTTTATTTTATTTATTTTTTCCTTTGTTGTTTTTTTTATTATTGCATCTTTCGCTTTTTTTAATTCATCTGAAGCATTTAAATTTGCCTCTTCTAAAATTTTATCAGCTTTATTTTGTGCGTCTATAATAATTTTTTTGGCTTCTTCTTCTGTTAACTTGATTCTATTCAGTAAATCATCCATTTTATTTCCTTAAATACTTATAGTGTATTTTAATTATCTCTTATACTGCTGCCCTGTTTATCAGGTTATTAATAATAAATTTTTAGTTTTTACGGTAAATATACACAGCATTAAATTCTTTATTTTTTGTATACCGCTTACTTCTATTTTTTTTCATCGGTAAATTTTAATAAATCTTCAAACTCTACTATCGTTTCCGTTACTTCTGACGGACTTTTACATTTAAGTAACTGATTGTAAAAATCATGATTGTTTAATATTGTTGCTATATTCTTTAAAACCCGTAAATGTTCGGTAGGATTATTTTCATCTCCCAATAAAAACATTATTAGATGTACCGGTTTACCGTCAAGTGAATCATAGTCTATACCTGCTCTTGATATACCAAGCACTCCTACCGTTTTATCTAAATTTTTTATGTTTGTATGAGGTATAGCAATATTTTCAGCTATACCGGTTGTCATCTTTCGTTCTCTTTCCCATAATTTGTCCAGTATTTCTTTTCTGTTGTTAAATTTTTCAATGTCGCATAAAAAATTAACAACTTCTTCAAATAATTCTTCTTTATCTTCACTTTCAAGATTCAATTTTATATTATCTGGTTTAAAAATTTCAGAAATAAGCATACCTACTCCCGTTAAAATACTAGAGAATCATTATATTGGATTTTTATAAAAAAAGCGATGTTTTTTTGTATTAATAATTATTCTTACATTATTGTAGCAAATATGATCCTCCGTCCCCGGAAAAACACAAAAAAAAGTAAAATTTTTAAAAAATAATTTATATAAAATTAAAAATTTGTTATGAAAAAACAGGGAATATTATGGATTCACAGGAAAATATCGGATCTAAGATAAATAAAATAAAAAAAATTTATGAATCAATAAAAGACAAGATAGAATCAAGATTAGAAGAATTTAAAAATATTTGGAAATACGGCTCCAATGAGGATGTTTTTATTGAGCTTGCTTTTTGTATTTTAACACCACAGTCAAAAGCTAAAACATGCTGGAGAGCAGTTAGAGATTTAGTTGAAAATGATTTGATATTCAGCAATGATATTCATAAAATTGCAGAAACAATTAATCCCGTCAGATTTAAAAATAATAAAGCCGGATATATTGTTAATGCATTTAATTTGCTATGTATTAACAATAAACTTCTCATAAAAGATATTATTAATAAATATAGTGATATTATGATGCTTAGGGAATGGCTTGTCGATAACATTAAGGGCATTGGCTATAAGGAAGCCAGCCATTTCTTAAGAAATATCGGATTTGGAGATAATATTGCAATACTGGACAGGCATATCTTAAAAAATTTATTTGATTTAGATATAATTAAAGAAATCCCGAAATCGATAAATAAAAATTTATATTATATAATTGAGAAAAAGATGATTGAGTTTTCAAAAAAGATTAATATAAATCCAACCTATCTGGATTTCGTTTTATGGTATAAAGAAGCAGGGGAGGTTTTTAAATAAAATTTATATAATGCAGTTAATAATTGATAACTAACTACATTATATAAAATTTTTATTGATACATCCTTTTTATAACTTCTATTCTTCTTACCTTTGTATCTGCAACATTACCAGCCCTGTCTTTTACATTATAATAAATTTGATAGATACCAAGTGTTTCTGTATTCACTTCACCATTAACATTAACTCTTCTTGTTATATTACCGTCTTTATTATCCCATGCCTTATATCCCGGTTCTTTCCATGGATTGCCTTTTTCAATAGTCATTGATGTAGGGCCCTTTAATGTAATTACAGGTTTAACCCTGTCATTCCTTCTTGATGATCTTGTTCTGTTATAAACAGGAATACTTTTCTGGAATGTTATTAAATCTTTCATGTCTTTAAAATTAAAGCCTGTATAAGCGCCCAGAGCCAAGAATGCCACTCCCCCAAATAATAACAAGCCTATAAGAAGATATAATAATAAGCTTTTTTTCCTTTTTTTTGATCTTCTTGCCACTTTTCTTCCTCCACATAATAGTGTTAATTTTAGAATATTTAATTTGATAATAAAAGTCAATCTGATAGTAATTAATTGAAAAATTTTAAAATTTATAGAATTATGACCCTTATTATTATAATTAAATTAATCCTTAAAATAATACTTGCATTTTAATGGAAAGTAAATATACCCTTTGGTATGGATTTATTCATTAAGTTTTAATTCTCTAATTTCTGCAACATCAAGATGATCGATTTTTCTATGATTTGCGGGAGATATTTTTAAGAATGCTGTTTGCAGGATCTGCAAAGGATCTCCGTGAGATATTAATAAAATTTTTTTTAAATTATATTTTTTTTCTAAAGCTAATATTAGAGATGTTGTACGGTTTAATACATTATCAACACTTTCTACATTATTTTTTTTATGAGAAGGATCTTTTTTATCTTCCAGCCATACGTTTTGATAATTTTGATTGCTTTTTTGATCAAATAATCCAAAATACCTTTCTCTTAAATTTTTTTTAAAATATAATTTTTTATTGTTAAGAATTTCTTTTATTAATTTTGCGGTTTCTTTAGTCCTTAAAAAATCCGAACTGTATATTATTGTTTTATTATCCAAATCATCAGACATAGCAATTGATTCTTTAATTTGCAGTCTTCCTTTATCAGTTAATCCGTATTTCTTTATTCCTATTTTAGGGTCACTTATGATTATTTTTTCCCGGTTTGCAATGCTCTCACCATGTCTCATAATAAAATAGCAGTTTTTTAATTTATTTATTTTTAATAGATTATTCATTTATAGTCCTAATGTTTTACATTATAACATATCATCTTAAATTTAATAAACAAAAGTTTATTGTTCTTTAACAGTATCTTAATTTATATAAAAAAAACCCGGTGAATTATAAATAATAAAGTATAATTATATTTATTAATTTTATATTATTAAATTTATTTTATTAAAATTATACTGCAATAGTAAGGGCTTTTGGACAGATTTCAACATCCACAGGTGTTCTGCATAAGTATTCTGCATCTACATGAACTGCATGTTTACCGCTTTTCAATATTGATATTTTTTTACATTGAAAATATTCTACGCTCATATTTTTGTCAATCCTGCCCAATTTCATTCCCATAAAATAAGATATGAGTTTTAAAATATTACGATGTTTAAAGATGCATACATCAAGATACCCATCGGTCATATCTGCGTGAGTCGCAACAACCATATCACCTCCATAGTATTTACCATTACCGATGATTACAAAATATCCTCTTCTGGGAATAGGCTGCTCATCAATTTTAACAATGATTTGCTTAAATCTATAAGTAAATAATTCTGATAAGGCTACAAAAACATATGAGAGTGCACCAAATAATTTTTTAATTTTTGAGCCTGTTTTTTTTATTACATGGGCGTCAAATCCGACGCCGGACATAGATACAAAATATCTGTCCTGTATTTTACCGAGATCTATTCTTTTTTTATTACCGTTTGCAATAATCTGGCATGCCGCCTTTATTTCCGCAGGTATCATTAATTGTATTCCCAAGACATTTGCCGTACCTAGAGGAATTATACCCAAAGTAGTATTGGAATATGCAAGTCCGTTTACCACTTCATTAATTGTACCATCACCCCCGGCTGCAATAACAAGGTTATACTTTTTTTTAACACATTCCGCTGCTATCAATGTTGCATGCCCGGGAAATTTTGTGTATGTAATTTTTGCTTTTATACCGTATTCCTTTAAATATTTTTGTATATTCATTATATAATTATCTTTGTTATCATATGTTTCATATTTCCTCTGTTTGATGCCTAGAATTTGTCTGAATACAGGAGTCAATGGCGCACTCTGGCCGGCTTGAGGATTATATATAATCATCGTTTTTTTATAAGAATGCTTCCATGGATTTTTTAAATATCTTTTTGCTGATTTTAAATCGGATATTTTTTCTATATTCATTCCTAATTGCGGATATGGCTGAATAATTATTTTTAATCTGCTGTTAAGTTTTTTACTGAAATAATTTTCAAGATCATCTAAATTTTTTTCTTTATATCCGATTTTTTCCAGCATCTTATCCGGATTATTTTTACTATTTATAAATTCTTGCAGCATTTGCAAAGAGTTTATGCTATTATTAAAATTTTTAATATAATATAGATTTGATTTAGTATAGTACTTATTGTTAAATGCAAAGTAATCCCTGTCTGCTTTTATTTTTTTTTTCTTAAAAGAATTTTTTTCTATATATGAAAGAACAATATCGGCATTGCCCTGATATATTTTTATCAATGAATCTTCAATTATTTTATGATTTAAAAATACTGCATCACCAAATGAAAATAAATATCCATTATGTTTATTGCTGTTTTTATATATATTTGTTTTAATATAATTAACTCCGGCAAGTGTATTTTGTACAAAATTGTTTGAGGGATTTATTCTTTTTTTTACATATCTCATTGATGCAAGTTTATCCAGTTCTTCATGCCCAATAACGATTATATTTTCTACATATTGACTCATAAAAAAAGCTTCTATGACCCAATCAAGCATTGGCTTACCGAGTATTGGTATCAGATATTTGTTTAAATAACCGGTCTCTTTATAAAGAGATCCTTTTTCATCCGTTGCCATTATGATTAAATTATATTTTTCCATAAAATGGTCATGGACTCCATTATGTAAATAAAATTATTTATAATAATAATTTAATCATAATATTATGTTTTAATCAAATGCTTTATGATTTTTACAATAAGTTTTCATTATTCACAATGTATAGCATAAAATATATTGTTATACGAATAATTGTATGTTTTAAAAAATAATATAATTAATATTTTTATAAAAGTGATTTGCAATTATTAAAAAAAAATTGTATAAATTGAATTTAAAATTTTTCAATAAAAAATTTTAATTGATAAATCAGGAGTATATAATATGGCAAAAAAATTTGTTTACTTTTTCGGCGGCGGTAAAGCCGAAGGTAAAAAAGAAATGAAAAATGAATTAGGAGGTAAAGGAGCCAATCTTGCCGAAATGACCAGCCTTGGCGTCCCTGTTCCTCCAGGATTCACAATATCTGCAACAGTTTGTGATTTGTTTTATAAAAATAAGAGACAATATCCAGACGGTTTAAAAGAAGAAGTTACTGCAAATTTAGAAAAGGTTGAAAAAACAACCGGTATGAAATTTGGAGATCCAAATAATCCTCTTCTTTTTTCTGTAAGAAGTGGTGCAGCTGTAAGTATGCCGGGCATGATGGATACAATTTTAAATCTTGGCTTAAATGAAAAAGTTGTTAAAGGTCTTGCAGAAAAAACAGGCAATCCGAGATTCGCATGGGATTCATATAGAAGATTCATACAGATGTTTAGCTCTGTTGCAATGGGTATGGAACATCATGATTTTGAACATATATTAGAAGGAGTTAAAAAGAAGAAAAAGGTAGTTAATGATACAGATCTTGATGTAAATGATCTTATGAAGGTTGTTGAAGAATATAAAAAACATTATAAAAAAGTAAAAAACAGTAATTTCCCGGAAGACCCTATTAAGCAATTGTGGGGTGCAATTGATGCAGTATTTGGTTCATGGATGAATGACAGAGCTATTGCTTATAGAAAGATAAATGATATTAAAGGTTTACTGGGGACAGCAGTTAATGTACAAACTATGGTTTTTGGAAACATGGGTGATACATCTGCAACCGGTGTTTGTTTTAGCAGAAATCCTGCTACCGGTGATAATCATTTTTATGGTGAATACCTTATAAATGCGCAGGGTGAGGATGTTGTTGCAGGGATCAGGACTCCTCAAAAAATGAGTCTTTGGGAATCACAACAATGGGCAAAAGATAATGGTATTTCTGAAAAGGAAAGAAAAGAAAAATATCCTTCATTAGAAGAAAAAATGTCGAGCTGTTATAAACAACTTGTAAGTGTAAGAGATAAACTGGAAAAACATTATAGAGATATGCAGGATATGGAATTTACTATACAGGAAGGCATACTCTATATGCTTCAAACAAGAAATGGAAAGAGAACAGGCGCTGCTGCTGTTAAGATTGCGTTTGATATGGTAAATGAAAAGCTTATAGATAAAAAAACTGCAGTTATGAGAGTAGAACCGGGTCAGTTAGATCAATTATTACATCCAACATTTAAGCCGGGTCAGAAAAGAACAGTTCTTGCAAAAGGATTAAATGCTTCTCCTGGTGCTGCAGTTGGTAAAGCAGTATTTACAGCTCATGAAGCAGAAGAGATGGGTGCAAAAGGAGAAAAAGTTATATTGGTTAGAATAGAAACATCACCTGAAGATATTAAAGGAATGGATGCTGCTGTTGGTATCTTAACAGCAAGAGGTGGTGCTACAAGTCATGCTGCTGTTGTTGCAAGGCAGATGGGTAAACCATGTGTTGCCGGATGCGGAACATTGCAGATCGATTATGCAAAAAAAATATTAAAAACAAAAGATGGTGCTATCGTTAAGCAAGGTGACTGGTTTTGTATTGACGGTACTACCGGTGAAGTAATAAAAGAAAAACTGGAAACTCAAGATCCTCAATTAACAGGTGTTTTTGGCCAATTTATGAAATGGGTTGATGAATTTGCTCAAATGAAGGTTAGAGCAAATGCCGATAAACCAAAGGAAGCAAAATTAGCCAGAACTCTTGGTGCGGTTGGTATAGGTTTGACAAGAACTGAGCATATGTTTTTTGAAGAAGACAGAATTTTATCTGTTAGGAAGATGATTATTGCTGACAATGAAGAAGACAGAAGAAAGGCTTTAAAAGAAATACAGCCTATGCAGAAAAAAGATTTTGTTGGTATTTTTAAAGAAATGGCTGGATGTCCAGTTATAATAAGATTATTGGATCCTCCGCTTCATGAATTTTTACCGCATGAAACAAAAGAGCAAAAAGAATTAGCTGATGCTTTAAAAGTAAATATAAAAGTAATACAGCAGAAAATTGCAGAATTGCATGAGTTTAATCCTATGCTTGGATTTAGGGGTGTTAGACTTTCGATTGTTTATCCAGAAATAGCAGAAATGCAGATTAATGCAATAGTTGATGCTGCAATACAGGTTAAAAAACAGGGTATAAATGTAATTCCTGAAATAATGATACCGCTTGTAGGTAAAGTTGATGAATTAAAGATAATGATTGATAAAGCAAAAGAAATAATAGACGATAAATTAAAGAAAGCCGGTGTTAAAGTTCATATTTTGCTCGGTACAATGATAGAAGTACCAAGAGCGGCATTAACAGCAGATGAGATAGCAGAAGTTGCCGAGTTCTTTTCATTTGGTACAAATGACCTTACTCAGATGACTTGCGGATTTTCAAGAGATGATGCCGGCACATTTTTAAAACATTATGTAGATAAAGGGATTTATGAAAAAGATCCGTTCCAGGTATTAGATCAAGAAGGCGTTGGTAAACTGGCAGAAATGGCTATTAAACTTGGGCGTGGTGTAAAAAAAGATCTTGAAATTGGTATTTGTGGAGAACATGGCGGTGAACCTAATACTGTTAAATTTTGTGCAAAAATCGGCATGAATTATGTTTCATGTTCACCATATAGAGTGCCAATTGCAAAATTAGCAAGCGCACAGTATGAAATTGAGAAAAAAAAATAAAAATAATAAATTTTTATTTTTTAATTAAATTTGTTTACACGCTTTGTATTTTTTTGTTATAATGAACATGATTAATTAAAAATAGAGGTTATTATTATGAGTCAAGATACCGTTGTTATTAAAGATTCATTAAGAATGCAGTTGGAAAAAGATTCTAATGATTCATCTATGATAACTCTAAATTTGAAGGGTTTTTTGGATACTTATAACTCAGCGGATTTCCAAAGAGAAGTAAATAAGTTGATTGAAAGCGGATTTACTAAGATATTATTTAACTGCAGTGAATTAAATTATGTTTCTTCAACAGGTATCGGAGCATTCACCTCATTTTTAAAATCTGTAAAACAAAAGAACGGTAATATTGTTCTTGCATTTTTACAGCCTAAGGTTTTTGAGGTGTTTCAATTACTTGGATTTTCAAAATTTTTTAACATTACTTCCAGTCTTGAAGAAGCAAAAAAGATGTTTACAGGACAGCAGACAATATCTGATGAAACAACAAAATCAATTTTTCCAAAGATATTTAAGTGTCCTATATGCAAAAAAAGCTTGAAGGCTTCAAAAGCCGGAAGATTTAGATGTTCAGAATGCAAGACTATTTTAAATATAGATGATGACGGGCGTGTTTATTTAGGTTAATTATTTTAAATTTAAAATATATAAGGGCTGTCTCAAAAGGCAGCCCTTTTTTATATTTTATTTAATATTATTAAATAAAGATGTAAAATTAATGCCATTTATTACCTCCTATAAATTATTATTTAGGCGACAACTATCCTGACACATAGGGCTTTCTTTTTATTGTTTTCTTTCATAATAAATTCATATCATTTTTAAATTTATCATGTAAAAAAATAAGGAGTTATCTCGAAAACTTTTGAGACAGCCCCAAATATTGTAGAACTAATATCAATATAAAAAAGCGGGCCTAACAGACCCGCATGATTATAGTTTAAAAACATGATTTATCATTAAATCAGTGCACTTTTTTGTACTTAATCTCTTATCTTAAGCCTAACATAAGTACCGCTTTCTGATAATGCATATGATGTCCAAAAACCAATTGCGCATGCACCAGGTTTTAATATAGATGCTGCTTCATATTTATCGGTTACCGCCCAGTTACACCAGCTTATTTTATGTTGATCCAGTAAAGCAAGATATTCTTCGCTTTCTGATATACCTACATATTTTCCTGGATCCTGCCCGCCGTCAAATTGACTTGTACCCCATTCACTGACAAAAACAGGCACTTGACATTCCGAATCATTACTATCGTTGTAAGCATAAGCATATGTGTCATATAAATCTTTAATCTGTTTATAAACAGAAATCGAACCGTCTGGATTATGTACTTCATAACTCCACACACTGTCTGTTACCCAATTACTCCAAAATTCTGTTGTTCCAGCATAAAAATGAGCAGAATATAAAACATTTGGTCTTAATGATTCCTTTATTGCTGCTTGGGGTACTTTTTTTAATCTTTGATCAAAATTTTCCGATGGGCAGATGATTATATTATTACTGCCTGTACCTCTTATATAATTAATAATCATCTCACAGTATGGCTTAATATCATCTTCCCAATTATAAATGTAATCATCGTACATAGGTGCAGCATTAGCTGCTGCTATATTATTATTTTGCATTGACGGTTCATTCCAGATTTCGAAAATAACATTTGGCGTATTTTTATATCTATTAGCCATTCCCAAAAAAAATACTGCAGCGCTCCATTGATTCATTAATGCATCATGTACATGCCAGTCCAGTATTACATATATACCTCTTTCAACACATGCATCAACAAGATTATATATTCTCTCATTTACAGTATCACCATGACCGATATAACACTCACCCTGGTCTTCACATGGATGCCCGCAGTTATTATTTACTTCTTTATAAAGACTGCCGTACTCGTCTGTTTTAATTATATATTCACGTCCGTCATATGGATTGACACCAATTGCAATTCTATAAACATCGATTTTCCAGTCTCTAACAAGCCAGTCAATAACTTCCTCATTTGCGAATTTCTTTCCTTCATTCCAATTTATCCAGAAACTGCTCATTCCCTCAAGCTGTACAGGGTAACCGTCTTCATTGCATAATCTTGCATTTTTAACCTGCAGCCAGCCATTGTTTTCTACAACATTACTTGTATGAGTAGTAATGCTTCCTACCCTGCCTATTGCAAGATATCCAAATTTTTCTGCCGGATTTGCTGTATTATTAGCCATAAGTTCTTCTTCATATTGTATTTTTGCATAAAAATAATCACCTGTTGAGTTAACATTGCTTATTCTTGTAATTGCCGGGGGATTACTGTTATCATTTGTCTGAAGAGCTCCAAAGATATAAGGCTGTCTGTCAAAATTTGTTAATAATTTAATTATCTGTCCTGATCCTGATTTTGACGGGGTTCCTGCATTAATAGTTGTTTTTCCTGCTTCCAATACATAATAAACACCGCTAACTATTGCAATAACATGAGCACCTTTTTCAATTACTATAAAATGAAGAGTTTCTTCAACATGAGCCCCATCCTTATAGTTAAATTCCGATAAAGAATAAGTAGCCTTACCTGTATCAACAGAATGAATCTTAACAAAAACAGGATCGCCCCCATTTTGCGTTGTAACAGTCCCTATAACTACCGGATCTTTATAGGAGGATTCTTGTTTATCATAGTAAATAGTATGAACCTGATCTTTATTACTTTGGCTCATATTGACACTCATTGTTTTACCAATAATTAAATTATCATAATCTCTAATATATCCATATTTATCCGGTACAACCTGCATGATTCCTACTTCTTCGTATGCATGATCCACCTCTTCATCAAATGATTGTTCTTCCTGTATTCTTACACTTGCTTCCGAAAAAGTTGAAGATAATCTTATAACTGCAGGATCCTGCCCCTGTAAAGTCTGCATATCTGCAAAAATATAAGAACCGAAATCTTTTGGATTAATTGAAACCCAATTTTTATTAGTACTATACCATGACAATCTAAAATCTCCAATATCGATTACAGGCCTATCCGAAGTATCTGTTTTATCAGGGCAATCATCTTTAAATGCAATGACATTAACAGTATCTTCTTTATCTCCATCACCGGATGATGAATTGTCTAACATAGTACAGGACATACCTATAATTAAAAACATTGTTAAGACAATCATAATCAAAGCATATAAATTTTCTTTGTTTTTTTTTGACATAAATCCTCTCCTTAATTTTTTAAACTGAATATTTATAAAAATAATATAATTAAAAAAAGAAAATGATTCGACACTCTGGATTCATTGACACAAATTTTTTTAAAAAATGATAATATATTAGTTAAAAAACTATTGATTTTTATGATTTTTGTTTTTATTAATTTTTTTGTATTCTTTTGGTGTTAATTTTGTAAAACGCTTAAATGCCCTGTTGAATGACGATTTTGAATTAAATCCGGAAAGATAAGCAATATCAAGAATAGATAATTTTTCATTAATTTTTTCTGAAAGATTTTTTTTTGCTTCTTCAATACGGTAATAATTAATAAAATCATAAAATTTTTGATTAGCATAAACGTTTATTATAAATGAAAGATGAGTCCTGGATACACACACCATTTCTGCCAATTTTACTAATGTTAAATCCGGATTAATATACGGTTTCTTCGTTTTCATTAAATCCATAAGTTTGATATAATATTCTTTACCTGTTTTCTCAGGAAGACAGCATTTTCTTGCATAATCTTTTATAAATTTTTTTTCTAACTTTTCATCAATATTTTTTGAAAAAGTTTTTTTAATATTGTTATAAATTATTATATTATTAATCGTATTACTTATCTCTAATGACAGTGATTCAAAAATTTCACCATATATATTAATAATATCACTTGATATTTCATTTATATTTAAATTTATTTCATAAATTATATAACCTATGTTTTCTTCAAAATAATTTAATGAATAAATAAAAATATTTTTTTTATTTTTTAATTTTTTAATCCCGCCTGGAATTAATTCTTCAGATGAAAATAAAAAATTTTTTTGTTTATAATTTTTTTTATTATAATTAAATGCTAATATAAGTTTAGATTTATTTGTATTTGAAGAATTAAATAAACCGATAAAACAACGATTTACATCCATTATTGACAAACCAAGGAGAATTACATCTTCAAAATCTTTAAAATTTGTTACATTCATTAATCTTTTTTTAAATTGTATAAATTCAATTTTATTATAAAAATTTTTACTTGTTTTTAAAAAATCATTTTTTTTGGTTATTATTGGAGAATTATCAATTTTATTTTTATCATTATGATTGTTTTGTAAACATCCACAGGATTTTCTAATAATTAGCTCACATTCTAACTTTTTATTAAAAATTTGTTTTTTATTTTCCAGCATAGATAACATCATCTTTACTGAGTTATAACCAAGCTCAAAAGTTGGTTGAGTTATTGTTGTTAATGAATATTTATCATATTTACTTTCTATTATGTCATCAAAACCTACTACTGCTATATCTCCAGGAACTTTAATATTATGTTTATTTAATTCCTCAATTATTTTTAAGCTTACATAGTCATTTGATCCGATTATTGCATCAATACCCATTTTATTGTTTTTAATTATATTATCAACAATTTCTTTACCACAAATTGCATGAAATGAACCTTGAAAAACAAGATTTTTATCAAATGGCATATTATTATTGATAAGGCATTTTTTATATGTATTATATCTTATTGCAGCTTCAATATTATTTTGCGGGCCTTTAATAAATGCAATTTTTTTATATTTATGAATTTTTATAAGATGTTCAATTTGTTTTATTATTGCATTCTCATTATTAATTGTAATACTTGAGATTTTGTCAAAAAACATGCCCACACTCAAAAGAGGTAAATGATAATATTTTTCCAGAAAAGATTTAAATTTTTTATTGGATATATACGACCCGATTGAAGAAGAAAATATTATAAGTCCATCGATAGAAATTTTTGATGCAAGATTATAAATATAGTTTTTCCCTTTATTATCTATCTGAGGATTGTTAAATGATCCACCGACAAAAGTAATAAAATCAATATTATTTTCATTACATGCTTTATATATACCTTCATATATCTCGGCTTCATAATAATGATATAAATTATTCACAAATAAACCTATTACCGGGGTTTGTATCGAATTTATTTTTGCAGGTTTCAAATTATTATTAAGAGACATTATCCCTCTTCGGCCATATAAATAATGATAAATAAATCTATAATCAAAGTCAAGGGAAAAAATAGAATATTTAAAAAATGTAACTGTAAAAACTCTAATTAAGACTACAAAGAAAATTGGTTAAAAAAACAGGCTTGCTAATAAGTATTAAAATAATTACAAGATTTTATATTAATTTATTTGATTATCTTTTCTTAATAATATACAATTCTCTAAGTCTAAAATAATTTTTTTATAACTATGAATTTAATCCATAAAAATTTTATTAAAAAATAAATAGCAGGAAATATTAAAATGAGTGAAACAAAGCATAAAGTTTTTATTTCTTATCATCACAATGATCAAAAAGAAGTAGAAGATTTTATTAAAAAATTTGAAGATGAGAATAATGTTTTTATTTATAGAGCTTTAGGTATAGGAATGAATCAGGATATTATAGATAGTAATGATACAGATTATGTAATGAGAAGAATTCGTGAATTATATTTAAAAGATTCAACAGTAACAATTGTAATGATTGGTAAGTGTACCTGGACCAGGAGATATGTAGATTGGGAATTACAATCATCTTTACAAAATGGCGAAACAGTAATTCCGAATGGATTACTTGGGATTAAATTACATAGCTATAATAATAGCGGATATCCGGATAGATTAAATAAAAATCTTAAAAAAAACAATGATGATATCGATTGTTATGCAAGAGTTATTAATTATCCAGAAAATAAGGATATATTAAAATTTTATATAGAAGATGCTTTTCTGGCAAGAAGTAAAAGGGAAAATTTAATTGTAAATCCAAGGTATAATAAATCATGTGGTTGATGCAACATAAAGACTGGATTGAAGATGCTTATAACACAAATGAAGACCGGAAAGATAAAATAGATAATTCTAAATTTCTAATGCTAAAAGCATTTATGCTGCAAAAAAAATATATTTTCTTTATTTTTATCAATTTTTCTTCTTCAAATATAAATTGATAAAAATTAGCAATTTCATTATCATTTAATAAAATATTATTAATTTTTATGTAAAAAATGAAATATAAAGTTTTTTATTTCCTATAAACATTCAAAATACAGCAGGCATCAAGCAATAGAATTAAAATCAGCATTAAAAAAATATGCAAAATCTATATTTAATTCCCGATTAGGATATTCAGGGATGAGCAGGAACTTCGTCCGGGAGATGATTTAAACAGCTTGATAAAAAACGCATTATATGATTCCGAATACCTGATATACATTGCCTCAAAAGAAGCAGTAAACTCAAAATGGATACAGGATGAATTAAAAATTTGGTACTATGAACTTAAAAAAACTGATTATAATATATGCTGAGGATGAAATAGATATAAATAAAAAAATAATAAACCAGGATAAGACAAATACCATACCTAAAATGTTAAAAGATGCGATAATTAATCTCCCTCTATATATTGATTTAACATGGGCTACAAATGAGAATGATAAAGTACTGGAAAACCTGAAGTATAAAGAAATCATAAACAGTATATCAAACCGTTTTAATGTTAAAACACCTTATAAGATGAATAGTGTTAAAATAAAAACAACAAAACGGAATATAAGAATAAGGAATATAACTATTACTGTTATGTTTGTACTTCTTGTTTTATCTGTTAGTACATCTATTTATGCTATTATTCAGAGAAACGAAGCTTTAAATCAGACTAATAAGACTTTTAAAACAAAAAAATTGCAGAGTATAAGACAATATTAACAGATGAAAATGCTAAAAAAGAAAAGCTTGCCGGAAATGAAGCAGAAAAAAATTAGATTATAATAAAGGAGCACTATATTATTATGAATCATTAAAATTCGCAGGTCTTCCAAAAACATGTATCAATGGTTCAAATATAGTAAAAAATTGTCCTTATGAATCATGTACACTTTGTGTATATGAACATTATTTTATTTCAGTCTGTTTTTCACCAAATATTAAAATAACTGCATCGGTAATAGTGATAGAACAATATAAAAAGGCTGAACAAAAATCCAGACTTTTTATACATCGCCACAGGGAATCGCCTTAGACTCACAATCATCCTGATTGTTCGTTGCAGGCCGCTCCCTCTCACTAAGTCAGACATCCTGTCAGACTTCCAATAATAATCTCATTTTATGAGATTATTATTGGCGTGTTCGGGCTTCGATTCCCCTACTAAAATAAAAAACCCCAAATGCCTTAATGACATTTGAGGTTTTTATGCATCGCCACGGGGAATCGAACCCCGCTTGCTGGGATGAAAACCCAGTGTCCTAGCCGATAGACGATGGCGACATTTCTTTGACCCGTGTTGGTCTCGAACCAACGACCCACGCCTTAAAAGGGCGTTGCTCTACCAACTGAGCTAACGGGTCAAGTGGTTGGGAATATATCACATGATCACATTTCTGTCAATAAAATTTTCCCTTTAAATCCCTTAAATTTTATATATTTTTATATTATTTTTAAAATAGATATCATTTACTAAAAACTATGCATTACTTAATAAATCAATTTCTTCATTTAATAATTTTATATTAATTGCATCTAAATTCTCTTCAAGATGCTTTAAATTACCCGGGCTTATAAGAGGTACGACCTGTGGCTTACTATGAAGCAACCAGGCAATTACAAGCTGACTGGGTGTAACTCCTTTATTTTTTGCAACTTCAACTAATACCTTCAGCCTTTCATTATTCTTTTTATTTCTGTATCTTGCCCACCAGATATATTTACCTGCATATGCACCCCACAGCATTGTATGATATGCCAATAAGGTTATTCTTTCATTTGCACATAAGCATTTTTGATTCTCATTGATTCTTACAAGATACGGGAAATATTTATCCGTCTTTATATTAAAATCAGGCTGAGGTTTTAAATATGTATAATGATTTTGAAGACATGAAAATCTGTTATAATCATTTGACCTGCTTACAGACAAGGCTTCATTAATCCTGTCAGCATTATAATTACTGGCTCCTATAAATCTAACTTTTCCGGTTTTTATTAAATCTGTAAAAGCTTTTAATGATTCTTCCAAAGGTGTATTGTAATCATCCTTATGTGCATAATATATATCTATTGTATCTACACCAAATCTTTTTAAACTATTTTCACATTCTTTAATTATCTGATTATATTTTAATCCTGCTTTTACATCAGCATATCCTATACCGGCTTTTGTTGCTAAAATAATATCTTTCCGGTTATTTTTATTCTTAATCCATTCTCCAATAACAACCTCGCTATCCCCTCCTTTACCGTTTTTTTCCCAATCGGCATAGCAGTTTGCCGTATCTATAAATCTGCCTCCCATCTCATAATACATATCAAATAGTTTAAATGAATCAGCCTTGTTTATTTTTGTACCATAATATGCCGTACCCAGACATATGGCACTGATATATTCTCCAGTATTCCCGAGTTCAATTTTTTTCATTTTTAACTCCTTGTATATTTTTTTTAAGGAATTTTCCTGTATAACTTTTACCACATTTTATGATATCATCTGGTGTGCCCTCCGCTATAATATAGCCCCCTTTATCCCCTCCTTCAGGTCCCATATCAATAATCCAGTCTGCAGATCTTATTACTTCAAGATTATGTTCAATTACTATAACGGTATTTCCCGCACAAATCAGTCTGTTTAATACATCCAAAAGTTTATGAATATCGGCAAAATGAAGTCCTGTTGTAGGCTCATCAAGAATGTAAACGGTATTGCCTGTATCAGATTTACAAAGCTCTTTTGATAATTTTATCCTCTGTGCTTCACCACCGCTAAGTGTAGTTGCATCCTGTCCAAGTTTAATATAATCAAGACCGACATCATTCATGGTTTGCAGGATTTTAAGTATTTCAGGCTGATCTTCAAAAAAAACAACTGCTTCATCAACATCCATTTCTAAAACATCGGATATGGATTTATTTTTATATTTAATCATAAGAATATCTTCATGATATCTCCTGCCGCTACAGTCTGAGCATCTTACCCACACATCCGGCATAAAATGCATCTCGATTTTTTTCTTGCCCAGGCCTTCGCATGATTCACACCTGCCTCCTTTTGTATTAAAACTAAAATCACTTTCATTAAATTTTAAATCACTTTTTACTGAAATCGATGCATAAATTTTTCTTATTAAATCAAAAAGACCGACATATGTTGCAGGGATAGATCTGGGCGTCCTTCCTATGGGCACCTGTGAAATATCAATAATATTATTAATATATTCTATACCTTCAATATTTTTATATGCCCCGGGAATAACATTTTCATTATTAAGTCTTCTTAATAAAACAGGCGCCAATGTTTTCATAACAAGACTGCTCTTACCTGATCCGCTAACACCTGTTACGCAGGTCAAAACACCAACAGGAAATTTTACATCAATATTTTTGAGATTATTTAGACTAGCCCCATTTATCTTTAACCATTTATCCTTTAAGCTTCTTGGTTTTTTATTATTACTATTAATTTTTAATTTACCGCTTAAGTACTTTCCGGTTAGAGAATCATTATTGTTTCTTATACTTTCCGGTGTACCTTCAGCAATAACATAACCTCCATTAATCCCTGCACCTGGACCGATGTCAATAATCCAGTCTGCTTCATTCATAGTATCAGCATCATGTTCTACAACAACAACTGTATTACCGTTATCCCTTAACCTTTGCAGTGTGTTTAAAAGAGGCTTATGATCCCTGGGATGCAATCCTATAGAGGGTTCATCCAGAATATACAAAAGCCCGTCTATACCGGATCCCAGCTGGCTTGCAAGTCTTATCCTCTGCCCCTCTCCGCCTGAAAGTGTCGGAGCCTGCCTGTCAAGAGTTAAATAATGAAGACCGACATTTAAAATAAATTTTAATTTAGAAGTTATTTCATTTAAAAGATCCTTTGCAATATCATATTCTTCATTACTAAGCTTATTACTTAAATTTATAATCCAATCATATGCCTCTTTTATTGTCATTCTGGCAATCTCCGGGTATCTTACATTTCCTACCGTTACATATCTGGCTTCGGCTCCAAGTTTTTCTCCACTGCACACAGGACAGTCAGTCTCCCTCATATACTGCTTTAACAACTCTCTGACATTTTCAGAATCCGAATTACGAAACAGCCTGTTTATATGATTGACTGCCCCTGAAGCTGCCCTGACAATCTCGCTCTTCCTTCCCCTGGAATCATAAGTATATTTTACCTTATTATTACCCGTCCCGTATAATACAGCATTCTTAAACTCTCCCGGAAGATCCTTCCATGGATAATTAAGATCAACATTGTAATAATCACTTAAAGCATAAACCTCTCCTGTCATCCAGTTACCGGTACGTTTTTTGTTTCGCAGTACTCCCCACCATTGAGACGCACCGTCAAGTATAGACAACTCGGGCTTATTAATTATTAAATCCGGATCTACTGTTAATATTTGCCCCAATCCATTGCATTCATTGCACATCCCTTCCGGGCTGTTATAACTGAAGGTAGCCCTGTTTATTTCATTAAATGAAATATCACAATATCCGCATAATCTTTTTTCCGTGAGAATTACACTCTGTCCATCGGATAAAATAAGCTTGACAACTCCTGATGCATAATAAATGGCTTTTAACACGGCATCTGATATTCTTTTGTTATAATCATTATTTTTATTATTTTCAATCTCATCTATTATAAGTTCTATAATTGCATGCTTATATTTATCTAAATTATTAATATCTATTTTTACTGTCTGGCTATCAATAATCATAAATAAAATTTTTTCTTCATATGCCTTTTTTATTAAATCAATCTTCTCCTTTTCATTCTCCTCCCTTATCGGTGCAGTAATTTTAAAAGATATACCGCCGGGGATACTATTAATCAAACTATTCATCTTTTGCCTGTTAACAGGTTTAATCCCCCTGCCGCAATTTGGACAATGCATTAATCCAATGCCTGTATAAAGCACTCTTAAATAATCAAATATACCTGTGATTGTACCTACCGAAGACCTGGGATTCCTTGAAATTGTTTTTTGATCAATCGCAACAGCCGGTATAAGACCGGTTATATGATCCACATCGGGTTTTTCTATCTGATTTAATAATCTGCGTGAGAATGCAGGCTGGCTCTCTAAAAACCTCCTCTGTCCCTCTGCATATAATGTATCAAAAGCCAATGAAGACTTGCCGCTGCCGCTTACACCTGTTACAACAACCAGTTTGGAATGAGGAATGTTAACATTAATATTTTTAAGATTATGCTGACGGGCTCCCTTTATTGCTATTTCATCTTTATTAATATTATATTCACCGATAAACTCATTTTGTTTATTAAGGCTTTGATCACCCCCATGAATCTTATCTTTATAAATAATCTTTTCTATTATTTCTATATCAGGACATTTAAGATTCTTTGTATTAATATAAGTAATGCCCTCAATAACCCCTGTCATCATTAATTGGGATTTTACACTGTTATAGTAATCCGATTTATTATACAGCTCAATTATTTCTTCAATATTACTATCAGGTTCAATGATTAAATCCGATATCTTATCAAGTACTTTAAGCTCATCTTTTTTTAAATCCTTATTACTCTTACGGGCAATATCCCCCCAGATGTCCCACGGCAGTAACTCTATCCTGTTTAATGCATTAAGATCCAGTAAAACACTGCTTCTTATAGATCTCCAGCTTCTCCATGCCTTATTAAATCCAAAATCATTAGGTCTTGCCTTATCGTTCCTGCACATTTTCCAAACATACCCTGCAGGATAAAAATGCTCATTATATTTTAAATCCAATGAATTAAATTTTATATTGTTATGTTTTTTTTGCACATCATCCAATTGAGGATCTATCAGTATCCATTTTTCCTTTTTATAATCCCAGTATTCACATACCCAATGATCTTCATTTTTAATCTCACCGTCAAAATATCCTGCATACCCGGCTCTTACTCTTGCAGGTATACCGATATATCGAAGCATCGATACCGTCAACACGGATGAGTCCCTGCATATTCCTATAAGCCTGTTTACGGGCTCCCTTTGATTTATTATTGTTGATGCATCAAACGAAGTTATTTTTTTTAACATCCGGCTTACTTCCCTGATCTGTTCTTCCGCAGTTTGCACGGTGTTAAATTTAACTCCATATAATTCTCCAAACATCGGATGGATTATGAGTCCCTGTACTATTTTAACTATTTTATCAACATCATTTGGTAAATCCTTAAATAAATATTCATATTTTCCGGGATCAGTTATAATACTCTGCTTTTTATAATAATCCAAAATATTAAAATTGTTCTTTATCATAGTAAAATATAATTCTCCTCATATAAATATATTTGTATGATAATATATTATTTAAAAATTTTCTTGATACAAATTGCTTAATTATTAAATAATAATTTATTATTTAATTAAAAGATTGATTTAAATTGCTTTTAAAATATATTATAATATTAAAAAAGGCGGTTAATATGAAAAAACTTAAAATAGGTGTTCTGGGAGTGTCCAATCATTTTATATTAAGGATTTTACTCCCTTTACAAAAATCATCTTTGGTAGAACCTTATGCAATATCATCAAGATCCTTGGATAAGGCAAAAAAAACAGCTTATGAATTTAATATTCCAAAATATTACGGTTCATATGAAGAGCTTTTAAAAGACAGTCTCATTGATATAATATATATTCCCCTGCCTAATAACATACATAATGAATGGATTAAAAAAACGGCTGATGCCGGAAAACACATAATCTGTGAAAAACCCATATCAATGAATGCAAATGAAGCAAAAGAGGCAATAAATTATGCAAAAAATAAAAATGTATATATCATGGAAGCATTCATGTATAAATTTCATCCTCAATGGCAAAGAGTCCTGGAGCTTATTAAAGCAGGCGAGATTGGGGAGATAACATCCATACATACGGAATTCGGATTTAATAATACTGACCCAAAAAATATAAGAAATATTAAATCAGCCGGCGGCGGCGCTTTAATGGATATCGGTTGTTATGCATCCTCCGTCCCCAGATTTATCTTACAAAAAGAGCCTTTAAGAGTAATTTCATTGATAAATTATGACAATCAATTTAAAACGGATATTTTATCATCTGCAATCCTTGATTTTGGTGATGTAAGAGCAACCTTTAATGTCTCTACTCAAACATACACAAATCAGAATGTATATATAATAGGTAAATCCGGTAAAATTACAATAGAAATACCTTTTAATACATTTCCCGATGTACCGGCTGAAGTAAATATTATAACAGGTGTCGGTACAAGAAAGCTTTTAATAGGACCTTATGACCATTATCAGATTGAGTTTGAACATTTTGCACAATCAATAATTGATAAAAAAAAGCTTTTAAATCCTCCTGATGATGCGATTAGTAATATGAAAGTGATTGATGCATTATTTAAATCATCAGAAACAAACAGCTGGGTGGAAATTAAATAATCATTAATTATCTTTTTGCGATTTCTATATAATCCATATATGCTGATGAATCCTCACCGGTATTATCCGTATCCGCCATGATTGCAATTGTAGCTGTTTCAGGAGGATTTTCCTGGAATGCTAATTTATAATAATCTATAATGTTAATCTCTTCATCGAGCCATTCTCCCACCTCCTGATATCTTAAAGGAATATACCGGATAATTTGAGTAAAAGGACATTTAATATATTTTTCTTTGTGAATACAGTTTGCCCATATAAATACAAGCCCGCTGTGAGGAGGATACTCGCCGTATTTATTTTTTATAAACTCATAGAAGAAATCACTCAGATTTCCTTTGGGTTTATATTCAAACAAAATAAAAATCCTAAGACTAAAATCATCACCGCTTTTTTTAGCAGCATTCCCTTTTTTAATAATATTGTCTACTTTCCATCTCCATCTTACTATAGGGTATTCATACGGATTAAATCTTTTATTTAGTATTACTCCTGTTACCGAAGCATGAGTTTCTAATTTTAATATTGAATAATCATTTTCCTTTTTTATTTTATTATTAATTTCACATTTAGATGCAGGCGGGCAGTAATTAAGCCAGTTATATAAATTATCAAACTCATCTCTAAATAAAATTTTATTGCTGCCGGACAGGAGAATAATATTTACAATAATTAATAAAAAGAGTATTACTTTTTTTAACATATCTAAAAATAATATTTAAATATAATATTAATGTCAAGAAAATAAAAATTGAAAAAATTTAAGACTGCCAACAAAGTCCTAATTTAAAACACAAAGGCACGAATAAAAAAATAATTAAATATGATCTTGGTGCCTTCGTGGTTGCATTAATAAAATGTTTTATTATGTTGAGCTTTTTAAAGGGTGTAACCATCAAGGCACAAAGGCACAAATAAAAAGTTTATTAAAAATATTTTTAGTGTCTTGGCGTCTCCTATATTGAATTAATAAAAAAGCATTTATTGATGTCTTTTAAAAAATAAAGCAAATAACTTATAAACATATACATCTTGACAAAATTACATCTTAAAAATATATTATAGATAAATGCATAATCACGGCAATGATCATTCTCATATTAATAAGAATATTAATGAGAAAAAATTATTCTTAACCATATTATTAAATATAATCATAACAATATCCGAAATTATCGGTGGATTAATATCCGGAAGCCTTGCTCTTTTATCAGATGCTTTTCATAATTTAAGTGATGTGTTTTCTCTTATAATATCATATATTGCTGTAATAATTTCAAAAAAAGAAAAAAATGACATTAAGACATTTGGTTATAAAAGGGCAGAAATACTTGCAGCATTATTTAATATAATTATACTCTTAGGCGCCTGCTGTTATATCATATATGAAGGCATAAAAAGATTCTTTATGCCGCATAAAATTAATGCTCCAATAATGCTAATAATTACAATAATAGGTCTGTTAAGTAATTTTGCATCAATATTGATTCTCCTAAAAGATGCAAAAAAAAATATTAATATCAAAAGTGCATTTCTTCACTTATTAGGCGATACTTTTTCATCTGTAGGTGTATTAATAGCGGCTTTATGTATAATATTTTTCCCAAACTTATATTTTCTGGATCCAATTATATCAATTGCCATTGCTCTTTATATAATAAAGGAGAGCTTTTCGATATTCTTAGAGAGCATAAATATCTTAATGCAGGGTAAACCCAAGCATTTAAGCATAAAAAAAATTAAAGAAAGATTACAACTGGATAAAAAACTTAATATTATTGATATACATCATATTCATATATGGTCACTGTCTTCAGATGAAATAATAATGGACTGCCATATTGTACTGCCTGAAAATAAAGTAAATAAAACTAATGAGGTGTTAAAAAAAATTAATGAAATATTATCCTGCGAATTTTGCATTAACCATTCTACAATCCAGGTAGAAACACCGGGATATAAACATTCTAAAAATTGTAGAATATAAAAAAATCACCCGATAATATAATTATCCTAATAAAATACAATGAGTAATCATATATTAAAAATATATTGTCTTGTTTCAAAATCAAATTTACCCTGCTTTTAATATAAAAAATACTGTAATAATAAAAAATATTAAAATTTGAGCCCAATTGAATAAAAAATGATAGAGGGAGGATTTAATTATTTTTTTTTCATCTCTCAAGCGGTTACATGCTTTATAAATATTTCACAAAACAAATTCCTTAATAAACTAAAATCCTAAACAAACCGCTTGACCATCAAAGTAGCATCTTATCTTTTTATTATTATTTACTGTTTCTTTTCTGGACATAGCAATATAAACTGCTAAATGTATTGCAAAATAAACTGTTGATATTAAAAATAATCCGAAAAAAACCCAGCAGACAATTAATCCTGCCAGTAATCCGTAAATTCCATTTTCAATATCTTCCAAATCATCTGTCCATGAAGTTATACCCATGTATTCCAAAACATATAGAGTTGTAAAAGCAATTGCTCCTCCAAGAGTTGCCAGCATAAAACCAATAGAACCCAGCAAACCGAATACAATAAACCTTGGTCTGTAATAAAAAGAAGTAGATCCGGGTTTATTTTTTAAATAATTATTAAATATATTATTTTCACTATTATTATTTTCAATAATAAATGAATATCCCGTTTTTTGATTTATATTTTCTTTAATTTTATGATTAGATTCACTGGCATAAATAAAATAAGTAAAACTAACCATTAATATAATGAAACATATCTTTTTCATAACCATTTCCCATAAACATTATTAATTTAGCTTAAAAATATAACATATATTGTAATAAATATAAAATATATTTTATAAAAAACATCCTCCGTCCCCCCATAATTCCTATAATACCTTGACAAATCTCATCTTATATTGATATATATACCAATGTTTCTGATTATTAATAAATAATATAGATAAAAAAATAATTAATACACAATAAAATTTATAAAAATGAGAGCTTAAATGAATATAAAAGACAAAATAATTATTGATATAAAAGAAAAAATAGTCAAAATTTTACAAAATATGGGAATAAATGATGATTCTCCAATATATGAAGTGCCTCCATCAAGGGAAATGGGAGATCTTGCATTCCCTATGTTTAAATATGCTTCAATTTTAAAAAAAAATCCTGCAGTTATAGCCTCTGATGTACAAAAAGCACTGCAAAAAAACCTTTTGATAGAAAAAACAGATGTAAAAGGAGCTTATTTAAATATTTTTTATAATAAAAATTATATAGCAAAAGCACTATTAAAAGAAATAATTGAAAAAAATGATAAATTCGGAATACAGGATAAAAATAATAATAAGATCATTATAGAATTCTCCAGTCCAAATACAAATAAACCGCTCCATTTGGGGCATTGCAGGAACAATGTTTTAGGGGACAGCATTGCAAGGATATTTAAATCCTGCGGTTATGATGTAATTAAACTTAATCTAATTAATGATAGAGGTATACATATCTGCAAATCAATGCTTGCATATCAATTATTCGGTAATGATACAACACCGGAAAAGGAAGGTAAAAAAAGTGATCATCTTGTCGGCAATTTTTATGTAAAATATGCTAAGGAATCAGAAAAAGACAAAACACTTGAAGAAAAAGCCCAAAATATGCTTAAAAGCTGGGAAGAAGGAAACAAAGAAATAATTAATCTGTGGGAATTAATGAACAAATGGGCAATAGACGGTATAAAAGAAACATATAAAAGGATGGGGATTGAATTTAATCAGTTTGAATTTGAAAGCATCAACTATCTTTATGGAAAGGACATTGTAGAATCAGGATTAAAAAATGACGTATTTTATAAAAATGATGACGGCAGTATATGGATAAACAATGAAGATATAGGAATGGATAAAAAACTGGTAATCAGGAAAGACGGCACCAGTGTTTATATCACACAAGATCTGGGCACTGCTGTAAAAAGACATGATAATTATCAATTTACTGAAATGATTTATGTAGTAGGCTCTGAGCAGATATATCATTTTAAAACACTTTTTGCTATTTTAAAAAAATTAGGTTATGACTGGGCAGATAAATGCAAGCATCTCTCTTATGGAATGGTTAATCTGCCGCAGGGAAAAATGAAAAGCAGAGAAGGCACTGTTGTTGATGCAGATAATTTAATGGATCTCTTATATGAAATGTCATATGAAGTTTTGTGTGAAAGAGAAAAAGATTCAAGTAAAGAAATCATATTAAATGATAAAGAAAAAGAAGATACGGCTAATAAGATAAGTATCGCGGCATTAAAATATTATCTGCTAAATTTTTCAACAATTAAAGATATTATGTTCATACCTGAGCAGTCTATAAGTTTTGACGGTAATACAGGCCCTTACCTGCAATATACAACGGCAAGATTAAATTCTCTCTTTAATAAAAATGAAAATGAATTAACATCGGATTATGAATTCATACTTGATTATAATTTAAATACTGATGAATCAAACTTATTAATGCAGTTATTGGATTATGAAGCAGCATTGATAAAAGCTAAAGAACTATTATCCCCCCTCGAAATCTGCAATTATCTATATAATCTTGCAAGGTTATATAATAAATTTTATCATGATAATCCTGTTATAAAAGCAGAAAAAGAAGAAGCTAAAGTTTTTAGACTTTTCCTCTCCAGAGCAACTCACATAATACTTAAGAATGGTATAGACTTGTTGGGATTCTCCCCGCTTGAAAAAATGTAGTAAAATCACCATAAATATCTATTAAAAACAAAAATTTTATATAAATTTAGCAAATTTATAAAAAAAATATTGAAAATTTCTAAAAAAATATTATAATTTTCTTATAGTATCTATAAAGTTTATTTATAATGTGCCGAACATATTATTGAAGGTCTATTTAGGGATTTATATAGATTTTCAATAAGGGGATTTTGGTTAAAGATATTTTTTTAAGGAGGTTAATTTATTTAAATTAAGAGGATATTTTTTAAACAAACGAAACTTATAGGCACATATAACTCGTATGAGTTATTAAATAAAACCAGGTAAGGACTACCTGTGTAAGTTTCATGGAGGAAACAATGATTATTAATCACAACATCTCATCTATTAATGCAAACAATGTTCTCAAATTCAACAATGTTAAGCTAAACAAAACGATGGAAAAACTCGCATCCGGTATTAGAATTAATCGTGCCGGGGACGATGCTTCAGGCTTAGCTGTAAGTGAAAAAATGAGAAGTCAAATTAGGGGTTTGCAGCAAGCCGAAAAAAATGCTGAAAACGGCATTTCTTTCATTCAAGTAGCAGAAGGTTACTTACAAGAATCTCAGGACATTATGCACAGACTCAGGGAATTGGCTGTACAATCTGCAAATGGTATTTACAGTGCAGAAGACAGAATGATGATTCAGGTTGAAGTAAGTCAATTGATCGATGAAGTTGACAGGATCGCATCTCATGCACAATTTAATGCAATGAACCTATTAACCGGCAGATTTGCTAATGCTGATGAATTAGGCGGTGTTAAAACCGGATCTATGTGGTTCCACATAGGAGCAAACATGGATCAGAGAGAGCAAGTTTTTATAGGTACTATGACAGCAGCAGGACTTGGAGTTAGACAACTAGGCACCGGTGAAATCCTTTCATTATCAACAGCAGATAAGGCTAACTCAGCAATCGGTACTCTTGATCAGGCACTTAAAAAGGTTAATAAACAAAGAGCTGACCTTGGTGCTTATCAAAACAGACTTGAGTATGCATCAAGAGGTTTAGCAATAAGCTGGGAAAATTTACAGGCAGCAGAATCAATAATAAGGGATGCCAATATGGCAACAGAAACAGTTGATTTTACAAAATATCAGATATTGCTGCAGTCCAGTACAGCAATGCTGGCACAGGCAAATGCCAAGACACAAACAATACTGCAATTGCTTAATGCATAAGGCATTAACTTAATGTTCTTTGAAATTTAAATTTTCTGTTAACCCTTCTTGAAAATTGTGATTATGCAGGTATTACCATCCATTTATGGATGGTTATATCTGCTTAAGAGTGTAATCAGGGCATAAGCGGTTTTATCTTAAACTCTATGCAGATTTATTTCTTTTAAAGGATGAAAGGAATCATATGATTATTTCATTATGATTCATTATCAAGGAGGGTAATTTAATGATAATTAATCACAATATTTCATCAATGAACGCTGACAGACTTCTTAAGTTTAAAAACAAAGAAGTTGACAGAGACATGGAAAAACTAGCATCAGGTATGAGAATTAACAAAGCCGGTGATGACGCTTCCGGTCTTGGTGTTAGTGAAAAAATGAGAGGCCAAATTAGAGGCTTAAATCAAGCAGAAAAAAATATCGAAAATGGTGTTTCCTTTATTCAAGTAGCAGAAGGTTACTTGCAGGAAATGCAAGATATTATCCATAGAGTACGTGAATTAGCTGTACAATCTGCAAACGGTATATATTCAGATGAAGATAGAGCTATGATACAGGTTGAAATAAATCAACTTGTTGATGAAGTAAATAGGGTTGCTTCACACGCTCAATTTAATGGAATGAATATGCTAACCGGTAGATTTGCTGAAAATGCTCCCGGTGGAGCAGGCACAACCATGTACTTTCATGTCGGCGCTAATATGAATCAAAGAGAAGTAATGTTTATTGGTACTATGACAGCTGGCAGATTAGGACTGGAAGATGATCCTACTACAAAACAGCCACTAAGTATCAGTACTGCTGATAAAGCTAACCAATCAATAGGTAGACTGGATGAAGCTTTAAGAACTGTAAGTCAACAAAGAGCTGAGCTTGGTGCATACCAAAATAGATTTGAAGAAGCACAAAAAGGTGTTGCGATAGCATCTCAAAACCTTCAAGCTGCTGAATCAATCATAAGAGATGCCAACATGGCAACTCAAATGGTTGAGTTTACAAAAAATACTATATTGGTACAATCAAGTACTGCTATGTTAGCTCAAGCTAATACAAAGCCGCAATCTGTCCTACAATTACTTGGATAATTTAGTGGCTAAAACTGGTTATGTAACCAATAATATTCTCTTTTTTGCCCTGAAAATAATAAAATTACTGATAAAACCGCGAAAAAATAACGGAAATCCCCTTCTTTTACTAATAAAGGAGGGGTTTTTTCCGATATTTATAATATAAGTATTATTATGATATAATATATATATATGTAATAAAGTATATATACCTTTTTAAGGAGGTACTTATGAATATTGATGTAGACGTAATAAATACTGATAAGGCTGTTGCTTTAATGGTTAATCAAATTATTGAAAATAGAGATAAAAATAACAACAAACCAAAAGATCTATCTGCCAACGATATAAAAGATATTATAAAAAAAGAAATACCGGAATTTGAATTAGACGAAGTAATGGATGGATTAAAAAAACTAGCAGAAACAAGTGAAATCTTAAACAAAAAAGTTAAACTAAGATTAAATAAAGATATCAATAGGATAATAATAACGATTGTTGAAAGAAGCTCAAACAGGATTTTGAGAGAAATACCATGCGAAGAAATACAAAGTCTTGCAGCTCATTTAAAAGAAGCAATAGGTGTTTTAATGGACACCAAAGCATAAAAAACTTGTTGGAAAGTCAAAATTGTATTAAACTTATACTAAACAGCCTTTTAAAGGGAGGGCTTTATGGCTGAAGGCGCTTTCATTCCTGGGTTAAATAATAAATATAATTCACAAGAAGCCATTAATAAAATAATGGAAAAAAAAAGAGTAAAACTGGATGAACTGGAAAAGAAAAGTGAAAATATAAAAGAAAAAAAGAATGTATTAAATGAAATAAGAAAAAAAGCAGTATCATTACAGCAAATTGCAAAAAAATTGTACGGGATCGACTCTCCCTTTGACAAAAAATTATCACAATCCAGTAATGAAAACGCATTTTCAGCCTCTGTAGAAAAAAATGCGGAAATCGGTGAATACAAAATAGAAATCTTACAAAAAGCAAAAGCTCATAAAATTGCAAGTAAATCACTAGATAAAAAATATAAAATACCCGCCGGCGAATATAATATTATGATAGGAGAAGATAAAATAAAAATTTCCTTTAGCGGCGGGACATTAGATCAATTTGCGGAAGAAATAAAAAAGGATTCAAAAGACAAATTAAAGGCAATTGTTACATGGGATACTACCAAAACCCAGGTTTTAGTACTCGAGTCGGGAAAAACAGGAGAGAAAAACTATATATCATTTATTGATGATAAAACAAAAAATTTATTTAAAGAAATGGATTTTTTTGAAGATATATCTACATATGAAAAAAATTTCAAAATTAATAAAAATAATCTTACAAATCTTTCTCAGTTTAAGAGAGATCCTGTCTTTAATAACGAAGAATCACTGATTGTCGACAGACAGGAGACTTATAAATACAATTTGACAGAAAAAATACCGTATAAAAAACAATTAATAATGGAAATTGATCTAAAATTAATAAATTTAGATCCCAATAAAACAGAAGAAATAACAATCCCCACCGGCCCTGATTTTTCAAAAGGGGGCAACATAAATGCATTTGATATATTTATAGAAGGAGAATCAACTCTTGTTGACATCCCGAAGTTTGAAAAACCGGAAAAACCGAAAATAATGGAAGATGATCATTATTTAGAAATTGTTACGGATAAAAGAACCATAAAGCTTGATGAGCTGGATGTAAATACAGATAAAAAAACACTTAAATTTGATCTTTCAAAATTTATTAATCCGGATGAAACTGTAGAAGCACTTATTTTTAAAAATAATAATACATATAAAAAATTAGAAGTAGGTATGATAAAATTTTATGATGACGGTGCAAGAGACGGCATCAGGTTTAAAAGAGAAATTTCAAAACCGCAAAATGCTTTACTTGTCCTCGACGGTATAGAAATCGAAAGAGACACAAATACAATAAATGATTTAATAAAAGGAATTACTATATATGTATTTGATAAAACAAATAAAGAAGAAACATTAAAAGTCGACAGAGACTATCACGGAATGGTAGAAGCAATAACAGATTTTTTAGGACAATTTAATGAATATCTTACAATGATTAATAATGAAACAAATTCAAATCCTGATATGGAAGGTAATCCCGGAAAATTTTCAGGTGAATATACTCTTGTAATGCTGGCATCAAAATTGAGGGGTATTATGATGAATCCTCATTTAACCTCATATGGCGATGAAATAGCATTATTAGCTCAAATAGGCATATCCACAAATGTTTATGGATCACAAGGTATGGATAAGTCTAAACTTAAAGGCATATTGGAAGTCAACGAGAACTTATTTATAGAAAAAATGGAAAAATATCCAATAGGCGTTAAAGAATTATTCGGCAGAGATAATGACGGAGACTTAATAATAGACAGTGGCGTAGCTTTTGAAATAGAAACTCTGTTAAGAGGATTTACTATGAAAGGGCAGGGTTTTTTTGACAGTAAAGATAAAACTTTGGATTATGAACTTGAAATAAATCAAACAGAAATAAAAGAATATGAAGAAAAACTGACAAAAGAGGAAAAAAAGTTAAAAGAACAATTTTTTAAGATGGAAAAAGCCGCTAATGAATTGGAAGAAAATCAAAAAAAATTCCAAAATTTCTACAAAAATAACAATTAAAAATAACAAATGAGGTATCTTTAATGGAAATTTATATCAATAATGAAAGAACAGATTTTGAATTAGAAAATGAAAATAATTCACTGGAAATAATAAATGCAATAAGTGACTTTGCAGTAAAATCAAATCCGCAACATTTTATAACAAATATTATGATAAATAACAAAGAGTACTCTTTTGCAGATGAAGATAAATTAAAAGAACTTACAATTGATCTAATAAAAAAAATAGAAATTGAAACAGGTGATATTTACCAGATAACAAGATTATCAATGGATCAAATAGAAAAATTTTTAATTCTTCTTAAAAATATTTTTATAAAAAAGGAATGGGATAATGTTTTAGATAAAATCGATAATTCATTAAACTGGATGAATGAAGGTATATTGCAGATAATAAAAATTTTTGATCATAAAGAAGAAAATTTTAAAGATGAAAAAACCAACTTTATCAATCTGTCTAATGATTTATCAGAAATAATAAAAAATTTAAATAAAGATAATTTTTTAGAAAATACAAAAATATCAGAAGAATCTATAGACAAAATATCAAAAATGCTTGATATCCTCTCTAAAATTAAAAAATGGCTTGTATATTCCTATCGAGTGCCTGACAGACAATTTGTTGTTAATAATATTAATAAATTAATCTTTGATATAGAAAATATAGTTACAAAACTAGAAAATGTCCCAATGCTTTTTCAAACGGGTGAAGACAAGGAAGCAATGACTATAATACAAAATTTAACAAATATTTTAGAGGAAAGCATAGGATTATTCGTTTTATTTAAAGAATCATTTAAACTGCATATGGATAAATATACGGTAAAAGAAGTACATTTTGAAGATTTTTTTAAAACAGTTACAGAATATTTAAAAGAACTTATGGAATCAATACAAAACAATGATTCTGTTGTGGTTGGAGATTTACTGGAATATGAATTCCTGCCGAATATTCTGGAAATAAAAAATACACTCCAGAAAATTAAAAAAGAGGCTTTTATAAAAGCTAATTAATATTTTATTTTATATAAAAATGCTTTAAAGGTATTATAAATGTATTATATTCTACAAGCAAATAAATTTAAATATTTTAGTGAAAGTTTCAATAAAACAGGCGGCAATACAAACACATTGGCACTAATAATATTGCTGCTGGTTATTATATTATTTGTATTATATCTTATTATATATAATTATTTTAAAAAAAAATATAATCTTGATTTTTCACGAAAAAATTATTTAAAAAAGCATAATTTTTACTCTCTTGGTAAAAGTGCAGATCTGACACAGGAAGAAACAAAACATCTATATAATATAGTTATAAAGCAAAAAATTAAATATCCTTTAACCTGTTTTACAAATGCAAAACTTTTAGATGAAATAATTAAGAATGAATTACGTGAAATAGAAAGATATAAAAATAAAACAAATGAAGAAAGAACTAATGAGAGTGCAATAATTTTAGAAATTAAAGCAAAAATTGAAAAAAGTTTAAGAGATAATACAGGTATTAGGACAACACATCTAATAATAGAAAACCAAAAAATGGTAATCTTTGTAAGAAATCGAGGTTATTTTTATGCTACTGTTTTAAAAAATATCAATGAATTTTTAATAATACAATTAATATCGAAAAAAATTATCAAAAGAGTATTCTCTGAATTAGATTATTTAAAAATATATTTTTGGCGCGAAGAAGATGCCGGTTATATATTTGAATCACATATAGTCGGTTATGGTGATGATATTAAAACATATTATATAAAACATTCCGATAATCTAATAAGAAGCCAAAAAAGAAAATACAGAAGAGTACCTGTAAATATTAATGGAGATATATATCCTATGGAAACAAAAATAATAAATAAAAAGAAAAAATATATACTTGCAGGCGGACCTCAAATAAAATGCAACATAAAAAACTTATCAGCAGGCGGATTAATGATGGTATCCGAAAATATTAAAACTAAAAATAACATAATAAAAATCGTTTTTACACTAAACAGATATGAAGTAAGTACAATCGGTAAAATAATTAGAGTCCATAATTTTCAGGATAACTTATATGAAATGACGGTACAATTTTTAAAAATGCTGCTTAAAGATAAAAATGTTATCAATAAATATGTCTATAATTATTTACCGGAGTTTGAGTAATAATATTATGCTCTAATAATAAAAAAAGATATTGAAATACTTTTAAATTTTTTTAAATTTTTGTAAAAAAACAATTTCAAATAATATTTTTTATAGATTTTTCTGCAAAATAGGTTATAATTTACTTTAATCTTTTTATTTACTTTATAATAAAAGCATAAATAAAGGTAAAAAAGGAGATTATCTGAGGAATAATGAAAAAAAGCGTGTAAAGCTTCTTATAATCTTTTTTAGGATTTAATTAATGAGTAAAAAATTAACATTTATCGAGGAAGCAGAATTTAGAGGATTTAATTACAGACCTAATGGCATATTAGGCAATGGTTTTTATGGGAATAATATATTTGTATCATTATCAGACATGGAAAGATATTCAAAAATGTATAATTCTATAATAGATAATGAAGCAATAAATAAATTATCAAGGATTAATCCTTTGTATTTTATTGAGTGTGAAAACAAAGAATATTTTTATACAATAGATATTATAAAATTATTTCCTGATTTAAAAGAGCATGATCTTCATAATTTTTTAAATAGATATAAAGATGTTTTTTTATCACAAAAGTTATTTACAATTATTAATAGAAAAAGAGTATTTACAAAAGAGGCTGTAAAATTTATATACAGACGTCTTGTAAGAAAAGAAGAGCCCATTGAAAAAAAAAGAGGAAGAAGGGCAAGTTAATATGAAATTAATTGATGTTGACAAATTAAAAGTTATTGATAATCACATTCATTACATAAAAATATATCAAGCTAGCGCGATTTTAATGGACAATGCATCAAGTATATTTAGATTTAAAATAGAATTTTCCATAGAATACAAACCGATCGGCGATCCGGAAATAAAAATTAAATTTATAGATCATCCTCATTTCCCGATAACCAATTTAATACCAAAAATCAAGACTAAAATTTATGATTTGGACAAAAAAGGCATTTTATCAGATGCACATGATAAATAATAAAAAACATAAAATTCTTACTGAAAATATAATAGAAATAATAAAAAAAATTCCCTATGGTAAAGTTACCACTTACGGTAAAATTGCCTTATATGCAGGGGATCATAAGGCTTCTCTGCAAGTAGCAAGAATACTTCATTCATCTTCAAAAAAATATAATCTTCCATGGTACAGAATAATTAATAAAAACGGCAGGATATCACTACCTATTGGCGGAGGCTACGAATTACAAAAATCATTATTAATTAAAGAAGGTATAAATTTCAGTATTGATGATAAAATTGATTTTAATAAATTTCTATGGAATCCTTAAATACAAACAAAAGATCTATTAAAAATGGAATATATATCTAAAACAGAAAAAGACACATTTCAATTTGCTTACTCCTTAGCTGAAAAAGTTATTCCGGGTGATATTTTTTTATTAGAAGGGGAGCTTGGCGCAGGGAAATCAATTTTTGTCAGGGGAATTGCTAAAGGCCTTGGTGTTAATGAAGCAATGCCCTCACCTACTTTTACACTAGTTAATGAATATTCTGCAAAATTACCTGTTTATCATTTTGATTTTTACAGACTCAGTGACCCCTTTGAATTATTTGAAATAGGCTTTGAAGAATATATATACTCAAACGGAGTTAGTTTTATCGAATGGCCTTCTAAAGGCGGTGATTTAATACCACAAAAATCAATAAAAGTAAAAATAGATATTCTTAATGATAAAAGAAGAATAACAGTAACATGGAAAAGATGAATAATATATTAATAATTGACACATCAACAAACAACTTAAAAATATCAATAAATATTAATAATAAAGAAATATTTATTGATTTAAATAAAGGATTTAAACATATAGAAACACTTCTGCCTGTTATTCAATCGTTGCTAAAAAAAATTAATGAAAAAAAAACAGATATAAATTTTATCGGTGTATGTAACGGTCCCGGATCTTTTACAGGGATAAGGATAGGAATTGCATCTGCTTATGGAATATCATTTGGATTAAATGCAAAATGTTTTGGATTTTCAGTCTTTGATGTTTATAAATATTTATTAAAAGATGAAAAAAATACCGTTATAATACCTATAATTGATGCTAAAAAAAATAAATTCTTCTGTGCATTTATAGAAAATGACTCTGATTATAAAATGCATGACTATACTCTTGAAGATATTAAAAACAAAATTACAAATTTTAAAAATAACAAAAATTTAATTTTCACAGGAAAAGATTTTAAACTTATTAAAAATAAAATTATTAAAGATTTTAATTTTACAGAAAAGTTTTCGGATGATTATTCTTCAAAAGATTTATTATCATTCTCAAAATATTATGTCAGTATAAATAAAAATTTAAAAACACCCTCCCCTATATATTTAAGAAAAAGTGAAGCTGAGATCCAACTGTTAAAGAAAAAAACATAAGACTAAATTTTAAATCTTGAATTTGACTTATTTTAAAATAATGATATTATTTTCATATGCACTATTATTAATAAAGCAGGTAATATTTTTCTTGAAAGTTAAAAAAATTTTATTATTCATTATTCTATTAATCCTATTATTATTTATCTTACCTGATATATTATTTATATTTTTCTTATCTTTACCAAATTATTTAAAAATAATATTTATATTTTTTCAATTATCATTACTGTTAATATTTTTATTTATATTTATACTGTTTTTTATACTTCCTCTTAATAAAATCAACAGTACTATGGAAAAAATATTGCATGGCGATTATTCAGAAAAACTCAGTACAAATATGTCAAAAATTTTCAGCAATATAGCAGAAAGAATAAATGAAATTGAATTATTACTGTCAGAGAATGACTTTAAAGCAAAAAGAAATAAAATTTGGCTGGATGAAGAGATATTTAAAAAAACAAATGAATTAAGGGAAGAAATAAAAAGTAAAATCAATTTAATGAATAAAACAAACGATGAATACATCTCACAAATTCATGAGATTAAAAATCACTTAAATGTAATTGGCGGATATGCCAGTACAATATTAAAATACAGTAATAAGTATTCTGAAAATAAAAAAAATGAAATCATAAAAAAAATTGTAAATGAATGTGACAGAATGACTCATAATATTAAAGATTTTATTTATATGCTAAGTGAAGAAGAAAATCTGGATAATTTGATATTTGATAAAGTTGATATTGAATATATATTAAATTATTTTTATAATATATATGAAGTAATAGCAAAAGAAAAAATTATAGATTTTATTATTGAGATTGAAGAGCCGTTGCCTTATGTTTGGGGGAACAAAGAAAAAATAGAATTTGTTGTATCAAATATTATCTCCAATGCTTTTAAATATGTTTTGTTAAAAGGTATAATTAAAATTAAAGCATATGTTGAAGATAAATTTGTAAGAGTGGATATATCCAACAGCGGACCAATAATTAAGGATGGTGAAGAAGAAATAATTTTTAAAAAATTTAAAAGTATTCAACATGAAAATTCAATTAATGAAGGGACAGGCTTGGGATTATATATTACAAATAAAATAATTCAGAAGCATAATGGGACAATTAATGTTATAAATAATCAAGAAGGAGGAGGCACAACATTTTATTTTAAAGTGCCGATAGCAAAAAATGGATATAAATGAAAAAATTAATTTAATAAAAAATACAAATATTTTTAACAGGCTTAAAGATGATGAAATTGCAAAAATAGCAGAACTTGCCGAAATCCTGACATACAAAAAAGATGAAATTATCTTCGAAGAAAATGAAAAAGCAGATGCTTTCTATATTATTCAATCCGGTGAAGTAGAAATTTTAAAAAAAGGGGAAGAAAATCCGGAAGTGCTGGCAATAAAAAAAGACGGCGATGTTTTTGGAGAGATGGCGGTAGTAGATGATTTACCGAGAAGTGCAACGATTAAAGCAAAGACTAATATCAAACTGCTTGCATTAAGTAAAAATTTATTTAATGAACTATTAAAATCATTCTCACATATTTCATTAGAAATTGCACGAAGTATATGTTCAACTGTCAGATCAACAAACCAGACATATATAAGGGATCTTGAAAAAAGAAATAAACAATTAAAAATAGCTTATAAAAGGTTGAAGAAAACTCAAAATGAATTAATTAGACTTGAAAAACTATCAGTTGTCGGTAAATTTGCATCATTAATAATCCATGATATAAAAAATCCGATGACAAACATTAGAGCATACGCCGAATTAATAAAAATGAATGTTCCTGATAATGAAAAAGTAGGAAAATCAACAAATGTAATAATTGATGAAGTAGACAGATTAAACAATATGGCTATGGAGCTATTAGAATTCTCAAGGGGAGATATTCATATTAATAAAACTCCTGTTAATATAGTCGCGTTTATTTCTACAATGATAGATACAGTTAAAGCTGATTTTAAGAAAAAGGATATAGACATTGTCTTTAATGAAAAAACAGACAATGTAGTCATGCTGGATATGGATAAAATCAGAAGAGTATTTTATAATTTAATGAATAATGCATCAGATGCTCTATTAACGGGAGGAAAAATAGTTATTAAAGTATTTGATGAAGACAAATGGATAAAATGGTCAATCCAGGATAACGGTATCGGCATGGAACAGGAAGTCTTAGAAAAAATATTCGAACCATTTTATAGTAAAAACAAAAAAAGCGGTACAGGTTTAGGTATGACTATTGTCCAGGGAATAGTCGAAAGTCACGGCGGATATATAAAAGCATTTAGTAAAAAGGATGCAGGAACAAGATTTGAAATATATCTGCCAAAAGCATAAATAATCAAAAAATTATTCTGTCTTTACCAATTCCAGCTCTACCCTGCGGTTTAAATATTGTTTATCCAATGATTTATTTGCTAAATTATTAGCACCATGCCCAATTGTTTTATATACAAATTTTTTTTCATTAAGATTTTTATTAAAAATATTTTTTATATAATTTGCCCTTTGTTTACTAAGCGCAAGCTCATTCTGGGGCAAGCCTATATCTGCCGTATGCCCATGTATTATAATCTCAATCTTTTCATAATTTTTTAAATAATCCGTAATATTATTTATTTTATCTATCTCATTATCTAATAATACGGCTTTATCTTTTATAAAATAAATCGGTGTATTTTTATTAATAACATCTTTTAATGTGGTAATAGTATATAAATTTTCTTCCTTTTTCTGATCCTTATTATCATTATTGTTTTTATCAACATCTTTTTTATTCTCAATATTTTCATCTTTATTTTTCACATAAGTACTGTTATTACTAATTTTATTTATCTTAAAAAATCTATTTAGATCAAGTTTTATCCAGGTAAAAATCAATAAAGGTATAAGCAATATGATTAAAATAATAACTGAAGGCATAATATATTTTTGCAAATCAGCAATTTTAAATTTTCTGATATCTATTTTATGCTTTTCTTCAATATCATTTCTGCCTTTATACCTGATAGTAAAATCCTTGTTGTCAATTAACTCCACTATTACAGGCAGATCCAAAATTCTTGCTTTTGCAGGAGGAAGATTTTTAAATGTAAGCGTCTCTACTTTTCTGCCGCTTACATAAAAATTTGCTTCAGCTTCTCTTTGATAATCATTAACAGTAGTAAGAATAATTTCCTTTTTTTTGTCTTTTTTAGTATCAAATATTCTTACAAGTTTTCCATTAAAAATTTTTACAAATATTTCCATACTATTACTCTACTTTTTTTAAAATTTTTCTTATTATACTATCTATTTCAGAAATTTCAATAGGTTTTGTTAAAAATAATTTCACACCATCTCTCAAGGCTTTTTCCTTACTTATTTTGTCTGATAAAGAGCTGATTACTATAATCGGTATTTCATCGGCAATTCTTCTAATTATCTCAAAACCGCTTATTGTAGGCAGCATTAAATCCAAAAGCATAATGTGATCAAATTCATGCCCAACCTTATATAAGGCTTCTTCTCCAGTTACTGCAGTGCTTACCGTATATCCTAAAAACTCAAGATTAAGTTTATACAAATTTAAAATATCTTCATCATCTTCAACCAATAAAACCTTAATACCGTTCTTCTCAATATTATGATTACTCATTTTATTTATTAATAATTTAGTTAATTCTTTTACTATGCTTCTATATGTAGGGATATTATTCTCAGCATATTCGCTTTCAATCTTATGTTTTAATTCTCTTGTATATTCCTTCATTTTAATTTCTTCTTCAAATGTTTTAGCCGAACTATTTAATGCCAAATACTCCGTATGTCTATCAACAAGAAATCCATATCTATCGCCTGTAGGTGTTTCCTGTAAAACAAGTTTTAAAAACGGATATTTTTCCGATCCTAATCTGACAACATATTTAGTCTTTTTTATTTTTCCTCTGATATTCAAATTTATTTTTTCAAAAATATTATAAATATCTTTAATATTTTTAGAATTATTCAGCTTTTCAATAGTTTTATAACAAAAGCTTTTTTCTTTTATACCATTTGGATAGGCATTTTTTAAATATATCTTTATTGCTTTATTAAATATATTAAAATCAATATTTTTAAATTTCATAATATTCTATATAATCTATTATAATATAATAATTATTTTTAACAAAGATCTAAATAAAATATTTATTTTACTCTATAAATCTACAATATTTGCCGATATTTTTTTATTATTAATAGTAAGTATTGCAAAACTCGGATTTTCTCCACACAAGGAACCGGGATTTAAAAACTGTACACCCATATCCGTATCAAAAAAATAAGAATGAGTATGCCCGTAACATATCAAATCCACCGACTCAAATTCTTTGATAATTTTTTTTCTTAGATCAAAATGACCGCCCCAGCCATGTATTAGCCCAATATCAATATTCTCAATCCTTAAATTTAGCTTATAAGGAAGCTGCATCTTTATAGAATAATCATCCATATTACCGCTAACAGCATAAATTTCTTTATTAAAAAAAAATAAATTTTGATACCCATTATCAGAAGTATAATCACCTAATCCAAAAACATAATCAACCTTATTTGCATAAGGAGATATTTCTTTATATGGGAATTCTTTCAACTTAGTGGGTATATGAATATCAGAAAGAACCAATATTTTTTTCATTATTAAACCTGATTTAATAAAAACATAAGTTAATGATAGTAAAATAAAATAAATAATAATTCAATATTTTATTTAGAAATTTTACCTGTAAAAGAAACTTTATATTCTTTAATATCAAAAATAATTCAACCATTTTCATTTTATAAAAATTTAAACCCAAAAATATGCTTAACATAAAATTCTTAAAAAAATTATTATATTTTACTTTAATTCATCTAAGGATATAAATACGGGAGAATAATGATAATTTAATGTATTAAAGGAAAGATCAAGTATTTTGTCTTTTTTATCGATTATTATAGAATCACTTGTTGCGCATATGATATCATTGGTATTAATCATAACATAATCAGGTGATTTTACTATACTGGCGTCCCCGTTTATATTATAATTTTTAATAAACCCATTAATCTTATCCGCCAATTTTTTACTATTACTTACAGGGCTGTCTATAAGAAATTGGATTTTTTTTATATCATAATTCTTTAAGTATTCTAAAACTAAAAATAATGCTTTTATTATTATATCAGATCTCTTAATTTTACCATGAGACTCTTCCGCATCTCTAATAAAGCCGTCATTAGCCTGATAGACAAAATTACCCGACAAGTAACTGCCGACAGTTAATAAAACATTATAACAATCTATAAATAAAGTCTTATTAATTGTTTCATAAATGGGTATGATTTTATTTTTCCGTTTATTACTAGTTATTGATGATGATATTCCTCTTAATAAAACAGATCTTTGTAATGTATTAAGCCTATACCTGTCTCCAATAATTTTTAATACAGGCTTATAAGGATAATCATTATCCAGAAAATAAATATAATCTTTTATTGCTTTCTTAAAATTATCTGTTATTATCTTAAACATAATTTATTTTTTTATATACAATTAAAATTTTATTCTTAATTATATACTAAAATTAATCAATAATCAAAAAGTTAAAATTTTTAATATCAGTAATTTAGGAGGCCTGGTTATATATGAGTTTAGCAAAAATGCCTGATATGGAAGAATCATGGAGAGTTTTGAGAATAATGGGAGAGTTTGTTCATTCATTTGATGAATTAAGCGAAGTAATAAATGCAGTGACTATTTTTGGATCCGCAAGGACCAAAGATAATCATAATGATTATAAAAAAGCCGTAAAAACAGCAAAGCTTTTAGTAAAAAACGGTTTTGCAGTATTAACAGGAGGCGGGCCTGGTATAATGGAAGCAGGAAATAAAGGAGCATATGAAACAAGGGGTGATAGTATAGGCTTAAACATAAAGCTTCCTTATGAACAATATCCAAATCCTTATATAACAAGGCTTTTAAATTTCAGATATTTTTTTGTGAGAAAAGTAATGCTGCTAAAATATTCAAAAGCCGTTGTCGTATTTCCTGGAGGATTTGGCACTATGGATGAGTTATTTGAAAGTATTACTCTTGTTCAAACAAAAAAAGTACCGAAATTTCCAATAATACTTGTCGGCAAAAAATTTTGGTACGGATTAATTGAATGGATAAAAGAACGATTAGTAACAGATAAAATGATCGACTCAGAAGATATGGATTTATTTACAATAGTAGATGAGCCGGAAGATGTAATAGATTATATAAAATCAAAATTAAGTTTTTCAAATATGTAATATTCAATAAATTATAAAAAATTTCTCTATAATAAATTTCTAATAATTCTTTTTCTTGACATCATAATATTTGTTTAGTATCCTTTTTTTATATTCCTGTTTTATCACTATAAAATTTTATCTTTAAGAGGTCATAATGATAAAATCCACTAATAATGATGAATTTATAGCTGTAAGAAAAAATGATATTATAAATTTAATTACACATGAAAAATATTTTAATAAAAAAACAAAAAATGATTTTATTAAATTATGTAATATACTTGAAAGCTACTTTCATAATGAATTCTATAAAAAAATTGAAGAGATTGAGGATTTATATTTTATAATAGATCCGGAAACTCCCACAGATCCAAATCTATCCAATGAAGAAATAAATTATACAGCAGATGAATTTAAAAAAAAGCTTGAAGAAATACTGATTTATGCAAACTATGAAAAACTATCAAAAGAAGAAATTACCCATGCCTTAAATACAAACTCCGTCTTTAAACTGAGCTTTTCTATAAACTTCAATGATTTTGATGATTATTTATTATATAAAAGAGGAGAATCAATTTTTGAACTGAAAAGAAAATATTTTTTTGGCATTTTAAAAAAAAAGGTAGAAATCAAATCATATGATAAAGTATTAATATTTCTTAAATTTAAGGATGAAAATTATTTTATTAATAAAGCTCTCGGTAAAAATAAGGATGCCGGTATAATTACTAAATTGAAAGGTTTTTTTTCAACAAGAAACAAAGAGAAAATACTATCAAAATTAAATTTTAAAGCAAATTCAATTAATCTGAAATTGTTTAAAAACATCCCTAAATCAGATCTTGAGATTATTTTCCCGAACACACAAGTATTTATGAATCCAAAGGATATGGCGCTAATCGGTATTCCTGCCATAGGTGGTATATTAAGCGTTTTTTTTACTCAATTCTTAAAAACCCTTCCTTTAATTGTGAGTGTTATTGCAATATTATTTACCGGGAATGTAATTAAAAACAACGAACTATTGGACAATGCTGTAAGAAGTCTCTTGGGAATAGGAGGCTTATTAGGTTACATAATGCTGCAATTAGGTAATTATAAAGGAAAAAAATTAAAATTTATGAAAAATATGGCAGACAATCTTTTTTTTAAAAACCTCGACAGTTATGAGGGCGTTTTTTATAATCTGATAGATAGTGCAGAAAAACAGGAACTTAAAGAAACAATAATAGGATATTATTTCTTACTATTAGAAAAAAAGCCTATCAGTAAAAATGAACTTGATAAAAAAATTGAAGACTGGATATATAATAAAACTGGAACTTAAAGAAACAATAATAGGATATTATTTCTTACTATTAGAAAAAAAGCCTATCAGTAAAAATGAACTTGATAAAAAAATTGAAGACTGGATATATAATAAAACTGGAATAAAAATAGAATTTGAAGTAACTGATTCTTTAAACAAAATGATTAAACTTGGATTATGCAGTCAATCAAAAGATAAAAAATATTCTGCAATATCATTAGATAAATCTATAAAAAAAATCGGTAAAATATGGGATAATTATTTTTAAAAATTAAATAATATATTTTTATTGCTTTACCCAGTATTCAGAACAATCTATCTTCCTGTCTAAAAAACCATAATCCACGAGATATCTTCTTATTGTAACATAATCCCCAAAAATATTTTTTATTATTCCGTTTATTTCTTTTTCAGTGTATTTCTTATCTTTATCAAATTTATTTATAATCTTTTGCAGAACTATTAATTTTTCTTTTTCTTTTTTTGGGAATCTTTTTAACATATTAAAATTATTATCAAAATATTTATTTAATATAGATTCTTTTTCATTCTCTGTCACAATAATCCTTTCATCATTTACAGGTAAATTTTTATGAAAATGAACAAACTTATTATTCCTGTCAAAATTTCTCTTTTCATCAATTAAATCCATTAAAGCAATAAATATTTTTGACTCTTTATATTTTTCTCTTAAATTAAACCTATGTCCACGTATTGTTGATTTAGATTTATTATTTAATTTTAAGGCAATCTCAGAGTCAGGTATATTTTTATACATATATTCCATAATTTTTTTTTGTATTCCGTACAATCCATTATATTTTTTATCAAGATTTAGCAAATAATTAAAAGTAGATTTGTGTTTTTCTTCAATATGCACCTTAACGGCATATTCGGCATCAACAAATTTATTGTTGTATTCATAAATAATCCCTCTTTCATAAATTTTGTTGCACATGATACAAATATACTTTTCATTGTAATCATCATATTTATATCCTTTTTTTAAATCAATTATTGATGATTCCCAAAACAGCTCTTCATAATTCACAACTTATTCCTAATTTGTTTATTTATTAATAAACAATATATAACAATGTTTAATAAATGTAAAACATTTATAATTAAATTAATAAAAATAATATAAATTTTAATTATGAAGATTAATATATAATCATTAAATAACTAATATTTACAAAATGAAAAAAAATAAAAAAGGAGTTATTTAAAAAGCAATATAGATACTTTTTAAAAACTCCTTTTATAAAAATAAGATAAATATAATTATTTTAATTATTTTTCATAAAATCAGACATAAAATCCGCTAATTTTTTACATCCCTCTATAGGCATAGCATTATATACGGATGCCCTGATACCGCCGACAGATCTATGTCCCTTTAAGCCTATTAATTTTTCTTTTTTGGATTCTTCTACAAATTTTGCTTCTAATTCGGGAGAATTAAGATTAAAAGTAATATTCATTAAAGATCTTGACTCTTTTTCAGCATGACCTTTATAAAACCCATTGCTGCCGTCAATAACATTGTAGATCAACTCAGCTTTTTTCTTGTTTCTTTCAGATATTTCTTTTATACCGCCTATTGACTTTAACCATTTTAAATTGAGACCAATCATATATATACCGAAAGTAGATGGCGTATTATAAAGAGAGTTTGATGAAGCATGAGTAGAATACTTTAACATTGTAGGCACTTTTTCATTTTTTGTTTCAACTAAATCTTTCCTGATTATTAAAATAGTAACTCCGGAAGGGCCGGCATTCTTCTGAGCACCGGCAAAAAGTATACCGATATTTTTCCAGTCTATTTCATAAGAAAAAATATCACTTGATGCATCAATTACAAGCGGAACACTATTTGTGTTAGGAAAATTTTTATATTGCGTACCAAATATTGTATTATTTGATGTTATATAAAGATATTTCGCTCCATTGGTTATTTTATATTTGTCAGGTATAAATTTATAATTACTGTCTTTGCTTGTTGCTATAATATTTATCTTTTTATCTAAAATTTGCGCCTCTTTAATTGCTTTTTCAGTCCAAGCTCCCGTACAAATATAGTCCGCGGTTTCATTCTCACCTAAAAGATTCATAGGCACCATAAAAAACTGTGAAGATGCTCCTCCATGTAAAAATAAAACATCGTAATTTTCAGGCACCTTATATAATGATCTAATGTTATTAATTGCCTCATTATGGACTTCATCGTATTCCTTGCTTCTATGTGAAGTCTCCATGACAGACATACCAATGCCTTTAAAATCCAATAATTCATCTTTTGCTTCTTTTATTATTTCTTCTGGTAAAGTAGCAGGACCAGCATAAAAATTATATACTCTAGCCATTGTATTATCCTTATATTTTTTATTTTATTAAAAATTAATCATCAAGCATAGCAACACCTGGAAGCTCTTTACCTTCTAAATATTCCAGACTTGCACCTCCGCCCGTTGATACATGACTCATTTTATCAGCAAGTTTAAATTTATTTACGGCAGCAACGCTGTCTCCTCCTCCGATAACACTTATAGCATCGATATTAGCTAATTTAATTGCAACTTCATTAGTTCCTTTTGCAAATTTATCAAACTCAAATACACCCATGGGTCCGTTCCATACAACTGTCTTTGCATTATCCAATATTTTATTAATTTTTTCTATTGTTTTAGGGCCTATATCTACACCTTCCCAACCGTCAGGTATATCACCCTCTACAATCTTTGTTGCTGCACTTTGAACAACAGATGAATCAGCAAACATATCAGCTACTTTTTTATCTGTTATAACATTGTCAACCGGTAAAACCAGATCAACACCTTTTTCTTCAGCATCTTTTAATACCTTCTCTGCAATAGGCAGATCGTCTTCTGTGAATAACGAATTGCCTATTCCTGTGCCCAGTGCTTTATAAAATGTATAACTCATCCCGCCGCCTATTATGATTGTATCTGCAATATTTAATAAATTAGTAATAACGCCTATTTTCCCGGAAACTTTTGCTCCTCCTAAAATTGCAACAAGCGGTTTATCAGGATTTTTTAATAATTTTTCAAAATATTTTATTTCTTTTTCCATTAAAAAGCCGCTTACAGCAACATCCATATATTTTGCTATAGTTGCAGTAGAAGCATGTTCCCTATGAGCTGTACCGAATGCATCATTTACATAAATATCCGCTAAACCTGCAAGCTTTTTTGCAAATTCATTCCTTTTAACATCATCCTTAGAATCTTCCTCTTCATGAAATCTTAAATTTTCCAGCATAATAACTTGACCCGGTTTTATTGATTTACATGCAGCTTCAACTTCACTACCAATACAGTCATTAAGCATTTTAACTTCTTTACTAATAAGTTCACTTAATCTTTTTGCGGTAGGTTTTAAACTCATTTCGGGTACAACCTTGCCTTTTGGTCTTCCTAAATGACTCATTAAAATCAATGAAGCACCTTCCTGTTCCAATATATACTTAATAGTAGGAATTGCCGCCTGTATTCTTGTATCATCTGTTATTTCACTACCTTTTAAAGGCACATTAAAATCTACTCTCATTATTACTTTTTTATTTTTTAAATCAACATCTTTAATTGTCTTTTTCATATTATAACTCCTATAATAAAAAAGCCACAGAGCCTCAGATCTCACAGAGAGCCTTTATTTTTATTGCTTTTCTCTGTGTTCTCTGTGACCCTGCGGCTTTAAAATTTATTTGAATAATTTTAATTATTTATTAAACATTCATAAGTTTTACAGCTAATTCAACAACTCTGTTAGAGTATCCCCATTCATTATCATACCAGCTGAATACCTTAACCATATTACCATCCATTACCATTGTGCTTTGAGCATCAAAAATACTTGATGCAGGATTATGGATAATATCAACAGAAACAATAGGATCTTCTGTATATTCTAAAATTCCCTTCATAGCACCGTTTGCTGCTTCTTTCATAGCTGCATTAATATCTTCTTTAGTAACTGATTTCTTCAATGTTGCAACTAAATCTACTAATGATCCTGTAGGTGTAGGTACTCTTATAGCACATCCATCTAATTTACCGGCAAGCTCAGGTAATACCTTACCAACAGCTTTTGCTGCACCTGTTGTTGTAGGAATCATTGATAAAGCACAGCTTCTAGCTCTTCTTAAATCACTATGAGGGCCATCCAAAATTATCTGATCATTCGTATATGCATGTATAGTAGTCATATACCCTTTTTCTAAACCAAATTTATCATTTAATACTTTTGCAACTGGCGCCAAACAGTTTGTAGTACATGAAGCATTTGATACACAAAGATCTGATGATTTTAATGCGGCATCATTAACTCCCAACACTATCATATTATCTATTTGATCTTTAGATGGTACAGTTAATATAACTTTTTTAGCACCATTTTTTAAATGATCACCATACCCGCCTTTTGGACTCTCTTTTGACCTGAAAACACCTGTTGATTCTATTACTACATCAACATCTCCACCCCATGGAATTTGTGCAGGATTTCTTTCTGCCGAACAATTAATCTTTTTGCCATTAACAATGATATGTTTATCATCAAAAGCAACTGTTCCATTAAATTTTCCCTGAGTAGAATCATACTTTAATAAATGAGCTAATGTTTTATTATCTGTTAGATCATTTATCCCAACAACTTCTACATTAGAATTTTCTAATGCAATTTTAAAAACATTTCTACCAATTCGACCAAAACCATTGATTGCTATTTTTACAGCCATTTTTTTCTCCTTTATTTTATTTTTTATTTTATTTAAAATATTTTTTAAAAAGACTGGGTGGCTATATTAATTAAATAAGACATAAATGTCAATAATTTTTTTTTAGTATAAACAAAAATGACAAACTTAAATACAAATTTAATTATTAAAAACAAATTAATTTTGAAATGTAATTTTTATTAAATTTTTAAATTATTATAGTAAAATTTATATTAAATTTATAATGATTATTCTTAAAGTTTATAATATTTAATAACCGAATTTTAATTTAGAGGTATATAATGAAAGCAATATCAGTAAATGATCTAAAACCGGGCAATGCATTCACAGAAGACTCATTTATTTTAAATGATTTATTTTTTCTGCCAAAAAATCTGCCTTTAATTGATTACCACATTAAATTATTAAATAACTGGGAAATTGCAGATATACTCTCAGAAGGTGATTTATCTAAAGAAGGCATGAAAAAAATAATAGCAGAACAATCAATTTTAGAGAATGCAACAAATAAAACCCTTGAAAAAGAATCACTTGTAAAATCTACAATACAACAAAAACTACATGAAAATAATGATAATTTTGATGATAGTTTCCAAACCAATATAAACAGAACAGCTTTGTTGGATGGCAATATTAAAAACTTTTTTGAGTTATATAAATCATGGATAAAAAAAATTATAAAAATATTTAATGATGTTTTAATCAATAATATTGATAAAGATTATGTACATAATTTTATATTAGAAATAATTAATACGGTAAATAAAAACAGAAATAATGCATTAATGCTTTTTGGTGAAAAATTTGAAGGCATCTTTTATGTATATACTCAAACAATTGAAACTATAATATTAGCATACATAATAGGAGACGGCTTAAAACTATCTCAGTTGTCATTATCAAATCTTGCAATGGCCACACTTTTTCATGATATAGGCATGTTAAAAATTTCTAAATCAATCCTAGATAAAAAAGATAAACTTACCGATGAAGAAATAAAAATCGTACAAAATCATACAAATATTGGCTATAAATATTTAAGAGCTGCCGGATATTCCGCAATAATTGCATCAGGTGCTCTACAACACCATGAAAGAATGGATGGAAAGGGTTATCCTTCAGGATTATTGCCGGACAAAGTAACGGGCATTGCAAAAATAATATCTGTTGTAGATGCATATTGCGCAGCAATATCAGTAAAACCTTTTAAAGAATCTACACAGCATGCAAAAGAAGTAATACAGGATTTATTAAGGCAAGGCGGTACTGCATATGACCCTGCAATCCTAAAAGAATTAATTAAAAATATTTCATTTTATCCAATTGGCAGTCTAGTTTTATTATCAATAAACAAACCAGCTCGTGTTGTCGGCACATCAGGAATTGCAATGAAACCAATAGTAAAAACAATTGATGAATCAGGAGAAGGTAAAATCATTAACCTTAGTAAAACAAATGATGTTTATATAAAAGGATTATATACAAAAAAAGAGGGTTAAAACTAACCCTCTTTTTTTATTAAAAAATCTTACATTAATTTAATAAATTCTCTACCATTTCTATATATAAAAAAATAATTTGTATTATTACTATCTTTTAAGATATTCTTAATATCTTCAATATTATTAATCTTTTTATTATTGATCTTAAAAATAATATCACCTTCTTCTATACCTACTCTAGCTGCAGGACCTCTTTGCAGCACTTTTACTACAACTACACCTGTAACATCTGAGGGTATTTTATTATCTTTTCTTAATTTACTGTCCAATTCTGCCAACTCTAACCCATAATTTTCAAGAATTTCGGCATCTTTATTATTTTCAACTCTCATTTCATCTCTACTGCCCAGTTCTACAACCTTTTCTATTATCTTACCATCTCTTAATAATTTTAATTTAACTTTTGTGCCAGGTTTAGAATTACCTATAACAATAGTCAGATCACTGGCTTTCTTTAATTTTTTACCGTCAAGCTCAATTATTACATCACCGGTTTTTATGCCGGCTTTTTCAGCTGCACTGTTTTCAAAAACATTTAATACATGCATTCCATAATCTATATCACCAAGTTTAAGTGTTTTAATCTTTTCTTCATTTAATTCTTCAAATCCGACGCCTAAATAACCATGCTCTACCTTACCTTTTTCTATAATCTGATCTGCTATAGTTTTTGCAATATTTACCGGTATTGCAAAACCTATACCTACATTACCACCGCTTCTTGTATATATCAAAGTATTTATACCAATAACTTCTCCTTCTAAATTTAATAATGCTCCACCCGAATTACCTGGATTTATCGCAGCATCAGTCTGTATAAAATTAGTAAGATTAACTCTGCCTGTTGACAAGTCGCTTCTGCCTAAAGCGCTGATAATACCAAAAGTCATTGTCCCCTGTAATCCAAAAGGGTTACCTATTGCAATAACGAAATCACCTGTGCTTAAATTTTCAGAATCACCAAATTTAGCAACTGTTAATTTATCCTTCGTTTTTATCTCTATTACACCTATATCAACATCAGGATCACTGCCTAAAACCTTGCCTTCATAAGATCTATCCTGATCAACCGTAACCTTAATAGAATCAACACCCTCTATAACATGATTATTTGTAACAATATAATAAGTATCGCCTTTCTGTTTATAAACAACCCCTGATCCTAATCCTCCCTGCTTAAACTCTCTCTTTTTTGGGTTTTTACCATTATCATTTTCATTGTCATTATATGGATCATTAAAGAAAAAATCAAAAGGATCAAAAAAGTCATAAGACTTTTTTATTATTTTTTCCGTACTTACAGAAACAACTGACGGTGATACATTATTAGCAATGGTATGAAGTTTCTTTTGCAAATCTACAATACTAATATCATTATCAGCAACTAATAAGACCGAAGAAAATAATAAAAACAAAAAAACGATAAAAATACTTATCTTTTTCAATGTTAACCTCCATAAATTTTATATGAATTTTATAATTTTTAATATATTTAATATACACTATAATCTAAATTTAAAGAAAGTACTTTTTTTAGATTTTACATAATTTACTTAAACTTTACTAAAAAAATAAAATTAAGATTTATGATTTTTCTTGAATTTGCTTTTTCAAAAATTCCTGTAAAGATTCAAATCTCTTTTTATTTTCTTCATTTAAAGAACATAAATCCTCATGAGAAAAAAATATCATTTTAAGTTTTTCCAGATCACTTTTTTTGATATCATCATCAAATTCTTTAAATTCTAAATCAGCAGGGATATCTATACTTTTTTTAATTCTCAAAAAAAAGGTCAAAGTAAAATGCTCTAAATATTTTAAAGCAGCTTTACTGGGATTAATAATATAGATATGTTTTTTAAAATTGCTGAATATTTTCTTTTCTAACCCTATTAACAAGCCCAAAAAGGTAGAATCCATATATTCGGTTTTACTCATATCTATATATATATTAAAAGAAGGATTTAAATCAGATATCTTTCTGTACAAATTTTCACGCATGGTAAAGCATAAATTTGCAGTAATATACCCTTCCGGTTTAATGAATATATTATCACAATTTATCCCTATCAAAATATGACTGTTCAAGTTATTTTTCATAATAAAACTATATTAAATATTTAAAATTTAACCCATAAAAATCTAATACTTTACTATTAAAAGAGCTATTGAAAATTAAATATAACTAATTACAGGAATAAGTCAATGAGATTTTAATAAAAAGTAAATGCGTTTTTTATAAATTTTGAAAATTCTTAACTAAAAAAATAATACTTTTAACCATTATTTCACTTACCGTTATCAATATTATCAATATACTGCTGTGCTTCTTCAACCATTTTAAAAACAGAAATATCGTTTGACATAAGCTTCTCTAAATATGGCCTGACCGCACTATTAATTAAATCTAAGTTTTTTTTACACGGCTTATTCTTACTATATAATAATGAACTCCAAACTCCCTTTAAAAGAGAATCATTAACAAGCAAATCAGAATTCACCAAGGCTTTAATTGTAGGAAAGCGATAATATTTAATCCACTTTTTTTGGACTTCTATTGATGTCATAAATTCTATTAGTGATTTAACTGCCTCAATTTTATTTTTATTCTTTACATTCTTAGTTATTACAAAACATTTTGATGAAGCCCATGATACCGGTTTTTTATCAGTCTCCGATACTATTGGTATAGCAGACGTCCCTAAATTATCACCAAGAGCTTTGTAATATTCATTAATACCCCATTCACCATCTATAATCATTGCTGCATTCTTATTTATAAAATACAATTTTGCAGTCTTATAATCACAGACATCAGGCACAATATAGTATTTATATTTTAAATCATAAATAAATTTAAAGCTGTTTATCATCTGTCTACTGCTAATGGTAATTTTTCCATCATCATCAATTAATCTAGCATTAAAACCCGACCACCACTGATGTATAAAAAAAGGTTCGTATTGATTATAAACAAGTCCATACTGATTTTTATCAGCATTTGTAAATTTAATCGATAATCTTATCATGTCATTAGTATTTTTTGGGGCTTCTTTAATAAATTCTTTGTTATAATATAGTATAATATGATTGCAAAAATTATCCGGTATTCCCCAAAATTCATTTTTAATCTTTGCTGTCTCCAAAACCTTATCAATAAATAAATCATAAAACTGTTTATTAAAAAAATTCTTAGTACTTATAATCTTTTTTGTTGCAATCAAATCTTCTAAATATTCAGAAGGGCATCTTATCAAATCTGCTTTATTAGAATTATTTTTTAAACCATAAATAATTTCATCTTTTGTCTTTTTTTCTTTTATAAGAATAATATTTGGATTTTTTACTAAAAAATCAGCTAAGTTTTCATTTACAATGGCACATGCAGCATCAGAATCATCCTGCCATATTACAAGCTTAATTTTGCTATTATTGCAGCATGTTAATATTAAAACTAAAATATAAATAAAAAATAATTTTTTAACTAATGAATAAAACATAGATTATCTTTCTTTAAATATATCCCAAATTTGTTTTGTAAATACATCCAGGTCGGAATGTATTACAAAATTAAATAATTCATCAAAATCCGTAGATTCTTTATTAATTATTACAGAATTAATATTACCTACAAAATTTAATGCAAAACTTGCGGCAGGCTGTACTGTAAGCGAAGTCCCCATTACAATAATTAAATCGGCATCAGGTGGATTTTGATAAATCTCATAAAATTTATCCGGTAATCTTTCTCCAAAAAAAACTACATCCGGCTTTATTATACCTTTACAACTGCAATATGGCACCTTACCATTCTTAAAGCTGTCCTCAACATCTTTTAAAGGATAAAATTTATTACATTTAATACAATGTGCAGTAACATATGTACCATGGCATTCTATAACATTACTGCTTCCTGCTTTTTGATGAAGCATATCGATATTTTGAGTTACAACAAGTATTGATTTATCATTACTTTCCAGCCATGCAATAAATTTATGGCTTAATGAAGGTTCAATATTATCAAGAAAAAATCCTTTTGACAGATCATAAAAAGGCTCAGGATTATTCTTAAAAAAATTAATATCAAAAATCGCCTCAGGATAAGGCAAATTATACTTTTTCATAACAAAACTATATAATCCATTATCTCCCCTAAAATCAGGTATACCGCAATTTGTACTTATACCTGCTCCGGTAAACACGATTACATTATTTGAGGCTTTAATAAGATCTGCTATTCTTTTTATATTATTATCCGGCAAAAAATTACTCCCAAAAAATTTTTATATTATAATTTTTTTTGAAAATCATAAGTCTTGCAAAAATTAATTAAACTATAAAATTTTTATATTCTTAATAAAGCGGTATTTCTCCTTTAATAAATTACATAACTCATGATTAATCGGGACTTTAATATTGGTAGATTTTATTATAACCTCTTTCCCGTTTTCATCAAGATGAAAATATAATGAAAGATTACCTTTTAATCCTTCAAACTCACTTTTTAGCAATTGTAAATCATTATGTTCTAATTTTATATTATTAAAATAAACATGAAATTCACTTAAGCTTTCAAGCCTGGATTTTTCCAATTCTTTTAATTTTTGTAAGTTTACTACTATTTCACCTTTATTATTCTCATAACAATTTCCTTGGAGTAATATAAGCCTGCTGACTGAAAGCAATGAACAAAATTCTTCATATTCCTTTTTATATACATACACATTAAATTTTCCGCTAAAATCTTCCAGAGTTAATATAGCCCAATTTTTACCGTCTTCTGTTTTAAATATTTTCATCCTATCGATAATTCCTGCCATTATTACAGGCACCTTCACTGAATACCCCTTATTAGATCCATTAATAACTTTTTTTATTGTTGCAGAAGAATGAGTACATGTATGTTTTAAATAATTTTTATAGGGATTCAACGGATGCCCGGATATATAAAATCCAAGTATTTCTTTTTCCATTAATAAAAGATTCATCATATTCCATTCTTCAACATCACAGCCCGGTATATTTTCAGAATTATTATTTGTATTTTCAATTTCATCAAATAATCTGCCCTGTCCAATTCTTTTATCAGCTTGATAAATTTGAGCATCGGATATTGCATCATCAAGATGATCAAACATCCATTTTCTTTTTTGTTTAAAAGAATCAAATGCTCCGCTTTTAATTAATATTTCAATAACCGCTCTGTTAACAACCCTTAAATCAACTGATTTTAAAAAATGATAAAAATCTTTAAATTCCCCTTCTTTGTTTCTTTCACTAATAATATTTAAACTTGCTGCCTCACCGACACCTTTAATACCCGTTAAAGCATATCTGATTTTACCCTCTTCAACTGTAAAAACAACGTCAGAATAATTAACATCCGGAGATAAAATATCCAAACCTAAATCTTTAATTCCATTTACATATTCCAGTAATTTATCAGGTTTACCTATCTCACTTGTTAGCACAGATGCCATAAATTCCTGCGGATAATAAGTTTTTAAATAAGCGCATTGATATGCTAGATAAGCATAGGCAGCGGAATGACTCTTATTAAAACCATAATTGGCAAAATCTATCATTTTATCAAATATTTTTTTAGCCAGGTCATTATCAATATTATTCTCCTCACAGCCTTCGACAAATATTTTTTCATGCTTCTTCATTTCTTTCAGCTTTTTTTTACCCATAGCACGCCGTAAAATATCAGCGTTTCCTAAATCGTACCCTGCCAAAACTTGAGCTATTTTCATTACCTGTTCCTGGTATATCATAATACCATAAGTTTCTTTCAAAATCGGTTCTAATAACTCATGGTCATATATAACTTCTTCTTCACCATGCTTTCTTGCAATATAAACATCAATAAAATTCATTGGCCCGGGTCTATATAAAGCATTCATTGCGATTAAATCTTCAAGCTGAGTAGGTTTTAATTTTTTTAAAAACTTTTTCATCCCGGGACTTTCAAACTGGAATATTGCATCAGTATCACCCTTTGCAAATAAAGCATATACTTTCTGATCATTAAAATCAATCTTATCAAGATCAATCTCTATATCGCGCTTTTTTAATAGTTCCAGGCAATTCCTCATTAGGGTCAAAGTTATAAGGCCTAAAAAGTCCATTTTAACTAAACCGCAGGCTTCTAATTGCGGACCGGGAAATTGTGTTGTAATCAAATCTCCATTTTTATCATCCCTTACAACCTGTAAAGGCACATATTCTGTAATAGGCATTTGTCCAATAACAACACCAGCAGCATGCATTGATGTATGTCTGCTTATTCCTTCAAGCTTAATAGAAATGTCCAGAAGTTTTTTTTCTTCTTCCATTCCGTATAAATATATATCACTTAATTCCTTTTCTTCATTTATTTCTTTTTTTAGATCTTTTCCTAAAGGCAGCATTTTTACAATTTCATCAACACGATTAAGAGGTATCTCTAAAACCCTGCCGACATCTCTTATTACAGCTTTTGCATTCATTTTAGAAAATGTAACTATCTGAGACACCTTTTCTTTAGAATACTTATTTGTAACATAATCTATTACCTCCTGCCTTCTCTCTTTGCAAAAATCTATATCAAAATCAGGCATACTGACTCTTTGTTCATTTAAAAACCGTTCAAAAATTAAATCATAAGATATGGGATCAATATTGGTAATCCCTAAAGAATATGCAACCAGACTTCCTGCACCGCTTCCCCTTCCGGGACCAACCCAGATATTATTATTTTTTGCATATCTTATAAAATCCCATACAATTAAAAAATATCCTGAAAATCCCATTCTATTTATAACATCCAGCTCATAATTTAATCTTTCTTCAAGCGCCGGAGTGATTGTATTATACCGTTCTTTTAAACCGTCTTCCGATATTTTCTTTAAATAACTGGTTTTTGTGTATTCTTCAGGTATATCAAACTCAGGCAATATCGGACCCGGCAGATTTATTTCTAAATTGCACATTTCTGCAATAACTGCTGTATTTGTTAAAGCTTTTGGAATATCTTTAAAAATACTTTGCATTTCTTCCTGTGTTTTAAAATAAAACTCTTCCCCAAAAAAACGCATCCTTCCGGTATCATTTAAATGTTTTTTTGTGCCAATACATAAAAGAACATCATGAGCCTCAGCATCATTTTTATATAAATAATGGGCATCATTTGTTGCAACAAGCGGTATCTGCATTTTTTTAGACATTGCATAAAGTGATTTAGCAACAACTCTTTCATCTTTGATGCCATGAATTTGTATTTCAAAGAAAAAAGAATTTTTACCGAATATATCATAATAAAATTTTGCCGCCTCTTCTGCTTCATCTTCCTTACCCTCTAATATAAGCTGAGGTATTTCCCCTTGAAGACATGCAGTAAGACATATTAAATCCTGTGAATACTGCTGTAGTAGCTCTCTGTCAATCCGCGGTTTGTAATAAAATCCTTCAATAAATGATTTTGATGATAATTTTAACAGGTTTTTATATCCTTTTTCCGATTTTGCAAGAAGCAGAAGATGATATCTAGGACCTTTTTTTTCAAATCTTGAAAATGGTGTAATATAAAATTCTGAACCTATAATCGGTTTTATTTCGTATTTTTTACATTCCTGATAAAATTCAATAGCTCCATAAAGATTACCATGGTCTGTTATGGCTACTGATTTCATCCCAAGATCCTTTGCTCTCTGGACCATTTCTTCAATCTTAATCATACCGTCGAGAAGTGAATACTCAGTATGATTATGTAAATGAACAAAGTCAATATTGCTCATAACTCTACTTCCAATTTTTCATAGGCAGGGAATACATCAAGATTATTATTTTTATATCTGTCCATAAAAACATTCTTAATTTTATCAAGCTGACTGTCAGATCTTTCAGGATCATGATGAAACAAAGCCAATTTTTTTACATTGCCTTTTAAAGCTTGTGTTATTGCATATTTATATGTAGAATGTCCCCAGCCTATATATTTTTGATTATACTCTTCTGTTGTATATTGAGAATCATGAACCAATAAATCAGAATTACTAAAAAAAGCCGTAATCTTTGCATTATTCTCATCGGCAGCAAGCTTCCCCTCTTCTTCATTTATCGGATCTCCCTCAAAAAGATTCCTGAAAGGTTCATGATCAAAACAGGTACAAAATATTTTTCCTTTATATTCAAATCTATAACCTAAACATAATACAGGATGATTTAAAAATTTATAACTAACAATCATACCCCCGGGCAGCTGCATGCTTCCTTCTTTTAAGGGCTGATATTTAATAGAGGATCTTAATTCATCCTGTCTAATCGGAAAATACCTGTAAGTCAGCTGGCCCCCGATAACTTTTTCCAGCGGTTCATCTTCAAAGGAAACCGGGCCAAAAATTGATACCTTAGCGTTAGGTATATATATAGGCGTAAAAAATGGGAATCCCATTATATGATCCCAGTGTGTATGAGTAAAAAACAAATAAATATCAAGAGGCTTTTTTACTTCAGGATCACCCATTAATGACATACCAAGATTACGGATACCGCTTCCTGCATCAATTATAATCTGATAATCAAGATCAGTTTTAATTTGAATACTGGAAGTATTACCGCCATATTTAGCTGTTTTAGGCCCAGGACATGGTATTGACCCTCTGACCCCCCAAAAAATGACCTTAAACATCTATAAATTGCAACCTCTCTTAAACAAACCGAATATTATAAAATAAAAAAAACATTGATATATTAATTATGTAAGCTGTAAAAAAACTTCTGCCCTCTTGATGGCTTCTTCTGCGGTATCTTCAGCTTCATCAACATCTTCCCATTTTAACCCGGTAATATCAAATATTTCTTTTTCATTTTCTTCAGGAAATTTATTACCGCTGAATCCTATCTCGGCTTTATTTGTTACAATATTTGCAAGTGATATCGTTGCAACAAATTTTTTTAAATTCTCATCAGCTTCATTTAATTTATGATGATATAATATCGCAGAAGAAAGATTTGGATTTAATCTCCATTGTTTTGCAATCTGAAATCCTATATCAGAATGTGTAATACCCAGCAATTTTAATTCAGCCTGATATAAGGAGCATTTCTTCTGTTGAGCATATGCCATTACCTTGATATAATTATCAGGCATCTGGCTGTTTATAGGTATCTTTCCAATATCATGCAAAAGCCCGGCAACAAAATATTCTTCCAATTTTTTAATATCAATACCCTGTCTTTTTGCAAAAGTCTTTGCCATTACTCCGGCGCATATTGAATGCCGCCAGAATCCATCCATATCCAACGCATTAAAATTATTCTTATTGCTGATAGTTGTAACAATACTGGTCGAAAGAGCCAGGTTTTTTACCGTATTAATGCCTAGCATTACTATAGCTCTAACAATGGAGGTTATCTGATTAGGTAGGGAATAATAGGCAGAATTAATTAATTTTAATACTTTTCCAGTTAATACAGGATCAAGACTAATTACACTGTTTAATTCTTTTGCGTCAACATTAGGATTTTTAGTTATTTCTAATATTTTACTAACAGTAACAGGTAAAGGAGGCATTGATTGTATAAATCTATTAATCCTAACTTGTGTTCTTTGATCGATCATTAAACTTCCTTATATCATTGCTAAAGATTATCAAAAAACAAATTAAAAAGCAATAATTAAAATCGTTTTTTTATTTAATTAAGTTGTATTGATTTAATAAGGCAACATAATAATTAATTATAAAATTTTGTTTCGGTTTTATTATTTATTTTAATATAATATTATTATGAATGCAGAATGCATAAATAAGGTCAATAAAGCATTCCCAATAATAAATCAAACAACGGATGAAATTAAAAATCAAATTTTTTCGATTTCTATTTATAAAAAAATATCTAAAAACAACTCCATACTATTTGAGGGTGATAAATGCATGTATCTGCCCCTTGTAATTAAAGGAACAATAAGAGTATTCAAAATCGGTGAAAACGGCAGAGAAATTACATTATACAGGATTAAGGAGGGTGAGAGCTGTATAATATCAGCAACCTGTATATTAAATAAAGAATATTTTCCTGCATTAGCAGAAGCCGATTGTGATGTAGAATTATTATTAATGCCTTCAATGTTATTTAACACCCTTGTAGATAAACATAAAGAATGGAGGTCTTTTTTATTTAATCTTTACGCAAAAAGACTGATATCTGTAATTACACTTTTAGAAGAATTAAAATTTATCCGTATGGATATCAGGATAGCCAGATATCTTCTTGATCTATTCAGCAGCAGCAATAATATTAATATTACTCATAACGATATTGCAGTAGAATTATCAACATCCCGTGAAGTTATAAGCAGAATATTAAAAAAATTTGAAAATGACGGTTTGATTAAAATTTTAAGAGGTAAAATTAAATTAATAAATAAATCAGACCTGAAAGAAATAATTAAAAATTAATACTCTTATGTGACTAAATCACTTTATTTCTATAATGAATCAGAATATTATTAATAAAAAAGGAAAATATTTTTTTATTAAAATAAAGGAGGTTACTATGAAATTAAACATGGGTACAATTGACAGAGTTATCAGGATATTATTAGGTCTTGGATTATTAACAGGAGCAGTGGCTGTTTATCTGATACCAAAGATTCCTGTTTTAAGTATAATACTGGGTATTTTAGGACTTGTTATGCTGGGTACATCAGCAATAGGATTTTGCCCACTTTATGCACCTTTTAAGATTACAACAAGAAAAAAATAAGATATAAAAAATAAATCCAAATTAAGATCACGAAATGCATGAAAATTTTGATTATTTAAACTTTAATCTTCATGTACTTCGTGATCTTGCAATATAATATTTTTATATTTTCAATTCAGCTCTGTCCCCCAATTAAAAAATCATATTCCGGTTTATCAACAACCTCAAATTTTTTCCTAATAATGTGATAAATACCGCAGTATTCATATTCTTGAGTATTCTTGACCAGTCCGGCCTTAACTGGATTTTCAGAAATATAATTAAACGTATCAAACATCTGCCTTATATTTTCAATTATCTTACTCCAAAACCTTCCTGCCCAACAATGACCAAACAACTTGTGTATTTTATTATAATACATGGCAAAAACAGACAATATCCACTGCATTATCCTTGATAGGCTCTCTTTTTTAGCAGGTTCAATAAGAAAATGAATATGATTGCTCATAATTACAAAATTTTTTAATGAAAATTTATATTTCTTTTTGGCTCTTTTAATAATCCTTAAAAAAAGATTTTTAATTTCATCAGGCTCAAAAATATGTTCTCCCCTATTAATTTTAGCAGTAACATGGTAAGTAGCTCCTTCCAGTAATATTCTTGGTTTTCTCATATAATCCTCCATTCATTAATCTAATATTATTAATGAATAAAATTTAAAAATCGTTTATGGGGGACAGAGCTTTTTTTAAGCTTTTTTTAAGCTTTTTTTAAAATAAATTTATCTTTTTTTAAAAATAATAGGGACAGAGCTATAAAAAATACTATTGACAAAAATATTATTCAATATTATAATCTGAATGAACGAATCATTCATTCAGAAGGATCAATTATGACAGCTTATGAACAAAAACAATACATAATAAAAATAATTAATAGTGCAGCAAAATTATTTATGACAAAAGGCTATAAACAAACACAAATGGTAGATGTAGCAAAAGATGTATCTGTATCAGTTGGTTCGATTTATAATTATTTTAATGGGAAAAAAGCCCTTTTTGATATTACATTAAAATATATATTTAATGACAATAAGCTTGATGACAATCAAATATTACCGATTGAAGACATTAATCATGATATATTATTAAATGAATATATAGCAACTGTATATATTAGTTATACCTCTAAATATGAAAAAATTCTTAAAAATGAAGAAAAAACCAATGATTTTACAGAAGTAATAAACACTATATATACAATGCTGTCTAAATATTGGAAAGGCATATTAATTTTAGAAAGAAATGAACTAAGTTTTCCAAAACTTTCAGGATACTATTTTAATACAAGATCAAACTTTTTTATGCTTCTAACTCAATATTTAATAAACAAAATTAAACAGGGTATAGTGCGCCCATTAAATAATGTAGAAATCTATGCAAGATTAATCATAGAAAACATTGCATGGTTTGCTATGCACAGGCATCATGACAGTCATTTAAAAAATTTAGATGACAGTATTGCTAAATCATCCGTTATTGACGCATTAAATCATGCATTTTTAAAAAAGGAGTATCTAAATGAAAATTGAATATTTAAAAGCAGCGGATGTTTGTAAATATTATAATAAAAAACAAATACTGAAAAATACTTCATTATCACTTTATAAAAATGAAATATTATCATTGTTAGGGCCTAATGGCGCCGGTAAAACAACTTTCATAAAAATACTGTCGACAATCCTATCAAAAGATTCAGGGCATGTAACAATACTTGGATTAGATCTTGATAAACATGAAAATGAAATTAAAAAATATATAGGTTATGTAGGGCAGGATACAGACAGATCCGCTTATGCACGCTTAACACCAAAAGAAAACCTATTATTCTTCGGCAAACTTCATGGATTAAATAAAAAAACAATATTGAATCAATTAGATAAATTAATTCATTATTTTGAATTTGGTAAAAATATTGATAAACTATTTATGCATTTATCCGGCGGACAGAAACAAACAGTTATAATAATGAGAGCCCTTCTTCATGATCCAATGATTGTTTTCCTTGATGAACCGACTAAAGGATTGGATCCTATAAGCTCAATAAATTTAAGAAATTTTTTAAAGAAATATATTAAAACAGAAAATAAATCCATGATTTTAACATCTCATATTCTTTCCGAGGTAGAAATTCTATCTGATAGAATTACATTTATAAAAAACGGCAGAATAGATATATGTGATTCTTTAAAAAACATAATAGCTAAAGTTGGAGTCAATGATTTTATTGAAATTAAGAAAAAACATCTGACAAATAAAATTATCGGTAATATTACTAAAATAAAATCTGTAAAATTTAAAGAAGAGTTAAGTAAAGGCTGGATCTCTTTTGGAATAACAAATTTCTATGAAGCAGTAGAAGAAATTATACAATACTTAAAAAAAGAAAAACTTATTACAGAATTCAGGCATAGATCTGTATCATTGGAAGATGCATTTATAAAATGTATCGGCAGTATAAATGAAAATTTTGAAATATGATTATAGGAGAATATAATGCAAAGCAAAGCAGAATCAATAAATAATTATACTATAACAAAAAGGAATTCAACATCTCCAATTAAAATAATAATTGCAACTATTGTAAAAGATATACAAATCTCAAAAAGATACATTCCCAATCTTTTTGGAATGATTATCCAGATTGTTTTGCGAATTATGTTTTTTTTATTTTTATCAGGAATAGTATCATATAAAGGCAGCCATTACCTTGAAGGAAAAAGCTTATTCCTTTTCTTTGCAAGTTCATTCCTGTTATTCATATTCTTTTCAACTGCCATATGGACACCCTTAAATACAATTAATACAGATTTATATAACGGCACTTTAGAATACTTATATGTCAATCCGTCTTCCAGATATGCTTATTTTACAGGCACAGTTATAACAAGTGCAATAATTAACATGATATTCTTTATACCTATTTTTTTATTTATTGCCTTTTACAGCGGTGCTTTATTAAAATATTTACTGCTTGTATTGGTTGTCTGCCTTGTAGGCATAATAACAATAATAGCAATGGGTATAATGATTGCAATAATAGGGCTGTTATGGAAGCAAACTCATGCCATAGCCGGAGTATTAACAATATCATTTGAGTTTTTGGCAGGTGCATATGCGCCAATTAATGATTATCCGTTTATAATAAAATACATTGCATATCTCTTACCATATACCTGGGGTTATGATTTAGTACGTTATTATCTTTTTGAAGAAAAATGGGATACCATTTATGATGTATGGATAGAATGGGCTATTTTCATTTCAATGGCGATTGTTTATACAATAGTATCTATAATTCTACTAAAAAAATTTGAAAAAAGAGTTAAAAAGAAAGGTCTTAATTTAATATAAAACAATATTACTTTATAATAATAAAACTTTTTCCTTTTAATACAGTACCATTATCCATAATATATTTTTTTTGACCGAAATTCACCCATACGGTTATACCATTGGTAAATTTTGTGTATTGCACTGTATGATCCATATTAACAAAAACATGATTAATCATTTCCGAGTAACCTGTTAACCCTGCAACTTCACATGCATTTTTATAACTCTTAATAAATCTTTTTTTATACTTTGCCCAAATTTCAGGATCAACAATCCATAAAGCACCGGTGCCGTAAAGAACATTAAATAGATCCCTGTAATCCCAAAGCTCCGGTATCCTGTTTGAAGAATCCCCCCAATACCAATATGAGACTATACAATCATGATACACCAACTCAAATAACGGTATTCTGTAATAAGACCCAATTTGAAACCGTTTAAAATCCGCATCAGGTGTCTTATAACTAATAAGATCATATCCCGAATCCGGCAGTCTAAACTGTGCAATACTCATCATACCTTCAAAATAATGTAAATACGGTACAGCCCAGTCAATACCCGTCTCACTGCCTACTACAAGCTTAAATTCTTTAAATAAATAATTTAATAATTTTGATTTATACTCTCTGTCCCCGCTTCTTGATAAAGGATGTTTAGGATTATAACATTCATATAAAGGAGATGCTGTTGTTGTATCTATAAACCTTGCTAGATAAGGATTTAATTTTAAATCTTCTGCAACTCTTTTTTTCATCATATCAAACCCGTATTTAGAACATATAACACCCCCGGGATATTCTTTACCGTCATATCTTGTAACCCATCCTCTCCGCCATGTGCCATTCCGCATTATTACTAAACCGTCAGGCCAACCCTCATGAGAAACCCAATCTACAGGACACTCAGGATCCCATACATCCTGATATATATCATATCTGCTTGTTAAAATACCAAGATCATTCATTTTTTTTATAGAATCACTCGATGCTTCATTTGACCATAAAATTTTGTCTATTCCAAGCTCTTTCATTTCACCTGCAACCTTAATACAATCAAGATCATGCTGCCACCAGTCAGCCTTTTTCCACCACCAGATATTAACGGCACCGATGAGTCTTTCCACCTGCGGAGTAATTTTAGCTTTTTCTTTTAAAGTAACATATATACCCTTATTTTTTACATAATCTCTATATGCCTTTGCAATTGCTACATACCCGCCTTTTTCAATAATCTTTAATTTAAGTTTTCTTTCATATCTCCATTCGCCCAATGAAGGCTTCCATGAAAAAATCATACTAGAGGTATTTTTATTTTCAGGTTTTTTATATCTAACAACAGCATCATCAGGAGTTTCTGCAATTATAATTAATCCTCTGTCCCCGTCAGTCAGGCCTAAAAAAGGCATACATAAACCGCTATGCCCCATAAACATTGCAAGCTCCCACGTATAAAAATATGGATCATTTGACGGAATCAATAAACCTTCATTATGTGGAATAACCCAGGATTCCCCTTTTTTTGATAAAAAATCACCCGGGAAATCAAAATCCTGTGATAATTTTGTATCGGCAAAAACAGTAAAACAGATATCACTGTTACTGTCGATACTCACCGATGCCTCTATATCATTCCCATTCAAATTAAGCATTTTAAATTTAATAGCATTATTTAATTTATTTATCCCCATTAATATTGATTTTTCACCAAGACCTTTAATCTCATATAAAATTTCATTTCTTTTTAACTGAAATAAATCCTTATCAGGAAAATACACAAGACTTGTATCGCTGTTTTTTATTAAAACAGGCTTTTTATCTATCTTAACCTTATCATTGATATTTAATCTAATAAGTGACAGATCATCATAATAAGAGATGCTTTTACCATAGCCTGTAATCCTGAATTGTATATAATTACAATTATTCGGGATTATAATTTTTCTTTCAAAATATTTCCAGTCATGACTGCCGCCTGTCTCCGTTAAACCATAAAGCCAATTTAAAACATCCTTATTTTTATCATAAGTAATAACCGATAGCTGACATACCCCCTCTGCCTCCTTGCATTTTATCCAGCCGGAATACTGATAAATCTGTTTGGGCTTAACCTCTAATATAACATTTTGTGAATACGACCAGTCTTTATTACCTTTATGAACAACTGCAAGTACTTTTAAATTATTCCTGCTCTTATCTGCAATTATTTTTGCTTCACCCATTCCACTTTCTCTCAGCCAGAGTTTACCCCAGCCTGAGTTATCATCAAATGACGGATTATCAATTAAATTTTGAGATTGAGGATTAATAAAATAAAAACAGGATAATATAATTAAAAAGGCAATTAATAAAATTTTATAATTCATAAAAAATACCTCTTATAGTAAAATATAATATATTATAAGGACTTTTGTAAAACATTTTAATCATTCTCAATAATCCGATAAAGCTAATAAGTATATATAATCATTTATTTTTTTGTTTTAATTGACAATACACTTTTTATAATTATATAAATAGTTACATATGGATCAAATATTCTATCATTTATCACTCTTTTCATTAATAAGCAGTACAAGCGGGATCATCCTTGCCGTATTGTTATTTTTGAGAAATAAAAATAAACTTATCCTGTTATATATATTTATTGTTCTTACCACATCTATTTTTTTATTCTGCAAAATACTTGTCTTTTACTTGTATAATATGAATAATATTAAAGTATATTATATTTATTATATAATATATACCATCTATCAAACCAGTTTAGCCGTATTTTCTTTATTATTCCCTATTTTTGTTTATAAAATATTAAAAACTTATTTAAATAAAATCAAAAAAACAATCATTATAACAATAGCCTTAATCGAATTATTCCCAGCTGTAGCTTTCATAATTAAAAGGAATGAATATCAGATCTATTTTCAAATGATTAATACAGTCCAGACAATATTAATTTTAGCACTGCTATTTTATATTGCATTTTCTGTAAAGAATAAAATAAAACATATTAATATTAATGAAATAAAAAAAACATTAAAATTTATGTTTTACTTACAGATATTTTTTTACCCGTTATTTGCTTGTGAATTTATTTTTTACAGGCTACCGATCGATTTATTTAAAAAAATTGTTCCATATTACTCCGTATCGGTATTTTCAATATTCTTTTTATTAATAAATCTTACCTGGCTTTTTTTTGTAAGTAATTTTTTATATTTCCCGGAAATAATTATTGATAAGGATAATTCCATTAATATATTCAGCAATATTTATTCTATTACTAATAGAGAATCAGAAATAATCGAGTTTTTACTCGAGGGATACAGTTATAAAAAAATATCCGAAAAACTTTTTATATCTTTTGATACGGTAAAAACTCACATAAAAAATATTTATAGAAAATCAAATGTAAAAAATAAAATGGAACTGTCAAAACTTATAAAAAAATGCAATAAATAATATACTTTAAAAAACAGCATAACCCTTTTTCGGTATTTAAAAAAATAATTAAAAAATACCCCATATTAGTGATTGACCATTAATAAGATAATTTATATCCTCAAAACATACATTTTTTCTGAGGAGAATCACTTTGCACTTAAAAGAAAACATTATAAACAAAATTAAAAACACAAAGGTAAACTTAAGTATAATAGCCTTGCTTATTGTTTCAATCCTGATTTTTTTACTGCATTTATTCACAAGTCTTAGAGGAATTTACGGCTACTATATTGATGAATTTTATTATATAGCATGCTCAAAAAAACTGGCATTCGGCTATGTGGATCATCCGCCTCTTTCTATCTTAATACTAAAAATTTGGGGTACAATATTCGGCTACTCAATTTTTTCCATAAGGTTTACTACAGCCCTTACAGCTTCTGTAATAGTATTTTTAACAGGTCTTACAGTAAAAAAACTTGAAGGAAAACTGTTTTCAATAATACTGGGTGCACTTTTAGTAGCGGCAACACCCGTTTTTTTAAGTATGACCAGTTTTTTTTCTATGAATTCATTTGAGATACTTATATGGACCCTATGCTCCTATATATTAATAATTATAGTAAAAGAAAACAAACCGAAACTCTGGATCATCTTCGGGATTGTTGCAGGCTTGGGTTTACAAAACAAACATACAATAATTATATATGGATTAGGTATTGTATTGGGATTATTATTAACTAAAGAAAGAAAACAATTTTTAAACATATGGTTGTGGATAGGAGGTTTAATCGCATTAATAATATTTATACCCAACATTTTATGGGAGATAAAAAATAATTTTCCCACATTGGAGTTTTATAGGAATGCAAGTTACGGTAAATATATACATAACCCCCCTCACGTGGTATTATTAAGTCTTATAATGTCTTACAATCCTACCGTATTCATTTTTTGGATTGCAGGTATTGTTTATCTCTTTTTTACAAAAAAATACAAATTTTTCGGATGGGCATTCTGTATTCTCATAGCATACCTTATAATTACAAAATCAAGCCGCCCGGACAGAATCATGGGTATTTTCCCGGTAATTTTTGCATTCTCATCAATATTAATAGAGAATACAATAGATAAAAAAAATATCAATTGGCTAAAACCAGTCACCACTACATATGTATTAATTTCCATAATATTAATAAGTCCAATGGTTCTGCCTGTTTTAAGTCCAACCGCGGCAGGTAATTACTGCAAATTACTGGGAGTATCAGGCAATATGGAACACGGCAAAGAAGGTTTACTCCCCATGTGGTTTGCAAACAGATTCGGCTGGGAGGAGCTGGTTAAAGAAACAGCATTTGTATATAGCAATCTTTCTTATGAAGAAAAAAAGGATACAATCATATTAGGGGCAAGTTATGGAGAAGCCGGTGCAATTGATTTATTTGGTAAAAAATACGGACTGCCCAATGCTATAAGCACACATAATAATTATTTTCTATGGGGGGGGACGGAGGATAAAAATCATAAAATACTTATAGCTGTTGGATTTTCTGATATGTTTGATTTATTAAAAACTTATTATAGTGAAGTAAATCTAGAAAAGAATGTTTACTGTAAATATGCACCGGCATACAGAAAAAATACATATATCATAATTGCAAAAAGCCCAAGGAGAAACATTAATGAAGAATGGCATAAATTAAAATTTTATTTTTAAGTTATGTTAAACAATCTCTGCAAACACCTGTATAGTAAAGAGTATGAGTATTTATTTTAATATTATATTTTTTTTCGATTTTTTCATCAATATTAATACAGCAATCATCGAGTTGTAAAAACTTATGACATATATTACAATGAAAAAAATGAACATGAGGATCAGCCGCTTTGTAATAAAAACGGTTGGTTCCTTCTTTTGAGCATGATAAAGTAAATCCATTAATATAACCATTCTTTTCAAGGTATTGTAAGCTGCGGTAAACCGTTACTAAATCCATTTTTTTATTAAAATAATTATTTATATCTTTCGCTGATACAGGGACGGAGGTTTTTTTGATAAAGCCCAGGACCTTTTCCCTGTTATTTGTTAACTTTTTTTTCAAGATTATTCCTTCGTAATATTTTTAAAAATTTATTATTTAAAATAAAATTAATTAATAATGATATCAAATAAAAAACAGCTGCTAAAATAATTATGCATGCACTGGCTGGCAGGTCAAGTATATATGCAAAAAATATACCGAAAAAAGTAAAAATAATTCCCAAAAATACAGAAAAAAGCATCATGAATCCAAGACGTCGTGTAAACTGTGATGATATTGCCGCAGGTAAAGTTAGAAGAGCTATAACTAAAATTAATCCTACAATCCTGATTAAAACAACAACTGTAATAGAAATTAATAAAAGCAGCATAAAATATATTAAAACCACCATTAAGCCTCTTACCCTTAAATAATCTTCGTCAAATGATACATATAAAAAATGATAATAAAAAATAAAAACAGAAAAAATAATTATAACATCAAGAAGAAATATCATGATCAAATCTTTTTGCTCTATCATTAATATATTACCGAAAATAAAAGAAATAAGATCTACATTATATCCCGGTGTGATATATATAAATATAATACCGATAGACATACCGACAGCCCATAATGCACCAACAATGGTATCTTCATTTTGAAACACCTTTATTTTTGCCAAACTTAAAATAATCGTAAAAATAACCGCAAATATTATTGCCCCTACTAAAATGTTAGCCTTTAAATAATAAGCTATACCTATACCGCCCATTATTGCATGCGCAATGCCTCCACTCACAAAAGTCAGCCTTTTTTTTACTACATATGTACCTGTTATTCCGCATGCAATACTTGCCAGCAAAGCACCTAAAACAGCATTTAAAACAAAAGAAAATGCAAAAATTGTTTTAATATATTCCAGCATATAATGTTTTTCCTCACAGCTCACAATGATGTTTTATCATCATTGTTTCATTATCATTCATATTATTTAAAAAACCGTCAACATATAAATCATTAGTTTTATGAGTTACAAGTCTTTTATTTATACAAAAAACCCTGTTTATATACTTAGAAATAAAACCGATATCATGAGATACAAGTATAATTGTCATATTCTTATTTAATTCTTTTAATAATTCATAAATATCCTTTTCTACACGGCTGTCTACACTTGCAGTCGGTTCATCTAAAAGTAAAATTTCAGGATTTGATACAATTGCTCTTGCTATTAAACATCTCTGCTTTTGACCTCCCGATAACTCTCCATATGTTTTTTTCGCAAGATTTTCAATCTGTACATTTTTAAGGGCTTCATAAATTTGCTTATAATCTTTTTTCTTTATAAACGGTAAAAAAGAAGTGTTTTTAAACAATCCCATTGCAATTACTTCTTCAACCGATATAGGAAAACCATCATCCAATTTGTTATATTGCGGCATATATCCGATAATTGGACCAATTTTTTTAATATTTTTACCTTTTATCAATACTTCCCCTTGATCAGGTTTTAAAAAACCCAGCAGCAATCTTAACAGAGTAGTTTTACCCCCTCCATTAGGCCCTATTACACCTACAAACTCATTTTTATTTATTTTAAAGTTAATATTTTCTAAAGCTGGGGAGTCTTTATAGGAAAAATAAACATCTTTAAAAATGATTAAATCATTCACAATAAAACCTCTTATTTTAATTTTTGTTGTGTACTATTCTTTATAATACCTGCAATATTTAATAAATTATTAATATAATCTTCACTCAACGGGTCAATACTTATAATATTACAATTTACTTCTTTAGCTATTGCTTTAGCACTCTTATCACTAAATTGTTTTTGTACAAATATTACTTTTATATTCTCATTTTTTATAAATAAAATTATTTCTTTTAATCTTTTCGGTCCCGGCTCTTTACCTTCAAACTCAATAGGTATTTGCTTTAAATTAAATTGATCTGCAAAATACCCCCATGAAGGATGAAATACAAGTATTTTCCTGTTCTTTATATCTCTTAATGCTTCTTCAATACTGCCGGATAATTTATCTAAATCCGATAAAAATTTATCAAGGTTTTCTTTATAAAATTCTTTATTCTCCGGATCAATTGCAATTATTTCATTATAAATTGTATTTGCCTGTTTTTTAACTAAATCCGGTGAAAGCCAGATATGAGGATCAAATGCCCCATGATCATGTTCATGAGAATGCTTATTGCTGTTATTATAAAAAGCATCAAATTCTCTTAATTTAATACCCTGCCTTGTATCAACAATTTTCATTTTCTTATTCACAGCCGTAAATCTTTCAATCCAATGATCTTCAAACGGTACCCCGATCCTAAAATATACTATGGAGTTTGTTAGTTTATTAATCTGGCTTGGTAACGGTTCATAAGTTGCAGGGCTGCTTCCCGGTTTTACCATTACATTTATTATAAATTTATCACCTGTTATTCTTTTAACAAAATACCTTTGCGGCAAAATGCTGACTGTAATTATATTTTTTTTATAATTTTGATTACAGGTAATAACAAAAAAGATTACTATTAATAAAAATAAATCTTTTATAATTCTCATAAACAACCTCAATAAATGCAAATCATTTGCATTTATTATAAATTAAAAAAACTGATTGTCAAGCTATAAATTACTAAAAATATTTATCAAATGCATTTTATAATTTAAAAAGCTTATTTTATTTAATAATGAAAAAAATTAATCCTGTTTGGAAAGTTTTACAATATTAAAATTTTATAAAAATAATTATCAAATTTACAAGATTATTTATTAAGCAGAAAATAATAAAAAAATAAATTATATTTAAATTATATAAAAAATATAAAGTCTACCCCGATTGGTACGGACGACTTTTTTAAATATAAATAATACTATTAATTAGAAGCATATACAGTTCAGGTATAGGATAAAGATAAATTTAAAATAATAATTAATTTAGGATTAAGGAACAAAATATTAATCCTATTATAAATAAATATACCTGAAAAAATTAAATTTTATAAAGCAGGAGAATTATTACAATTAAAAAAAGTTAAAATTTTATAATAAAATATTTTTAACACATTATCTTAATATGGCATCATATATAGAATAAAATTTTTATAATGTTAAATAATACAATTATAAAATTTAATAATTTAAAAAATGAAATTATTAAAAATAAGATATTAGAGGTAATCTATTATAATATTTTAAAAATAATAAGGGATGACAATGAATTTAAAAAATAATTTAATTCATTATGCTTATCATGGTATGGATGAGCAAATATTCAGGAAAACAATTTTAGAACAGCTTTCATATTTATCAGATTATGTCTATACTACTTATAATGAAGAAACACTAAATAATAAAAATCTTCAATTTTTAACAGCAGTATCAAATAAAAATTATTTAAATATAGTTGAATTAATAAAAGAAAATTATCATATTATTTCTAACTTTGAAAATAATTCTATAAAAGGTGTTTTCTTCAAAAACAACAGCGGTTTACAAGGATTAATATTTATTCCGCAAAGAACAACAATACAACTCAAATCATCAATATTAAACAGAGATATTTATACTTTTACATTAGCAGAATTAAACCGGATTAAGGAACAATATAATCTTACATTTTTAAATAATTTTGATAAATTCCCTCTTGATATCTATTGCGGGGCTTTAATTAATTGTTTAGCATATCATTTAGATATAACTATTGAATATTTTTTAATCAAATTGTATGAAAATTCTCTAAGTGAATATATAAAATATTTTAATATTTATAAGAAAGGCAAAATAGCATCTGATACTCGTATTAAAAATGAAACTTACAGACACACAAAATTATTTTCATTTTATTACTACTGGGTATTTAAAATAATAAAAGAAACATTGCCATTAAAAAATAAAAGTTATTCCTTTCATGATATAGGTACACAAATGGCCATCTTACCAGCAATGATATTGAAGCAAAACAAAAAAGAATTAATGAATGTAAATATAAATAAAATTATTGCTTCAGATTATATAGATTTATCAGCAGAAGTTTCTGCATGGATAGAATCATATATAGATACGGCAAAAGGAATTATGTTTAATTTTGAAAAAATTAATTTATTAGATTTACCCGGTGATTTTCCTGAGTCAGATATCACGGTAGTTATTAATGTTCTTGAATACCTTCCTGATGATGAAACTGCCCTAAAAGCTCTTTTAAAAATATGGGAGCATACAAAAAAAATATTAATTATTCATGTACCTATAGAAACAGAAGAAACAAAATGGCATGATCATAATATCTTATTTAACCCTGATAAAATCAGAAAATGGGCTTCATATTTAAAAAATGGTAAATTCTTATCCGACTCATTTAAAGACGGTATTAATAATTTACTTACTGATAACGGTTTTTTAATAGTTATAAAATAAAAAATTATTTAATATTATTAATTATTTTCTCTAAATTCGGATAATGATTGCCTTTCCAAAAAATTTTATTACAAGACAGACAAATGTAAAAACAATTATAATTATTAAAAATATATTTATCTATCTTATATTGAAGCATATCTTTTTTTATTTCTTTTATATTACCGTTGCATATCATACACCGTTTAAAAGGTTTAATTTTATTATATAAATCAAAACGCTTAACAACCTCCTTTATCTGATTTTCAATTTTAAGAGATCTTATCCAATACCCCCTTTTTACATTCTTCCTTTGTAATAATCCTTTATCCCTTGTTAAAATTATTCTGTTGTCTTTATTTGACAACTCAGCAATTTCATCATCTTTATAACCGTTGTCATACAAGGAATCAAATCCCAATAATCTTAAATATCTGGCTAATTTACCCAGATGCACATCTAAAATAAATTTAATAATTCGTAACGGTGTTTCTCTTAATTTTGTAACATTTTTAATATCAAAAGATTCAAAAACCGGATATACTGATATATAATCATTATTTTTAACATGATAAGTAAAATTAACCGAGTTGCTGTTTACAAGTATTAAATCAACCTCAGTATGAGGCACACCTTCCCTCTCAATTACATTTTTTACGGATGGACTTCCGTTAACAAAAATTTTATATGATTTTTTTTTCTTTTCATAAGGCAGGAAATCATTGAGTTCCTCATAAAATCTAATAGTTATAGTCGTCATAAAATCTTATTTATCCCAGTTTAATCAATATAATACCCGATAAAATCAATATACTGCCTATAATTCTAAAAATGCCATAATTTTCTTTTAAAATTAATACACCGATCAAAACACTAAACAAAACACTTATCTGTCTTACACCGGCAGCATAACTGATCTTTGTAATTTGCAGTGCATATCTATAAGAAAAAAAAGATATAAATAAAAAAAAACCGCTTATAATAACTCTAAAAGGAGAATATTTAAATGCAGAAAGCATGATTTTCCTCATGTCTCTTCTTATTAGAATATTGATTGTCATATTAAAAAACATAAATATAACAAGCCAGGATGTAAATATATAAAAATAATTGCTGCCGACACCAATTTTATCGATAATTGCACCAAAAGAATAAATAAAACCGGCAATCAACGCCAGCCATAATGCCATATTTTTTAAATTAATTTTAAATATTATTTTTCTATCTACAAATTTCAGTTGAATGATATAAGCGCCAGCCACAATAATGAATACACCAGCAAAAACCTTAAAACTAATTATCTCCCCTATAAAAAAATATGCTAAAAAAGGAATATATAACGGACCTGTTACAGACAATGGATAGCAAACAGATAAATCCCCTTCTTCATGAGAATATGATAATCCGGTAAGTAATTGATATAAAGTAAAAAACATTGAAGCGATATAAGCATAAATTAAAATATCCAACTTAATATTTAAATATATATCTTTTATAAATATTCCGGATAATAATATAAGAAAAGAAGCAAAAGCAAACATTGACCATATAAAAACAATCTTATTATTACTTGTTTTTACAAAAAAATTATATAAAGAATGCATTAATGCCGAGAGAATAATAATAAAAAATATAATAAAACTCATTTTTTATCTTGATAAACGAATTGCCAATTTATAAGCATTTAAAAAACTTGCATTACTAGCTGCTTTTTTACCGATAAGATCAACAGCTGTCCCATGATCCACACTGGTCCTGATATTTTTCATACCGAAACTTAAATTAACTCCATCTTCAAAAGAAAATATCTTAAAGGGTATTAAAGCCTGATCATGATAACAGGCAATATATAAATCATATTTTTCCCTGTTATAATCGGTAAAAGCCGTATCGGAAGGAACAGGACCTCTTAATTTTGAGAAATCTGTTTTGTATTTATTAATTATTTTTTCAATCCAAAATTCTTCTTTCCCTAAAAGCCCATTTTCACCGGCATGAGGATTAAGCCCTAAAAAACAAATATCTTTTGTTAATCCAAGACGATTATATAAATCAATAGATGTTTTAATACCTAAATCAACAATTTTAGGATTTAAATATTTAGGCACTTCCTTTAACGGAAGATGAGTAGAAAGAAGAATAATATTAATTTTACCCGATATAAAGCACATAAAAACTTTATCTTCCTCCCACTTTTTTTGAAAAAACTCTGTATGCCCGGTGAATAATTTATTATAAAAATTAATATTTTTTTTATTAACTGGAAGTGTCACTACAGATTTAAAATGCCCGTCTTTTACCAATACTGCGCCCAGCTCAATAGTTTTTAATGCATAGTAACCATCAATTTTTGGTGTTATAGAATCAATAGAATCTATCCGGACATTTTCTTCATCAATATTTAATAATATAAAATCATATTTTTCTTTTTCATTCAATTTATCTATTTCATTAGTATAAACAGATTTGTATTTTCTTTTAATTTTAAGTTCTTTTAAAAATAAATCAATAACCGTTTTAGATCCAATGCATACTGGAGTATGATCATTAAATATTTTATTATCCAGCGAAAGCAAAAAAATTTCATATCCCACACTAAATGGCGATCCCAATGTAATAACAGGTATATCAAATGATTTATATAACATTTTCACCTTGATTTTTTCCTAAAATCCGGCATCCTTACTATTTCTATAAAATCAATTGTAAAATATAATGCTTCATAGACAATATCCATCATTTTCATGCCTTCATATTCTGTTTTACTATAATCATTAATAAGATATTTCACTTCAAATATTTCATCCGGATTAAAAAAGCTGTTTCTTCCTGATTCACATTCTGCAATTATTTCATCCAATAGTTCTTTTAATTCATGTAAAAACTCACTTAGCCTGATTAATAGATAAGCTTTTTGCTGCTCTACCCTGGATTTATAAGTTTCAATCTGTCTTTGTATTCTTAACTCAGTTAATATATTTAAATCATCAACATATTCTTTCATTAAATGCCTTAAAGCTTCAAAATGAGCAAATAGAACATCTCTTCTTTTACTAAGATGATAATCAAGTTTTATATAATTATCACCCAGCGGAGTAATTAAATTGGTTTCAAAAAACTTAAAAAATGAATATATCTGATTCATCTCTGCATCTTTGTTATTTTCAGAAATCTGTTCTACTTCTATCTTAGCAAGATAACTCATCCTATTTAAATTGCTGACTGCGTCATCATTTTTTTTTACATTATTTGAGAATAAATGCAGCTCTTTAGGGTCGATTTCCTTTCCACTTTCAATATCTCTAATAATCTTTTCTATTTTTGCTAAATTTTTTGACACTCTTTTCTTTTGAGTTTCAGAGCTGGTTGCTTTAAATGTTATTATCAACTTATCTCTCATACTGTATATTCTTTCAATATCTTCTTTTGAAAGCGGCATCCTCTACTTCCTGATTATAATAATTTTCATAAAACAGGGGTTGTCCAAATCGAATCAATATATCCGAAAGGAACAACCCCTGATAATTTTAATAATGCCATAAAAAATAGTTATTTATATTTATCTATCACCAATCATCCGATATGTCATATTCATTAGTTTCTATTTTTTCATTAAATATATCTGTTCTTGCTCTCAGTTCATCAAAATACATATAATACACACCGAATGTTTCCATTGGATCGCACTCAACCAAAAAACCGTTGAATTTTATACCAATTTTATTTACATAATGATAATCACTCTGCTTAATTTTATCCGGAATAGGTACAACAAGTTCTTTCCAGCCGATAAAATTTAATTTATCTGCAACCAATATTTGCTCTCTTCCAAAGAAATCTAGTACTAATATTTTTAGCATATGCTTATAATTCCTTCCTGCAACATAAAAAGATATATGAGTACATTTACCTTCAATAACTATTGGTTTTGTCGGTCTTATTGCAAACCAATTATATCCTCTTGTAATATATTGAACCTTAACACCAAGTACTCTTTCTTTTGGATATGTTGAAGGTATACCAAATTCTTCATCACGTTTTTTTAATGACTTAAGAGCATTCTCATCCATTAAATCACTTGCTCCCCCCGGTCTGGATTGCCTTGTAACAATTCCTTGATCTCTCGGCATGCTTACATCCCAGAAAGAAGCATCCTCAAATCCGCTTAATCTTACCTCAGTAATTTGCGAATTAGCCGTCATTGCGGTTTCTTTTTCTGTATCTTCCGTACTTAAAAATAAAGCAGTAACTATAATTAAAATAAAACAAATTATTATTTTTTTCATATTAAAACTCCTTCTTTATTGAATAGTATTAACTATTTCGGTATCTTCAGGCGCCTTTGGTGCTTTTTCCCATAAATTTTTAACAGTTTCTTTATCACCAAGATTATACCCGTCATATTTCCTTGCAAAAATATCCGTTAAATATTTAATATGATCTATATATACATATGTCCCTGATACTTTTTCAGAAGGGTTTGTCCAGATTACTAATTTTACCAAAGAAAATTGATAATCGCCCAATATATATTCACCTGCCTGAGGAATATATCCCGGTATCGCTACAGTAAAATTTTTCCAGCCTACATGCCTTATACTGCCAATAGGCAATCTATGTTCGGTTCCTTTATAATCCATTAAAACCACTTCCATTTCATAATTATAATTTGAGCCCCAAATCCATAAATCAATCTGTGATACTTTACCGACAAAAGGAATCGGCTTTTTATAATATTTACCATCTTTTTCTTCCAGAGGATACAGCTCAACAGAATTATATCCCTGCCTGTTAAATTGTATTTTTACTGCTAAACAATTTTTATATGTTTTAGGTCCATTCCCATCATCAAATACACCATCTCTTCCAAAATATGCTTCAGGCCAGGATTCTATCCAGCTTACTTCCTGTAGGCTTTTACCGCTTTCTTTACTTCCTTCTTTACCAAATCTGTTTGGAACTGCCACCCAATATCTTTTTGGTTTACCGCTTTCATCCAGCTCAAAATCTTCAAGCACAACAGACTGCATATTAGATGTTTTGAAAAATTGGTCTGCTGATAATATATTTATACATGAAATAATAAGTATGAGAGTCAAAATACTTTTAATTTTAGTATGCATAATATTATATCTCCTTATTATAATTATAATATTATTATCGAAAATTAATGCCAATTAATTTATTATATTTATATAAATTATAGATAAAGGGGTACAAAAAGTCAAATTAAATTTTTTATTATTTAAAATTTACTATTTTTTAATTTTTAAAAATAAAAAAAGTTTAATAAATACAACTAATTACTATTTTTTTTAGTTTTTTCTTCTATTTTTTTTATCTCATCATTAATTTCATCCAATGTTTTTCTATGAGAATACTTTTTAACAAAAATAAGATTATCATTATTTAAAATATGATTATATTGAGTTGATTCTATTATAGAGTCATCTGTTTTATTATTAATAAATCCAATAAAACTGTCAAATTCTTTACTTTCCATAGCATAAATAACAACAAGCTCCCAATTAATGTCTATTTTATATCTAATTATATTGCTTACTTCTCCATAATCTGTAAAAACTTCAATAAAAGTAGTGTTATTAAGCTCATTCTGCTCTAAATCCATTAAATATCTATTATTGTCAAATGCAAAAAAAACTATAGTGTCTTTCTTTTTGTCATTAATCCAATCTTTGATTGACATGATATTAGTTTCATTTTTTATTTCTAAAACATCTATTTTAAGATTATTTTTTTCTATATAATCTAAAAACTGTCTGCCAATATAATAATTTTTATCTAAAATAATTCCGCAGTCTGATAAATCCTCTATTTTTTTTGATTTTTCCTTTAACAATCCAATAATTTTTTTATATAACAATTCCATATCTATATTAATATTAAAAACAGGTATTTTCGGATCCTCATCCATATCTTCATAAGTTAAATCATAAGTTAATAATTTTATCTTTGATTTTTTTGGGAATATTTTATTTTTGATTAAAAACACAGATAATGTGCTGTCTAAAAAAATAATACTTTCATTATCCTTTAATTTAATTTCCTTTAATTTTGCAGGAAGATCACTAAGTGCTTTTAACTGTATTTGATTAATATTATAAAAATTTCTGCTTAGTTTTTTTTTAATTAGATTATATATTGTATATTTTTTCTCATATATGGAATAGTATTCACTATTATAAAAAAAATAAGCCTGCTTTTTATTTTTTTTAGTAATTAAGACTTTATTAATAATATTTTTATAATCCAATTTACATGAAAACAAAATATTTAAAAATAATATGTAAAGTAATATATTCTTAATTTTCAGCATTATTCTTATTTTAATATTTATCTTTAATTAATTTTTCCAGGAAACTCAAATGAATTATCATCTATTTCTATTTTACCGAATTTTTCCTCATATTTCTTCAAATTTATACCTATAGCATTATATATTTTTTTTAATGAAGAAGGATTTGTTATTATCCGTGCATTTACAATAGCTTCAGGCGGAAACATTGTAATAAAATCAATAACAAAATCATATTTAGAATGCATTATTGCAATTTGATTTGCATATACACCCTTTAATTCATTATCATTTATTTTTAACTTTATTTCTTTTTTTTCTTTATCCATTCTAGATCCCCTTTAATATTTTTATATATAATTACAAATTTACTGTCAATAAAAAATTTTCATATTAAAAGAAGCATTTTTTATACTTTTTACAATATATATTATTTCATTTTATCAAAACCAATTAAACTAAAATAAAAAATAATGAAAATTTTTTCCAAAATATTAAAAAAATTCTTGTCTTAGAGTATACTCTAGCATGTATAATTAACAAGGAGATTCATTATGACAATAAAAGAAATATCCAATATAACAGGATTAAGTATTTTCACATTAAGATATTATGAAAAAGAAGGATTAATAATAAGGATAAAGAGAGATAAAAATGGACGCAGAGATTATAACAAGGAAGATGTTGATTGGATAAACTTTATTAAATGTCTAAAAATTACAGGAATGCCTATAAATAAAATAAAAATCTTTATCAATCTTTTTATTGAAGGAGATAAAACCATAAATGAAAGAAAAAAGATATTATTAATCCATAAAGAAAAAATTTTAAAAAAAATTGATGAATATAACAACTATTTGGAAAAGATAAATATAAAAATAGATCACTATAATAAAAAACAAAAATTCTTATAAAAACAAATATTTAATTAAAAAAAGGAGTATAACTATGAAAATATCAATTATCTATCATTCACAAAGCGGAAATACAAAAAAAATGGCAGAATTAATTGCAGCCGGGGTACAAATAAATAATAATATAGAAAAAAAAATTATGGAAATTGATAATATTGATAACGATTTTATATCAGACTCAAAAGCAATTATATTTGGATGCCCTACTTATGCCGGATCAGTATCATGGCAGATGAAAAAATTTCTTGATACAACCGAAATTGATTTTGAAGGAAAACTAGGAAGTGTTTTTGCAACAGCGGGATATATAGGCGGTGGCGCAGAATTTGCAGAAATAAATATGATAAGCAGTTTATTAGTCAGAGGCATGTTGATATATTCAGCCGGTTTTACAAAAGGTTCACCAATTACTCATTTTGGTGTTGTATCTATAAAAGGTAAAGACGATTCTCAACAAGAAAGATCAAAAATTTTTGGAAAAAGAATTGCTGAGAAAGCATTAGAACTATTTAAATAAAATATGATAATATAAGAATAAATCTGTAAAAAATCTACTCTTGACAATATTTTTAATTTTGATAAACTCAAAAATCCCCATAAATTAACTATGGAGAATAACATGAAAATAGAAATAAAAAAATTAGCAAAAGAAGAATTAGAAAAAATAGGAGTTTTTAACTGGCCGATCTGGACAAAAGAAGAATCGGAATTTGACTGGTATTATTCGGAAAAAGAAAGCTGTTATATATTAGAAGGAGACGTTGAAGTTACAACAGATAACGGCAAAGTGTATTTTGCAAAGGGGGACTTTGTTATTTTCCCGCAAGGATTAAATTGTGTTTGGAAGATTAATAAAGCAGTAAAGAAACATTATAACTTCGGTTAAATAATTCAAAAAAAAATTATAGCATTTAAATATATAAGTAATCTCTTAAAAATAAATTATTATAAAAACTATAATATTAAATAATAAGGAAAAAACATGAAAGATTTTAATATAGCAATATTGGGATGCGGTACCGTTGGTAGCGGTGTGGCTAAAATATTACTGGATATAAATGATGATATCTCAAAAAAATCAGGAGTAAATATAAATTTAAAAAAAATAGTAGAATTAAATCCACAGGAAGTCTCTAAAGAAAAAAATATCCCGCTAAATTTATTTTGCGGTAATGGTAAACAACTCACTAAAGAAGAAGCAAATAATTATATTAATGAAATTATACAATCAGATGATATAGATCTTGTTGTAGAAACAATAGGCGGCAGCTCTCAATATATATTAGATATTGTAAAAAAAATACTTCAATCAAAAAAACATCTTGTTACAGCAAACAAGGCATTATTGGCGTTACAAGGAAAGGATATATATAATACTGCCATTGAAAATAATGCATCACTTGGTTTTGAGGCGGCAGTATGCGGAGCAATACCTATTATAAAATCAATAAAAGAAAGCTTTACTGGTGATGAGATATTATCAATATCGGGTATTTTAAACGGTACAAGCAACTATATACTATCAAAAATGACGGAAGAAAATTTAAATTTTAATGAAGCCCTAAAACTGGCACAGGACAAAGGTTTTGCAGAAAGTGATCCTACATTAGACATTAATGGAGGAGATGCAGGCCATAAGCTTATTATTTTAATAAAACTCGCATTCGGATTAGATGTTAAGTATGAAAATTTAAATATTGAAGGTATTGAAAGTATAAATAAACTTGATCTTGATTTTGCCAATGAAATTGATTGTAACATTAAATTAATATGCCATACAGAAAAAAGAAATAATGATATTTTTGCATCGGTACGTCCAATGCTTGTAAAAAGGGATAATTTTTTATCACAAATTAACGGTGCAACAAATGCAGTACAGGTGATAAATAAATATTCAGGTAAACATATTTTAATCGGGAAGGGAGCAGGATCTTTAGAAACAGCAAGCTCAATTGTTGCCGATATTGTTTATATTTCAAGGTATTCTCCCAGGTCATTTTTTAATTATGTTGATAATAAAAACTTCAATTTAATAGGAGCTGAATCATATTTATCTCCTTATAATATAATATTTGAAACAGAGGATATACCAGGAATTACAGGTTTAATAACAACTGCAATAGGCAACCAAAAAATAAACATTGATACAGTTGGACACAATAAACATGACAAATCAAAAGCTGTGTTTTCTATTGCTACAATGGCATGTATGCTTAATCAAATACATAAAGCTATCCAGGAAATAAAAACCCGGGGTCCAAAAATATTACTGAAAGAACCAAAAATAATGCCTATTTTATATTAATTATCTCTTTTTTTACTAAAAATATTATTAATTAAAAGTAAATAAACTGTAATTTTTAAGTAAATTTTCAGTAAGCCCTACTTGATTTTTTAACTGTCTTATGTTATATTCCCGCCTTATTTGTTTATTGGAGTAAAAAAAATTTTTCGGGAGCAAAAATAGTGTTTTTTAATAAAAAAAAGGAAAAATATTCAAGTTATATAGTAGATCATCTTCTTTATAAATCACCTAAGTGGAAAGAAATAAAAAAGCTGAAAAGACTCTTTTTATTCTCATTCTATCTATCTTTTGCCTTATTATCATTTAAATTTATTGATAATTCAAATATAAAAGATGCTTTTGCAAAGATAGAATTTATACAACCCCCAAAAGGTGTAGGTAAAGGAATGGAAACAGAAGGAAAAAATAATGAAATTCTTACAACAAACGCATTAAAATTAAAATATTATACATATATTACAGGTAATGAAACTATAGCAAACTTAGCAGTAGAATATACAAAAATGTATAATATAGATACTAATCTTTTTCTTGCAATAATGAGAGTAGAATCAGCATTTAATCCAAGGGCAATAAATCATAATAAAAACGGCAGTATAGACAGGGGATTATGCCAGTTAAACAATAAAACTTTTTCCAATTTAACGGTAAAAGATTTTTATAATATAGAAACAAATATAAAATACGGTACAAGTTTCCTTGATTGGTGTTTAAAGAAATCCCAAAAAAATACAGTTAAAGCTCTTGCATTTTATAATGCAGGTATTGGCGCCGTAACAAAGAAAAAAGTCGGAGAACACACATTGGATTATATCAATAAAGTATTAACAAGAAAAAGGGAATTTGACGCCGGATTAAATAATTTTTTAGTAGAAAATAGCGATTTAATAGAAAAATAATATTTTTTTAACCTTCAAAAATTTATTGTATTTTCCAGTTTTATTATTTAAAATGAATTTATACTTTAAATTTTGAAGGTTAAAATGCAATCAGAATTCAATGCTGTCTTTGCCAGAATAGAAGCGAAATTTAGGGCAAAAAAGATACCTAAACTTAAAACACTTTTTAGAGGTGCTTCTAATAATGTTACAAATTTATGCAATCTGCTTGTCAGAAAATCATACTTAAAAGAAAATCTATATAATTATTCATCAGAAGATGAAAATACATTTTTTCTGCCGGATGAAAAAGTTTTTATTGACAATGAAAAACCCAGAGTAATGTATGACAGATTAAAGGCTTTCATAAATGCTTTAGAATTTCAGGCAAATTCTCTTTCAACATTTGATATTGAAGAGATATCGGATAATTTCATTGATAATACTTATAAACTATTAAGTTTTTTTAATTTCAGTAATTTAAGCTCTTCAAATGCAGGAATTAATACAAGAACATTAAAAGAAATGACTGATAAAATATTACAAGGCAAAGACAACATCCTAAAAAGAGTTGTACAGGATAATTTAAAATTATTAACTGACAACTTTAATAAAATAAAATCAAATTTAGAAGAATTAGTCATATATAAAAAAGAAAAATATAAAGCTTTAATAAGATTTAAAATTTTCCCATATCTTCAAGATAATTTAAACGAAAAATTACTTCAAGAAAACCCCTCAGAATTTTTAAAGCGTTTATCAAGATATATGACAAATAACACACCTGAAATCAATATTAATAAACAATGGATTGCAGAGTCAATAAAATCCTGTTTTACACAAAAACCGGAAGAAGCACTTGAAAAACTAAAAAATTCTTTCCTTGATGACAGGACAACTCCTGATGTAACAGCCAATGTTTATTCTCCAAGAGAAAAACTGTTATCTATAATAAAATTTCTAGCTCATTCATCGGACTCATTAGAAAAAATATATATTAAACTGGAGCAGAATTTAAAATTACTTTTAAACAGGAAAAAAGGATTTTTTGAACAGTTAGTTTATTCTTTAAAAAAGGCAATTAATATTTCATATAGTGATGAAATGTTTCAATTAGAATATATTAACCCAACAAATAAATCAATACAGAATGAAATGATAAATATTAATGATTTTATGCTTTCTGTAAAGAAAAAAATAATACTCTTTAAAACAATGTTAAATGAGAGTTCTTCAGTTTATGACAAAATTAAAAGAGGGACAGAAGATGCATTATACAAACTGATCGAGGATAAATATTATGACTTATTATTAACAAAAGAAAGAATAATGGGTATAAATGCCGAAATCAGACTGCGTTTATCAAAAAAAGAAAGAGAAAAAATAAAGGAAATAAAAGAATATATTGAAATATTAGATAATATTTTGCTTAAAATCAGTGAAGCAAGAAGAAAATATGTAATTGAGCAGGATAAAGAATTTTTTAAAAATCCAAAAAAAACATAACCTGTAACTAATTCATCTGATTATTCTATTGCTTTTTCTATTTTAATTTTATAAAATTAATTATATAGAAAGTTATTATTAAATGGAGACATAAAATGGGATTTTGGCATGGAATGATGAAATATAAAAATTTAATGATGGATGTAACAATCAATTATGAAAAAAATCCTAAAGTATATGAAATAAAATGGAATGGTTCAGGGATATCTAATACAACTTGGCCGCTTGAGCTAAACAAAAAATATGATACTAATATAGGTACTATAGAAGTAGATAAAATTGATCATGATGCAAAAAATAATTTCTTCTACTCCTTTAAAGGAGTTAATAATCCAACCGGCCCTTTAGCTATTGAAATAGGGAAAGAACTTTAATCTATAATAACCTTTTCATCTTGCATACAAAAAAGCCTTCCATTCTGGCTGACGGCATTATCCTTAAACAATTTTTTATTGAATCACTAAATTTAATATTTTCATAATATAAAATAGAATTAATTTTCTCTCTTATAGTCTGAAATTTTATCGGTAAAATTTCAACCTTAAAGTCATCACAATTTATAATTTGATTAATCACCGCCTCATTTTCAATAACATTTAATGTGCATGTAGAATATATAATAATGCCATTAATTTTTACAGATTTAATAACAGACTTTAATAGTTTTAACTGCAAGCGGCTCAATTTAAAAACTTTCTTATAAGACCAGTCTCTATATGAGGCTTTATCATAAAGATTAAACCTGCCTTCTCCGGAACATGGCACATCCACCAACACTTTATCATAAATTTTATCCTTATTATTACAATAATCCAACCCATCACAATGATAAAAATTAATTATCTTTGCATTAAGGATCTTTGCATTATATTTTAAACGTTCCATCCTTACAAAATCTTTTTCTACCGCATCAATTAATCCGCAATTATTCATTAAATCAGCCATTTGAGTCGTTTTACTTCCAGGAGCAGCATTCAAATCAAGAACTCTTTCTCCGCTTTTAGGATTTAATACAACCGCAGGAATCATACTTGATATACTTTGAATATATATTTTACCCGATTTTACCAAATCAGATTTATGAATATTATTTTCATTGCTATTTAAAAAAAAAGAATTTTCAAGAATGCCTGATTCAGTAAATTTAATTCCTTCTCTTTTTAATATTGATAAAAGTTCATTCCTATTAATTTTTAAATTATTTATACGAAAAGAAGTTAATTTTTTAGATCTAAACGCCAATAAAAGATTATTATACTGTGAAGGCGTAAATATTGTTTTAAAAAATCCTAATGCATCATCCGGTAAAATTTTTAAAGTTTCTTTAATAGAAAACATAATTATACTTTATAAAAATTAAAAAAAATAAAACCTATGTAAAACAATAAAAATAATAAAGCTTTAATCCTGCCCAATTGCATTTTAATAAGCATGAATATATAAAAAAGCACAGCTATCACCAATGTTAACGGCAAAGTCCAATAAAGCATTTTCAGGTCAGGTACTGTATTATTATTTATCTGCTCTACTATATAAATTTTATTTATGAGTCCTGTTATACCAAGAACACCCAATATATTAAAAATATTACTGCCAACAATATTACCTAAACTTATATCAGATTTCTTTTTAATTATACCGATAATTGTAACGGATAATTCCGGAAGTGATGTTGCTAATGCTACAATCGTAGCACCGATTACTCCATCACTTATTTTCAATTTATCACTTACAGCAATTATATTCTGAATCATTACTTCAGAGCCCGCATAAATAAAAAAGATGCCTAATAATAAAAATAAAACGGCAGACCACATGGATTTTACTTTTAATTCTTCATGTTCATGTATCTCATGATCAACATCTTCTTTATGAAATTTAAACAGATAAATAAAATAAAAAATAAGAATAAAAAACATAATCCCTGATTCTATTCTATTTATACAGTAATTTTTAGAGTCAAAAAAATAAGCAAAAACAAGCAGCAGGGTTGTTACTCCCAGCATAAAATACATATCTCTGTTAACCAATTTCTTGGGAATCTTAACCTTGCCTACTATTAAAATCGAAATACCGATAATAAGAGCAATATTTGTTATATTAGATCCCGTAACATTACCTATTGCAATCGCACTTCTGCCTTTAACAGCAGCATTAATATTTGCAGCAAGCTCCGGTAATGAAGTCCCGATACTGACAAGAGTCAATCCAATTATCATCTCACTAACATGAAATTTTCTTGCAAAAAAAATAGCAGAATCAATAAAAAAATCACTTCCTTTGACAAGAACAGCAACGCCTAGAACAAAAAATAAAAAATTAAAAATAATATGAAAGCTAAAAAAATCTATAAAAAACATATTATTGTTTTTCACCTTTTAAAAATTTAGTCTGCATAATAGTTTTTTTATTTATTTTAATCAATATTTTTTTATAAAAATCTTATATTAAATTTTTAAAAGATATTATAATTATTTTTATATAATTTATTTATACGAGAATGTTAAAATTAATAATAGTATTCATATCCAATAATTCATTTTTTTTTATCGGTCTCATCACTGTACGGCAATTATTTAATTATCTGATTAATCTTAGACATCCTTTCTTTTATTTTTACCATATAAAATAAACTTTTTAATTTATAAAGAGCATCTATTTCAGGTTGTGCATCTTCTTTTGCAGAACATACAAAATTACACTGTAATACAGGAGTAAAATAACTGACGGCTTCCGGATATTTACCTGATCCGATGTATTCAAAAAATTGATTACTTAAATTAGTTAGATCATATTTATAGTTAGAATATTTTTTTTTATATAAAAATTATTATTTAAATTGATTCCAAAAGTTTTTTTGATTCTACCGATAAATTTCTTAAAATCTCATCACCTTTTTGTATTGTTTTAAAAAACTCGGTAATTACATTTTGTATTGACGCCAGATCTTTTAATACCATATCTCCGCGTACATTTGTTTCATTAATCTTATCAAGTAAATTTTTAACCATAGGTATTATTTTTTCAACTTCAGCTGATGTTTGCGCAGATAATCCGTCAACCTGCTGTGCAACAACGGCAAAACCTTTTCCTGCTGCTCCTGCTCTTGCCGCCTCAATTGCAGAATTAATTGACAGCATATGTGTTTGATCGGATATTGCTGTAATAGCTTCTACAATAGGTCTAAAATCCTGAGATAATTTTGTTAAAACTTCATTTGCCCTGCTTACATTAAATAAAGCATCCTGGGTTAATGAAAATGAATTGCTTATTTCTGCAAATATAATCTTCATATTGGTCAATGTTTCTTCAAGCTGGCCTACAAAAGCTGTTACTTCTTTACTTATAGAATTACTTGCCGATATTTTTTTATCAAGCTTATCCACAAGGTAAAAATGACAATTTTCTTTAATATTCAGATTTCCCAACATGGCAACTGCCATTCCCCTGCATGAATTATATCCGCAAAAACTGCAATTCCTAAAATCTTTAGGCTCTATTTTATTCATCTCATTATAATAATCAATTAGATCCTTATCATTATAATCTCTTTCATCGAATTTTAATTGCCTTTTAGTATATTCCCTGGTAATTGGATTTTTATCCAGCCTGCCGTTAAACCTTTTTATATATCTTTTAAAAGAAATAATACTACCGTGTTTGTGTTTTTGTTCCCTTATTCTTTTATTTGTATAAAATTCAATATAATCCTGTGTTAATTTACCGATAGAAGCAGGTCCGAAATTACACCCTTTTTCACAATTTAACACATCAATTATAAGAGGTGTTGACCTGTTATTATTTAAATCATCTATAAGTTCATCAAAATATTCTTCATAAATAACAGAGCCCTGGATGACTCTTATTTTATTATTAATATTTTTCTCTCTAAGAATTGTATTTTTTAAGCCGCCCGGCATTCCAAAAGAAATACCTCTTTCAGGTTCAAAATCATCAAATTTTTCTTCGGTAAAATCATCCAGTTTAACTTTTCTCTTTATTAATATCTGCTCAATCCTTTTAAAAGTAATATTATAATCAATATAACCATGTGTACTTTTATCTTTAAACTCAAAGGCTTTAGAAATACAGGGGCCGATAAAAACTATCTCATCCTTGTATTTTTCGACCTCTCTCAGATATCTGGCTAATGCCATTGCAGGACTGTCAACAGGAGCTAAATAATCAAGCAATTCGGGACGGTACAGCTCTATATATTTAACGACAGTTGGACACTGCTGTGATATAATACATTTCGGATTATTCTTTTTTATATAATCCAAGAGTCTCAATACCATTAATTCTGCCCCAAAACTTGCATCCAATACTCTTGAACCTTTTAAATAACGTTTTAAAAAATAAATAAATCTATAAACATTAATCCCCAGATTGCCAATATAGGAAGAATCTATGATGTAGATCAAATTTTTATGAGTTGTTGCCGCAAATTTTTTATAGTCATCTAAAAAATATCTGGCACCATGTGTACAGGCATCTACACACCTGCCGCAAAAAATACACATTTCATTATTTACTTCAACATAATCCCCGCTTGAAGCATCCAGGCAGTATTTAACCGGACATACAGAAATACAACGGTGACAATTTACACATTTATTTTTATCTGTTTTTAATAGTTCCATATTTTATTATTCACTTAAAATTAAAAATATAATCATTATATTTTCGTCTTCATAATAGTTAATTATTAATTTATTTTCTCTTTTTATAATTAAGTCAATTATAATTTAAAAAATTATATAATTTTTTTACATTTTATTTATTGAAAAAAATAAAAAAATCATGCAATATAATACTAGTAAGGAGAAAAGCTTGAAAAAATTACTTTTATTGCTATTAATATCAATAATAATATTAATAACCAATCAATGTACAAAAAATAATAAAAAAAGTGCAAATCAGGATCAAACAGAAGAATCATATTCGTTTGATGATTCAAATATTGATTCAAAAATAAATATAGATGAAATGAAAAAAAAAGTTAAGGAATCAACCGAAATGGATGTAGAAGTATTTTTTGCTATTTCAGTATTGCATAAAGATTACATATCACGGAATGTAGATGAAATGAACAACTTACCGGAAGATGAACAAAAAAAATTTTTTGAAAAGAAAAAAACAGAATTTTTTAATACTATAAAATACTCTGAAAAACAATATGAAGATTTTTTACAAAATCATGCAGAAGAATTAATACAATACTCAAATAAACATAAAGAATTTCAAGAATATTTTAAAACCATAAATTAAAAATTTGTAATAATACTAATCGTTTTTCCTGTATAATTTACAAAATAAAATTAAGGTAATAAACATGAGTAATTTAATATTCGTATCAAACCGGTTGCCCATTACAATAACAAAAACAAATGACAGTCTTGATATTAAAGGAAGTATAGGCGGGCTTGCAACCGGCTTAAAAAGCATTCATTCTGAAGGAAAAAGTATCTGGGCAGGATGGTGCGGTATACCATCGGAAAAATTAAATATAGAAGAAAAAGAATCAATAAATAAAATACTAATAGAAAAATATAACAGTTATCCGATTTTTTTAACAAATAAAGATCTTAAACTTTATTATTACGGATTTTCAAATAAAACAATATGGCCGTTATTTCATTACTTCACCAATCTGACAACATACGAAAATAATTTATGGGAGCATTATAAAATAGTTAACAAAAAATATTATAAAATTTTAAAAAAAATCATATCGCATGATGATTCCATATGGATTCATGATTATCAGCTTTTATTATTACCTAAATATTTAAAAGAAGATTTTCCTGATGCTAAAATAGGTTTTTTCCTGCATATACCCTTCCCTTCTTATGAGATATTCAGACTGCTGCCATGGCGTAAAGAAATATTACATGGTATGCTAGGCGCCGATTTAATAGGATTTCATACATATGATTATGCTAGACACTTTGTGAGCAGCGTCAGGAGAATACTGGATTATGAATCCAACCTAGGAAATATTTATATTAAAAACAGAATAGTTAAAGTAGATACATTTCCTATGGGCATTGACTATAAAAGTTATTCTTCAGCCTGTGATAAAAGAAAGATACAGAAAGAAGCAAAAGAATTAATGAAAAAAACACATGCAACAAAAATTATTCTTTCAATAGACAGGCTTGATTATACCAAAGGAATACCCGGAAGAATTAAATCCTACGATCTTTTTTTAGAAAAAAATCCGCAGTATAAAGAACTTGTTACATTGATTCTCATAGTTGCTCCTTCAAGGACAGAAGTAGTATCATATGCGGAATTATTAAGAGAAATCGAAGAACTTGTAAGCCATACAAACGGAAGGCATGGTACCATAGGATGGGTGCCTGTTTGGTTTTTATACCGTTCATTTTCTTTCGAAACATTAACAGCCTTATACGGCATAGCAGATGTACTTTTAGTTACGCCTTTAAGAGACGGAATGAATTTAATAGCTAAAGAATATATAGCAACAAGAAGCGATTGCAAAGGAATGCTTGTATTGAGTGAAACAGCCGGCGCAAGTAATGAACTTGGCGAAGCAATAATAGTTAATGCTAATGACATCGAAGAGGTTGCCTATGGGATAAAAAATGCATTAGAAATGCCCGAAGATGAAAAAATCGAATTAAATACAATAATGAATAAACGCTTAAAACAATATGATGTAAACTATTGGGCTAAAGATTTCATTGAAAAATTAGAGTTTATTCATAATATACAAATCAAAAGAAAAGCTCAAAGATTAACGGATGATATTATAAAAAAAATTAAATCCGATTATAAAAAAAGTAAAAACAGATTAATCTTGCTTGATTATGACGGGACGCTTGTACCTTTTTATAACAAACCTGAACATGCAAAACCGGATCATGATTTATTGAATATTCTTAAAAAGTTAACAACCGATCAAAATAACAACATCATAATAATAAGCGGCAGGGAAAGATATATGCTCGATAAATGGTTTCATGCTCTAAACATTAATCTTGTTGCCGCCCACGGTATGTGGTTAAAGGATAAAACTAAAAAAAAGGGAGACTCATGGGAAATGACGGAAGTTGTCAGTAATACATGGAAAGATATAATAAGACCAGTATTGGAAATACATACCGTACGTACACCCGGCTCTTTTATTGAAGAAAAAGAATATTCATTAGCCTGGCATTACAGAAGATGTGATCCGGATCTTGCAACCGTAAGAGTAACAGAACTTAAAGAAGTATTATTGGATTTAACAAATAATTTAAACATAGGATTACTGGACGGTAATAAGGTTATTGAAGTTAAAGACACAACAATTAATAAGGGTAGAGGGACATTGATATGGTTAAACAAAAACAAATGGGACTTTATCCTTGCTATTGGTGATGACTGGACGGATGAAAGCATGTTTGCTGTTTTACCAAAATCCGCATATACAATAAAAGTTGGTTATCATTTTTCACAAGCCCGTTTTGAAGTAGCATCTTATGAAGAAGTAAGAATACTTTTAAAAGAGTTATAAATCATAATAATATTTAATCCGGCTTCTTTAAATGAAATATAAAATATCCGTGCATACAAAGCGTTAAAAAATAAGGAAGCTCTCCAATGGGAGGAAACTCAACATCTTCTGTAATCTCTACAGGTATATATCTGGCTAGTTGAGGAATAATCAACTCAACAGGCTGAGCACTGGATGCTAGATTAAATACACAGAGCATCTTTTGATCCCCATTTTCTCTAAAAAAAGCCAGTATTTTTTTATTTTCAGGATAAATAAAGGTTAACTTGCCGTCACCAAGGACATGATATTTTTTTCTTGTTTTAATTAATTTTTTCATCCAGTTTAAAAAAGAAAATTTATTATTCTGCTGAGCCTCAACATTTACAGCATCATAATTATATTCAGGATCTGTGATTACAGGAAGATAAAGCTGGGACGGCTTACACTTTGAAAATCCTGCATTCCTGTCCATACTCCACTGCATTGGCGTCCTGACACCATTCCTATCCCCTAGATAAATATTATCACCCATGCATATTTCATCGCCGTAATATATAACCGGTGACCCGGGAAGACAAAAAAGAATTGCATTTAATAACTCTATTTCACGGTAATTATTATTTAATAACGGAGCCATTCTCCTTCTTATCCCTATGTTTAATTTCATTCTCGGATCATTGGCATAAGTCTTATACATATAATCTCTTTCCTCATCCGTACACATTTCTAAAGTTAATTCATCATGATTTCTTAAAAAAATTGCCCATTGGCAATTATCCGGTATCTCGGGAGTTTTTTTAATTATATCTACAATCGGGCCATGATGCTGCTGCCTTAAAGCCATAAACATCCTGGGCATTAAAGGAAAATTAAAAGCCATATGAAATTCATCACCATTTCCAAAATAAGGCCTTAAATCTTCCGGCCATTGATTTGCTTCTGCAAGCAATATTTTATTCTTATAATTATCATCAACAAACTTTCTAAGCTTTCTTAAAAATTCATGTGATTCAGGTAAATTTTCACAATTAGTCCCTTCCCTTTCAAAAAGATAAGGTACTGCATCAACTCTAAATCCATCAAGCCCGAGATCCATCCAAAATTTAACAACATTGAGTATCTCTTCCTGTACCTTTGGATTATCATAATTTAAGTCAGGCTGATGATAAAAAAACCTGTGCCAGTAATATTTCCCGACTTCATCACACCAGCGCCAGTTTGATCTTTCAGTATCAACAAAAATAATTCTTACACCTTCATATTTATGAATAGTATCAGACCAAACAAAATAATCATGATAAGGATTTTTCGGCCCTTTTAAAGCCTCTCTAAACCATATATGCTGATCCGATACATGATTGATAACAAGATCGGCTATCACCTTTATCCCTAGAGAATGGGATTTATCAAGAAAATATTTAAAATCCTTTAATGTACCATAATCCGGATTTATATTACAAAAATCCATAATATCATATCCGTCATCCAGACCGGGAGTAGGATACATAGGTAAAAGCCATATACAATCAATGCCCAGAGCTTTTAAATAATCCAATTTACTTGCTGCTCCTAAAAAATCGCCTTTACCGTCAGCATTAGAATCCTTAAATCCTTTTACATTTAACTCATAAAAAACAGCATTCTTATACCATGTATCAGACATAACTACCTCAAAAATAATTAATAAGCAACTTTCCCAAATAAAACTCTATTTATAAAAAAGAGCCGTATATAATTAGTTTTTCATATTTGATTTAATAAAATCAATTAATTAATACTTCGTCATATATAGTAAATAAATTTTACCATTTTATCTATAAACATATAGTATTATTTTAATAATAAAATAATACTCTTTCAAACTTTTTTTCTGTTATTTTAAACATTAATAAAAAAAATATAGATTTTTTATTAAAATAAATAAATATTAAGAGAATATATAAAAAAACAATTATCCTCTTTAAGCATATTACCTTATTTCTAAATCAAATTTATAAAATAATTTGATTTCTAACAACAAAGTACATAACGTAAACAAAGGAAATAGTAAAAAATAAATGTAAATTAATTAAAAACAATCAAATCTTCTCCATATTTTTTTCTATGTTTATCAATGTCCATCTACTGTTAAATATTTGTTTTTTAGGGGGAGTAACCACCAAGGCACAAAGGCGCAAAGGCACAAATAAAAATTTATTAAAAATATTTTCGTGTCTTGGGATCTTTGTGTTTGCATTTATTTTTTATACCTTTAAAAAAGACAAATAAGATTACTTTTTTTTTAATAATATTGACACAAAATTTAAAATATTATAAAAACACAAGTAAAGGAGCTTAAATGACTCGTAAAGCAGGAGACAAAAAAATACTTATAATATATTACTCACGAACGGGAAAAACAAAAAAAATTGCAACTGATATAGCTATTCAGTTAAATGCAGATACAGAAGAGATAATAGATAAAAAAAACAGAAAGGGTATTACAGGATGGATTATCGCGGGCAGGGATGGAATGAAAAAAAATAGTACTGAAATAAAAAAAACAAAAAAAAATCCAAATGATTATGATTTAACTATTATAGGTACTCCGGTATGGGCAATGTCTATGACCCCCGCAATAAAAACATATTTAGAAAAAAATAAAAATCTACTTAACAATGTTGCCTATTTTATAACATCGGCAGGATATAATCCTGAAAAAATTAAAAATAATATAAATGAAATAATCGGTAAAAAAGAGATTGAATATAAATGGTTTGTACCTTATAAACTTAAAAACAGCTGTAAATACAATGAACAATTAAATAACTTCATAAATAAGATATTATCTCATTTATAAATCAATTTATAAACATCACATTTTCTTTATTTTAACAGCAATATCTTTTATAAAGTCTGGTATATCAAGAATAATTATTTTATTTTTACAATCATATTTACTTTTACTTATAATACTGCCGTTATATGTATTAAAATACTCTATATAATATTTTCCTATATCTATATCATTTAATCTAATTGAAGATCCTTTTATAAGCACAGGTTTATATCCGGTTTTAATATTGACATAATTATGCTTTTTATCCTGTATCCATATATAAGCCTTATCAGATTTCTGTAAAATCATATAATTAATTTTCGTACTAGCCTCTTTTAAATTATTAAATACTTTCATGTCTCTAAGGTCTTCATTATGGAAAAAAAGGGACAGAGGTTTATAATGATAATATAAATTATTTTTATGTATATATGATGCCCAGGTCCAGTGCATTGCTGTAACTGCACCCTTTGACATAATAGATGCCCATGATTGATTATGAAAAGCTACACCATCTTTATCATAAAGCCGTTGTAAATCACCGCCAGGGGTAAGTGAGAATTCTCCAATAACAACCGGCTTTTTAACGGATTTATATCTTTCATTAATTATTTTATTAATTGTATTGATAGTCGAAAACTGTGTATCTCCATATGAAGGATTATAAAAAGTATATCTATGTATAGTAGTAAAATCAATATTTTCAAGATTCCAGATATCAGGGTCATTAAAAGAATCTGCAAAACTCGTTGTAATAAGGTGTTTATTAGGATCAATTGCCTTCAAATATTGAGCTATTTCTCTATGCCAATTTAAAATGTTTTTTTTATTACTTGTATAATTTCCCGTACCCCATAAAATTTTTGGAGAATCAATTTCATTCCACAACTCGAATGCAATGATATTCTTACAATATCCCCATCTTGCAATTATATATCTTAGCTGCTTTTTATAAATATTTATTGCTTTAATATCTTTAAAAAACAATGATACATTTTTAACCGGCCCCCCGTTTTTTACATTATACGGATTCCTGTTCCATCCCCAGTTAGGAGACTCTTCATTTTCATCATCAAAGTCCTCCCAATGCAGTAATGTAAGCCTGAAATATATTTCTTTTTCTTCTGCTCTTTTAAAAATATAATCCATTTTCCATGACTGCTTCTGATTAAACCAGGTTAATCCCTTCCATTCATTAGAAAAGTCAAACTCACCGGGATTATTTGTCCATTCAATTTGATCCTTTTCACAAAAATCAAACTGACAGAGATTGGCATTGTTTTCAAACATCTTTTCGAGCCACTCATCATATTCATATGTACCTTTTAAATTATCTGTACCATTCCATGCTTCACTGTCAAATCTGCCGGGCCATTCCCAGCCGCATAAATTATGACCATATCCCAGGAAAAAATTTCCGTTACTATATTCCAGATAATGTTTATCCCTATCAGAAATCTTTAAAAAACCTTTCCTGTTAGTGCCTTCAGCTGTAAAATTATTATAACCATTTTGAGGATATCTTAAAATTATATTATCTACATAATCTTTTGCCTCAATATAATACTGATATCTTCCTGTCTGAGTTGGTGTAAATCTTAGTTTCCAAAAAGAATCACCATTGAAAGTTAATAACTCCCTTCCTCTTTCTAAACGCCTGTTATATCCTTCATACCAGAAACAAGGCACTATCTTTTTTGTTAAGTCAGGCTGAATAAAACAAGCATTTATCTCTATTTTATCCGGATCAAACGGATTTTCATAATGCTTATTAAGATTGAAAGAAACTTCAAATAGATCAAAAACTTCCGGATTTTTTTTATTAACATTTATAATATTTATAATCGAAAGCTTAATTTTACTATCGTTGTTATCATAAGAAAAGGAAAACAATATTAATATTAAGAATGAAACTGTAATTATTTTTTTAATAATAATTCCTCATTTGTTAAATAAATTATATCTCATCCAAATATTAAGACAATATACTAAATTTATTTAAAAAAACATATTTAAATATATAATATTTCATTAATTATAACACTCATTTATAATATACACTGGCGCCTTTTAATATATCCCAACCTGACTCCCAAAATATTTTACTGCAATGTTTTACAGTCCCGCCACGTCCTTCCTCAGTATTTTCTTTTGTATCCCTGGGGTTTGCACCAACCTCTGCCCAAAATAAATTTGCTCCTGCAATAGCCCCCACGCTGCATGGCTCATGAGTGCAGTTGCCTTTTGTTGTATGAGGCATAGCAAGTCTTGTAATTGCAACAATTTGTGCCATTCGTAGTTCACTAATCATGCCATAAGAATCATATTTGCTTCCAGGTATATTAATACGTCTGGCAGCTCCGCTATATGCCGGTTTTATAGATGCGGTAAATAGTATTGACTCTGCAATTTCTTCATTTGTATGCTCAGGGCCCACAGGTTCAACGCATGTTCCTACAATGAGACCTGCTTCATTAAAATTTTTTATACTCTCAATTCTTTTTTCCGGATTTAATTTAGTATCAAGACCTTCTCTCAATCTTAAAGCATGATAAATACCCTTATAACCGGCATCCTTAAGCTGTTGTGCTTCCTTAAATGATCTGTCCCCGACATTTGCAATTAATGTAGTATCCTTATTAATAGCCTTGCGAATTTCCTTAGAAATATCAATAAATTTACTAAATGAATAATTAGCCGTTGACATTACAAAAACAGCATTTGCACCATCCTTCTCAAATTGTTTTGCATTGCTTACTGCCTGATCTACCGTTATTTCTACCTCTTTATCAAAAACCTTATTTGTTACGGCAAATGAACAAAAAAGACAATTACAGCTGCATGGTGCAAGATTAAGTGCAAACTGGGCATGCACTTCCGCTTTATTACCTGTTAATTCCTTTGACAACCTGTTGGCTTCTGCCATTATTTGGTAGGACTCCATAGAATCAGGAACAAATTTAAGCATATAAATTAATTCTTTTTTTGTAAAACTCTCAGCATTCTGAGATTTTTTAATTATATCATTAATTTGCATTTTAAAATCCTTATATTATATTAATACAGCTAAAAAACATCAAAGACCATAAAGATCTTTATCTTCCAGCAGTAAAAAGCCTTTATTATTAAAAATATTTTTTATATCTGTAATATCTCCATCTTCGATTTCCACACAAAATACAGCCTTATGTCCTGACTCTAAAACAAACGCAAATGAATCACATATGTTTATATCATTCTCATAAAATACCGCCAATACCTCATCCAATCCGCCAACTTTGTCTTCAAATTGAACTGCAATAATATTTTTTACGGCACAAGCAAATCCTTTTTCATTTAGAGAAAGATAAGCTTTTTCAGGATTATCCACTATGATTTTCATCAAACCAAAATTATCTTTTGACTGTATAGATATAGCTCTTATATTAATCCCGTCTTCACTTATTGCACCGGTAACAGCCTTTAATCTGCCGGGTTTATTATCAATAAAAACACTTAATTCTTTTATCATAAAATGCTCCTATAATTTAATCCTGTCATCGATTACACGTACAGCTTTACCCTGTGTAACCGGAAGACTGCCCGGCTCATGAAGCTCTATGCAGGGATTAACTAAAATATTTGCTCTTATTTCTTCCTTAATTTTATTTTCCAATTTATCCAGCTCACTCATATCGCCTTTAAACAATTTAGAATATATTTCTACCTTTACTATCAATTGATCGAGAGCTCCTTTTTTAGTCAGATAAATTTGATAGTTATTACCCACTTCCGGTATCTTCATAATTATGGACTCTATTTGTGAGGGGAATACATTGGCGCCGTTTACTATAAGCATATCATCAGTCCTTCCTGTTATACGGCTTATTCTTCGATGAGTCCTTCCGCATTCACATATACCCGGATAAACATAGGCAAGATCACGTGTCCTGTATCTTAAAAGAGGAGTGGCTTCTCTTGATAGAGTTGTGAAAACTATTTCACCTTCCATGCCATCCTCAACAGGTTTTAAAGTTTTAGGATCTATTATCTCAAGTATAAAATCATCCTCCCATGTATGCATACCGTTTTGATAAACACACTCAAAACTGACGCCGGGGCCGTTCATCTCACTCAAACCGTATGAATTATAAATTTTTATATTTAAAAGTTTTTCCATCTTTTGTCTGGTGCTTTCACTGTACGGTTCTGCCCCTATAAAAGCTTTTTTTAAGCTAAAATCACTTAATGATTCATTACACTCAATAATCTTATCATATATATGAAGCAGATAGCTGGGTGTGGCATGAATAATAGTTGTTTTAAAATCCTTCATAAGCGATATCTGGCGGATAGTATTGCCTGAACCGGAAGGTATTACGGTCATTCCGACTAATTCTGCTCCATAATGCATTCCCAGGCCCCCTGTAAACAAACCGTAACCGGTCATGTTCTGGAAAACATCTGATGAAGTTGCTCCTGCTGCTGTCATGCACCTTGCAACCAAACTGCTCCAGTTTGCAAGATCCTTGCGGGTATGATAAATTACTGTCGGGGTTCCGGTAGTACCGCTTGAAGTATGAAGACGGACAACATCTTCCTGTTTTACAGCTAAAAAACCCTTCGGATAACTTGAACGAAGATCATCTTTTGTAGTAAAAGGTATTTCTTTTAAATCATCAAGACTTTTAATATCATTGCCGTTTGTTATTCCTGCATTATTTAATACTTTCCTGTAAAACGGTATATTTAAAGACTTATTTATTGTAGATTTAAGCCTTTCAAGCTGTAATTTATTTAATTTTTCCCTGCCTATCGTTTCAATATTTTTATCAAAAAAATTTATATCCAATATAATATATCCTTTTATACTAAAATATCTTTTTTACCTACAATAGCAATCCCATTTTTTTGTAAAACAGTAATTGCACTGTCCGGATCATCAAAACGAAAAACCATTAAAGCATGATGCTCTTTTCTTGTAACCATAGCATGCATATATTCAATATTAATATTGCTATCATTTAAAACTTTTAATACAGATGCAAGTCCTCCCGGTTTATCTGCTACCTCAACTATTACTACATTTGCAATATCAGCAGCAAAACTTTTTTCTTTTAATAATCTTAATGCTTCTTCCGGTTTATTTACTACTATTCTTAATACCCCGAAATTTTCCGTTTCTGCTATTGTTAATGCTAAAATATTTATATTATTATCTCCAAGTAAAGAACACACATCATATAAACGGCCTTTCCTGTTTTCTAAAAAAACAGATAATTGCATAATTTTCATAATTAATTCCTTTTAAATTATAAAATTTTTAAAATTAAATTTCATTAAAACAATTTTCAATATGATCTTTATCCAGACCTTTCGTAAAAATATTTACTGCTAATAAGACCAGTGCTGATATAGGTAATGCAATTAATATTGGATCTACAACAGGCCAGGGAAATTTATCTATAAGAACATCCTTACCAAAAATTAATTTACAAATACCCAGGGCTTCCGATTCTTTTTGATGAAGAAACAATAAACAAAAAACACTTACAACAGCACCGGTAATAATACTTGATATTGCAGCAATCTTTGACGTTCCTTTCCAATAGATACCTGCAAAATATGCCGGTAAAAATGTTGCCGCACAGACACCGAAAAATACAGCTGTTCCTCTTGCTATAATCCCGCCCGGCAGGATATATCCAAGCACTACACTGACTATAATAGCTAAAAATATACCTATTCGTGTTATGATAATAGAATTACTTTTAGTCTTAAATAAATTCTCATAAAAATCCCTGCCTATCGAAGTGCCCATTGCATGAAATTGCGAGCTTAAAGTAGACATGGCTGCAGATAATAAGCTTAACATAAAAATATAAACAAACCATGATGGCATTGCAGAATTTATAAACTCAGGGATTATGGTATCAGGATTTCCCTTTGCTGCCTGTATTGCTATCTGTCCCGATTGATTATAAAAATAAGCATTAGATAAAGACCCTACTACAAATGCTACACCTGTCATTGTCAAAATAAAAACACCGCCTACTAAAACTGCCCTGTTTATCTCTCTATTACTCTTAACGGTCATAAACCTGACTATTAATTGCGGTTGAGCTAATACCCCAATCCCGACTCCAAGTACCAATGTAGAAACAAGAGTCCACCACCAGTTTGAGTTAAAAGAAGGCATTGCCGTCCACCCCTGATGCCCAAGGCTCTTAAGTTTATCCGGTACTAAATGAGCCATATTGGTTAATGCCGTATGTGCAGAAATAATACCGCCAAGTTTTACATATGTCATTATTATTAAAAACAGCATTCCGACAAACATTATAGTACCCTGTAAAGCATCAGCATACATAACGCCCTTTAACCCCCCGGCAATAACATAAGCAGCAATGATTACAGAAAAAATCAATAATGCAACATGAAAATTTATATTTAATGTACTTTCAATAAAACGTGCACCCCCAATTAGTACTACTGCCGAATAAAGGGGCATAGCAATAAAAATTATAGCTCCGCCTAATATCTGTATAAATTTTGAATTGTATCGTTTTCCTAAAAACTCAGGGAAAGTATGTGCAGACAGGTTATGCCCCATTTTTCTTGTTCTTTTACCGAAAAAAATGAATGCAACAAATATTCCGATAAATATGTTGCAAAATGTCAGCCATAAAAGTCCCATTCCAAAAAGCCCGGCAACACCGCCGAATCCTACTATTGCAGATGTACTGATAAAAGTTGCACCATATGACATTGCCATTATATAAGGATGTATTGATCTTCCTGCAACAAGATAATCATTTGCATCTTTTGTTCGTTTGTAACCAAGATATCCAAGATATCCTATAACAAATAAATATAAAATAATAATAAAAGACAATAATAAATAATTCATTAGTTTTCCTCCGCTTTATAAATTTTCATTAATTTCTTCTTCTTCTTCCTGCCATTTTAATTCTTCCGTAATTTCTTCCTTTTCATGCTCTTTTCCCTTATTCCAATTAATTATCCCGTAAACAACACAGCCGATAGTACTTAAAATAGTTAAAAGATAAACCAAAAAAATCCAAGGATCATTGATACCAAACATATGTTGACTCTCCTTATTAAATAGGATCATACATATTAAACAAATATGTTTTATTATAATAAAAAAATATGAGAATAATTAATGGCTAGTTAAAGTGATCTTTTATCGACTACTCTAACAGCCTTGCCCATACTTCTTTCAATTGATTTCGGCTCCATTAATTTAACATTAACCGCAATACCCAATATAGAACTAATTTCAGTTTTAATCTTATTTTCAAGCTGAGTAAGTTTTTTTATTTCATCACTGAATAATCCGGGCTCTACCTCTACCATAATATCAAGTGTATCAAGATTTTTGCTTGTCCTGTCAACCACCAGCTGATAATGAGGCTCTGTACCCTCTATACCTACCAAAATATGTTCTATCTGTGACGGGAAAACATTAATGCCCCTTACAACTATCATGTCATCAGTTCGTCCTTTGATTTTACTTATTCTCGGACTTGTCCTGCCGCATTTACATACAGATCCAGTCATGCTTACTATATCCTTTGTCCTGTACCTTAACAACGGTATACCTTTTTTTGTAAATGTTGTGAATACCAGCTCTCCGTCTTCACCTTCTTTTACCGGCATTTCTGTTTTAGGATTAATTATTTCCGGAAAAAAAACATCGCTATAAACATGAAGCCCTTCTTTATATTTACATTCCTGGGCAACTCCCGGACCGATTATTTCACTCAATCCGTAAACATCAGTAGCCAGTAAACCCAAATTTTCTTCAATCTGATTTCTTATGGAATCACTCCATGGCTCTGCACCAAAAATGCCTAATTTCCAGCTTGACTTTTTCGGATCAAGCCCCATTTCTTTTGCTTCTTCTGCCATATACAGTGAATAACTTGGAGTACATGCAATAATTTGCGGATTAAAATCCTGCATTATTTTAAGCTGCCTCTTTGTTTGACCGCTTGAGCAGGGTATGATTGTAAGCCCCATTTCTAATGCACCGTAATGAAATCCCAAACCGCCGGTAAAAAGACCGTATCCGTAAGCAATCTGAATAATATCATTAGGCTCTGCTCCGGCACAGCAAAGAGTCCTCGCCATAACATCCGACCAGAGTGCTATATCTTCTTTTGTATACCCAACAAGTGTAGGATTACCCGTTGTGCCGCTTGACACATGAATCTCAGCAAGTTTATCTGTTTGAGAAAAAATCCCAAAAGGGTAATTATCCCTCATGTCTTCTTTTGTAGTAAAAGGCAATTTTACTATGTCATCAATACTCTTTATATTATTGATATTTATCCCTGATTCATCAAGTTTTTTTTTATAAAAAGAAGAATTTTTATAAATATAATCCAGCATGGTTTTTAATCTTTCCGATTGTAATTCCTTTAAATTTTGAGGACTCATAGTTTCTATTTTTTCATTCCAAATCATATATATCTCCTGTGTTTAACAAATAATTAAATATAAAAATTAAATTTTATAAAAATCATAATAAAATTATAAAAAAAAATCAAAAGTTTTTTATTTTATCCTTTTTAATTTTTTAAGGAAAACTATATAATATTAATCATATGGAATTAATTATATTAAAAATAAATGCAAAAGAATCAATAAATCCTGATGAAAATATAAAAAATAAATACAATACAGTATTTGAAAACGTTGAAGACAAAGATGCTCTATGCGGGTTAATATTTTTAATAAAATTATTCGGCATCCTTGATAATGATCCTGGTGCTGTTTTTGACTGTGTTGTCTATACCATATCCGGATGCTTCGGTTATGAAAGAAACTGGTCTATAAAAACAAAAAATCTAATGATTCACCTGCATAAACATGAAGAGTTAAGTGAAAGCTGGCAGAGTATTGAAACCCTGGCTAACGAATTAGTAATTACGGGTTTACCTGAAAATCATTTTATTGACTGGGACGGATTTATAAATGACGGTATAATAATTACTATCGGCGGTATTGAAAAAGTAAAAGGTAATTTAATTATTGATGAGGGCAAAAAATTATTTAAAACATTTAATTTTACTATACAGGATTTTAATGAAGAGGACAAATTAAGAGGAGAATTAAAAATACAGCATTCTTTTAACTCCAATATTAAGTATGACCCGGATAATCAAAATATAGACTTATTATGTAAAATGTTATTGGAAAAAAACGAGCATATACCTTATGCGGCTTTTGACAGAATAAAAAAAATGAATATATTTAATAAACATATCTCAAAAAAAAAATTTAATATTATTAAGGAAGGATTTATCAATGTATTAAATGAAGAAAATAATGATAAAATAAATTGGCTGAAAAAAGAAATAGCCGATTATCTGGGGTTATACGGCGATAAAAGAATAATAAATATCTTAATGAAAGGCTTAAACGGGCAGAGAGATTATATTGAAGAAGCCTTTATCAATGCAATCGGCAACATTAAATATTATGATGCATTGGATGAAATATTTAAAAAATGCGATTCACAAAGTAATGATATCAGATGGGCTGCCGCATCATGTTTGCATAAACTAATTAATAAAAAAAATAAGAATAAAATATTTGATAAATTGCTGTCAATGATTGATGATGCCAGTCAATATGTCAGAAGTGCAGTAGTTGGAATATTAGTACAATACAATGATAAAATTTTTATTGAACCTTTTATAAAATGCCTTAAAGATAATTATGACTATATAAGGCAAACCTGTGCTTATAAACTCGGTGATCTGGGTGATCCAAAAGCAATCCCGTTTTTAAAGGAACTTTATGAAAATGACTATAATGAAAATATCAGGAAAACAATCAATGAGTCCCTAGCAAAACTTGAAAAAATAAAAAAATCAAACGGCGCAAAACCGGATAGTGAATGAATAACATAAATATTTATAAAATTTTAACCTTAATTATTAATAATATAAGCAATTAGAGAGTTATTAAGGAGGAACTATATAAAATTTTAAAAAATGCTCCTTTATTATTATTTTTCCTTAACAAAACAATAATTTTATTAACAATGAAAAGGAGAAGGGATAAATTATATCGATTTTAGTATTTTTTAATCTACTGCTTAATTATAAATTCCTTATCAGATAAATTTGTATTTACATTAATAGTATTATATCTAATTTTATTAATAAGCTTAATTTTGTCCATATAACTAATCATTTTTAATTCATTAATAATATAAATATTATCCTCCTTTTTATACTGTAAAGAAATATTTATAATCTCCTCATTATTTTCGCCATATACAATATTTTTTGCTATCATGCCATTCTCATAAAAATAAATATCTCTTAAAACTTCACCTGTATTATTTTCATTATCAATTTTAATCCTGAACATTATCATTTTTATTCCATCCTCAACCGCATATTCTTTTTTTATAATATTTATTTTTGAATCCTCGATTTTATCCATGCCAAGATTAAAATATCTTGCAAACAAATCACTATTTTCTTTTACCTTTTCTGTTATAACAGCACCATCATCCCCTATTTTTTTACTAATAATATCACCTTTTTGTACAATTATAGTTATAATAGGATCCTTAGTAATAAGTTTAAATAAATCAGGAGCCTTCATATATAATAGCAATCTGCTGTTAAAATTATTTTTTAAAACATTATTTTCATCATAAATATAAATATCAATTGTACCGGAACATACAAGTGATTTAACCTTATTTTGATTATCAAGATATTTTTTAATCAAATCATTAAAATCGGATGCAGTAATATTAATCATAGATAAACATACTAAAAAAAGTATTACAAATTTTTTTTTCACCATTATTCTCCTAGTTTTTATTTATTTATGTTTTTTAATAAATCCATGAAAAAAGTTAAATACATTATTTTTCTTAAAAAAGCAATTAAACCATCTTAATTCTTTAACAGAAATTTTTTTATAATGTTTCCACCCATATATATGTACTGATAAATAACGCCAATAGCTTTTATGCCCTGCATTATCTATTGCCCTGAAAATTACAGTGTATTTTCCATTTTTAAAAAATTCTATCTGCCCGTCATAAATCATTAATTCACTATTATTTATTTTATATTCAATTTTATCAATACCGCTTACACAATCTTTTCCAATTAAATATAATACAGGATTTGATTTACAGGATGTCTTAATTATAACATATGGTCGTCTTAAATCAATTTTAATAATTACTGTCTTTGTATCCTCAGTATTATTTTGATTGTCTACTGCCCTATATTTTATAGTATAAATGCCTTCTCTTCTTATTTTTATATCTTCACCATTATATTCAATCCAATCACCGTCATTTAAAGTATATTCAATCATTTTGAGTCCTGATGCCGAATCAGCAGAATCAAAATTAAATTTCACAGGAGATATATAAAAATCATTAGCTCCCGTTTTCCCTTCAATATTGATTATTGTCTCAGGCGGAGTAGTGTCTTTAACAATAATAATCTGTTCTATCTCCGATATATTACCATTAATATCCTCTGCCTTCCATGTTACAATTGTCTCACCTAACGGAAAAGTAACAGGAGAATTATTTGTAATAGTAAAGTCAAATATATCATATGCCTCTGCAATACCAATATCAACAGAAGTATATTCACCGGCTGCTTCGATTATAATATTTTCCGGGATTATCGTAAACTCCGGAGGTTCCGTATCAACAATAATGACTTTTTGGGAAGCCGATGAAGCATTACCGTATTTATCGGTTGCCGTCCATGTAACAATTGTTTCCCCTAATGGAAACTCTGCCGGAGCATCAGATGTAATCGTTACAGGCAGTGAATCATCGTATACTACTGGTTCCGGCAATAATATTGTTGATAAAATCCCGTTTGCTTCAAAAATATATTCCGGTGTTATGATTATTTCCGGCGGGATATTATCATATACTAACTCAATTATTTTTGAAAAACATCCAATATTCCCCACATAATCTTTCACTTCAATATCAATAACATACAAACCTTCAGTAATTCCATCAGATGCATCCCATATAATTTCATTATCCCCTTTGCTTATTTTTTGAGAATGAGAATATACCTCATTATTTTCTATATCTTTGATAGATACAAACATATCGGCATCTTCATTTAAATTAAATGGTATTTTCAACTCGGCAGGGATAACAAAAAACCGGTTATCATGTATATTAAATTTAATATTAGGCGGTGTGTTGTCAACTGTAATTGTATTATCAAATATAGTTTCATTAATATTACCTGCTCTGTCAACTGCAGACACACTGATATAATATATACCGTCATTAACATCTTGATTTAAACTGTTTTTCCCATTCCATTCATTATTAACAAGTAAAGTATCCATATATCCATTGGATTTAAACAGTTCAATTTGTTTAAGATTATTTTTATTACCGATCCATATAGACAACTCTGAAATTTCATCAATTTTTACATCAAAGGCAGCATTATCAAATAAACCATCATTATTAGCAGGTGAAATAATGTTATCATCAATATCTATATCTAATAAAGGACTATTTGTATCTATAATAATTTCACCTGTATATACAGTTTTATTATCATAAAAATCACTTACAGTTAATTTGATATCATAATATCCATCGGGTATTGCATTATTACTGTTATTTAATCCATTAATCAGCCAATAATTATTATCACTATTGGCATATAATTCAATCTGTTCGGTTTTTACAACATTACCCGTTATTTTATCTATTATTAATGCTTCTAAAACGCCATTTTCATCAATATTTATCTTGATATTTATCTTGTCGTAAATATTATCATTATTAGGAGATATGTATTTATAAAAAGCATCAATTGTAAATTCCGGACCTGTTGTATCCCTAGTAACAATCATTTTGGCATACTGGTTTATTTCTATATTAGTATATCCTATAAATATATAATTTTCACCTTCATAAGGCAGCTCTATATTCTCAAAACTGAAATTTCCATTATCATCTGTAATAGCAATTGCTTTTGGTTCAGGAGTTTCTGCCTGTTTCATGCAGTATTTATCATTGCTGACATATACTGCAAGCTCTTCATTGCTTAATGCACTTCCATTTATATTAATACTTGTATTTCCAGTCGTATATCTTTTACTTCCGTTTATTTTAGGAAGATCTTTTATTAATCCTTCTAAAACAAGGTAATATGAAAAATGAGTTATTATTGCCCATGCTTTAACATAGGTATAATCAGGCATTTCATTCGTATTTCCTAATGCTTTACTGTCCCATACGATTTCTTCACCTGCAAATGCCCCATTTTCATCATAATTAACTTTTATAAGCTGCTTTATTGTATTTAACGGCACCAACTCACCGCTTTCTTTCAAATGATATATAACAAGCTCCCTTGGATCAATATCAAGTTCATCAATCTGATTTTTATTATATGTAAACTGCAGCTGCGGATAAACATCTTCAAATACATATCCATCAGGAGATAATGTAACAACTTTGCCTACAGGCATAACATCCGGGATCTGTGAAACATCTTTTATATCTTCAAAATTAAGAGAATCGATGTTTACAACAGTATCTTCCGGTATTGACCCTATTGGGAATATAATCTCAGCCTGTCCAGATGCCGATGTCATTACAGCATCATTAACAGATGTATTTACAAGATGTCCAATATATACTTCTTTAAAAACAATATTGTATTCTTCACCGACATATGAAACAAGACGCAAGGTATATTTACCGTTTAATCCGGCTACATTCCAATAAGTAATTATATTATTCTCTGGATCACTATTATAAATAGGTATATCAGTCCAAACGGTTGTTTTATCATTTTTATAACTTAATTTAATATCCCCCTCTGCACTCCCATAAACAGCGGCTAAACCTTTAAATGATTTATCATTTGTTTTCAGGATATAAGCATCGTTTAATTTTAATCCTTTTCCAAATATTGCCGTATTTTCAACTTCAATACCCTCAAATTCATTTTTATCGAGACAAGTTAAATTTATATCATATCCGCTTATCTTACCGTTATTTGTATAATCTCTAATTTCAGGATCAATAACAATTTTATCATTATCAATATTCATTCCATCATTGCCTGTATGATATATATTTCTAAAAGCCGTATTTTCTTCTGCACTAAAATCATACAGATCCGATATTCTGACTTCTTTTAGTCTGCCGTATCTGTTAAGTTCATCAAGATTTAAATCATTTCGTTGAGAATGCATAGCATCATTATTTACAATATTGTCCTGATTCAAACTCCAATCAGCATCGGTAATTTCATCTATAAAATTATCAGAAATCTCATAATCGCCTAAATTATTTTCTATAAAATCTGTTAAAGGATTAAATATTATATTTTCAGATTGAATATCATTAATTTTCCATCTTTTTACATTTATATATTCAAAATTACTGTCAATAATACTGTTTAGACCGGCTAAATTAAGGCTTGCATTATAGCCTTTATCTTTATTAAATTTCATTACCGTATCTATATCAAAGCTGCTTACATCATTATCAAAATATATATTTTGCTTTGGGCTGTCTTGAATACAGTCAACCGGCACATAAAAATTTGGGATTAATTCGGAAGAGTCTCTTTTTCCATTAATATAGGTATCGGGTATACCATCTTCAATACTGCCTATCCTATGACCCTCAAAAAAACTTTCTCTATCAACCTCTGCCGGGAATGGATAATTTATCCTGTCTTCTGCCATAGACTCAACAACTACATAAAAACTGTCATCTTTAACATAAGGCACTTCTATATCATCAACTGCTTCAATATCCCATTCAACAGTTCTGGTTAAATGAAATCTAATTTTCCCGTTTTCTACTGTTGTATTATATGCAAAATCATTATTTTCATCAGGGAATGGTATTTTTATTTTATTCCTTCCGGTTAATTGACCTACCAATATAACATCATCAGATTCATCAACACTATAATTCATTAATTCTGTTCCATAACTTATTGTCCCGTTATTATAATCCGTATTATTATGATAATCCTCCCCAATATAATAAAAATAGTATTCAGGATTTTCTCTCCAAATTTCCTTAGTCTTATCATCAGGCGACATACCGGTTGACTTTTTCGGATCAGCATCTATAAGTTTTGTTGTTCTTTCCTCTTCAGGTATTCCTATATGAACATAATCTGTTTTATGAGAATAATCAGTTTCCTGCTCTATATCAGGACCGATTACAGCTATACCATCACAATTTGCAAGGTATCTGGCAAGATTAAAATTTTCATCCGGTACATATGTTCCTTTAACAGTAAATGTTACTTTTACATACCTCACCTTATGTCCCTTATCAACAATATTATACCCGTTTATTTTTACACTATCCATAACGACATTTGTATAACCGGCACCTGATGTTATTTCAAAATAGCCGGGATCTATCGTCCCTTTATCAAATTTTTGAAAACCATTTGCAATACCCGGTTTCCATTTATCAATCTTAAATGTTTTTGTTGTATATGTAATTTCAAATTTCAAATCATGATCATTATTTAATTCATTATTTTCAGGATCATAAGAAAACAGTATGCGGCTGTCTTCTATATCTATATCAACATAATAATTATTATGATCTCCCTTTCTATATTCAGCTCTTAATTTAATTTGATTTATCTTAAAACTGGCCCATAATTCCTTATATATTGTCCTGAATGCACCCATATAATTTAAATCAGGATAAGCCTCTACTGCTTTTGTACCTTCCGGTTTAACTGTAAATTTTACATCTCTATCAGGCAAATATTGTCCTTTAGGTGTAATATTTACCCGGTATCTATAATCTCCTTTCAATAATTGTTCACCATTATACTCTTCTGTTGTATCAAAAGGATAAAATTCTGTAATAATACCGTTATTCTTGATTTTAGCATCCTGTACAATTATGCTGCCTAATTCCGGGTAATAAAATTTATCCATTACAAATACGCTATTATCTTCCAATGAATGAGCATTAATCACGACAGCATAAATACCGGCAGGCACAATATTATTCTCATTATCATCTGCAAACCAGTCATAACCTGTATAACCGGATTTATCAATAGGACTTGTATTTACTTCCTTAATTAACTCATTTGACTCATTATATATCATAATATTTAAATAACCCGGTTTATTTAAGTAAAGTTTAATATTGCAGTAATCAAGAGTATCAACAAGAGGCTGTATTATGTTATTTGTTACTGTTAAATCTTCCGCAATAAATACTGTTTTTATGTCTACTGTACAGGTATCCTTTCCTTTTCCTCCATTTCTGCCGTAGGCTTCGATACCGATTTTATATAATCCGTTTTTAACAAATCTGCCGAGATTATCCTTACCGTCCCAGATAACAGGCGGATAATCACTGCCGGGGAATACCTTTATACTTCCGGTATCAACAAGTGATTTATTTTTACCGATAAAGATATCCGAGTTATTGATATCAGCCATTACAAATAAATTTAACTCCGCATCTTCAGGTAATGAAAATCCAAACTCATAAAAACTCCCGGGCTCAATCGTTACTACAGCAGAATACTGAATACCGCCTTCTATAAGATTTACCGGTGTAAATGGATTCCCATCCTGATCAATAAAATTAAACATCGGCATACTTGATTTTAAATTTAATATAAAATTTAAACTGTCAGACTCATTATTTTGCAGGTGTATAAAATTTTTATCACCGGTTTTATAAAAATATGCTCCCGTACTGTCAAATATACCCGGTCTGCCTTCCATATCATTACTGTTTTGATTATAATAAGCAGTCTGCTTGATAATCTTATCACTATCGTCTTTTACATAAGAATAAATATCTACAGGATTGTCAACAGAATGAGTTATATTATAACCTATTGTCAGTTTATTATTCAAATTAAAATCAATTAATTGGGTTGTGCTTTTATATTCATCTTCTATATCAACATCAACATCCAGATTTATACCTGTATCCATTATCCTGTATGTTTTAACTGCACCTATTGCGTACCCTTTCTCTTCACGGGCAACGACAAGTAATGTAACAAGATCATCATTTAAACCTGCAGTGTCAAAGGACGCCAGAAGATTATTACCTTCTACCGTAAACATGCCGTAATTATCAGGCCATGATGATTTCTTCTGATAACCTGGTACTGTCAGACCCGCTGTTTCCCAATCCATAAGATTGTCAAGATCCAATGGTACTGCGTGTTCTCCATATTTATAATAAAGTTCATATCTTTCTAATGAATAATTATTATCCCACTTAGGATCATAAATATTGCCGTAAATAGAAACTATACCGGATATAATCTCATTTTCTTCGGGAAAAATAATTTCAGGGGGCATTGATTCTTTTATAAATGCACACTGCTCAATAGCAATATTACTGTTTTTATCTTCTGCTTCAATCCTTATATAATATTTCCCCGGAGTTAAAGAATCCGGCAGATTAAAAATTTTATAAAATTCTTCATTTTCAAAAATACCGGTACTATATCCCTCAAATGTATCTATTTCATTCCCAAGATTATCAAATAAGCTTATATTTATATTAATTTTACTGCTTTTATTATAAACAACATCATCCGCTTCATTACATTTAAATTTTAATTCAACCTGCTTATCATTTTTATCAAGTGTAAACGGATTAATATAAGCATCTATAATATTTGGATTAGTCCTGTCAACTATAACAGAAGTAAATTTAACAGGATCACTGATATTACCGAGAGGATCCGTAAGAGTCACGGTTATGTCATACTCTCCATCTTTAAATACATTTACTCCATGGCTGTAATAAGCTAATGTAAAAACAGATTCATCTTCATTTAATATATATTCCGTACGATTAAAAGACTGCTTTTCATTCACATTATAAACCTCGATTTCCATTACGGCATATTCTTCCCAATCTTGAAGATCACAGGAATAATTTAATTCAAATAAACCTGATTCAAGATTTATAAGATCAGTATTTAAGTCAATCGAGTAAAATTCAGGAGCAGTATTATCAATAATTACCTCTGCCGTTGATAATGATTCATTATTCACCCTGTCTGCAGCTTTGATGCTTAATTCATAAAATCCTTCATCCAGCTGAGTATCACCATTCCAGCCGTTCCATGAATGTGCGTAAGCTCCGAGCCTTGCAGGATTTTTATTATAAATATTATCAACAACAGCTCCATTTCTAGATAAAGCAACTTCCAGGTCCGACAGAAGAATAGTATCAACATCAAAACCTTCCATAATTCCATACTTATATGGTACTGTATCTTTAATATAATAAGATAATCCGTTTTGATTATTTTTATCTTTATTTGAGAATACATATTTATCTTCAAATATAATTTCAGGAGCCTCTGTATCAACCCAGAATCTCCAATATTGGCTGTTTGTTATTCCGCCATAGGTTACTGTAAACTCTATTTCGTGATTTCCTTCATCTAACCCGTAAAGTTCAGCATATATTTTTCTATTTTCCTCATCCTTTGTTATATTTGTACCGATCAGCTGTCCGTCCAGTGTTATTGAGTAATCAGCATTCATAAACCATTCGTCAGGAATTGTTGTACCATCGCCTATATGTAGACAATTTACTGATAAAGTAAAAGATTTTTTATCAACATATTCATTCATTTTCGGGTAATCAGGTTTAATAAATGGAGGAGCTGTAATCTGTAATACAACAACACTTTTGTAGAAAATCCTACCTGCCGGATCGATAAATTTAAATAAAACTTCATTATATCCCTCTTTAAAATGGGGAGATATTAAAATTCCTCTCCCGTCATTACAATAGAAAAATTCTGCATCTGCCATTTCTGTATCTATAAATGATTCCCCGTATTCTTCTATAGCTGTATTATTTAATTCTTCATCGAAATATGTAATTTTTTTATAATCACTGCCATTAATTGAATATTCAAAATTCATTCCCTCATAATAATTATATATATTTAATGGAATTACATATACATAATTTGTAACCTCTAAATAATTTAATGCATCCAGTTTAATCTTTTTATTGCCTATGTTTGATTCTACTTCACGATAAAGTATACTGTTAAAACCTTTATCATATTGAATGCTTACATCATCATAATATTCAATATTATTACCATAAATATCCGTTGTTTCATCTTTGCTGTTTTCAAGGCTTCTATGATCGATTACATATACATTATTAGGAGACCGCCAGTTATTATAACCAAATGTAAATAAATGATATAAATCCCTTGTATCATCCTCCGTTAAATTATCAGTTTCTTTATAATCCCAATCAGGAATTACAAGAGGCCCGTCCAGTTTACTGGTCTTCAAAGTACTAAATGTCCTTGTCATTTGAGATATATCAGAATAAGGATTATCTTCTTTATGATAATCAGGATCATCCATTTCTTTTTTTAATTTTTTATCAAATAAATAATTATTAAAATAAATATATCCATCCCCGCATTTGTGACTATCTTTTTTCAATTTATTTTTTATTGCACTTACAGGCATAAATAATGCATTTTGAGACCATTGATGACATCTATAATATGAAAACATAAACTCATCTTTTAATCTGGATCGGCTTGGGTTTGTATTGCCTAAAATGTCCTGTACCAACTTTTGATATTTACTGGTAGTGCTGATATGATAAACATAAGCATTACCGTTATTTGCAATAGGATTTACTTTATATTTCTTATCCAATCCTGTAGATTCACTATGGCAAAAAAGTATTGCACCCGGCTCATGTTTTATTCCTAAGACATCAAAAAAAACAGGAGTCAAAACTTCAAGTAAAACCCCGGAGTTGCTAACATCATCACTGTTTGCTTTTAATATACTTACACATATCATAACAATATCTATAATCAATTTAAACAATGCAAGACTTCTATGTGTTAATAATCCAATGCCATATGCAGCACTATGTAATCCAAGATATAATTCTCTTGTTAAGCCGCTATCTGCAAGTTCTGCATTACTAATCAAATTAAAAGCAAGACTTAATAATATTCTTCCCTGGATCAATCCTGTTAAAATTAAAAATGGAATATCAGTAACACTTCTTCCTTCATTTTTAATTGACTCCACACCGGATACAGTAAGGTTGTGTATCTGTATTTCTTCTTCTATTCCTGTATTCCCCGTATACTTCGGCGGATCTTTATCCCGGTACCGGCTTATAAAATCCGAATCATGAGGCAGATCCTTTAAAAGCTTAACCCGTTCAGGATCAAATCCTTTAACAAAATCTCCTTCAAACATACCTACACCAAAACCAAGCATCATGTCAAAAAAGGAAGCGTCATCATTATCATCAATTATTTTTTTTGCTATTAATCCTCCAGATAAATGATCGAATTCAAGAAATATTACAGCAAGTAACAATATTGTATCAATAGTAATACATAAAAATCCATGGTAAAATAAAATTTGACCGATTAAATATGTAAAAGGATTACACATAAGTATTCCCCCGACAATCATCTCAATAGAAGCTAAAACTATATTAGCTATACATGCAGCAGTCATTGAAGCGATCCAACTCTGCAACTCATAATTATCCGTAAAAGTAGATTTAATATCATTGTAGTTATTAATAGCAAATTTTGAGGTTTCACTTCCTGCCAACGGCCCATCCTGTATTAAGGCAGTATCAACAATATTTTCTCTCTCCTCCCTGAAAATAGGATATAAAAAATTTTCAGCATCGTCATCTGTTGATATTTCAGGATTATTTTCTTTTAAATTATCGATTAATTTTCTGTAAACAGGGTAGTAGTCCAGATTTTCATCCCGGATATCAGATTTAAATTTACTAAAAGTATAATCTCTGTAAAATTCATAGAGCCTTTCAGACTCGGGTGCAGTTAAATATCTTAATGTAAACATGCCTCCCATTGAATGAGTAAAAATTTTTAATGTATTAGGAACATCATATCTTTGAACAACATCAAATAAATTATCTGACAATAATTCTTTTACACTTCCGGAGATATCCCATTGCTGCGGGACATCAATTTTTTCACCATTTTCATCATCTATTTTATAAGTAGGAATATTACCCTCTTCATCATAATTAATAATAGGTTTTAAATTATTGATTTTATCAGATAAGTATGCCTTTGAAACATACAAATCATAAAATCTAATATCATTTCTTAATAAAACCATAATTATTATTTCTTTATCTTCATCAGGAATCATATCTGCATATTCGGATTCATAAAAAAATTTTCTATAAATCCAATCAAGCTTAGCAAGAGAAATAAAACATTGCGGATTATCCATTTTAATATTTGTATTATAATTGCCATCAGGATCTATATTATTTAATCTGGTAGATCCATTGTTAAAATTACCAATTTCATTTATATAAGTTAAATTATTGTCATGCCTGCTTTGAGACATTTTATAAGCAAATACATTATTCCTTGCATAATCAGGAATTACAAAAGTGCCCTCATAAAGACATCCGGGGAGATTATTATAACCTGCTCCTGCTCTTTCAAAATTACCCGGATTCTCAAATCCTGTTGCAGGATAACCATGTATACCGATACCAATATAAGTATTGGCATTATACATAACCTGTTTTTCCGATGAATTCATAAACAATGTAACGGTAAGATTTACTATAAAAATAATTATTAGTTTAACATAAATAGACTTCATCATTGCATTCTCCTGATTACTTAAATATGATATTCCTATTATAATCTATATATTAATATTATTTAAAGCGTCAAAGTATCTTTAGTGGAAAAAAGTATCCCTAGGGATAATGTATATTTTTAATAAATATTATTAATTGATTAAACTATATCTGTAAGTAGTTCATAATTTTGACAAAATTACATTCTTTTGATATATTAAGTTAAATTATTAATCAGGTTACAAAATGAATTCATTAATATATTTATGGCTCGGGGGCTGTATCTTCCTGGCAATATATCATTTATTTGTTTATATAGGCAGAAGACAAGATAAAAGTAAGCTTGCATTCTTTTTATGGACTTTATGCATGTGTGTTTTTATATTTTTTGAAGGATATTTTAACAGCCCTCATGTAATAAATAAAAACAATTTATTTAATATTCTGCCGTTTAATTATCATATAATGTTTGGCAGTCAAACATACTTACTGTTATGTATTTTAAAATATCCGGAAAAAAAAAGAAATATATTTTTATTGATGTTTTTAGGATTAACTATAATTATTGCAATAGTATATATCATATTCTTTATTTTTAATTCGTTTATACCCTTTTATTTTTACTTGATACCGCTTGAAATATCAATAATTACCACTACTATTTATTATATTTATTATCTTCTTAAAAGCAAAGATATTAAAAAAAAGGAAAAAATTATATTATTCTGTATATTATTCTTGGTACAGATTCCACTATTTTTTGATAATCTTTTAATAATGTTCGGTAACAGACTCCCACTTTTAATCGGACAAATTTTTTCTGTATTAATCTTTTTTAGTCTTGCATATATTATAACATCCAGTTTTAATAAAGAGTATGCAAATCTATTAGAACTCAAAGATACATTAGAACAAAAAGTAACAGACAGGACACTATTATTACAGGAAGCAAAAGAAAAAATAGAAAAAACAAGTAAAGAAAAAATAAATTTTTTTGTCAACATAGCACATGAATTAAAAACACCATTAACATTAATGAATAATTTTTTAGCTGATGATATAAAAAAAAGAGGTAATTCAAATGATATAGAAATTGTTAAATATAATTTAAATAAAATTAATAAAGATATAATAAATTCACTTGATTTGCAAAAAATAGATAATAACTCATCTCTTTATAATCATGATCAAATCATTAACCTGTCCTATCTAGTCAATATTATATCTAATATGTATAAGAATATAACTCTTAAAAAAAATATTGAATTATTGACTGATATTGATGATAATTTTTATATAAAAATAAACACAACAGCAGCAGAAAGAATTATTAATAACCTGTTAGATAATGCAATCAAATATACAGACTCAGGTAAAATTATAATTACGCTTAAAGAAAAAAACAAGATAATATATTTATCAATAAAAGATACCGGTATCGGTATAACGGAAGAACATCAAAAAAATATATTTAAGCCATATTATCAAATCTCTTCTAAAAAAAGCAATATTCAGGGACTGGGAATGGGGCTAAATATTGTAAAAAATATATTAGATGAAATTAAATCAAGTATTGAGGTAAAAAGCAAATTAAATCAAGGGACAGAATTCATAATTAAATTTAACAAATATGATTTAAAAGAAAACGATGCGGTTATAGATAATAATATAAATAATAATCCTATTATTATACCGAATTTAAAATTAAAAGAAGAGGAATATGATAATAGCAAAAAAAATATTTTTATTATTGAAGACAATATCCAAATGCTTTCATATTTACAAAAATCACTACTAAAATACCATAACATTTTTTATGCTGTAAATGGTGAAGAAGCACTGCATAAGATTAAATGGATACCAAAACCGGATATTATACTGTCTGATATAATGATGGATAAAATGGATGGATTCGAATTTTATGAAGAATTAATGAAAAGAAAAAAGTACTATAGCATCCCATTTATTTTTATAACGGCAAAAATCGATATAAACGAAAAATTAAAAGCTTTTAAATATGGCGCAATTGATTTTATAACTAAACCTTTTATTATTGATGAATTAATTGCAAAAATTAATTCAATATTAAATTTAAAAAAATCACTTAGAGAAAATAATATGAAAAATTTTATGAAAAAAATAGGCAATATGCTTGTAGAATCCGAAGAAAATGACTTTCAAGAAAAATATGAAAAATATAAAATTTTACAAAAAGAAAAAGAAGTAATAGAATTATTAACAAAAGGACATGAATATAAAAACATAGCTTATAAGCTTAATCTGTCAGAGAGTGCAATAAAAAAAAGGATTAGAAATATTTATAAAAAATGCGGTGTTCAAAATAAGATAGAATTATTAAATCTTTTAAATGAAAATTAATTTTTTTACACTTATTTTTTTTTCTTATCTTTTTTATCCTTATAACTCTTTTTATCATTCTCAATAAAAACAAACAAAGATTTATAATTATTAGCATATAAAAAAGCACCGACAATTGCAGTAAATGGGGCTACACACACAAGCCCGAAACTGCCGACAAGAGTATGTAAAACTTCTGCTGCAACATAATTTATGTTTAATATATTTAATACAGGGGTTTTTTGAGCTATAAATACCATAAGCATTGTTGTATATCCCCCTGTATAAGCAAGTAATAAAGTTGTAGTCATTGTACCGACAACAGCTTTGCCTATATTAAATCCTGAAAACATTAATTCTTTAAAAGAAATTGATGGGTGCTTTGATACTAATTCTTTCATAGATGCAGAAATATCCATTCCCAAATCCATAACTGCACCGGATGATGCAATGAAAATTCCTGATAAAAATATTTTTCCTAGATCAAGATGGGGATATCCTGAATATAATAAAGTCTCTGCAAAAGGTTTTACCGCACCATGTATTTTAAATAATTTACCGAATAATAAAGATAAAATACAGGTCAATATTATACCGGTAGATGCTCCTAAAAAAGCCACCAAACCTTTTCTATTAATTCCTGCTACTAAAAAAATTATAACAAATGTTATTATAATAGTTATAATAATTGAAATTATTACAGGATTATATCCTTTTAAAATAAATGGCAAAAGAACTTTCCAGATTACAACGATAGTAAAGATAAAAGATATTACTGCTTTTGCACCAATAAACTGCGCAAAAAATATTAAAAGAATTATAAATGTTAATAATAATAAAAATTCTATATTAATCCTGTAATGATCTAAAACATTTGCATAAATAATATTGTTGCCATCAAGATTACAAACAACAAAAACTTTATCTCCTTTTTTAAAAAACTTATCCAGCTCCATTTTTCCAACTAAATTATTAATAGCATCAATCTTTACACCCTTAAATCTTGTATTTAAAATTTCAATTTTTAATGCCTGCACTCCAGCTTTTACTATACCATATTGCTCCACATTGCTGTTGTCAACTTCCAACACCATGGCTTTTACCTTAATATTATCTCCGATATTTTCCGGCTCAAATCCGGTTGGTATTACCAGCAAAACAGTAATGGCTATTAAAACAAATATAAAAAAAGAGATATTTGTATAAAATCTATATTTTTTCATAATTGATATTTCTCTTAATTAATAAGGGGCTGCCCAAAAAGTATATTGAATAATCAAACTCCATACTCAATTTAAATGTCGGGAGAATGAATTTTACATTAAATTTATACTGTTTAGACACCCCTTCTTAAAGTTAACTTATAAATTATTATTTTTGACTTATCATTTTACTTGCATTTGTAATAAGGATAACTTTGTTATAAATATCAGTATTATCATAATATCCATTAAATAAATCATGACCATTGCCTATTGCAAAAGTAGGAACAGGCACGCCTGTATGTGAATATGATGTCCAGCCTATACCGGCTTTCTGATTTAATACATGAGTTATAGTTACTGTTAAAGGCTCATAACCTCCGTATAATAAAAATGTATATTCATCTTTGCTTTTTTCTGTTTCTCCCTTAATACTTTTCATAAATGCTTCTTCTATTATTTTCTTTTGATATTCTGTTAATCCCATAGGATTATCACCACTGGCATTTACATCTATACCAAAAGCATTTTTAATGTCTGATGCAATATCCTGCAACTTTGCATTATTTTCATTGTGTGTTTTTTTGTAATCAACCAATATTTTATTAAACTCGATATAAGACATTTTCTGGTATTTTATTTTATCAAAATATGTAGAATATTCCGTACCGGCAAATCCAATTGTCATTCCTCCACATTCATGATCACCGGTTACAATAATTAAAGTTTCATTTGGATGTTTTTGATAAAATTTTAACGCCTCTCCAATAGCATCATCAAAAGCCAATGTATCATAAATTGCACTTGCCGCATCATTTGCATGGCAGGCCCAGTCTATCTTTCCTCCTTCTACCATTAAAAAAAACCCCGCCGGATTATCTAAAAGATCAATACCCTTCTTTGTAAATTCTGCAAGAGAAATGCTGTCATTTTTTCTATCAAGTTCATAATAAAGCGCTTGATCACTATCGAGATATTTATCAAAAGCCATAATCTTCTGATTTTTACTTTTTAAAGACATAAAATCTTTTTTATTATTAATTATTAAAAATCCATTTTCCTTTGCAATCTCCATTACATCTTTTCTGTCTTTTCTTTTTCCTGCAAGATTACCTTTAGGTGCTCCTCCTGCAAAATAATCATAATCGCTTTTTGCCATCTGTACGGCAATTTCATAATAATTATTTCTTGTCGGTTCATGCGCATAAAAACAAGCAGGAGTTGCATGATCTATACTAACACTGGATACAATGCCTATTTTTTTGCCCATATCTTTAAAAATTTCTGCTAATGTTTTAAATCTTAATTTTTTTGAAGAATCCATACTGATTACACCAGAGTCTGTTTTTTTACCAGTTGCAATTGCTGTTGCAGCTGCAGCAGAGTCAGTAATAAAAGAATCTGCTGAAAATGTTGTTGTCAAGCCCTGAGCCGGCATCTTAGACATATTTAAAGTTTTTATTTCTGTTTTATTTGAACCAGCAGCAAGAAAAATCTCGGCACTATTTATTTGAGGCAAAGCCATCCCATCACCAATAAATAAAAATATATATTTTGGAGCTTTCCCTCTGTAAACATCTTTTGATTTTTCCTTAGAAAAAACAAATTGAGGTATTATTAATCCTAATAACAAAATGATTACTATTACTTTATTAATCCTTTTTAAAAATTTAAAGTACATTATTTCCTCCTGAATATAAAAAATTTTAAAAAAAATAATTCATATTTGTAAGGAAATAATTAAACAATGATTAATATTCAGTTAAAACTAATAAAAATATTTATTATTTTAACAAAAATAATTAACAAAAAATTAACAATATTTTACTATAAGGCATTATCATAATAAAATATTTAGGATGATAATGATTATAAAAGAAAAAGCGTATCCACGTGCAGGATTAATAGGTAATCCTTCAGACTGTTATTTTGGTAAAACCATTTCATTTACATTTATCAATTTTTTTGCTGAGATTACTTTATATGAAACACCCAAACTGGAAATTTTACCTAATGAAAAAGATCATTCAAAATTCCATGATATTCATAAATTAGCTGAAGATGTAAATTTATACGGATATTATGGCGGTATTAGGTTATTAAAAGCCGCAATAAAAGTTTTTTATGATTATTGTAATCAAAATAAGATTGCTATTATAAACAAAAATTTTACAATAAAGTATTACTCAAATATCCCGCATCGTGTCGGACTTGCGGGATCCAGTGCTATAATTACAGCCTGTTTTAAAGCCTTATTAAAATTTTATAATATAAAGATACCAAATCCGGTATTGGCAAACTTAATACTCTCTGTAGAAAAAGATGAACTCGGCATTTACGCAGGTTTGCAGGACAGAGTCATTCAAGTATATCAGGGATTAGTTTATATGGACTTTAATGAAGATATATTAAAAAAAACAGGATATGGTTATTATGAAAAACTGGATTATAGTTTATTGCCTCCATTATTTATTGCATACAGGCTGGATCTGGCAGAAGGATCTGAGGTTGTGCATAACTCCATGAAAAAAAAATATGATAGTGACGATAAAGATATTAAATCAGCCGTGGAAAAATGGAAAAATCTAACCGAACAGTTTAAGGCTTTTCTTTATAAAAAAGATAGAAAAAAATTATCAGAGTTAATTAATCAAAATTTCGATATAAGAAGAAGTATTGCAAATATAACAAAAAAAAATTTAGAAATGATTGATACTGCAAGATCAACCGGTGCAAGTGCAAAATTTACAGGTTCAGGAGGGGCAATAATTGGCACTTATAAGAATGAAAAAATGTTTAATGATCTCAAAAAAAAATTAAAAGTATTAAATATTAACATTATACATCCAACTATAATATAAAATGAAATCGGAGTAATAATATATGATTAAAAAGGCAATAATACCGGCAGCAGGTTACGGTACTAGATTTTTACCTCTATCAAAATCAAGCCCTAAGGAAATGCTGCCAATAATAGATAAACCTACAATACATTATGTTGTAAATGAAGCAGTAGAAGCAGGTATTATGGATATTTTATTGATAACCGGTAGAAGTAAAAGAGCAATTGAAGAGTATTTTGACAGAAACTATGATCTTGAGAATGAATTAAAAAACAAAAATAAAATAGATGAATTAAAAATGATTAAATCAATCTCATATCTTGCAAATATTCATTTTATATGGCAAAAAAAATTAATGGGATTGGGAGATGCAATACTTCATGCAAAATATCATGTTAATAATGAGCCGTTTGTTGTACTATTAGGGGATACAATAATCAAAGATAAGTACCCAATAATTAATAAATTAATAAATATTTATGAAGAATATAAAAGTCCTGTCTTTGCTCTTGAAAAAGTAGAAATAAATAAAATAAGCAGGTACGGCATTATCACCGGTACAAAAATAAAAAATAATTTATATGAGATAAATGATATTATAGAAAAACCGGAAATAAATAATGCCCCAACAAACTTGGCTATTGCCGGTAGGTATTTATTCACCCCGGAAATTTTTAGTTGCATTGAGAAAACGAAACCAGGCAAAAATAATGAAATACAGATTACAGATGCAATAAAATTATATTTAAAACAAAAGAAATGCTATGGATATATAATATCCGGAAAAAGATATGATATGGGAAACAAATTTGATTTTATTAAAACCAATATCGAATATGGACTTGAGAATGCAGAATTAAAAAAAGATTTAATAAAATACTTAAAAGAAAAAGTAAAAAATATATGAAAGACCAACTATATATTATCGATACAACAAGCCCATTTTTTATTAATCACGACCATGATTTTATAAATTGGTCAAAAGTACCCTATCACCATCTGGAAAAAAACGGTAAAGTACATAAAAAAACCCATAGACATATAAGATTTAACTATGAAAAATACATAACAAAAATACAGGGAATCGGATATAACGCAGTATCTATTGATGATCTCTGTCATCTTGTCATATTTGATTTTTATCCTGATGAATTAAAATCAAAAATAAAAAAATATAATAATAAATTTAAAAAACTTTTTAAAATTACCAAAAGACATAATTTAAAAATCTTTATTACAACCGATATAATGTTTTTTAATGAAAGCATATTTAAAAAAACAGGATACAATGATAAAAAAATAATCAGCATCCTGAAAGATGCCATAGAATATACCTTTAATAATTATAAAGAAATAGACGGTATAATATTCAGGATCGGGGAATCAGACGGCATTGATGTAGAAGGTGATTTTAAAAGCAAACTTGTTTTAAAATCACCGAAGCAAACCAATAAATATATTGCTAAATTACTCCCAATATTTGAAGAATATAATAAGCTATTAATATTCAGGACGTGGACTACAGGGGCTTATAAGACAGGTGATTTATTATGGAATAAAAAAACATATCATAAAACATTTAACGGCCTGGATAGTAAAAATTTAATAATATCAATGAAATATGGAGAAGGTGATTTTTTCAGATATCTTGAGACAAATGACTTATTTTCTTATGGTAATCATAAAAAAATAATTGAACTTCAAACAAGAAGAGAATATGAAGGTTTTGGAGAATACCCTTCATTCACCGGATGGTATTATAAAAAAATTTATAATGAAACAAAAAAAATTAATAATATTATCGGAATACATGTATGGTGTCAAACAGGAGGATGGTCGTCATTTAAAAACTTTACATTCTTAAAAAAAACATCATTCTGGAACGAATTAAATACATTTGTAACATTGAAAATTTTTAAAAATAACTATAGCGTTAAAAGGGCAATAAAAGAATTCTATCAAAATAAAAAGGCAAATAAATTTATTACCTTTTTAAAACTTTCTGATAATTTAATAAATAACCTTCTTTATGATCCAGTATTTGCAAATCAAAAGTTATATTTTAATAAACTGAGAATCCCTCCGATACTTCATATATTCTGGGAAAACATAACAATCACAAATGCAATAATACTGTTTTATAATATTTTTAATACCAACCCGGTTAAATCATTAAAATATGGAGAAAGTGCATATAATTCCCTAAAAAAAATGAAAGAAATCGCTGATGAATTACAGCTTGACTATGATTACAACTTTCAAAATGATACATTTGAGTTAATCCTGCTATGCAGAAAATTTATTTATATCCAAAATAATAGAAAAGAACAATTAGCTAAGATTGATAAATTAATAAAAAAATATAAGAAAATTCATCCCAGAATATATAAATTTTATATTTATTACAATGAAAAAAATAAACTAAATTTGCTGAAAAGTATAATTAAGCTGTCGATAAGAAAACAAAAAAAATACAGAATAATAGATAGGATTTTATTTAATCCTTTTTGTCTAAAAATATATCTGTTTTTTTACTTTATATTTAAAAAAAATTTCCCTCAATTTATGGGCAACCAGGCAATGCCTGTAAGCACCTTTTTTAAGTAAAATATTTAACCGCATTTTAGGAATGAAATAATACTTTTTCATTCTCATTCTCCACATACTACATTTTTGTAGCTAATTCCAACATAAATGTATTAATACCGGTAAGTCTAAACAAAAAACGGCTTATTTCCTGGGAATTCTAATAAAATATTTGGCATGATAAATGCTTAAACTAAATAAATATAATTACAAGGAGGAATGCTATGAGAAATATAAAAATCAATAATTTATTAATTGAAATTATGGAAATCTTAAGTAAAAAATTAAACATCAAAAATGCAATAATCAGAAAATTAATTAATAATGAATTAATAATGATAGGTACTTATGGTTATGAAGAAAATGAAATAACCGAGGTTAAAAATATCAGAGAAGGCATATCGGGATTATGTGCAGCTAAAAATATTACAATAGTAATAAATGATCTGGAAGTATATAATAATATTTATTTTAAAGGAATAAACAGCTTAAAATCAACTATATCTGTTCCAATAATACATAATAATGAAATTATAGGCACTTTTAATGCTGCAAGTATTTATAAAAATAATTTTGATAAAAATAAAATCGAGATTATAGGAAAAATTATAAATATTTTTAAAAATGCTTTAATAGATTATCCCGATATTGAAATGATATTTTTAAAAAACTTCATCAAAAAATACGGATATAATATATATGAAAATTATTAAATCTGCAAAATAAAAGGGAATAAAAAAACAATTTAAAATAATTCTATTCCCTTTTATAAAATTAAGTAATAAAAAGCCTTTTATTTAACATGTTTTCTTTTATTAAAAGGTTTTAAGAATACAAAAAGCGCAGGAGTAATAAATAAATCTGCAATCAATGCAGATAATATACCTGCTCCTGATAAAACTGCAAGATGAACCATGCTTTTTATTTTAGACACACAAAAAACACCATAACCCAGTATCAAAATAACAGAAGTAAATATTATCGCTTTTCCTATTTTTTTAAATGTTTCTTTATTAGCAACTCGATAGTCATTATATGTATTTAACTCTTGTTTAAAATGAACAAAATAATGAACAGTATCATCAACTGCTATACCAATTATCATCGGAGCAATCATAACGGTCAATAAATCTATATCATATTTTAATAATCCCATTATACCTGTAATTACACCAATTGGTATTATATTAGGTATCATAGATATTAATCCTGCTTTAAATGATCCCAATACAATAATCATCATAATAGTTATTGCAATCAATGCCATAAATACTGAATAGATTTGACCATAAGAAAGCATATTCATCATCTTAATCATAACCGGCATATCTCCTGTTATAGTAAATTTTGTATTCACAGGAAAATTTAATCCGGCATAAATCTCCAATTCCTTAAATTTTTTTACAAGTGTTGTTGAAAATTTTTTTGCTTGTACGGATAATCTTAATGTTTTATAATCATAATCTATCCAGTCATTTAGAGTATCTCCCCCTGCCATTTCATATAAAATTAAATACTGTGCTATTAAATTTTGAAAATCTGGTATAACATTATATTTTGCATCATTATTATTCATTGTCATATTAATATCTTTTATCAGATTAACCAATGAAAATGATAAACTGGTTTCATCCCATTTATTTACCATTTTATCAATGTTTTCAATATTTTTTAAAACATCCGGATTTTTTGCCATATCATTCTCGGGTAATTCCACCAAAATCTCTATCGAATAAATCCCACCCAGTCTATCTGTAACATATTTAGAGTCATTCACATATTTAACCTTCTCCCCAATCATATTCATGAGTTCGGAATCAACATTAATTTTAAATGAAAAAAATATCATACTTACAACTATAATAATAGTAATTATTACGGATATTAAAGCCTTATCAATTACAAAATCAGCCCATTTAACAAAAAATTTTTCAGGTAGTTCTAATTTCAAGAAAGAATTTTTAATTTGTTTCTGTTTTTTCCCAAATGAAAAGAAAACAGGGATTATTATCAATACTAGTACATATGTAATAAATACACCCAAACCGCAGATTATTCCCATATTTCTTATTGGTTTTATAGGTACTGCTAAAAATGATATAAATCCCATAACGGTTGTAATACAGGTTAAAAAACATGGCCAGACTGAATGATAAAACATATATGATAATGCTTTAGTTCTGTCACCATCTTTTTTAAATATATGCAAAAAGTGATTCATAAAATGTATAGAGTAGCTTACAGATATAACCAGTAAAAGAGGGATAATTATAATGGCAGATAAATTAATAGGGAATGCAAAGTAGCCCATAATACCAAGTACAATTATAATAGTAAACAACATAACAAAAAATGGAGCTATTACACTTAATAAATTCCTAAAAATTATAAATAAAAGTACAATACCAATAATCAAAGCAATAAGTCCTGTCATGGCTCCATCAGATAGAATAACGGTATCAGTCTCAAAATCAATTACAGGCACACCTGTTGCTGTTACTTTTATCTGATCATTTATATGCCGATTTAAAATTACCTTTAAAGCAGGATAAATTAATTTTCTTGGATCATATACTTTAACTAAATTATCTTTATTGCCTTCTTCAATTTCATAAAATATCTTGTCATTCATTATAATTTTATCAGGATTTAAATTAATTTGTTTCATAGGATTAAAATTTTTACCCACGGGAAAATATACATACTCCGGTATTCTTTCAAAACTTATCGCAATTCCTGTTTTTTTTGAATCCTTTGTTATTATTCTGTCCACATATGTATCTTTTGATAAAGCCTTTTTCCTTATTAAATCAAGACTAGCTTTATCCATTGGTATTTCATCCTGAATCAAATCCTCTATTATTAGTTCATCATCAATTGTTTCTGTAAATTCTACATCTGTTAATGATAATGACTCCTTAACAAAAGGAAGATTGTCTTCAATATCCTTGGTTAATTCTCTTATATAATTTAAAACTTCAAAAGTAAAAACATCATCTGCTTCAATTAAAATAAATATAAAATCTTCATTACCAAATAACTTTTTAAATTTTTCATTCTTTATTACAGTTTCATCATTTTTAGAAAAAAAAGATTCATTTGATGAATCCATATTAATTTTTATTAATCCAAAAAAGCATAATATAAGCGCAATTATTAAAAATATAATAAATAAATACTTATATTTTAAAATAATATTCATACCAATATCTTGTGCAATATTATTGATATCAATTTTTTTCATACAATCCTCCTTAACTTAACTTAATAATAAACATTTGTTTATTATTAAGTTAAAAAAATTAAATTAAAGGTAAATAACCTTTAAAAACTATATCCAAATATTTTTCTAAAACATTTTTAAAAATAAGTTCATCATCATTTTTCCTTATTATTTCAAGAATACCTTCAATAAAAGAACTTGAAAATGCTTTTGCAAGTATTTTTAAAACACAAATATCCTCATCAGGATAATATTTTACAAAATGAGTCATTGCATGATCCGCTAAAAATCCAATAAAATCATTTTTTGCATTTGCATAATCAGTACCTTCTGCACCATTTGCTAATATTAAAATTTCAATTTTATACTGCTTAATTGATATTATAAAAAGACCAGTAAATTCATCTAAAAGTTCATTAAAATTTTTAGTATTTAATACTGATTCATCATAAATATCATTATGATTTAAAATAAAACTTTTAATCATTTCATATACAGGAGCAGTTATATAATAAAAAAGCTCTTCTTTATTCTTAAAATATCTATACAAATTTCCTACCGTTATACCGATATTCAATGCAATTTTTCTCATACTAGCACCATTAAACCCATTATTAAAAAACTCCTCCTTTGCAGAATCAATTATGGCATTTTTTATCTCTTCTTTTAGCCTTTGCATAAATGAACACCTGTTTATTATTATAAATCATAATTTTGAAAAAGTCAAATTTTTATATAAAATATTTTAATTTAATATTTAACTCTTAATTAATAATTATCCTTTTTTGCTTATCCGCCTTATTTGGATCTCTTTCAACAAACAACTTGTTATTATTCACTGGATCAATACCTGTATAATACATCAGTGTAGAATAAGTTGACGGAGTCGGAGTAAAAACCTGCACCTGCTCAGGATTTATATGAAGCTCTTTTTTAATATATTTTTTTAAATTATGCATATCTTTTTCTGTACAACCGGGATGAGCAGCAATAAAATAGTATGTTAAAAATTGCATTTTACTTAATTTATTATTAATCTTATAGAATAATTTTAAGAATAAATTTAATAAATTAATACCGGATTTACCCATTAATTTTAAAATTTCATCTTCAGAATGCTCAGGAGCCAGTTTTAACTGACCTGATACATGATTTTTTAATAAATCTTCTAAATATTCCTCTCCATTATCTTTATCAGCTAATATCATATCATACCGTAAACCTGATGAAACAAATATTTTCTTGACACCTTTTATCGTATTTATTTTTTTTAATAGATTTATCTGCCTTTTATGACTATTTTTTAAATTACCGCATATTTCAGGATATAAACATCTTTTATCTTTACATAAAACCTCCGTCCCCATTTTACTGCATGTAATGCCGTACATGTTTGCAGTAGGACCTCCTAAATCATTAATTATTCCCTTAAAATCCGGATGTTTTGTAATTCCTACAACTTCTTTAATAATCGATTCTTCACTTCTTGATACAACATGCCTTCCTTGATGAAGAGCTATTGAGCAAAAATTACACTCACCATAGCAGCCTCTATGTGTAACAATAGAAAATTTAATTGTATTTAAAGCTCTTACTTCGCCATCTTTTTTATAATAAGGATGAACATCCCTTTCATAAGGAAGGGTATAAACATGATCCAGCTCTTTTACCGATAATAATGGGGAAGGAGGATTGTGAATAAGATACCTGTCCCCATGTCTTTGCTGCAGCCCTACATTTTTAAAAGGATCATTATTTTCATAAAATAAATCAAACATCTTTATAAATTGATCTTTATCGCCAGCTGCATTCTCAAAAGAGGGCGAATCAATATAATCATTATTTTTTTCTTTAGATATATAACAAAGTCCTTTAATGTTACATATGTCATAATTTTTTTTTAATGCATCAGCAAGCTCAATAACAGATTTTTCAGCCATGCCATAAATAAGATAATCAGCCTTGGCATCAAAGAGTATTGATCTTCTTACTTTATTACTCCAATAATCATAATGAGCAATTCTTCTTAAAGAAGCCTCAATGCCTCCAAGAACAATAGGAACTGTATTTTTAAAAAACCGTCTTATAAGATTTGTATATACAATTAAAGCCCTGTCCGGTCTTTTATTATTAAAATTACCCGGTGTTAAATCATCGATATTTCTTCTTTTTTTAGTTGCCGTATAATTAGATACCATGGAGTCAACACTGCCTGATGTTATTCCCCAGAAAAGAGAGGGCTCCCCGAGACGAGTAATATCCTTATCAGTATTAATATCCGGCTGAGCAATTATACCGACTCTGTATCCTTTATCCATAAGTAAATGACCGATAAGGCTAGCTCCATTATATGATGAGTCAATATATGTATCCCCGGAAATTATAATAATATCAAGATTATCCCAGCCAAGATTCTTAATTTCTTCTTTAGTTGTAGGAATAAACAAGAGTTGTCCTTATTAATAACAATTAAATTAATAATTTAATATCTTCCCTGATATTAAAAATTTCTTTTAATTCTTCAAGATTACTAATTCTAATAATATCTTTAATTTTACTCTTTTTATCATCTTCAGCATTGATCCAGATAGGCATCATCCCGATCTCATAAGGAACTACTATATCAATTTCATATTTATCACCAACATAAACTGTTTGATCCGGATTTAAATTAAAATAATTTACCGCTTTTAAAAATATTTTTTTATCCGGTTTTTCAAGACCGGTTTCTGTGGAATCAATTATTAAATCGAAAAAATCATCAATACCCAGTTCTTTACACCAGCTTATACAATTCCCAAAATTATTAGAAATTATTGCAAGTCTATATTTTTTTTTTAAAGCCTTTAAAATTATTTTATTTTTATTAATAGTATTTATCGTATTATTAAAAAAAACATCCACAATAGATTTTTTATAATCCTCTACAAAAAGATCTAAATATTTTAATGTCCAGTATATGAAGACATCTATAGTTTCCCGGTAACTTAATTTTTTAGAATTATCATCACTATATAGAAGTTTAAATGTTTTTTTACCTGCATCAAAAACATCATTTATTGATAACTTTATCCCCTGATCTTTAAAAATATCGTGAAATCTTACACCCCAATTTTTACCGTCTGCATCAAGAGTACCTCCAAAATCAAAAAAAATTGCCCTTGCTCTGTCATAATCCATAATAAAAGCCTTTAATATATTTATATAAGTAATTTTATAATTAAATAATTTAAAAATGTCAATAAGTCTAATGTTAAAGTTATTTGCTTTGTCATTCTTAAAAAAAGATACCTAAAAATACTTTTTTTAATTGCGACCACCCAGATATTAAGACACGAATAAGAAATAAATTAAAGATATTTTCAGTATCATAATGGTTAATCCATCTAAAAAATAAATCAATTTATTGATTAATCAATGTTAATCATGTATAAAAAATATGTATAAACTTCAAGGAGACTATTAATGCTGGATGATAAAAAAAGTATTATTTCATGGTCATTATATGACTGGGCAAACAGTGCATTCGCAACAACAATCCTCGTAGCCTTCTTCCCTATATTCTTTAAAAAATACTGTCATCCAGGTGATGCTGTACAAAGCACGGCAGCATATGGATTTATACAAACAATTATTTCTATAATTGTAGTAATACTGGCTCCGGTATTAGGTGCAATAGCTGACAGAGGCAATGCAAAAAAAAGGTTTTTAATATTTTTTGCTTATCTAAGTATAATATCAACATTTTTACTTTTTTTTATAAATACAGGTGAATGGGTTAAAGCATCAGTTATTTTTATACTGGCATCTGTAGGATTTTGGTCGTCAAATATTTTTTATGATTCCTTACTGCCGGATATTGCTTCAAATGAAAAAGTTGATTTTGTATCTTCACTGGGATTTTCTCTTGGCTATATAGGAGGCGGATTATTATTATTGATAAATGTAGTAATGTTTTTAAAACCTTCTTTATTTTTTATACCTGACAAAATAACCGCCGTTAAAATATCATTTATTTCCGTATCCGTCTGGTGGCTGATATTTTCCATTCCTTTATTTATAAATGCCAAAGAGCACATATTAAATAAAAAAACAGGAATATACAAGTCGGTTATTATGGGATTTAAGCAATTGTTTGACACATTTAACGAAATAAAAAAATTAAAGGTTGTATCATTATTTTTACTGGCATACTGGTTTTATATAGACGGAGTGCATACTGTTATTAAAATGGCAACTGATTACGGTTTAAGCCTTAATTTTCCGGAAAGTTCATTGATAACGGCAATACTGCTTGTCCAGTTTATAGCCTTCCCCGCTACATTGTTTTATAATATAATATCAAAAAAAATAGGAATTAAAAATGCAATTTTCATTGGAATACTCGGTTATATCTGTATTACTATTTTAGGTTATTTTATGAATAAAGTCTGGCAATTTTATTTATTAGCCGGTATGGTAGGTATCTTCCAGGGGGGTATACAAGCATTAAGCAGGAGTCTATATGTAAGGATAATTCCCAAAAAAAAAGCTGCTCAGTTTTTCGGATTTTACGATATGTTCGGTAAATTTGCAACAATTATAGGACCTGCATTACTTGCATTCACAACTAAAATTACAAACAACAACAGATTTGGGGTGCTTTCAATAATAATTTTACTGATTATTGGCGGTATTGTTTTTTTATTTGTTGATATTAAAGAGGGACAGAGGATAGCTGAAAATGAAAAATAAAAAAATATTAAATAAAATTTTTTTTTTTATAATCCTGCCTGCATTAATATCAATATTATTTATTACAGGCATATACAACGCAATAATTAAACCCTTACCGGAAGGCATTAATTATGAAGGTAAATTTTATTACTTCAATGAAAATGATATTGATTTCATATATGATTTAACTTATTTAAATAATAAAAATGAAATTGTTAATAATATAAATATTTTTAACGAAGTATTTAATCTGATAGATAATGCAGAAAAATATATATTAATCGATATGTTTTTGTTTAATCCTCATAAAGGAAAGTCTCAAAGGAATGACTATTTACCCTTATCTAAGGAATTAACAAAAAGATTAATAAATAAAAAAAGCAATAACCCTGATATTAAAATTGATTTTATAACAGATCCTATTAATACTGTTTACGGGGGCAGCTCTTTAAAGGAAATCGAAGAATTAAAAAAAGCAGGGATAAATGTAATAATCACCAATCTTAATAAACTGAGAGACAGTAATCCGTCATACTCTGCTTTTTGGCGTCTTTTTATACAATGGTCTGGTAATTCCGCAAAAAACGGCTTTTTAAAACATCCTTTTTCATCAAAAGAAAAAAATGTAACTTTAAGAAGCTATCTTAAATTATTAAATTTTAAGGCAAACCACAGGAAAATATTTGTCTGCGACAGCAGTGATAATTTTGTTACTGTAATAATGTCTGCAAATCCCCATGATGCCAGCTCATTTCATTCTAACGTTGCAATAAAAATAACCGGCGGGATATATAAAGATATATGCTTTAGTGAAAACGCTGTAGCTAAATTAACAAAAAACCAATCAATTAAATGCAGCAGCATAATTAATAATAAAACCGATAATAATTTAAACAAAACATTAATGGTTAAAACTATAAGTGAAAAAAAAATACGGGACAATCTAATTTCAATAATTGATAATTCTAAAAAAAAGGATAAAATAAATATTGCAATGTTTTATCTTTCAGAAAGAAAAATAATAAGATCATTAATTAAAGCGGCAAATAGGGGGACGGAGGTTAATATAATACTTGATCCAAACAAAGACGCATTCGGCTATAAAAAAAGCGGCGCGCCAAACAGGCCCGTTGCCTCAGAATTATTAAAAAAAACAAAAAACAAAATAAACATAAGATGGTACAACACCCATGGAGAGCAATTTCACACAAAACTTTTTATATATAAGAATAATAAAGGACCTGCATCAGTCATTCTCGGCTCTTCAAATTTAACAAGAAGAAACATATGCAATTACAATCTCGAACTTGATGTATTGATAAAAGGCAAAAAGGATTCTCCACTTATAAAAAAAATAGATGATTATTTCTCCATGATCTGGGAGAATAATGACAGCAATTATTATACGGTTAAATATAATGCATATGAAGATAGATCAATAATAAAATATGTTATTTATAGAATACAGGAATTTACAGGATTTTGCAGTTATTGATAAAATTTAATGGTAATAATTGACATAAAAGATAATATTATTTAACATTTAAATAAAGAATTAATTAACATGACTGATTTAGAAGATTTATATAATAAAATTAAAATTAAATACTATCATCAAAGTATAAACATAAGAGTAGAATCAAACAGAGCTAAGTGCATTGATTATTACTTAGGTGAGCATAATAAAATAATCTTATGGAATAAAAAAAAGCATTTATTAAATTTTAATTTTTTTCATTCGGATATATCTTTAATAAAAGATTATAAAGATATTTTAAATAATTTATATAATAAATGCATACTTCCCTTAACCAATAATCTTAATGAAATAATAAAAAACGGCTGGAAATGGAAAAAATTAACAAAAAAAAGATATAATTTGATAGTATATTTTACTGATTTTTCCAATAAATTATTAAAATTCATTAACTCTCCCGAGATGTCATTAAAACTTTTTCTTATTATGGAAGAGGCTTTCTTAAAAATTACTTATCTAAATGATTACCCTCAAATAATTATAAGAGGATTGGAAGATTATATTATCCATGAAAATATATCCAATAATGAAAAAATTGAAGAAGAGCAGATTAAAATAGAAAATTTAAATAATTTTTTTTCAGAAGAATATTATAATCCTTCAATATATGATCTTATAATTGCCTTTAACATTTCAATATATAGAAGGTTTTATAAATTTCAAGAGTTGAAAACACCTTCAATTAATAATGTAATTCCTGCCGGATTTTATTACTGTTCTTTTGATGTCTTTACTGAAATTTTTAATCAAATAAAAAGTATTATAAATAATCTTGCTTTACTGGATAAAGAAAAAGAATATATTGATTGGATAAAAAACATTAGTACAGATAAGGAAAATAAAAATCCGAGAAAACTGATAGAGTTTTACAGCAATCTTGGACAAAACTGGGGAAATGATCTTAATGATATTTTCATGTTATTTATAAGGTTAATTGAGGGAATTATAAAAAAACTCAGCAATCTGTTTTTCAATGATTGGGAGCTTGCAACCAGCCGGAATGATTTTATAAAACAAAAGATGGTTAATGATGAAAAGGTTAATAATATTTTAAATACAATAATTAATGATTTTAATTTAATAAAAGGGAGACATGACAATATTATTCATCAAAAGATATCAATATTAGAATTATTTGAAAGAAAAGACAATATTTATCTGATAAATACAAATCATAAATATATATATGAAAAAGTAATAAGTATTTTTACCAATTTTTTTATAATGGCAAACATATTTAATAATCTTGTTAAAAATAAAGAAAACAAAAATAATAATTCCTTAAATTATCTTCTTGTCAGTAATGAAGAATGGTGCGGAAAGCCGGTATATAATATTTTAGAATATTATTCTGAAATATTTCTAAATATATGCAGTTTTTTTAAAATCGGAGAATTATTTGATCAGGTTAACAGGATTAAATACCTGGAGGATCAAATAAAAATTTTAAGAGAAAAACTGGAAAGAATTAAAGATGACAATGATATAATAGAAAACTTCATAAGTAAAACCATGAAAAAAGATATTGATAATTTATTACAGCAAAAATAATTGGTTTTATATCAAAATACAATTACTATTTATAGATTTAAAAACTTTTTATAATCATTACATAATAGATATTCAGGATCAACATCCTCTTCTACTTTCGGGAATCTTCCAATATCTTCATAAAACCGGTTATCAGTGTTGTCATCATTTACCATTGACACCTCTCCAACAAGCACCTTGCCATTCCCTTTTTGTCCATAAAATTTATGATAAAGATATGAAGGCAATGATATACTTTCCCCGGGTGTTAAAACAACTTCATCACCTGATTTAATAAATCTTTTAATACCGTCAATAATAACAGTAATATCTGATTTATCAAGATCCTCATCTTTTGTAGAATTATATAATTTAATAATTAGATTACCGCCGCCTCTATTTATAATATCTTCCACTTTATTCCAATGAAAATGCATAGGAGTAACCTGTTCTTCCTCAACAATCATAATCTTTTCCGCATATGGTTTTGGATAATCTTTACTATTTAAAATACCATTCCTGATAGTAAATAACAAAAGACCTGTCTTATAAAAATCTCCTTTACCGAAATCGGTAATATCCCACCCAAGATTAAGATCAAAAATTTCTTTTGCATTGTTTTTTATTTTTAGCCAATCATCAATCGAAAAAAATGCAAATGGAGGCAGTTTAAAATTCATTTTATTAAAAAACTTAATTGCATTTTTTATGATATAATTAATCTCTGATCTCTTCATCTGATTCTTCCTTAATTATAAATTGTTTTTATTAAAGTATTTTTTTATTTCACTGATTTTCGGTAAAGCAGGAATCGCTCCCATTTTAGTTGTTGTTAATGCCCCGTATATATTAGCAAAATAAATTATTCTTTCCAGCTCTTTTTTACTGATTTTATCAATATCATCTTTATTTTTATTATAAAGATAATATAAAATCCCTGAAGTAAATGCATCACCTGCTCCTGTTGTATCAACGGTTTTAACATTAATCGACTCAATAAAACCACTCCCCCCTCTGTAAAAATAAAAAGCTCCTTTTTTTCCTAAAGTAACAAAAATTGTTTTAATCCCGGCATTATATAATGATTTACTTCCTGCTTTTAAATCCTCTGTCCCTGTTATAAGAGAAAACTCTTCCTCAGATACTTTGAGAATATCAACAAATTTCAGCACACAACAAATATAATGTCTGGCTTCATTTTTATTTTCCCACAATAACGGCCTGTAATTGGGATCATAAGAGATTAATAAATTACATTTTTTTGCTGTTTTTAATGCATATAATGCTGCACTACGAGCCGGTTCATTAGTCAATAATAAAGAACCAAAATGAAAAGAAATAGCTTCTTCAATCAATTTAGTATTAACTTCCATTTTATTAATATTATTATCCGCACAATTTTTCCTGTAAAAAGTGAATGATCTGTCCTTATTTTTATCTAAATGCACAAAAGCAAGAGTTGTAGGATAATCATTTGACAACAATAAACCTTCTGTATTTACATTATTATTATCGAGAGTTTCTTTTAAAAATATGCCAAACCGGTCATTCCCAACCTTACCGATAAAAGATGTATTTATGCCCAATCTTGCCAAACCAACAGCAACATTCGCTGGGGCACCTCCCGGGTTAGCTTTAAAAATAATATTTTTATTTAAACCTTGAGGTGTAAAATCAATCAATAATTCACCCAGTACAGCAATACTTTGCATAAAGAAATTTTCCTATCCTTTTACAGAACCGGCTAAAAGGCCCCTTATAAAATACCTGCCCAGGAATATATATATAAAAAGAGTGGGTAATGCTGTTAAAACAGCCCCAGCCATCTGTACGTTCCACTCAACTATCTGGCTTCCTGCAAGATTCTGCAAGGCTACCGTTATCGGCTGGTATTTAGTATTAGTCACAATTGTAACAGCAAATAAAAACTCATTCCAAATATTGGTAAACTGCCATATTATTACAACAACCAGACCCGGTGCAGATAAAGGCAGTAAAATCCTAAAATATGTTTTAAACATCCCGCAGCCGTCTATAAAACCAGATTCGATTAATTCATTTGGTACTTCTGTATAATAATTTCTGAATATTAATGTTGTTATCGGCAGTCCGTAAATAACATGAACAAATATTAATGCAAAAATCCTAAAAATCCCGGGAACTCTTGATGCCCCGGAAACAATCTTATAAAATTCTATAACCTTATTAATCACCTGAACCAATGGGATTAAAATACTCTGGTAAGGTATAAACATCCCGAAAAGTATTACAACAAAAATAAGATTTGCACCCTTAAATTTCCATTTAGATAATAAATAACCATTAATAGAACCAAGAAATGCAGAAAAAATAGTTGCAGGGATTGCAAGGATCAGGCTGTTTAATAAATTTGGTGCTAATTTCATAATTGCATCATTAAAAGGGACTAATGAGATGTTACTTGAAGGATACCACATTGTTTTTATGTCAACATCTTTAAATGTTTTAAAAGCCGTAACAATAAGAACATAAACCGGCATTAAAAAGAAACAAGCTGCAATTATCAAAATAAGATAAATAATTGTATATGATAATATTTTTTTTAACCGGGGATTTATTATACTCATTATTTTTTATCCTTCCTCAAATTTGTATATAGATAAGGCACAATAACAATAGCAACCATTAAAAACATTATGATAGAAATAGTAGCTCCCTTTGCAATCCTGTTTGCTCTGAAAGTTTCTTCAAACATATGTATACCGGGAACATCCGTAGCAAAAGCCGGTCCTCTGCCTGTCATTGTATAAACCAGGTCAAAAATTTTTAAAGAAATATGACCTAAAATTATTATTGCACTCAATGTTATCGGCTTCAGCATGGGTAATATTACACGCCAATATAACTGGAATTCATTGGCGCCATCTATCCTTGCAGCTTCTTTTACTTCTTCCGGTATACCCCTTAATCCTGCCAGATATAAAGCCATCGTATATCCGGAAAGCTGCCATGATGCTGCAATAATAACAGGAATTAGTGCTACATGAAAATTAAAAATTTTTGCAGGATCAGTAAACCACCCCCAGGTTAATTTAGAAAGGCCTATGCTTTTTAAAATATTATTAATCCCGTACTCCGGGCTAAAAATCCACTTCCAGACAATACCTGTGACAACAAAAGAAATAGCCATAGGAAACAAAAAAATATTTCTAAAAAGCCCTTCTCCTTTTATATTTTTATCCAGTAATATTGCCAGAATCAAGCCAAATAAGATACTAATAGATAAAAAGAATATTGTAAAAAACAGGGTATTCCACAAATCTATCTGGAATCTCTGGTTTTTAAATATCTCAACATAATTCCTAAATCCGGTAAAATCAAATTTGGGGATCATGCCCTCCCATGATGTAAAAGACACTCTTATTGTCCAGAAAATAAATCCATAAACAAATACTAAAACAGCTATTAAAGAAGGCAGAATAATTAGAAAAGAATAAGTATAATCTTTTTTTGTATGATACACAGTTTAATTCTCCAAGATTATTAAAATATCAGCGGCTGCTAAATAATATAGCAACCGCTTTAATGAAAATTCCTTAAATAAGCAGTCTTTGTGAAACAAAAAGTCTTACTTAAGATTTTTCTTTGCTGCTTTAACAAATTCTCCAACAGCCTTATCAACAGCCTTTTCTGTTACAAGGATAGTAACAATATTGTTGTAATCTTCCATCCAGCCTTCACTGGCAGCAGCTCCATGCATAACACTCGGTACTATTGTATTTGATGAAAAATCATCCATTGCTGATTTTAGATATTCATCATAAAGAGCTTTATCTCCATCTGTCCTGCTCGGTATTGAGCCTTTTATAGGATTAAAAGCATCCTGGCCTTCCTTTGAAGCACATACTTCAAGCCATTTAATTGCATTTTTTCTGTTAGGAGCACCTTTCGGCAGGCAAAATGAATCAGACAGCATCATAAATACTCCTTTTGTTCCGGGAGCAGGAGCCCAGCCAAACTCTTTATTAGGAGTTAACCCTTTTGATTTAAAATAACCTTCTGCCCAGTCACCCATTATATACATTGCGGCTTTTCCATCAATTACATATTGAGCTGCCTGTTCCCATGACAAAGCAGAAAAATCGCTATTAACATAATCAAGTATATCAACAAAATTTTGTATTGCTCTTTTTACCTCAGTGCTGTCCCAAGCTGTACTGCCGTCCCATAGGCCTTTATATTTATCATCTCCAAGACTGCCTAGTAAAATTGACTCAAACATATGTGAGTTTGTCCAGCTTTCCGCCAATGCAAGAGGTATAATTCCTTTACCTTTTAATACCTCTGCAACCTTAAAAAATTCTTCAAGAGAATTAGGAACGCTTATATTATTATCAGAAAAAACCTTTTTATTATACCAGAGTACATTTGATCTATGAATATTTACAGGTACACTATATATTTCTCCCTTATAAGAAATAATATCAACCAGTCCCTTTGGATATTTATCAAGATATTTATTATCTTTAAAAATAAATGTTATAGGCTCCATTTTACCTGCAACAACCCATGTATCTATTAACTCATGACCTGCATGAACCTGGAATGAATCCGGCGGATCACCGCCCTGCATTCTTGTCTTTAAAACAGCCTTGGCATTAGTCCCCGCGCCGCCCGCTACGGCGGCATTTATGAACTTAATACCGGGATATTTTTCTTCAAAGATTTTTTGCATTGCTGCTAAGCCGTCTGCTTCCCCGCCTGCTGTCCACCATGTAAATACCTCTACCTCATTTGATTTACCCTTTGGACAACTAAAAAAAATTAATGATGAAAAAATTATAAGAGCTATTAAAATTAATAACACCATACTTTTTTGTTTCATGAAGAACCTCCTTATATTTCCAATAATAATTGCAAAAACCATGCCAAAAATATAATATCATCCATCAACTAAAAACAGCTCAAATTATACTATATTTACTTATTTTTTTTTAATTAATAATGATAATCTTTAATATTCTTATGATTTCAATGAATATCTATTGAAAATTATTGTGACATTAATATAATTATATATTAATTTGTTTATTTAACTAAACAGTAACTGTATATGCAACTATACAATTTTAAATGGAATATTTTTCAATTTTTTCATATAATGTCTTACGTGTAATTTTTAAAACACTTGCAGCTTTTGAGAGATTCCTGTTATATTTTTTTAAAACTTTAATAATTATTTCTTTTTCAAATTTTTCAACATATCTGGATGTAATTTGTTTTAAACCTAAATCATATTCTGTTTTAATATCTAAATTATCAAAGCATTCATCATGGTTTAATAAATCTATATTTACAATTTCCTCGCCATTGCATAATATAACGGCATTTGTAATAACATTTTTTAACTGTCTAGTATTTCCCGTCCATGGATAATTAATTAATTTATTTAATAATTCCTTAGAAATTGATTTTACATTTTTATTGTATTCAATATTTGCCTGTTTTATAAATAGCTTTATAAAATTTTCAATATCGTCTTTTCTTTCTCTTAAAGGAGGTAAATTAATTACAATTAGACTTAATCTGTAATATAAATCCTCCCTGAATTCACCCTTTTTCATCAAATTAATTAAATCCTTATTGCTTGCAGCCAATATCCTGCAATTAGTATGAATGCTTTTTGTTCCGCCTACTCTTTCAAAACTTTTTTCCTGTAATACTCTTAACAATTTAGCCTGCATTTTAAGACTCATATCTCCGACTTCATCCAAAAACAATGTACCATCCTGAGCATATTCAAACTTGCCTAATTTTCTAAAATTTGCTCCGGTAAATGCACCTTTTTCATGTCCAAACAACTCACTTTCAAGCAGGTTATCATTAAGTGCAGCACAATTAATCCCGACAAATGGTCTTTCTTTATAAATACCGGAATAATGAATATACTTGGCTGTAATTTCTTTACCTGTCCCGCTTTCACCAAGTATCAAAATAGTTGCAGGAGAATCCTTAACCTGCTCAATAATATAATTTATCTCCTTTATTTTTTTATTGCTGCTTTTTAAAGGTGTTATGTTTAATGATTCCTCTAAAGATTCTTTTAACCTTATATTTTCCTTTAAAAGTTTAATCGAATTAAGCTCCTTATTTATGACGGAAAGTAATAAATCCTTATCAATAGGTTTTGTTATATAATTTATTGCACCTTCCTGTAAGCATTCTACAGCATTTTTTATATTCCCATACCCTGTTATGATTATTACAGGTATTAAAGGCTCTTCATTTTTTAATTTTTTTAAGAATTCCAAACCGTTTTCATTTCCCAGTTTTAAATCCAGGAAGATTAAATCCACATTCATTTTTTTTAAAACATCTTTTGCCTCATTAATGCAGGATGCTTCTAAAACATCGTATCCCTGCAAAGATAAAATTTTTTTTAAACCATTCCTAAGACCTGGTTCATCATCGACAATTAAAATATTAAGATTCATGCAATTTCCTTATATATGGGTAATTTTATCTTTATTAATGTGCCTTTATTTTTCTCACTCCGGGCAATAATATCACCGCCGCACCTTTTTATTATGCTGTATGAGATGCTTAATCCAAGCCCTGTACCTTTATTTTTTTTTGTAGTAAAAAAAGGATCAAAAATATACCGCAGGTCTTTTTTCGAAATACCGATACCGTTATCGATTATACACAGATATATATAATTCTTTATAATTTCATAATCAATTATAATAGTTCCCTCTCTATTTACCGCCTGTATAGAATTTATAAAAATATTTAATAAAACCTGCTTTAATGCCCCGGGGTTAATCTTTACATTTATTTGTTTATCAATAAGATTATTTTTAATATTTATTTTTTTATTATTTATTTTAAATTTCAATAATTCCAGCACTTCATTTATTGTATTATTTATACATAAAGCTCCGTCAAACTCATTATAGCTTCTGGAAAAATCCAAAAGTTTTTGTATTAAATCAGCAATCCTGCCTGTCTCATTTTCTATCCATTTTAGAGACTCATACTTTTCCTTATTATCTTCAATATCAATAAGATACTGTACATGGGATAATATAGAGCCTAAAGGATTATTAATTTCATGAGCCATCCCCATTGTAAGAATACCAAGAGATGATATTTTTTCTGCCTGTGACATCTTTTGCCAGAATTTCTCTGCCAATGTTACATCTTCAAAAACAATCAAGGTCCTTAATTCATCCAAGGGTATAATTTTTAAAACGAATTTTAATATTTCATTCTTATTTTTTTTATAAATAATATTTTCAATCTGAGAATCTTTTTTAAAATTGATATTATTTTTATTTTCCGGCAATTTAAAATATTTCTTAAAAAAATCATTTAAAGATAAATATAAAATCTTACCGGCATCTTTTTTTAATAAATTTATAATAAAATCATTTACATATTCTATTTTAAATTCATGATTAATTACAAGCACACCGGCTTTTAAATTTTTTAATATATTCTCATTATATTTATTTAAAAAAGTAATTTGTTTTAACTGAGATTTAATTAATTTTTCTTCCTCAATAATTTTTTTACCCATAGAATAAAAAGAATTTGCCAAAAAACCGATATCATCTTTTTTATTAATCTTTAAATCTGAAAGTTTTCGGTTTTTCATATAATTATCAATCCAAATTTGCAGTTTTGCAAATGGTGATGTAAAATATGCAGTCATTGACAGTGCAAATATTATTACAATACATAAAGTTATAAGAAAAGCCAGTAATAATGATTTTATTAAGTTTCTTGTATATATTTTTTTATCAAGAGTAGATCTTAAAACAGCAAGCGAAACCCTTTGATATGGACTGGAAGATAATATTTTAATCAACATATTATAATTACCGGTAGTTGTAGATATATTCTGTATACTCTTACTGTAATCGGGAAGTTTAAAAAACGGAATACTGGAACAGATAAAATCATTCCCTACAAAAAAAGCAAAATTTATACCCAGTTCCTGTGACATACTGTTTACTAATTTAGTGTTTATATTCTTTATGAGTAAAATGGTGTATTCCCTGATGCCATTATATTCAAACATATATTTTGTACCTGTAACAAGAAATAAAACTTTATTGCCGTAGTTATTGCTGTAATGAATAAATTCATTTTTTGGATAATAAAAATCATATCTGGAAACAATCTTGCTGATTTGCGGATAAATACCGCTGGTATCGGTAAAATAATTTGCCAGCACTCTGTTATTCTTATCCAGTATGATTATATAATCTACATCTTCACCTACCTTAAATAGCTTTACACTTTTTGCCAGAAAATTTTTTTCATCTAAAAATTTTTTATTATTATATATAAACCTTGTAATATTAAAAATTTGAGAAATCGAATAATGCTTTAATCTTTCTATATATAGTTTTGTCCTATGCCAATCCGAGTTTAAATCCTCTATTGACCTTAAATTATTTAAATCTAAAAAAGTAAAAACAACAAAGCTCGCACTTAACACAATTTGAAAAAACAATGAAACAAGTATTACAAAAAAAAGCTTATTTTTTAATTTCATGGTGGATTATGATAATCCAATTTAAAACTTTTTACAAGAATTAATTATAACCCCTGTCCCCTAAAATTTTCTTTAAATATAATGCATTTTTCACAGCATATGCATTATAATCATTATTAAAAAATACATATATTTCATTTATACCGTTTTCTACATGCTTAATAATAATTTTTGCTGTTTCATACAATTCATCCTTGCTATAATCATAAGTATACCATTCACCCTTACCATGCAATCTTAAATATATTTTTTTATCCGTCACCCATTTTACAAAACCGGTAATCGGGGAGTCTGCATCACATAAAACTGCTCCTGTTTTTTGTAATAACCCTTTAACATCATTTGTAAACCACTTTGCCTCTCTAAACTCAACGGAAACAAGATCCGGTTTATCAAAAAAAAGAATAACTTCTTTTAATAAAGATAGATCATAATTTGTTTTCGGTGCAATTTGCAGGAGAATCATCCCAAGCTTTTCTTTTAAATGTTTTACTGAATTATTAAAAGTTCTTATATCATTCTCACAATTTTTTAAATATTTACTGTGTGTTATTATCCTTGGAGCTTTTAATACATAAATAAAGTTTTCCGGCGCTTTATTATACCAGTTTAAATATATATCCTCTTTAAAAGACCTGTAAAATGTAGCATTAATCTCAACTGCATTAAAATAATTACAATAACAACCAAACCATTTTGACTTTGCAAGATTAGCGGGATAAAAAATTTCCTTCCAATGAGAATAATACCAGCCTGATGTACCGATAAATAACTTTGTATTCATAAATAATATTATAATTAAATATTGTTAAAAGCGACAAGGTTTAAATAAAATTAATAAGTAAGAAAATACTGTAAATTATTTTCATTTGCTATTTTATTTTTATCTACAACACTTCTTGCCAATCTAAATCCGTAATAATAATAATACTCTTCATCACCCGAACGCTCATGACTGGATCTGACTTTATATTTTACATGAGGCTTTTCTTTAAAAACATAATTAATTTCACATGTATTAAATCTATTATCAAAATTTCCGCCCTTCAATATCCTATAAAAAACGCCATTACTTTTCTGCATATCCCAGCACCATTCTGGCATATTACCGCTCATATCATATATACCCAGTTCATTAGGCTTTAATAAACCAATTTTATTATGACTGTCCACTCTCTCTATTACAGTATTCCCCAATAACATATAACTGTACATCCTGATATATGTAATCGAAGCAACCTTGTCCGGTGTATTGCTGCCGCTGTATTTATATCCCTTGCTATAAATACCTCCTTTTGCAGCAAATTCCCATTCGGCTGCTGTAGGAAGTCTATAACCGTCTGCATTAAAATTGCAATTTACAGTCCATTTATAATAATCCTGTATGTTTTTATTATCAGGAACCCTGCTTTTTTTATCTATTATATAGCAGGGAGTAAGCCCTTCTTTTAAACTTCTTTTATTACAGTATTCTATAGCATCATACCAGTTTATATTATGAACAGGATAATCCAATCCTTTACATATTGAAGGATTGGAACCCATAACATCTATCCATTCAGCCTGAGAGACCTCATATTTGGATATATAAAAATCATTAATAAATACAGAATTATACTCTGCCTTTATAATATTATTATCAGAGGTATAATCACCTCCTTCAACCAAAATAAAAAGTTCATCAATATTTTTACTCTGTATAAATATTAATAATGTAAAAAAAGTAATTATGTATTTTATTTTCATGCCCATATAAATAATTATACCGCAATTAAATATTATTACAAGTAATAACATTTAATTTCTATCCCTATATTTTCTGGATTTACAAATTATCAAATAATAAAAATTTTAGAAGTTCTATATATTTTATCTGTTTGACAAAGAAATATTTATGTCTTATTCTTATAAGAAATTTGATAATAATAAAAAATTATAGGATACCTTTATGCATTTCACAAAATTTAATAAAAGATATTTTAAAACCTTAAATGATTTTTTTAGTGAAAGTAAAAAAATGAAAATTTTACAAAAAAAGATAAAAAACAACCGACAGGAAAATAAAATTCCGGAAAACTTTTCTGAAAAAATTATGCTTGCTGTAACCGGAGTGAACGCCTGTATTTATTGCTCCTATCTTCATACAAAAACTGCGCTAGAAAAAGGGGTAAATAATAAAGAAATTCAGAAAATACTAAAAGGAGATTTTAAAGATATACCTGAAGAAGAACTTATTGCATTACTTTATGCACAGCATTGGACTGAAAACTCAGGAAATCCAAGTGATGAAACCCGTAATAAAGTGATTGAATATTACGGATTGGAAAAGACAGAGTATATTGAATATTATATTCATAGGGTAAATATCGGCAATCTCATTTCAAATACTGTTGAGGCATATAAAAAAAACATCATACCTATAACAGGAAAATTTAATTTCTTATTAACATATTTATTATGTGCTCCTATTGCTTTTTTCATAAATATCTTCGGAAAATCAATGAAAAATACTATAAAAAATAAAATAAATTATCTTAAAAATAATGAATTATAATAAAAATAAAGATAAAATTATAGTATAATGCAGTAGAATAATAATATTATAAATCATAATTAATTAGGAGAGATTAATGAAAAAATTTATTTTAATCATTATTATTTTATGCTTATCTATTCCATTCATCTATACAAAAGAGGGAGATATACCATTTAAAGATTTCATCGGAAAAAATGTTGAGGTATATTTTATAAACGGATATATGTTAAATGGTAAACTCATAGAAGTAACCGATAAATATCTAGTAATTGATGATATAAGTGATACAATATATATTTACAAAGATTTTATTGCTGCTATTGAAGTAAGTAAAAAGATAATTACAAAATAATTTTTTAATTAATAAATATATAATAATCGCATTCAGGAAAATTTTAATAAATTTATTTTTTCTAGTAAGATAAATATATTATTTTATTAATAACATCTAATTATAGTCCCAAAATTTTAAATTTAACTAAAAAAATTTCCCTTAAAAATTTTATAAAAATTTTGTCTATCTAGGTAGGGATAGACGACAATACTCAATTTATACCATATATTAAATAGAAGTTTAAATTACTATCCAATTAATTTATGGAAAACAAATAATAATGAAATAATAATGAAGGAGGTTAATTTAATAATTTAAATTTGATATTAATAGTGGATAGTAAAAATTTATTTAAAAAAAGTCAATGGAGGATAAAGTGACGAATAAGTTTTTTAAAAAAATCATGCAAATATGCATAATAATGCTATTGGTATTCAGCTTAATAATAACAAGCTGTACAATGCCCGTATCAGAACAATCCAGCTCTAAAAATGACACTATAACAGAAAAAGTTGTTATCAATAATAGTGATGGGTCTCAATCGAGAGCGTCTTATAGTTATTTATTATTAGGTCCATATGGTCTATTTCATTATCGCCATGGTCTAAGAGGTACTCTTTTAGGAAAACGGACAGAGGGGTGGCATGCTTTACTTAATAATGAATATTACAGATGGAGACAGTGTTATGTTACATCTAACGGGGCAGGTGGCAACTTAAGAGTACAAAGAGATATAACTTCATTTTATGACACCGTATCAGAAGGTATCGCTTACGGAATGTTATTAGCTGTTTACTTTGATGATTATGATACTTTTTATAAACTATATAAATATTGTTTGGCCCATCTTGTGTCATCTAAAAGATATCTAATGCATTGGAAAGTTGATAAAGACGGCAACGATGTTAGTGAGTTTTATATCAAAGTGCCTCATAAAAGAGCATGGGTAGATAAAAATACTTTATGGAAAAAAGACAAATGTTATCCATTGGATAGGGTTACAGATGAAGACAGGACATATATAGTAAATCCGGATGGAACAATAAATAATCCCGATCCGAGTAGATATTTAAAAGCTTGTAAAAACTCAAGAGATTTAAGCTCAGCAGCTGATGCTGATTTTGATATTGCAGCAGCTCTTGTTATAGCCAGTTATAAATGGGGTTCATATTTTAAATATGAAGCGGCAAAAATGCTTAAGGCAATAGCAGAATATGATATTGATTATAGAGATTCATATATTATAAGAAATGGTACTGCATGGGGTGACATCGCTTGCTGGAATCCAAGTTATTTTACACCAGCATGGTTTAGAATGTTTGTACAATTTATTGAAGAAAATAAAAGTGATGCAACTTTTACCGGTATTATGGACAAACCGAATTGTGATGAGACAATAAGAAGGATAAATACATCACTTGAGGTTACAATGCAGCAAATGGAAAAATTAAAAAGAGACAGCAGTATATTACCTCCTGACTGGTGTGACTCCTCAGGAAGCTACTTTAAAAGATCATATGGAAGCGACCGGCTCTATTATCTTGATGAAAATGGAGACGGTAATATTGACGATCAAAATCATGACGGTATAATCAATGATGATGACGGTGTAGGGATGATGAGTAATAATTTTTATTATGATGCAGTAAGGACATCATGGAGGCTTGCTCATGATTATGCATGGTATGGTACTACAAGATCAAAAAATCTTGTTGAACCGATGAGAGCCTTTTTTAACAGTAAGAATCATGGTTTAAATTTAGTAGATGGTTATTCAAAATATGGTTACCGATGGACATATTATAATAGAGACGGTTTTAACAATATACAACTAGACAGTCAAGGAGGGCTTTGGCCGTCAACTACATTTTATGCAATGTGTGCAACAGCTTTTATGATTAATGAAAACGGACAGGGAGACGCCGACATTATAGCACAAAAAGTAATAGAAAAACATGATTATAACGATACTTATTATGAATATTATGGAAACACATTAAGATTGATTTCATTATTATTCATATCCGGCAGATTCACAAGCCCTTATGCAAAGGTTGCATTTCAATCAGAAGGAAACGGCAGGTATGTTTGTGCTGATAATAATAGAGGTACGGCATTACATGCAAATAGAGATGTTATAGATCAATGGGAAACCTTTGATATTGTCAGCCTTAACCATAATAATTACTGGTCAGATCATGATTTAATAGGCATTAGATCATACTTAAACAATAAATTTATAAGATATTCAAAAACAGATGGAATAAATATGATAAAACCGCTTGATACAGGTGTTGGTGAATATAATAATTTTCTTATAAGCTATCATGGATTTTCCCTTTATTCATTAAGAGCTAAAGTTAATTCTTATACATGGAAAAATGTTTGCTCTGATTATCATGTTAACAACGAACACTGGCCTTTATGTTTAAATAGAGATGGTGTCGGAGGCACATGGGAATATTTTAGAATAATAGAAAGATAAAAAAAAATATTTGCACTAAAAAGGCTGTCTAAATATTCTCGGGGCAGCCTTTTATGTTATACTAATTTATAACTTTAAATATTTATATTTAAAAAAACTTAATAAATTCAGTAATTCTATCGAAAATATATAGTGGTGTTACTATAATAACATTTGGATGATGTTATTTTAACACATTGGAGGTCCAAGGATGGATAAAACACAAGAGGAAAAGATTTATAAAGATCTTGAGAAAAAAAATAAAGAATTAGAAAAGCTTATGAACAAATATAAGCTTATTAAAGACTCAAAAGAAACAATATTTTATTCTTTTTGATAATTCATAAGTTAATCACTTTCAGGCTTAATATGAAAAACAGCAAGCTCAGCAGGACAAAAAAGCCTTTTTCTTGGAGCATTCCAGCCTTCCAATCCCAATCCGCTGTTAACATATAATCTTGTATTATTTTCTATATACATACCTTTTTCATAACTTTTTCTTGTTTTGCTTGCAGTAATTATAGCTCCATATAGAGGTATCCTGATCTGTCCTCCGTGAGTATGTCCGCAAAGATATAAATCAATTTCATGATTATTAACAAGAGGCATTAATTCGGGTGAATGATATATTAAAATCTTTAAAAAATCAGAAGGAACTTTTCTAATTAAATCATTAAGTATTTCAGCATCAATTTTAGGATTATGATCACAATCGATGCCTATTAAAGATATTTTTGACCCGTCTTCCAGCTTAATTAGAGCCGCACTGTCTCTTAATATCTTTATATTTAACGGTTTAAACAATGCTGTTATATCCATCCTGTCATCAATACCGGGAGTACCCATTGTCCCAACTATTATAATATTTGCCGTAATTTCATTTAAAAAATTAATTAAATCATCTTTTGCCCTTTTATCATTTTTATATATAAAATTTAAATAATCCCCGCTTATAAGAATAAAATCGGGTTTTTGTTTTTTAATTACTGATATTGCTTTTTCATCTCTTTTTGACAATCGCTCCATATGAATATCAGATAAATGAATTATCTTTATTGATGATTTAATATATTTAGATTTAAGAATAATATTATTAATTTTAAGCCTGCTAACTTCGATAATCATCCCATAAAAATAAGACAAAGTACCCATACCTTGTAAAATAAAAAATATAATTATTGCATAATCGGTAAAAAATCCTATAAAGAAACAAACTAATGAAACCAAAATTCTTGGGAAATTCATAATAGTAAGCTGCTGTTTAATAGGCCCAAATGAAATTCGTAATAAAGGCAATATTATCAAAATTGCAAGATCTGCTAAAGTAAAAATAAGATAAGATATTGTTATTATTAAAGATGCATTATATCCATGAAATCTCCATAATGGATAATTAATAAAACATAAAAGCAAAACAAATATTCCTGATTTCATTATCCAGCTTGCAAAAAAAGAATGAATCAACTCAACAATTGTGCTGTGATATTTATTATTTGAACATTCTTCTCTGTTAAATTTACTATTAATAAATGATATTTTATAATTCTTACATATTTTATTCATTTTATATTTCCATTTCCAAGGTATCCTATAATATTTTAATGTTTAACTATATTTTTAGCAAATATCAACCTCTGTTCTTTTCCATTTTTATTTATGATCTTATGTTTATATCTTTTACTTTTTTTATTAGACAATAATAATTCCAGCAAAGGAAGCATCTTATTAACCATCTTAAGCTTAATAATCGAACCCCATAAAAACTCAAACTTCTTCCAGCCTCCTGTATAAATCAAATGCTTCAGCATTTCACTAATGGATTCTTTAACCATAACACTTTTAATAATTGATTTCCATTTATAAAAATAATTATAAGCTTTTAAATATCCTTCTTCTAATTCTTTTTCAGTCATTTTAGCAGGTTTAAAAACCGTATGCCTGGTATCATACTTATCCCAACTATATATTAAAATCCTATCCTGCATAGATAATCTGTTAAATAATCTTGTGCCCGGATAAGGAGTTAATATATGAAACGTCGCCGTCTCAATACCATTATTAACCGCCCACTCAACAGTCTTCTCAAAAACATTAACATCGTCATTATCCATACCAAAAACAAAACTGCCATTAATCATTACCCCGTTATCATGCAATTGTTTTATTGCTTCTTCATAATTATGTCTTATATTTTGATATTTACTATGTCCCCATAAATTATTAATATTTAGGCTTTCAAATCCAATAAACAGGCTTTTTAAACCGCAGTCTACTGCTTTTTTTAATAAACTTTTATTAAGAACGGATTTTACAGTACCTGCTGCCTGCCAGATCCTGCCCATCCCTGCCATTCCATCAAAAAGATCAGAAGCAAATTTAATATTACCAAAAAGATGATCATCAAGAAAAAACAAATGCCTGCCGGGTAAACTATCTATTTCCTTTAAAGCATAACTTACTTCCTGTGTATAAAAAGATCTTCCTCCTTTAAAAAAAGACTCTTTATAACAAAAATCACAAATATGAGGACATCCCCGTGAAACAACGATAGAATTAGGCACCAGATATAATTGATACTTAATAAGATCTCTTCTTGGTAAAGGGGCATCTTTTAATGTCCTTTTTTTAGAATGATAAAATGGTTTTGGATAACCATTTTTAAAATCTTTTAAAAATAAAGGGAAAGTATCTTCCCCTGGACCGATAAATACAGAGTCGGCATGCATCTTGGCTTCATTAGGAAGTGAAGTTGCATGCAGCCCTCCCAATATGACATATGTACCGTTTTTCCTGTAATGGTCTGCAATTTTATATGCCTTGTATGCATTAGTTATATAAATCTGTATTACAACAAGATCAGGATTATCATTAAGATTTAATTTTTCAACATGCTCATCCTGTAAATCAATTTCATCATTAATGTCTAAATATCCAGCCAATGTAGCTAATCCTAATGGCGGGAATAATGAATACTTTATAGGACGCCAAAAAGGGCTGACTGCTTCTGTAAGAGCAGGCAGTATCATTTTTACTTTCATTTTTACTCCTCAATACAAAAATTTTGACAGTACCATTAAAAAAATAATTTAATAACTACTATCTTATTATGCTTAATTATGTTTTATCGTAATTGAAAAATTCCATACTAAAATATAAATATATCCAATAAAAAACAAAAGAATACCAAAGATAAATAGTATCCAGTTTGCTAATGAATAACTATGATTATCATAAGAATTATTAATAAATGAAAATATCCATGCAGCTGTACTTAATAAAATACATAAAATCATCTTCCAGTTTGCCTTAAATATACCAATCAACTCATATATAATATGAATAGTAAAAGCAGCAACAATAAGAAGTACAGATATAATTATCGGAGCAATGACAGGAGCTACAAAAGGAATAGGAATAATAAAAAATATATCTAATGTAAATAAATTAAAATTAAATCCTTTTAAAATAAATAATGTAGAATAATAAGCAATACACTTTATTGATATCATATAAAAAAAATTTGCTGTTCTTCTTAAAAACGGCCCCTTTGTAAACTGCAGTAAAAAAATAATAATAAAAAGAATCAGTATTTCCTTTAACATTTCTATATATAAAGGTTTTAAATATATTTCACTCATATTATATTTTGATATTTTTAAAAGATAAGTAATAATTCCTTCAAGATATCCAAAGGATACAGAAATAATCATTAATGCAATTAAAAGAATTATTGTATATTTATATTTTGAATAATAATGAATTTTAACATTTCTCATATAATTCTCCACATAATAAAGTACTTTATAAAATAAAGTAAACGGTTAAAAAATTATGCATGAGATAAATCAATAGATTTAATATCCTTTTCATGACCTGATATTTTTTTTGCATCCCGTATTACCTTTTCCAATTCATTGACATATACCAAATATTTTTCTTTACCCAGTTCAGTAATCTTACATATAGTAATCGGCTTATTATCATGATAGCCCTTTAAAACATTGATAAAATCAGATTTTTTAAGTATCTGAATATGTCTGCTAAGGTTTCCATCCGTAAGACTGCATAATTCTTTTAAATCATTAAAACTGCATCCGTTTTTATTTGTAAATAAAGATGTCATTATACTTAATCTTGCTTTTTCATGTAAAACTCTTTCTAATCCTGAATATGCAAATTTACCCTGATCATTCTTACTCATGATTACCTCCTTTTATATAAATGTATAATATTAAAGCAGATAAAAAATGACCAATACTATAAGTTAATCCCATACCCCAGGGTGAAAGACTTAAATTATATTTTGTTAAATATAAAAGAAAACATCCTGCTAAAATATAAAAAAATCCCACATAAATAATAGATGAAGGCAAATATGGGCGCATGGCAATTATACCCATGCCAAAAATTAAAGCCCATAAACCCGGTAAGTATTTTAAAAGATTATTATCATAAAATATAAAAAAAATAGTAATTATACAACCTGCCAGCATACATGGTAAAAATTGTAACAATATTTTTTTTATTTTATATTTCTCATGGTTTTTATAGCTTGTAATATAATTAATAGTTATATTACCAATAATTAAAACCAAGATTAAAAAAGCTAAACATATCCATTGTATAATAAACTGCAATTCCGTAAAATTAATCGGAATAATGCTTTGTATTACTGCAAATAAAAATGATATTAATCCAATAAAAAAAACAGTAAAAGGTCTATATCCTTTAAATACTTCTGATTTAGACAAATGATTATATATTTCTGAAATTTGATCAATTGCTTTGTTTAATTCCATAACATAATAATATAATAAATAAACTTTATAACATAAAGTACTTTACATATAAATTACAATTATATTATTTTTTTATAGAATCCAACAATAAATTTAAAGAAAAAAGTATAAACTCTTCTTCCTGAATATTAAAGTGTTCCGTATATGTCTTACCTGTCATAGCAAGCTGGTTAAAAAATCCGGTTAATATAAATGCCAGTGAATATGTAATCATTTCTGGATTTTTATCTTTCCGGATACTGCCATCCTCAATACCCTGCCTGACTCCCTGAGCCATTTTTCCAAACATATTGTCATCAAAATCCAGCCACTCTTTCTGTTTTGGAGAATCCTTAGTATTTTTTTTAATATACCCGATATAGTTCATAATTTTAAAAATCTGCGGATTTTCTTTAAAAAAATTATAATAAGAATAACAGGCAAACTTTAATCTTTCAAAACCATTTTTTCCTTCTTTCCCTGTATTTTTAAAATATATATACATTTTTTTAAAACCCCTTAATGCAACTGCAAAATATAAATCTTCCTTACCGGTAAAATATTGGTATACCGTTCTCTTTGTAAAATCAGCTTCTTTTGCGATTTCATCCATTGTTACATGATCATATCCATTATTAAAAAATAACTTTTCAGCAGCATCAATTATTTCTTCCTCTCTTAAATTTTTTTCCCTTTCTCTTCTAGATAATTTTTTCAAAAAATTTCCTCCTTTCTGTTGACAAATATAAAATAATAAAGTATACTAACAGTATACTTTATATACTATTAGTATTTAATACATACTGTTAGTATATAATATATTTATTAAATATAAATTGCAATAAATAAATTTAATTAAAAGGAGATATTTAAATGAATACAACAATTTATTATTTTTCAGCAACTGGTAATTCTTTGGCTTTATCAAAAAAATTAGCCAATCTTTTAGGTGAAACCGAACTTATTTCAATACCAAAAATTATTGATAAAAACATTGAAACCAACTCTCAAAAAATAGGATTTGTTTTCCCTATTTACGGCTGGGGGCTACCCAGGATAGTAACGGATTTTATAAAAAATCTTAAGATTAAAAACAGCAAATATATCTTTGCACTGGCATCCTGTGGCGGGACACCCAGTAAAACACTTTTAGAACTAAATAAGATATTAAGGGAAAAAGGATTAAAACTGGACGCTGGATTCGTAATCAGAGAAGAAAACAACTTATCAATGAAAGATTCTCCAATCATAAAATTTGTACGAAAACTATCCGGGAAAAAAACACCTAAATTATTTAATGAAAGGATAGATGAAATTATAGAAATTATAAAAAATAACAAAAAAAATAAACTGGAAAAAAATAATTTTTTAACAAATTTTATTGGAGGTAAATTACATAATTTTTTTATAAAAGCCTCAAAAACAAATGATAATATTTTTTGCATCAATGAAAACTGCACCTTATGCGGAACTTGTAAAAAACTCTGTCCCCGTAATAACATAATAATAAATGATAATAAAATAATTTGGCAACATAACTGTGAATTTTGTTTAGCATGTATTAACTGGTGTCCTAATAAAGCAATAAAATTTAAAGGTGAGGAAGCAGAAATGAAAAGATATCATAATGATAATGTCAAATTAAAAGAAATGATCCTAAGATAACTTACGGGAATAAATAAAAAAAAATATCATTATGAGGAAATAAAAATTGCAGAGGTGATTTTACAAAAATAAATAATTCTAAAAAAAATTTTCTTTTAAAAGGAACAGAAATGACTATTTTAAAAATAATAATTACCATATTAATAATTTCATTTATTATAATTTTAATTAATCATATTAAAATCAATAATAATGAAAGTATTGATTATAATCATAACCTGATAATAACAAGTAATGCTTTTATAGATAAAGGATTTATACCTGTTAAATATACAGGATTAGGAGAAAATATATCTCCACCATTAAAAATAAATAATATTGATCCGAAAGGTAAATCAATAGCTATAATTATGGAGGATCAAACTACTCCTTTTTTTAAAATCACACATTGGTTAATATGGGATATACCGGCCGATATTAATAATATTTCGTCCTCTGTCCCCAATAATCCTAAAGTTTTTTCATTAGCAAATGCATGTCAGGGTAAAAATATATACAGTAAAATAGGATACCTGGGACCTAATCCTCCATTTGGTACGATAGTGTATAAATAATTGTGTCTGTTAAAGGACGATCTCCGATAATTTTAATACCAACAAAACCAAAGGAGACCATCCATGAAACAGTTTACTACACATTTAAAGAAAAATGTAGAAGATATGTTATTTTATTATCGTGAAGAAGGGATTCCTTCTGTAATAAAAACTGTGTTTGAAACCATATTAAAATTAGAAAGAAACAACTTTATTCAAAAAAATGTTAATCCAAAAAATAAAAAGAATGGATTTTATTCAAGATTAGCAAGAGGCATAAGTAATTTTTTTAAACTAAAAGTACCAAGGGACAGACTTGGGATATTTAAGCCTGTATTTCTGGATGCAGTAAAAGAGCAAGACAATCAGCTTCATGAATTAGCATTCAAATTATACACAAAAGGTTTAACAACAAGAGATATATCTCAAATATTTAAAGATGTGTATGATAAAAAGCTATCAGCTTCAACAATATCAAATA